>WBZO01000079.1_pt1 | contig 248988 bp, 220 predicted proteins | sample 5204261 | NCBI WGS metagenome assembly WBZO01 (sample SAMN12412400, study PRJNA552823) | activated sludge metagenome | isolation source: activated sludge from anammox sidestream of wastewater treatment plant... | place: USA: North Carolina | collected 2017-09 | reverse complement strand
CCACGTTGTACCCCTGATCGTCGAATTCGACGCGGACGCCGCGCGCGGTGATCGCCCCGTCCAGCAGGGCGAGCGTGTCGCGCACGAGCGTCTTGAATTCGGTCTCGACCGATTCGTTGCGGATGCGCCCGATGCGGGAGAGTTCGAGCAGGTCGTCGAGCAGGTCTTGCATTTTTTTCACTGCCTGGGCGATGCGGCTCAAATCGCGGGTGAAGTTTTCGATATTGCCGGCTTTTGCATCCCGTTCGATGTAGCCCAAAAATCCGTTGATCGTCACCAGCGGAGATTTGAGGTCGTGCGAGACGGTATAGGTGAAACTTTCCAGTTCGGCGTTCTTGGCGCCGAGTTCGGCGATGAAGAGTTCCCGCTCCAACTCAGCCGCTTTTCGTTCGCCGATGTCGCGGGCGATGCCCGTGGTGCCGACCACCTTGCCATGCTCGTCCCGGATCGGCGTCTTGGTCGTCTCGATCCAGTAAATGCGCCCGGCGCTGTCCCTCTGTTTTTCTTCGACGGTCTTGCGTTCTCCGCTTTGAATGACATCCAGGTCGTCTTTGCGGTAAAACTCGGCGAAGGACTTTTCCCAAATTTCGATATCGGTCTTGCCTATTACGTCTTCCATGTTGCGCCCGCAGGCGCGCAGGAACTGCTCGTTGACCGCAATGTACCGGCTGTCGAGGTCCTTCAACCAGGCCATGTCGGGGATGTTGTTCAGGATGGCGGATTGCTGAAGCAGGGTCTCTTGAACCTTTTTCTCCGCTTCCTTTTGTTCGGTGACGTCCTGCACCGCGCCCACGATTCCCACAAGGCGATTCTCTTTTTCATCCCAGATGGGATGGGCGAACACGCGCTCCCAGCGAATTTCGCCGCTTTTCGTGAACGTGCGGATCTCCGACGCGACGACGTCCTGGTTGTTCAATAATTTTTCCATGTCTGCGGCGTCTTTTTCCAAATCGTCCGGGTGAATGTGCCCGTACCATCCCCCGGCGGCGAGGTACTCCTCCGGCGTGTAGCCGGTCATTTTTTCCACCGCTCCCCCCAGCCAGATGGTCTCCCCCATCCCGCTCTCGCCGATTACGCTTTCGAAGGCGTAATCTGATATTACGCTGGATATCAACTTGTATCTTTCCTTGCTGCGCCGCGCCCGCTCCAGCGCCTGCCCAACAGTCTGCGCCGCCAGCCATTGCAAGACCGCGCCCATCGGAAAGACCACAAGACTCACCACCCAACTCACGATCGCGGGACGCTCCACATTCGTTTCGATCAACCCCAAGAATTCGGCGCGAACCATCCCAAAACCGGCGGCGAGCGAAAGCAGGGTGACGCCCAGCGCCGCGCGCCCGCCCAGCAGAACCCCGGCGATCACGATCGCCAGCGGATGCCCCAAAAGGTACGACTCGCCCTGAACGCCCACGCCCGTCCATGCCGAGACGGTGAAGAACAACCAGATGAAGGCGACCTGCAGGGCGGAGGCGATGCGGACATGCCCGCGCTTCAGCAGAAACAGCAAAAACAGGTTGATCGCCTCCACCGAAACGGTTTGCGGCAGGGCGCGCTCCAACAGCGACGGCATGGAAAACAACGCAAAGGCCGCATAAGGAATTGGGATGGCGATCATGCCCCACAGGATGACGTTGAGCAAATACGCCTGATGCGTTTTCTGCTCGTCTTCGAACACGGGCGGCTTGAACAAGTCGGATATTTTCTTCATCTTCCGGTCACTTTCGCAGTTTTCTTGCATCGCCATCGCGCATTGTCTCCCCAGCCGCGTCCAAATGTTCGAGCAGGGCTTGCGCATACTTTCTCGTCGTATCGAACATGTCCCTGGTTTCAGCCAGCGTGATCGTCCCCCGCTCGCCGATCGCGGACAGGACGCGCCGCCTCATTTCGTCGTAATCCGTCTTGCGGAACACAACCTCCTGTGAAACCTGAACCAACTCGCCCAATTCGATCAGCGCGTTATAGATTTCTTCGCCCGCCTGCGCCAGACATTCCTTGACGCTGGGCGGCGAAAAGGGATTCGACTCGAACCCGCGCCTCAACGCCCGGACTTTGGCTTGATTCTCCCCATCGAACCGAATCTCATGCCCCGGGCTGGATACCGCTCCGCGTTCGTCCAGCAGCGAGCGACGAGCGGCGAGGAACGCGATGGCGGCGTTAAAAATTTTAGGCGCGAGGTTTAGCCTGCTTTTCAACTCCTCTCGCGGAACTCCGCGCCGTAACGGAAATTGTCGGAGGTAAGCGTCCACCGTTTCCAGCATGTTCGATTCGAGCGCCTTCCAGACCGGTAGAGCCGCCGCCAGCGTTTCATTCAGCGCGACCAGCCTGCCCGATTCCAACAATTCGCGCAAAGCGGAATCGGCGGATTCGGATTCCAGCCTTGATTTGGCGATCATCTCGTTAATGGGCGCAACCTGCAGGGCAAGCGCGGCTTCAAAAAGCACATCGGCGGGAGAGCCCTGCGCCAGCGCTTCCAACGATTTGACGACGTTTTTGTCGAAGCGTTTATGCCTGCCTTTCGGCTGGTGATCCGCCACCGCGCCGCCGCCCAGCGTTTCGCCGGGCGAGGGTCTTCGCAAAACGTAACGATCTCCGCGCAGGGCGACGACGGGGTCGCGCAGTTCCAGTTGAATCCAACCTTCCTCCCCGGCTTGAATCTCTTCCGCGCCGAGCAGGCGCAGGGTTGCAATCGTCTCGCTTGCGCCGACGAAGAACTTGACCTCGTCGTTGTGAGCGATGGACTTGCGAATATCCTTGAGCGCTTTGAACCTGGCATCCAACCGGCGCGTGGCTTGATACTGACCCGGATGGACAAGCACATTTCCGCGGCGGATTTGTTCGGTGTTCACTCCCGAAATATTGACCGCAGTCCGTGAGCCTGAAACGGCGGTCTCTTCTTTCTGTTTGTGGGTCTGCAAACCGCGGATGCGCCCCTTTGCGCCGCCCGGCAAAATCTCCACTTCGTCGCCGACGGAGAGACGGCCGTCCTGCAACGTGCCGGTCACGACGGCGCCGAATCCGCTCATGCTGAAGACGCGGTCAATCGGCAGGCGCGGACGGTTGAGGTCGGCGCGGGAAGGTTTATTTTTCAATAGAGATTGGAGATTGGAGATTAGTTCATCGAGCCCGGTTTTCGTCTTCGCAGAAACCGGAATGATCGGCGCGTCTTTGAGAACGGTCTCGCTCACAGCGGAGCGAATCTCCGAGGAAACAAGATCAAGCCACCCTGAGTCAGAAGCGAGGTCCGCCTTCGTCAGCGCGATCAGCCCGCTGTGAATCTGCAACAGGTCGAGGATCGCAAGATGTTCCTTCGTTTGGGGCATCACGCCTTCGTCGGCGGCGATGACCAATAATGCCGCGTCAATGCCGCCGACGCCGGCGAGCATGTTTTCGATGAAGTCGCGATGACCCGGCACATCCACAATGCCGACCTCTTCGCCGTCCGGCAGGGTCAACCAGCCGAATCCTAGTTCGATGGTCATCTCGCGGGCTTTCTCTTCCTTGAGACGATCCGGGTGCGCGCCTGTGAGCGCTTCGATCAAGGTGGATTTTCCATGATCCACATGACCGGCTGTGCCGATGACTCTCATGCCTGTAATTTAACCACACTTTAACCGCGCTCCCGCGACATAAAAAAGCGCGCGCGCAAAGGTTGCCTCACGCCGCATTCGCTTCGATAAACTCAACGCGCGCCCTGCCCCGCTTGCGCCGATTATTCTTCGCCGCGCGCGCCTCTCTTTCTTGTGTCTCGTGTAACGAAAAGCATTCCCGCGTCATCAAAACGGCATGAACATTTTCCTCATCCTGTTCGCCTTCGCCTTGTGGGGATTGCTCCACTCTGTCCTCGCTTCCCGTTTCGTCAAGGATAAATTCCGCGGCTTGATCGGCAGGGGCGGGATGCGCCTGTATCGGCTCGGCTACAACCTTTTCTCCGTCGTTTCTTTCGCGCCTCTTTTATATCTCGCCGCGACCCTTGAAGATCAGCCGCTGTATCGGATCCCTCCGCCGTGGAACTTTCTCTTTTTCGGGTTTCAGAGCCTGTCCGCTCTTTTGCTCTTCGTCGCCGCCTTTCAAACCGACCTCCTTTCCTTGACCGGACTCCGCTCGTTGTTTCAAGAGGAGAATCCGGATCAACTTGTGACGCGGGGTTTGTACGCCGTCGTACGGCATCCGTTATACCTGTTCAGCCTGACTCTTCTTTGGCTCGATCCGACAATGACCGTCAACTCGCTGGTTTTTTACATCGGCGCGACCGCCTATTTCATCGTCGGCGCATATTTTGAAGAGCGTAAACTCCTGCGCGATTTCGGCGAGGCGTACGCGGAATACAAGCGGAAAACTCCGTTTCTAATTCCGATGATGAAATAGACCCGCTCGAGCCGCTTCCCCGGGAGCAGGCGATGCGTTCTGCCCCGATTCGACGTTCCGCTTCGGGGAAGCCCGGCAACTGGACAATCCCCCCCCTTTCAGGTATCATTGCCCAACTTGTGACCGAACTCACGAAGTCGCAAGAATTCAAAATCATCTTCCCGGATAAGCCCCTTATCCGGGTTGTTGTGCGTAAACGTATTTTTGGCGGAGGCTACCGAATGTCAGATTTGATCAAGCAGATCACAAGCGATTTGCAAAAGCAGATAGATGGTTTCAAACCCACGCTTAACGTCAGCGATATGGGCGTGACGCTGGAGGCGGGCGACGGCATCGCCCGCGTGCAGGGACTTGCGAACATCAAGGCGCAGGAACTTGTGCAGTTCGCCAACGGCGTGGTCGGCGTCGCGTTCAACCTCGAGAAAGACAACGTCGGCGTGATCGTCATGGGCGATTACGAAGGCATCACCGAAGGCATGTCCGTGCGGGGATTAGGACGCATCGCCTCCGTCCCGGTGGGGGATGCGATGATCGGAAGAGTGGTCAACGCCCTGGGCGAGCCGATTGACGGCAAAGGGCCCATCGCCACGACCGGCTATCGCCCCATCGAACGCATTGCGCCGGGCGTGATCGAACGCCAGGATGTGGATACCCCGGTGCAGACCGGCATCAAATCCATCGACTCGATGATCCCCATCGGGCGCGGCCAGCGCGAATTGATCATCGGCGACCGTCAGACCGGCAAGACCGCCATCGCCATTGACGCGATCATCAACCAAAAAGGCAAGGATGTGATCTGCATCTATGTGGCGGTGGGGCAAAAGAAAGCCGCCATTGCCCGCACGCTCGGCACGCTCGAAAAATACGGCGCGATGGAGCACACCATCATCGTGGTCGCTTCGGCGGATGAATCTGCCGCGCTTCAATACATCGCCCCGTACGCCGGGACCGCCATCGGCGAAGAGTTTATGGAAACCGGGCGCGACGCGCTGATCATTTACGACGACCTTTCCAAACACGCCTGGGCGTACCGTCAGGTCTCGCTCCTGCTCCGCCGCCCGCCCGGACGCGAAGCCTACCCCGGCGACGTGTTCTATCTCCACTCGCGCCTGTTGGAACGCTCCGCGCGGCTTGCCAACCAATATGTGGTGGTAAAGAAGGATTACGGCAACGAACTTGCGGAAGTCGCGGACGGCGTGGACGGCAAATCGTACACCGGTCCGCTTTCCAAGCATGAGGCGGAGGAAGCCGCCAAGGCAAAGGGCGCCGACTTTAAGGCGGTCAAGGTCAGGGGAACCGGCGGCTCGCTCACTTCGTTGCCGATCATCGAAACGCTTCTCGGCGACGTTTCGGCGTATATCCCCACCAACGTCATTTCCATCACGGACGGGCAAATCTACCTCGAAAGCAACCTGTTCAACGCGGGCATCCGTCCGGCGGTGAACGTGGGTATTTCCGTGTCGCGCGTGGGCGGCGACGCCCAAACCAAAGCCATGAAGCAGGTGGCGGGACGTCTGCGCCTTGATATGGCGGCATACCGCGAGTTGGCAGCCTTCGCGCTCATGGCTTCAGACCTGGATAAATCCACCCAACAGCAATTGAGCCGCGGTCAGCGGATGCAGGAAATCCTCAAGCAACCGCAATACCAACCGGTCGAACTCCAGAATCAGGTCATGGTCATCTTTGCGGGGACGAACGGATACGCCGACAACGTCTCGCTGGATAAGATGGCGCAGTGGCAGGCGGATTTGATCCGTTACATGGAATCGTCCTATCCTGAAATCGGCAGGGACATCATTGCGAAGAAAACCATCACGGAAGAGAATCGCGCCGCATTGGTTAAGGCTCTCGACGGCTTCCGCGCGGGCTGGGCGGGGTAGTTGGATAGTTGGGATGGTCGAATAGTCGGATGATCGAATAGTCGAATGGTCGGGGTTTCTCCGGTTAATGGACAATAAGACCACACGACCACCCGACCACCAGACCACCCGACCACCAGACTACTAGACTACTAGACTACTAGACTACTAGACTACCAGACTACCAGACTACTAGACTACCAGACTACTAGACCACCAGACCAAAGGACTAACTTATGGCTTCTGCCCGCGAGATGCGGCTTCGCATCAAAAGCGTCAAGAATATTTCACAGGTCACGCGCGCTCTCGAGACGGTGAGCGCCAGCAAGGTTCGCAAAGCGATCAACGCCGTCATGGCGACCCGCTCCTATGCGACCAAGGCGTGGCAGGTGTTGAAACATGTCGCCGAACAACCGGGGCGCGATTCCCTGCATCCCCTGCTGACCAAACGCCCGGCGGTGAAGAACACCCTGGCGGTGATCGTCACCGGCGACCGCGGCCTGGCGGGCGCGTACAACTCCAACGTGATTCGCTTTACGGCTCAGACATTCGACCGATACCCCCGCCCGGTCAAGTACATCGCAGTGGGGCGCAAGGGCAGGGATTTGCTCTATCGCCGCCGCAAGGATGTTCTGGCGGAGTTCAGCAGCCTGCCTGCGGCTCCCTCTTTCAACGACGTGGCCGCCATCGGAAGACTCGCCGTGCAAGAATATGAAAAAGGCGCTGTGGATGAGGTGTTCCTTATTTATACCGATTTCATCAACATGGGGAGGCAAGCCGCCACGGTGAAGAAACTTCTGCCGCTCGAACTCGAAAGCGGGGGCTTGGTGGAGGATTTTGAACACAAACCGTCGTCCGGCATAGCCGCGGCGTATGAATACGAGCCCGACGGGCGCGAACTGCTGGACGCGATCATCCCGCGTTTTACCGCCCTGCAGGTCTATCAGGCGATACTCGAATCGCAGGCGAGCGAACACGCCGCCCGCATGATCGCCATGCGCAACGCGACCGACAACGCCAAGGAACTCGTCGGCGCCCTGCAACTGGCTTACAACAAAGTTCGTCAGCAAGGCATCACAAACGATATTTTGGATATTGTCGGCGGCGCGGAAGCGCTGGCCGCGAACTAACTGGAGGAATAACCCATGGCAAACGCAAACGGCCGTGTCGTACAAATTTTAGGCGGCGTGGTGGACGTCGAATTTCCCGGCGGCGACATCCCCGAACTCTTCGAGGCGATTGAAGTGGCGCGCGAAGACAAGGAGCCGCTCGTTCTGGAAGTGCAAAAACATCTCGGCGATAACTGGGTCCGCACGGTGGCGATGGACACCACCGACGGCTTACAGCGCGGAGTCCCGGCCAAATCAACGGGCTCCCCGATCACGGTCCCGGTTGGACCCGCCACGCTGGGGCGCATCTTCAACGTGTTGGGCAATCCCATTGATCGCAAGGGCGGCGTCAGCGCCTCCATGTATTATCCCATTCACCGTTCCGCGCCCGCTTTTGAAGAACAGTCCACCCGCGTGGAAGTCTTCGAGACCGGCGTGAAAGTCATTGACCTGATCGCCCCCTTCACCAAGGGCGGCAAGACCGGCATCTTCGGCGGCGCGGGAACGGGCAAGACCGTCATCATCATGGAGCTCATCCGCTCGGTGGCTTCCGTGCATGAAGGCAACTCCGTTTTCGCGGGCGTGGGCGAGCGCACGCGCGAGGGGACGGGACTTTATCGTGAAATGATCGAATACGGCGTGATGAAAGACACCGTGATGGTCTACGGTCAGATGAACGAACCCTCCGGCGTGCGCCTGCGCGTGGCCTTGACCGCGCTCTCGATGGCGGAATACTTCCGCGATCAGGGCAAGGATGTGTTGCTCTTCATTGACAACATCTTCCGCTTCTCGATGTCCGGCTCGGAAGTGTCCGCGCTTCTTGGGCGTATGCCTTCGGCGGTGGGCTACCAGCCGACTCTCGCCACCGAAATGGGCGAACTGCAGGAGCGCATCACCTCGACCCGCACCGGCTCGATCACTTCGATGCAGGCTGTCTACGTCCCCGCGGACGACTACTCCGACCCTGCGCCTGTGGCGACCTTCACCCATCTCGACGCGACCATCGCGCTCGAACGCTCCATCGTGGAGAAGGGCATTTATCCCGCCGTGGATCCGCTCACCTCGACCTCCCGCATTCTCGACCCCAACATTGTGGGCGAGGAACACTACCGCACTGCCCGCGAAGTCCAGCGCGTGCTTCAGCGTTACAAGGATTTACAGGACATCATCGCCATCCTCGGCATTGACGAACTTTCCGAAGACGACAAACTGGTCGTCTCGCGCGCCCGCAAGATCGAACGTTTCTTCTCCCAGCCATTCTTCGTAGCGGAACGCTTCACCGGCATCCCGGGACGCTACGTCTCCATCAAAGACACCGTGCGCGGTTTCCGCGAAATCCTCGACGGCAAATGCGACGACCTGCCGGAGCAAGCCTTTATGATGGCGGGCGCCATCGAGGATGTGCGAGAACGCGCTGAGAAACTGGCAAGAGACTAGGCAGAGATTTGTAACCAGAGATTGATAATTGATCGCAGCAATCTCCAACCTCTAAAAGGGTTTTCCATGACCATTCGTTGTGAAATCGTATCCCAGGACCGCACCGTCTTTTCGGGCGACGTGGATATCGTCGTCATTCCCGGTTCGGCAGGCGAAATGGGCATCCTGCCAAAACACGCGCCTGTGCTGACCACTTTGAAATACGGCGTGGTCAAAGTTCGCGCGCGCGGACGCGAGGAACTGTACACTGTCGCCGGCGGGGTTGCCGAAATCCAGCCGGATGTCGTCACCATCCTGGCCGACCGCGGCTCGGAGAATATCGCAGAAATTGACATTGACCGCGCGCTTGCCGCCAAAAAACGCGCCGAAGAATACCTCGCCAAGGGGTTGCCGGCAGACCTTGACCGCTACGAGATCATGGAAGCCGCCCTGCGCCGCGCCAATTTGCGCCTGGATGCCGTGCGTCGCTATCGCAAGTCCGCCGCGCCGCGCCTCCCGGAGATTTAACCTCTCGTGTTTTCAATGTTCTCCAAGGACCTGGGCGTTGACCTGGGCACCATGTTCACCCGCTTTGCCGATAATAACAATGTGTTGTTAGAGGAGCCTACCATCGTAGCCATCGAGGTTGCGGATCAGAAGATGGTCGCGGCAGGCATGGAGGCGCGGGATATGTTGGGGAAAGTCCCGGTGGAGACCATCGAAGTGGCGCGTCCGCTTCGCAACGGCGTAATCGCCGATTATGAGATCACCGAAACCCTGCTGGCTTACCTGCTCCAGCGCGCGAGCGGCGCAATGCGCATCTTTCGCCCGCGCGTGATGATCACCGTCCCCTACGGCGTGACCAGCGTGGAGCGCAGGGCGGTCTACGAAGCCGTCATGGAGGCGGGCAGCCGCGAGGCCTATCTCATTCAGCAGCCGCTCGCCGCCGCCATCGGCATTGATCTGCCGATCAACTCCCCGTCCGGCAACATGATCATCTGTCTGGGCGGCGGCTGTACGGAATCCGCTGTTATGGCCATGTACGGCGTCGTTTCAGCGGATACCCTGCGCGTCGGCGGCATGGACCTGGACGAAGCCATCGTTAACTATGTCCGTCGCAAATATGGCGTGGTGATCGGCCAGCCGACGGCGGAGCAATTGAAACTTCGTATTGGGGCGGCTGTGCCGCAAGATATCGAGAACAGCATGGAAGTGCAGGGGCAGGACCAGGTCACAGGTCTGCCCCGTCCTGTCACCCTGACCACAGGTGAAATGGTCGAGGCGCTTCAAGAGCCGCTTAAGCAGATTGTGGAATCTGGAAGAAAAGTTTTGGAAAAAACCCCGCCCGAACTGGTCTCGGATATTATTGACCGCGGCGTGGCGTTGTGCGGCGGGGGCGCGCTCCTGCGCGGGGTGGATAAATTGCTCACGAAATCGCTCGGCATCCCCGCCTATCTCGTGGATAACCCATTGACCTGCGTCGTGCAGGGCGCATCCAACGCCTTTGGGATGTTGAACGTCATCCGCAGGAATTTGCCGCAGGTATAAAAAAACAGCCGCGCGGCTGTTTTTTTATGCGCCGCAAAGGTTGCCGCCCCGGACTGCAAAATCTTCAGATTTTGCCTCGAAAGTCGGGAGACGTTCGACTCAGCCCATGACATGTTTTGCGCGCGTACGTTTTTTTGTTCGTCGTTTTTCCTATTCGATAACCCTCACAAATTTATACTCCGCTTTTGCGCCGCTGGGGTCAATGAGGGTGAAAGAATCGGGAAACACCGGTCCCGGGGGAGGCGTAGGGTCTTCGATCTCCTTGAAGTTATCGCAGATAGGAACGCCTTTGTGTATGTAGGCCATCCAGCCGCGTTCGGTCACGTTGACGCCGTCCACAGAGACGACGCGCAGCCACTTATCGCCCTTCTTCACTTCGCTTCCGTCGGCGGGCGCTTCCCAAACCTCGTCGCCGACAACCACCTGTCCGCGCCCGAAGGAAGCGATCACGGCCGCGAAGGTATTGTGGTCTTTCCGCAGGCGCGTGCCGTTGCTGATGGGGGTCATGCTGTATTGGGTCATGAGACTCTCCTGTATTCGACGAGCGTGCCGTTGAAGTTGGCGATCAGCGTCGTCTGGGCCGTTTCCGCATTGTAACGGGCAAGAAAGTCCGACTCGCTGCCGTTGAAATAGTTCAAGTCAATGTCCTGGCTTTCCACGCCGAAGAGCGCGCCGTCGCCGTTGGAGGTGAATTGCCAATAGGTCCAGTCTTCCCAAACGGAGGGGACGAGCGGCTCGGTCGGGTTGTACCATGCGATCCATAGCGGATATTGGGCAAAGTAGCGCACGCCCGCCGCGTTTTCCTGGAAATAATAGTAACCCGTATAAACGCCGAGTTTCTTTTCCGGGAGCAAAACCTTTATGCGTTCCATGAAGTCGAACCAATTGCGCCAGCCGCCGTAGGGACCGCCGTAATTTTCTTCAAAGTCGCCCCACATTTCCATTTCGCCTGTATCGTCGCCGAGAATCTCAACCCATTTCTCCGCCTGCCGTTTCGGGTTCACGCGGCTGTCGTAGAACCAGTACGATCCGCGCAACAAACCTGCCGCCCTGGCGTTCTTCCACGAAGTTTTGAAAACCCGGTCTGCGTAATTCCCCTGCCCGGCGCGGATGATGACTCCGCGAGTCTGGGATGCCATCTTGAAAAAGTTGATCCCCGGCGCGGTCGTTGGGTCATCCTGCCAGAAGGAGACATCCGGCAGTTTGAAGTTCGTGAGAATCTGTATCCTTTGCGGCTGGATGACGGGCGGGCGGGCGGGGCGCGGCGGTTCGGTCATGAGGTTTCCGCTATTATAAAGCATCCCAAACTCCCAGGACGCGAAAATCTCCCGGCTTTCGCGTTCCCAACAATGAGAGTCGTTGGGAACGCGCTAATTATTCAACGCGCCTGCGTTGATCCAATTTTTGATGACCTGCAATTCAGCCTCCGTCACTTTCGGTCCGCGGTCGGGCATCTCTCCTTCCGCGATCAACTGCGCCAGCAGGCTTTCATCGGCGTTGCCGGGGACAATCACTGGCCCGTTGAAAGAGCCAGCCATGAGTTGTTCGTAGGTCAGCATATTGAGACCTTCCTTGACCCGTTCCACGCCGTGGCATTTGACGCACTTCGCTTCGAGGATGGGGTAAACGTCGGAGGCATAACTGATTGCGGTCGAGGCGGATTCTGTCGGGGGAGGCGCCGCCTCGACTGTCGGGACGAGCGTCTCTGTTGGAGGCGGAGTCGTCGTCGGCGGGGGAGGGGTTTGGGTGGACGGGACAGGCTCGGTCGGAGTCTGAGGCGCGGCGCCTGCGCATCCTGCGAGGAATGCGGCGAGAGCCAGGGCGCTCAGGAGGAGGACGGCATTCTTTAGGTTTTTCATGGTTTCCTTTTCCATCTCGATAAAAATTTGGCATACTTTACGCGAAACGAATAAGGAAAGGATGAAGATTGTGTGCGATTTCTTACCGCGCAACCCTGTGAGTTTTGGCGGGAGGAAGGTATAATTCGTCCGCTTCAAAAAAGACACTTCACTTCAAGGCTGAGTATGACCGGCGCAATTTCACTACCCAACGAGTATTGGATCAACCTCCAGGTTACACCCAAAGACATCGAACATTTGCATACATTTCTCTTTGAGAAGGAGACGCCCATGACTGCGGGCGACCTTGTCGCGGAGTTTGTTGAGTCGCGCCTGCGCGCGGAGAAACTTTCGGCGGAAAAGCAAAAACCGGCCGGGAGGACTTTCCTGCCGAAGGAAAAATATTCCGTGGGCGAAGAACTGGTCTTTCCCGCGCTCGGCTGGCGCAGCGGGGCGGTGATAAGCGCGCGCGCGGGCGTAAACCCGGGGGTGGATTCCTTCGATGTCATCACGGTTAAGTTTGACGACGGATCGTCGCGTATGTTTGCGGCAGGACTTGCCTTGCACGCTCTGAACGAATCTCCCGCTGATAAGCCCGTTGAAAACGATTCGCCCACCGCGCAGGTTGTGGCGGAACACGGCGACGCGCTCGATAAAAAACTGGAGGAAGCCTTCGCCGCCGACGAGGGACTGGTAAAGATTGCGGGGCGCTGGTTTCCGCGCTCGCTGTTGATAGACGTTAATGAAGGGCAGTTGAATCTCGTTGAAGCCGCGCTGGATATGGCCGGCGGCGAACCCATGCCAACGAGCGACTTGATGAAGGACAGCGAACTCCCCGTCGGGGCGAATCCAAAACTTGCGGAGTTTTCCCTGAATTATGCCATGCAGGCGGATGGGCGCTTCGATGAAGTCGGTCCTGTTGGGCAGGTGCTTTGGTGTTTGCGCCGCCTCGAGCCGGATTTCGTGCGCGAAGTTCCGCCGCCGCTGCGCTACGTCGAGATTCCTCACGACCGGAGCCTGCTCAACCCTGAAATGATCGCGCTCGAAGCCCAATTGGACGACGAGTTGACCGACGCCGACGGCGCCGAAGCGCGCGATGAAATCTCCTCGGCTTCGATTACGTTGATCTATCCGCATCTGCGCGCCGGGACTCTGCCGGTTTCTCCGCGTACGCGCAAGTTATTCCCGACCGCCTATGAATCGCCGCGAGTGCGCTTCACCCTGGTGGATGGAAAGACGAATCAACGCTTTCCAGCCTGGGTTGTTCTCGAACACGGTTATGTTTACGGTTTGCGCGAATGGTACAAGGCGCATCAGTTGATCCCCGGCTCGCTGGTGCAACTTCGCCGGGGAGATCGTCCCGGCGAGGCGATCGTCGAGGCGCGCACGCAGCGCTCTGCCAAAGATTGGGTGCGCACGGTCATGGTTGGTTCGGATGGCGTCGTCGTTTTTGCTCTGCTCAAACAGCCCATCACAGCCGAATTCAACGAGCGCATGGTCGTGCATGTGCCGGACTTCAAGGCGCTCGACCCGGTCTGGGAGAAGAAACGTCCCTTCGATGAATTGCTCCTGATGGTGACGCGCGAACTGGCGAAATCGAACCCGCAGGGACACGTCCACGCGCAGGAGTTGTACGCGGCGATGAACCTCGTCCGCAGGACGCCGCCCGCGCCGATATTTGCCGCCCTGGAATCAAACCCGGCATTCAAACATGTCGGCGACTTGCACTTCCGCCTCGCCGAGGAGGTGGCGGTATGAGCCTGCTAAAGCCAAACGCTAAAACCCCGTTTCACATTGATTTTGATTGGTGGAAGCAGAACGAGCGCGACTGGCACGTCTTCCTGCGTTCCTTTCTGTGCGCCGACCATCAGGAAACGTTCGCCAATGTCGAGGAAGACGGCTTGATGGATTGGATAGATCCGCATACCGCCGAAGTGAAACAGGTGGACGGCGTGCAGCACGCGCTCATCAGCCACTGCGCGCAACTGCCGGATTTCGTCAACCAGCGCACTGCGCTCGTCGAGGCGATCTTCCGCTTGTTTCTCGCCAACGGCAATATTCCCATGACCGCCGAGGAATTGAGCAAAAAACTTGGGAAGTCAGCCGACACCATATTGCGCACCATCGCCGGTCCGCGCGTGTACCGCGGCTTAAGACCGATCTTGAGCCAGTCAGCCGGACCGCGCGCCGGGTAAAATAAAAATGTGCCCCCGTAGCTCAATGGACAGAGCAGCAGCCTTCTAAGCTGTTGGTTGGGAGTTCGATTCTCTCCGGGGGCGCTGGAAAGTTGCCGGTGCGATATTCAAGGAGTTTCCCCATGCCTACCGTGATTCGAAAAACGCATGAAACACTCATGGAGGTTCGGCGCGGCATCCTCCGTTCGGTCAGTTGGCAGGTCAGGACTGGCGTTTGGGACCCCCCGACGGACGTTTACGAGACCGAAGACGCCTACATCGTGCGCATGGAAATAGCGGGAATGAGCGAGGGAAATTTCGACGTCTCGATACAGGATGACACGCTTTACGTCACGGGTTTCAGACCCGACTTCCCCGCGAGGCGCGCCTACCATCAGATGGAAATCCGTTCCGGAAAATTTACGAATGCGGTGGCCCTGCCCGGTCCCGTCAATTCAGATCGCGCCCTCGCCGAATACCGCGACGGCTTCCTGACCATCACCCTTCCGAAAGAAACGACGAACTGAGGCTGAAGCGATGCCCGCAGAAAAATGGCAGTCCGGCTTGCAAAATTTCCTCCACATGGCGGGCGATAACGAAGGGGATTTTTCCAGATCGCTCCTGTCTTCCTTGATCCCCCAGTTCCAGAAAAAGGGAGACGGCTCATCGTCCGCGTCGGGAGCGGAGGGCGCCCCCGAAAAAATGAGTCTACCCGACATCCTTCCCATCCTGCCCCTGCGCGGCGTGGTCGTCTATCCAAACACCGCCGTCCCGCTCACGGTTGGACAGCCGCGCTCCATCCGCCTCGTGGACGACGTTGTCAGCGCCGACAAACTCGTTGGGCTGGTGGCTGCGATCAACCCCGAATTGGAGACGCCGGGACCGAACGAATTATATAAAGTAGGCACCATCGCCACCGTCCATCGTTTGCTTCGCGCTCCTGATGGGACGGTCAGGCTTCTCGTGCAAGGCATGGAGCGCTTCCGCCTCGGCGAATTTGTCGAAGAGGAACCCTACCTTAAAGCCCGCATTCTGCGCGCGCCTGAATCGGACGAAAGAAACATCGAAACTGACGCCCTCGCCCGCAACGCCCGCGACCAGTTTCAGGCGATCACGCAGATGATTCCCTCCTTCCCGGAGGAACTGGCCAGCTCCATCCTCTCGCTCGAAGACCCGCTTCAGACCGTGTACACCATCGCCAATTTCCAGCGCATCGAGTTGAAGGATGCGCAGGAGATTCTCGACCTCGATTCGGTCTACGACAAATTAAAGAAATTGATCGGCTTGCTCGTGCGCGAAGCCGAAGTCCTGACCATCGGGCAGAAGATCCAAAACGAGGCGCGCGGCGAGATCGAAAAAGTCCAGCGCGACTACTTCCTGCGCGAACAGATGAAAGCCATCCAGCGCGAACTCGGCGAACGCGATGAACAGGGCGTCGAAATCGAAGAGTTTCGCAAGAAAATCGAAGAAGCGAAAATGCCCGAAGAGGCGGATAAACAGGCGAAGCGCGAACTGGACCGCCTCTCACGCCTGCCGACCGCCGCCGCAGAATACGGCGTCATCCGCACCTATCTCGACACGCTCGTCTCGCTTCCGTGGGCGACCGGCACCGAGGACAACCTTGACATCTCCCATGCGCGACAGGTCTTGAACAAAGATCACTACGGCTTGGAGGATGTGAAAGACCGCATCCTTGAGTTTCTTGCCATCCGCAAACTGCGCCTCGACCGGATCAACGACAAGAAGGAAGAATCCACCGATTTAATCCGCCGCGAGCGCGAGGGCGTCATCCTCTGTTTCGTCGGCCCGCCCGGGGTTGGCAAGACCTCCCTGGGACAATCCATCGCCCACGCCATGGGGCGTAAATTCATCCGCGCCTCGCTCGGCGGCGTGCGCGACGAAGCCGAGATTCGCGGACATCGCCGCACCTACATCGGCGCCATGCCGGGGCGCATCCTGCAATCGTTGCGGCGCATCGGCTCGCGCAACCCGGTCTTCATGCTCGACGAAGTGGATAAACTCACCAACGACTTTCACGGCGACCCGTCCTCCGCCCTGCTCGAAGTCCTCGACCCCGAACAGAACGGCGAATTCCGCGACAACTACCTCGAAGTCGCCTACGACCTCTCGCAGGTCTTCTTCATCGCCACCGCCAACACGCTCGAATATATCCCCGGCCCCCTGCGCGACCGCATGGAGATGATCTACCTCTCCGGCTACACCGAAAGCGAAAAAATGCACATCGCGCGCGGATATCTGATCCCGCGCCAGATCCGCGAAAACAGCCTGCGCAAGAACGAAGTCACCTTCAGCGACGAAGCCTTGAAGATGATCATCCGCCAATACACGCGCGAAGCGGGCGTGCGCAATTTGGAGCGCAAGATCGGCGCGGTTTGCCGCAAAGTCGGAACGCATATCGCCGAAGGCAAGGCGAAGAAATATCGCATTAACCCAAAACGGGTCGAAACCTTCCTCGACACCCCGATCTTCCTTGGACCCGAAGAACTCAACAAACGCACCTCCATCCCCGGCGTCGTCCCGGGACTCGCGTGGACGTCCTTCGGCGGCGACGTCATGCTGATCGAAGCCACCGCCATGCCCGGCGGGCGCGGATTCCAGATCACCGGCTCGGTCGGCAACGTCATGCAAGAATCGGCCCGCGCCGCATTATCCTACGTCCGCTCCCGCTCCGAAGACTTCAGCATCCCGCATGAATACTTCGACAAGCACGACATCCACATGCACGTCCCGGCCGGCTCCACGCCCAAAGACGGCCCCTCTGCCGGAATCACCATGGCAGCCTCGCTCATCTCCCTCATCACCGGGCGCAAGGCCAACCCCCAAATTGGCATGACCGGCGAGATCACCCTCCGGGGTCAGGTGTTGCCCATCGGCGGCGTCAAAGAAAAAGTCCTCGCCGCGCATCGAAGCGGACTCAGCACAGTCATCCTCCCCAAACAGAACGAAAAAGACCTGGACGACGTGCCGGACGAGATACGCAAATCCATGAAGTTCGTATTCGCCGAAAGCGTGGACGACGTTATTTCCGCCGCATTAGAGAAACCGAAAGGCAAAAAGAAAAAACCGGGCAAAACGGCAAAACCCAAAACGAAGAGAGCAAAAAAGAATGGCAAAACAAAAAATCCTGCTCGCTGAGGACGATCACACCATGGTTTCCCTGCTGACGACGCTCCTGACGATGGAGGGTTATGAAGTGACCAGCATAGACGCCGGCGCGGACGTGGTCGCCGCCGCGCGCTCCATCAAACCCGACGCGCTGATCCTGGACGTGCATCTCTTCGGGCAGAACGGGTTGGATATTATGGAAAAATTGCGCAAGTCGAAAGACACAAACAGACTGCGCGTGTTGATGTCTTCCGGCGCAAACGTGCGCGAGGAATGTATACAACGCGGCGCAGACGGCTTCCTGATGAAACCCTACATGCCCGACGACCTGTTCAACCTGCTTCGGCGGGTCATCTCTCCATGAAGATACGCCAATTCGATTTCGCCGCAGATTACGAGCGCGTCGTCAAATTGTGGGAGACCATCGAAATCGGCATGCGCGTCGGTCCCTCCGACGCGCCCGATGAGATAAAAAAGAAACTCGAGCGCGACCCCGACCTCTTCCTGGTCGCCGAAAACAAAAACGAGATCGTCGGCTCGATCATCGGCGCCTTCGACGGACGCCGCGGCATGATATACCACCTCGCCGTGCGGAGCGATTTCCGTCGCAGGGGGATCGGGCAGGCATTGCTGACGGAAGTCGAAAAGCGTCTCAAGGCAAAAGGCTGCATCAAGTGCCTGCTCATCGTGACGGACGACAACGACGGCGCAAAACATTTCTACCATGAGCGCGGCTGGAATTTGCTCCCCGACGATCGCGTCTTCTCGAAGATGTTCGTATGACGATTCTAAAAATGATCCTGCGTCGTCCCCGGCGCGGGGAGCGGTAAACACATGACGATTCGATTTGGGATCATCACCCTCTCCGACCGATCCGCGCGCGGCGAACGGGAAGACGCCTCCGCTCCCGCCCTCGCCTCTTTTCTCCAAGCCGAAAACTGTTCGGTCTTAAAGCGCCTCATCCTCCCCGACGACGAATCTGCGCTGCGCCAGACCCTCGCGGAATGGGCGGACAGCGACGAACTCGACGTGATCCTCACAACGGGAAGCACCGGCTTCTCGCCCCGCGACATCGCCCCCGAAGCGACCAAAGCCGTCGTTGAAAAAGACGCCCCCGGCCTCGCCGAAGCGATGCGCGCTCAATCGCTCACGAAAACCAAACACGCCATGCTCTCGCGCGCCGCAGCCGGTATCCGCGGCAGAACCCTGATCATCAACCTGCCCGGCAGCCCCAGGGGCGCGCTTGAGAACCTGGGCTTTATCTTCCCCGCCCTCCCGCACGCCGTCCAACTCCTGCGTGAAGACCCGCGCTCCGAAGCGTCGCATTGAAGCGCGGGACGCAAAGCCCCCGGATTTTGCCTCGAAAGCCGAGAGACTTTCGACTCCGCCCCTGACAACCTTTGCGCGCGTCTTGCCCGGTGTGCAAGCAAAGGTTGTCAGCGCCTCCGCTCAAGCCGCCGTCCTGTGCGAAGCCCCCTGTGGGCGGCGGTTTACGAGGGAAATCCCGCGCCGAGGACGGCGCTGGGAGCAGGTTACCTGACATGTTTTGCATGCACACTTGCCCGGTCTACTAGCCATGAATCGCAACTCATTGGTATAATCCGCCCGCTTTCATAAAAACCAAACCAAGGAAATACAATTGTATGATAGATGTAAACGAACTTCGCAAAGGAGTCACCTTCGAACTCGACGGCGGACTCTATAAAGTGGTGGACTACAGCCATAACAAGACCGGGCGCGGCAATGCCAACATCCGCATCAAGGCGCGCAACCTGCTCACCGGCGCCAACATCGAACGCACCTTCAATTCGGGGCTTTCCGTGCAGGATGTCAGCCTTGATTTCGCCAACGTCTCCTACCTTTATAACGACGGCGACCTGTACTATTTCATGGATAAAGTCACCTTCGAACAGCCCGCCATCAAAAAAGAATCGCTCGGCGAAAGCGCGCAATACCTCCAGGAAGGCATGGAGGTCAAACTGACCTTCTACAAAGGCGAAGCCATAGACGTGGAAATGCCCACCTCGGTGGATTTGAAAGTCGTCGAAGCCGAAATGGCGATCCGCGGCGACACCGCCACTGGTGTGACGAAGAAAGTCACGACCGAGACCGGGTTGACCGTGCAATGTCCGAACTTCGTCAACGTGGGCGACACCATCCGCGTGGACACGCGCACGGGCGAATACGTCACGCGCGTGTAAAGATGAAAACCCCCTCCGGTCAGGAGTGCATACACTTCTACGGCGACTACTTCCGCGGCAAAAACGTGGAGGAATGCCGGTTACTCAAGGCGCAGAACCAGCCGTGGACGCGCGACCTGTGCGCGACCTGCCCGGTTCCGGCGATCGCCCGCGCCAACTCCTGCCAGCATATGAAACTGAACGCCGTTGTCGCGCGTCCTTTGACCGCCCTTTTTCAACGCCGCGTCCAGGTTCAGGCAATTTGTGAAAAATCGAAACAAAACATCCCAGAACCTCAGGTAGGGTGCGGCGAATGTCACGCCCTGCCGTTCAAGTTCGAGATCCGCGAAAATTGAATCCGCTAAAAGAACGTTTCTTGAGTCATTCCTGCGCGCAGAATTGACCGATTGCGCCGACAAACACGGTTTTTTTTGATTGTGATAATTCCGCAAGGATGCGCGCCTTCCGCGCGCCCAAGAAAAAGTCTTTAAAGCGGGGGAAATTTCACCTCATGACCCTGACCCTCCTGCTCGACCTCGACGACACCCTGCTCGGAACAAACCAGGACGTTTTCATACCCGCCTACTTTCAGGCGCTCTCAGCCCGCCTTGCGCCGACCCTCGCCCCGGCGCTCGTTGCGCGCGCGCTCCTCGCAGGCACAAGCGCCATGAACGGAAGCGAAAACCATTCGCGCCCCTTGAGCGAAGTATTCGACGACGTCTTCTACCCGACGCTCGGCTTGCAGAAGGGGAATCTCGATTCTGCGATCGAAAAATTCTACGACGAAACCTTCCCCACGCTCGAACCCGTCACGCAGAAAAAGCCCGATGCGAAACCGTTCGTGGAGTGGGCAAAGACGCAGGGCTTTCGACTCGTCGTCGCCACCGACCCGCTCCTGCCGCGCAAGGCGACCTATCACCGCATTCGCTGGGCGGGCTTCGACCCGGCCGAATTCGAGCTCATTTCCAGCTTCGAAGATTTTCATTTTTCCAAATCCTTCCCCGCATACTACGCCGAAGTCCTCGGGCGCATCGGCTGGCAGGAGGGACCCGTCCTGATGGTGGGCAACGACCTGCAACGCGACATCCTTCCGGCGAAGCGGCTTGGGTTGCAGACCTTCTTCCTGGACGGCGAATCCGCCTCAAATCCCGGACCCGAGGCGGGGCTGCGCGGATCGCTGCCTGATCTCCGCCGATACCTTGAGTCCGCAGATCACAGCGTTTTGAATCCGAATTTCACGTCGAAGGAATCCATCCTGGCTATCCACGCATCCACGCCCGCCGTATTGAACGGACTGACGCGCGGCTTGTCGCCGGAACAGTGGACGCGAAAACCTTCGCCGGCTGAATGGAATCTGACCGAATTGATCTGTCATTTGCGCGACACCGAGCGAGAGATCCATCACATGCAGTTGAAGTTGTTCGACGCGGGCAGCGAGCCTTTCATCCCGCGCCCCGATACCGGCGTTTGGGCGAGCCAGCGCGATTATCTTCATGAAGACGGCGCGTCGGCTTTGCGCGAGTTTAACGAAGCGCGACAAGACACGCTCGAAATGTTGAAGAATATGCCGGGCGCGGGCTGGGAGCGCAGGGCGCGCCATGCCATCTTCGGACCGACCAACTACCGCGAAGTCGCCGGGTTCATGGCGGATCATGACCGGATGCACATCCAGCAGGCGTGGAAGCTGTTGAAAAACATTTCTCGCGAATGATTCGCCGGTTGTGCGGGGGCGGGATTTTTGCGCGTGTCTATTCCCATTATTTTGTGTTAATGAGAGCAAGTTCGTTTATACAGGTGTACAGCCCTTTGAAGGAGTTCCCGGTAAATGAGAAAACGAGTGGTTGTGACAGGTCTGGGCTGCGTCAGCCCGCTGGGGAATAATGTCCAAGAAACGTGGAGCGCGCTGCTTGCGGGGAAATCCGGCGCGGCTCCGATAACTTCGTTCGATACCGGCGCGCACAAGACGAAATTCGCCGCCGAGGTGAAAGGCTTTGACGGCGCGGCATTGCTCGGCGGACGCGAAGCGCGCAAAATGGATCGCTTCGCGCAGTTCGCCATCGCCGCCGCCATCGAGGCGCTCGAGGGATCCGGTTTGAAGGTGGACGAATCGAACCGCGACCGGGTCGGCATTCTGATCGGCTCCGGCATCGGCGGCGTCATCACGACCATCGAACAGTATCAGGTCTATCAGGCCCGGGGGCCCGAGCGGGTCAGCCCCTTTTTAGTCCCCATGATGATCTCAGACAGCGCGGCGGGGAATCTAGCCATCCGCATTGGAGCGCGCGGCCCGAACATGTCGCTGGCGACAGCCTGCGCCTCCGGCACAAACGCCCTGGGCGAGGCGGCGGAGATGATCCGGCGCGGCGCGGCGGACGCGATGATCGCGGGCGCGTCCGAAGCGGCGATTCACCCGCTGACGATGGCGGGCATGAACGTCATGACCGCCCTCTCGACCCGCAACGACGACCCCGAGCGCGCATCCCGCCCCTTCGACAAGGATCGCGATGGCTTTCTGATGGGCGAGGGCGCGGCGATCCTTATTCTTGAATCGCTGGAAAACGCTCAGTCTCGCGGCGCGAAGATTCTTTGCGAATTTACCGGCTATGGCACAAGCGACGACGCGCATCACATTTCCGCCCCGGCCGAGAACGGCGAAGGCGCGGCAATCTCGATGACCAATGCCCTGCGGGATTCCGGCTTCAAGAAAACGGATATTCAATACATCAACGCGCACGGCACATCCACACAGTTGAACGACAAGAGCGAGACGGCCGCCATCAAGACCGTCTTCGGCGAACAGGCGTATCAACTTGCCGTCTCCTCCACCAAGTCCATGACCGGGCATCTGTTGGGCGCGTCCGGCGCGCTGGAGGGCGTCATCTCCGCGCTCGCCATCATGGATCAGACCCTGCCGCCCACCATTAATTACGAAACGCCCGACCCGGTCTGCGACCTGGATTATGTGCCGAACCAGCCGCGCAAAACGAGCGTGGAGAATGTCATGTCCAATTCGTTCGGCTTTGGCGGGCACAACGCCACATTGATCCTCAGCCGATTTCAGCAAGGAGAATAAATGCCATACGCGCATATCACGGGCTGGGGCGTCTCCGTCCCCGAACCTGTATTAACCAACGACGATATCGCCAAGATGGTGGATACGAACGACGAATGGATCCGCGAACGCACGGGCATCCGCGAAAGGCGCATCGCCCGCGAAGACCAGTACACCTCCACGCTCGCAATCGAAGCCTCGCTCAAAGCCCTGCAAGTGGCGAACCTCGCGCCCACCGAACTGGACTTGATCATCGTCTCATCCTCCACCCCCGAGCATATCTTCCCCGCCACCGCCTGCATTGTGCAGGACGCAATCGGCGCGACCAAAGCGGGGGCGTTCGACCTGCTGGCTGCCTGCACAGGCTTTATTTACGCCGTGAATATGGCGGGACAGTCCATCCGCAGCGGCTCGATCAAGAATGCGCTGGTGATCGGCTCCGAGACCTTGTCGCGTTTCGTGGATTGGAAGGATCGCAACACCTGCATCCTGTTCGGCGATGGGGCGGGGGCATTCGTCATGCAGGCGAGCGACCAGCCCGGCGGTTTGCTTTCCGCCGTCATGCGCTCGGACGGTTCCGGCGCGGATTTGCTGACCCTGCTGGGCGGCGGCGCGCGGTATCCCGCTTCCGAGGCGACTGTCCACGAAGGCAAGCATTACATCCGAATGGAAGGGAAGGCGGTCTTCCGTTTTGCTACACGGGCGGTGGGGAGCGTCACCCGCGAAGCCCTCGACCTTGCCGGTTTGAAGGTCGAAGACGTGGACTTGATCGTCCCGCACCAGGCGAATTATCGCATCATCGAGACTGCCGCGAAATACCTCAAGATGCCGCTGGAGAAATTCGTAGTCAACGTGGACCGCTACGGCAACACCTCCACCGCCTCCATACCCATTGCGGCGGTCGAAGCGGTTGAAAAGGGCAAACTGAAAGCAGGGGACAAGGTCGTCTTTGTCGGCTTCGGCGCGGGACTGACCTGGGGCGCCCTCGCCGCCGAGTGGACGGGACCCGTCCCGACGAAGAAACACGTCCACCCCGAACAATACCGCTTCTTCGCCCGTCTGCGCTCGCTCGCGCGCCGCGCCCTGCGCTTCATCGAAGGCTTGTTCTCGCGCCGCGAACTTTAACCGCTTTCTCAGCCTTTCGTGGTACGATGGGCGTGAGATAAAGAATAGGAGCAATCACATGCCATTTCGATTTGGACCCCTCGAACTGATCATCCTGCTGGCGATCATCGTTCTGCTCTTCGGACCCGGGCGCATCGGCAAGGTGGCGGGAGAGATCGGCAAAAGCATCAAATCCTTCCGCGACGGCTTGGGCGGCAGGGACGACGATGAAAACCATCCCCCCGTGACCGACGAAAAAAAGACGTAAGTTGAATTGTCAGCCCGACACCCTGCAATAGAAATAAAAAAACAGCCCCGCGAATCTTCCGCGGGGCCGTTTTTTTTTTACGCAACCATCACCGAACGCTACCCGCCCACTTGAACGCCGCCCCCGGCGTACGCGCCGCGCGTCTTCTCGCGCAGCGCCCGTTCGAAAGCCCGCTGTTCCGCTTTCAACGCGTCTATCTTGCGCTGGACGTGGGGAGAAAAATAGCCCGCGTATCGTTTCTGGAGTTCCGGCTTCTGCCAGTCCGCGCCGCTTACTTTACCGCGACAGTTCGGCGCGCCGCACAGGCAGTCGAACTCGTCGTAAGGCGCGGTGTCGCTCATGGCATAGTCGAAACAGACTTCCTCGCCGATCTGAATGTCTCGCATGGCAACGAGTATGATCTGGCCCGAAAGACCTGCGTTCGGGTTGCACGAGTGATTGACAAAATCTCCCTTGCCGATGGGGCGCGGAACCAGAAAGTGCCGGTCTTCGATCTGAAGACTCAGACTGCGTTCGCGTTCGGGAAGGCAGATAAAGGTCTCCCATTCATACACAACGCCGCCGAAAACAGCGAGCAACCCGCCCTTTTGAACGGGCTCGCGGGCGACAACGCTGTTTCCGCTTTTATCGGCTTTCAGGCGACCTTCCAACTTAGAAGACAGATAGGAACTCGGTTGCTTGGACATTCATATAACTTCCTTTCGTTTTTGAGGGTTAAAGATGAACAGCGCCTCCCGCGGTGGACGAGCCGCGAAAAACGCCATTGACGGACGTATGATACATCAAACAGCCCGCGTGTAAAGGTTTTGCGCCGCGCAGATTTTTTTTCCTGCGGTGACGATTCGTTACCGCAACCGTCCCCGCAATACATAAACGACATCGCGCAAACTTTTAGGATGCAAAAACCTCACGCCGGATTCCTGTCCCGAATCGCGCCTCACGACTCCGCCCCGGCTTGATCCTCCCCATTTTGCCTTTTCCTCTGTCCCCTCGCTCTCTACTCTCTATTTTCTACTCTCTACTCTCTACTCTCTATTTTCTACTCTCTACTCTCTACTCTCTATTTTCTACTCTCTACTCTCTACTCTCTACTCTCTATTTTCTACTCTCTACTCTCTATTCATCCTTCATCCTTCATCCTTCATCCCTCACCCTTCCCTCACTCTCCACTCTCTATTCATCCTTCATTCTTCTCAAATCCCCATTCCCCAATTACCAATTACCAATTACCACCCTATTCCACCCACCGCGCCCCCCAATCCGGTTCAGGGTCGTTCGTCAACTGCCGCATCCCGGAGCCGTCCGCCTCCATGATATACAAATCCGCCTGGTCGTCGTTGCGCAGGGAATTGAACACAATATATTGACCGTCCGGCGAATAGGACGCCCCGGCGTTATTCCCGCCGAACGTCAATTGGACGGATTTCCCCGTCGCGGCTTCGATCTCGAAAATATCCTTGTCCCCGAACGGGCCGGCGTACACCAACAACGACCTCCCGTCCGGCGACCAATCCACGCTGCCGCCGATCCCCTGCAAACCCTGCGAGACTTTGAGATGGTTTCGCCCGCTTATGTCCATTGTATAGATTTCATATTCCTGCGGTCTTCCGGCGTTCATGGCGTAGGCGATCCTCTCCCCGTCCGGCGACCAGGCGACAGCGACGATATCCCTCGCGCCCGTATAAACCAGCCGCGGGTTCAGCCCGTCGGCGTTGACCATCCAGATCGCGGTGGGCGCGTCCCCGACCTTGTTCGCAAAGACAATCGCGCGCCCATCCGGCGAAAAATCCGGCGAGACGACGTCGCCGACCCCGTCCGTCAATTGATATACCTCGCGTTCAACGAAGTTGAGGATGAAGAAGTCGAAGTTCGGTCCGGCGCGATTGGAGGCGAACAATATCGAACTCGCGTCGGTTGTGAAAATTGGATAGTAATTGTTCGCCGCCATATCCGTCAGTTGGACAAGGTCGCTGCCGTCGCGGTTGATCATGCACAATTGGTTGTAGTCGCCGCGCGTGCAGGTGAAGACGATCCGCCCGCCGCTTGTCAATGTCGGTCGCGGCGTGGGCGTGGACGAAGGCTCAGGCGTGATGTTCGGGACGAATTTGGTGAAAACGATCGGCGTCGGCAGCGGCGTCTCGTCTGCGGGGCGGACGAGGAAGAACAGGGAGAGAAACCCGGCGATGATGACAAATAAAAGAATGGGGACAAAAGCGGGTCGAGCGGGCGTTTTCTTTTTAGGCGCGGATAGCGACGCGAGTCTTTCATCGAGGGGAATCGTATCTTCGCCGACGGTCTTCGTTTTGGGCGGCGGCAGGAACTCCCAGGCGCTGAGCGCGGCGGAGATCACCGGCGCTGTTTTCGGTTCGGCGCGCGGCGGAATTTTATCCGGCGGGACCCCGGCGGCGAGCGCGAGCGACGAGGTCAATTCTGTGGCGGTCTTGAGGCGGTCTTCGGGATTTCTTCTCAACGCCCAGAGAATCATGCGCGAAAACTTGTCGGGTAGATTCTTGTTCAGGGTCGCAGGAGCCGGTATCGGCGAGGCAAGATGCGCGGCGCGGATGGAGTCGAAAGCCCGGGGCGGAGTCTTCCCGTTTATCCACGCGCCGGTTGTTAATTCATAGAGAATCACTGCCAGGGCGTAGAAGTCGGCGGCGGGGGCGGCGTCCTTTCCTTGAATTTGTTCGGGGGCGAGATAATGCGGCGGATATTTCGCCGCGCCGATCTGTCGCGTTCCTGCCGCGCCAATGCCGCACACGAGGATTTCGCCGCGTTTGACGATGCGGATAAGTTCGGGCGCGAGATGCAGGTGTGGGAGATTCAGTTTGTGAAGCGCGGTCAATCCCTTGCAAACCGCATCTGCGACGAAGAGCGCCTCCTCCGCGTCGAGCCGCCCGCGCTCGCGGATGTGTTTCAGCGTCGGACCGTCCGCCCATGTTTCGAGAAAAAATGTATGCGTGGAGGTTTTGTGAATCCCAAGATATTCGTTGATGTTCGGATGCGCGATGCCCTGCAAACGAATCGCGTTCGATTCGAGTTCTTTGAGGGCTTCGGTATTTGCGGCGACAGTTTTGGGAAGGAGGGTGAGGGCGAAGGGTTTGTTTGCGCGCTCGTCCACGGCGCGATACAGTTCCCCCAGCGGCGTGTTGGCGATGAATTCTTCGATGCGATATTGATGCAGGAGGGTTTTGACGGCGAGGGCGGGCATTAGTGTGGGCTTGAAAATCTTCCGATTTTCGAAAGCCGGCGACGGAGGGCGTTGGATGCTTTTACAACGCCCACGCCAGCATCAAACCGAAAATGGCGATGATCAGGCCGAGGTGCAGGCAAAGGTTTGAGGCGACGATGATCGAGCCGGGCAGGATGAATTGAAGCGCAAGATTCAAAGCGATAAAAACCAAACCGACGATGGGTAGCAGACCTTTGCGGCGGGCAAGATAATTGGAAAGCGCATCGAGCAGTTTCGAGATCATGCTTCCTCCGGGTTGGTTTCGTTGCGGCGCGGGGCGTTCCCGTTCGTTTTGATCTTCCAGGGGGCAAATTGCGCCAGGAGCCTTCCAGGCAGGCTGCCATGGATGACGACCCCGCCGCGTTCGTGTTCGAGACGTTCGACCTGACCCAATTCGTGATAGAGCGAGATTAACGCGCCTTCCTTATATGGCAGGCGTACGCCGATGGGTTCAAAGGCTTCGAAGAGTTCTTCCTGCGCGAGCCTGAGCAGGTCCGCGATGCCCGCGCCTTTCAGCGCGGAGACGGCGACCGATTTGGGGAAGTTTTCCAAAACGCGCGCGGCGTTCTCCGGGTCTTTCAGGCGGTCGGCTTTGTTCAGCGCGGTAATCATGGGAATGTGACCCGCGCCGATCTCTTCCAGCGTTTGCAATACGGCTTGGTACTGACCGAGCGCGTTCGGGTGAGAAATATCAACCATGTGCAGGAGCAGGTCGGCTTCGGCGATCTCTTCAAGCGTGGCGTGGAATGCCGCGATCAATGCGGTGGGGAGTTTTTGGATGAACCCGACGGTGTCGGTGAAGAGCGCGGTGTGATCGCCGGGGAGTTGCACTCTGCGGGTCGTCGGGTCGAGCGTGGCGAAGAGTTGGTCGGCGACGTAGACGTCGGCTTTGGCGAGACGATTCAACAGCGTGGACTTGCCCGCGTTGGTGTACCCGACCAGGGCGACGGTGGGGATGCGCGAACGCTTCCGCTGGGCGCGGTAACGGTGACGATGTTCTTCGACCTTCTCCAATTCTTTCTTGATGCGCGAGATGCGCCTGCGGATGGCGCGGCGGTCAACTTCGAGCTGGGTCTCGCCGGGACCGCGCAAGCCCACGCCGCCGGTGGAGCCGGCTCTTCCGCCGCCGCCGCCCGCCTGCCGTTCGAGGTGAGTCCATGCGCGGGTCAGACGCGGCAGGTTGTACTCATATTGCGCGAGTTCCACCTGCAACATGCCCTCCTTTGTGCGCGCGTGTTGGGCGAAGATGTCGAGGATCAACGCGGTGCGGTCAATGACGCGCACGGTTTTGCCGAGCGCCTTTTCCAGTTCGCGCTGGTGACGCGGCGAGAGTTCTTCGTCGAAGATCACAACTTCGGCGAGCGTTTCCTCTGCGAGTAATTTCAATTCCTCCACTTTGCCGGGACCGATGTAGGTTTCGACATGGGGGCGGTTGAGGCGTTGGGTGAGTTCGCCGACCACGTCCACGCCGGCGGTGTCGGCGAGCAGGGATAACTCGGCAAGAGAATCTTCAAGAGGCAGGATGTTCTTGTGATCGTGGAGCGCGACGCCGACCAGAAAGGCGCGTTCACGCGGGGGGGTTGTCGGTTGGGGGATTTTCTTCGCCACTGGTTTCCGTTTCTATTCTTTGTTCTTCGAGGTTTCCGAAAAATTTGAGCATGACCGGGTTGTCCGGCTCGGTGCGCGTAGGCAGGAGGATGTGGAAGGTGGCGCCGGGCAGTTCTTTTTCATCGTATCCGGGCGATTCGACCCAGATCGTGCCGCCGTGCGCCTCGATGATTCCGCGCGAGATGGAGAGTCCCAGACCGGGACCGCCTCCCTTGAATTTGGTCTTGCCGCTCGAGTGCAGGTCTGTGCGTCCCAACAGCCCGAACTTTTCGAAGATGAGCGTCTGCTTTTCGGGCGAGATGCCGATGCCGGTGTCTTTGATCGTGATCTCGACGAAGCCGGGCAGCAACCGCCCGTCAATGACGATCTGACCGCGGTCGGGCGTGTATTTGATGGCGTTGGTGATGACGTTGTTGAACGCCTGATACAGCCTGCCTGAATCGCCGTAGATCATCAAATCGCTTCCTTCAAAGTCGTTCACGACCAGCGTTTGTTTGCGTTCGGCGATTGGCTTGCGGAATTCGTTGCGCGCCAGGTCGAGCAGGTGGCTGATCCACATCGGCTGGACATTGAGCGTGAGCAGATTGTTGTCTATCAGCGAGACGTCTATCATGTCGTCTATGATGTCGCGCAGGCGCAGGATGCCGGTATTGACGCCGTCGAGATAATTCTTCATCGGCGTTTCGCCGTCGTCCGACGCCAGGTCCGCCATCATCGAGGCATAGCCTTCGATCAGGGTCAGGGGCGTCTTTAGTTCGTGCGCCGCCACCGAGATGAATTTCGATTTGTTCTGGTCGAGCGCCTGGAGTTTCTCCTGCACTTCGCCCAATTCCTTCGAGACGTGCGCCACGCGCGTCTCCATTTCGTAGCGGATGACCACTCCCAGGCTGTGAGCCAGCACGGGGACGACCGCGCCAAGCAAATCCAACGCCTCTTTCGGTTTCAAGCGGTCGCGCGCGATCTCAATGGTGAGCGCGATCATGCGGTTGAGGATGAAAGAAACGGAATAATCGGCCGCTTCCAGGTTCGTTTCGGTGGGGGAGCGTCCCCAATCGTACAGGATCGGGTCGAGCCACGCCATGTCCCCGGTGACGATGGATTGTTCGAGCAGGTCGAAAAAACGTTCCAGCTGTTCGTTAAATCCCGCGCGCACGCCCTCTCCAGCCGCCATTTCGCGGGAGACGCGTTCAACCCAGATGGTGCGGAGTTTTTTTAACGACGCCTGTACTGTCATTGCCTTAAGTTTACGCCCAGTTTCCGCTTTTTGGGTAGGTTGGATTGCCAATCCGACCTATTTGGGCAATTGCTGATCCGCCGCCCAATGCCAGAGGGTGTCGCCCACGACTTGCAGACTCTCCGGCGAAACTTTGTCCGGCGTATCGGCGACCGTATGCCAGTATGGATAATCGAAATCAATGATGTCCACAGCCGGGATGCCTTTTTCAAGAAATGGCGTGTGATCGTCGAGCATGTTGAATCCTTCGTCGGGGATGAAGACGCCGCCATGTCCCAATCGCTGCGCCGTCCCCCAAATTTCCGCGCGGATGGCTGGGTCGGAATTCGCCTCGTAATGGATGTTCAGGTCTGCGTCGCCGACCATATCCACGACGACGACCGCCTGCGGGGCGACGGGGATCTCTTCGACAAAGGCGCGCGAGCCGAGGATCCAATCCCAACCTTCGATGCGCCCGTTGTCTTCGGCGTCGAAGAAGACCAGCCAGAGGGGAACTGTGTCTGTGGGCAGGGTGCGCGCAAGCTCGATCAAGACCGCCACGCCGGATGCGCCGTCGTTCGCGCCGGGGACGGGTTTGTTTTGATTCGCGGGGTCGGGATCGTGATCGGCGACGAAGCGCGTATCGTAGTGCGCGGCAAGGATTATTTGCGGCGGCTCGCCGCTCCGTTTTGCGATGTAGTTGTAAATGGGATGACCGAGCCGTTCACTCTCATGGATTTCCACCGTCCATCCCGCATTTTCCAATTCCACGCGCATCCACTCGCGGATTTGGGCGTGACCCGGCGACCCAGGCGTGCGCGGGCCCATTTCCACCTGACGTTTTACATCTTCGTAGGCGCGATTTCCGTCGAAGAGTTCCGGCGCGCCGCCGTATACCTTGAAAGAGAAGGCATACCAGCCCGACACCCCCAGAAAGAGCAGCAGGATGACGCTCAGGTAAACGAGAACGCTTCTTTTATTCATTCCAAATTGCCGGACAGGAAATCATCCAAAGCCCGCGAGGAACGTTCGGCATAAGCCTGTCCTTTTTCCCGTTTGCCGATCTTTTTACCGAAATTCAGTTCCGGCAGGATGCCGAAGTTGGCTTTCATCGGTTGGAAGTCTTTCAGGTCGGCATGGGTGATGTAATGGCAGAGTGAGCCAAGCATGGTTTCGCGCGGAAGTTCAAGCGGGGTTTTTCCTTGCGCCAATCTTGCCATGTTGATTCCCGCAAGCAAGCCCGTGGCGATGTTGCCCATGTAGCCTTCCACGCCCGTGATCTGACCGGCGAAGAACAGGTCGCCGCGTTTCTTGTGTTGAAGCGTGGGTCGCAATAATTTCGGCGAAGCGATGAAGGTGTTGCGGTGCATCTGACCGTAACGCTCGAACTCGGCGTTTGCGAGTCCGGGGATCATCCTTAACACGCGGCGTTGTTCGGGAAATTTCAGGTTGGTCTGGAAGCCGACGATGTTGTATAAACTCCCGGCGAGGTTGTCCTGGCGCAACTGCGCCACCGCATGGGGGCGCTTTCCTGTGCGCGGATCGCGCAAACCGACCGGACGCATCGGGCCGTACGCCAGCGATTCGTCCCCGCGTTCGGCGATGATCTCGACCGGCAGGCAGCCCTCGAAGAAATGACCCGCCTTCACGCCGGTCTTGATCGCGTCTTCGAACGAGCGCAGTTCGATCCGTTCCGCCGCGCGCAACGCTTCGAGGAAGGAGTAATATTCCTCCTTTGTGAACGGGCAGTTGATGTAGTCGCCGTCTTCTCCGTCTTCTCCGTCCTGCGAAGCCCCCGAAGGGGGGGCGGAGGATGGCGCGTTCGTTGCGGCGTCCGTACTTGAAGGACGACTGTTTTTGTCGTAACGCGAGGCGCGGAACGCGACGCTCATGTCTATGCTTTCCGCGCGGACGATGGGCGAGATGGCGTCGAAGAAGAAAAGATGCTCGTCCCCGCTTAGAGCCGCAATGGATTTTGAAAGACTATCCGAGGTGAGCGGTCCGCTGGCGACGATGACCGGTTCGGGCGGAATCTCCGTCACTTCTTCGCGGATCAACTCGATGTGTGGGTGAGCCGCGATTTTTTGCGTCACTCGTTGCGCGAAAGCCTCACGGTCCACGGCGAGAGCGGCGCCGGCAGGCAGGGCTGTCTCTTCGGCGCACGCCACGAGCAGGGAATTTAATCGGCGCAGTTCATTTTTCAGGACGCCCGACGCCCTGTCAGCCTGGTTCGAACCGAGCGAATTGGAACAGACCAATTCCGCAAGTTGATCCGTCACATGCGCCCCGGTCGGGTTGCGGGGGCGCATCTCGTAAAGTTTTACCTTGATGTTGCGTTCGGCGATCTGCCAGGCGGCCTCGCTCCCGGCAAGACCGCCGCCGACGACGATGACATGATTCATGGAACAGTTATTTTACGCGAGGTTGTAGAACAAGTCTATAGACTTGGTTCTACTGTATAATTTGCAAAACAACCGCCATGCAGACCGATACGAACATCGAGACCCAGCTTAAGGACGCCGCGCAATTGACCGGCGCGAATTGGGTTGCGCTGGCGGAGCGGGTGGGGGGCGTGTGGCTGGCGCGGGCTTCATATCGTTTGAGCAGGGCGGCGCAAAACGAATTGACCGGCATCATGGCCGCGGCGATGGACGCCTGGTTGTGCGGCGCGCTTTCCGGCGGACATGCGCGCTCGGCTGAGATGGGCGAAAACCGCTGGCTGGGCAAGGGGAGATTCTACGCCTTCCCGATCCTGAATTCATCAAAGCTAATTCTCGTCGGCGCGGAAGAATTGACGCCTGAATCTCAACGGACGTGGCGGCTGGTGACTTCCCTGTTAACCGGGCAACCCGCAAAGCGAGTTCAACCGCTTCTTCCCGATCTGCAAACGGGTCTCGCCTTCGATCTGCCGGTCGCCCTCGACAAAGTCCTCGGCAATTTCGTCCAGGCGGTGACCTGTCAGGGGGCGTGGCTGGCGATCCGGCGCGGAGATACGCTCGATGTGCAAGCCGAATGGAACGCCCCCAGAGCGCGCGCTCAATCGCTTGTGATGGACGACAACCCGATCTTTCGGCGGGTAAACCGTTCCTTGTCAGACTTGTTGCTCACACGCGGACAACCCAACTTCGACCAACTTCCGTTCATGAATTTGAAACCGAGCGGCGGTTCATGGATTTGCCTGCCGCTGGTCGTCGGCCAGCGTTTGATCGGACTTGTGGCGATGTGGCGTCAGAAGGATTTTACCGCCGCAGAGCGCGGGCAATTGCGCGAACTGGCGGTGAGCGCGCCGCAGACGGTGGATATCGTCGTGACATTCTCGGAAATGTCCTCTCACTTGCGCCGCCTGGGCTTGCTGAACGATTTTGTGATGACGGTTTCCTCCGCGCAAAACCTCGACCAGATCGCGCGGCGCATGTTCGGCTTGCTTTCGCGCGCCTTCAACACCGAATTGATCGCGCTCTTCCTGCGCTCCAGCGACGGGCGCATCCTGCGCGACTATCGTTTGTTTGACGGCAAATTGAACGTCGTCAGCCTCTCGGTCGCGGATCATCCCATTCAACCCCTGCTCAAGGAAGGGCGCGCGCGGCGCGTTTCGGATGCGACCCGCGAGGGTTATGCCGGCATTCATCGGGAAGCCCGATCCCAACTGCTCATCCCTTTGCGTTTTCGCGGGCAGGCGACCGGCGCGTTGGCGATTGAAAACGCTCAGGCGGAGGCGTTCAGTCAGTATGACGAGCATCTCATGGTCGTCATCGCCAGCCATCTTGCGGGTTTAATCGAATACACCCGCTTGCGCGAAGAGGCGGAAGGACGCGCCAGGAGCCTGGGGTTGATCCATGAAGTCGTTCAGCAGGTCATCGGCTTGAACGACAAAAAGGAAGTCGCCTCCATCGCCGCCGAACTGGTGGCGCAATACTTTCGCTACGAACTCGCCGCCATCATATTGCTCGACGCTCGCAACGAATTTTCCATCCGCGGCATTGGCGGGACGCAGGCGGAAACCTTTGCCGAATTGTTGGGCGGAGAGGATTTTGTCGTTCTCGAAAACGCGACCGGGTACGTCGCCCGCAGCGGCGAAAGCGTCCTGCTTAACGATACTTCGCAGAGCGACCTTTACAAACCGACCAAGGGCCGGAGGGCGCGCTCGGAGATCTGTGTGGCGATAAAAGACGGCGGGCGTATCCTCGGCATCATTGACGTGGAGAGCCGCGAACTGAACGCCTTCTCGCACAACGACCTGATCGCCATGGAGGCGTTGGCGGGCATCCTCGCCTCGGTGGTTACGAGCGCGAATCAATATCAGCGCTTGCAGGAGACCGTCCATCAATTGCAGATGACCGAACTGGAATTGAAGGAGCGCATGGAGGCGCAGCGCGCCGCGGAAAACCGACTCCTGCAAACGGCAAAACTTGCCGCGGTGGGCGAAATGGCGGCAAGCGTGGCGCACGAGTTGAACAACCCGCTGACGACGGTGACCGGATTTGCCGAACTCGCCCTCGAAGACCTGCCCGAAGATTCGGCGCATAGACACGAACTGCTCATGGTCTTGCAGGAAGCGCGGCGGGCAAGTTTGGTTGTGCGCCGCCTGCTCGACTTCTCGCGCCCCGGCGAACGCAACCGCGCCAGCGCGGATTTGAACGAAGTCGTCAACGACGTGATCGCCCTGACCCGCCATTTGATCCAGACCAACAACGTGGCGTTGATCCTCGAACTCGACGCGTCCCTGCCCTGGGTCTCGATAGATTCGAACCAGATGAAACAGGTCCTGCTCAACCTCATCCACAACGGATTGCAAGCCATGCCGAAGGGCGGCGAGATGCAAGTGCGCACCTTCGCGGGCAAGCGCGAGAACCGCGATTGGGTCGTCATGTCCGTCAAGGATACGGGCTTGGGCATCTCGCCTGAGGCGCAGGCAAGAATCTTCGAACCGTTCTTCACCACCAAAGGCAACAGCGGCGGGACGGGTCTGGGGTTATCGGTCACGTATGGCATCGTCGCCGATCACGGCGGCACGATCGAAGTGTTGAGCCAACCCGGTCGCGGCTCGGCATTCGAGGTCTGGCTGCCGTTGTAACAGATTTACCGCGTAGGGCGCGTTCTCTTACTACGCGCCTGCGGGCGTTGGAGAACGCCCGCAGGCGCAAATTGGAGATTATGGAATCCCCTTTCATTTACGTCGTGGACGACGAACCCGGAATTGCCATGCTGTGCGAGCGGGTGCTTTCGCGCGCCGGGTATCGCGTCGCCACCGAGACCAACCCGCGTCACGCCGTCGAATATTTCGAAGACCATCCCATTGACCTTTTGCTGGTTGATATTCGCATGCCCGAAGTGGACGGTTTCGAAGTCATCCAGCACGCGCAACGCTGGCAGCCGGATGCCGCCACTTTAATCATGACCGGTCACGGCACGGTGGACACCGCCATCCGCGCATTGCGCCAGGGCGTGGACGGCTTGATCCTCAAACCGTTCAAACAGGGCGCGGAACTCGTGGACGCCGTCAAACTCGCGTTCGCCGACAATCAAAAGAAACGCGACGCCGCGCGCACGCAGGCGCTCCGCCCGTTGTTCGCCGTCACCGAAGCGATGCTGTCGGAGATCCGCCGCGCGCCGTTGCTCGATCTCATAATCAAAGCCCTCATCGCGCAGGTCAATTGTTCGCAGGCGGCGTGCTACCAAAAACCAAAAGACGCAAAAGAATACTCGCGCCTCGCCGCAAAGGGAATCTATGAGTCGGATTCATTATTGGAATTGATCTCACGCGCAGGCGACTCGGACTCCCCGATCTTGATCAATGCCTCCGGGCCGGGCGACCAAGCCCTGAAAACGCTTCTCGCGGACCTCGGGCTGGTTTCGGCGATTCTCGCGCCGGTCCATCACCCAAGCCTTCACACGATCTTCTACGCCGCGCGCGGAAAGGAGGAACTTCCCTTCCGCGAGTCCGATCTCGAGATGTTCCAAATTCTCGCGCGCCAGGCCGCGACCGCTCTTGAAAATTCCCGCCTGTACGCCGAACAATTGGAATACGTCCGGCAACTTGAAGCCTCGCAGAAAGCCCTGATTCAGGCGGAGAAGATGGCGGCGGTGGGAAGACTCTCCGCGTCCATCGCGCACGAGTTGAACAACCCGCTTCAAGCCGTGCAGAACTGCCTGCATCTCGCCGGGCGCGAGGACCTTCCAGAAGAGAAGCGCAGGGAATATTTCGACCTGGCGCGAACCGAACTCGAACGCCTGATGATCACCGCCCGCCGCATGTTGGATTTCTACCGCCCGAACGCCTCGACCCAGACCCAGGTCAACCTGGCGGACATGCTCGATTATGTGCTGAGCCTGATGTCCAAGCAGTTATCCGAGGCGAAGGTGAACGTCCTCAAGGACATCCGCGACGACCTGCCGCTTGTTTCGGCGGTGGGCAGCCAGATCCAGCAAGTCTTCATCAACCTGATCCTCAACGCCGCGGACGCGATGGCTCCGGGCGGCGGCGACCTGCGCATTACCGCGCGAATGTGCGAGGGCGGCGTGGAATTGTTCTTCCAGGACAGCGGCAGGGGCGTTTCGCTCGACGCGCAGGGAAATGTCTTCGAGCCGTTCTTTAGCACCAAGGACGGCGGCACGGGGTTGGGCTTGACCGTGAGTTACAATATAATTACCGCGCACGGCGGTTCGCTGGAATTGCTCCCAGATCGCGCGCCCGGCGCCTGTTTTCGAATTATTCTGCCAACCGGAGGAACCCAATGAAGTCGAACATCCTTGTCGTTGACGATGAACCTGTAGCCCGGCAATCCCTCACGGATATTTTGAAACTGGAAGGATTTCTCGTCATGTCTGTCTCAAACGGGCAGGCGGCGGTGGAACACATCCGCACTCACGCCGTGGATTTGATGATCGTGGACCTCAAAATGCCCGGCATGGACGGACTCGAAGTGATCCAGGTAGTCAACCAGACTTCCCCCGAAACAGAAATCATTTTGTTGACGGCGCACGGCTCTATTGAGACCGCCGTCCAGGCGCTGCGTTTGCGCATTCACGATTATTTGTTGAAGCCCGCCTCTCCGGCGCAGATCCTTGCCAGCGTAAAGAAAGGCTTGGGGCGGCGAACCAAACTGCGGGCGGGGAATGCGGCGGTGACCGGGTCTGAATCCGCCCAGGATGTGTTTACCCTCAAGGATGGAACCGTGGTTGATTTGTCGCGGCGTCAAATCAAATTCAGAAACAAGGTCGAGCATCTTACGCCCGCCGAGGGGCGTTTATTGCGAATCCTGATGGAGAATGAGGGCAAGGTTTTCTCGCACCGCGAACTGGTGTTGCTTGTGCAGGGATACGACACGTCGCAACGCGAAGCCCCCGAGATTTTGCGCCCGCTCGTCAGCCGCCTGCGCCATAAATTGGAAACCTTCCCCGCGCTTTCGGAGAAAGTCGTCAGCGTGCGCGGGACGGGGTATTTGTACGAGGGGGGATAGTATTGCAGCGCAAAGCCGCTCCCAGCGCCGTCCTTCCTGTGCGACACGCCGCCGCCCGCAGCGGGCTTCGCGCAGGACGGCGGCTTTGAGCGTGACCTTGCGCAATGATGGGACGCCGGTACAACGCCTATTTTTCGAATAGGAATAGCGGCTCGCCGTCGTCAATACCTCCCACGATTATTCCGTTGTTGACCGCGGCTCCGCTGGTGGCATAAGGAGCTGTGATGACCGGCTCGATCTTCGCGTCCAGAATGGCTGCGTCTCGATAAAGATAAGCGAACACCGCCGGAAAAACATCCTGTAAAACGGTTATGTCGTCGTATTTTTCGTAATCTCCCGTCGGCCACCTGATCGCAAGAAAAGAGCCGTGCCGGTCTTGAATGTCCAGGCGCGATATTTCCGATATGTCGTTTGTGGTTTCGAAGCAGTTCTTGGTCAAATAGGGTCCGTGATCGCCGGCGATGATCACAACAGCCCCGGGATCGTTCTCGATAATCAAATCCACATCCGCCCGCATTTCAATATTGGCGTCTTTGAGTCTTGCTTCGAACAATTCAGTCTCATCCGGCAGGCAGGCGCCTGAATTCTGGCTGTGGCCGGGAAAGTTCGTCTGCATAAAAAGAAAAACGCGCTGTTTGGGGAGTTCTTCGAAAATGCCCTGTTTCGCTTCGATAAATTGCTCTCTGGTCGTTTTACTGAATCCGACATCCTCCATGTCGAACCTGAATTCGCCAAGAAAAACCGCTTTCAGCAATTGGACATAAGCCGGAACGATCTTATCGGGATATGAATAATCATAGCTGTCCTCGTAACCCCGAAAAAAATAATCGGACCAGAATACGCCGTACGTTTCGTATCCAAGTTCTTTGAATATCTTTTGCGTTACGCCGTCCCCGGACGCCGCCCTTCTTTCGTTCCCATAATATTCGGACGAAGCGTTCAGGACTCTGGACATGGTCGGGATGGTCGCCGCGCCTATGGAATACGTCTGCGGGTAAAGGACAAATCCCTGCGCGGCCAGGTATTGCTCCTGGGCGCCGTTGTCAATGCCGTACGCCAGCATGGTCTCATTGGGAACATAGGAGTCGTACACGAGCAAATATACATTCGGGGTGGAGGCGGGGGTTTTGCCCTCGACGAGAGGCAATAATGCGTTTCCTTCGAACGAAGATGATTGGGCGACTTCTGCGACGGGTTGCGAGACCAGTTGAAAGACGCCGACGACGATAAAGTTGGCGGCGATGAATAAATGCAACAGCCGCTCCGCCCGATATTTGTTCGAGAGCCATGCCGCCAGCAGGACGGCGAAAAAGAAGGACGCCTGAATCCACAGCGCCCCTTTTTCGAACCATGCAAATTGGCGGCTGAGCGCCGCCATGTTGACGATGGTGTGCGAGAAAGCCAGCCCCACTGCGATCATCAGCCTCTTCGGCGCCAGTCTGCCGAGGAGCGCGGGAACCAAAAACATGTAGAGACCCGAAAAAAGGGCAACCAGCGTCAACACAAGCAATGAGTCTTCGAGAGACAGGATTTTCCGGTTGCTCAAAACGTATTGAAGCGCGGGAGTTAAGGGAAGCAATAAAAGAAACAGATCCCCGGGTTTGAACCTTTCGGGAAACGCCTTAAATCTCAAGCGCGCCGGTTTGTTCCGCGCAAGGAGCGCCCCAAAAAGGAGACAAGCCGCAATCGTTGCGACCAATACGATTTTCCCGAAACGGTCGGCGAAGTGATAGTTTACGCCCGTAAGTAAATAGCGGGATGAAAGATATGAAAACGACCCGCAATACAATAACAGCGCCGCCGCGGGCATGATGACAGCCGGGAAAAAATCGTTGAGGTCGAAGTTTCTTTTCAATTTCGACAAAATGACGGGAGTTTTCATTTGTTTGCGCCTGAATCCAATCTCGAGACTTAGTTCCCGCTGAATCGCCCGTGATCATCCGCGGACGGTCTCCCCTTTGGCGGAGGCGGGTTAATCATCTGCTTCTTCGCTTTTTGCAAATCCGCTTCGTGCTTAAGCAATACCGATAACGTATCCTCCAAAACATCCTTGTCCAAACTGGAGGCGTTCAACGCCAGGAGCGCATTCGCCCAATCCAGCGTCTCGCTGATGGACGGAGATTTGCGCATGTCCGCTTTGCGAAGTCTCTGGACGAATTCCACAGCCTGCTGGGCAAGTTTCGGATTCAGGTCCGGAACTTTGAGGCGCACGACGGCCAGTTCCTCCTGCAAGGTCGGGTAATCAATGAAGAGATAAAGACAACGCCGCTTCAACGCTTCCGAGAGTTCGCGGGTGTTGTTGGAGGTCAATACTACAAAAGGCTTGTGTTTTGCCGCGAGCGTCCCCAACTCCGGCACGGAGACCTGGAAGTCGCTCAAAACTTCAAGAAGAAACGCTTCGAACTCCGCGTCGGCGCGGTCAATTTCGTCAATGAGCAGAACCGTCGGCGCGTCGCTCAGGATCGCCTTCAACAGCGGGCGTTCGAGCAGGAAACGCTCCGAGAAAAAGACATCTTCTTCTTTTGCAAGTTTATCCGCCGCCTCGCTCAGGGATTCGGCTTTGCCGAGCGTGTCGTTCAGTTTGTCGCGCAGCAATTGCGTGTAAAGCAACTGCTTGGAATATTCCCACTCGTACAACGCCTTCGACTCATCCAGCCCCTCATAACATTGCAGGCGGATCAACTCGCGCCCGGTCGCGGCGGCGATGGCTTTGGCGAGTTCGGTCTTGCCCACGCCCGCGGGTCCCTCCGCGAGGAGCGGCTTGCCCAGTTTCTGCGCGAGATAAACGATGGTGGCGATTTCGTCCGAAGCGATGTAGTTTTTCCTGTTGAGCTCGGATTTTACGGTTGCTGTCGTGTCGAAAAGATTTGCCATTTGTCACCTATGGTGTTGCTCTTTAAAAACCACGCCAGCCGCGAAGATGTGGCGCGGCGCTGCGAACTTCAGTTTGATTCTGGCGCAGGCGCAAACTAAAGTTTGCGGTACGAGCCGCGCTATGGTTTCAAGCCGAGAATTCGATATGCCTGTAGGTTGGCTTGCAGTTCATTGTCCAGCGCAAACCTTGTTGCGGCGGTCTCTCGCGCATGGATTCCGAGCGCGGCTTGTTTTTCGGGATTTTTCAGCGTCGTGAGAATTTTTTCAGCCAGATCGTTTGGATCATTGACGTTGACAAGCATACCATTCTTTCCATCTTCGATTATGTCCAGCGCGCCGCCGGCAGGGGTTGCGATGACCGCCTTTCCGCACGCCATCGCCTCGAGCAGGGCGTTGGGCATCCCGTCGCGCAGGGAGGGGTGGGCGAAGACATCCATCAGCGAGTAATAGGCGGGCATGTCTTTATGGGAGATTTGTCCGGTAATTGTGATTGGTAACTGAGGATTGGTAATTTTGAATTCGTCGAAAAATTTCTTATCTTCGCCTTCGCGGACTTCGCCGACAATAAGCAATGACAAAGACAATTTCTTCGCCGCCTGCGCGCAGCCGGACAAGAGAGCCGCCATCCCTTTTTTCGCGCGCAATTCACCCGTAAAACCGACGGTAAAGGTTGAAGGTTGAAGGTTGAAGGTTTCCGCCAGCGACTCGTTTTTCTCCATTGGCTTGAATCGTTCTGCGTCAACTCCATTTGGGATGACTTGAATATCCCTGTCAATAAACGCATGCGCCTTTTGCGCCAGACTGCTTGCGTTGGTCGTCAATGCGCTTGCGTTTTGCAGCGCGTACATTACATGCGAGAATTTTCCCGGGTCGAACGCCGCCCGTTCGATGTCGTTGCCCCGAATTGATACCACGCTGGGGACGCTCAAATATTTCCCGGCGTACGCGCCGACGAAGCCAGCCATTGGCAGAAAGAAGGCGTGGATCAAATCGAACGGCTCGCGCTTGTGTTCTGCGACGATCAACTCGAACCAGTCCACAAGCGTGTCGTCCACGCGTTTGTGCGCGCCGAAGCGGGCGACGCGGACTCCGCCCGGGCGTTGACTCTGCTCAATGGACGGAGGCAGGCTGGGGGTCGGGGCAAAGAGGCGGACGTCATGTCCGGCAGAGACAAGCGACTCTCCCAATCGTCCCGCCGAGATTGCGAGACCGCCGAGGTCTGGTGTATACTTTTCCGAAAGCAAGGCAATTTTCATTTTCAATTTCCATCATTGCGAGGGCGCTCTTGATTTTGCCCGAAGCAATCTCCTGATTTGTTCCGAGATTGCTTCCCTTCGACAGGCTCAGGGCAGGCGCTCCGGCTCGCAATGACATCAGAGGCGCTATGGCGAATCAATGTGAAATGGTGATCGGCTATCTCGTTCCGCATCGCTGCGAAAACCCGGCGTTGGGGACGTGCGCGAAATGCGGGCGCGGATATTGCGAGGAGCATACCAACGCGACCGCCGAGGGGCGCGTGTGTCTTGCCTGCCAGCAGGGGCTCGACATGCCCGTCGCCCTGCCGATTGCCGCCGCCACATTCACCGCCGCCGACTTGAATACATTCGGTCGTTCCAGCAGGTGGGACGATGACGACGACAGCGGGGATATGTTTTCCGATTTGAGTTAATACGGTCCGACCGTCTCCCAAATTTTTTTGTTCTCTCCTATAAAATCGTCGCAACGCTGACATGGGCGCAAGGCGGGCGGGTGCATCTTCAAGCGCATCCGCCGATACGCCGCGCCTTCCCAAATTTCCTGGAACGATTGATGGATGATGTTTCCCAGCGGGGGGATTTTCTCGCGGGTCATGCAGCAGACATAAACATTGCCGTTGAAATCAATCATCGCGTGCGTCCACGGCGCGTAGCAGGGATGATCGTTGTAGTAGCCGAAAGCGTACCTGCCCGCGCGTCCCAGGCGGACCTCGGACTCTTCGCGCCCGAAGGGGAAGGCGTCGTCGTTTGAGAGGATCAGCCCCAGTGCGAGCGCGCGTTCCGCGATGCGCGGCGCGATCTCTTCGTTGAATTTGGCGATGTCTTTCTTCCGCATCGAGAGCATTTCGCCGCAGTGATCGTCCACCGGAATCAGGTTGATTCCGTCCGCGCCGAGTTCGTAAGCCAGGTCGGGCAGCGCGGCGAGCGTCTCGTAATTTGTGCGGCTGACCACGGTGTTGATGCGGATGGTCAATTTTCCCTTGCGCTTGTAACGGCGAAAGAGTTCCACGGCTTTGCTGGCGGCTTTGAAAGAGCCTGCGACCCCGCGGATTTTTTCGTGCATCTTGCGGACGGGCGAATCCATGGAAATGTTCACTCCGCGCAGACCCGCCTCAGCCAGGCGTTTGGCTTTTTCCTTGTTGATGAGCGTGCCGTTGGTCGTCATGGTGACTCTCATGCCGAGCGAGGAAGCCAGTTCCACCATGTCTGGAATCTGCGGTCGCAACATCGGCTCGCCGCCGGAGATGTGAATTTTCTTCGTCCCCAGCCCCGCCAGTTCGGCGATGATTTCCTTGAACCTTTCCGCGCCGATGGGCGGCTCGCGCGTCTCGCGCCAGTGATTGCACATCTCGCATTTGAGGTTGCATCCGTAGAAAACCTTGATCTTGACGTATAGCGGCTTGAACGGGCGCGCGTTCAGGACGGCGTTTTTGAATTCTTCTTTTTCGCTGGCGATGGATTCGAGGCTGTACATATAGGTTCTTTGCTCATATTTACAAATTAACTTTCAGTCCTATCGTTACGTTGCCGCCCTCTTTGAGATTTTCCGCCTTCTGCGCGCTCATGCGGATGGGGACAAGATAACGCCCGTCTTTCGGGAAGAGGGAGGTCTTCCATTCGGTTTTGCCCACGCTTACCATCACGGGAATAACCCCCCAGCCGTAGGTCACGAGTTTGGAAACCGCCTTGATCGCGGCGCTTTGTTTATCCGGGACGGCCACGAACAGGTAGGGAGCCGGTCCGCGCCATTGGAAGATTTTGCCTTTGAACTCGATCTTCATATTTTGCAGTATAACAAACGTTGCCGCCTTTATCGTGTACAATCTGGCGCGCTTAAAGGTTGTCACCGCAGATTGCAAAACCTGAAACCTGAAACCATCCATGCGCCTCAAAGCCGACCTGACTCTCTTTCTCATCTCCATCATCTGGGGCTCCGCCTTCGTCGCCCAGCGCGTCGCCGGGCAGGCGGGTGGAGTTTACATCTTCAACGGAATCCGCTATTTGCTCGCCGCGGTGGTCGTCTTCCTCTTTGTCTCCCTTCGCGCAGGGCGGATTGCCAACCCGACCCACTCCCGCGGCCAATATAAATGGATGCTCATCGCCGGGTTCTTTCTCTTTCTCGGCAGCGCCCTCCAGCAAGCGGGGATGCAATACACCACGGCCGGCAACGCCGGATTCATCACCAGCCTGTACGTCGTGCTGATCCCGCTTATCCTATTCGTTTTATGGGGCGAGAAACCGCACTGGCTTTTCATACTCGCAGTCGTCCTTGCAATGGCGGGCGCGTTCCTGCTTTCCACGGGCGGCAAAATCAATGCGATGCAATTCGGCGACCTGCTGGAACTGATCGGCGCGTTGTTCTGGGCGTTCCACGTCGTCATCCTCGGCAAATACGCCGCGCGCTTTGAACCCATGTCCTTCTCAGTCGGTCAACTCGCCGTCTGCGGATTGTTGAACCTCACCCCCGGCTTGTTCCTCGAACCCATGCCCATCTTCGACGCAAATCTGCTGTTCGCAATCGGCTACACCGCCATTCTTTCGCTCGGCTTGTGTTACACGCTCCAGGTCTGGGCGCAGAAGCACACCCCGCCCGCCGACGCGGCGTTGATCCTCGGACTCGAATCCGTTTTTGCGGCCCTCGCCGGCTGGCTGATCCTCGATGAACGCCTTACGCCGATCCAAATCCTCGGCGGGGCAATGATCTTCGTCGCCGTCATCCTCTCGCAATTCAAAGAGTGGACTTCGGGTAAAATGGACACCGAACATTTGGTGGAAGGCAGGTAAATCAATGTTATACATCACGGACTTTGTAATTCATAATCTGTAACGCTTAATCCGCATCTCGCATCTCGCATCTCGTACCTCGCCCCCCATGCCCGCCTCCCTCGACCTTTCCTTCCATCCCCTCACCCAAAAACTGTGGCGCGACTTTGAGATTCTCTTCGGCGAGAACGGCGCCTGCGGCGGATGCTGGTGCATGTATTGGAAGTTGCGCGGAAAAGCCTTCAGCGAAAACAAAGGCGGGGGAAACAGGCAAATGCAAAAGTCCATAGTGGATGCGAAAATCGTCCCCGGCTTGCTCGCATACTCCGAAGGCTATCCCGTCGGCTGGGTCGCAATCGAGCCGCGGAGTCAATACCCAAAACTTGCATCGTCCCGCATTCTCAAACCGATTGACGATAAGGAAGTCTGGTCGGTCACTTGTTTGTTCGTCGAAAAAAGACACCGCAGGATGGGCGTCGCCGTCGAGTTGCTGAAAGCCGCGCTGGATTACGCAAAGGATAACGGCGCGAAAATCGTCGAAGGCTATCCCGTCGAAACAAAAGGCGATGCGCCGCCTGTTTTCATTTTCACCGGAACATCGTCCACATTCCAACAGGCGGGGTTCAAAGAAGCCGCGCGCCACGCGCCCACGCGTCCCATCTTCCGGTATGTTGTGAAATGAATTTTCAACCCCCATCGAAATCGCTGACGACTCGCGATTATGTTTTTATTTTCATCGTCATTCTTGCGTTTCTTGCCGTTTCCGTCGGGCTTGTGAGAGTCAATCTTTCGTTTCCCGGCGGCGGCGGCGAGTTTTTGCGTCATTGGGTTGGAGCGCGCGCGTATCTCTTCGATCGCATTGACCCATACACAACCCATGTTCCCGATACCGTTCAAAGGCTGGCGTATGGGACTCCAGCCGCGGCGGGGGATGAACCCTATGTGCTGGATACGCCCTTTCACCTGCTCCTCCTCTATTTCCCTTTTGCGCCTCTCGCGGACCCGATGCTTGCCCGGGCGATATATGCCTTGATCCTGGAGTGGGCTTTGTTCGCGCTCGCCGTCCTCAGCCTGCGCCTTGCCGAATGGAGCGTCCCGCGCTGGGTCGCCCTTCTGTTTATATTCTTTTCGGTCGTCAATTTTTATTCCTTTCAAGCCATCCTCGAAGCCACCCCCGCGCTCCTGCTCGGACTGCTTTACGCCGGTATCCTGCTCGCGTATCGTAACAACGCCGACGAACTGCTTGGGGCGTTGATGGCTGTCTCGTTCTATTACTGGGAGGTGGGGTTTCCCTTTCTGGCGCTGATAACCTGGCGGTGTTACCGCGAAAATCGCTCCCGCGTCCTGGCGGGTTTCGGCATGTTCTCGTTCGTGTTGCTCGCCCTCTCGTTTCTTTTATATCCCGGCTGGGTGATCCCCGCCCTGCGCGCCGGGATGCACAACCTCCGCGCCGATTACGGTTATTCGTTGTTTTCGATCCTTCGCCATGCCCTGCCGGGATATGGGAATGTTCCCGCCTGGGGGATCCTTCTCTCGTTTGTCATCCTCCTCGGTTACGAATGGAACGCCAGCCTGCGCGGCGATTCCCGCCGCCTGTACTGGACGGCCTGCCTGACGCTCGCGCTCACTCCTCTGCTCGGCTTCCGCACCGAAACGGAAAACCTCGCCGTGTTCGTCATGCCCCTCGCGTTGGTCTTCGCGGTGATCCACGATCGCTGGAAAAGCGTAGGCGCTGGTTTGATCTTCCTGCTGGTTCTTTTTCAATTTGCCGTTCCGTGGTCGCTATATATCTACGCCGTCCCGCGCTACCGCGGATTGGCTGAGGAAATCCTTTTCCTCTTCCTTCCGGTTTTCACCGTCATTGGTTTATACTGGATTCGCTGGTGGGCGATCCGTCCCCCGCGCGTTTGGGCGGATTCGTTGAAGTGATCGGTAGATAGAGAATAGAGAATAGAGAATAGAGAATAGAGATTGGTAATTCGTAATTCCCCGCTCGTAACCTGTAACCTGTAACCTGTAACCTGTAACCTGTATCTTGTAACTTGTAACCTGTAACCTGTATCTCGACACCCGCATCTCGTATCTCCCCCCTCTCCCATGACCTTACGCTCTTATCTAACCCTCTTCCTCCTTTCCCTCATTCTGCAAATCTCCGTCAGCCGCCTGCAAACCATCCCCGGTTATCTCGACGCGGATTATTACTACATGGGCGGCGTCCAACTGGCGAAAGGGCAGGGCTTCAACGAACCGTTTCTGTGGAATTACCTCGACGACCCTGAAGGCATCCCGCATCCCTCGCATGGATACTGGTTCCCGCTGGCGTCCATCCTCGCCGCGCTGGGAATGTGGCTCACCGGAAGCGTTAACTACGAATCGGGGCGAATCTTTTTCATACTGCTGGCGTCGCTCGTCCCGCCGCTGACCGCCGCCCTGTCGTACCGCTTCTTTCAAAATAATGCCTTCGCCTGGGTTTCGGGTTTGCTTGCGCTCTTTCCCGTTTTTCACCTTCCGTTTTTGCCCGTCACGGATAACTACGGCATCTACATGATCGCGGGCGGATTGCTGTTCTACATCGCCGACCGTCCGCGCCCCTGGTTCTGGATGGGGCTTCTCGCGGGCATCCTCTCCCTTGCGCGCAGCGACGGATTGCTCTGGCTGGCGCTGACCTTTCTCTTCATCCTCTGGCGCGTGAAAGACCAAAAACTGCCGCTCGCTTCGTTGATTCAGTTTTGCGTCCTTGCATTTTTCGGTTTTATCCTCGTCATGGGACCCTGGTACGCCCGCAACCTGAACGTGTTCGGCGCGATCATGTCGCCCGCCGGAAGCAAGGCATTGTGGCTGACAACATACGAAGAGACGTTCATCTACCCCGCCTCCAAACTGACCTTCGACTCGTGGATCGCAAGCGGCTGGCAATCAATCCTCAAAATCCGCTGGTGGTCGTTCAGGACAAACCTGATGTCCGCGATCGCGGCGCAGGGACATCTCATCCTGTTCCCGTTTATCGTCGTCGGAATAATTCAGATGAAGAAAGACCGCCGCGCGCAGTTGGGCGTCGCGGCATGGACGATTCTGTTTCTCGTCATGACGTTCATCTTTCCGTTTGCCGGGGCGCGCGGAAGTTTCTTCCATGCGGGCGCGGCGTTACAGCCGCTCTTCTGGTCCCTCGCTCCCTTCGGCTTGGAACACACCGTCGCCTGGGCGAGGAAAAAGAACCGGTTCACCGACCACGCCTACGTCGTGTTCCGAATCGCGTTGATCCAGATCGCGGTCATGCTTTCGGCGTGGGCAGTCTGGGCGCGCGTCATCCAAGACGGCTGGGACGAAGGCGAATTGGAATACCCCGCCGTGGAGCGTTTCCTGGTCGAACACGGCGCTCAGCCCGGCGACTCCGTCGTCGCGCTGAGCTCGCCGGGATATACCATGATGACTGACCGCCCGGCATACGCCCAACCCTCCGGCGGCGTCGAAGCCTTGATCGAATTGGCTGAACGATACGACATTGAATACTTTGTTTTTCAGGAGCAGGGCGCGGTCGAACCGTTGCGCGATCTGTACGAAAATCCGCAGAGCGGCGGACAATTTCTCTATTTGGGCAGTGTGAATGACATTCGTATCTTTCGATTTCCTTAAACCGCTTGCAAGGCGCGACCTTCTGAGTCTCGGCGGCGCGACCCTGGCGGCTGGCGCGCTCTATCTCGCCGCGTGCGCCTTTGTTTACAAGATCGGCTTTCCGCTCGACGACGCCTGGATTCATCTGACTTTTGCGCGCAACCTTGCGCAATACGGCGAATGGTCGTTTCGCCCCGGCGTTCCCTCCGCCGGTTCCACCTCGCCGTTATGGTCGGCGCTGCTCTCCATTGGTTTCTTTCTTGGCATTGCGCCTTACATGTGGGCTTACTTCCTCGGGCTTCTCGCTTTGTTCACATTGGGCGTTCTCTGCGAATTAACCGCGCGAAGAATGCTTTCGACGTATTCGCCGCGTTTTCCCTGGGTTGGCGTTTTCATCGTCCTTGAATGGCATCTGGTTTGGGCGGCAATGTCGGGGATGGAAACCCTGCTCCACGCTTTGATCGTCACTGCGGTCTTGTCTGCCCTGATGTTGAACTCCCGCCGCTTTCTCAGCCTGGGCTTGCTCGCCGGTCTCAGTGTCTGGACGCGCCCCGACGGTTTGACTCTGCTCGCTCCGCTCGCGTTGATGATTCTGTTCACGGAAAACAATACCTCCTCGCGCCTGCGCGCCCTGACCCGCATGTTCATGGGCTTCGGGGCGATTTTTCTTTTTTACTTACTGTTCAACCTGATGATCGGCGGTACACCCATGCCGAATACCTTTTATGCCAAACAGGCGGAATACGTTCGTTGGCAGGAGGCGGCCATCATCAAACGGCTGGGCGACCTTGCGTTTCAATTATTTTCTGGCGCCTATCTTCTTCTTGTGATCGGCTCGGCGGTCTGGGCGGTTCGCTCCGTTCGCCGGAGGGCTTGGGGCGGCATCCTTGCCCTTCTATGGGCGCTGGGGTACATGTTCCTTTACATTTTGCGACTGCCGGTTTATCAACATGGGCGTTATGTCATGCCCGCCATGCCCGTACTCTTCCTGACAGGCTTGCTCGCCATGGCAGAATTTTCCGCGACGAAAGTATTTGCCCGGTATCATTGGTTTGTTAACACGCTCTGGCAGGCGGGAGTGGGCGTGTTGTGCGTCCTCTTCCTTTTTCTCGGAGGCTATACCTACGCGCGGGATGTCGCTTTCATCGAGCAGGAGATGGTCGTTTCGGCAAAATGGGCGGCGGAAAACCTTCCGCCCGGCGCCGTGATCGCCGCGCACGACATCGGCGCGCTGGGGTATTTCGACGATCACGCCCTGATAGACCTCGCAGGGTTGGTTTCGCCTGAAGTCACTCCCTTTATTCGAGATGAAGCGCGCCTGGCGGAATACCTTGACGCAAAAAAAGCGGATTATTTGATCGCCTTTTCCAATTTATACGAAGATTTGACGGCTGGACGGGAAATCCTGTTTGCGGCGGGCGGCTTTATTGTCGAGGAGGAGGGTTTCGCTCCCATGACAATTTACCGTTGGAAGTGAAAGAATGGGTTAAAATACGGTTGTCAGCCGCAATGACCTATAAAATCTAAGAGAGTTTTCCATTTCAGTTGAAACCGCCCCGCAGGTTGTTGCAAAAACGCAGCGCCTCTCACGAAAACCTTTGGAGCGTTCTTCCTTCAACTTATTTGAAATGAATCCGAATCTAAAGGAAAAGAGAGAACGGGACTGACATGAATCAGATCACCCTGCTAGTTGTTGACGACCATCCGCTCTTCCGCCAGGGCGTGGTGGATGCCTTGTCGCTGGAATCGGATATGCGGATCATCGCCCAATCCGCGACGGGGGACGAGGCGTTGGAATTGATCCGCGCGAAGAAACCGAACGTCGCCGTGCTGGATGTCAATCTGCCGGGCATGAACGGACAGCAGATCACACACCAGGTCTCGCAGGACAGGGTCGGGACGCGCATCATACTCATGACCGGTTACGACGACGTGGAGCAGGCCATCCATGCCGCGCTCGCCGGGGCGCACGGTTACTGTTCCAAGGATATCGAGCCGCAGAACCTGACCCGCATCATCCGCGAGGTGGCGGAGGGAAAATACGTCTTTGCCGATAACGTCTTTACGCGCCGCGAGCTCGAACTGTGGGTCGAGGAAAGCATGGAGGGCGCGCGCCGTTCCTACAGCGAACCCGGCGCGCCGTTCCATCCGCTATCCGAGCGCGAGATGGAAGTCCTCGGCTGCGTCGTGCGCGGCATGAGCAACAAGGAAATCGCCGCGCTTTTGGGAATCAGTCACCAGACTGTCAAGAATCACGTCACCGCGATCTTGCGCAAATTCGGGGTGGAAGACCGCACGCAAGCCGTCGTTTATGCCTTGAAGCGCGGCTGGGTCACATTGCGCGACACGGATATCAAGCCCTAGGAGTTTTTCATGACGGACGAGTCGGTTGATTTTAAATCTGAACTGGATGAAACCCAGCGCGCCCTGCGCGAAATTACGCTGATGATGGAACAAAGCCAGGGCGAATTGAACAAACTCGCCCAGCGCAATACGGCGATCACGTCGCACTTGCAACAGGTCCAGAAGCAGGGCGCGGCGGTGGAAGATATCAAAATGGCGTACGACTCGGCGCTCGACGCCCAGCAGAGGCTTCTGGTGATGCGCGGTCAGCTGGAGAAGCTTCAGAACGATAAATCTCACCTGGAAAAATATAAGGCGATACTCGAGCAGGCGGTCAATCACGGGGGCGAGGCGGGCGGCGCGGCGAGCGCTTCGGCGAAAGAACAGATGAGCGGCATCGAGATGATTGTCAACGCGCAGGAGGCGGAGCGTCAGCGTTTATCCCGCCAGATGCACGACGGGCCCGCGCAGGCGCTTTCCAACTTCATCCTCCAGACTGAAATTGCCACGCGCCTGCTGGATGTGGATCCTTCGCAGGCGAAGGAGGAATTGTCGAACCTGAAAGCCTCCGCGATGGGCACATTTCAAAAAGTGCGCAACTTCATCTTCGAATTGCGCCCCATGATGCTCGACGACCTCGGGCTGGTGCCAACCTTGCGCAAATATGCCGACGCTTTCAAGGAGCAGAGCGGAATGGATATCGGCGTGACGGTCTCGGGGAACGAGCGCCGCTTGGAGCCGTATTTGGAGGTGATGATCTTCCGCGCCGTGCAGGAATTGCTTGGGAACGCCTCCCGCCACAGTCAGGCGACCCTTGTCAAGGTGCATCTCGACCTGGGCGCCGACATCTTGCGCGTAAGCGTGGACGATAACGGGCGGGGGTTCGACCCTGAAACCTTGAATGGATCGAGCAACCTGGGTTTGAAGTTGATCCGGGAGCGTTCCGAGATGTTGGGCGGAAAATTCGAAATAGACAGCGCAATCGGGTCTGGCACAAAAGTCTCATTCACAGTGCAGGCAAGGACCTGAATCTGCGCCGCTAACAATATTGTCAGGAATAACCCGCCTGGAGTTTGCTTTTATCCGCCCCCTGCAGCGGCATGGTTCGATGTTTTCCTGTATAATGAACGCGATATAAAACGCCGTATTAATGCGGTGTTTGTCGAGAGGAGAAAATTATGCGTCGCGGTCGTACCCTGATCTTGGTGCTTCTGATAGTTATCATTGGGCTGGTGGTCGCGTTTGTCGCGCTTCGCCAGATAATTACGCCTCCCGCAGAGGAGGAGCAGACCTTGTATGTAGATATATTCTACGCCGCCCAGTACATTCCCCAGGGAGGAAAAATCACCGAGGATGTGCTTGGAACGTTGCGCATCCCCCAGGAAAATGTGGTGACGGTTATGTACACCCTCGATGAGATGACTTCCTTGGTGGGCAAGATGGCGAAACTGCCGCTCGAACAAGGCGTGGTGATTACCGAAGGTATGGTTACAGATTCGTCTGCGGGCTTCACGGTTCCAGGTCCCCAATGGGCTTCGATCATTCCGCCGGGCATGACGGCGATGGCGATCCCAATTGACAGGCTTTCAGTCTCGGGGTATGCGATCAACGATGGGGCGCATGTAAACGTTAACGCCTGCCTGCTCTTTGTGGATGTAGACCTTAACTTCCAATCCATCCTTCCCAACCTGACCGCCGTGTTGACCGGAACAGGCCTGGGTTCTGTGCAAGGCGCCACCGGGACCGGTTTCTCCGTGGATGGGTTGCCCATTCTTTCGCTCGGCGTTGCCGGAGCGGGTTCTCCTCAGGGTCGGTTGGAGCTGGAACAGGCTGTACAACAACCGTACTATCTGGTTCCGTCCGAACCGCAACGCCCGCGGATGGTATGCCAGACGATCTTGCAGGATGTGGTGGTATTGCGTTTGGGCGATTTCCCCCTTGCGGGAGCGCAATCTCCGGCTCAGCCTGCGCCAGAAGCCCAGCCGACGGCTGAAGGGGAGGCGCCTCCGCCCGCCGCGCCAGACCTCATTACACTGATCGTAGAGCCGCAACATTCGATCACTTTATCCTACCTCGTTTATACGAATGCAAAGCTTTCTTTGACGCTGCGCAACCCTACAGATCAGGGACGGCTTGCCGTTGAGGCTTCCACGCTCCAATTCCTGCTCAGCCAATACAACATCCCCGTCCCGGCGAAGTTGCCGTACGCCATGCACCCGGCGTTGATTGCGCTCACGACCCCGACGCTGCCCAACGACTTGCCCCAGGAACCCCAGCCCTAGCCGCCGGTTTGAATCAATAGGATGAATCGCTGGACGATTTGAATATGGCAAATAAAATCCGAGTGCTTATCGTTGACGATATTGCGGAAACCCGCGAGAATGTGCGAAAACTGCTCCAGTTCGAATCCGATGTCGAGGTGGTCGGCATCGGACGCACGGGCATGGAGGGAATTCAGTTCGCCCAGGAAATGAATCCGGACGTGGTGTTGATGGATATCAACATGCCCGACATTGACGGAATCTCGGCGACCGAACAGATCCGCCAGCGTTCCCCGCATATTCAGGTCGTCATCCTTTCGGTCCAGGGCGATCAGAATTATATGCGGCGCGCCATGCTTGCCGGCGCGCGCGACTTCCTTACCAAGCCCCCCATGGGCGATGAGTTGATCTCCGCCATCAAGCGGGCGGGCGAGATGGCGCATGTCGAGCGCGAGAAGAGCGCAAAACAGCAGATGGCCATATCCGCCATGCCTGGTTCTGCGCAGGGGTTTGGCGGACTTCCCGCCGCGCCGCAGGGGAAAATCATTGTCGTTTATAGTCCTAAAGGCGGAACCGGATGCACCACCATTGCCGTTAACCTGTCCATTGCTTTGAACAACGAGGACACTCGCGCGGTTCTTATTGACGGAAACCTGCAGTTCGGCGATGTGGCGATTTTTGTGAACGAACATGGCAAAAATACGATCATAGACATCGCCCCCCGGGTGGACGACCTCGACGCGGAAATCGCGGACGAGATTTTGATCAAGCACGAAGCCTCGGGCATCCGCATCCTGGCGGCGCCCCAAAGGCCCGAGATGGCGGAGAAAGTTTCTCCCGATCAGTTCGTTAAGGTCCTGCAATTCATGCAGAGAATCTACTCGTATATCGTCGTTGACACCTCCTCCATCCTGACGGACGTCGTCCTCTCCGCAATTGATATGAGCAACGTCATCGTGCTTGTCACCACCCAGGAGATTCCCGCGATCAAGAACTCGCGCCTGATTCTGGATCTTTTGAACACCATGAGCATTGACAAGGAACGGATCGTATTCGCAATGAACCGATACGATAAACGGGTCGCCATTACACCCGAAAGGGTTGGCGAAAACCTCAAGCATGGGATTGCCGCCGCCATTCCGTTCGATGAAAAGACCGCCGTCAACGCGGTGAACCGCGGCGTCCCCTTCATGCTGGATAATAAATCGCAGCCGATCGGGAAGGGCATTTTTGCGCTTGCCGAGATTGTGCGCGCCCGCTTGAACGTCATGGAGAGCGGGGACGAATCCCCGGCGGCGAGGCGATAAGGAGCAGGAACATGTCTTTATTGAGAAGAATTGAACAGAGCCAGGGTTCCGGAAACCAGAAAGCGCCAGCCCCGCCTGCGCAAAAACCCGCCGGAGACGGACAAGGCGCTTCCGGCGGAGGAGGCGAATCGTCCCGCTTATCCACCCTGCAAGCCCGCAGAGTCAGCGCGCCGATCACTTCGCCGCAAGCCGGGTCGTATTTTGATCTTAAGACTCGAGTGCAAAACAAACTCCTTGCCGAGATTGACCCCTCCATGGACGTCACCCGGACCGACGAAGTCCGGCGCACGATTCAATCCCTCTTTGAACAGATCCTGACCGAAGAGAATATCGTCCTCTCCCGCCCGGAACGCGCGCGGTTGTTCGAGCAGATCTCGGCGGAAATTCTCGGCTTCGGTCCTCTACAATCCCTGCTCGAGGACGACACCATCACCGAAATCATGGTGAACGGTCCCAAGAATGTATACATCGAACGCAAGGGCAAGGTGCATCGTGTGCCGATCACTTTCGAAAGCAACGACCATGTCATGCGCATCATTGACCGTATCGTCGCTCCGCTTGGACGTCGCATTGACGAATCCAGCCCGTATGTGGACGCGCGTCTTCCCGACGGCTCCCGCGTCAACGCCGTCATTCCCCCGATTTCGCTTGTGGGCCCGGTGCTGACCATCCGTAAATTTTCCAAGAACCCCATCACAGTGGACCAGATGATCCAGTTCGGGTCGGTCAGTCCCGAGTCGGTGCAGTTTCTTAAAGCCTGCGTCGAATCGCGACTCAATATCATCATCTCCGGCGGCACTGGCTCTGGCAAGACCACGCTGTTGAACGTCCTGTCGAGTTTCATTCCCTCCGACGAGCGCATCATCACCATTGAAAACGCGGCTGAACTGCAACTGCGGCAGGAACATGTGGTGACGCTCGAATCCCGCCCGCCCAACATCGAGGGACGCGGCGAGATTACCATCCGCGACCTGGTCATCAACGCCCTGCGTATGCGCCCCGAGCGCATCATTGTCGGGGAATGTCGCGGCGGCGAGACGTTGGATATGTTGCAGGCGATGAATACCGGCCACGACGGCTCGATGACGACCGCTCACGCCAACTCTCCGCGCGACGCCCTTTCCCGCATCGAAACCATGTGTATGATGGCGGGCATGGACCTGCCCATCCGCGCGATTCGCGAACAGGTTGCCAGCGCGGTGGATGTCATTTGTCAGCAGGAACGTATGCGCGACGGGACGCGCAAAGTGACCACAATTACCGAAGTCAGCGGTATGGAAGGCGATGTGATCACCATGACCGATATATTTGTCTTTGAACAGACCGGCACGGAGAATGGACGCATCGTCGGGCGTCTGCGCCCGACGGGCTTGCGCCCCAAGTTCATGGATAAGATCGAAGCGGCTGGAATCCACCTGCCCCCCTCCATCTTTGGCATCGGCGAGCGCAGGCGGTATTAGTGGAACGTCTTCAAGGTTAACGCGCAATGGATTTATCTGCCTCGATCATCATCATCGGCGGGATTATATTGATCATCCTGCTCATCGTGGGCGTGATTGTTTCCTCGAACAGCGAACGTTCGATCGTCGAAGAGCGCCTCAGCCAGTATATTGACGAGGGCGACGGCAAAGATGTGGACAGGGAAGCCCAGAAATACGTCCTTACAAACTGGGTTTCAAAACGGGTTGAAAAAACATCGTTTGGCGGAAAGATCGCCCGCGATCTCGCCCGCGCCGATATGAAATTCAAGGCGGCGGAATACCTGGCTTTGATCGTTCTCAGCACTTTGCTTTCCGGCTTGATTTTTTTCTTCCTCGGCAACCGTCATTGGATATCGGGTGTGATTGGGCTTGGCATTGGGGCCGTCGCTCCCCGGTTTTATATGAAATCCCAACAGCGGAAACGCCTGCAAAAGTTCAACGACCAGTTGCCCGACATGTTGAACCTGATGGTCAACGGATTGCGCGCGGGGTATTCCACCATGCAGGCGCTGGAGGCGATCAGCAAGGAGTTGCCGCCGCCCATTAACGACGAGTTCCGGCGCGTCGTCCAGGAAATGCAGATCGGCATCCCGATGGAAACCGCTCTCGACAACCTGTTGCGCCGCATCCCCAGCGACGACCTGGATTTTGTCATCACCGCCATCAACGTCCAGCGCGAGGTCGGCGGCAACCTGTCTGAGATTCTGGGAAATATTTCCTTCACCATTCGCGAGCGTATCCGCATTAAAGGCGAAGTGCGCGTGTTGACGGCGCAGGTGCGCACGTCCGGCACGGTGCTGTCCCTGATCCCCTTCGGGCTTACCATCATCCTCTGGTTCCTCAACCAGGATTATCTTCTTTCGGTGACTGCCGGAGGACCGCTCTGCACGGCGATCATCATCTGCGTGGTGCTCGGTTTGATTTTTTCCAGTTATTTCATCATGATGCGCATTGCGGATATCGAGGTATAGCATGGACATCATAACGATCATCGGCATTATCGTCGGCGTGGCGCTCGTTGGCGGGATCATCTTCGTGGTTGTGATCGGCGCCCGGGTCGCCCGCGAGACTCGGGGCGGAGAATCAGACCTGGTGATGGCGCGGCTTGCCGAGGCGACACAGCGCGGCGAGAACGTTTCGCTCGAAGACATCGAACTTCAACAGCCGTTCATGGAGCGCGTCGTCATTCCCTTTGTAAAAAGGCTCGGCGAATTTTCCGCCCGTTTTACCCCGGAAAAACTTTTGCAGGAAACTTCGCTTAAACTTGAACTCGCAGGAAACCCCGGGCGAATAGATGCGCCGACATTCCTTGCGACCCGTTTTATCGGCGCGGCTTTGTTCGGCGGGTTGCTTACCCTGATCTCGAACCTGCCCCAGGTGACGTGGCCGACGGGACGCATCATCCTCATCGTGGGCATATTCACCGTCCTGGGTTTTTTCACCCCCCAGATGTATCTTTCCAGCCGAATCACGCGGCGGCAGAACGAGGTACGCAAAGCGCTTCCAGACGCGCTCGACCTGTTGACCATCTGCGTCGAGGCAGGGCTGGGTTTCGAGGCGGCGATGTCGAAAGTGGCTGAAAAATGGGAGACCGAGCTATCCATCATGTTCGGGCGCGCCATACGCGAGATACAACTCGGTAAGACTCAGCGCGAAGCCTTGCGCGATATGGCGGATCGCATCGGTCTGACGGAATTGACGAGTTTTGTCGCGGCGGTCATTCAAAGCCAGCTCCTCGGCGTGAGCATGGCGAAAGTCCTGCGAATTCAATCCGACCAGATGCGGATGAGGAGACGCCAGCGGGCGGAGGAGGAGGCGCACAAAGCCCCGGTGAAGATGATCATCCCGATGGCTTTGCTTACCTTTCCTTCGATCATGATCATCCTCATGGCGCCCGCCGCCTTTCAGATTGCGGACGCCTTCGCTCCCTTTATTCGCTAGCCCGATTTCGACCCAATTCTTATTTAACGCCGATGAAAGAGGGTTCATTGACGAATTGGAGATATAAAACCTATCGCGCTGTTTGGGGCGCGCTTGACCTGCTCTTTCCGCCGGATTGCGCAGGATGCGGCAAAAAAGGAACGCGCTGGTGCGGCGACTGCCGGAGCAGGACGATCGTACTCAACGGCCTGTTGTGTGAAGTGTGCGGGTTGCCGCAGAAACGGTCCGGATTATGCGAAGCCTGTGCAAACGAAAGACCGCCGTTTCGATCCCTGCGCGCGTGGACAGTCTTTGGGGAGCCGGTCAGGTCTGCATTGCACAGATTGAAATACTATAAAGACCAATCCCTGGGAGATATGCTGGCGGCGGAGATGCTCCCATTTACGCGCGAACTGGGCTGGAAGATTGACATGATGACGCCCGTTCCGCTGGGGAAACAGCGAAAACGCAAACGGGGCTATAATCAGGTTGCAATGATTGCTATTCCTTTGTCCTTGGGCATGGAGTGGAAATATGCGCCGCGCGCGCTGATGCGCCGGAAGGAAACCCGCTCGCAGGTGGGACTGACCTATGAGGAACGCCGCGCAAATATGCACTGCGCGTTTGAAGCAAAGAGGTGGGTGAGCGGAAAGTCCGTTCTCGTCATGGACGATGTATCCACAACCGGTTCAACCTTGTCTGCTGCGACGGAAGCCCTGTATCAGTCCGGCGCCAGGGACGTTTACGCGTTGACAGTCGCGCGCGCATTGCCGCATCATGATTTGGCGGCGGCGTAGCGCGTTTGTGTTTGAAACTTAACAATAAAAAGGAGCGCATCATGACGAATAAAGTGGAAGTTCAGACACGTCACATCCGTTTGACCGAACACATCGAGGAGTATGTCAACAAGAAGGCGGGCAACCTTGACCATTACCTCCCCGCCATTGACGAGGCGCGCGTGGAACTTTCGCATCATCGGGCTGCGCGCGACGCAAACGACCGCAACGTCGCCCAGGTTACGGTCTTTGGCAAGGGGTTTACCCTGCGCTCGGAGGAACGCGCAGACGAAGCGCTCGCCGCCTTCGACAAAGCCATGGATAACATGCAGCGCCAGATCGAACGATACAAGGGCAAGCATTATCACGGACGCGGCGATGGACGCTCCGCATCCGAGGTGGCTGAAGAAATCATTGACGACGAGACGGGCGAACTTTCCCCGCTGTTTGCAAAGCGGAAGAAGTTCACCCTTTACCCGATGTCCGAAGATGAAGCGCTGGTGCAAATGCGCAACCTGGGACACGATAACTTCTTCATCTTCTACAACGTCGAGACCGGCAGGATTAACGTCCTGTATCGCAGGCGCAACGGAAGTTACGGCTTGATTGACCCCGAAGTAGGCTAACCCGCAGGACAAGTCTGCGGCACACGGGTTTGACGGACTGCACGGACTGGCGCGGATTTAATAGGAGGTTTTTCCCGTGAGAATCCGTGAAATCCGCGTAATCCGCGTCCAAAAGGACTTAAGAAACACTCTCTAACGAAAAGCGGGCTGACCTCGTTTCAGCCCGCTTTTTGATTCTTCGAGGAAGATCGCGCTTCGATCAGGACGAAGGAAGTTGCCAGCGCGACCCATGCCATGACCTGTGACTGGCGAATGCCGCCGAAGATGAGGATTGCGTCGGCGCGGAAGGCTTGCAGGACGAGTTGGGAGAAAGCCGTCAGCGCAGAGAAAGTAAGGAAGAGAAGCCCGGGGCGAAGACTCGGCTTGAAGCGCCAGACCAAAGCCAAAATCAGGGAGGAGGCGAGCGCGTCGTAGATTTGAGTCGGGTGGCGGGTCGCGTTCCAGAGATGAATCCCCCAGGGCAGGTCGGTTGGGATTCCAAACGCGCCCCCCGAGGCGAGGCGACTCAGCCCGAGTCCGATCCCGATCGCGGCAAAGAGGGGAGTTAGCGCGTCCATTGCATTCCATGCGCCGATGTTGTTTCGTTGAGAGTAAACCAAAACGGCGATGAAACCTGCGGCGATGCCCCCCAGCGGGTCGAAGAGATCGGGATTGATGGAGAGGATGTCGGCCGGGCTTTTGCCGAAGATGCCCATGTGTTGCAGCGCATAAGAAATACGCCCGCCGACTACGAAGGCGATGAAACCGTGAAAGGCCAGGTTGTTGATGTCCGCTTTGCCGACGCCGGTCGATTCAGAGTTGCGCTCGGCGAGCGAGACGCCCAGCCATGCGGCGATGATAAGCAGGATCATGTGGCGCGGCGGCGCGAATATGGTTTGAAATGCTTCGAGCATATTATTTCAAGGCCTCTTCGATGCGCGCGCGGAGCAGGGCTTCGGACATTGGCCCGCCGATGACCACTTCGGTAATGAGACCTTGCGGGTTGACGAAGTATGAAGAAGGCATGGAAGCGACCCGGTAGGCGCGGCTTGCTTCGCCCGCTTTGTCGAGCAGAATGGGAAAGGTCAGCCCGTATTCAAGCGCGAAGGCGGGAATATCCTGCGTCTTGTCTTGAAAGGCGCTGTTGACGGCGAGGACGACGAATCCTCGATCCTTGTATTCCCGGTACATTTTTTCAATGGCGGGCATTTCGGCCCGGCAGGGCGGGCACCAGGTTGCCCACATATTAATTAGAAGCGCCTGCCCTTTGAAGTCCGAAAGCGTGTAGGTTTCTCCCTCAAGGGTTTGGAGCGTGAAGCCGGGCGCGTAAAATCCGGTTTGGGGCGCGGACAAGGTTTCGGCCGGGGAGGCGTCGGAGGCGAGGGCGATCCATGCCGCTCCGGCGATTAGGATAAGGGTATAAAGAATTACGCGGTGGGTTCTATCCATGAAATTTAGAAGTAAAATGGAGGTTGTTTCTTTCCTTTCTCATCGTTTGCTCATACCGCGCATTTTGGGAGGGGCGGACAATCTCCGCATTCGATTATGCCTTTTACCGACACGCTCTTTGTAGGAATTGATATATCGTCATCTCGCAAACCCTTTGCCTATGCGGCGCTGGATGGAGGGCTGAACCTTGTCGCGCATTCAGACGGCGGGCTGGATGAGACGCTTGCCTTTCTCGTCGGGCAACCTTCGGCGGCAGCGGCTGTCAATGCGCTGTCGGAAGCCGGGCGCGGAACTGCGCGCGAGAAGAAAAAGGAAATGGGACTGACCCTGGCGCGCAAACTGGAGACCATGGGCTTTCAGCAATATCCGGCAGAGAATGCGCCCCATCAGTTCATGAAAACGCGTCCGGCCGCCGTTTATTCCGCGCTGGCTGGTTGCGCGCTCCTGCCGAAATCCTCCGTCGAAGGAAAACTTCAACGGCAACTCCTGCTGTATGAGGTTGGCGCGCGCATCAAAGACCCGATGGATTTCTTCGAGGAGATCACGCGCTACAAAATCCTCAAAGGGCAATGGCCGCTCGACCTGCTTTACCCGCCGGGCCACCTCGACGCGCTGGCCGCCGCCTACCTTGCCTGGCTTGCCTTTCATAAACCCGAAAAAGTTTTCATCCACGACGACCCGCGCGAAGGGATCATTGCCCTGCCGGAAACCCCAAAGGAAAAATATTAAGCGAAGCGAATGGTAAAATACCGCCCATGACAACTCCCGAACTTCAAAACAAAGCCATCAACACACTTCGTTTTTTATCCGCCGACGCGGTGCAAAAAGCCAACTCCGGCCACCCCGGTTTGCCGATGGGCGCCGCGGCGATGGTCTTCACGATCTGGACGCGCCACCTGAGACACAGCCCCCGCAACCCAAAGTGGATGGGACGCGACCGCTTCATTCTTTCGGGCGGGCATGGTTCTGCGCTTCTCTACTCGCTCCTCCACCTGAGCGGATACGACCTATCCCTCGAGCAATTGCAAAACTTTCGCCAGTGGGGCAGTCTCACGCCCGGGCATCCCGAATACGGCTTGACCCCCGGAGTCGAAGTCACCACCGGCCCGCTTGGGCAGGGATTCGCCAACGGAGTCGGCATGGCCATCGCCGCCGCGCACCTCGCCGCAGTTTTCAACAAACCCGGTCACGAACTGATTGACCCGTTCATCTACGCCATCGTCACCGACGGCGATCTGATGGAAGGCGTCGCCGCCGAAGCCGCCTCGCTGGCGGGTCATCTCTCACTCGGAAAACTTATTTACCTTTACGACGACAACAACATCTCCATTGACGGCTCGACCGACCTGGCATTCACCGAAGACCGCGCCAAACGCTTCGAAGCCTATGGCTGGCACATCCAGCGCGTGGACGACGGCAACGACGTGGACGCGATTGACTCCGCAATCAAAGCCGCCAAAGCCGACCCGCGCCCGTCGTTGATCCTTTGCAAGACGGTCATCGGCTTTGGCTCGCCGAACCGACAGGGGACGCAAAAAGCGCACGGCGAACCTCTCGGCGACGACGAACTCAACGCCGCAAAAGAAAATCTCGGCTGGGAGAAAGAGCCGCGCTTCCTCATCCCTGAAGACGTGTTGGCGTTTTATCGTCAAGCCGTGGATCGCGGACGCGAACTGGAAGCCGACTGGAAAATGCGCCGCGAAGCCTACTCGCGCCTTTTCCCCGACCTCGGCGCGGAATTCAACCGCCGCGTGTTGATGAACAAACTGTCCGCAGATTGGGAAGCGTCCCTGCCGACCTTCCCCGCCGACGTGAAAGGCATGGCGACCCGCGCCGCCTCCGGAAAAGTAATTAACGCCATTGCCGCAAAACTTCCCGAACTGATCGGCGGCTCGGCGGATTTAGCCCCATCCAACAATACAAAAATCGAAGGCGTTCCCGCCTTCCAAAAAGAATCGCCTGCCGGGCGCAACTTTCACTTCGGCGTGCGCGAACATGCGATGGGTTCGATCCTCAACGGCATGGCGGTCTTCGGCGGCGTGATTCCCTACGGCGCGACCTTCCTCGTCTTCGCCGATTACATGCGCGCCGCGATTCGCCTCGCGGCTCTTTCGCACTACCCGACGATTTTTATCTTCACCCACGACTCGGTCGGCTTGGGCGAAGATGGACCCACGCACCAGCCCGTCGAGCATTTGACCTCCCTGCGTTTGATCCCAAATCTCGTCGTCATCCGTCCGGCCGACGCGAACGAAACCGCACAGGCTTGGAAGGTTGCCATCTCGCGCCGCGACGGGCCCACCGTCCTGGCGTTCACCCGTCAAAACGTGCCGACGCTGGACGTAGGACATGCCTCCGGCTTGTCCCGCGGCGCCTATGTCTTGAAAGACTTCGGCGATCCTGAAATCATCCTCATGGCATCCGGCTCGGAGGTGAGTCTCGCCCTCGAAGCCGCGCAAAAACTGGCGGAGGAGGGCAAAGGCGTGCGCGTTGTCTCCTTCCCCAGTTGGGAACTGTTCGAGAAACAGGACGAAGCCTACCGCGAGTCCGTGTTGCCGAAAAACATCCAGAAGCGACTCGCCGTCGAAGCGGGATCCAGCCTCGGCTGGGAGCGATACGCGAGTTCCGTCATAGGTATTGAGCGCTTCGGCGCATCCGCCCCGGCGAAGGTCATCTTCGAGAAACTGGGATTTACGGTTGAAAATGTTGTGGCGAAAGCGAAGGCATTGTAACGCCGACTTAAGTCGGCGCTATGGGAGAATCAATGAAAGTGGCAGTCGGTTGCGATCATGCGGGTTTCCCGCTCAAGGATGTTGTCATCGAATCGGTCAGGGCGTTGGGGCATGAAGTCCTCGATGTCGGAACGTATAACACGGACGCGGTGGATTTCCCCGATTTTACAAAAAAAGTCGGCGGGAAGATTCAAAGCGGCGAAGCCGAGCGCGGAATTTTGATCTGCGGCTCCGGCATTGGCGCGGCGATTGCGGCGAACAAGATGAAAGGCGTCTTCGCCTCGATCTGCCATGACACCTACTCCGCCGCGCAGGGCGTGGAACACGACGCCATGAACGTGTTGTGCATGGGCGGGCGCGTGATCGGGCCCGAACTTGTGAAAGTTCTTGTCCCCGCGTTTTTAAATGCCAGGTATCGCGGCGACGACCCCGGCGGCGAACGCCTGGCGCGCCGGGTGGGGAAGATCAAAAGGATGGAAGAGAACCAGTGAATAGGGAATAGAGAATAGGGAATAGGGAATAGAGAATAGAGAATAGTTATTGGAGATTAGCAAAACCATTTACCATTCACCATTCACCATTCATCATTCATCATTCACCATTCATCATTCATCATTCACCATTCACCATTCATCATTCATCATTCATCATTCACCATTCACCATTCATCATTCACCATTCACCATTCACCATTCATCATTCATCATTCACCATTCACCATTCACCATTCACCATTCACCATTCACCATTCATCATTCATCATTCATCATTTCAAGGAGCAATCTTTAGCATGCCAGAACCCATCAAGAAATTGACCGCCCTCGGCCAATCGCTGTGGTACGACAACATTCAGCGCAGCCTGCTGGTCAACGGCGAACTGAAAACCATGATCGAGCGCGGCGATATTTGCGGCGTGACCTCCAACCCGACCATCTTTCAAAACGCCATCGCAAAGACGAACGATTACGATGCGGCGCTGACTCCGCTTGCCTGGGCGGGCTGGGACGCGGAAAAAATCTTCTGGCAACTCGCCGTCGAAGACATTCAGGAAGCCTGCGACCTCTTCCGCCCGCTGTACGACAAAACCAACGGCGGCGACGGATTTGTCAGTCTCGAAGTCAGCCCATATCTCGCGCGCGACACGGAAGGCACAATTCGCCAGACGCGCGAACTGTGGGAGCGCGTGAACCGCCCGAATCTGATGGTAAAGATCCCCGCCACAAAGGAAGGCATCCCCGCCATTCGCGCCGCAATTGTCGCGGGCATTAACGTCAACGTTACGCTTATCTTTTCCCTTGCGCGCTACGCCGAAGTGATGAACGCCTATCTCGAAGGACTCGAAGAACGCGTCGCCAACTCCCTGCCGGTTCAACGTGTCGCCTCTGTCGCTTCATTCTTCGTCTCGCGCGTTGATTCCAAGGTGGACCCCCGACTGCCCGAAGACTCGCCTCTGCGCGGGAAGGCCGCCATCGGCAACGCCAAACTGGCTTACGAACAATTCGAAGCCTTTTTCACTTCGCCGCGTTTTGCGACTCTCAAAGCCCGCTTTCGCGCGCGCGTACAACGTCCGTTGTGGGCCTCCACCGGCACAAAGAACCCGAACTATTCCGACACGCTTTACGTGGACGAACTCATCGGCCCCGACACGGTCAACACCGTTCCGCCCGCCACGCTGAACGCCTTCCGCGATCACGGCGCGGCCCGCATGACCATCACGCGCGATCTGGAAAAAATGCAAAACACCTTTGTCGAACTTAAAGCCATCGGAATTTCCATGAGCGCCGTGGTCGCTGAATTGGAGGCGGAGGGCGTAAAAGCCTTTGAAGACGCCTTCCGCGCCCTTCTGGATTCCATCGAAGAGAGACGAAAAACCGCTCTCGCCTCCATCGGACTTTTGGCGGATTCTGTTTCCGAACGTTTAACTGCGCTGGAAGCGGAATCTTTTCCCCGCCGCCTTTGGGCGCGTGACGCCGCGCTGTGGGCAGGCGACCCCACCGCACAGAAGGAAATCTCAGCCCGCCTCGGCTGGCTGGATTCTGTGGAAGACGCGCGCAAACGACTCGATGGCTACCGCTCCTTCGCAAAGGAAATCCACGACGAAAATATTGACCGCGTCCTTGTCCTCGGCATGGGCGGCTCGTCGCTCACGGCGGAAGTATTCAGTTCGTTGATGGCGCATTTCGGCGGGGAGTCCAAAGTATCGCTGGCGATTCTCGATTCGACCGACCCCGTTCAGGTTGCGCGGGCATTCGAACATTTCCCGCCCAACAAGTCGCTCTATATCGTTGCCAGCAAATCCGGCGGGACGGCGGAACTGATGGCGGCCTTCGATTATGTTTGGAAGGTGAGCGGCGGAAACGGCGCGCGTTTTGCCGCCATCACCGATTCCGGGACATCGCTGGAGAAACTGGCGCAGGAACGCGGCTTCCGAAAGATATTCAACGCCGACCCGAACGTCGGCGGACGCTTTTCCGCGTTGACGGATTTTGGACTCGTCCCGGCCGCCCTGCTCGGCATGGACCTGGAAAAGTTGCTTAACCCGGCTGACCGAATGCGCCGTCAGTCTTTGGAGCATGTCCCTGCGGCGCGCAACCCGGGCGTGGCGCTGGGCGCCCTCCTGGCAGAATCCGCTTTGATGGGCAGGGATAAACTCACGGTGTTGGCTGACGCGGGCGTATCCGCTTTGGCGGGATGGGTGGAACAGGTCGTCGCGGAATCCAGCGGCAAGCAGGGCAGGGGAATCCTCCCCGTCGCGTTGGAGCCGTTGGGCGATCCCAAAGAGTATGGAGACGACCGCCTGTTTGTCCATCTGCGAAGCAACGGGGAGTTGGATGCGGGAATTGCCGCGCTCAGAGATGCCGGATTCCCCGTGATCCAATTACCAATTACCAATCTCCATGAAGTCGGCGCGGAGTTCTTCCGCTGGGAGATTGCGATTGCGACGGCGTGCCATATTCTGGGCGTCAATGCCTTCGACCAGCCTGACGTGCAGGATAGCAAACTGCGGACGATTGCCAAGATCAAAGAATATCAGGCGACAGGGGAACTTGCCGAAGCGGATTTGGTTGACGTGAAAGATGCGCAGAAAGCCATCGAGGACTTTCTGGCAAACCCGCAACCTGGCGAGTTCGTCGCCATCAACGCCTATTTGCCGCGTAACGGCGGGATGATCGAGGCGATTCAAGGGTTGCGGGCAGTCATTCGGGCGAAAACCAGACTTTCGGTTACGGCTGGTTTTGGCCCGCGCTTCCAACATTCCACTGGTCAATTTCACAAAGGCGGACCCAACAAGGGACGGTTCATTCAATTCGTGTACGACGCTGAAGAAGACATGGACATCCCCGGACAGGGACTGACGTTTGGCGCTCTCATCCGCGCGCAGGCGCTGGGCGATTACGAGGCGTTGAAAGCGGCGGGACGGAAAGCGTTGAGGATACGGCTCTCGAAACCGGATGATTTAAAAAAGTTGGCGCTTGGGGAGCAAGCGGGGTGATGAGATTTTTTTTCGGGCAATGGCTCCAATGAAATAATGACGGCGGCGAGTCGGAATGCCATTCCGACTCGCTTCGTTTACCGGGAGCCGCTGCCTTGTTTTGGATGCGGACAGGCGCGAATTTATTATGCTTTATCAGCGTCAATCCGCGTTCATCCGCGTCCGATTAGATTCTTGAAATTCGTTTTTTGAGCGCGTTATCGTCCAGCTTCTTCATAATGCGCAGGACGAGTTTCCAGTCGCCGAGCCAGCCGAGGAATGCGCCCCAGAGCGCGGAAAAGCCCGTGGGCGGTTTGGGTAACTCCACGACGGACGAAAAATCCACGATGCGGTCGTCGAATTGATAGACATAGCGGCTGAGTTGCTTTGCGTCGGTTTCGGCATTAAGGAAGGCGCGGATATTTTCACGGTCTTGGGGCGTCATCCATTGCGGCAGGTCGGATGTGGCTTTAAAGTCGCAGAGCCGCGCCAGGTCTTGTAATTGTTGTTTATGTTCCTCTTCCAGCGAGTTTTCCTTCGACACAAAATATTCTATATCCGGGTCAATGTGAACCAGCGGCTTAAGCCATAGACGGTGAACGACCGTGCGAATGGCGTTCTTCGTCCCCGGCGTGGAGAAGTTTTGCAAAAGCGTTTCGTTTCGATAAACTTCCCAATCGTGAGAGACGTCCGGCCCGATGCGGAGGGCGTCGCACATGCCCAGGGCGGGCAGAATGGGCGAACCACATGCCAGAAAGAACGCGCCTTCGCCCATCGCTTCGCGCAAGGTTCGCAGACATTCGCGGTAGGCGGCTTCACGCGGCATATCTTTATATCGCCCGCCTTTCAACGCGCCCGCATATAAAAAGTCCAGTTTATAGTAGTCAAAGCCCCAGCGGCGCACCTGTTTCATGAGCGCGACCAGCCACGAGATTGCGTCGGGATGCGTAACGTCGAGGGCGTAGAGTTCCTGCCCCCAGTTGAATCCGGCGGAGACGAGTCGCCCGTTTTCGTCCCTTAACAGCCAGTCGCGATGTTCGCGGTACAGGCGCGACGATTTCCCGACGAGAAGCGGCGCAAGCCAGAGTCCGGCGCGCCTCCCTGTGGATTTTATTTTTTCGGCAAGCGCTTCCATCCCGGATGGGAATTTTTTATTCGGCTCCCAATCGCCGATGCCCCTTTGCCAGCCGTCGTCCACCTGCAACACGTCGAAGGGCAGATCGCCGATCTGGTCGAAAGTTTGGCAGAGCAGTTTTTCTTCGATGGCGGTGTACAGGCTGTACCACGAACACCAGACGCGCGGGACGTGATTCTTTTCCGCTTTGCCGAGGCGCCTGCCGAGTTCGTTGATATATTCCCCGAAGACTTGATTCTCCCGACCGTAGGCGACCAGCCACTCGATTTCGCCCGCCTCGCTCCGCCCTTCGAGTTGATTCTCTTTCAGAAAAATATGCGCGTCTGTGGCAAGCGCTCCCAGCAGAAGGATCGTTCCGTCGTCGAACTCCGCCGCGCCAAGCCATGAGCCGTGCGGACTTTCTTCGCGGGCATATATCGCGTCAATCTGAAGCGGGTGAAAGATGGCGGGTTTTTGAATTGGAAGCGGAGAGGGGGCTGTCCACGCGGCGAGCGACCACGACTGCCAGCCATGACGGTAGTAGCGGATGGGCGCGGCGGGGAGGGGAATTTCGATGCTCGATGCCGTCGCTATGATCGAAGCGTTGAGTTTTGGGGCGGGGGTTTTCATGTCGGCGTTGGCTCATTGTAACTGAAACGCAACCAGCCGTCCCGTAGTATGAGGCGGCTTTTTTTAATTCCCCTTGACGCTGAAAGTTCTGTACGGTATATTCCCTGTGTCACTTTCGGAAAAGAAGCGCGGCAACCATGTATGAATTCGACAGAACGGATATAAAAATCGTCAATTTGCTTTTGGAGGATGGGCGCATGTCCGCCTCTGAAATGTCGCGCCGCATGGGGGGCATCTCCGAGCGCGCGATCCGTTACCGTGTGGATAAGATGATCGAGGAAGGGGTGTTTCAGATCAGCGCGGTGGTCAACCCGGAGGCTTTGGGATTCAAGATCAAGGCGGACGTGTGGCTGGAGGTGGAAGCCGACGCGGTGTTGGAGGTTGCCAGGAAAATGGCGGCTTTTGAAAATGTGACGTACGTAGCCTGCGGCATCGGGCAGAACGATATCAGCATTCAGGTGGCGGCAAAGGACACGGCGGAAATTTATCACTTTGTGACCGAGGTGGTTCGCAAAGTCCCCGGCGTGCGCAAGACGACCACCTCGATTGTGCCGATCGTTCTCAAAGATGTTTACCAGTGGAGAGTGCCGGAGCGAATAGCCAAAGAATTGTCAGAGAACGAGACCATATCCGCATCCAAATAACGTACTGCAACCTTCAGGTTGCGATGATCAAGGAGCAATCATGTTCGGTTCAAAGACTCAGGCTCTTCAACAGCGCGCGTTGAACGTTGCGCCGTTGGGGGTGAATTCCAATTTCCGTTTTTGGGGCGAGGGCATCACGCCCTATGTTCAAAAGGCAAAGGGCGGATACTTATGGGACGTGGACGGAAAAAAATACATAGACTATCGCATGGCGTTTGGTCCCGTCATTCTTGGCCATGCGTACGATGAAGTGGACCAAAAAGTCATCGAAGAGATTCAAAAGGGCGCGCTTTTTGCCATGACGGGGGAGTTGGAAATTGCAGTCGCGGAGATGATCGCGGAAATGTCCCCCGCGGTTGAGATGGTTCGTCTTGCCTGTTCCGGCACCGAGGCGACCATGCACGCCATCCGCGTGGCGCGGGCTTATACCGGGCGCGATGTGATTTTGAAGTTCGAGGGCAACTATCACGGGATGCACGACCATGCCCTGTGGTCAACCTATGCGCCCGCCGAGGCGTACGGCAATCGCCGCAGTCCCATTCCCGTGCCAGGCTCCTCCGGCATTCCCAAGTCCATGCGCGACTTTATCATCACCCTGCCCTTCAACGACTTTGAGGGTTTTGAGCGCGTCATGCGTTCCTACGGCGAACAGATCGCGGCGGTCATCACTGAGCCGTGCCAGGGCAATTGCGCCGCCATCAACCCGCAGGACGGTTTCTTGCAACTCATCCGCAAAAAGACGGAAGAATATGGATGCGTCTTTATTCTCGATGAAGTCAAGACGGGATTCCGAATCGCAAACGGCGGGGCGCAGGAATATTACGGCATCAAACCGGACCTGGCGACGTATGCCAAAGCCCTGGGCAACGGCTACCCGATGGCGGCTTTCGGCGGCAGACGCGAGATCATGTCCATCATCGGGCATGGCGTGGCGATCGGCGGGACGTACACCAACAACAAACCGGGCGTGGCGGGCGCGTATGCGACCTTGAGTCTCCTGAAGTCCAAACCCATTTTGAAAACAATCGAAAAACGCGGGCAACGCCTGATGGACGGCTTGAAGGAGATTTTCGAGGAGAACGATATTCCCGCCGTCTTCACCGGCTACCCCGCCATGTTTTCGTTCTCGCTGGGGATCGAGTCCGTGACCTGCCAGCGCGAATGGCAGGAGAGCGACCGCGGGATGTATCTTGACCTTGTTGAAAAAGCCATCGCCAAAGGCGTGATGCCCGACCACGACGCGCGCGAACCCTGGTTCCTGTGCTATGAACACTCCGACGCGGACATTGACGAGACGTTGAACGTGTATGCGGAGATTGTGAAGGAAGTGAAAGAATAATTACCAATTACCAATTACCAATTACCAATTACCGGTAATTAGTAATTGGGGATTTTGAGAGAACCCATGACCAACCTAACCACCCAAGAGATCGTTGACCTCAGCAAAGAGTACACCTTCTTCTCCTGGTCCGTGCAGGGACAGGTGAATCCCATTCCGGTTGAAAGAGCCGAGGGGATTTACTTCTGGGATACGGACGGAAAACGCTACATGGATTTTTCGTCGCAATTGATGAACACGAATATCGGACACCAGCATCCCAAAGTGGTGAAAGCCATTCAGGAGCAGGCGGCGAAGATTTGCTTCATCCACCCCGGCAACACGACCGACGCGCGCGCTTTGCTTGGCAAACGGCTGGCGGAGGTCACGCCTGGCAAACTTAAGAAGACTTTCTTTGCCCTCGGCGGCGCGGAGGCGAACGAGAACGCCATCAAGATCGCGCGTTTTTACACGGGGCGGCATAAAATTCTGGCGCAGTATCGTTCCTATCACGGCGCGACTCACGGCTCGATTGCCCTGACAGGCGATTACCGCCGCAATGCTGTCGAGCCGACCATGCCCGGCGGAGTTCACTTCCTCAACCCGCATTGCTATCGCTGTCCCTTCGGGCAGAAGAAGGAATCCTGCAAGCGCGAGTGTATTTCGCACCTGGAGGAAATCATTAAATACGAAGGTCCCGATAAGATCGCCGCGATCATCATGGAGGGAGTCGTCGGCTCGAACGGCATCCTCGTCCCGCCGGATGATTACTGGCCGCGCGTGCGCGAGATTTGCGATAAACACGGCATCCTGCTCATCTCCGACGAAGTGATGAGCGGATGGGGGCGCACCGGCAACTGGTTTGCGGTGGACCAATGGAACGTCGCCCCCGACATCATCACCACCGCCAAAGGCATCACCAGCGGATACGTCCCGTTGGGCGCGGTCATCGTCTCGGAGGAGATCGCTGAATTTTTCGAGGATAAATATCTCTATGCGGGGCTCACCTATAACGGTCATGCTCTGGCCTGCGCCGCGGCTCTTGCCACCATTGACGTGTACGAGGACGAGCGTCTGATCGAAAATGCGCGGACGATGGGGGATTATCTCGGCGAATGTCTCGAGGATATTAAATCGCGGCATCCCTCCGTGGGCGATGTGCGCTATATCGGCTTGTTTTCGACGATTGAACTGGTCGCCAACCGCGAAACGAAGGAAATCTTCGCCCCGACCGTAATGGCAGAGGTGGGAAAAATTCTGCGCCAAAACGGGCTGTTCACGTTCATTATGGCGAATAACATGGGAAGCATGGTTTTCGTCGTCCCGCCGCTGTGCATTACGAAGGAACAGTTGGACGAAGGATTGGCGATTGTAGAGAAGGCGCTGGAAGCGGCGGACGAACAAGTGAAATAGAGAATAGAGAGTAGTGAATAGTGAATAGAGAATAGTGAATGGTGAATGGCGAATAGTGAATGGTGAATAGTGAATAGTGAATAGTGAATGGTGAATAGTGAATAGTGAATAGAGAGTAGAGATGTGGATAGCCGTTGGCCAACTAGTCCTCTATTCTCCAATCCTCTAATTATCTATTCTCTGACCACTGGAGTAAACATGGAAATCTTAAACTACATCAACAATGAATGGGTCAAACCATCCGTCAAAGAATACCTCGATGTGATCAACCCCGCCACAGGCGAGACGATTGCGAAAACCCCGCTCTGCTCAAAAACAGATGTGGATGCGGCGGCAAATGCGGCGGGCGAGGCGCTTGCAGCATGGCGCAGGACGCCGGTCAATGACCGCGTGCAGTATCTCTTCAAACTGCGCAACCTCATGCGCGAGAGCGGCGATCAGATCGCAAAACTCATCACGGACGAATGCGGCAAAACATTTGAAGAAGCCAAAGCCGAAATGGTGCGCGCCTACGAGAATATCGAAGTCGCCTGCGGGATGCCGCACATGGGCAAGGGCGAATTTGTCGAAGACATTGCCGCCGGCATAGACGAAATCATGATCCGCCAGCCCGTCGGCGTGTGCGCCACCATCGCGCCGTTCAACTTCCCCGGCATGATTCCATTTTGGTATCTGCCGTACGCGCTCGCGGCGGGCAACACCTACATCGTCAAGCCGTCCGAAAAAGTTCCGATGACGATGCAGTTCGTTTTCAAACTCATCGAGCAGGTCGGCTTCCCGAAGGGCGTGGTCAACCTTGTTAACGGCGCGAAGGAAACGGTGGACGCCATTCTCGAACATCCCGTCATCCGCGCAATCACTTTCGTCGGTTCGACCAATGTGGCGAAATATATTTACGCAACCGCCGCTTCGCATGGCAAGCGCGTTCAAGCGCAGGGCGGGGCGAAGAATCCGGTCATCATTTTGCCGGATGCAGATATGGAAATGGCGACGAAGATCATCGCCGACTCGGCCTTCGGGTGCGCCGGTCAGCGCTGCCTGGCGGTTTCCCTCGCTGTGACGGTAGGCGACTCAAAAAACCAATTCACCGAGTTGATCTGCGACGCGGCATCCTCCCGCGTGGTCGGCTATGGCATGGATTCCGGCGTGCAGATGGGACCCGTCATCAACGCGGCTTCGAGGCAGAGGATCGAGGGGTTGATCGGCGCGGGCGCAAAGGAAGGCGCGGGCGTGCCGGTGGACGGGCGCGGGACGGTGGTCAAAGGCTATGAGCGTGGCGCCTTTGTCCGGCCGACGATTCTGTCCGAGGTCCGGCCGGGAAGCGAAATTGCGAAGACGGAAATCTTCGGGCCTGTGCTAAGTCTCATGCACGTCAAGGATATCGAAGACGCGATTCAACTGGTCAACAGCGGGCAGTACGGCAACCAGGCGAGCCTGTTCACGTCGTCGGGTTCTGCCGCGAGAAAATTCCGTCACGAAGCCGAGGCGGGCAACATCGGCATCAACATCGGAGTCGCCGCGCCGATGGCCTTCTTCCCATTTTCGGGCTGGAAGGATTCGTTCTTCGGCGACATGCACGGACAGGGCATGGACGCGGTGGAATTTTTCACGCAAAAGAAAGTTGTGATCGAACGCTGGCCGAAGGAATGGACGAGGAAGTTTTAAGAACAGAGAGATTGGAGGATTAGAGCGTAGAGAATGGCTTGCTAATCTCCACTCTCTAATCACTAAGAGGATTTATGACATACGATTACGAAGACGCCCTCGATTATTCGTCGCGCTGGCTGGGCGTGATACAAAAGAATGAATTTCCGACCGTCGAGGAGGCGCATCGCATCATTGACGAGTCGAAGCATAACTTTGCCGAACATTACAACCGCAACTGGCTGGAATATCGCAAATCCGTGACGCAGGCGGGGGACTGGGCGGCGGTGGAATGGAGCGGCTCTGGCGCGGTCTTCAAGGACGTGCTGGGGCGCGAGTATCTCGACTTTCTCGGCGGTTTCGGCATGATGGACCTGGGCTGGAGTCACCCCGACGTGGTGAAGACGGTCAAGGCGCAGTTGGATCGCTCGCCGATGCCTTCGCAGGAATTGCTCGACCCGTTGCGCGGTGTTCTGGCGAAACTGATGGCGGAGATCACGCCCGGCGATTTGAAATATAGCTGGTTCGGCGCCAGCGGCACGGAAGCCAACGAAGCGGCGATGAAGATCGCCAAACTGTACACCGGAAAATCGGCTTTCATTGTGGCAGTCAAGGGCTTTCACGGCAAGACGATGGGATCGCTTTCACTGTTGGGCAAATCGGATTATCGCGCGCCGATGGGGCAGATGTATGCCGGTCCGGTCTATCACGTTCCATTCGGCGACGCGGAGGCGGTCGAGAAACAACTGGAGATTTGCGACAGAGTCGGCATTGGCGTTGCGGCGGTGATGTTTGAACCGGTTCAAGGCGAGTCGGGCGCGATTGTTCCCCCGGATGATTTCTGGCCGCGCATCCGCGAGGCGACGAAAAAATACGGCGTGTTGTTGATCGCGGATGAAGTGCAGACGGGTCTGGGGCGGACGGGGAAACTGTGGGGCGTGGAGCATTGGAACGTCGTCCCTGATATCTTGACCGTCGCCAAATCCCTGGGCGGCGGGGTCATGCCCATCAGCGCGGTGACGACGACCGAAGAAATCTTCAAGCCGATGATGTACCCGAATCCCTTCATGCACACGACCACGACGGGCGGCGGCGCGCTGGCCTGCTCGGCGGCGATTGCGGCGATTCATGTCACCTTGCGCGAAAAACTCTGGGAACAAGCCGCCGAAAAAGGCGCGTACCTGACGCCGAAATTGCAGGATTTTGTTGTAAAATACCCGAACATTTTTGAAAAAGTCACAGGGATGGGCTTGTTAATAGGGATGCATTTTAAGAATCCTGAGATAGGTTACAAAGTCGCATCCGGGCTTTTTAAACGCGGCGTGCTGGTGGCAGGGACGTTGACCAGCGCCCAGACTGTCCGCATTGAGCCGCCGCTGGTTGTGACTTACCCGCAAATGGACGCGCTTCTGAATCGCCTGGAGGATGCGTTGAAGGAGATCGATCAATCCTTGTAATTCATGCCCCCTAAAATCTGAAATGATTTTCGGAGGTCCAAATTTCATGACGGAGAAGATAGATGACCAGTGAATTTGCAGTTGAATTGCGCGATGTTGTAAAAAAGTTCGTTACGCCGGAAGGGAACGAATTGAACGCCGTGGATCACGTTTCGATGCAGATCAAGAACGGCGAATTCTTCTCGATGCTTGGGTCTTCAGGCTGCGGCAAGACCACCTCCCTGCGCATGATCGCGGGGTTCGAGTGGCCGACGGAAGGCGAGGTGTACATCGAGGGCAGGGCGATGGGGCATACGCCGCCGTTTCAACGCAAGGTGAACACTGTCTTCCAGAGTTACGCCCTGTTTCAGCACATGACCGTCGCCCAGAACATTGCCTTTGGGCTGGAGATGGAGGGCGTTGGAGAGGACGAGATCAAAAAACGCGTCGGGCGCGCGCTGGAGATGGTGCAACTGACCGGCATGGAGCGCCGCCGCCCCAAACAACTCTCCGGCGGACAACAACAGCGTGTGGCGGTCGCGCGCGCGCTGGTCAAAACCCCCAGCGTGCTTTTGCTGGACGAGCCGCTCGGCGCGCTGGACTTGAAACTCCGCAAGGAAATGCAACTGGAGCTCAAAGCGCTGCAACAACAACTTGGAATCACATTTATCTACGTCACACACGATCAGGAAGAAGCGCTGACCATGTCCGACCGCATCGCAGTCATGAGCAAGGGCAAGGTGCAACAGCTGGCGACACCGGTCGAAATTTACGAACGCCCGAGCAATAAATTTGTGGCGGACTTCATCGGAGAGTCGAATTTCCTCGAAGGCACGATTAAGTCGCTCGCCAGGGATGAGGCGGTGGTCTTCGTCCCGGCATTGAATGCCGAACTGCGCGGGATGCCGATGTCGAGCGATTTTGTCAACGGGGAGGCAGTTGCCATTTCAGTCCGCCCGGAGAAAATCCGCATTGCGGAAAACAACGCCAAAGGCGACGGACTGTTCGAAGCAAAAGTGTTGACCTCGGTCTACATTGGCTCGGATACGCACGTCTATGTGGATATGGCGGGCATCCGTTTGAAGGTGATGGAGCAAAATCGAATTTCCCGCCTCGACCCCTCTTCTTTTTATACAAAAGACCAGATCATCACGTTGTTATTCATGCCTGAGAATACGCTCGTCTTGAAAAAGGATTAGCCATGCTTCAGCGACTTCGTGAAAGTAAATCCATGCAGGGAACCTTCCTTGCGCTTCCGACGACCTTATGGCTGTTCGTGCTGTTGATCATCCCCCTGTTCCTGACGTTGATCGTCAGTTTTGGCCAGCGCAGCCCGGATGGAGGGGTGATCTTCTCCTTCAGTCTGGATAATTACATCCGTCTGCTCGGCTACAGCACGGATTGTCCCGGCGGACAGGCTTCGTGTTTCGACCCGTTATACGTTAATATTTTGTGGCGCTCGCTAACGCTGGCGTTCAACACGACGGCGGTCGTCATTTTGCTGGCGTACCCGCTGGCGTACTTTATCGCGCGCGCGCATCCGAAACGCCGCAACCTGTTTTTGTTCATGGTGCTGATCCCGCTGTGGACGAATTTCGTCATCCGCGTTTATGCCTGGATGATGCTCTTGCGAAAGGAAGGCGCGATCAACATCGTTATCGGCTGGGTGGCGGGGCTGTTCGGCATCGAGTTCACGCCGCTGGAGATGCTGTACACGCCGGGCGCGGTGCTGGTCGGCATGGTGTACGAATTTTTGCCGTTCATGATCCTGCCCATTTACACTTCGCTGGAGAAGATTGACAACTCGCTGTACGAAGCGGCGGCGGACCTCGGCGCGAACGCCGTCAAAACTCTCCTGCGGGTCACGCTTCCGCTCTCGATGCCGGGCGTGGTGGCTGGAACCATTCTGGTCTTCATCCCGGTCATGGGCACGTTCATCGTCTCCGACATCCTCGGCGGGCGGCAGGTGATTCTGGTGGGCAACCTGATTCAGCGTCAATTTTTGGATGCGCGCGACCCGACCTTCGGCTCCGCGGCCTCGCTCATCCTGATGGTGATGACCCTGATCGTGACCTATTTCTACACCCGTAAATTCGGCTTTGGAGAGGAGATTGTGGCGGCATGAATCCCTTTAAGCGCTCCCCTCTTGTGACCGCCGCGGCGACTTTTGTGTACTTCTTCCTGTACGCGCCGATCGTCATTCTGATCCTGTATTCCTTTAACGCTTCGCGCGCCAACGTGAAGTTCGAGGGTTTCATCACCCAATTTAGCGACCGTGTGGAGATGGACGGCAGTTTCGTCGAAGCCAGCCCCTGCGGGCCTTTTCACTGGTATTGCGACTTGTCGAAGAACGACGACGTGATCGAAGCGGCGGGCAATACGCTCACCATCGCGTTTACCGCCACCATCATCGCCACGATCATTGGAACGATGGCGGCGCTTGCGCTTCAGAGATATGATTTCAAGATCAAACCGTTCTCGCAACTGTCGCTTTACATCCCCATCGTCATCCCCGAAATTGTGATGGGCATCGGCGCGCTGACGTTGTTCAGCCAGGCGTTCGGCTGGTTGAACAATGCCTTCAACCTGACCGGCGACGCGCGTCTTGCGCTTGGCATTGGCACGGTGACAGTCAGCCATATTGCCTTCATGGTTCCCTTCGTGACCCTGGTCGTGCAGGCGCGTTTACAGGGATTTGACAAATCCTTTGAAGAAGCGGCCATGGACCTCGGCGCCAACGAATGGACGACCTTCCGTCGCGTCACCTTCCCGATGATCCTGCCCGGCGTGCTTTCGGGCGCGCTTCTGGCGTTTACGCTTTCGCTCGATGATTTCGTCATCACCTTCTTTACAAATGGACCCGGTTCGACCACCCTGCCCATTTATGTGTACGGTTTGCTCAGGCGCATCATTACGCCGCAGGTCAACGCGCTTTCCACAGTCTGGATCCTGATCGTGTTCATCGCCGTGCTTTTGTTACAGTGGCTGCAAAGCCGCGAAGCAAAGCCGGCGCATTAAACTTCACGGGTATATCGCATATCGCCACGATATGCGCGCCAAAAAACAACAAAGGAGAGAAAAAATGAAAGGAAAACCACTGTTTAACCTGTTGGGCGTCCTGGTCGTCCTCAGCCTTGCGCTCGCGGCGTGCGGCGGCGGGAAGGCGACCGAGGCGGCTGTCAGCGACGGTCCCAAGGTGACTTCTTCCGGGTTCGCCTGCCCGGAGCCCAACCCGCGCATGGAAGTGACCTCCACTGAACTCAACATCTTCGTCTGGACGGAGTACTTCCCGCAGGACATGCTCGACTGCTTTGAATTGGTCTATGGCATCAAACTGAACCGTGACGAATATTCCTCCAACGAGGAAATGTACGCCAAAGTCTCTGCGGGCGGAACCGCCTACGACCTCGCCCAGCCGACCGACTACATCGTCCCGCTTATGATCCGCACCGGATTGTTGCAGGAATTCGATCACTCCAAACTGCCGCTCCTGGGCAACATTGACCCGAACTGGATGGACCAATCCTTCGACCCAGGCAATAAATACTCCGTTCCCTACCTCGCGGGAACCGACGCCATCGTCGTCAACACCGAGGCGGTTGAAAACGTCCCGACCTCCTGGTCCGACCTGTGGAAGCCCGAATATGCCGGACGCCTGGTCTTCATTGACGATTCGCGCGCCGTAATCGGTATGACGCTGGTTACGCTCGGTTACGATCCCAACACCACCAACGAAGCCGAATTGGAAGAAGCCAAGGCGAAACTTGCCGAACTTGTCCCGAACGTCAAACTCTTTGACAGCGACAGCCCCAAGACCGCGCTGATCGCCGGAGATGTGGACCTCGGCATGGTCTGGACCGGCGAAGCCTTTACTGCCAACCAGGAGAATCCCGCCATCCAATACATCTACCCGGAGGAAGGTCCCGTCCTCTGGCAGGATAACTGGGTGATGCTGAAGGACGCCTCCCATGCCGACGCCGCCTACGCGTGGATCAACTACATCATGCAAGGCGAGGTCTTCTGGCTGACCATCCGTGACTTCCAGTACACCAACCCGAACATCGCCGCGCTGGAATATGCCAAAGCCAACCAGCCGGAAGTGTACAGCGCCTACTTCGATTCGCCGATCACCAATCCGCCCGCTGAAGCGGTCGCCAAGGGCTTCGGTATCGAAGACGTGGGCGAAGCCACGCCGCTTTACGATAACATCTGGGTCGAAATCAAGGGCGGGAATTAACCCGGGCGACCCAGCCGCCGCACAACGCAAAACGCCCCCGGCGCTCTGTCGGGGGCGTTTTTTCATCTCCTAAAAAAAGATTATGAAAAAGCCTTGAGAATGAAAAATAATCACGAAACCATTGACAAAAATATATAATCGTTATAAAATATCGTTGTGGAAAGCAATATCGGCAGTAAACACCCCGACCGGCTGGATGACATTGACCGCCATATTATCAACGCCCTGCGCGCCGACGGACGGGTTGCCTTCGCCCAGCTTGCCGAGCAGCTCAAAGTCTCGCCGGGCATGATCCGCCAGCGTTACAACCGCCTTGTCGAACTCGGCTACCTCAAAGTCGTCGCCGTCACAAACCCGATGTTGATGGGCAAGCGTTCCAGCGCCATGGTCGGCATCCGCACTGACGGGCGCAAAATGATGGATGTGGCGAACAAGATCGCCAAATTCGAGGAAGTCGTCTACATCGTCGCCACCAGCGGCGGCTATGACCTGATGCTCGAAGTCTTCTGCCGCGACAACGAAGACCTGCTCAACTTCATGACCGAGAAGCTTGCCAAAGTGGATGGAGTCCGCGAAACGGAATCCTTTATCTACCTGAAGATTCTCAAAGAAATCTATTTCTAATGGGAATATCGCCTCAAACCGGACTTTGAGTCCGGAGCGGCGTTCCAAAACTTTGTCTGCGCTGGAGCCGAATCCAGTTTGCAGAGCCAACAGAAAGGTTCAAAATGAAAGCCCTTGTACGAGCGCTCAAGACTGTGGGGGATACATTTTTACGAGTGTATACGACCTCTTTGATGATCTCCATCTTTCCCGGAAATCAGTCAAATACCAATCAATATCGGTAGTCGCAGTCTGTCCCGCCGCCTTTGCGCGGCGGGATTCTTTTTCCGGAATTGCGCCGCAAAGCGAACCTTGCGGCGCAAGAGCAATCTGAAGATTGCCGTACTGTGTTACGTCAAAATCTAACCCGCCCCTGCGGGTTATAAAATAAGCGGAGAATCGAATCTTATGAAAGTATTGTTGGTCGGAGTGGGCGGAGTCGGCGAAGCCATTGCCGCAATCGCAAAGCCGCGCAAGTGGATGGAGTTAATGGTACTGGCGGATTACAACGTCAAACGCGCCGAAGAGGTGCAGAAAAAAATAGGGGACGCCGGACGCTTCCCGGTCGAATTCATTGACGCGAGCAATCAAAAAAGCATCGAAGACCTGGCGAAGAAGTATCAGGTTGATCTCATCATGAACTCGGTGGACCCGGTCTTCAACAAGCCGATCTTCGACGCGGCGTACAAACTCGGCGTGAAGTACATGGACATGGCAATGACTCTCTCCGAGCCGCATCCCACCGACCCGTTCAACAAGCCGGGGGTCAAATTGGGCGATTATCAATTCGACAAAGCGAAGGATTGGGAGGAAAAGGGAAACCTGGCGCTCGTCGGTTTTGGCGTGGAGCCGGGCATGGCGGACGTGTTTGCCCGTTACGCCGCCGACCATCTCTTCGATGAGATTGATGAGATCGGCGTCCGCGACGGCTCGAACATCGTCGTTGAGGGCTATGCCTTCGCGCCGAATTTTTCCATCTGGACGACCATCGAGGAATGTTTGAACCCGCCCGTGATCTGGGAGAACGGGGAATGGCATACCACCGTTCCCTTCTCCGAGCCGGAAGTGTTCGACTTCCCGGAAGGCATCGGCAAAGTGGAAGTGGTCAACGTGGAACACGAAGAAGTGCTGCTCGTGCCGCGCTGGATCAAAGCCAGGCGCGTCACATTCAAATATGGGCTCGGCGAAGAAATGGAAGTCTTGAAAATGCTCCACAAACTGGGGCTGGACAACAAAAACAAGATCAACGTCAAGGGCGTTCAAGTCGCGCCGCGCGACGTGGTCGCCGCCTGCCTGCCCGACCCGGCGTATTTGGGCGACAAAATGAAGGGCAAAACCTGCGCGGGGACGTGGGTGAAGGGGACGAAGGACGGAAAGAAGAAGGAAGTTTATCTCTATCAGGTCGCGGATAACGAAGAGTGCATGAAAACCTGGGGCTGTCAGGCGGTCGTGGCTCAAACTGCTTTCACGCCTGTTATCGTCATGGAACTGCTCGAAAAAGGAATCTGGAAGGGGGCGGGCGTCCTTGGCCCCGAAGCCTTCGAGCCGACGGTCTTCATGGAGAAGATGGCGGAGTACGGCTTCCCGTACGGGATGAAGGAGATGACCGCCTGACGTTTACGCGTGACTCTCGGGGTTTGGCATTACAACGCAAAGTCAGGCTCAAAGCCGCCGGGAGCGTGACTAACCGGATGGATTCTTAACGGCTTTCCCAGAAATTGGTCAGTTGTTGCGTGTAAAACTCCGGCGTGGAGATATAAGGGAAATGACCGTTCTCCACTGTGACGACCGGCGCGGAGGGGTAGGTGGATTTCAACTGTTCGCGCAGGGATTCTTCCACCAGCGGGTCGTTGTCGGCTTCGATGATCAACAGCGGCGCGCTTGTGTTTGTGGGCGGGGCGAATTTTTCCACAACGCATTTGTAGCGCCCAGCAACCTGTGATTTTTGGACGCGCCCGTAACTGATCTCGTTCAGGAAGGCGAGCGTCATCTCGTCGTTGCCGGAGGCGGGATACACGGCGGCGGTGAAACTATCCCTCAGCGCGTTCAGGACGAACCATTCGGGCAGGTAGGGGATCAGCGTTCCGATGGTTCCGTTTTTTTCCTTGATTGTATCGTTGGGCGGGAAGGTGTTGGCAAACACAGCCGAGGCGATGCGGTCGGGATTTCTGCCGACGAGGAACTGGGCGAAATATCCTCCGAGTGACGAGCCGACCACATGGATTTTCCCGATGCCCTCCCTGTCGAGGATGGCAAGGACGCCCGCCTCCATCTCGCTGAGGGAGTTGACGGCCGGATAGGTGACGGATACCACGCGATAGTCTTTTTTCAGCGCTTCTATCTGTTGCCACCAGATGTCGTAGGCGCCGGTCATGCCGTGCAGGAAGAGGACTGCCTCAGCGCCTTGGCCGACGGACAGGTATTCCCAGTCTCTGCCGTTCACGTTCAATTGCGCGGGGGGATATTCTTCGCGGAAGGCTTGCAGACTGGCGGTCTTTTCGGCGGGGACGCGGGCGTAGAGATCGCGCGGGCGCGGCGTTTCCCAAAGGTAAACGGCGGCGATGAGAACGGCGAGGGCGAGCAGGGTTTTTCTTTTTCGATTCATGAATATACGGCTCCTGAGGCGATCTTGCGCGCCCGATTGTACACCGGGCGGGTTTTCAGCGGAGAAAAAGGCCGGGGGGAACAGAATCAACCCCGCCCGGGGAGGGAGGCGGACGCCCTTTGCCTTGCTGTCATTTTCGGAAATCAAAATTTGCCACATCCACATCCCAACTGTATAATTCAAATGCGCGTTTTTTTTTGCGCCGTTGCGCGCTTCGCCGGGGCGCGGCGGTTGGAAAAATAATCCAATACAGGAGCGTAAGAATGCAATATAAACTTTGGATAGACGGCCAATGGGTGGACAGCGCCGGCGGCGGAAAGATGAGAATCGAAAACCCCGCCACAGGCGAACAAATCGCCGAAGCGCAAGACGCGACGCGGGCGGACGTCGACTCTGCGGTGCAGGCCGCCAAGCGAGCCTTTTACGACGGACGCTGGAGTCGCCTGACGCCGGGCGAGCGCTCAAAAGCCATCTGGAGATTCGCTGAATTGCTCGAGAAAAATTCGGAGGAGTTTGCCCGCGTGGAAAGCGAAAACACCGGCAAGCCCTATAAATTTCTCAGCCTCGCCAGCGACGTTCCCTTTACGGTTGACAACTTAAAATTTTTTGCCGCCGCCGCGCGCGATACGCACGGTTCACATGCGGGCGAATTCATGGCGGGCTATACCTCCATGTATCGGCGCGAACCGGTCGGCGTGATCGGGCAAATTACGCCGTGGAATTATCCGTTGAATATGGCGGGCTGGAAGATTGGACCCGCCCTCGCGGCTGGATGCACCATCGTGCTGAAGCCCGCGCCTGGCACGCCTCTGACCACGCTCATGCTTGCGGAACTGACCAAAGAAGCGGGCATCCCCGACGGCGTGGTCAACATCCTTTCGGGCGGCAATGACGCGGGGCAAGCCATCGCCGAGCATCCCGACGTGCGCATGGTGTGCATCACGGGCTCGGTTGGCACGGGCAAAAAAGTGATGAGAACCGCGGCAGACACGCTCAAGCGCGTTCATCTCGAACTCGGCGGCAAGGCGCCGTTCATTGTGTTCGACGATTCGGACCCGGAACTGGTGGCGGCGAAAGCGTCGTTTGCGGCGACCGCCAACACCGGGCAGGATTGCACGGCGGCGACGCGCATCTACGTCGAAAAGGGACGCGCCAAAGACATGCGCGAGGCGGTCGTCGAGGCGATGAAGAACGTCAAGGTTGGCTCGCCGTTTGACGATTCGGTCGTGATGGGACCGTTGATCTCCGGCGGCCAGCGCGAGCGCGTGATGGGATTCGTCGAGCGCGCAAAGTCGCAGGGCGCGAAGGTCCTCACCGGCGGCGGAGTCCCCAAAGAGTTGGATAAAGGTTATTTCTACTCCCCGACGGTCATCGCCGGCGTGGAGCAGGATTGGGAAATTGTGCAACAGGAAGTTTTCGGGCCCGTGATCACCATTCAGGAATTCGAGAACGAATCCCAGGCGTTGCATTTGGGCAACGACGTTTTATACGGTCTGGCGGCTTCCGTGTTTACGAAGGACGTTGGGCGCGCCATGCGCCTGACCGGCCAGTTGGAGTTTGGCACGGTCTGGATCAACGATCATTTGCCGATCACATCCGAAACGCCGCACGGCGGATTTAAACAATCCGGCTTCGGCAAGGATTTGTCGGCGGAGGCGGTGGGCGATTATCAGATCACCAAGCATGTGATGATCGCGCACGGCTAGAAACAACCGGCAGTTTGGAGAAAACAATGGAATACAAATTATTGATAGACGGTCAGTGGGGCGGGAGCGGAACGCCGCTGGAGGTGAAGAATAAGTACAGCGGGCAGACCATCGGCGCGGTCGCCACGGCCACGAAGGAGGATTTGAACCGCGCCATCGAAGCCGCCGAACGCGCCAAGGATACGATGGCGGACATGCCGGCTCATAAGCGCGCCGATATTCTACATCGCGCGGCGGCATTGATCCGCGAGCGGATGGACGATCTCGCAAAGACCGTCGCCGCCGAAGCGGGCAAGGCGCTGAAGTTTGCGCGGGCCGAGGTGGATCGCGCCGCCAGCGTCTTCACGATTGCGGCCGAGGAGGCGAAACGCCTGCACGGCGAGACCATTCCGCTGGATGCGGTTCCTTCGGGGGAGGGTTACTTCGGGTTTTGGATGCGCCGTCCCGTAGGCGTGATCGCGGCCATCAGCCCGTTCAACTTTCCTTTGAATCTGGTCGCTCATAAGGTGGCTCCGGCCATCGCTTCGGGCAATACGCTGACGCTCAAGCCCGCCTCCACCACGCCCATCGCGGCCGTGAAGTTGTGCCAGATTTTGGAGGAAGCCGGAATGCCGGCCGGGACGATCAACCTCGTGGTGGGCGGCGGCGGCACGGTGGGCGAGTGGCTCATCACCGACGAGCGCGTGGATAAGATCACCTTCACCGGCTCGCCGGAAATCGGCCGTCACATTTTGGCGGTGGCGGGCATCAAGAAAGTGACGCTGGAACTGGGCAACAACTCTCCTGTCGTCGTCGCCCCGGATGCCGACCTGGACTTTGTCGCCAAACGATGCGCGTTGGGCGCGTTCTACAACTCCGGGCAGGTGTGCATTTCGGTTCAACGCATCTACAGCCAGAAGCAGGTCTTCGAGCCGTTTTCGGAGAAATTTGTCAAAGCCACCGAGGCGATGGTGGTGGGCGATCCGCTCGACGAGCGCGTGGACGTCGGTCCGATGATCGATTCAAAGGAAGTGGATCGCATCGAAAACTGGGTCAACGAGGCGCAAGGATCGGGCGCGAAAGTGTTGACAGGCGCCAAACGCGAAGGGACGGTCTATTACCCGACGGTGCTTTCCAACGTGGAGGAGGATATGAAGGTGGTCGCCGAAGAGACGTTTGGACCGGTCGCCTCGGTCATCTCCAGCGACGATTTTGAATCCGCGCTGGCGCAGGCGAACGCCTCGAAGTTTGGTTTGCAGGTCGGCGTTTTCACCAAAGATATTGACCGCATGTTGAAAGCCGTGAAGCGCTTGAATTTCGGCGGCGTGATCGTCAACGACACGCCCAACTTCCGCGCCGACCACATGCCCTATGGCGGCAACCGTCAGAGCGGGCTGGGACGCGAAGGCGTAAAATTTGCAATGGAAGACATGACCAATATTCAATTGGTGGCGATTCGGACGGATTCGTAACGCCGCCTGTCGTTGCGAGCCGCGCTCTTGTTCTTTGCGGCGAAGCAACCCTGACATTGAGGAGATTGCTTCGGGCGGAAGAACGCCGCCTCGCAATGACATAATCTACAAAGGAGAGACTCATGGAACACAAACTCTGGATTGACGGCAAGTGGGAAGATACGAAGGGCGGGAAGATGATGGCGGTTGAAAACCCTGCCACCGGAAAGAAATTTGCCGAAGTGATTGACGCGAGCCGCGAGGATGTGGACCGCGCCGTGCAAGCCGCGAAGACCGCCTTTTACGACGGACGCTGGTCGAAACTTACGCCGGGCGAACGTTCGAAATTGATTTGGAAACTGGCGGACGTGATCGAAGCCAACAGCGAGTCCATCGCCAAACTTGAATCGGAAAACACCGGCAAGCCCTATGCCTTCGTCAGCCTCGGCGGCGACATCCCCTTCGCGGTGGACAATCTGCGCTTCTTTGCCAGCGCCGCGCGCGACACGCACGGCTCGCACGCGGGCGAGTTTATGGCGGGTTACACCTCCATGTATCGCCGCGAACCCGTCGGCGTGGTCGGTCAAATCGCGCCGTGGAATTATCCCTTCATGATGGCGGCCTGGAAGATCGGCCCCGCCCTCGCGGCGGGTTGCACCATTGTGCTGAAGCCCGCGCCCGGCACGCCTCTCACCACGCTCATGCTTGCGGATTTCGTCAAGGAGGCGGGCATCCCCGACGGCGTGGTGAACATCGTCACCGGCGGCAACGATACCGGTCAGGCCATTGTCGAACATCCCGATGTGCGCCTGGTCAGCCTGACGGGTTCAACCGGCACAGGCAAGAAGATCATGAAGGCGGCGGCGGACACGCTCAAGCGCGTACATCTCGAACTGGGCGGCAAGGCGCCGTTCATTGTCTTTGACGACTCCGATCCCGAACTGGTGGCGGCGAAGGCTTCGATGGCGGCGTTTATGAACACCGGGCAGGATTGCACGGCGGCGACCCGCCTCTACGTTGAGAAGAGCAAGGTCAAGGTCATGCAAGAGGCGGTTGTCGAGGCGATGCGCGGAGTTAAGATCGGCTTGCCGTTTGAAGACGGAGTCCAGATGGGCCCGCTGATCTCCGGCATTCAGAAGGAGCGCGTGAGCGGTTTTGTGGAACGCGCCAAAGCGCAGGGCGCGAAGATTCTCACCGGCGGCGGCACGCCCAAGGGATTCGACTCGGGCTATTTCTTCGAGCCGACCGTGATCGCAAACGTCAAGCAGGATTCTGAAATTGTGCAAAATGAAGTGTTTGGACCCGTCATCACCGTGCAGGAATTTTCAGACGAGGCGGACGCGCTGAGCAAAGGCAACGATGTGTTGTATGGACTCGCCGCTTCGATCTTCACCCGCGACATCGGACGCGCAATGCGCCTCTCTTCACAACTGGAGTTTGGCACGGTTTGGGTCAACGATCATCTCCCCTTGACCTCCGAAACCCCGCACGGCGGATTCAAGCAATCTGGCTTCGGCAAGGACTTATCCGCCGAGGCGATTGGCGATTATCAGATTACCAAGCACGTGATGATCGCGCAGGGGTAAAAGAGAGACTGGAGACTAGAGACTGGGGAGCGGTAATTAGTAATTGGTAAATGGCGATTAAGACATGTCATTCTGAGCGAAGCGAAGAATCTCTACGATAATCACAGAAACCCTTCGCTGGCGCTCAGGGTGACATTAAGCCAAGTCTCCAGTCTCTAGTCACTTTGTAACCGCGACTTCAGCCTTGATCTCCGAAGCAGTTTTGTTTTTCTTGCGTTTGCGGAAGAGTTGCGCCAGCGTTTCCCACTTTTGTTTGAGCGTCGTCCCGAACACAAGTCCCATGATGGCGGTGGCGAGTTCGTAATGCCCGTTCTCCCGCAGAATGGTGGCGACGTCCACTTTGACGGGCGCGCCGCCGACGGCGAAACTGTAGGGGCGGGTGAACTGCAACAAGCCTTCCCTGCCGTGCGTGCGCCCAAAGCCGGAATTTTTCACGCCGCCGAAGGGCAGCATGGGAACGCCAAACTGCGCGATGCTGTCGTTGAAGATGACCGACCCCGCCTCGATGCGATCCGCGACGCGCTTGGCGTGACGCAGATCGCGGTTCCACACCGAGGCGCCCAAGCCGTAGGCGCTGTCGTTGGCGAGGCGAATCGCTTCTTCTTCGCTTTGAACCTTTACAATCGGCATGATCGGACCAAACGTCTCGTCGCGCATGATCTTCATGTCGTGCGTCACATCCGTCAGCACGATGGGATCGTAGAACAGTCCTTCGCGTTTTCCGCCCGTCAGAATTTTCGCGCCTTTATCCACCGCATCCTGCAGATGCGCGTCAATGATCTTGACCTGGCGCGGATCGGTGACAGGACCCATAAAAAACGAGGCGTTTAACTCGGAGGAATACCCGCTTTTAAGTTCTTGCGCCTGTTGAACCGCCAGTTTGACGAACTCGTCGTATTTTGATCCGACCACATACACGCGCTCAACCGCCATGCACGTCTGCCCGCTGTGGAAGAATGCGCCCCACGCGCCCCAACGGGCGGCGGCTTGCAGATCCGCGTCGTCGAGGACGATCATCGCGTCCTTTCCGCCCAACTCCAGCGCGACGGGCGTCAGGCTTTCGGCGGCGGACTGCATAATCTTTTTGCCCGTTGCGGTGGAGCCGGTCATGAAAATATAGTCGGGATGACTGGCGACCAGCGCCGCGCCGACCCGGCCGTCGCCGTGAACGACGCGCACGAAAGGCGAAAGTTCCGGCACGCTTTTGAACAATTTTTCGATCAATACGCCGGTGGCGGCGGTTACTTCGGACGGTTTCAAGACAACCGTGTTCCCGGCCAGCAGCGCGGAGACGACCGGCGGCAGGGACAGCGTAAACGGATAGTTCCACGGCGCGATGACGACCGTCACGCCGTGCGGGCGGTGTTCGACGAAACATTGTTTGAAAAGATAAAGCCCGGAAGAGACGCGCTCGCGGCGGAGCCATTTCTTCGCGCTGTGACGAAACTGCGCCAGCATATCCACCGCAAGAAAGAGTTCGATCAAACCATCCTGGCGGCTTTTGCCGCAGTCGGCGTTGAGCGTGGCGGTGATCTCGTCGCGCCGTTCGATCAAGACATGCTGTAATTTGAGCAGGATATCGGCGCGTTCCTGCACGCTCTTCGCACTCCACTCGGGGAATGCCTGCCGCATTTCCCGCACGGCTTGCCCGGCTTCCTCGGCCGTGCTCATGGCGATCTCGCCAAACGCCGCGCCTGTGGCTGGATTAAAAAATGCCAGTTTCTCGCGCTCCATGGGATTTTTCCTTCCTTCCTGAATTGTCCATCCTCCAATTATAACCAGTCACACGAAAGGAACAAGCATGACCGATCAACTTTATCAAGACAACTTTTCCCACATGACCCCCGCCTGGAGCCGCATTTTCAATTTTGTGGCCGACCGCGCCGAGGGATCGTACATCTACGCCGACGACGGCAGAAAACTGCTCGACTTCACCAGCGGAATCGGCGTGACCAACACGGGACACTGCCACCCCAAAGTCGTGGAAGCGATTCAGGCGCAAGCCGCGAACTTCATCCACGCGCAGGCAAACATCGTCATCCACAAGCCGATGTTGCAATTGATTGAAGAGTTGCGAAAGATCGTCCCGCCTTCGATTGATTCTTTTTACTTCGCCAACTCCGGCGCGGAGGCGCTGGAGAACGCCATTAAAATTGCCAAGGCAGCCACCGGGCGGCCGAATGTGATCGTCTTCAACGGCTCTTTCCACGGGCGGACTCACGCCACGATGTCCCTGACCACCTCGAAAACAATCTACCGCGCGGGCTTTGCTCCGCTCATGACGGGCGTGTATGTCGCGCCGTTCCCGTACGCATACGCATTGAACATGACCGAAGAACAAGCCAGCCAATATTGTTTGGAACAACTCGAATACCTGCTCGCCTCGCAGACCGCGCCAAAAGAGACGGCGGCGATTCTGATCGAATCCATTTTGGGCGAGGGCGGATACGTTGTCCCGCCCGCGTCGTTCATGAAAGGCTTGCGCGAGATATGCGACAAGCACGGCATTCTGCTCATCTTCGATGAAGTGCAGTCCGGTTTTGGGCGCGCGGGCAAATGGTTCGCGCTCGAACACTTCGGCGTGGAGCCGGATATCATCACCGCCGCGAAGGGACTCGCATCCGGGATGCCGCTCTCCGGCGTTTTTTCCCGGACAGACATCATGAAGAAACTCGACACCGGCTCCATCGGCGGGACATACGGCGGAAACGCCATCGCCTGCGCGGCGGGAGTCGCCACCATCCGCGCGATGCGGGAGGAGAAGATGCTGGAGAACGCCGCCGAAAAAGGAATCCAATTGATGACGGGCTTGCGAAAACTGCAGGAGGAATATCCGCAGATCGGCGACGTGCGCGGAAAAGGGCTGATGATCGGCGCGGAATTTTCCCTGAACGGCAACCGCGCCAAAGAGAAGCAGATGGTCAAGGATGTCATTCACGCCGCCGAAGAAAAAGGCATGTTGCTCCTCTCGTGCGGGACGTACGACAACACTGTCCGCTGGATCCCGCCGTTGAATGTGACAGGCGGACAGATCAATGATGGGTTGCGGATCTTTGAAGAATCGTTAAAGGAGAACGTAAAGTGACCGATCAAATTGACCGCGCGAAATTGGCGCAGGCATTGGAGAACGAAGAAGATCTTTTTCACCGCGCTCATCCAAAATCGTACGAGTTGTATCAGCGCGCGCGCAAGTCATTGCATGGCGGCGTGCCGATGCTGTGGATGATCCGCTGGGCGGGGTCGTTCCCTGTCTTTGTCAAGGAAGCAAAGGGCGCGCGCTTCACTGACGTGGACGGCAACTCATACATTGATTTCTGCCTCGGCGACACCGGCGCGATGACCGGTCACAGCCCGGACGCGACGGTCGAAGCCATCAACGAGCAGATACAAAAAGGCATCACGCTCATGCTTCCGTATGAAGACGTGATCTGGGTCGGCGAGGAACTCCAGCGCCGCTTCAAACTTCCTTATTGGCAGTTCGCCCTCACCGCCACCGACGCGAATCGTTTTGCGTTGCGCATGGCGCGGCTCATCACGGGACGCAAAAAAATCCTCGTCTTCAACTATTGCTATCACGGCTCGGTGGACGAAACCTTCATCACGCTCGACGAAGAAGGCACGCCCATCTCGCGCCCGAACAACATGGGCCCGCAGGTTGATCCGCGCGAGACGACCAAAGTCATCGAGTTTAACGACATCGCCGCGCTCGAAACCGCCCTCTCCGCCCGCGACGTTGCCGCCGTGCTTGCCGAGCCTGCCATGACCAACATCGGCATCATTCACCCCGAGCCCGGTTATCATCAAGCCTTGCGCGAGATCACCCGCAAATATGGGACGTATCTCATCATTGACGAGACGCACACGATTTGTACCGGTCCCGGCGGATACACCGCTTCATTCTCCCTTGAGCCTGATTTTTTCACCCTCGGCAAGCCTCTCGCTGGAGGCGTCCCCGCGGCGGTGTATGGGTTCACCGAAGAGATCTCGCAGGCGTTCAACGCCAAACTGGACAAAGACGACGCGGACGTGGGCGGCATCGGCGGGACGCTGGCGGGCAACGCCCTGTCCATTGCGGCGATGAAAGCCACGTTGCAAAACGTCCTCACGGACGAGTTCTATGCCAAAGCGGCGAAGTTGCAGGAAAAATTCACAGCGGGAGTCGAAGGCGTGATCGCAGAATTCAACCTCCCCTGGATTGTGAAGCGGCTCGGCAATCGCTCCGAGTATTGGTTTCGCCCAACTCCCCCCAAAAACGGCGGAGAGGCGCACGCGGCGATTGACCCCGAACTGGATCGCTACATGCACCTCTTCGCATTGAATCGCGGAATCTTGATGACTCCCTTCCACAACATGGCGCTCATCTCCCCCGACACCACGCAGGAAGATGTGGACTATCACACGAAGGTCTTCAGGGAGGCGGTGGCGGGGTTGTTCGGATGAACGGGAAACCCATTAGCCCCTGCCGGATCAGCGCGCCCTTGGCGAATAATCAATCCGAACCGTTTCTGATCGAAAGTTTTTACGACAGCGTAAAGTAAAACGTCGCTCCCCTGCCTTCCTCCGAATCCACCCAGATACTGCCGCCGTGGACTTCTACGATGCGCTTGACAAGGGCAAGCCCAACGCCGACGCCTTCCGTATCCGGGTTGAGCTTGTCGAACAGTCCAAAGATGCGCTTGTGAAAATCTTTCTTGATCCCAATTCCGTTATCGCGCACATGGAAAACCGGGCGTCCGTCCTGTTCGTGAAAACCAATCTCGATGACCGGCTCCGGTTGTCCGCCTATGAACTTGACGGCGTTGTCCACAAGGTTTTGAACGACTTCGACCATTCGTTCCCGGTCTATGTTGACGACGGGAAACCCGCCTCCCACCCGGACTTGAACCTTTCGCGCTTCCAGTTGACCTTCCACACGCTTTAGCGCTTCTGCGACGACTGCGTCGAAGGGCGTATCCTGCTTTTCGCTTGCCACGCGCCCAACCCGCGAAAGTTCGAGCAGTTCGCCAAGCAGCTTTTGCATCTTATCCGCCGCATCCGAAATGCGCTGAATGTCCGCGTTTAGGCGGTCGAAATTGCCGGAGCGGGCATCCTGTTCCAGGTAGCCGAGAAAGCCGCGGATGGTGATAAGAGGCGATTTCAAATCATGAGAGGCGGTGTAGGCGAAGCGTTCCAGTTCCTCGTTCTTTGCCTCCAGTTCGCGGATGAGGCGTTCTTGAATTTCCATCTCCTGCCGCACTGAATCCTGCAGGCGGGTCTTTTCGATGGCGACCGCCAGGTTGGCGGCGATGGTCAGGATGGGGCGGGTGTCAATCTCGGAGAAGGCGCGCTCCCGTTCGGTCGATTCGAGGGTGATGACGCCGATCGCTTTGTCGTTGGTCATGACTGGCGCGGAGAAAGAGGACAGGATCGGGATTGCGCTTGTATGGATGGCGTTCAGTTCGGTCGCGCGCTTGATCCAATCCTCATCTATTACAAGAGGTTTTTTCATCTCCATGATTTTTGTGGTCATGCCCTTGCCGTATCGGATTGGAATGTCTTTTCGCAGGGCGCCGTCTGTATAGTCGTATGGGAAGTGGATCAAGTCCGTGTTCGGGTCGTGGATGGCGATCAGGACGTTGTTGGCCTTGAACGCAAGCCGGACTTGTTCGCCGGTGTCGTAGATCAGTTTTTGCAGATCGCTGTTTTGGGTGAGCCGCTCGCTGACTCCGTGAACCGCCTGGAGCTCTGCGAGCCGTTTGGTCAACTGCTCCTCCGCCAGTTTGCGGTTGGTAACATCCAGAATAAAACCCTGCACGATAAATTTTTCGGCGTCCACTAGAAGGATGCTTTCGTCGTAGACCCAGAGCGTTTTGCCGTCGCGGGCGATGAGACGATATTCGAGGCGGGGCATTTCCCCCGCCGCCAGCGCGATCTCTTCGTCTTTTATCACGCGATCCCGGTCGTCGGGGTGGACGCGCGAGTACCACAAGTCCGGGTCGTCCAGCCACTCCTGGGGCGCGTACCCGGTCAGGTCGAACATCTTGGGGCTGACGTAATGCCAGCGTCCATGAATGCCCGGTTCGCACATGTAAAGCGTGAGCGGGATTTTGTCCACCAGGCTTTTGTAACGCGCCTCTGCAATTCGCGCCTGGTTTTGGAATTTCAGGCTTTTTTCCAGTTCTTCTTCGGCGTTGCGGGCGGCTTTGCCCAGCCTGCCGATGATGAGCCATTGCAGAACCGTCGTCAATCCGAGGGTCAGGCTGAGCGTAAAATAATCGGCGAAGTCGTTTTTCGCGCTGAATTGGTTGACGATGATTCCCCGCGTCTCGAGCGCGCCATAGACGCCGATTTCGAGAACGAGCAGCGCGCCGACGATCAGCGTGCCGGGTTTGCCCGCCAGCAATCCCGCCGCGATCAACACAACGAACAACCCGGAAACAACTGTGTCGCGGATGCCGTTGTTCGCGAAGAACAGGTAGGACAGGGTTATAAGAGAAGAGGCGAGCGCGACCCAACTGCCCACGGCTATGTAGCCGACATAGGTCAATACGGCGCTGACGATGAACACGGCGCTCAGCCCGAGCATGAATGGGCGGTTGACGCCGGCGATGGCGAGCGTGCTGGTGGCGACAAGCGCCGCAAAGAGCACAGCCGTTATCGCGCCCCGCGCGTCGGCAAAGGGGTCGTCCTGCTTTAAAACCGGGCGAAGGAGGAGGTTTCGCATCGTTTCAATAAAAGCCTGAATTGATTTTACATTAAATGCCGCCCCGAAACAGCGGGCGGGTCTTTCGCGCAGGAATTGAAACAATCGGCGTTTTCCTGCCAGGCGCATGAGGCGAGCCCGGTGTTTTCCCAGGGCGGCTTAAACACAGAAACCCCGCGCGGGGTTTCTGTGTGGAGAGCCACCGGTGGGATACGAACCCACGACCTGACGATTACGAATCGTCTGCTCTGCCAGCTGAGCTACGGTGGCGTTTATTTTTCAAGCGGGCGGGATTATAAAGGAATCCCATTATTCACGCAAGTTTTTTGGCTTTCACGTTGTCTGAACTGCGGAGTCTTCCAGATGCGAATTGCGATGCTTTCATATCACACCTGCCCGCTTGCGACCCTGGGCGGCAAGGACACCGGCGGGATGAACGTCTACGTCCGCGACCTGACGCGGGAACTGGGACGGCAGGGGATTCATGTGGATGTCTTTACCCGTTCGCAGGACGAGCATGTGCCGCATGTGGTGCATGAACTGGGATTTGGAAACCGGGTTGTGCATATCCCTGCAGGGCCGGAGGAGCCGCGCCACAAGAGAGATATTGCGAATTACATTCCCGAGTTCGCAGAAGGCGTGCGTAGATTTGCCGCGGAAAAAGGGATCGAATACGATCTCATCCACAGTCATTATTGGATGTCGGGACTCGCCGCCGGAAGATTGAGCGATGCCTGGGGTGGGACGCCCATCGTCCACATGTTCCATACCCTGGGCGAGATGAAGAACCGGGTGGCGAGGTCGGAGGATGAAAGAGCGGGCGAAGATCGCCTCAATGGGGAGAGGCAGGTCCTCCGTCGGGCGAACCGGATCGTCGTCGCCACGATCGCGGAGTTGACCCAGTTGCGATTCCTCTACCGGGCGGAAGCGAACAAGATGACGATCATCCCGCCGGGCGTGGATACCTGCCACTTCTACCCGATCCCCGCGGACGAGGCGAAGCAGTTCCTCGGTTTAAAGCCGGAGAACCGCATGATCCTTTTTGTGGGGCGCATCGAGCCGTTGAAGGGGGTGGATACGCTGATCAAATCCATGTCCTGCCTGGACGCGGGGCTGACCAGCCGCGACCGCCCGGTGCATCTTGCGATCATTGGCGGCGAGCCGGACGTCAACGCGGAGGAAATGACGGAGGAAATGACGCGCCTGCAAAAGATGTGCGACGATCTTTGCGTGGGCGGCACGGTGGTCTTTTTGGGCAAGCGCGCGCAGGATACATTGCCATATTACTATTCTGCGGCGGAAGTTTTGGTAATGCCTTCGTTGTACGAATCTTTTGGGATGGTGGCGCTGGAGGCGATGGCGTGCGGGACTCCGGTGATCGCTTCGGAGGTGGGCGGGCTTGGATACCTGGTGCAGGACGGACTGACCGGGTACACCGTGCCGGACAGCGACCCCGGCGCGTTGAGCGACAGGTTGTCCATCCTGTTGGGGGACGGTCGTTTGCGGGCGGAAATGGGGGAGCGCGCCGCCGCGTATGCGAAGGAGTTCGGCTGGGAGAAGATCGCCGCTGCGATCGTGAAGGTTTATGGTGAAATGATCCGGCGGGAATCGCGGACGGCTTGACAAGCCCCCGTTGAAGTCGGCTATTCTTTTATTTTTACATGGAAGAGAGTGGAGCCGTCAATATCTTTCAAGCGCACGTCGAAGCGCTCTTTATACTTGAGGATCATTTTCGAAAGTTGTTTGTGTCCGTAGGTGCGCGGGTCGAAAGCCGGATCGAGCTGGTAGAGCGCGTTGCCCATGTGCGAAAGCGAAGCCCAGCCGTCCTGCTGGACCGCCATTTCGAACGCCTGGGTTAACAGGGGCAGGGGATCGGGTTCGTCCTTTTTCTTTGCGCCGCCTTTTTGGGGTTTTTGCTGGGCGTTTGCGCGTTTTGTAGTGACGAGATTTTCCGTGTAAACGAACACATCGCAGGCGTTGACGAAGGCTTTGGGCGTTTTCTTCTCGCCGATGCCCATGACGAAAATACCCGTTTCGCGGATGCGCGTAGCCAGCCTGGTGTAATCGCTATCGCTGGAGACAAGGCAGAAGCCATCCACCACGCCGGAGTGCAGAATATCCATGGCGTCTATGATCATCGCGCTGTCTGTGGCGTTTTTGCCGACTGTGTAACGGAATTGCTGGATGGGCTGGAAGGCGTGGAAGTTCAACGTGTCCTTCCATGAGTTCATGCTGTTCGTCGTCCAGTCGCCGTAGATGCGGCGGAGCGTAACCTGCCCATGCCGGCCCGCCTCCACAAGCATCTGGGCGAGCAAACCTGCCTGGGCGTTGTCGCCGTCTATCAACATGGCGATCTTGTTGCGGGAAAGGGATTGGATATTATCGTCAGCCATGCGCGTCATTATACCGTTTCCCGCCCATTTTTCCGCGGGCTATTGGAGTATACTCACGGCTGTCACCCCACCCGTTCAGAGGTTTAATGAAGTCCTTTCTCGCCCGAACTTTCGATATACGCGCCGGTGAATTCCGTATCGTCTTTGTTTTGAGCCTGCTTTTGCTGGGAAACACCGTCGCCAGGCAGATGACCGGCATCGTCGGCATCAGCGACTTGATCAACACGGCGGGACCCAACCAGACCCTGACGGTGAACGGCATCAACGCCGTTATGATCTTCATTACCGCCCTGCTGGCGTCCCTGATCATAGACCGCTTTCATCGCGTGGATTTATTGAAATGGACAACCTTCGGCTTTGCCATGGTATTCGTGGCGACGGATGTCGTTTATCTTCTGCGCGCCTCGACCCAGGTCGTCGCCGCGATCGTTTACCTGATGTCGCAGCAGCAATGGCTGTTGTTTCCCATGTTCTTTTGGGTGCTGGCGAACGATATCTTCGAGGTTGTCCAGGCGAAGCGATTGATTCCCGTCATCGGCAGTTGGAGTTTCATCGGCAAGATGCTCGGCATCGCCATCACGCTCCTGCCCGCCGCGCTTTTTCGGGCTGGCTGGCTCGAAACCAACGAACTCACGCTCGGCATGGTCATCCGGCTCAACGTTCTTTTTTATCTGGCGGCGTTCCTGCTGATTACGATCGGCTTGCGCAGGGTGAACATCCGCGAATTGGATGCGGGCGAAGAGACGGTGCAGGAATCGTTGAGCGAAGGCTGGGATTTCGTCCGTCAGGTCGCTTCTTATCGTTTGCTTCTGCTTGCGATTGTAGCTGTTGCGGTGTGCGATGTGATCGTGGAATATCGCTTCTTCGTCGTGGCGAAGTCCTCGATTGTGGAACCGGTCGCTTACAAGGAGTTCTACAGCCTGTATCTTCTGGCGGCCGCCATACTCTCCTTCGCCGTTCAGGGATTTGCGACGGGGCGCCTGATTCAACGCTTGCAATTGAAAAATACGTTTCTCATTCAGCCGATTCTTGCCTTTGCCTCGTCGGTCGCCATGATCGCCTCTCCGGGCATGGTCTCCACCACGATCAGTTCATGGTTGCTCAAAGTCAGCCGCAACACCGTGGATGAAGCCACGCGGAAGGCTTATCAGGGTTTTGTGCCGGAGGAGCGCCGCGGGCGCGTCGCGCTTTTTACGGACAATTTTGCCCCCGCAGTGGGGATGTTGATAGCGGCGTTGCTGGGCATTGCCGCCGTGACCCTCTGCGAGCGGATAGGCTTTACCGACTCGTTCTATGTGTATCTCGGAATTACTGTTCTTTTTGCAGGCTTGGCGGTCTGGTTCATCATGAGGATGCGCGCCTCCTACGACGACAGCCTGTTCAACTGGCGGCTCAAACGCCGGAAACGCGGCGGCGATTTGTTGAAGGATATCGAATTTTAACGGCGCGCTCCACGCCCGCCTCTCACAGGAGTTTCAATGTCCAAATTTAGAATTTCGTCCATTTCGATCCGTTACGCAATTCCGGGGCTGCTTGCCCTCGTGATCATCGTCGCCATCGGCTTGACCGCGTGGCTTTCCTACCGGAGCGGTTTGAGTTCCGCTGAAACGCTGGCGTTGCGGCTGACGCAGGAGGTCAGTTCGCGCATCAACGACCGCATTAATAGTTTTCTCGAACTGCCGCACATCTTCCATGAAATCAATGTCGCCGTCCTCGATTCGGGCGGCGCAAACCTGGGCGACTTCGAAGGGATGCGTAAATTGTTCTGGGGCGAAGTGTCCGTTACCAAATCCGTTCCCTACCTGTATTACGCCACGAGCGAAGGATACTTCCTGGGAATTGACACAAGTTTCGGCGGCGAACCGGTTTTCAAGATACTCGATGAGGCGTCCGCCCCAAACCGCCTGACCTACAGCATGACCGCAGGCGGAGAACCGCTCGAAGAATTGAAATCCTCCGAGTATGAGCCGCGCGAGCGTCCCTGGTACAAGGCGGCGGTCGCAGCAGGCAAACCGACCTGGTCGCCGATCTATGTTTTTTCGGCATTCCCCGTGCTGGGCATTTCGCCGGTCAGACCGGTGTACGACCGCTTCGGAAACCTGGAAGGCGTCCTCGGCATTGACCTGACCTTGAGCGAGATCAGCGATTTCCTCGGCTCGCTGGAGATCAGCCCGAACGGCGAAGCCTTCATCGTCCAACGCGACGGCAAACTTGTCGCCGCCTCCACGGGCGAACAGCCGTTTACCGAGGCGGACGGCGCGCAACAGCCGCTCGACGCCGCCGAGAGCCAAAACCTGCTTGTCCGCCTCACGGTGAAGCACATGCTCGAACGATACAACGGCGATTTTAAGAACATCGCCGAAGGCGAGGATATCGAATTCAAGGAGGACGGCGAGACCTACTACGCCCGCATTGACATTATCTCCGACGAGCGCGGGCTGGACTGGATCAACGTCGTGGTCGTGCCGTCCCGCGATTTTCTGGGCCCCGTGCTGGCGAACCTGCGATACACGGCCTTGTTCGGCGCAATCGTGCTTGTGTTGGCGACCGTTCTCGGTTTCCTTTTATCGAGCTGGATCATCCGCCCGATCTTCACCGTCACCGACGTTGCCGCCAAGATCGAGGATTCGGTCTGGGATCTGGAACCCTTGCACGTGGTCGTGGAGCGCACGGACGAACTCGGACAATTGGCGCGCGTCTTTGAAAAAATGGCAAACGAGATCCACGCGCGCGAAACCGAATTGAAGCGCCAGGTGGTCGAACTGAAGATTCAGATTGACCAGAAGAAACTCAAGACGCAGGTCAACGAAATCGTCGAGAGCGACTTCTTTCAGGGCTTGCAGGAAAAGGCGAAAAATATGCGCGACGCCGCGCGCCGGAAGAAGTAACCCCGCTTTATTCGGAATCGAAAACGCCCGCCCTTCGATCGCGTCGGGGCGGGCGTTTGTTATTTCAACGTCTGGGTCGCATTTCGTTCAGGTGGGCTTCGATCAGGTTGTGACTCTCGATGACGCCGGGCCCCGCCTCGACGATTTTTTCCTCCGAGTATGTTTCGAGATTGTGATTGCGCCGGACGCCCTTGCCTGAGACGATGTACGGCACAAGGTCCGGCAGGTGCTTTCCGGTTTTGCAAACCGTATAGTGATCGGGCAGGACGACGACACGGCACGACTCGTCCCGCGATTTCAGGCGATTCAACAACGGAACGATAATCTGCGCGTCTATTTCTTCTATGGATTCAACCTTGCCCCGCAGATTGTGGACGTGCGCTTCTTCGTCCGGCGCGTTGCAGTGGATCAGACAAACGTCAAAGTTGTCGAATTCCTTCAGGGCGGCGTCCAATTTCCCTTTCAAATTCGAACCGCGATAACCGGTCGCCCCCGGCGGGATGATCGCCTTGCCGCCCAACAGGGTTGACATCCCATAAAGGAAACTCAGGGCGGTCACGGTCAGGGTTCGGTGTTTTGTCGGCGGGAAGGAACGGATGCGTCCCGCGCCCCAGGGCCACAGCATCAGGTCTTTCCTTCTGGAATTGAGCATCATTTCGACGAACGGCTGGTAGGTCTCCCCCTTGTATTTCGGCATAATGTCTGCGATGGACATTCCCATATTTTCGTGCGGCTCGAATAATTGAAGCAGGCTGTCGTCCAGCGGACAGCCGCGCCAGAGCAGGACGTTGCGATAGCTCAGGTCGTGATGAAGCGCGAATTCTTTGGGAGTCTCGACGCTTCGCAGGTATGACGCCGCGTCCTCTTCGCCGATCTGCCCGGCGGTGAAGTCTTCGAGAATGTCGTCCCCGTTCACGCGCACGATGTTGCAGCGCGTCACAAGATCGTCCGGAGTCATTGGTATGCCCAGCGCATAAGCTTCGAAGATCGAACGCCCGCGCGGAACGTACTCAGGAGGATAGCATCCAAGAATCCCCATGATGCCCACCAGACTTCCGAGCGGCAGACCGTCGTGCATGGTCTTTGCCAGCCCAATTGCGCCGTTTGCAAGCATCTCATCCATGCCGGGCGTGTTTGCGCGTTCTGCGGGAGATTTGTCCCCCAATTCTTTATAGCGGATGTCGCACATGCCATCCGGGATGACGATGATAAGTTTCATGTTGATTCCTCTCACTGCTAAACAAAAACTGCGCGGATGGAACGATAAAACTTACGGGATCGGTTCGATCACCCCCACGTTTGCCGGGACGCCCCCGAAAAGATTAATATCCCGACACGATTCCTTATCCACGCGCAACAGGACGACCTCATTCGAGAGCGCGTCCACCTGAATGACGGTCTCCTTCCGGTACGCCGAATCCACGGTCAGTTTCAACGTTACCTGATGTTGCGCTGGCAGGTTCGGCACGCACACTTTTTTGTCGGGATGCGCCCTGTCTTCGTCTTTCGCGCGCAACAACCCGCAGGCGTTCGGCAGGTCAACCGTGCCGGTGTTCTTCACGATCACATAGGCGTTGGTCACTTCGCCCATCCCGTTGCGGATGTCTATGCTCGTATTACACCCCAATATCTCGACCGCCACCGCCTGGATCGCCGCAAATGTGTCCGTGGCGGCAGGCTGGGCGGCAGTGGACGAAACCGTCGCAGACGGAATCTCGGATGCGATGGCTGTCGAAAGATTCGACGTCGCCGCAGGCGTGACCGTCGAGTTGAACGTGGGCGGCGGGATGATCAACGGAGTCGGGGTCACGATGGGAGGCGTGCCGGTTGGAACGGGGGAAAGCGCGGGAAAAGGCTGGGGCGCAACTCCCCAAACATCGCACGCGCCCAGAAAAAACGCCAGCAGGATGCAAGTCGTTACCCGTTTCATGGAACGATTATACCTTTCTCTCCCTGTGGAGTTGCGGTCCCGTCGTGAGATTTGCATGGTGGGCGCGCAAGGACAACCTAATTCATAGTATTATAGCGGAATGAAAACGATGATGCGGCTCGTCTGCGCGATCTCGACCCTGACATTGTTCCTGTCTTCGTGTTCCATGCCGGACTTGCTCCCCGTCACAAACACGCCCGAACCGAGCGCCACGCCGAGCGTCACCCCTACGCCCGCGGATACGCCCACCAGCACGAATACGCCCAAGCCCACTCCCTCGGCGACTATCGTGCGCCTGCCCACCTGGGACCCTTCCCAACCGACTTTCACCCCATTCGTCGTCCAGATTATCGTGGACGGCAACACAATCACCCCGCAAGCCACGCCCACTTCATCCAGCCCCGGCGCCGGATTCATATCAGTCGAATACGCGCCAAAGAAAATCTATTGGGGCGGTTGCACTCCGAACTCCGTCGCCATCACCGCCGAAGTCGAAGATCCCGACGAAGTCGCAACCGTTTTCCTTTTCGTCCGCGTCCGCGACATCGAGAAGGAGGATTACACCCCCTGGACGAAGGGACAGGTTATGCTCGACCGCGGACAGGGCGTTTTCACCCACACCCTGATCGGCTCGGAGATATACGGTCACGACCACTACCTGCGCTCCTGGGTCTATTTTCAACTTGTCGCAATCAACCTTGAGGGCGAGGAAGTCGGGCGCACCAAAGTCTACGAGAAAGCCTTCGACATGTACCCCTGCCCCTGCCTGACCCCGCTGACCGGATGCCCCATCGTAACGCCAAAGCCATGAAACGAACATTCCTGCAATTCTTTCTGGGGATCTTCCTCTCCTCCTGCTCATTGGGATTCATCGCCCCCGAACCGACTCAACCCCCCTCTGCCACTCCGACAAACACCGCCACGCCTCCCCCCACGCCGACGCCGGTTTTGCCGACCCTGACCTTTACCTTCACCCCAACCTTGATCGGATTCAAGACCGCCACGTTCACCCCCGAATTTTCAGCCACGCCGGAGGCTACACAAACCGCCTTCGTCACCGTCACCCTGACCGCGTCGGACACGCCCCAGCCCCCGGTAAAGATGGAAGGCTTCTATTACGTTACCATCTCGTTGACGGAAATCTACAAAGCAAAGGGATGCGAGCCGTCGGTCGTGCGGATCACCGCCCAGGCGGCGAATCCCGCCGATGTGGCGCACGTCCTCCTGTTTGCGCGTTTCAAAAGTTTGAAAGCCCCGCGCCTCGGCAAATGGACGAAACTCGATATGATTTCCGTCGGCGCCGGGACGCACATCTACGATCTTTCATCCGATCATATCCGCGAAGACGCCTATTTCGACGCGGCGTGGATCGAATACCAGATCGTATCCACAACTCAAACCGGGCGCGAGATCGGGCGCACAGACATCTTCAAGGAAAGACTAAAAATGCTGGCTTGCGACCCCAATGCGACGCCCGTTGACGTCACGCCGACCGCCACTCCAACCCCCTGATGGACTTTCCACAAAACTTTCTACGTTTCCTCGTCTCCGCCTCTCGTGTTGCGATTCTTACCGGAGCCGGAGTCTCGCAAGAGAGCGGACTCAACACCTTCCGCGACGCTCAAACCGGACTTTGGGCGCAATACAAGCCCGAAGACTTAGCCTCGCCCGAAGCCTTTGTCCGCGACCCCAAACTCGTCTGGGACTGGTACGCCTGGCGGCGCGAAGCCATTAAAGGCGCGCGCCCAAACCCGGGGCATTACGCGCTGGTCGAAATGGAAAAAAGGATTCCCGAATTCACCCTCATCACCCAAAACGTGGACGGACTGCATCGCTTTGCCGGCAGTCAAAACGTGCTGGAATTGCACGGCAATATCCAGAAAGTGCGCTGTTCCCAGTGCGGGACTTTCGCCGAAACCTGGGGCGACGATTCTGAATCCGTACCTGCCTGTGAGATTTGCGGCGGAGCGCTTCGTCCTGACGTGGTCTGGTTCGGCGAATCCCTGCCGCGCGACGGGCTTGAATCTGCCGTGAACGCTTCGCGCTCCTGTCAGGTTTTCTTTTCCATCGGCACATCGGGCGTGGTTCAGCCTGCGGCGGCGCTGGCTCATGCCGCGCGGAATAATGGCTCCGTCGTCGTGGAAATTAATGCCGAACCGACCCCATTAACCCCGACGGTTGATTTTGCCTTTCACGGCAAATCCGGCGTGATCTTGCCGGAACTTGTCCGAGCGGTGTGGAATTCGTAGGGCGGATTGCCAATCCGCCCTATTTTACAACGGCTGCTTGATACAACGTGATCTGCATCCCATCCGGGTCTTGCAAGCGGACATTGATATCGCCCCAGGGAGTCTCCACCTGTTCATGGACGAGCGTCGCACCGTTGGCGATCATACGCTCCATCGCGGATTGCAGGTCGGGGACTTGCAATGCAAACCGCACCTTTCCGCTGACCCGCCTCCCCGCTTCGAGGTTGTCAACCACCTCCGCCTGTCTTTCGTCGAATATCTCCAGTGTAGCCTTCCCCATCTCCAGCATCAAGCCATTCCCGCCGTCGTTGTTCCAGACGGCGGCAGGTTCGATTCCGAGTCCGGCGCAATAGAACTTCACCAGCCGTTCGTAATCCTGCGTTGTAACGGCAACCCTGAGTTCAAGAATACTCGAAGTGGACATTCTTCCCAACTCCTTTTTTTGAAAACGCGACGCATCTTCAACAGCCAATCACTAATCACCAATCACCAATCGCCCGTTTCTCACGCCTTCCACTCGCTCAACCGCTCCCCGAGTTCGGCGATGCGTTCGCGCAGTAACACCGCGACCACGCCGAGGACGAGCAGGACGATGCCGGTGCAACCGATGACGAAGATCGTGCCGACATCCTTCAACGCGCTGTAAACGACGGTGACGACTCCCAGCGCGGCGAAGCCAATGGGGAAGAAGGTCAGACTGCGCGAGCGGATGACGATGCCGTAGACCAGTACGATCAGCGACTGGACAAAGAGCAGGAAAAAATAGGTCAGGGCGCTTTTACCGACCAGTTCGACGTAGGTCGTGCCAAGCAGGGTCAACTGCGAAAACATGCCCATGAGAAACGCGCCTGTTTTGCTTTCGGCGCGGGTGAGCAGGTAATGCTGGATCAAACCGAAGAGCGCCACGCCGACCGAAAAAAACTGCGGCTCGTCCACGTTCAACTCAAACAGGATGATGAAATACGAGAGCAGGTACAGCGCGTTGGCGGGGAACGCCAGCCAGGCGTTTTTCTTTGCGTAGGCTTCCACCGCCCAGAGCGTGGCGGCGACGGCGACCGGAATGGACGCATCCAGCCCGCCGAGGATGACCGCCCCGAAGGAGACGATGACCCCCAGTCCAAGCCCGCTGTTGAGCAGGGGCGACTCCCAGCCTTTTGCGTTTTGAAATTTGCGCAGGATGAATCCCGCTCCGTAATAGAAAGCCGCGACGACGATCACGGGATGAATCCATTGGGTTGCGCCGAATGAGCGGAACAGGAATGTCGCAAAGAGCGGCAGGGTCAGGGTAAAGGCGTAGAGCAGGTTCGGGTTTTTGTAGAGCAGGCTCACGGTCAGGAAGAGAAGCGCGTACACGCCGAAGCCGAAGGCCGCCCCCGCATCCGATTCCGTAAAGAGAAAAAAGTAATTGACCAGCGCGGCGAGTCCGCCTGCGGCGCGGATCAGCCACTTGAGCGGGCGCGGATTCGGGAAGGCGAGATGCGCGAGCAAATCCGCCAGCAGCCAGATCAACGAATAGGCGAGCAGGTGATGCGCGACTCGCTCCACGTCGAAGTCGCGCAGGATGAGGAAGACGCCCATTGTAAACAGCGTGGGCGCGCCCGGCTCGAACAGACCGTTTTTACGCAGGGACATTTCGGCGATGAAGAGCAAACCGATTGCCAGCGCGTACCAGCCGCCGGTTTCCTTCAACCCGATGAGCGCAAAGGTCGAAATGACCGCGCCGAGGATCAACGCGCTGTTGCGGAGCGCGAACGACCAGCCTTCTTTGGCGCGGATGGCAAAGCCGACGACGAAGTACAGAAACGCCAGCGCCGTCAACGATGGCAGCCAGACGTCCACGTTGAAATGATCGAGCGCGAAGAAAATTGCCAGCGGCAGGGTTGCGGCGGGGATGTAAGCCAGCCACGCCTTGCGATATACGAGTGTCACGACGCTGTATGCGAATGTGTACGCGCTGAAACTTATGGCGGCGGCGCTTGATTCAGCCGCCAGGAGGAGCAGGGCGTTGAAACCCGCAAGAGCCGCGCCGATGATTTGAAGAAACAGGCTCAGGTCGCGCGGATGACGGTAGGTCAGGCGGTCGAACAGGTCGGTGAAGATCCAGAGCAACGAGTAGGCAAGCAAATGGAAATGGATTTCGTCAACCTTGAACTCTTTGAGGATGAGAAACGCCCCGGATGTAAATAGGATCGGCGCGCCGATCTCGAACCAGCCATTTTTGCGGATGCGCATTTCCGCGAGGAAGAGGAGGCCCAGGACGAGGGTATACCATCCGCCGAATCTCGCGTTGAGGAGCAGGGCTGTAAAGGAAACGACGACGCCCAACCCCATTCCGCTGAATCTCAGCATGGACGCCCAGTTGTTTTTACTGCGGATGAGGAATCCGGCGGCGAAGTAGGCTAACGCCAGCGCCGAGAGGAGCGGAAGCCAGGCATCCAGATTGAACGCGTCGAGGAAGTACACGACGGCGAGCGCGAGATGGGCGGCTGGCAGGTAGCCCATCCATGCTTTGCGGTAGGCAAGCGCGTAAACCGCAGAGAGCGCGGCGAGGATGATGTAGCAGATTGCGTTATTCAAACTTTCGCCGGAGGCGGGCAACCCAAATGAAACGAAAAGCGTAAAGATGACGGCGTAGATGCGGATGGGCAGACGCCAGGCGAGGTTTGCCCCCCAATCCTTTTTCAGGATTAAATCGGGCAGGAGCAGAAGGAAGACAAGCAGAGTCAGGATGTAGCCGCCGAAGATATCCAGCGATTTAATGAATCCAAGATCAAAGAACGCGAAGTAGGCGACGATCGCGTTGAACAAAGCCAGCGTCCACAACGGCCAGCGCGGGCGCAGGAGGTGCAGGGCGGCGAAGACGACTGCAATGCCAAGCGCGATAATCAGACCGAGCCAGGTCTCATGCAGGAATCCGTTCACGCCGCCCAGCGCGAGGCTGGGGAGGGAAGCCAGCAACAGAGGCAGGCTGTACTCCTTCGCGCGTTCCGCTTTGAAGAGCGGTTCGCTTATAACGGCTATGGTTGCGCCCCATGCGAAAAGCACAATCGCAAAGCCCAGATTCTCGAACCCCGGCGCCGACGCGAGGAACCACGGCATGGGGATGAGAGTCGCGGCGGCGATCCAGGGAAAGGCGAAGAAGCGATAGATGCGGTTCGAGAAAACATAGAACAACGCGCCGAACGCCCATGCCCCAAAAGTGAAGAGATATTCAGGTTTCAATCCCGCTGAATTGAATCCATTGATTCCGAAGTCGCCGAAGGAAACCAGAAAGATTGCAATTTGCAGAACCTGCGCGGCAATGAAGACCGGGAGCGCAAAGCTGGACTCTTTCCATTTCTTCAACAGTTGCGTTCCTGCCAGCCCCGCGAGCGCTGCGAATCCCATCAGGAAAGCGCGGGCGGGGATTTCGGCTTCGAAGACGGAGCCGAGGCTGAACAGGGAGAGCATCAACGAACCGTATGCGGCGATCGAGAAAAAGCGCGACTCATACAGCCAGACGCTTCCGCTCCATATTGCGGCCATCAGCAGGTATATCGCCGCCCAATAGCCGTGACTGAATGTGGCGCTGAGGTTCAGCGATTCGCGCAACGTCTCATGCAGGCTGTTGGCGGTGATGGGCAGCAGGAACGAAAACACAATGAAGAGCGCGAAACTCGGCTGAGGCAGTCGCTTTTTGATAGCCACGGCAAGCCCGCCGAAGATCAGCGTGCCGACGATCAGGATGGGCAGGCGCAGTTCGGGGACGACCGCTCCCAAAATGGCGGCGGCGGCGATGACGAAGAATGCGCCGAGGTACAGATAGATTTTGATCGCGCCTTCGCTGGTGAGCGTTTGCAGGAGGGAAGGGCGCGGCTCAGCCGGGACCTGGGGCTGGGGCGGCGGAACCTGGGCTTTTTCCTCCGCTGGGGCTTTTGCGGCAACCGCCGTCGGCGCGGGAGTGGCTTGAACCGCTTCCGGCGTGGATACAGCCTGCGGGGCGGGAGTCTGCTGGGGCGGAGTCTGAGCCGCGAAGTCGAAATCGTAGCGGCGGCGAAGCACATCCGCGATGTGTATGTCAATCAATTTGCTTTTTGCCCACTCGTTGATCTCCTGAAGGATGACGTAGCGGACGCCGCGATCCAGTTTGTTGGCGTTGGCGCGTTTTTGGACGGCGCGATTTGCGGCGGTGTCGAGCGCGGCGAGCGCGGCGGCGCGAATTTTTTCGGAGTTGTTTTGGGAGGCAAGCATTTCGAGCTGGCGACGAACCGCCTCGCTGCTGAAGCCCAGCCCGCTTACGGTTTCGACGGCTTGAGATATAACGTCTTCGTCCGCGCTTTTGAGGTCGCCGAGAACTTTGTCGAGAACTTCTTTTGCATTATTCATATCGCCTCCAGCGGTCATGCCGGTCGCCGCGTTCGTTGGGGCTGTGGCTCCCCGCAATCGGTTGAACGCGACCCGCGCATCCATGCGGACGTCCATGTTGTCGTCTTCGTCGGCGAGTTCTTCGAGGCGTTTCAGAATCGCCTCGTTGCTTTCCGTGAAGCCCCCCAATTTATTAATTGCCTTAAGGACGACGACATCGTCTTCGCTGCCCAGGTCTTCAAAGACGGTATCGAGCATGTTCTGCGTCGGTTGAATGAGGGGTTGGTTCTCGATTATTGGCGGCGCGACCGGGCGGGCTGGAGTCGGCGGATTGTCACCCTGCACCCAGCGTCTGGATTGAGTCGCGTTGACTCCCCAAATGAGAAGTAGAACGATAACGACGACGCAGGCAAATACGCCTTCGGCGCCCACCAGCCCGTCGAACAAAACGCCGAAAAACGCGATGCCCGTGCGAATGCCCGCCTGAATCAACGCCTTGCGCCCGTGTTCGCGGACAAAGGCGCTTTCCTTATTGTTCGCATATTGCAGAAGTAGAAGGTGCCACAACCCGGAGCCGATCACGCCGAAGACCAGGCTGATCGCGTCTCCGTTGTAGGAACATTCGATGGGGAGGTTCGCGCACACCGCCCAACCGGGAGACAGGCTGAATATGAAAAACAGGGTGGGGATGGTCAGAAGGGGCGAAGCCGTCAGCCAGGTATAGGCGCCCCTGGCGAGGCGTATCTCCTGCTCGGATGGGAGAATCATTCAGTCTGCCTCTCTTTTTCCATGATCGGTCGCGGTTTATCCGCGATAGGTTATTCACAGTACCGCAAACTTCAGTTTGCTCTCGCGGGCGCAAACTAAAGTTTGCGGTACGGGCCGCGCTATCTCAGTACGACTCCGCTTCTTGGTTGGAGGGTGAGTTGACCGTCGCTTATCATCGGCGCGCCGTGAAGGATCGCAGGTTGGGCGGGCAGGTTCAGCGACACTGTTTTATGTTTTTCCGAAGCGTTGAGCGCTATGAACAGGGTTTCGCCTTCGTGTTCCCGCGCATAGACGATGACATGATCTTCGGTGTGAATCTTGCGATAGGTTCCGCGCCGCAGGGCGGGTTGTTCTTTGCGCAGGGCGATGCAGGCTTTGGCGGCGTTGAAGAGATCGTTATTCCATTTTGATTCATCCCACGGAAAAGCCTTGCGGCAGTCGGGGTCGTGTCCGCCGTCCAGCCCGATCTCGTCGCCGTAGTAGATGCAGGGCGCGCCGGGCATGGTGAAGAGGAAGAGCCACGCCAGTTTGAGGGAGTCCGCGTCGCCGCCCGCGCAGGAGAGGAAGCGCGGCATGTCGTGACTGTCCAGTAAATTCAGTTGCGCGGAGACGATCTCCGGCGGGTAGAGAGTTAATACGCGCTCGATCTCGCCCGCAAATTGATGCGCGTCCATCGGATGGATGCGATCTTTCAACCCGCCCGCCTGACGGATCACGTCCATGTTCAAGCGCCCGCCTGCGAAGAAATTCAGGGCGGCCGCTGTAAAGAGATAATTCATCACCGCGTCGAACTGGTCGCCTTGCAGCCATCGTTGCGCTTCGTGCCAGATCTCGCCGACGATGTACGCCTCGGGGTTGAGCGCTCTCACGCGGCGGCGAAACTCGCGCCAGAATTCGTCGTCGTCAATTTCGCCCGGCACGTCCAGCCGCCAGCCGTCTATGCCAAACTTGATCCAGTATTCCGCCACGTTGAAAAGGAATTCGCGCACGGCGGGCGTATGGGTGTTGAACTTCGGCAGGGCGGGCAAATTCCACCATGCGCGGTAGCCGATGGCGGTCAGGCTGTCTTCATGACGAAGCATGTTCTGTTCCTGATGCGTGGGATACGCCCCCCAATGCCCGTGTCCGTTCAGCCGCGATTCGTCAAAGTAAAACCAATCCTTGTAGGGCGAAGCCGCGCCTGTTTCCAGTACGTGATGGAATTGCCAGAATCCGCGCGAGGCGTGATTGAAGACGCCGTCGAGGATGACGCGGATGCCGCGTTGGCGGGCCGCGTCTAAAAATCCCCGAAAGGCTTCGTTGCCGCCCAACAGCGGATCCACGTTGTAATAATCGTAGGTGTGGTAACGGTGATTGGAAGCGGAGGCGAAGATGGGGTTGAAATAAATCGCATTGATTCCCAAATCCTGCAAATAATCCAGCCGCTCTGCCGCGCCGTATAAATCGCCGCCTTTAAAACCGTGAACGGTGGGCGGAGAGTCCCAGGCTTCAAAGCCAAAATTGGGAGACTTTGAACTCCGTAAAGCGCTCCGGGCAAAACGATCCGGAAAGATTTGATAGAAAACAGCGTCCTTCACCCAGTGGGGTATGACCATGCGATTCCTTTTCCAGGCGGATGGAGATATTCAAGTGAAAAGCCCGCTCAAACCGAAGAGTCTGTTGAACGGGCTTTTCACCTGTGGAAGGCAGGCTTTATCTTATGGCTTCTTCGGTTTTCGCGTCAAAAATATGGAACTTGTCCATGTCGAAGATGACCTGAACTTCGTCGCCGACGCGCTTTTGCGAGCGCGGATCCACGCGGGCGATAAACGTATTCTTTCCATTGACAAGATAGAGGAAGGTTTCGTTGCCCATCAACTCGGTCACGTCCACTTTTGCGGGGACCTTCTCGCCGTGAATGTTGACCGGGGCAAACTCGGGGTCGTGGATGTTCTCCGGGCGGATGCCGAAGGTGACTTTTTTGCCGTCGAGGTTTTTGTACGGCGCGGCCAGCGCGTCTGGAATCTGGACTTTGAAGGATTCCATCTCTACAAAGACCTTGCCGCCGTTGACGGAGAGCGCGGCTGGGAAGAAGTTCATGGAGGGCGAGCCGATGAATCCCGCCACAAAGAGGTTTGCAGGACGATCGTAAAGCGCCTGCGGAGTATCCAATTGCTGAAGGATGCCCTTGTTCAGCACAGCAATACGGCTGGCCATGGTCATGGCTTCGGTCTGGTCATGGGTGACGTAGATGAAGGTTGTCTGCAAACGCTGGTGCAGTTTGCTGATCTCGGCGCGCATTTGCACGCGCAGTTTCGCGTCCAGGTTGGAGAGCGGTTCGTCGAAGAGGAAGACCTTCGGCTCGCGTACGATGGCGCGTCCGACTGCCACGCGCTGGCGCTGCCCGCCGGAGAGTTGGCGCGGCTTGCGGTCGAGCAGGTGTTTAATGTCGAGTATCTCCGCCGCTTCTTCCACGCGCTTCTTGATCTCAGCCTTGGGGGTCTTGCGCAATTTTAAGCCGAATGCCATGTTGTCGAAGACCGACATGTGCGGGTAGAGCGCGTAGGACTGGAACACCATGGCAATATCGCGGTCTTTCGGCGCGACGTCGTTTACCACGCGGTCGCCGATGCGAATCTGCCCTGACGTGACTTCTTCCAGCCCGGCTAACATGCGCAGGGCGGTTGTCTTGCCGCATCCCGAGGGTCCGACGAGAACGAGAAATTCCTTGTCGGCCACCGTGAAGTTGATGTTCTTGATGACTTCCACGGGCCCAAAACTTTTTATTACGTTGTCATAGGTGACGCTTGCCATGAGAGTTTGCCTCCAATCGGATGAATATAGTGGCTGAATTATAAATCATCGCAGTCGGATTGGCGCGCCCAGTTTTGCCGATTCGAGCAGGCTCAGGAGCACGGCTGTGTTGCCGCGGCTGTCCGCCAGCGAAATGCGCGGAGGCGCGTTGTTCAGGATCGCGTCGCGCATATCCTCCACCTCGCCGCGGTACGGTTCGCTTCCCGCGATTTTCAGCGTTTCCTCCCGGTCTCCGCGTTTGAGATGGATTTCATTCTTCAGCCCCGGCTTGAACGGATTTGGAATATGGATCGTCCCCTCGCTCCCGACGATCTCGATGAATGTCCTGATTTGGGATTTGAAGCCGCAATCGAATTGCAGGATGGCTCCGTTTTCAAAACGCGCCTGTCCATAAAAGGATTCATCGTATCCTCCCGGGTCCCTCGACTCGCTCAGGGCGGCGCCTGCGACCTGCCAGCCAAAAACTTCGGCCGGTTCTGCGCCGACGATCATTCGCGCGTAGGAGACCGGGTAGCAACCCACATCCCACAGACTGCCGCCGCCATATTCTTTAACGAAGCGGTAATTTCCCTCGCGCGCGAGCGTAAATGTGAACGCGCCGCGAATGAGTTGAAGTTTCCCTATCGCGCCTTCTTCCGTCAACGCTTTGACCTTGAGAGTCTGTTCATGGTGACGGTACATGAAGGCTTCGGTTGCGATTCTGCCGGTCTCTTTCGACGCGGCGATGATCTCGTCCACTTCTTCGAGCGAGAGCGCGAGCGGTTTTTCGCACAGGACGTGTTTTCCCGCTTTCAGCGCTTTGATGGTCCACCCGGCGTGCAGGTGATTGGGGAGCGGGTTGTAGATGATGTCTATTTCGGGGTCATTCAGCAGGTCGTCATAACTTCCGTAGGCGCGGGGGATGTCCCATTCGCGGGCGTAGGCTTGGGCGTTGGAAAGGCTCCGGGAGGCGACGCCCAGCAACCGGGTCCGTTTTGAGGCGCGCAGGGGTTTGATCAAAGCCCGGTTGATGCGGGCGGTTGAAAGGAGTCCCCAATTCAAGGTTCGATTCACGCATCAGCCTTTGAGGGAGCCTGCCAGCAACCCGCGCAGGAAGTACCTGCCGAGGAAGATGTAAACCAAAAGGGTGGGCAACGCGGCGAGGAGCGACCCGGCCATTTGCACGTTCCAGGCGATGATTTGACTGCCGGCCATGTTGTTGAGCGCCACGGTGATGGGCCATTCTTTGTTGCCGGTCAGGATGACGGCGAAGAGGAAGTCGTTCCATGCGGAGGTGAACTGCCAGATGAGAACGACGACAAAACTGGGAAGCGATATGGGGAGCAGGATGTGGCGATAGATGCCGAGCATGTCCGCTCCGTCCATTTTGGCGGCTTCGAGCAGTTCCTGCGGCAGGCTGGCGTAGTAGTTGCGGAAGGTGAGCGTGGTGATGGGGATGCCGTAGATGATGTGCGCGAGCGCCAGCCCGGGCAGTCCGCTGATTCCGGAATAGTTCATGAATTGTACGAGCGGGATCATGATGCTTTGATAGGGGATGAACATGCCGAAGAGGATCAGCGGGAAGACGATGTCGGCGCCTTTGAATTTCCATTTGGCAAGGATGAATCCATTCAGGGAGCCGAGCGCGGAGGAAAGCAGCGTGGCTGGGACGACCATCAGGAAACTGTTTTTCAGGTGGGGCGCGAGGTTTTTCCATGCCTCGATGTAGTTGTCGAAAGCGATGCCTTTGGGCAGGTTCCACATGGTCTTCAGGTCAATTTCCGCGAAACTTTTGAAGCCGGTTACAAGCATGACGTACATCGGCAGCAGATAAAAAGCCGTCATGAGGAGGAGCGGAATGTATAACCATGTTTTTCCGATGCGGAGTTTCGGATTCATGATTGCGCCTCCGTTTTTAGGGTATAGCGGATGTAGGGGATGATGAGGAACGCCACGCTGACGAGCAGGATGATGCCGATGGCGGCTCCCTTGCCGTAGAACAAGCCGTCGAAGGTGATCTGCCACATGTAGATGGCTGGCACGTCCAGCGGCAGTTGTTTTCCGGCGATGGCGACGATCAGGTCGAAGACTTTCAGCGACATGTGTCCGAGGATGATGAGGGCGGAGAGGGTGACAGGCGAGAGCAGGGGGAGCATGATATGACGGTAGATTTGCAGGTCGTTTGCCCCGTCAATTTGAGCCGCTTCTTTTAATTCCGTTGGGATGGCGCGCAGTCCGGCGAGGTATAAAGCCATTGTGTAACCGGACATTTGCCAGATGGCGGCCAGGGCGATGGCGGCCATGCCCCAGGTGGGCGTTGTGTGCCAGGCGTTTTGCAGGGAATCCAGCCCGAGATAGGAGAAGAGTAAATTCAAGCCGCTGGTTCGCGAACCGGAGGCGGGGTTCATCAGCCAGCGCCAGACTACGCCGGTGACGATGTAGGAGATGGCCATGGGGAAGAGGAAGAGACTGCGAAAGAATCCTTCGCCCTTCAAGCCCTGATCCAGCATGACAGCCAGGATGAAACCGAGGAGAATACTGCCGACGACAAATACCCCTGTGAAGAGCAAAGTGTTGCGGACGTCCACATGGAAGCGCGGGTCTTTGAATAGTTCGATATAGTTGTTGATCCCGTTCCATGTGTAATCGGCGTTTAAGCCTTTCCACTTGCTGAGCGAGACGCGCGCCGACCACCCGATGAACGCATAGACGAAGATGAAAACAGCCAGAATGGAAGGGGAGACGAGCAGGATGTTGAGGAATCGGTCTTTGTCTCTGAGCATGGAAACCTCGTAAAAAAAGAAATGGTTGAGGCTCGCCTGAGCCTCAACCATTTTAGCGCTTTAGATTACTTACAGGGACCGCTGGAGGCGCAAGCCGCAACGAGCGCCGCCTGGAAGTTTTCGACGTTGCTGTCGGCGACGAATAAGCCGAGGGCGGTGTCAATTTCGGTCTTCCAGGAGTCGTTGGCAACCACGCCGTGAGTCAGCGAACCGACGACGATGTTGCTGGACCAGTCGTCCATGGCGGATTGCAGATATTCGCCGAAGAGCGACTTGTCGCAGTCGGTGCGGGCGCAGATCGAGCCTTTGACCGGGTTGAAGGCTTCCTGTCCTTCTTTGGAACCGGCGGTCTTCAGCCAGGCGGCCGCCGCGTCGGGGTGGGGCGCGCCCACTGCCAGCACGAAGGAGTCGGAAAGGAACTGGAACACGCCGACCGAACCGGGCGTGGGCGCCCAGCCGTAATCGGTCATCGGGGTCTTGCCCAGTTCGCGGAAGTAGCCTTCCGCCCAGTCGCCCATGACGTTGAAGGCCGCGTCGCCGTTGATGACGAGTTGAGCGGCATCCTGCCAGGAGAGCGAAGCCGAATCGGCGTTGGCGTAGGTCAACACTTTGGCGAAGTTATCCAAAGCGGCTTTGACTTCGGGGCTGTTCCAGTCGGTGGAGCCGTCCCACAAGCCGTTGTAGGCGTCCGAGCCGAGCGAGCCAAGCAGAACCGTTTCGAGCAGGTGCATTTTGGTCCACTGTTCGCCGAGCGCAAGCGGTTGAACTCCGGCGGCTTGCAGGGTGTCCATCGCCGCGAACCATTCGTCCATGGTGGTCGGCACGGCGACGCCATTGGCTTCGAGCACGGCCGGGTTGTACCACAGCACGTTCGCGCGGTGGATGTTGACCGGCACGGAGTAGATGTTGCCGTCCTGCGAGATGAGCGGGATGAGGGTTTCGGGCATCACCTCCAGCCAGCCTTCCGCCTCGTAGAGATCGTTGAGCGGTTGAATCTGACCGCCAGCCACGTAGGTGCCGATGAGTTCCTGCCCGGCATGGCCCTGCCAGCTATCGGGCGGGTCGCCAGCCTGCAAGCGGGTGGCCAACACGGCGCGGGCGTTGGTTCCGGCGCCGCCAGCCACGGCGGAGTTGACGAACTCGATATCAGGGTTGGCGCCGTTGAAGACGACGATCATCGCATCGAGGCCTGCCGCCTCGCCGCCGCCGGTCCACCATGAGAACACTTCGACCGAATCGCCGCCGGTCGCCGCTTCAGTGGCGGCTTCAGTGGCGGCTTCGGTCGCGGCTTCGGTCGCCGCCTCGGTCGCTTGGGGAGCGGCCTCGGTTGCGGCGGGGGTTCCGCACGCGGCGAGCGCCAGCGACATGACCGCCAGCAGGCTCAGTAGGGTAAACAACTTTTTGTTCATTCTTCTCTCCTTTTTATAAGGGAAATCTATTTTTAATTTGTCGAGCCGGGTTTGAAGTTAATGAATGGGCCGTGAATCACCCCCTTTCCACTCTTGAAGGATGGGCAAGCAGGTCGTTCACTACAATGGCGGCGGCTCCGATCAAACTTGAATCGGGTCCGAACGCTGAGACTTTAATATCCGCCTGCCTGTTAATTTCGGGCATGGCGTGCGATGCTACCGTTTCCTTAATGGCGGGCAACAGGTAGCGGCCTGCCACGCTGAGCGGCCCGCCCAGGATAACCTGCTCGGGGTTGAAGATATTGATCAGGCCTGCAATTCCCTGCCCCATGGCCTGCCCCGCCTCCATGAACGAGGCAATTGCCTCCTGATCTCCAATATCGGCCGCCTGCCTGATCACGGACAGGGTCAACGAAGTATTTTTTTCTTCCATGATCTGTGGAATGACGCTCGCATGTTTTGCCGCCAGCCGCGTTTGGACCCGTTGAATGACGGACTGCTGGTTGGCGTAAGTCTCCCAACACCCACGATTGCCGCAATGACAGATTGTTTGCCGCGGTTCCGCCACGATCGGGGAATGACCGATCTCCCCGGCGTATCCATTCCGGCCTCGATACAATTTACCGTTCAAAAACAACCCTCCCCCAATGCCGACTCCGGCAAAGACAAATAGAAAATCCTGACACTGGCGCGCGGCGCCAAAAAGATGCTCGGCAATTGCGGCCGCGTTTGCGTCGTTCTCCACAAATACTTTAACCTTGACCTGTTCGGAAAAGATTTTGGCAAAAGGCACGTTATGCCAGTGCAGGTTGGGAGCAAAGACCAAAACGCCTTCGTTTATATCCACCGTGCCGGGGGTGGAAAGCCCCAGCCCCAAAATGCGGTGATTCTTTCGTTTTCCCGCCGTCATCGCCTCCTTCACAATCCGAAGCGTTTGGGCGATCATTTTTTCCTGCCCGTCTTCCTGGCGGGCGTCTTCCATCTTGCGCCAGACGATCTGCCCCATGGCATCCGTGATTGCCGCTGAAATGAAATCAACGCCCAGTTCTACGCCGATAATAATTCCCGCCTGCGGGTTGATCTCGATCAGCGTTGCAGGCCGTCCTGCTCCGCCGGTGTTACTCCCAATCTCATGCACAAGCCGCCGTTCGATCAGTTCATCCACCAGGCTCGAAACGGTGGATTTGTTCAGTCCCGTAATCCCCGCCAACTGCGCGCGCGAAACCGGGGACTGATTGTGAATCAGCCTGAGAACCAGCGAGAGATTTGTCTCGCGAACAAACGCCTGGTCAGCCGTATTTTTCGGGTTCATCGTTATAATTAGTATGTTGGGGCAACAAACTAATTATAACGATTCGAGGGTATTTGTCAACTTAAAATTCGACGGCGCCGCGACGTAAAAACAGGCCCAGGATTCCGCCTCGCTTGGAATTTGGGCCTGTTTCAGTTTCTTCGGCTTTGATCTTCGCCGTTACCTGACTCTCAGCGCGTCCCACCCCGCGTATTTTGCCGTGTCGCCCAACTCCGCTTCGATGCGCAGGAGTTGATTGTATTTCGCCACGCGATCCGAGCGGGCGGGCGCGCCGGTCTTGATCTGACCGGCGTTCAAGGCCACTGCCAGGTCGGCGATGGTCGCGTCTTCCGTCTCGCCGGAGCGATGCGAAGAGATCGCCCGCCACCCAGCCCGCTGACATAAATCCACCGCTTCGATGGTTTCGGTCAGCGAACCGATCTGGTTCACCTTCACCAGCAAAGCGTTCGCCGCATTTTCCTTGATCGCCTTGCGGACGCGCTCCGGGTTGGTCACCAGCAAATCGTCGCCGACGATCTGGCATTTATCGCCTATGGCCTTCACAAGCGCCTTCCATGAGTCCCAATCGTCCTGCGCCAGCCCGTCTTCGATGGACACGATGGGGTAGTCTTTGACCCACTTCGCCCAGAACTCCACCATCTGTTCGCCGGTCAGTTCCCGGCCCTCTTTTCGCAGGTTATATTTTTTTGTCTTCTCATCGTACAGTTCCGAGGCGGCCGGGTCGAGCGCGATCGCAACCTGTTCGCCGCGCCCCGCTTTGAATCCCGCCTTCTCGATTGCTGCAAGGATCAACTCCAGCGCTTCGTTATTTGCCTTGAGCGCGGGCGCGTATCCGCCTTCGTCCCCGACAAGTGTGCCATAGCCTTTTTCCTTCAAGACCGATTTGAGCGCGTGGTAGATCTCCGCGCCCCAGCGCAAGCCTTCGGAAAAATTTGGCGCGCCAAACGGCATGACCATGAATTCCTGCATATCCGTGCTTTGCCAGCCGGTGTGCGCCCCGCCGTTCATAATGTTCATCATCGGCACGGGCAGGACGTGCGCGTACACCCCGCCGAGATAGCGATAGAGCGGCATCCCGAACGAATTCGCCGCGGCTTTGGCGACCGCAAGGCTGACGCCCAGAATCGCATTCGCCCCAAGTTTGGATTTGTTGTGCGTCCCATCCATTGCCAGCATTTCGGCGTCAATGCCCTTCTGATCGGAGGCGTCCCAGCCGAAGAGCGCGTCCGCGATCACGCCGTTGACGTTTGCCACCGCATTCGCCACGCCCTTCCCCAAATAACGCTTCTTATCGCCGTCGCGCATTTCCAGCGCCTCATGCTCGCCCGTGGACGCGCCGCTCGGGACAGCCGCCCGTCCCCACGACCCGTCCATGAGCAGAACTTCCACCTCCACAGTGGGGTTTCCGCGCGAGTCGAGAATTTCCAGCGCGGAGATGCTTTCGATTGTCGTATCCATAATAATGATCTCCTGGGATTTGTATCCTTATTTTCGGCTCAAGTATAATCGTATTCATCTTGAAAGGAAAAAAATGACGACCTTCCGAAAATTTGCAGTAATTTATTTGATCGCCAGTCTGCTTTCCGCCTGCGGCGGGTCCCCGCCCGAGGAGACTCTCAGCGAGGAAGAGATCGTCCTGACCTTTTCCGTCGGGACGATGGTCGCTAATCTCTTCGAAACACAAACCGCTCTTGTTACGCCGACGCCTGCAAGCACGAACACACCTCTGCCGACGAATACATTTCTCCCGACGCCGACCGCTTTCAATACCGCGCTTCCATTGGCAACATGGACTCCCGCTCCGATCTTCTACAGCCCCACGCCCAACCTGGCGCTGATTCCTACTGTAACCGGCACCCCGCCGACGGCGACATCCAATGCGGGCGCGCTCGCTTTCGGATGCAACAACGCCGCTTTTGTCCGCGACGCCAACTATCCGCCGGGAACGACCGTTTCCGCCGGCGAAGGATTTGTCAAGACGTGGAAGGTTGAAAATAACGGTTCCTGCGAATGGGCGTACAACTACACGCTTGCCGTCGTCAAGGACGACGATTTCGATTCGTCGTGGGGCAGGCTGGGGAGAAATGTCGCAGTGGGAACCTGGGCTGAGGTCTCGGTTATCGTGAATGCGCCCAAACATGCGGGGACTTATACCGGTTACTGGCGCATGGCGGATGCGAGCGGCAACGCCTTCGGCGCCACGCTCGCCCTCACCATCGTGGTCCCTTGAGTCTGACAATCAGCCGCTATTTCCCATCCTTCACTTTCAACTTTCCCCTCTCTTTCTTCTTTTCTTATCCGACCCTTCGTCATCATCAAACAACTCTCCAATCACCAATCGCCAATCACCAATCACCAATCACCAATCACCTTCCCTCTCTCCTTCGCCGCCTTCACCAACCCCACAAACAGCGGATGCGGCTTCATCGGGCGCGATAAAAACTCCGGGTGAAACTGGCTCGCCACCATATAGGGATGATCCTGCAATTCGATAATCTCCACCAGTCGTCCATCTGGCGATAACCCTGAAAATATCATGCCGCGTTTTTTGAACGCCTCGCGATAGGCGTTGTTGAACTCCCAGCGGTGGCGATGGCGCTCCTCCACGCTGGGGGCGTCATAGGCGGCCGCCGCCTTCGTCCCCGGCTGAAGCAGGCACGGGTAGAGTCCGAGCCGCATCGTCCCTCCCATATCGCTGATCGAGCGCTGGTCCACCATCAGATCAATGACCGGGTGGGGCGTGCTGCGATCAAATTCCGACGAATTGGCATCCTCGTACCCGAGGACATTCCGCGCAAATTCAACGCACATCACCTGCATTCCCAGACACAACCCAAGATAAGGGACTTTATTTTCCCGCGCGTATTGCGCCGCCAATATTTTTCCTTCCACGCCGCGCGAACCAAACCCGCCCGGCACGAGCACAGCGTCCGCCGCTTTGACGATATCCCACCCCTTGTCCTTTTCGAGATCGGCGGAATGCACCCACTTGATGGAAATTTCGACATCGTTGGCAATGGCGGCATGTTTCAACGCCTCGCGCACCGACATATACGCGTCCTGCAATTCGACATATTTTCCGATCAACGCCACGTGGACGGTCGGCTTTTCCTTCTTGACATTTTCCACCAATTTTTTCCACGGACGCATGTCCGATTTACGGCTGGCCTGCAACCCAAGTTTGGCGAGAATTAATTCGCCCGCGCCCAGTTCTTCCAGCAAAAGCGGTACTTCATACAAGACCTCGGCTGTTTTCATGGGGATGACGGCGTTCCTCTCCACATCGCAGAACAGCGCGATCTTGTCGCACAACCCCTGGTCAATATCCGCGTCGGCGCGCGCGATGATCACGTTGGGCGAAATGCCAATGGAGCGCAAGGCCGCCACCGAATGTTGAGTTGGCTTGGTTTTGATCTCGCCCGTTGCGCCAATGGTTGGAAGCCAGGTCACATGCACAAACAGACAATTCTCGCGCCCAACCTCGTTTCGTAATTGACGCAGCGCTTCCAAAAACGGCTGCGACTCAATATCGCCCACTGTGCCGCCCACTTCAAGGATGACAATCTCCGCGCCGGTTTCCTTTTCAACCAGCCCGATGCGCCGCTTGATCTCATTGGTAATATGCGGAATGACCTGAATCGTCCCGCCCAGATAATCTCCGCGCCGTTCCTTTGCGATGGTTTCCGCGTATACCTGCCCCGTCGTGAAATTGCTGACCCGGCTCAGGCGAATGTCAATAAACCTTTCGTAGTGACCAAGATCAAGGTCTGTCTCTGCGCCGTCGTCCAGCACGTACACCTCCCCATGCTGGTACGGCGACATTGTGCCGGGATCCACATTAATATATGGGTCAAGTTTTTGAACCGCAACCTTAAAGCCGCGCTCCTTCAACAACAATCCCATCGCCGCCGCCGTTACGCCCTTGCCAACCGACGACACCACGCCGCCGGTAAAAAATAAATATTTTGTAGTCATTTATACCTCCTCTGTCATTGTGAAGAGGGCGTTCCTCCCGGCGAAGCAATCTCATTTCAAATAAGGAGATTGCTTCGGGCTATCGCCCTCGCAATGACATAAACAAAAGAGAATGGGGAGGGCGTTCTGCCCTCCCCATTCGGGGTTCGTTTCATGTCGCTTGAAATATCTCTTTATGTTTCATCCGACAAGCTTGACCAAATCTTCGGCGGCGCGCCGCATTTCAAGGAAGACCATGCCCAGTTTTGCCTCCTGCCGCGCCATGGCTGTCAACACGGCTTCGTCGCCGATGGCGGTCAGCACAATCGAACCTTTGTCGCCTTTGATGTAAACCTGCTCCAGCCCGCCGCGTCCCAGTTCGCCGGAGATGCGCTCGCCCAGGCTCAACATGGCCGCCGACATGGCCGACACGCGATCTTCCTCCACACCCTGTTGCAGGGCGGAAGCCATAATCAACCCGTCCACCGACACAATGGCGGAGGCTTCAATATCGGGCGCGGCGGCTTGCATGGTGCGAAGCCGTTCAACCAGTTGTTCAGCGCGGGATAGTGCCATAAATTGTTCTCCTGAATAAATTTGAACGTTCAGAGTTTACCAGAAAAATCTTCATTCGAGAATTGCCCGCTCATTTCAATATCCTTTCCCGGCTTTTCCGCCAAAATTTGACCGCCCCCTTTCTTCGTGCTAAACTTACCGATTGTCATGTTTGCGTTTATTTTATCGTTCGCCCTGTTCCTTCAGGATGCGTCCGTCGCCATCCTTGCCCCCCAGCCCGGCGAGACATTGCGCGGATTAATTCAGATTCAAGGCAGGATGGACTCCCCCGAATTTTCATCGGCGGAACTGGCTTTTACCTTCGACGCTTCCGCCTCCGACCCCGCCGCGGGTTGGTTCGTCATCCAAACCTTTTCCCAGCCGACAGCGAATCCCATCATCGCCGAATGGGACACCACCGCCGTCACCGACGGAGACTACGCCCTGCGCCTGCGCCTTACGCTCAAAGACGGCTCGTTTCAAGACGCGCTTATCAACGACTTGAGAATCCGCAACGACGACCCGCTTCCCACCGCCACGCCGCCGCCTACCCTCCCCGATTTTGACTTTCAGCCCCCCGGCGGCCAGCCTGCCGAATCCGCCGAAGCGACTCCAACCCTGCTTGTCACTCATCCCACCGGCACGCCCCTGCCGGTTAACCCTGCCTCGCTCCCTGCCGCGTCCATCTTCACAGTATTCTGGCAAAGCGCCAGCGTCGTTCTCATTCTGTTCGCCGTAATCTCCCTCCTTCTCCGCCTCCGCAAAAACTGAGAATCACTTTCCACTTTCCTCTCTTTCATCCTTCATCCTTCCTCTTTCATCCTTCCATGACTCCCCCCTCCCCCCACCTTCTCATCGGTCTCGGCAACCCCGGGCGCGAATACAAAGACACCCGCCACAACATCGGCTTCATGCTCGTGGATCATCTCGCCGAACGCATCGGCGCGCGCGGACTGAAAGTTCAGTCCAAGGCCATCGTCACATCGGGACTGTACGAGGAAACCAAAATCATCCTCGCCAAGCCGCAGACGTATATGAATCTCTCGGGTCAATCGGTCCAGGGATTGCTTCACTTCTACAAAATCCCGCTGGAGAATCTGATCGTCGCCCATGACGACCTGGATATCCCCTTCGGCGCGATTCGCATCCGTCCCACCGGCGGCCCGGGCGGACAGCGCGGCATGGCGAACACCATCGAACTGCTCGGCACGAAAGACTTTCCGCGCCTTCGCCTCGGCATAGGCCGCCCACCCGGGCGCATGGACCCGAAGGATTATGTCCTGCAAAACTTCTCAAAAGACGAAGCGAAGATACTGCCCGAAATCCTCTCCCGCGCCGCCGACGCCGCCATTGAGTTTGTGATGAACGGTTTGAATTCGGCGATGAACAAGTTTAATGGGATGATGAATGGTGGATGGTGAATGGTGAATGGTGAATGGTAAATGATGAATGATGAATGATGAATGATGAATGATGAATGATGGATGGTGAATGGTGGATGGTGAATGGTGGATGGTGGATGGTGAATGGTGAATAGTGAATAGTGAATAGTGAATAGTGAATAGTGAATGATGATTGTGGAATACACCTTGAACCTGCAACCTGCAACCCGTAACCCGTAACCCGTAACTTGCAACCCGTAACCCGTAACCTGCAACCTGCAACCCGTAACCTGCAACCTGCAACCTGCAACCCGTAACCTGCAACCCGTAACCTGCAACCTGCAACCCGTAACCTGCAACCTGCAACCCGTAACCTGCAACCTGCAACCTGTGCAACCCGCAACTCTCCCCATGCCCCTCCTCGCCTCCCTGCGCGAACTGCCTGAATACAAATCCATCCTCGCCAAGCTGAGCGAGCGTAAAGCGATTCCCAGCCTGGGATTGCCGCGCGCGGCGCGTTTGCCGATTCTTGCCGCTCTTCACGCGGATGCGAACCAGCCGATCCTGCTCGTCACCGACCGCGCCGACCATGCGCTTGCGATGTTCGATGAACTTGGGTTTTGGGTTAAGTCGCCGCGCTATTTATTTGCGGAACCCAACCCGCTATTTTACGAAGATGCCGCCTGGGGCATCACCACCCGCCGCGAAAGACTGCAAACGCTCACCGCCCTCTCCAATTACCATTTACCATTCACCAAAAAACCCGAAACGCCCCCCATCATTGTCGCCTCCGTCCGTTCGTTGATGACGCGAACTCTGCCCCGGCGGGATTTTCTCAAAGCGTGTAAAAAACTCGCAGTAAGCCAGACCAGCCGCCCCGAAGCCCTGATGCGCGAATGGGCGCGGATCGGCTATCAGCGCGTGAATACCGTCCTCGAGCCGGGGCAATTCTCTCATCGCGGCGGCATCCTCGATGTGTGGGCGCCGACGGAGTTGAACCCCGCGCGGCTGGATTTTTTTGGCGACGAGATCGAGATCCTCCGCGCCTTCGACCCCGCCACCCAGCGCACGCTCGAAAGCCTCGATTCGATATTGATTACGCCCGCGCGCGAATTCCTTGCGGATATGACGGAAAGCGACGCGCCGCTATCGGAATTTCATATTCCATTGCTTCATTCACAACCCGCGTCCTTGCTGGATTATCTGCCGCAGAAGACTTTGATTTTTGCGGACGACCTCGGCATGATTGAAACCATGGCGAATGAAATCGAAGAACAGGCGGTCAAGTTTCGGCAGGAGAGCGTCGGCGAAGGGACGCTCGCGGCGGATTTTCCCGCGCCGTATTTGCCGTGGTCGGAACTGAACGACTCGCTGGATGATTACGCCCGGCTTGAACTGGGACGTTCTGTCGAATCTGAAACCGAAGACGGGCTTGCTTCGCGCTTTGGGCATGACGAGCGTTTTGGCGGCCGGCTTAAACCGTTTGTGGATTATCTCGCCCCCATCGTCGAACGCGGCGAACAGGTTTTCATCGTCTCGCGCCAGGCTCAACGGTTGCGCGATTTATGGTTTGAGCATTATCCCGAATCCGAACATCCGAATCTTGAATTTACCGAAGCGTCGTTGTCCGAAGGCTTCACGCTAACTACTCATCCATTTCCTGCTCGTCTACTCTCTGTTCACCTAATCACCGACTCCGAAATCTTCGGCTGGGAGCGCCCCCAGCCGCGCTCTCGCCAGCGACAAACCGCCGACACGCCCGAATCGTTATACGCCGATTTGCAGGCGGGCGATTACGTTGTGCATGTGGATCACGGCATTGGGCGCTTTGCGGGTTTGATTCAGCGGCAACTCGATGGGCATGAGCGCGAGTATCTCACGGTGGAGTATGAGCGCGGCGATGTTCTTTATGTCCCCGTTCACCAGGCCGATCGGCTGACGCGCTACGTCGGCGCGGATGGCGGCAAGCCTTCGCTGGATAACCTCGGCGGGCAGGCGTGGGCGGAGACAAAGAGCCGCGTCAAGGAGGCGGTGCAGAAAGTCGCTGAAGACCTGCTCGATCTTTATGCGCGGCGGCAGGCGGCGCAGGGGTTTGAGTTTGCGCCGGATACGCAATGGCAAAAGGAACTTGAAGATAGTTTTCCCTACGTCGAGACTGACGACCAGAAGCGCGCCATCGCCGACATCAAACGCGACATGGAACGCGCCCGCCCGATGGATCGCTTGTTGTGCGGCGATGTGGGCTATGGAAAAACCGAAGTGGCGTTGCGCGCCGCCTTCAAAGCCGTGATGAGCGGCAGGCAGGTTGCGGTTCTTGTGCCGACGACGGTTTTGGCGCAGCAACATTTTGAGACGTTTTCCCAGCGGCTCGCGGCGTTTCCGGTCAAGGTGGAGATGCTTTCCCGCTTCCGCACGCCGCGCGAGCAAACCGAAATTTTATACAAACTTGCGACGGGCGAAATGGATATTGTCATCGGGACGCATCGCCTCATTTCCGCCGACGTTGTGTTCAAGGATTTGGGCTTGGTCGTCATTGACGAGGAGCAGCGCTTCGGCGTGACTCATAAAGAGCATCTTAAGAAACTCCGCACCGAAGTGGATGTGCTGACGCTGACCGCCACGCCGATTCCGCGCACGCTGTACATGGCGCTGACCGGCGTGCGCGACATCTCCAACCTCAACACGCCGCCCGAGGAACGCCTGCCCATCGTCACGCATGTGGGACCGTATTCTTCGCGGCTGGTGCGGCAGGCGGTCTTGCGCGAACTGGAGCGCGGCGGGCAGATTTTTTACGTCCACAACCGCGTGCAGACGATTGACGCGATGAAGGCGCATCTTGAGAAACTCGTCCCCGAGGCGCGGATTGACATCGGTCACGGGCAGATGCCGGAGCATCAACTCTCGCAGGTCATGCACCGCTTCGGAAACGCCGAGATTGACATTCTGCTCTCGACCACGATCATCGAATCCGGGCTGGATATTCCCAACGCCAACACGCTGATCGTGGATCGCGCCGATACGTTTGGGCTGGCGCAACTCTATCAACTGCGCGGACGGGTGGGGCGCGGGGCGATGCGGGCTTACGCTTATTTCTTCCGCCATAAAAAACTCACGCCGACGATTGAGGGTCAACAGCGGCTTGAAGTCATTGCGGAGAATACGCAACTTGGCGCGGGATATTCCATCGCCATGCGCGACCTTGAGATTCGCGGCGCGGGCGAACTGCTCGGCACAAAACAACACGGGTTTATTCAAGCCGTCGGTTTTCATCTTTACACCCGCCTGCTTGCGGATGCGGTGAGACGAATACGAACCGCTAAAAATCACTCGGCAAACATTCCCATAAAAGAATTCATCCTTCAGCCTTCATCCCTTCGACAAGCTCAGGGCAATGCCTTCAGCCTTCCATTGTCCATCCCCGTCAATGTGGACCTTCCCCTCGCCGTCGGTATCCCCGCGCATTACATCGCGGATCAAGACCTGCGCCTGCGCCTCTATCGCCGCATCGCGGACGTGCGCGACGAGACCGAACTGGACGCGCTCGGCGCGGAATTCCGCGATCGCTTCGGTCAAATGCCGGAGATGACGCAGAATCTTTTGTATCAGATGCGGGTCAAACTGCGGGCGGAGCGGATCGGGCTGGCGGCGGTGGGCTGGGAATCGGGGCAGATCCTGCTCAGGTATCCGCAACCAGCCAACGGCGCGGAGGCGAAGCGTCTGCCTGACCGGGCAAACGGCGTGAGAGGAGGAAAAGGTCAATATTGGGTGGCGGTCAATAAAGAGGAAATCTGGACTGCAAAATTGCTGGATGTGTTGGCAAGTTTGACGGCGCCGGATGGCGGGTAGCAAGCGGATGAATTTTTTTCAGGGGAGCGCGTCTATTTCCCATCCGCGCCGCGTTTTTGGGCTGTATGCCACGCGGTATATTTTTCCTTCTTCAAGCGTTTCATAGACATCGCCCATGATGATGACAGAACCAATCCCTTCGAATTCAGCATAGAATGTTTTTGGCGATCGGGAGGTGTGGCGTTTGTGCGCAAGCCGCGCCTCAAGGACCTGGGCTGTGCCGCTGCGTAGATCCATGAGGTTGTTGTAAATATGCAAGCTTGTTGCCGCGAGGACGGCCAGCATCAACAGCCCGCTGACGGCGAGGAAGATTATGAAGGGGAGATTTTCACGCAAGCCGGTGAAAAGACACGCAAACATCCCGCAGAGAATAGTCAGCAGGACGAAGAGAAAAATTGCAGGCAGAGTTGCATTTGCCTTCAGCCAGTTTTGTTGTTCAAGGGTGAGCGGTTTGGCGGACATGTTTATTGGTATACCTCGCAGTTTAGATTTTCTTTTAATCCGTTTAGCGCCGCTTCCTTTTTATCCGTCGCCGGAGCGGATTCTGCCAGCCGATTCAACGCGCCGCACAGGCTGGGTTCCAGCCCTGCCGTGACGCGGTTTGCGAATTTGGTCATTTCCTTTACTTTATCCCAATCCCCGGTTTGACCAAAGCCTTCGATGAAGGGGATGTATTCGAAGCCGTTGTCGGGGCGTTCGCTGTTCGCTTCGGCTTCGTTCCACAGGCGGACGATTTCATCCCATTCCTGATATTGTCGGGCGAGGTCGGCTTGTTCAAAGTAGTAGCACCAGGTTTGCGTGTTGGTTTTGCCGTAAATCTCTTCGGGCGGAGTCGGGGATTCGCCTTCGACTGGTTTGATCAGGGCGATGTCTGACCCGGCGGAGAGGCGGCGCATGTCGTCGCTGACGAGGCGCAGGTTTGCATCCTGGGGTTGGAGAATCCACAGGCATCTCTGCATCTCAGGGTTGAACGAGAGCAGGATCATTTTCCGGCTGTCGCCTTTGAAGTCCATCGTCAGTTTACTGCCTTCGAGCGGAATCCCGGCGAGGAAGTCGTCCGTGTTTGGGTTGGTGTAATAGAACGGAAAATACCAGTAGGGCGGTTCGGAAATATCGCCGGGCTGGTAGGTTGTGATGAGCGAATACGCGACCGAATAACTTCCCATAAAACCGAGGATTTCCTCATCTGTGACGATGGCGGTTCCGGGTTCGAGCGCGGGCGCGCGCCAGAGCAATTCGCGGGCGAGGCGTTCCTGCTTTTCCCACGAATAGGCGAACTCCCTTTCGAGGGTCAGGTGCATACCGACGGCGAGGGCGACGCACAGCGCGATCGCGGCGATTTTCTTCCTGGCGTTGTCAATCATGTTTTCGACGATGACCGCGAAGATCAGCGACGCTCCCAGAGTCGCCCCAATGCCGAAGCGCGACCCGGCAAATTCGTTCTTGTGCGTGACGATGTCCTGACCGATGATCCAGAGTGGAGCCATGCCGAGGAGGACGATGAGCAAGCCCAGGGTCAGCGGGGAGACGAGCCAGCGTTTTTCGGCGGACGTTTCGGCGTTATGGGTTTTTGTCAGGTGGAGGAATGTGGCGAGAAACGCCAGCGCGCCGACAAAAAGGACGAAGAAATTGAAGATCGTAGCGAATGAAAATAATTCCGGGGTCAGGGCGCGCTGCCAGCTTGTGAAGATGACGATGATCGAATCCTGTAACGCTGTGCGGATGAGAAGCCAGCCGGTTTCGAGCGGGTTTTCGAGCAGGGCAAAGAGGATTTTCGGCGAGTTGCGGTCGCCGATGGGCGGCGGAATGTACAGGAACATGCGCCAGATGATATAGGCGGCGAGCGCGGCCAGATAGGGCAGCCAGTTCAAAAGCGTTTTCGATACGCGCGCGCGAATTTTCCCGACCTTTTCGCTCAACAGCCAATATAAGATCAGCGGGCGGATGAGCGTCATGCCGACAAAGTATTCGGCGGTGAACAGATGCAGCCCTTCGAGCAGGACTGCCGCCGCGGTCAATGGGATGCGATGGCGATCCGTTGTGACGGCGCGGGCCATGAGGTAGAGGCTGAGGGCAAAGAAAAGGAATCCGCTCCAATACAGCATGGCGTTGACGGCGTACGATTGAATCAGAAAAAACGGGTGAACCAGAAAAATGAAAGCCGCAAATGCAACTTCGCGCCGGCGCGAGGGCCACAGAAGTTTAAGGAAATACCACACGGTTGTCGCCGTCAGCCAGCGCGCCATCAGCGCCGCGATATGCCATGCCAGCGGGTTGAAACCCAGCAATCGAAACAGGCTGATGTAAAGCCAGGCCGCGTTCGGGCGGCTGTCGTAATACATCTCGATCGTCAGGCTGGGGATGCCTTTGTTGAAGGCGTAAAATACATAGGGCCAATCGTCCTGATAAAACCCCAGCCGGTTGGCGAGCAAACCAAAGCCGAAAATAGCGACCAACAGGAAGGCCAGCGGCGTGAGATTTTCCTTGATGACGATGTTTTGAAATCGCGCGCGAATGTTTTTCATGTCGGCGTGATTATACCCTCGACAAATTTGCGCGCCTCTTTCCAGACTGTTCCTCGGGCTGCAAAATCTCCAGATTTTGCATCGAAAGTTGGGAGACTTTCGACTCCGCTGGGCGTAATTTTGCATCGAAAGCCGGGAGAGGTCGCATGATTTCCCACGCCTTGACTTTGTTGGTGTAAAATAGAACACACGTTCCTAAAATTGGAAAAGATAACCTCATGGAATTTAAACTTCAAGCGCCGTTTCAACCGATGGGCGATCAGCCCGAAGCCATCCGTTCCCTTGTGGATGGCGTGAATAAAGGGCTTAAGCATCAGGTCTTGCTGGGGGCTACTGGAACCGGAAAGACCTATACCATCGCCTCGGTCATCCAGGAATTGCAAAAGCCCGCGCTGATTATGGCGCACAACAAAACGCTGGCGGCGCAGTTATACGCCGAGTTCCGCGATTTCTTCCCTGAAAACGCCGTGTCGTATTTTGTTTCGTACTACGATTACTACCAGCCGGAGGCGTACGTTCCGCGCCATGACCTGTTCATCGAGAAGGAAACGCAGATCAACGAAGAGATCGAGCGGATGCGCCTTGCGGCCACGACGGCGCTCATCTCGCGGCGGGATGTGATCATCGTCGCTTCGGTTTCGTGCATCTACGGGCTTGGCTCGCCGGAGGAATTCGGCAAGGGGACGGTGACTCTCAAGGTCGGCGAGATTTACAGGCGCAACGCCCTGCTGAGACAGTTGATCGAAAGCCAGTATCAGCGCAACGACATGGAACTGCGCCCGGGAACCTTCCGCGTGCGCGGCGACACGCTGGAGATCGTCCCGGCTTATGAGGATAAGAAAGGTTTCAAGATCGCATTCTTCGGCGACGAGGTCGAGCGCATCATGCAGTTCAGCCCGCTGACCGGCGAAATTTTCGACGAGCCGCAGGAAGTTTCCATTTACCCCGCCAAACAATTCTTGACCGACGCCGACCGCCTGAAAGAATCCATCAAAGCAATTGAAGCGGAGTTGGAGGAACGGCTGGCGTTGTATAAGAGCGAGGGAAAATTCCTCGAAGCCCAGCGCATCGAACAACGCACGCGCTACGACCTGGAAATGCTGAAGGAAGTCGGCTACTGCTCCGGCATCGAAAACTACTCGCGCCACCTGGACGGGCGCGCCCCCGGCACGCATCCCTGGACGCTGATTGACTTTCTGCCGAGCGACTACCTGCTGATCATTGACGAGAGTCACATGACCGTGCCGCAGATTCGCGGCATGTACAACGGCGACCGCTCCCGCAAGGAAACGCTGGTCGAATACGGATTCCGCCTGCCCTCCGCGCTGGATAACCGCCCGCTCAAGTTCGATGAGTTTGAAGGGGTGATGGGTTCGACAATTTACACCTCCGCGACTCCGGCGGAATATGAAACAAAAAACGCCCAACAGGTCGTCGAGCAAATCATCCGACCGACGGGGTTGGTGGACCCCGAGGTCGTGGTTCGCCCGGTCAAGGGGCAGGTGGATGATCTGGTCGGAGAGATCGGGCAACGGGTGGAAAGAGGCGAGAGAATCCTCGTCACGACTCTCACCAAACGCATGGCGGAGGATTTGACGAAATACATGAAAGAGTTGGGGATCAAAGTCAATTACCTGCACTCGGAAGTGGAAACGCTGGAGCGCGTCAGCATCCTGCGCGATCTGCGGCTCGGCAAGTTTGACGTGCTGGTGGGAATCAACCTCTTGCGCGAAGGGCTGGACCTGCCGGAGGTTTCGCTGGTCGCAATTTTAGACGCGGACAAGGAAGGCTTTCTGCGCTCCGACACGGCGCTGATTCAAACCATCGGGCGCGCGGCGCGCAACGTGAACGGGCGCGTCATCATGTACGCCGACCGCATGACAGACTCGATGAAACGCGCGATTGACGAAACCAACCGCCGCCGCGCAAAGCAGATCAAATATAACGAAGAGAACGGCATCGTCCCGTTCAGCATCACCAAGGCGATCCACGACCTGACCGAGGAAGTGGCTTCCATGGCGGTGGGCGAGGCGAAGGGCGAATATAAAACCAGGGAGCGGGGCGACCTGCCGCGCAACGAACTGCGCCAGATCATGCGCGAAATGGAAACGCAGATGAAGGACGCCGCCAAAAATCTCGAGTTTGAAAAAGCGGCGGCATTGCGCGACGAACTCTACGAACTCAAAAGCCTGCTGGCGGAGGACGAAAGCCTGAAACCCTGGGAGCGCATCAAGTTGTTGAGCGGAGAAGAGGACTGAAGTTTGCGCGGCGCTGTAAGAATTTTGCCCGGCCCGGCATCAAACGAAAAAGGAGAGAGTATGATTCTAAAAAAGATAACGCTTCGCGCATCGGGACTCGCCCTGGGCTTGGTCGCTGTCCTTCTGGCAGTTTCCTGCGCCCCGGCTGAATCGGCCCCCGCGTCCGACGTTCCGATCGTGACCGAGCCGCCAAACGCAGAATCCCCCGCGCTTACAGCAGCGCCGTCCGTTCAACCTGCGGTCACATCGCGCGGCGACGCGCTCGAAGCCAGCGACCCGGCCGCCGTCAACCTCGCTTCGGGCGGTCTGCAACTGGTTGAATTCTTCCGCTTCACCTGAGCGACCTGCCGATCCATGGCGCCCATGGTTCATGGGCTCGAAGCGGAATATTACGGCAGGGTCAAATTCAGTTACCTCGACGCGGACGACCCGGACACGCAGACTTTTCAACGAACGCTGGGATTCGCATTCCAGCCCGAATTCTATTTGCTGGACGCCGATGGCAACGTCTTGAAAAAACTGGTCGGGTTTGTCTCGGCGGACGATTTCCGAAACCTGTTCAACTCGCATCTGCAATAAACTTCCCTGCCGCATAAACAAGCGCCTTCTCCCTAGACTCTTTGCGCGCTAAGAGAGCGTTTCATAAACCCTTTTTTGGACGCGGATTACGCGGATTTCACGGATTCTCAAGGAAAAAACAAATGAAAAATCCGTGTTTGTCCGTGTAATCCGTCCAATCCGTGTACTTAAGAAACACTCTCTAAGGGATCATCTCCGTCGCTGTCGCTGTCGCCGTAGGCGTGGCGGTCGGCGAAGCGGTGGCGGTCGTCAACGGCGTATTCGTCGCCGTCGGCGGGATCGTCGCGGTGGGAGTCGCCACGCCCGCAACCGAATACACCCGGCTGACCACCTCGCCGGGCCCGCCCATCAAACCCAAATCCGTCCCATTATAGGTAATGCGCAACGCGGAGCCGTCGCCGGTCAAAATCGCAATTTGATTTTCAGCCTCGATGACTTTCGTCTCGCGCGGAGCCATGCGCCCTTCGAATGCGGTTTTCCCGTCCGCTGAAATTCTCACGAAAACGCGCTCCACCGCAAAGACACTCACGACCACATTCGCGCCCGAAGGCGACAGCGACGTTTCAGGAGTCGTGAACCCTTCGAGCCCGGGAATCGGACTGGCGGCGGGCGTTTCGCTAATTGCGTCAGATGTCGCCTCGATGGAAGCGGTCTCGGGTGGGTTCGCCAATACATCCGCGATCGAAGGCGCAGTCGGTTGCGCCTCCTCTCCTTGCGAATTGACAACGCGCGCCACGCCCCAGATCGCCAGCGCGATCAATGCCGCGATCGTCAACAAACCGAAGACCAAATCCCCGGCGATGAACGTTCGCAGGAGCGGGATGACGGGCGTGACCTGCGTCTGGATTTTCTCGCGCGGCGTCTCGGTATATTTCTCGTGCCGCCGCGCCTGCAACGCGTCCGCGTAACGCAACAGAACCTCGTCCGCGTCCAGCCCCAAAAAGTTCGCATAATTCGAAAGCATCCCCCGCGTCTGCACCGTCGAAGGAAGTTTCTCGAACGCGCCCTCCTCCAACGCCTTCACGAAAACCGCGCGCAAATGCGTATGCCGTTCCACCTCCGCGACCGTCAGGCTGATCGTCTCGCGCCGTTCGCGCAGTTTCGCGCCGATCTCCGCCATGATCGCATCCGCAGGCAATAGCGGCGCGGCGGGTTGTTGCGATTCGGCTTTCTCTTCTTTGGGAACGACAAACGCCTCAGCCGAATCTCCTCCATCAACCTTGATCCTGAACTGCGAACGGATTCGACCCCACAAGCCTTGCTTCGCCTCTTCCCCAACTTCAGCCTGACCCTCCCCATCGGCTGGAATCTCCGTCCCGGCTTGATCCTGCGAATCCGCTTCCGGCGCGGACTCCGCTTGGAACTTGCGATTCAACAACCGGCTTAGGAAACGAGGCTTCGGCTTTTCATCCGTCGAGTCGGTCAACGGCGGGAGTTCCGTCTCCGCAAGGTTCACCTGCGGGAGCGGTCCGCTTACTTCCGCAGGCGGGAGCGGGTTGCGCTGAATTTCCGCGATCATTTCGTCAATGTCGAGTTCGAGATATTCCGCATAGTTGCGTAAAAATCCGCGCCCCTGCGCCGCCGACGGCATGACCGAGAAATCGTCCGCTTCGAGCGCCTGCAAAAATACGCGGCGGATGCGCGTCTCCTCCGCCGCCTTTTCAAGGGAAATGTAACGCGACTCGCGTTCGCGCTTGAGTCGCTGACCGATGGTTTCAGGCATGACGCTATTTTACCCCGACGCGCGTAGAGCAAGCCTGTAGGCTTGTTCTACTTTACCTTGACAATCGTCCGCGCATGACGTAGCATCGTCCCATGCGAATCGGGATGATGGTTGACAGTTACAAACCCTATATCAGCGGCATTACGAACTACGTCGAGATCAACAAGCAATTCCTTGAAAAAGCCGGTCACGACGTTTTCGTCTTCACCTTCGGCGACCTGGACTATAAGGACGACGAAACGAACGTGATCCGCAGCCCCGGTTTGCCGCTGGCGGATTCAGGCTTTTATCTTTCGATGCGCTATTCGCGCCAGGCGAAAAAAATATTGCAGACGATGGACATCGTCCATGTGCATCACCCGTTCCTGAGCGGACGCCTTGCCCTGCGCTACTGCCGCCCGGCGGGTATTCCAATCGTGTTTACCAACCATTCGCGCTACGACCTGTACGCGCAAGCCTACCTGCCCATGATGCCGGAGGAGGTCACGCTCGGCATGTTGCAGGCGTACATGCCGCCCTTCTGCAAAGCCATGGATCTGGTCATCGCGCCTTCCGCCGGGATGGGCAGGGTGTTGCGTGAATTGAAGGTGGAGAACGAGATCGAAATCATCCCCAACGGGGTGGACCTGGCGAGTTTTCAAAACGCTTCGCCGACTCCGCGTGAAAAGTACGGCTATAAATCGGACGATATTCTGATCGTCTATGCGGGGCGTATCGCGCTCGAAAAAAATATCCCTTTCCTGATAAACGCTTTCACAGGGATTGCGGGAGCCGTGCCGAACGCTAAACTGCTGATCATCGGCGGCGGGGTTCAGCAATATGAGGAAGAGATCCGCGATTATGTTGCGGGCAAGGACGGCGCAAAGCGCATCCGCATGACCGGCAGGATTCCATACGACGAATTGCCAGCCCATCTTTCGATGTGCGACATTTTCGCCACCGCTTCCGTCACGGAGGTTCATCCCTTGTCGGTGATCGAAGCCATGGGCGCGGGGCTTCCGGTGATGGGCATCGAATCCGTCGGCGTCGGCGATACCGTGCAGGATGGGGTCACCGGCTATCTTGCTACGAACGACGCGCCCTCCTTCACGGCAAAACTCACCCGCCTGTGCCTCGACTCCGAATTACGCAAGCGGATGGGCCGCGCGGCGAGAGAGGCGTCGAAGGTCTATTCCATCGAACGCGCCACGCAACGGATGCTGGAACAATACGAGCGTTTATTGCGCGAGCCGGGGCGCCGCAAAGACAAGTTGTATTTTCGCCTGCGCGAAATCCTGCAAAGGTCCTTGCGATGATGAAGCATAACCAACGCATCGGCGCATGGGGCGAGGAGACCGCCGCGGCGTGGCTTGCAGAACGCGGCTTCGAGATCGCAGCCCGCAACGTCCGCACGCCGTACGGGGAGATTGATATTGTGGCAAAAGCAAACGGAGTTTTTTACTTCGTCGAGGTCAAGACGCTGACCGCGCCGAAGACCTTCCTCCCCGAACACCAGATCACCGCGCGAAAACGCGAACACATGCTCAACGCCGCCGCGCATTACGCCGCAGAACACGAGGTTGATCGCTGGCAGGTTGACGCGATCTCCGTCGAAGGCAAACCCGGCGGGACGCCCGTCATCCTTCGCTTCGAAAATATTCAGTGAACCGATTCTGAGCGAACTCCAACCTCTCCCGCCGTTGGCTCGAAAGTCGGGAGACGTTTAAGTCCTGTTTCATCGCTGCCGCGCTTGGGTATAATTACATCGAACAAACGCACCCCAACCCGCCGCGTCAAGGAGAGCAGCATGGCAAACGTCATCGGACCCGACATCAGTTTCTACCAGGACGACCCCGAAACCCCGCAGGGCGTTAACTTCATCAAGATGCGCCAGAACGCGCAGTTTATCATTGTCCGCGCGGGGCAGAACCTGTGGGGCGACCGCGACTTCAAAGCCAACTGGAACGGCGCCAAAGCGGCGGGGCTTCCGCGCGGGGCCTACTGGTTTTACGACAGTCGCATTGACCCAAAACAACAGGCCGAGAAATGGGCTTCGATGTTCGACGGCGATTTCGGCGAACTGCCCCTGTTCGGCGATTTTGAGGACAACTACGGCGGTCCATATAGGGGATGGAGAAATTGGTACGATTTTCTGGAACGCTTCAAGCAATTGATTCCCGCCGGGAAGGAGATCGGCGTTTATACCGGGTATTACTACTGGCTCGAGAACACCGTTTCAGCCGGAATTCCAACCGCCTCGCTAAATTATTTCAAACAATACCCATTATGGATCGCCGCCTATAACCCGACCGGCCCTTCCGTCCCCAAGCCCTGGGATTCGTGGACATTCTGGCAGTTCACCGACAACGGCAACGGCGCGATCTATGGGGTCGAAAGCCTGAACATAGACCTGAACTATTTCAACGGCGGACAGGATGTCTTTGAACAGCGCTTCGATATAACGTTGGGTCCCGCGCCAGATCCGATCCCGCCGGGAAAAAACTACCGCGTCACGGTCGCTTCGCTCAAAGTTCGCTCAGGACCGGGACTGTCATACGACCAGCTCGGCAGTGTCAAACTCAACCAAGTCGTCGAGAGAATCGAATCCAATGCGGATGAGACCTGGCACAAGATCCGCACGCAAGACGGAGGCTTGACCGGCTGGAGTTTCGCCGCCTATCTGCAAAACATCGGCGGAACCCCGCCGGATTCGGGGACGGGATCAGGCGGAACCGGGACGGAAACCCCTCCGCCGGCGGAGGAAACGACGGCTTCATATCGTGTAACGGCTTTCTCGCTCCGGGTCCGCGAAGGACCGGGGATGTCCTATCAACAGATCGGGAGCGTTAAATTCAACGAGATCGTCGAAAGCCTCGACGCGAGCCAGGACGGTGTGTGGCTGAAGATTCGCAAACCTGACGGCAGTTTGACCGGTTGGTGCGCGGCTTCGTACATGGAAAAAGTGGGCGTATCCCCTGCGCCCGACGATGGGGGAACCTCCACGCCGCCCCCGGAGGATGAAGGAGGGGAAGGGGACGGCGAATGGTATCGTGTAACCGCATCTTCCTTGAAAATTCGCACGGGACCGGGCCTTGAATTCGATTCCATCGGCGCGTTCACGTTCGGCGAATTGGTGGAAAAACTCGAAGCCAGTCCCAACAATGAATGGCTGAGAGTGCGCAGCAAGGATGGATTGAAGACCGGCTGGAGTTTCGGTCAATACCTGATCGACGTCAAAAACCCGGGAAGCGAACCGCCTCCCTCCACGACCGTGCCGGAGTATAACGACAAGAATTGGTACAAGGTGACGACGCCCACGCTCAACCTGCGCGAATCGCCGAACCTGACGGCGAAGATCATCGCCACGTTATCGAAGAACGACATTGTTCCCGCGCTGGACGAATCCGACTCGGCGTGGGTTCAAACGCAGAAACTCAACGGCGCGACGGGCTGGTGTTCGCGCGATTATCTGACGCAGGTCAGCGAGCAGAAGAGACCGGATTCGATCACGCAACTCTTATTCCCCGGCGTGACTTATCTCCGCAAAGACCTGACGACCCCGCGTCCGATCGTCGTGCACGTCATTGCCGTCGAACTGCAAAATCCGAAACTGGAATTCCTCGTCACGCCGTCTGCGGGCGGAACGGATGTGCTTTGCACGCGCACAACCTCGGAATTCCTCGAAGAGTTCAAGTTACACGTCGCGATCAACGGCGGATATTTCGGTTATCTCGACGCGTCCTTCGACCCGCCCAAGTTGTGTCCGAACGGCGGCGACCCGGTGCGCATCAGCGATTACGCCGCCTCGCGCGGCAAGGTCTATTCCAACAAGAAGACCGCCCAGCCGGTGATCCACATTGGGAAAAAGAATCAGGTTGCAATCAACCCGAAAAAAATCGCGGCGTTCAACGCTGTTTCCGGCGACCGGCTGGTGGCGGTGAATGGGCAGACGGTGAAGAATCTCGCGGCGCAGGTTCCCAATCCGCGCACGGCGGTTGGTTTAAGCAAAAATGGAAAGTGGCTGACCCTGATGGCGGTGGATGGGCGGCAGCCGGGTTATAGCGAAGGCGTGACTTTTCCCGAACTGGCCGAGTTGCTCATTTCATACGGAGTCTATACGGGAGTAAATATGGACGGCGGCGGTTCGACCGCCATGACCGTGCGCGGCTTCGACGGCAAAGCGCGAGTCCTCAACTCCCCGATTGACATGAATCAGCCCGGCAAGGAACGGGCGGTGGGCAATCATTTGGGTCTGTTGATAAAACCGTAGATACCGTCATTGCGAGGAGCGCTCTTGTTCTTCGCGACGAAGCAATCTTATGAGTTAATCCTGAGATTGCTTCGTGGCGCTGAAGCGCCACTCGCAATGACGGGAGGAATCATTCCTCCCCAAACTGTTCCTTCGCTTTTTTGGTCTGCTTGCCGCGTTCGTCGGTGTTCAAAATCCGTTTGCGGATTCTAAAGTTCTGCGGCGTGACTTCGAGCAATTCGTCGTCGGCGAGGTATTCAATCGCCTCGTCCAGCGACATCTGTCGCGGCGGAGTGAGGCGGATCTCCATATCTCCGCGGGCGGCGCGGATGTTCGTCAGATGTTTCTTCTTGCAAACATTCACCGAGATATCGCCCGAACGCGCGTTTTCTCCGACCACCATGCCTTCATAAACATCCACGCCAGGCCCCACAAAAAGAATCCCGCGTTCCTCGGCAGACTTTAACGCATACGCCGTCGTCGTTCCGGGCTCCCAGGCCACCAGCGAGCCGGACTGACGGGTGTTCATCGGCCCCGCCAACTCATCGTAGCCGTGAAAGATGGTGTTCATCACGCCCGCGCCGCGCGTGGAGGTGAGGAACTGATAGCGAAAGCCAAGCAAGCCGCGCGTAGGGACGATATAAACCATGCGCGTCGTCCCCTGACCCGAATCCTGCATGTCCATCATTCTGCCGCGCCTCCCCCCGAGCATTTCCACCACCGCGCCGACGGTCTCGGCGCTGGTCTCGATGTGAACTTCTTCATAGGGTTCGAGCAAAACGCCGTCGTCGGCTTTGTGATAGATGACTTCCGGGCGCGAGACCTGGAATTCATACCCTTCGCGCCGCATGGTTTCGATGAGAATTCCCAGGTGCAATTCGCCGCGTCCGGAGATGAGAAAATTTTCCGCCGAGTCGGTATCCGCCACGCGCAAGGAGACGTTCGTGCGCAGTTCGTCGTTCAGCCGCTCGCGCAACTTGCGCGACGTTCCCCATTTGCCTTCCTTGCCGGAGAAGGGAGATGTGTTCACACCAAACGTCATGCGGACGGTCGGCTCCTCCACTTTGATGGAAGGCAACGCAACCGGGTTGGCGGGGTCTGCCAGCGTCTCGCCGATGGCAATGTCTTCCAAACCTGCAAGCGAAATAATATCGCCCGCAAGAGACTCTTCGACTTCAACCTTGTTCAAACCTTTAAAGGTGTAAAGATAGCGCGCGGTTTCCGGGAGAATCTTTCCATCCAGTTTGATGCGCGCCAGTTTCTGCCCGGCTTTGATCTTCCCGGCGAAGATGCGCCCAACCGCGGTCACGCCGCGATAGTCGTCGTAGCCGAGCGTAGTGATGAGCATTTGCAGGGGCGCGTCCGCGTCCACCTTTGGGGCGGGGATGTGTTTGAGGATGGCGTCGAACAGCGGCGAAAAGTCCGGCTCCAGGTTCGGGGAGAGTCCCGCCTTCCCGGCAGTGGCCTGGGCGTAAACGACGGGGAAATCCGCCTGCTCTTCGCTCGCGCCGAGTTCGATGAATAAATCAAACGTTTCGTTCAGGACGCGATCCGGTTCGGCGTCTTTGCGATCCACTTTGTTGATGACGACGATGGCTTTGTGTCCCATCTGGAGCGCCTTCTTCAAAACGAAGCGCGTCTGCGGCATGGGTCCTTCTGCCGCGTCCACGAGCAAAAGCACGCCGTCCACCATGTTCATGACGCGTTCCACTTCGCCGCCGAAATCGGCGTGGCCCGGCGTATCCACGATGTTGATCTTGATGGGCTGGTTCGTTTGCGGGTCAATCAGGCTGATGGCGGTGTTCTTGGCGAGGATGGTGATGCCGCGCTCGCGTTCCAGGTCGTTGGAATCCATCACGCGTTCTTCAACGTGCTGGTTTTCGCGGAAGGTGTGAGACTGGCGCAGGAGTCCGTCCACAAGGGTGGTCTTGCCGTGGTCAACGTGCGCGATGATGGCGATGTTTCTAAGGTCGGTTCGGACGTTCATAAGAGGCTTCTTTCGGGTGAAGGGTAGGGAGTGGAAGGATTAGTGAGAGTGAACAGGGAATGGCGGTTGGCCACAAAAAAGACCTGGCGGAGCGCCGAGGTCTTGGAGGGGTCGTTCGGCTTGCGGGCGGTATTTTATCAGAGAGAGAGGGAATGAGGAAGGGATTTTATAGCCTTGCCAAACTTCCAGCCCTGCGAAGGTCGCGGTAATTCCACAAAACCTGCCAGATGCGGAGCGCGGCTTCGATCTGTATTTTCAACGACATTTTCGATTTTCCAAATTTGCGGTCGGCAAAATAGATGGGAACTTCGCCGATCTTGAATTCGAGGCAGTGCGCCAGGTAGATCATCTCTACAAGAAAGATGTAGCCCGTGGCTTGAATGTGTTCAAAAGGCATTTGCTTCAAGGTCTCGATGCGCCACATGCGGTAGCCGGTGGTCACGTCGCGCAGGGGAAGTCCTAGGATGGTGCGGGCGTAGAAATTCCCGAACGCGGAAAGCCCCTTGCGCCAGGGCGACCATTTTTCGTCCACCGAACCGCCGCGGATGTAACGCGAGCCGAGGACGATGTCGTTGGTTTCGAGCAGTTTTATCATTTCGACCAGCGCAGCCGGGTTGTGGGATAAATCCGCGTCCATCTGAACGACGGCCTGGGAGTCGCTGTCGAAGATTTTTTGAAATCCGTTGAGGTATGCCGAGCGCAGTCCCATCTTGCCGGGGCGGTGCAGGGTTTCGATTTTGCCGCCGTGCTTTTTGGAAAGTTCCTCGGCCAGCCTGCCTGTGCCGTCGGGGCTGTTATCGTCCACGACGAGCAGGCGCAGGTCGAGCGGGAGCGAAAATAAAGCGGAGACCAGTTTGGGCAGGTTCTCCGCTTCGTTATAAGTGGGGGTGACAACTGTAATTCGCAATATGACTTCCCCGTCTCAGGCGTTCAATAACTCCGTCTTGAATTTTGTCACATCCGGGCCGCGATCCTTCAATGAAGGCACTTCGATCAGTTTCGCGCCAAGACGGTCAGGGCGGTTGGCGACCAGTTCGCGGTCTTTGAGGGGGTAAAAATATTCGACCGATTGCTCCAGCCGCGACTTGAGTTTTTCGCTCAGGATACCCAGATTGGAAGGCGGGACTACAAGGATGAATTCGGCGGGACCGAGATGTCCCAAAAAATCCTCGGGGCGGCTGAACTCACGGATGGTGTTTGCGATCATCAGGCTGACCGCCCTCATCACGTCGTCCGATGCGACAAAGCCATACGTTTCGCGAAACGCGCCCATGTTCAGAAGGGATACGAATAAGAGCGAGGATGATTCCTTCCCAAGAGCTTCGGATAATTTTTCGTCCACCAACGCGCCTTCCGGCAACCCGGTGACGGGGTTGGTCAGGGAACCCTGGCTGACCCGATTGAGCGCGTTCCGCACGCGCAGGCGCAGTTCCTGGACGTCAAATGGCTTGGTGATGTAATCGTCGGCGCCGATCTCGAGTCCTTGTAATTTGTCGGAGCGGTCGCGTTTTTCGGTTAAAAAAATTATGGGAATGTCCGCTGTGCGGCGGTCTTTGCGCAGGCGGCTGGCGACTTCGTAGCCGTCAATGTCGGGCAAGCGAATATCAAGAATCGCCAGATCGGGATTGACCTGCAGGGCGGAGCGCACCCCGTCTTCGCCCCAGTTGACCGTGAAGACCTCGTATTCCTGCGAGCGGAAATATTTCGTAAGCATTTCAGCCACGTCGGGGTCGTCTTCGACGATAAGGATTTTCGACTTTGTGTCCGCCATGCCCGCGCCTTGTCTTTTAGGAAATGGGTTCTTTTTGCACGATGAATTCGCAGACTGGGTCGCCCATCGCCACGCACTTGGACTCGTTCACGCGAAACTCGTTGCCGCCGGAGACCCATTTCAGGCTTTCCTGCAACAAGCCGGTGGAAATGAAGCAAACCGGTTTGTCCACTCCGGTGCGACCCCAGCAACACGGGCATTTGTGGATCGTCCACACCCATTCGGTATCCTTCTCCTCGACGGTGGTTTGCTGGTCGCTTAACTGGGTAAAGATCTTGGCGAAGGCGGGCAAGCCGATGCGGAGTTTGGATTGAAGCGGAAGGACGACAAACGCAAGGTCAGCCGCGCCAGCCAGGGCTCCGAAATTCCGAAGAGCGTCGGCAAACGTGGCGCGCCCGGCGCGCAGGGCAAGTCCGCGTCCGCCGCGCGGACCGTACATTTCTTCCAAGGCGGAGCCAATTGCGGAAAGTTCCGCAAAATCGAATCCCTTATCCAAATTGTCGGGAGGGTAGTTTTCGATGTAGTGGCTCAACCCGCCAAGGTTGAGGATGGCGTTCAATCCATTTTTACCCATCACTTCTTCGAGGGATTTGATGGTGATCAAGCCGAACTTGTTGGGATAATACAAACCAGATTTTTGGATGGGGCTCATAATGACTCCATTAAATCAACTTCGCCAGATCTTCGGCGGCGCGTCGCATATCGAGGAAGATCAGGCCAAGCCTGGCTTGCTCGCGTACCAGGGCGGTCAGAACCGCTTCCTCCCCCACAGAAATCAGGACCACATACCCCTTCAAGCCTTTGATATAAACCTGTTCGAGCGAGCCGCGCCCCAACTCCCCGGCGATACGCTCGCCCAGCGACAACATCGCCGCAGACATGGCGGAGACACGATCTTCCTCCACGCCCTGGGGCAGGGCTGAGGCGATGCTCAATCCGTCCACGCTGACGATTGCCGAGGCTTCGATATCTGGCGATGACGCCTGTAGTTCGCGCAGGCGGTCCACCATTTGCTGTGTGCGATTCTTTGACAAGCCAGCCCTCCTGGGGAAATGTTTACGCCCCAAGAATATCAGGACGTTGTTTACAAACGATGAAACAATTTTAGAACATGGCTTTCATTGTGTCAAGTTCGTTGTCGCGCGGTTTACAAAAGGGCAAGGCAATTCGGGTTGATTTCGCCGCCGCGCATCAAGTTATATTGACAACCCCATACCCTCGTGATAAACTACCGCCGCTTAACCAATTGGTCTCGTGGTGTAGCGGCCTAACATGCGGCCCTGTCAAGGCCGAGATCGCGGGTTCGAATCCCGTCGGGACCGCCAAATAAATCGCCTTCGCGGGCGGTTTATTTTTTTCATGCAAGCCGACTTATAGTACAATACAAATTGCCGGGGCGATGGCGGAATCGGCAGACGCAACAGACTTAAAATCTGTCGGTGGCGACACCGTGAGGGTTCGACCCCCTCTCGCCCCATTCCATATAATGGCATTGCGAGCGGCGGGAGCGAAGCAATTTCCACAGTCAAAAGATTGCTTCGGTTTTCGCTCTTGCAATGGCATCTTTAGATAGAAGGAAGTTATGTTTTTCACGCGTCAGCAATTGGAAGGGATCGAGGATCATGGCCTTGCCCCATACGGAATGCGGAGCAGGGACACGAAAGGACGCGCATACCTCGACGCAGAACCTGAATATCGCACGTCCTTCCAGCGCGACCGGGACCGCATTCTTCACACCACCGCCTTTCGCCGCCTTGAATACAAGACGCAAGTCTTCATCAATTTCGAAGGCGATCACTTCCGCACGCGGCTCACTCACACGCTCGAAGTCGCCCAGATCGGGCGCACGCTTGCCCGCGCCCTCGGCGGGAATGAAGACCTGGTCGAAGCGATCTGCCTCGCGCACGACCTCGGACATTCCCCGTTCGGTCATTCCGGCGAAGTGGCTCTGGCCCGCCTGATGAAGGATTTTGGCGGGTTCGATCACAACAAACAATCCCTGCGCATCGTCACGGAACTCGAACAGCGTTATCCCGAATTCCCTGGTTTGAACCTGACCTGGGAGGTTCGCGAAGGGATGGTCAAGCACGAATCGGAGTACGACATTTCGGACGCTCGCGATTACAACCCCGAATTGCGCGGCAACCTCGAAACGCAGATCGCCAATGTCGCCGACGAACTCGCATACACCACGCACGATCTCGACGACGGCTTGCGTTCCGGGATGCTCACTCCGCAAATGATGGATGGGATCGCCCTCTGGGAGATCCTGCGCGAGACCTTCAATTGGCGCGGAGCGCTCCTGGGCGATATGGAACGCCACCGCATGATCCGCCACCTCGTCGGTTTGCTCGTCACGGACATGGTCAAAAGCGCCGATGAACGGTTAAGAGCGGGTAAGGTCAACTCCGTCGCTGAAATCCAAAAATTAAAATACAACGTCGTCGGCTACAGCGAAGAGACGCAGAGGAGAAACCGGGAATTGAAAGACCTGTTGTATAAAAGACTCTATCGTCATTATCGCGTTGTGCGGATGCAGGTAAAAGCCGAGCGCATCATTTCCGACCTGTTCAACGCCTATCGCGCCGAGCCGGCGATCCTGCCCGACCACGTTCAGTTCTTCATCGAAAAACGGGGGTTGGAGCGCACCATCTGCGATTATATTGCAGGCATGACCGATCGGTACGCTGTCGAAGAACACCAGAAGTTGTTCAACCCCGCCGAGAAACCGTAAGAAACTGTTGTTTCGCCAGGGGGACTGCGCAAAACCCGCTCCCCCAAGTTAAATAACGAAAGGAACCGCCCATGACCCCAGCCAATTATTTGACTCCCGAAGGCGAGGCGAAACTCAAAGCCGAGCTTGAGGACTTAAAAGGACCGCGCCGCGAAGAACTGGCGCAGCGCCTGCGTTCCGCCATCCAGATGGGAGACCTCTCTGAAAACGCCGATTATCATAAGGCGAAGGAGGATCAGGGCTTTCTCGAAGGGCGCATCCAGGAGATCGAAGCCTTGTTGAGGAACGCCGTCATCATCGAAAAAACGACATCCGACGTCGTATCCATTGGCTCGCATGTCACGATCCAGGAGGGGCGCGAGGAACCGGAAACCTATCACATCGTCGGTCCCGCGGAAGCCGACCCGCGCAATGGAAGGATTTCGCACGAATCACCGATCGGTATTGCCTTGATGGACAAGAAAGTCGGACAGGTCGCGGAAGCCGAAACCCCCGGCGGGAAGATCAAATTCAAGATCGTCAGGATCGAGTAAATAATCCCTCCTTGCCGAGAAAAAAACGCCGGATGTCCAAAGATGGCATCCGGCGTTCGATTTAATAGTTCTCTTCACCACATGGACATGTTCACGTCGCCGTCGCCCTTGCCAGCGCGGTTGCGCCCAATATCAAGGCGGAAAGGAGCAGATTTATTCTCAACAACAGGGTCTCGCGTTTTTGCAGGCGGGCGAGTTCGCGCTCGTCGGCTCTGTCTTTTTTCAGTAGGATGCGCTGGATGGCGGGGATCACTTCCCATGTCTGGACCGCGCTTACGATCGCCATTATCAATGCGGCGCTGTGTTTGAAAAGAATGGCTAGCGACCATTGCCCGCTGATGGAGAGGAATCCGTCATAATGCGGGCTTGTGCTGAGTTGAAAAAGCCCGGTTACGAGCAGGGCGCCCATGCAGAACCAGGCAAGCGGTTCGAGCCGTTTTTGCAGGGCGGAGACCAGCCTGAGTTGATCCGTCAAATTCAAAGCGCGTTTTGAAGCGGGCAGGAAAAGCAGATTGATCGCCGCCAGGCTCCCGATCCATATCACAGTGGCGAGCATATGTAGCCAGTAAATCGCCGCCAACACCGGCGTCGAAGGCGCGCTCATCGGGCTACGGACCGGGGGAGGGGGTTTCGACGGGAACCTCCGACGTCGCTTCCGGCGGAACTTCGGTCGCCGGATAGCAATTGGCATAAGCCTGATTCTGGCGTGTCAGGCTGGCTTCGTCCAATTGACCCGCGCCCGCCGCTTTGGAATAAACATCGTATGCCGCGCAGAACTCCGAGGCGTTGAAGAGTTCTTCCGCGTAGCGCAACGAGGCGATCACATATCGCTGATTTGCGTTCATCGTCCCGTCCCACATCGCGGGCCATCCGGCGGCGACCTGCTCGAAGTAACTCGCCGCCTGTTCCCAATCGAGCTCCCAGAAACTTGCGCCCGTCAGGTAGGCGCGCGCGCCGTCGCGCAAACCGATCGCTGTGTTGTCGAGCGGCCCGAACCGCTCGGCGAGCGTCAGAAAATAGATGCCGCCTTCGAGATTGCCTTCCTTCGTGATGAGATCGTGTCCCTTGTTGCGCAATGCAAAGTAATACATGCCGTCCACCTGCGCGGCTTTGTAATTCGGGTCCAGTTTGCGGATGGTGTCGAGCGCGGTCAATGCCCCAGTCCAATCCTGGGCGCGGATGAGTTCCTGCGCGCGCGCGTAAGCGTTTTCCGCGCCGCTGAAATCGGGCGTGGCTGTCGCGGTGGGGGCGGGCGTCGGCGTGGGAATGTTGCTCAACACCAACACCTCGGTCAATTTTTCCTGCGCGCCGGGAAAGTTCGGGTCCTTCTGAATGATGTACTCGAGACGGATGCGGGCGTTTTCATAACGCCCAAATTGAATGTCAACCAGCGCGAACGAAAACTGCTGCGACAGATCGCGCGCAAGATTGGCGTTCTCCGCGTTCACGCGGGCTTTTATGCCCGAACTATAACCGCCGAATCCTCCCAGTGCGATGAGCAGAATGAAACCCAGGATGCCTGTCAGAATGGATTTCCGTCTCGACGTTTTTTTCGTTGGAGGAGCGGTCTTCGGTTCTTCCGCCGCCGGAACCGGGTTCTCCTCCCCGGACAATTTGCGCGGCTGGGTGTCGTCCGCCTTATACGCTTTCATCTTTTTCGTGCTGTCGTTCTCAACAGGCTTGCTGGATTGTGTGGATTCTAATTCTTCAGACATGGGCGTGATTATACATGCTTTTATTTATGTGGGATGTCGCGCGCAGGGCGCGTTCTTATACGCGCGCGTTGGCGTTGGAGAACGCCAATTATGCAAGTTACAACTTTAGAACGACCTTCGCCTCAGACCAGACGAGGGCGAGCGCGATCAAGCCGCCGGCGATCATGCCGATCAGCGCGGTGACGATGGCTCCGCCGGGCAGGTAAAGCGCGATGAGATAGGCAGGGATTCCGCCGACGATTGCGGCGATCAACCCATTGACAATTGCAGTGTTTGTTCTGAGCGGTTTATGCGTGCGCTTCGCGAGCCAGCCGAAGATGACGATGGCCTCGATTAACAGGGCGATCTCGGCGAAGGCGATGACCGGCGCGCCGATGTTCCGAAAATACGTCACGCCAAGGATGCCGATGACAAGGAAGATGACAAGTCGGAGCCCGACGGCGTACAGGGGAATCATCGGTTCCTTGCGGGCGTAGAAGGCGCGGATGGCGATCTCGTGAATCGCGTAGCCGGTCAATGTGGCGAGGTAGGCGCGGGTCGTCCAGGTGATGAGCCGGGAAATCTCTTCGTCGAAGCCGAAGATTCCGCGCACGATGGGGTGGATGCCTGCCGCCATCACCGCCGCAATGGGCAGGGTTAATGAGATCAAAGCCCGAAGGGCGCGTTCGATCGAAGCGCTGAATCCGCTCCAGTCACGTTTCGAGGCGAGTTCCGAGAGGGCGGGCAGCATGGCGGTGGCTATCGCCGTCCCGAGGATCGTCTCCGGCGCTTGCATCAACATCCAGCCGTAGGTGAGCGAGGTGATAGCGCCGACCTGGTCAAGGCGCGAGGCGAGATTATCGCGCGCGAGAAAGATGATTTGAATGCCCGTCATGGTGAGCAAACGCGGCGCCATCAATTTGAGGGCTTCGATCAAACCGGTGTGACGGAGATCAACTTTCGGCGTCCAGCGGAAACCGTACTTGACGAGACCGGGAATTTGAATGAGCAGGTGAAGCGCCGCGCCGAGAATGACGCCGTAGACCAAGCCTTGAACGCCGAAGCGCGGCGCGAGAAAGCGCGCGCCGAAGATTTGACCGATGTTGTACATGCTGGGCGCGAGCGCGGGCAAAATGAAATGCTGGTTGGCTTGCAACGACGCCATGACCAGACCGCTGATGGAAAAAATGATCGTGCCGATGAGATTCAGGCGCATTAATTCGGCGAGCAGTTTGCGCTGTTCTGCGCCGAAGCCGGGCGCGATGCCGATCTCCGCGTCCACGATCTGCTGGGCGAAGACGGCGACGAGGACGGCGGCGGCGCCTGTTGCCAGAAAGCCGACGTTCGCCACGCGCGAGAATAAATCCCATGCGGCGGCGCGGTCTTTGGTTGTGAGATATTCGGTGAGCAGCGGAATGAACGCCATACTCAATGCGCCGCCGGAGATCAGCGCGAAGAGCAGGTCGGGCAGGTTGTTGGCGGCGTTGAACGTGTCGAGCAGGTGGACTTCTTCTGAATATTGGCGCGCCACAACCCCGGCGCGGACGAAGGCGAGAATTTTATCTATGAAGAAGAAGAAGGCGACGGTCAGCGAGTTGCGGGTGAGGCGGGAGAGGGAGGGCATGAAAGGGTCGCGAGGGAATGTGGTCTGCGATCTGTAATTTGTATTACAGCGCAAAGTTGCTCCCGATGACGGGATTTTCGCGCAACACGGCGGCTTTGAGCGCGACCTTGCGCTGTAATGTTAGTGACTGACGGGCGATTTGGGGATTTCGACGCCGGGGAGTTTATCGGCGAGCAGGTGAATTTTGTGAATCATGATGGGGAAGCATTGGACGCAGATGCGCTTTGCCTCGCCTTTGAAGGTCAGGTTTAACAGTGGGATTTGGTCGTCGGTTCGATCGCAGTTCAGGCATACGGGTGTGTTCATTTGTTCATCTCCAAAATTAATATGGCGTTTGACGATAGAGCCCGTCCCGTTCAGGACGGACAAAAACTATACCACAAAGAAAAGATGTCTTGCGGTTACAACGCGGCTTTGACGACTCCGCCGTCCACCGCGAGAGCGACTCCGTGAATGTAGGACGCGGCGGGCGAGACGAGAAAAGCGGCGGCGTTGGCGAATTCCTGCGGCTGCGCCATGCGCCCCAGGGGAATCTCCGCCGTTTGTTTCGCGGTTTCCTCTTCCGCGCTGGTTTGGTTGTTCTTTGCGCGGAATGCCATTAACTCTTCCACGCGCTCGGTGAGAGTCCAGCCGGGCAGGATGGCGTTGAAGCGGATTTTCTCCCTTCCGAGATCGAGCGCGAGAGATTTGGTCAACCCCACCGTCGCCGCCCGCACGCTGTTGGAAAGAATCAGATTTGGCAAAGGCTCTTTGACGGTAAACGACGCGATCGCCAACACGCTTGGCGCGGACGATTTTCTCAAATGCGGCAGAGCGGCGCGAATCAGGCGCGCGTGACTCATGAAGGATGTATCAATCGCCCTTTGCCAGTCCGCTTCGTCGAACGATTCAAAAGGACCGGCGGGAGGTCCGCCCGCGTTGGTGATGAGGATGTCGAGTCCGCCGAGAGAATCCGCAGCGGATTGAATCAATTGATTCGCGGTCGAAGCGCCGCTCACGTCTCCGACCAGACCGTAAGCCCGCGCGCCGGTTTCTTTGGTTATCTTCTCCGCCGCCACAGACGCCTTTTTTTCGTCCCGGCTGTTTACGGCGACACGGCATCCTTCGCGGGCGAGGGTCAATGCGGTTGCGAAACCGAGTCCGCGTGAAGACCCGGCGATGAAGGCGCGTTTATCTTTGAGGTGTAGGTCCATGACGGCTCCTTGGGGTGTAAATAAGCAGACATGTAGGCATGTGAACAAGGTGACAAGTAAATATGTAGCGACATGGCGATCTGTATACCTGTATATCTTCTCTCAACCGACAACTTCAATCCTGCTGTCCCACACATCTCCATGCGTCCAGTTTGCTTCCGCCCATTTTTCAACTGCTTGAAGCGCGGATCGCAGAAAGGCGGGGTCGTTCCCGATCATGACGCAGGCGATGCGCGCCTCCTCCCATTTGTCGTGAAAATCCATTTCGGCGATCGAGACGTTGAATTCGCGATGCAGGCGCGACATGAAAGGTTTGATCCGCCCGCGTTTTTCCTTGAGAGAGGCGCAAAGCGGCAGGCGAAGATGCAGGGAAAGCGTGGCAAGCATTGGATTAGACCAGTCCGCGGATGATGTAAGGTCCGAGCGGGCGGACGATGAATTTGGGCAGTCGTTTCCACATCGTAATCGCAAATTGAAATTTTGGATTCTTCTGATTCAGCGAGGGCAGTTCGCGCCCGGGGGCGAGCCAATACCAGTAGGCGAGCGCTTTTTTTTCCGGCGCCCATTTGGATTTGAACGAGTCGTTGCCCGAGCCGATCAGGCTGCGTCCGAGATCGAAGGTTGTAAATCCCTTTTCGATTGCTTCGAGAATTACCGACCAATACAGAAATTCGCCCGCATGGGAAGACCGCGCAAAGCGCAGGACGTTGGCGTGCAGGTTGAAAATAGTTTTACCTTGATGGATGAAAACCCCGCCGCCGGCGATTCGCCCCCGCGCATCGTACGCGACCGCAAACTGGAGCGTGTTTCCCAGGCTGATCGCCATCTGACGCAGGTAACGCTTCGCGTGATAGGGCGATCCGAGTTCGTGCATGGAAAGCGCGATGGCTTCGTAGGCGTCGTCCAGCAGGTCGAGACGACCGAAGCGGACGGTGAATCCCTTTTTGAGGGATTTGCGGATGTGGTTGCGGTGGTCGGATGAAAATTTTTTGAGCAAGTCGTCCGGGTTGGCGGATAAATGTATCAGATAAGTGAAATATACGGGGTGTTCGACCCAGCCGTCGGGCGGGGGGGAGGCGGTATCGTCGAATCGAAGCGAGACGTATTCGGCGGCGATCTCCTTTGCGAGGCGATGGGCTTCATCCAACAATAAATCGCGGGCTTGATGATTTTCGTAAACGAATCCGCCGTAACTGCCGAAGGGCGCGGCGGCAAGGTAATGACCGAAGACAGGATGCCTGACTTCGAGCAGGGAAAGCGCGCCAAGCGGACGGCCGTTTTCGAGCGCGACAAAACGATGGACGGGATGACCGTAGATGTCGTGAACGAAGTTCATCCACGAATCCAGTCCGACGTAACTGAGACCCGCTTTGAGCGCGGGAATTTCGAGAGCGTTGACCCGTTGAATGTTCATAACTCTTCGACGTACTCCTGGATTGTGGACGTGGGAAAATTTTTAAGGAGCTCTTTCAGAAATTTGGATTTATTTAATGTGAAAGGGAAAAGCAGTGGATGATGAAACATGTCCATGAAGAAGTTTCGAGGGTAGCCATTGGGCGTGACGATCTCGTAGGGGTGCAAAAAAATGACCGGGCTTCTGCCCGCTTTGAGTTCACGTTCGATGATTCGGAAGACTGTTTTACGAAACAACCCGATGGTGAAACTCGACCCGTAGGGGAATTCGCCGCCTGCGACAAGCTTGAGATTCATGTAACGCGGGGCGGTGAATTCGGTCGGGTGTTTGAACAGCGGCAGTGTGCTGACGGGAATTTCCCACACGCCGCTCTTACTGATTGCGACCCCAGCCGGGGCGTATTGCGATGAACTATAAGCGAAGTTGTGTTTTGCCAGCAGCGGATAAACTTCTTCGACGGTGTTGATCATTGGGGCGCGATAGCCGCGCACGTTGTATTTTTGAATCCAATCGGATGAGGCGGTCAGGTCTTTTTCGATTTCTTTTACGTCGGTCAGTTTGCGGTGAACGTGGCAGTGAAAGCCGACCTCATGACCGGCTTTTGAAATTTTTTCCGGCAGTTCGGGATGCCATTCCACCATTTCGCCGACGAGATAGAATGCGGCTTTCGAATCGCCAAGGATTTCAAGGATGGGGTCGAGCGCCTTGAGCGATTGATCGTCGTCGAGTCGGCGGCGCGTTTCGGAGGGCAGAAAATCGTAACGCCGCGAAGGCGCGAACCAGGATTCGTAGTCAATTGTGACGAGTAGACGCGGAGAGGGAGTCATGGCGCGAGGATTATAGCAGTAGGACAAACTGTAGGACAAACTGTAGGACAAACTTAAGTTTGTCCTACAGTTACGGAACCTGTTTGACGACGCAAAACACCGCGCCCAGCCGCGAGACTTCGATTACGGCTGGTTGATCGCGCAGGAATTTGAGGTCTTCGTTGGAGCGCGTGTTGACCAGATAGTAATCGCCGGATTGTATCTCTTTCCCTTCTGTGCGGAAATCGCGGATGGCGATATCCGAATCCGCGTAGTAGGCGGCGATATACGGTTCTCGGCGGACGAAGAGTTGCGCGCCTGGTTCTGCAAGTTGATTCAAGACGAGGACGGATTCGCGGTAGCAAGTCAGCCAGTATTCGGTTTCGTAATTGCGGAACGCGCCGCCCACGCCGCCCGCGAAGGAATTGTAGTACGCGTACTGATAGGGATGGAGTTGTACGAGGGGGATGATCCCAAACGCGAGAACGCAAAGCGCGAAAGCCAGTTTCCAACGCTGTGTGGAGTCTGTGTTCTTATACGGCGACTGGCGTTCCGGGCGCAGCGCGTAGCCGGCGTTCTCTAACGCCGACGAAAGAGTTCGGGGCTTTTGCAAGCGTTGTTCCAGCCAATCGAAGAGGAACTCGAAGGCGAAACCGACGAAGATGAACAACGGCGGCAGGATGAAAAGAAAATGACGGTAGCCGTCGTACATGGCGGGGCGGCGCAGGAGAATGTAGGCGACGGGGACGGCAAACCAGGCGAGGAGTATGGCAAGGGTCAGGCGCTGTTTGCTATTCGAGTTCCAAAGCGAACGCAAAACGCCGAACGCAATCAGGAAGTAGGTCGGTTCGGTGAGGGTGTAGGCGAGCAGGACGGGGAAGTAGCGGCGCGGGACCTCTCCGGCTTGATAGTTATGCCCGGCGAATAATACGTTGAGTTGAGTCGGGTTGTCGGACATGAAGACGAAAACTTCGACGAATTTTTTCAACGGGTCCAGCCAAAGGTAGGGCCATGTGGCAAACATGATGACGAGAGACAAAACTGCGTATAGCCAGATTAGGGGATATTTGAAAATATCGCGGAGTTTGACGCCTTGAACGAGCGCGTAAAGCGCGACTAAAATCCCTGCGAAGGGGGCGAGGATGCGGATGGATGTGGCAATGCCGAGGAAGAAGGATGCAAGGAGGAGATTGGTAACTGGTAACTTGCCCTGAGCAACGCCGAAAGGTTGGTAAATTGGCAGATTGATTGATTGGAGATTGGCTTTCCAAGCGTCAATCATCTCGAAGCCAAAAACGATGGAGCCGAGGAAGAAGGTCAGGAAGGGGATGTCTTTGGGATTGATGAAGGCGTGTCCCCAGAGGAGCGGCTGAAAGGCGAATAGCGCGGCGGCGGCGAGGGCAGACTCCTTCTTCATCCATTTTGAGGCGAGGCGATAGAGGAGATAAACGCCGAGGGTGAAGGTCAAAAAGTTAACCAGGTGCCAGGCTGAGGCGGAGTCCAATCCCAGCGGTTTCAGAAAAGAGAGCAAGGGCAAGGCGACGAGAAGATAGGCGGGACCGCGATTGGCGTGGTCGGAACCGGATGAGCCGAAGGACTGCGCGACATCGAATTCGCCGCTAACCCAGTTGGACGGGGTGTAGGCGTACTTGAGCGCTTCGCCGTAATCGTAGAAAAGCGGTTCGTCCCAGGCGAGACCGTAGGAACGAAACGTCGTCAACCCGATGATGAGGTTGGCGACGAGGAGTATCAGGATGGGATGTTGGCGGAGTTTTTGCATGTGAGAGCAGGGGCGATCCGTTCAAACCGGACGGGTCGCCCCTGCGGCGCGTTATTTATTCGCAATGCGCCGTTCCTGGCGCAGTTTGGCTTGGACGTACCGGGCTTTATCCTCGTCGGTTTCGAGATACAGCGGCGGGATGGGCGTGGGGCGCCCTCTCTCGTCCAGCCCGACGTAAACGAGGTAGGCGGTGTTGGTATGAGTGCGCTCGCCGGTGATGGGGTTTTCCGCGATGACCTGCACTTCGGCTTCCATGGACGCATGCCCGGTGTAGGTCACTTCGGCTGTGAGGATGACGAGGTCGCCGATCTTGATCGGTTCGCGGAAGACAAACGAGTCCACGGCGACGGTGACGACGCGCGTCTGGGCGTGGCGCATACAGGCGAGCGCTCCCGCTTCGTCCACGAGTTTCATGATCCAGCCGCCGTGAACGTTGCCGTAGTTGTTGGCGTGTTCGGGCTGCATCAGTTGCGAGAGGTGTACGCGCGAGGCGCGGGATGTTTTTTGATGAGTCATGTGTTTAGTCCATGTCTTCCCGGAGTTCGCCGGAGTCGAGGGTGTGAAGTTTTTCCGGCGTTTCCATCAATACGTCAACGAGCGAATGGCTGAGTTCGGGCATGAGCGGCGCGAGAGGGACGCTTGCCGGAAGTTGAATTCTGCGCGGGGCAGGCGGGGGATCGAGCCGCGGCTGCGCCTCGTCCACGGCGCGTTTGGCGACGATGCGCGGGTCGTTGGTCAGCGCGCCGACGAACTCGCCGAGGACGGAATATACTTCGCGTTTGGGCGTCACAAAGCCGATCCATTCGCCGGCGCGATTGAAGAGATAGGGATATTGCAGGAACGCGTCCGCGTCCCCGTTTGTGTTGTAGATTGGGATTAATGAAACCTTTGTCATGCCTGCCTTAGAGAGTGTTTCTTAAGTCCTTTTTGGACACGGATTATGCGGATTTCACGGATTCTCACGGGAAAAACCTCTTATTAAATCCGCGCCAGTCCGCGCAATCCGTCAAATCCGTGTACTTAAGAAACGGCCTCTTATGATTCGTCGTCTATATCATTATACGTCCAGTAGCGGTTGACGAAGAAGTTCCATAACATGACGACGCCGACCGCCGCGGCAAGGGTCAGATTTTTGGCGTAGAACTCGGCGGTGAGATATTCGGTGTGAAAAATGTTTTCGACGAGGCGCAGGAGCGGGGGTTCGAGATAGTGCAGGGTGGGAATGCGGATCGCCATGCCTGCGGCGTTGACGAGAAAAAACATGCCCAGCTGATTAAGGATGGGGCGCGAGCGCGATTCGGGGTAGGTCCAATAGCGGTTCCATGTAAAATTGCTGACGACCGCGCACAGGAAGGAGATTGTCCCGGCGGCGACGAGGGGCAGGTCGAAGACGCCGTGCGAAAGCAGATTCATCATGCCGAAGTCAATCGCCGCGCCCAGCGCGCCGACCACGGCGAATTTGACGAACCGAATCCTCTCCCGCGAATCGGTCAGGATCATGCCAGACCCAGTTTTTGTTTGAAGAATGGAATCGTGCGGCGGACGCCTTCCTCCAGTCCAACTTGCGGTTCCCATCCCAAAATGGTTTTTGCGCGCGCAATGTCGGGTTGCCTGCGTTGTGGATCTCGCGCGCTGCGGGCGTTTTCCATGTAGGCGATGCCGCCTTTGTTGCCGGAGATGCGGTTGATCGCCTCGGCGAATTCGAGAATGGTCATTTCGACCGGGTTGCCGATGTTGACCGGCATGTGTTCGCCTGAATACATCAATTTTACGATGCCGTCCACCAGGTCGTCTACGTAGCAGAACGAGCGCGTCTGGCTTCCGTTCCCATACACGGTGAGGGGTTGACCGAGCAGCGCCTGCTTGAGCAGGTTTGGCAGGGCGCGCCCGTCTTCCAAATCCATGCGCGGACCGTAGGTGTTGAAGATGCGCACGATGCCGGTGTTGACGCCGTGAAAGCGGTGATATGCCATTGTCAAGGACTCGGCAAAACGTTTGGCTTCGTCGTAAACGGCGCGTTCGCCGACCGGGTCCACGTTGCCGGGGTAGGTTTCCGCCTGCGGATGAATCTCCGGGTCGCCGTAGATTTCGCTGGTCGAAGCGAGGATGAAACGCGAGCCTTCGCGCCGCGCGATGCCGAGGCAGTTGTGGGTTCCCAGCGCGCCCGCTTTCATGGTTTGAATGGGCAGGTTGAAGTAGCCCGATTTCGATTGCGGGTTGGGGCTGGCGGGCGAGGCAAAATGCAGGATGGCGTCCACCTTGCCGGGGACGAAGATGTAATTGGAGACGTCGCGCTTGATGAATTGAAACTTTTCATTTCCCGCAAGATGGGCGATGTTGTCGGGGCTGCCGGTGATGAAATTGTCCATGCCGATGATTTCGTGACCCTCGGCAAGCAGGCGGTCGCAAAGGTGGGAGCCGAGAAAACCGGCGGCGCCCGTGATTAAAATTCGCATTGGTTGATACCTCTTTGTAGTATTACTGATATGAAAAAAGGTTTGCCGCAGACCTGACGCTTAATTTTTGTCCAAACTAGGCTGCATTTCATCGTCGCCAAGTTCTGGACACGGCTTTCTCGGATTTCACGGACGAACACGGAAAAACCCAGGAAAAAAATCCTCAGAATCCGTGCGTTCCGTGTAATCCGTGTACGAAAGGGTTTTTTATTCAGCCCATCGCGCGATGACTTGTCGATTATTTTGGGCGAAATTTAGGTGTCGGGTCTTTTTTGTCCTTTGGGGTGAAACCCTTTCATGAATGCTCTGTGAAACCTGCGCCAGTCGCGAAGATTTTGCGCAGTACGACAAACTTCAGTTTGTCCCCGCGCAAAGCGCAAACTGAAGTTTGCGGCGCGTCCGCGCTATGGTTACTTCCAATCCAGCCGGGCGATCAATCCGTCCCCGGTAACTTGATAAGATTTGCCGTTGCCGCTGTCCACCAGCCAGAGATTGCCCTGGTAGGTCACGGCGAGAAAATGACCCGTTTGGCCGTCCACTTCGGCGGGCGCCCATGCGGGTGTCTGCGGTTCGAGTCCGTTCTTATCCGGCGGCGGGAAGAGCGTGGCGCTGTTTGAACCGTCGCGGTCCATCACGACGAGGCGGTAGCGGCTGGTGTCGCTCTGGTCGTTGAAAATGGATTGCAGGTAGGCGATCTGAAACGACGCTTCCCTTCCGATGTACTGGATGGGCGACGCGGACGGATAGGCGAACATCCCGGTCGAATCGGCGAGGGTCGCTGCCGTCTCGTTGCTGAACGAGAGGGCGGAGAGGTCGAAATAGGGTGACTCTTCGCCGGAAATGGGCGCCGGCGCGGGGGCATGGCTGACGAAGTATAAACTGTTTCCATCCGCGCCCCAGACGATGGGCGGAATCCACGCCCAGTCGCTGTGGGTGTTCAGCGGGGTGATCTCGAGGGTCGGCTTTATATAACCGCCGTCCTGGTCCACCATGCCGATGCCGTCGGGGCGGGAGTAGGCAAGACGCCCGTCCGGGGCGAAGGCGAAGGTCATGCCCCACCAGCCGTAGACTCCGCCGCTGTTGGCGTAAAGCAAACGGCGCGGACTTCCGCTGTTGGTGAGGCTGACGCGATATAAGTCGTTGTTGGCCTGCCAGCCGGGGGCGGCGCTGCGCGGCTCGACGGTGGAGTACGCTACAGAATTCGTTCCGGGAATCCACGCCGCGAAATGGACGATATTTTTCGCTTGAAGCGAGATCAATTTCGGCTCGATGTTTTTCGTGCGCACCGCCCAAAGCGTGTTGATCTCTTCGTCGGCGGGTTTGCTTGATTTGCGCGTGAAGACGAGGTATTCGCCGTTGGGCGAGAGCGTGAAGATGCGCCCGTCCAGGTCGCCTGTGCTGACGATGACGCGCCGGTTGGCGGTCGAGCCTTCCATGATCCAGGCGTTGCCGCCCGCCAGATATGCCAGTGTGCCGGGGATGTTCAACGGGGCGAAGGATGCCTGCGCGCCGACCATGACGATCTCGGGCAGGGCTTCTTTTATCAGCACGGATTTCACGATGGTTTTGCTGATCTCTGCGCCGTCTTCGAGGATTCTGCGATAGGTGACTTCCTCCAGCCCGTTTACCCCGGCTTGAACGAGGCGCGTCTCTCCTTCGGGGAGGGTTTCGTTGCGCGCCACCTGCCGCTCAAAAGGGATGACGACTTCTTCGGTCTCGAAGAGTTCTTCGACTCGAATCAAGACGATGCTGTCGCCGTCGCCGATGACGGTGTAGAGCGGGGGGGCGGTTTTGTCGAGTTTTCCCACTTCGTACCCGGCTTCTGCCAGCGCTTGCGATACGGTGACGCCCGCCCCCACGCTTGTGTCTGTGGTCGCGCCGTCGGCGGTGATGCGGACGGTGATCTTGTCGTTCAACTGCGGGGAGCGGCAGGACGCTGTCAGCGAGGTTAAAAGCAGGATGGTCAGGATCAAGCCGGGGCGGAGTCTGAACCGGGGCATGTGTTGTATAATCCGACGACTATTTGATCCGCCCGGTTACGGTCATGACTCCGTTTGCGATGGCGATGGATTCCAGTCGAAATCCGCTGGCGACGGGCCCAAACGAACCGGTGAAGGCTTCGTCAATGACGGCGCCGACGGCTGTGTTCAAACCTTCGGGCGCGGGGAAGGGACCGAAATCGGCGGAGGCGATTTGAATTGCGGGCTGGCCGGTGACGGGATCGAGGATGACGTTCATGACGATCAGCATGTTGGCGGTGAACCATCCCTGCGTGATCCTGCCGTATAATTTCAGTTGACCGTCGCGCAGGAAAATTTGCGGGTCGGTGAAGGGTGGGTCTGCCTGCTGGGAAAGTTTTTGCGCCATGAAGCCGGTGAGCTGGCTTTCGGTGATCTGTAATGTGATGACGCCCGTCTCGGCGCCGGTGACGATCGCCTGTTGGATCATCTCCTGCATGGAGAGGGCGGCTTCGGGCGAGGCGGGGATGGTTTCGGCGGGGTAGTCGGGTCCGCCGACGTTGATGGAACACGCCAGCGATGCGGCGATAAGAATGGAAATAAATAGATGGAATCGCAGTTTTGATTTCATGATCATGTTCACCAATTTTACAGCGGAGCAATTATAGCATGGGCGAATCGCAATCCATTTCAAAAGGTGAGTTGAGCCTGGCGGCGAAGATCGAGGCGATGTTGTTTGTTTCGGCGGAGCCGGTGGCGACGGCGCAGTTGGCGCAGGCGCTGGATGTGACGGCTTCGGTCGTGGAGCGCGGTTTGAAGGAGCTCGAAGAGTCGCTTCAGGCGCGCGGGTTGCGCCTGCAAAGGAACGCCGGGCGCGTTCAATTGACGACCGCGCCGGAACTGGCCTCGCTGGTGGAGACTTTCCTCGGTCTGGAGGCAATTACGCATCTCAGCCGCGCGGCGTTGGAGACGCTTGCCATCATCGCCTATCAACAGCCGGTGACGCGCCCGCAGATCGATTCGATCCGCGGCGTGAACAGCGACGGTATGTTGAAGAGTTTGCTGGGCAAGGGCTTGATCCTGGAGTCGGGGCGCACGGACGGGCCGGGGCGCCCGATCTTGTACTCGACCACGCCGGAGTTTCTCCAGCATTTCGGTTTGAGTTCGATCCTGGAACTTCCGCCGCTCGCCGCGCCTGTTGAAGATGAACCGGCGGAGTTATTGAAGGGATAAAATGCAGGAACGATTACAGAAGATATTGGCGCAAGCCGGTTATGGGTCGCGGCGCGCGTGCGAGGAATTCATCGTTGCCGGGCGAGTCTCGGTCAATGGGAAGGTGGCGGCTCTCGGGCAGAAAGCGGACCCGGCGTCCGATACGGTCACTTTGGACGGCAAGGCTTTGGCGAAGCGCGAGGCGCTGGTCTACATCGCACTGCACAAGCCGCGCAATGTCTTATCCGCCGCGGAAGGGCAGGATGATCGTCGAATCGTCCGCGATTTGATCCCGGTGCAGGGGCATCTCTATCCGGTGGGGCGGCTCGACTTCGACTCCGAGGGTTTGATTCTGATGACCAACGACGGGGAGTTGACGAATAAACTCACGCATCCGCGTTATGGGCATGAAAAGGAATATCGGGTTCTCGTGGCGCGTCGTCCCGACAACGAGCAACTCGATGCGTGGCGGAGAGGCGTGGTCTTGTCCGACGGCGATAAAACGCAGCCCGCTCACGTCAACTTTCTTTCCACATCCGGCAAGGGCGCGTGGATTCGAGTCGTGATGGGCGAGGGGAAGAAGCGCCAGATCCGCGAAGTGGGAAAACTGCTCGGCTTGCCGGTCGTGCGCATCATCCGCACGCGGATTGGGACGCTGAAACTGGGCGACCTCAAGCCCCGTCAGTGGCGGTATCTCACTGAGGATGAGGTGCGGGAATTGAAAGGGGGCGCAGCCGCGACGTTCGAAAGGAAACCGCGCCCAAAGCGGGTTTCGCGGCGGACTTGATGATGTTGAGATGTATTTCAAATTAACCGGGCAATCCCTGTTGGCGTCTTTTTTTTCAACGCGAAAGGCGCGAAGCGGGCGAATTTACGCGAAGATAATACTTGTACTCAAGGATAAATGAAAACGATACAACGCATTTTGCTTCTTGCTCTTACGGCGATCGTTGCGACCGCCTGCCGGGGATTGCCGCGCATCAACGATACGCGCCCGAACTTTTTGATCATCGTCACCGACGACCAGCGTTACGACACGATGGAGTACATGCCCAACACCCAACGCTTGATCTTCGATCAAGGCGCGACCTTTTCGCGCGGGTATGTCACCACTCCGTTTTGCTGTCCGAGCCGCGCCAGCATCCTGACTGGGATGTACGCGCACAACCATGGAGTTTACGTCAACGAGATTCCGCTCGAGATCGGGACGGTGGCTGAGGCGCTTTACCGGAACGGCTACTTCACCGGGTTGGTCGGCAAGTATCTGAATTCGTGGAACGGGGACATGCGTCCCGAATTCGATTACTGGGTGTCGTTTTGGGGTGGGACGATGAAGCATTATTACGACCCGGATTTGAACGTCAATGGAACCTGGTCGAAGCACGCCGGTTATTCCACTTATTTATTCCGCGATTATGGACTTGAATTCCTGGACGAAGCCGCGCGGCAGTCCAGACCGTTTTTCCTGCTCTACACTCCCAATGCGCCCCATGCCCCGTTTACGCCCGCCAAAGAGGATACAGCGCTTTACACGGACCTGCCTCCGTACCGCCCGCTCAGTTTCAACGAGGCGGACGTTTCGGATAAGCCGGAATCCATATCGAACATGGCGGAGTTGTCCGCTGAAGACATTGCCGCAATTGATAACACCCGCAGACGGCAGATTTTGACTCTCGTCGCGCTCGACCGCACGATCCCGGACATCGTCAATAAATTGAGCGAGATCGGCGAACTGGATAGCACCGTCATTATCTTCATCTCCGACAACGGCAAACACTGGGGCGAGCACCGACTGGACTCGAAAAGCACAGCGTATGAGGAATCGGTCAAAGTGCCGTTTGCCATCCGTTATCCGCCGCTGATCCCGTCTCCCTATGTTGAAGACCGCATCGTCGCCAACATAGACATCGCCCCAACTATCTACGAACTCTCCGAAACGGCCGCCCCCGGCAATGTGGACGGACGTTCGCTGGTCGCTTTGTTAGGCGGCGCGGACGATTGGCGCGATCACATCCTGCTCGAAGCCTGGCCCGACCGCGGCGCCTGGGCGGCGATCCATACCGGCGACTCGCTCTACATCGAGACGGTGGACGATCTTACCGAGTTCTACGATCTGACGCGCGACCCCTTTCAGATGGAGAACGCTGTTAACGACCCGCAATACCGGGATGTGATCGCCAAACTCAAGCAATATCTGGACGCGGAACGCCCGTCGGGCGCCTTGTCCCCTTGAAAGGTTACTTTTTTCCCTTGACTTTGGCGTTCCTCGAACTTAGAATTCGTTTAACAATCGAACGGAATGCAGGGAAGAGTTCCCGCTCTGGCGGGACGCCGAAGGTGCAAATCTGGGCGAGGCGAAACCGGATGAATCTCTCAGGCAAAAGGACCCTGCAACCGAAACCACTCTGGAAAATTCCCGCGAGGGATACCGACGGTGTAAATTTAGTGGGGTAGTCCAATAGTCAAATAGCCTGTTAGTCAAATGGTCAAAAGCCAGCCGACTAAGCGACTACGAGACTAAAAGACTACAAGACTAAACCAATCTCTCAGGTTCCGTTACAGAGGACGCGCACTCTTTGTATTGCGCGTCCTCTTTTTATTCGCCAACATCCGCGCTACGGCGCCACACCCACAGGAGATAAACATGAACGCCCCTGAAAACCTCAAGTATGCCAAGTCCGACGAATGGTTCGACCCGGCCACCGGCGCGGTGGGCATTTCCGATTATGCCCAGAACCAACTTTCCGATATCGTCTTTGTCGAAATTCTTGTGGAGGAGGGCGAGGAGTTGACCGTCGGCAAACCCATCGCCTCGGTTGAATCGGTCAAAGCCTCGTCGGAAATTTACGCACCCGCTTCGGGCAGGGTCAGCGCCGTGAATAAGGGACTCTCCGAGAAGCCTGAAACGCTCAATTCCGACCCCTATGGCGAAGGCTGGATGATCAAACTTGAAGGCGACGCGGCCGGAGACCTGATGGACGCGGGAGGCTACGAGACCTATTGCGAAGGAAGAGCGCATTAGTTTGGGTCGAATCAGTTGAGTAGGCGAGCAGCCAATTCGTCAAATAGTCGAGTAGCCAATTAGTCAAGTAGTCGAGTAGCCAATTAGTCAAGTAGTCGAGTAGCCAATTCGTCAAGTAGTCGAGTAGCCAATTAGTCAAGTAGTCGAGTAGCCAATTCGTCAAATAGTCGAGTAGCCAATTAGTCAAGTAGTCGAGTAGCCAGACCACCCCGACCACCCGACCCCCCGACTGCCCAACCACCCGACCACTCGACCATCCGACCACCCGACCATCCGACTACCCAACCACCCGACCACCCGACCACCCGACCACCCGACCCCCCGACTGCCCAACCACCCGACCACCCGACCATCCGACTACCCAACCACCCCCGACTGCCCAACCAGGACACTAAAATGACCTATATCCCCATCTCTCCCGCAGAACGGGATGCGATGTTGCAGACCGTCGGCGTAAAAACGCTTGACGACCTCTTCGACGCAATTCCGAAGACACACCGCTTCCCCCAACTCGACCTTCCCCCCGCATTAACAGAAATGGAAGCCGCCGCGCACCTTGCGGATATGGCGTCCAGCAACGAGAACGTACGGCAGGATTTAATCTCATTCCTCGGCGCCGGCGCGTACAACCACTACATCCCCAGCGTGGTGGACCACATCCTGCGGCGCGGCGAATTCTATACCGCGTACACGCCCTACCAGCCGGAAATTTCGCAAGGCACACTGCAAGCCATCTTTGAATACCAATCGCTGATGGCCAACCTGACCGGCATGGAAGTTTCCAACGCATCGCATTACGACGGCGCCACCGCTGCGGCCGAGGCGGCCAACCTGGCGTACGCCCAATTTCGCGGAAAGCGAAAAAAAATCGTCTTGTCGCCCGCAGTTCACCCGCAATATCGCGAAGTCATTCGCACCTATTCGCAAGGCATGGGGCTGGAAACTGTCGGGGACGATATCGAAAATAGCGAGAGCGGACCCGAGGCAGTAATCCCGCACATTGACGAAGCGACCATGCTGGTCACAGTACAATACCCCGACTTCTTCGGACGCATCTACGATTACGCCGACCTGATTAAAACGGCGCACGAAAAGGGCGCGCTGGTATGCGTCGTGGCCAACCCCACCGCGCTGGCCATGCTGAAGCCCCCCGGCGAAATGGGCGCGGATATCGTCGTGGGCGAAGCCCAACCCTTCGGCATCCCGCTCTGGTATGGCGGACCGTACCTCGGCTTCTTCACCACAAAGAAATCCTACGTGCATAAAATGGCCGGGCGCCTCGTCGGCGAAACGATGGACGCGCGCGGCAACCGTTCCTACGTGCTGACGCTCACCGCCCGCGAACAACATATTAAACGCGAGCGCGCCACATCGAACATTTGCACCAACCAGGGGCTGCTGGCGCTGGCGGCCGCGGTCTATGTCTCCGTACTGGGACGGCAGGGCCTGCGGGAAGTGGCCAACCTTTGTTACCAAAAAGCGCATTACGCCGCCGCTGAACTCGAAAAACTGAAAGGTTTCAGCCTGAACCGTTCCGCGCCCTTCTTCCATGAATTTGTATTAAACACGCCAAAACCAGCCGGCGAGATCAACCGCTACCTGCTTGATCACGGCGTTCTTGGCGGCTACGACCTCGGACCCGGCATGAAGAATCAACTTCTCGTCGCTGTAACCGAGATGAACAGCAAGGACGAGATTGACACGCTCGTCGCTTTGTTAAAGGAGATGTAGACATGGCAAACATCGTTGAACCGACCATCTTTGAACTCTCCTCTCCCGGGCGACGCGGCGTGACCATGCCCGCCTCCGACGTGCCGACGACTGATCTGCCCCCCCAATCTTTGCTTCGCTCCGACCTGCCCCTGCCCGAACTCGCCGAAGTGGACGTGGTGCGCCACTACATGAAACTCTCCACCTTCAACTACTCGGTGGACGGCGGATTCTACCCGTTGGGCTCGTGTACGATGAAATACAACCCAAAAATCAATGAAGACGCCTGCCGCCTGCCCGGTTTTCTGTTCTCGCACCCGCTCCAGCCTGCCGAAACTGCGCAGGGAAACCTGGCGCTGATGTACGAAATGCAGGAATGGCTGAAGGAGATCAGCGGTTTTGCAGGAGTCACGCTTCAACCTGCGGCCGGAGCGCACGGCGAATTTGCCGGAGTCTTGATGATGGCGGCCTATCACAAATCGCGCGGCGATACCAGACGCGTCAAGATGCTCATCCCCGACGCAGCCCACGGAACCAACCCCGCCTCGGTCGGTATGTTGGGCTTTACCGTCGTCACCATCCCCTCTGACCCGCGCGGAAACGTGGACCTGGAAGCCCTCAAAGCCGCCTGCGACGATACCGTCGTTGGCATGATGCTCACCAACCCCAACACGCTCGGCATGTTCGACGAACATATCGAAGACGTTATAAAAATGGTCAAAGACTGCGGCGGACTGATGTACGGCGACGGCGCAAACCTGAACGCCCTGCTCGGCATTGTCCGCCCCGGCGACCTCGGTTTTGACGTAATGCACTTCAACCTGCACAAGACCTTTTCCGTCCCGCATGGCGGCGGCGGACCTGGCTCGGGCCCGGTGGGCGTCAGCCAAAGACTGGCAGATTTTCTCCCCTCGCCGCTGGTTGACATCGTGGAAGAGGGCGACGATGAAATCGCCCCGCTGTATGGGTTTGTCGCGCCGAAACACAGCATTGGGCGCATGAAGGCCTTTCACGGACACTTTGGCGGCGGGCTGGTGCGCGCCTATACCTACATCCTCATGCACGGCGCAGACGGCTTGAAAGACATTGCACAATATGCCGTATTGAACGCGAACTACCTGCAGGCGCGATTGCGCGGAACATACCGTATTCCTTACGACCGCATTTGCATGCACGAGTTTGTCGTCGAGGGACGTTTTGACGGGAGCGATGTCCGCGCCCTGGATATTTCAAAACGCCTGATGGATTACAACTTCCACCCGCCCACAAACTACTTCCCGCTCATCGTCCCCGAAGCGTTGATGATCGAACCGACCGAGACCGAGAACAAGGACACCCTCGACCGCTTTGCGGATGCAATGATCAAAATTGCCGAAGAGTCTCAAACCCAGCCGGAACTGCTCCATGGCGCGCCCAGTACCACCCGGTTCGGACGCATGGACGAGGTCAAGGCGGCAAGGGAACTGGTCTTATGTTGCTGGCTGCCGGAGGGGTATAGCGATCAGTGAGCGGTGATCAGTGAGAAAGGAAGCCTCGCGGGAAACTGCGGGGCTTTTTGGTTTGATTTATAATGCCGGTTGGATTTTCAGAAGTTTGAACCATGAGAAATAAAACATCCCCATCCTTTCCGCTCCTGCTGATTTCGGTTTCTGCCCTTGCCTGTTCCTTGTTTACGGGCGGCGCCCGGGCGACCCAGACTGAAGCGCCTGAGTTCGAACCGGTCGCCACCCGGGCGACCCGGACTGAGGCGCCTGAGTTCGAGCCGGTCGCCGCTCCGCTGATCATCGAGCCGGAGTCCCTGCCAAATGCGCAGATTGGCGAAAAGTACGAAGCCCTGATCCGCATCGCCCAGAACGTAACCCCTGTCGGCGATATGTACATTTCGAACGGGTCGCTCCCAGCCGGGCTGGAACTGACCTTCATGCAGGGCGAAGATTCCGCCGTCATTGGAGGAACTGCGACGGAGGCGGGGACGTATTCATTCACCCTCTCCGTCTGGTGTTTTGGAACCCAGGTCAGCGGGCAGACCCTGGATAAAGAATATACGATCATCGTCGAATGAAATTCCCGCTGCGGGCAACGCAGGCGGATGACGCTCACCACCTTCCACGGCGGCGCATCGTCTGAAAACGCGCAGGGTTATAACCGACACCTTTTACAAAGACGCCCCGGAATTTTTACCGCACAGGAGAGAGCCATGCTGAACAAGGTCTTGTTCCACCAATTTCCAACCCTGAAGAGCCTGCTGACGCGCCTGCAATACGAATTCATCTCCATGCTGGGCGTGAGGCGCGATGTGCTGTTCATGAATTTCGGCTATACCGCCCATCACGAGGGGTGCGAGCTCCTGCCGCTTCATCCCGACGACGAGATTCATCGCTATCCCTTGCAGCTGTATCATCACGTGGCAAAACATGCGGACTGGACGAATGCCGACGCGCTCGAAGTCAGTTCGGGACGGGGCGGAGGCGCGTCCTTCATCATGCGCTATTTCAAGCCGCGCTCCTACATTGGCGTGGATTTCTCCCATAAAGCCGTCGAGTTCTGTCGGCAACACCATCAGATGGAGGGCTTGCGCTTCGAACACGGCAACGCTGAAAACTTGAAGTTCCCCGACTCGTCCTTTGATATTGTCGTGAACGTGGAGGCGTCCCTATATTACCCGAACATCGAAAAATTTTTCGGTCACGTCAGGCGCGTCTTGAAACCCGGCGGTTGTTTTCTTTACACCGACCTGCGCTACGAGGAAAAGGTGGAGGACTGGCGCGAACAAGTGCGCGCCCTGGGAATGAAGATCGCCCGCGAGGAGGAGATCACCGAGAACGTGTTGAAAGCCATGGAACAGGACCGCGAGAGACGCATCCATCTGGTCAATACCTATATCCCCGCGATTCTTCGCAAACAGTTCTATCACTTCGCCGGTCTCGACATGACCTCGCCCGAAGCCATGCCTCATTTGGAAAAACGCCGATACTGGTATTTTGTCCTGCAAAAGATATAACGAAGGTCATTATTTTGCCGCGCGCGCTTCCGGGCGCGCGTTTTATTTCCTGAAATGACGTAAAATAACCCTGCCCGCATAATTCGCGATCTTTTGCGCGGAAGGGCGATGGAAGTTAAAATTTTTTAATCGCGCTTCGACGCCTTCAGACAGGAGCAGCCATGCAAACCCTCAGCGAAGAGATTCGCAGCAAAGTGATTTTATTTCAGCAAACCGAGATCACCGAATACCATATCTACAAACGGCTGGCAAAACGGATCAAATCCCCGGAAAACGCCGCCCTGCTCGACCGTATCGCCGAGGACGAGTTGCGCCATTACAACGGCTGGAAGAAATATACGGGCGAGGAAGTCCAGCCGCGCTGGTTCACGGTCTGGTTTTATACCGCCCTCAGCCTGCTCTTTGGCTTTACCTTCGGCGTCAAGCTCATGGAGCGGGGCGAGGACGCCGCGCAAAAAAATTATCAGGCGGTTGCGGGGGAAATCCCCGAGGCGGCAAGATACCAGGAGGAGGAGGACAAACACGAGAGCGAACTGATCAACATGCTCGATGAAGAGCGCCTGCAATACGCCGGTTCGGTGGTGCTGGGTCTGAACGACGCGCTCGTCGAACTGACCGGCGCGCTGGCGGGGCTGACGCTGGCGTTGCAACGCGGCGACCTGATCGCCCTCTCCGGTTTGATCACGGGCATCGCCGCCTCCATGTCCATGGCGGCCAGCGAATATCTTTCCACGCGCTCCGAAAAGACGAACAAACATCCCGTGCGCGCGGCGGTCTACACCGGCTTTGCCTATATCGTCACCGTCAGCCTGCTTGTGCTTCCCTATCTCATCAGCCCGGCCACTTATTATCTCGACCTTGCGATCGCGCTCCTGACCGCCGTGCTTATCATTGCGGTCTTCAATTATTACATCTCGGTGGCGAAGGGCGAATCCTTCCGCGAGCGTTTCCTCGAGATGGCGGGTTTGAGCCTGAGCGTTGCCGCGTTCAGTTTCGGCATCGGCTATCTCATCCGCATGTGGCTTGGCATCGAGGTGTAGGACAAGGCGTAGGACAAACTTAAGTTTGTCCTACGGGCAGCCATGAAAATTTTAGCGGTTGACATCGGCACGGGCACGCAGGATATTTTTCTCTACGATTCGAATCTCGACCCCGAGAACGGATTCAAACTCGTCCTGCCTTCGCCGACGCTGATGGCGAATCGCCGCCTCAGGCGCCGGTTGCGCGATTCGCGCCGCGACCCGATCCTGATTTGCGGGCGACAGATGGGCGGCGGTCCCTCATCCTGGGCGGTCGAGGAACTTGTCCGCGCGGGGATTCCGGTGTATATGACTCCCTCCGCCGCGACGACTCTCAACGATGAACTGGACAAGGTGCGGGCGCTTGGGGTGAAGATCGTAAGCGAGGAAGAGGGCGGCGAACTGCAATTTGCGCGTTATGAGTTTAAGGATTTTGACTTTCCGCTCATCGCCAAAACGTTCGCCGATTACGGCGTGTCGCTGAAAGACCTGGCGGCGGCCGCGGTCGCTGTGTTCGATCACGGCAACGCGCCGCCCGGCGTTTCGGATCGGCAGTTCCGTTTCGATTATCTGGATGAGCGCATTCGGGCGAAGAATTCGCTTGCGGCGTTCGCTTACCTTGCGGGCGATATTCCCAAAAGCATGACGCGCCTGCAAGCCGTGGCGGATTCGGCGCGGAATCTCGACTGTCCGCTCGTGGTGATGGATACGGCTCCGGCGGCGGTTTTGGGGGCGGGCTTCGATCCCGTCGCCGCGGAACGCGAAAATAAAATCGTCTGCAACGTGGGGAATTTTCATACGCTTGCATTTCGCCTGAATGGAAAAGGAATCGCGGGAGTCTTCGAGCATCATACCGGCGAGATTGACCTGCCGAAACTGGAGGGTTTGCTCGGTAAACTGGCGGACGGCTCGCTCAAATACGAGGACGTCTTCGACGACATGGGCCACGGCGCGTTGATGTACGCGGATGAAATCTTTGAATTTGGAAACGACGATTTCGATGTTGTTGTCACAGGACCCCGGCGTTCGCTCTTCAATCGTCAGTCTGAAAGCGTAAATCGTAAACCGTTGCGCCCTTATTTCGCCGCCCCCTTCGGCGACATGATGATCGCGGGTTGCTTTGGTTTGCTCGCGGCTGCGGCGGAGATTCTGCCTGGGTTGGAGGAAACCGTTTCCGGGTCGTTGAGAGGCGGGCGCGGGCGCAGAGTCGCGCCGTGGGATGAGAATCCGTGACCGGCGCGGGGAAATTCGAAAAATAAAAAGCGCGGCGCCTTCGTCAAAAAAGAAGGCGCCGCGTTTGTGTTAACTCTGGCGGGTATCCCAGAATTTTTTGACCGTTTTTGCGAGGCTTTTTTTCAGGTCGTTTTCTTTTACCCCGGCGGCTTTGAAGACCACGACTTTGCTGGCGGCGTCGTTGCCGGAGAACATTCCGAAGGAGATGAAGTTGCCGCCGGCTTCGGCCACGGCTTTGGTGATTTGGGCCAACGCGCCGGGCTTGTCTTCGATTTCGGCGGTGACGCGCAGGGCTTTGGCGCGCGCGCCCATCAGTTCGAGGAAGGCTTTGAAGAGGTCGGTTTCGGTGATGATGCCGACGAGTTTGCCGGAGCGCATGACGGGCAGTCCGCCGAATTTTTTATCCGCCATGATGCGCGCGGCTTCTTCGATGGGGGTGTCGGCTTCGACGGTGACGACTTTTTTGCTCATGACCTGTCTGACGGTGACTTTGCCGATGAGGTAGTTCATCTCCCACACGCTCAGGCTGGTGACGGGCGAGGGCGAGGCGTTCAGCAGGTCGCTGGCCGAGACGATGCCGACGATTTTTCCATCCTGCACGACGGGCGCGCGGCGGATGTGTTCTTTTTTGAGCAGGGCGAGCGCGTCTGGAACGGGGGTTTCTGGCGCGACGGTGATGACAGGGCGGGACATTCTTTCGCTGACGAACATGGCTACCTCCATGATTTTTTTGATTGGGATGTGATGACGGTTGAAATTATATTCAAATTTGGACGATAGAACGTCACGAATTTGGAGTGAACAAGGTCACTTTGAGTAGGGCAAACTTGAGTTTGTCCTACTTTGAGAACTCCCGCATCACTCTTGCCATGTGTTTGGCGTGTTGGGCGTACAGGTCAATGCGGAAGTTTTCGTTGGGGGCGTGGGCTTTGGTGTCGGGGTAGCCGATGCCCATCGTCACCACCGGCAGTCCGAGGTCGTGGACGAAGGGGTAGTTCGGTCCCGACCCGCCGATCATGGGGACGATGTCCATCTTTGCGTCGTAGATTTCTTCGGCGGTTTCCGAAACCAGTTTGACGAAGGGATGATCCGGATCGGTGCGCGCCGCGGGTTCGCCTCCCAAAAAATTAATTTGAACGTCGTTGAAGCCTTCGGCGTCCAAATGGGCGCGCAGTTTTTGCAGGATGTCTTTCGGTTTCTGATTCGGCACAAGGCGAAAGTCCACTTTGGCGGAGGCGAAGGCGGGCTGGACGGTCTTGGAGCCGGGTCCCTGGTATCCGCTGGTGAGGCCGCAGATGGTGCAGGTGGGGACGAAGACTTCTTCGAGTTTCAAGTCCATGCCGCCGGTCAGCCCTTTGATGAAGTTCTTTGCGCCGTAGCGTTTTTTGTATTCGTCCGCCATGTCGGGCAGTTTGTCCATAAATTCCCTGTCGCGTTCGGTGGGCTGGACGCAGTCGTCGTAAAAGCCGGGGATGCGAATCCGCTCGTCTTCGCCTTTGAGCGTGTTCAGCGCCCAGACGAGTCTCCATGCGGCGTTGGGCAGGATGCTCCCGCCCAGCCCCGAATGGACGTCGGTTGATAACGATGTGACCGAAAGTTCGACGTAGCAGATGCCGCGCAAGCCGAGATATTGCTGGGGGCGCTCGCGGTGATCCACGCCGCCGAACTCCCAGATGCAGGCGTCTGCTTTGAGGAGATCAATGTTTTGGGCGATGAAGTCGTGCAGGTGAACGCTGGAGGTTTCCTCCTCGCCCTCGACGATGAATTTGATGTTGCAGGGCAGTTCGCCTTCTTCGGCGAGGAAGGCGTCTATGGCATGCAGGCGCGAGGTGAGGTGTCCCTTGTCGTCGCTGACTCCGCGCCCGTAAAATTTTCCGTCGCGGATCTCCGGCTCGAAGGGCGGGCTGTCCCATAGTTCCAGCGGCTCCGGCGGTTGAACGTCGTAATGGTTGTAGATCAATATCGTTTTGTCGCTTTTGCCTTTGCGTTCGCCGAAGACCACCGGCGCGCCGTCGGTGTCCATGATCTTGGATTTGAACCCGCGCTTTTCGAGCATCTCTTTCACGATCTGGGCGCATTCTTTCAACCCCAGGTTTTGGGCGCTGATGCTCGGCTGGGCGGCGTAGCGTTTGAGTTCGTCCAGGCTTTGGTTGAGGTTCCTGTCTATGTATGCGTCTATCTTTTCGTAGGCGCTCATGGTTGACTCCTTGGTGGTTTATAGCATTACTTTTTAAAAACTACGCCCGTCGCGAAGATTTTGCGCGGCGCTGCAAATTTCAGTTTGCTTCTCGCGCAGGCGCAAACTAAAGTTTGCCGTACGAACCGCGCTATGGTTTCCAACTGAATTGGAGGTCGGAGCCGGTCAATAGGTCGCCCGGCTGAAGGTTTTCTTCGTCGAGGTCGTTCAGCCTCACCCCGACATTATCGCCTGCGTGGGCGCGCTCGACCGGCTTGCGGTCTATTTCCACGGCGGCGGCCACAGCCGTTTTGTGGATGTTTGTTCCCCGAACCTGGACTTCATCCCCGACGGCGATCGTTCCGCTTTCGATCCGCCCGATGACGACGGTTCCGCGCCCTTTGATGAAAAGTATCTCTTGCGCGGTCATGCGAAAGGTCGGGTCGGCGGTCATGATTATTTCCTGGATTTCCTGTTGTAAATTTGTTATCGCGCGAACGCGCAGAGGGGGTCATTCATAAAAACCCGCAACCCAATCCATCGAGTACGCGCCAGCAAAGGCGAAGATCGTCATTTTAATCGTCACGCCAAGCCAGCAGGCGAGCAGAAATTTCCAAACCGGCACTTTTGCAATGCCCGCGGCGATGCCCGCCATGTCGAAGAACGGATTTGGGATCGCGGAGAGGATGAGGATCACCCATGCGCCGTGTTTTTGAACCCAGGGCAGGATACGATTGTACGTGTTCGTATTTTCCACGACTCCCTGCCCGCCGTAACCCGCGAGGTAGCCCGTTACTTCGCCGAGCGCGCCGCCCGCCCCCGCCGCCAGCCCAACTCCAATCGGGTTGATCGCCCCGCCCATGGCGAAGATGATCGCTACGCCGGGCGCGGGCAGAATCACAGTTGCATTGGCGATCAGCGCGATAAGAAACGCGCCGAGATAACCGAACTCTGCAAACTCCTCCGCCCGGTCGCGGATGCTGTACACATAAGCCGTGATGCCAATGACGACCAAAACAGCGAGGACGCGCAGGACGGTCTTTCCAATCTCGGCGCCTGGTTTTGGTTGGGGGACGACGACTGCCTGAGCCACAGGCGCTCTTTCTTCTTTCTTCTTTCCCGTCACAGCCTTCTTCGCGCTTTTCGTCCTGGCGGCCGCCTTCCCTTTAGCTTTCTTCGACGATGACACGGATGATCTTCACAGCCGGAGCGTTGACGTTGCCCGGGTCGCGCTCCGGTATGGACATCAGCACGTCTTCGCCCTCCACAACCTGACCGAAGACCGTATGCCGGTTGTCGAGATGCGGGGTGGGACCGTGCGTGATGAAGAATTGCGAGCCGTTCGTGCCGGGTCCGGCGTTTGCCATGGAAAGGATTCCGCGCTTGTCGTGCCGCAGGCTGGGATGGAATTCATCGGCGAATTTGTATCCGGGTCCGCCCCTGCCTGTGCCGGTCGGGTCGCCGCCCTGCGCCATGAAGTTGGCGATCACGCGATGAAAGATGACCCCGTCGTAAAAACCTTCGCGCGCGAGAAAGACGAAGTTGTTGACGGTCATGGGGGTCTTATCTGCGAAGAGTTCGATTACCATCGCGCCGTTATCCGTCTCCATGCGGGCGCGGTATTTCTTCTTCGGGTCAATCTGCATTTCGGGTTGCTTGCTCCATTGCTTTGTCATTTTTTCTCCTTGTTTGATTTTCTTTGCGTAACAGGGCGACCCTTTCTTTGAAAAGCAGAGTCGTGTAAAACCCTGACGGGTCGCCCCTGCGGTTTACTTTAATAGCGTCTCGATCCTCGCTGTGACCATGTCCAGCGCGGCGGCGTTGTATCCGCCTTCGGGAATGATGACGTCGGCGTAACGCTTCGATGGTTCGACGAACTCCAGATGCGCCGGGCGCACGGTCGCCAGATATTGTTCGATCACCGATTCGGTCGAACGCCCGCGCTCGGTAATATCGCGGCGAAGGCGGCGGATGAAGCGGATGTCGGCGTCGGTGTCCACAAAAAGCCTGACGTCGAATAATTTGCGCAATTCCGGCTCCGCATAAAGCAGAATCCCCTCGACGAGGATCACCTTCCTCGGCTCGACCGTGAAGGTTTCGGGTTTGCGGGTGTCGTTCGAGAAATCGTAAATGGGGACGTGGATCGGCTTGAAACCCCTGAGCGCGACGACATGCTGGATCAGCAGTTCGGTTTCGAGCGCGTCCGGGTGATCAAAATTGACCTCGGAATGTCGCGCCGCTTTCATCGCCCGAATATCCTTGTAATACGAATCGTGTTGCAGGTAGGCGATCCGCTCCGCCCCGACCCGTTTCAAAATCTCCTGCGCGACGGTTGTCTTGCCCGACCCCGACCCGCCCGCGATTCCGATCGCCAATGGGATTTTCTGCGTCATGCGCTTGATTATACCCGCCGGGTTATGATTGGGGAATTAAAAAGCCTTCCCGCAGGGGAAGGCGCGATGGGTTCGATCAGGTTCAAATCCCGGGGCGAGGCGCGGCTAAAACTCGTCCTCCTCCTCGATCCATTCATCGTCCTCTTCGCCGTCCATCTCGTCATCCTCCCATTCATCCACATCGTCTTCGTCCTCCCACTCATCGTTGCCGCCGCCTTCGATGGGGGAATAGGTGACGCAACCCGTGTCCGGGTCCAGTTCCACGGCTGCCGCGCCGCACAACCCTTCGTCTATGAATACGCAGTCGGTATAATGACATTTGATGCGGGGCATTTCAATCCTCCTATATTTCGTTTCGGATCAGGCGCGCGACCGCGACGATAAAGACGAGGGTCATCGCAACCTGTGATGCGACGCAAAATGGGCAGAGCGCTTTTAGCAGGGCGACCTCCACATAGATCAGCCAGAGCGTGAAGAGAAAACCGGTCAACGACATGCCGAAGATCAGCGTCGTCCCGTTGCGCCGCAGAAATTCAGTTTTATCTTCGTAAAAATGCGCGATCAGGATCGCCGCATACCCGACGACGCCGAAGACCGCCACCGGAATGCCGTTCACTTCGGAGTACACGCTGGCGTTGACCGTCGAGCAATCGCCCGAGCCGAGGCACATGCCATCGTTGCCGGTATATTTGTAGATCGCCATGTAAATTGAAACCGCCAGCCCGACGATCGCAAGCGCCGCCGATGCGCGATAAAGCCATTTATTCACGTTTCCTCACAATAATATTGCGTCCGTTTCCGAGCCAGCAGGCAGGCATTTTACACCAGCGGGAATGATTAGTAAAGCATCCGCCTGAACCAGCGACAACAGATTGCCCGACCCCTGATGCCCGGCAAGGAATGCGGATGGGACGCCGTCTATGGATTCGATCCTCGCCCGCAGATAGCTCTCCCTCCCGTCCGATTCGATCTTCTGCGCGCATCGGACTCTCAGCCTTTGCCGGTCTCCGTCCATTGAGCCGCTCATACGCTGGAGCGTGGGGCGAACGAAAACCTCGAAGCCTACAAAAGCCGAGACCGGGTTGCCCGGCAAGCCGATGAACGGAATCCCGCGATAGGATCCGAACGCAAGCGGTTTGCCCGGGCGCATGTTGACCTTCCAGAAATCCAAGTTTCCGTTTGTCTCGACCGCCTCCTTGACGAAATCGAACGCGCCCACGCTGACTCCGGCGGAGGAAAGGATCAACCCGGCTTTTTTATGGATCGCTTCATCCAATAATGCGGTTACAGATTCGCGCGTATCTTTTGCGAGTCCGAGTCGGATGACTTCCGCGCCGGCGCCGGCAAGCGCCGCCGCGAGGACATGCGAATTCGAATCGCGGATCTTTCCCGGTTCGAGCGGCGCGCCTGCTTCGAGCAGTTCATCGCCGGATGACATCAACGCGACGCGCGGCTTTTTATGGACAGATACATCCGCGTATCCGAGCGTTGCGAGCAACCCCAAATCCTGCGGTTTGAGCGTCCTTCCCTTTTTTAGAACCACATCGCCCGCCCGCATATCCGTCCCGCGCAGGCGGATGTTCTCGCCGGGTTTCATCTGTTTTGCAATCCTGACGGTCTTTGGGGGAGTCGTTCCCGCCTGCTGATCGTTGAAATCCGTTTCCTCGATGGGGATGACGCAATCCGCGCCCTGCGGCGTCTGCGCCCCGGTCATGATGCGCGCGGCTTGACCGGCTTGTAGAACAACCGTCGGCGCGGAACCGGCTGGAATGTCGGCGACCACGCTCAACGTCGCGGAGGAGGCGGAAACGTCCCCGGCGCGCAGGGCAAATCCATCCACCGCCGAATTGTCGAAGGGCGGATAGTCTCCGTCCGCAAGGATGTCCGCCGCCAGCGCGCGGTTCAAAGAGTCGTCCAGCGCGACCGTTTCTATCGGCGTAGTTTTAACCTGGGAAAGGATGCGCTCGCGCGCTTCTTGTACGCTTGGCATGTTTAAGCGCGGCGATTATACCCCCAAGTCAATTATGTCGTTGCGAGGGCGTTCTTGTTCCGCCCGAAGCAATCTCTGCCTTCGATCATAAGGTTGCTTCGTCGGGAAGAGCGCCCTCCTCGCAATGATGGGCTTTACCCCGGCTTTGTCCGCGCCGCTTCCATGACGTTTGGCAGGTTTTCGATGCGCGTCAGGATGCGGCTCAATTGCGCGAGGTCTTTCACTTCGATGATGAGTCTTAAGTCGGCGATGCTGCGGTTGACGTTGACTGAGACGTCGTTGATGTTGATGTTTTCGTCCGCGAGCAGGTACGAGATGTCGCTCAGCAGTCCTTCGCGGTCGTAGGCTTTGATCTTGATCGGGATCGGGAAGGTCTGCTCCACATGTCCCCAGCCGACTTTCAAGAGCCGCTCGCGGTCTTTTGCCTGCAAAATGTTCGGGCAATCCTGGCGGTGGATGGTCGCGCCGCGTCCGCGTGTGATGTAGCCCACGATCTGATCGCCGGGCATTGGGTTGCAGCATTTCGCCATGCTGGCGAGCATTCCCTTCAATCCGACGACCTCGATTGCGTCGGTGGGTTTTTGAGGCGCGGCGGGCGCGTTGGCTTCGAGGATGTCCTTGATCTCCTCGTCCTGGGAGAATTGCCGGATGAGTTTGCTGAGGGAAAGTTCCCCCGTGCCGAGGTCTATGAACATTTCGTCCGGCGTTTTGTAACCCAATTCGCGCGCCAGTTTTTCGAAATTGACCTGGCCGATCCCCAGTCTTTGCAGTTCGCGTTCGAAGGTCTCGCGGCCGGTGGCGAGATTTTGTTCGTCTTCCAGTTTTTTGAACCACACGCGGATCTTCGAGCGCGCGCGCTGGGTCTTGACCAACCCGAGATTGTTGTTCAGCCAATCGCGGCTGGGTCCCCCGCGCTTGGCGGTCAGGATCTCCACCTGGTCGCCGGTCTTTAATTCATGGTCCAGCGGCACGAGTTTTCCGTTCACCCGCGCGCCGCGGCAACGATGACCGATGTCCGTGTGGACGTGGTAGGCGAAGTCAATCGGGGTCGAACCGGCTGGCAGGTCAATGGCGTCGCCGCGCGGGGTGAAGATATAGACGCGGTCGCGGAAGACGTCGCTTTGCATCGATTCGACGAACTCCGCAGCGTCTTTTACCTCGCCGCCCCAGTCCATCATCTTGCGCAGGTCTTTGATGCGTTCTTCGAACTGCCTGTCGTGTTTGCCGCCCTCTTTGTAGCGCCAGTGCGCGGCGATGCCGTATTCCGCGCTCATGTGCATTTCCTGCGTGCGGATCTGGATCTCGACCGGGCGTTTGTCGTCGTACATCACCGCCGTGTGCAGGGATTGGTAGTGATTATCCTTGGGCGCGGCGATGTAATCGTCGAACTCGTCCGGGACGGGGCGCCATGTGATGTGGATCACGCCCAGGGCGGCGTAGCAGGAGGGTATGTCCGGCACGATCAAACGGACGGCGCGCACATCGTACAACCGGCTGAAAACTGTATCCTTCTTCTGCATCTTCTTGTAAATCGAGTAGATGTGTTTCGGTCTCCCGCTGATTTCGGCTTTGATGTTGCTCTTGTCCAGCAGGCGCTTCAGGCTGGCTTTGATCTCCTCCAGTTGGCGTTCGCGGTCGGGACGTTTCTCCGCCAGGGCGCCGGCGATCTCCTTGTATTTCTCCGGCTGAACGTAGCGGAAACTCAGGTCTTCAAGTTCCCACTTCAACTGCCAGATTCCGAGGCGGTTTGCCAGCGGCGCGAAAATATCCAGCGTCTCCTGCGCGATGCGTCTTTGTTTGTGTTCGGGCATGTGTCCCAGCGTGCGCATATTGTGCAGGCGGTCCGCCAGTTTGATCAACACCACGCGCACATCCTCGCCCATGGCAAGGAAGGTCTTGCGCAGAGTCTCGGGGACCATGTCTTCCTTGCGTCCCAGGCGCGCGGGCTCGATGTGCGGGGCTTCCTTTTCGTTGTCGTTTGATTCGGCGTGCTGGTCTCCGCGCGAGACTCGCGGCAGGTGGGTCAATTTGGTCACTCCGTCCACAAGGAAGCGCACGTTATCCCCAAATTCGCGGCGGATGTCCGCCAGTGTGACGGGCGTATCCTCGACCGTATCGTGAAGCAACCCGGCGGCAATCACCTCGGCGGGAACTTTCAACTCCGAGAGTATGTTTGCCACGGCGATGCAGTGGTTGACGTACGGCTCGCCCGAATGACGCTTTTGCCCGCGATGCGCCTCTTCCGCGTAGGCGTAGGCGCGCGCGACCAGTTCCTTGTCGGCGGGCGTGTATCCTTCGGGGAGTCGCTCCATCAATTGCTCGAACGGGATTTCAATGACGGCGGATTTCATCCCTGAATTTTACTAGGACTTTCGCCCGGGTTGTAAAATCTCTCGAATTTGCGACGAAGTCGGGGTGTTTCTGATTCCGCTTCCCCAGGGTCGCCCTTGATTCGGCCGCGGATGTCGAATAGGCGCGTTTATAATAGACATTATCGGCAATCAGTCAAAGTCCTTTTGTCGGACGCGGATGAACGCGGATTTAGGCTGATAAAAGAATAATAAATCCGCGTTTTCCGCGCTTGTCCGCGTCCAAAAATAATTCCCGATAAAGTCTAATATGTTGCAGGAAATCACGTTCATGCCGACCGCCAATAACGTCACAAGATTGTTAGACTCGCGCAAGGTGAAATATACCGCCCACGACCTTCCCGCTGAAAAACTCGGCGCGTTGGAAGCGGCGCAGCGCCTGAACGCGCCCCCGGAGCAGGTGTTCAAAACAATCGTCACAAAACGCGAGAAAGGCAAGCCTGTGCTTGTCCTTGTCCCCGCTTCGCGCGAAGTGGATTTGAAATTGCTGGCGGCGTTTCTCGGCGAGAAGAAGATGCATCTGCCTGCCGAGCGCGAAGCCGAGCAAATGACGGGCTTGCAGGCGGGCGGCATCTCTCCGCTGGCGCTCATCAACAAGGGGTTTCAAGTGGCGATTGATTCTTCCGCCGAGGAATTTGAAGAGATCTATATTTCCGGCGGGCAAAGGGGACTGAATATCCAATTGGGCGTGAACGATTTGGCGAAGCTGGTGAATGCAAAGATCGGAAAGGTCAGCCGAAGGAAAGAAGGGGATGTGGGATGAAGGATGAAGCGAAAGAGATGGGCGAAGAAGCGCGTCGTTTTTTTCTTTTTCACGGTTTATGAATCAAATTTCGCAAGCGTCTTCCCATTTACCCACAGACTGTACGACCCTGTTGGATAACTGCCGAGCGAAAAATTAACCTCGAACGCTTCCAAGACTTGAACGCAAATCTCGCCCGGGTTGGATACGGAATAGACATCCACGACGATTTTGTTCGATGCGTCCGGCGCGGCGACGGCGATCCGCAACCGGTGGCATGGGGTGGGCAGATTCCCTTTCAGAACCAGCGTGAATTGCGGGGGAAAACTTTCCAGCGTGAGCAGTTCCGCGGATTCAAGATACGCTTCCCCCCGAGTCAAAGAGCCGTCCGCCGGGCTGGGGAGATAATCGCTTTGCATCGGCTGGGAGGGCGTCTCACTGGCGACGGGCGAATCCGGCGAGGGGACGCATCCGCAGAAAACGATCGCAAAGAGAAGCGCGATAAAGGTTGTTTGTTTCATACAGACTCCATTGCTTTATTCCTAACGAAGCCGCGCGCGTTTTGTTCCTCAATACGAAACGAAATCCCCAGCCGGCGCATCGTTGACCCACACCGAATATCTCCCCGGCGAATACGTTCCAAGAAGAATATTCGCTTCGAACTGCTGGAAGACGTTATCGCATCGAACCCCCGGGTCAATCAGACTGTAGGCTTCGACGAACACGCGGAATTGATCGTCGGGCGGGTTGACCTTGACGCGCAGTTCGTTGCAGACGCCCGGCATGTAGCCTGCAATGACGATCGCGGCGCGCGGCGGCGTAAACTCGTATCGTTCCGAAACGATGACCGAAGTGATCGTCACCGATGCGATCTGCCGTCCTTCATCGTCCAGCCGCGGCTCGAACGGGTTTTCATCCGGCGTGATGCGATAGGGCGCGGGCGGCGTTTGCGCCGTCTCGGGAGTCGGCGCGGCGATGCAAGCGCAAACCAAAATACCAAGGAGGAGGATGACGGCTGCCTTCATCCTGAACCGGGTATCCTGACCTTATCGAACAACTGCGGCGCGGCGACGTAGATCCCGCGTCCGCTTACGGCGACGGTTGAATCGGCAAGTTTGATCTCGCCTGCGCTGAAAATTTTTCTCTCGTCCATCTGCGTGATGCGCGCTGCGAGCGTCACGGTTTGATGGAGCGGGACCGGCTTGTGGTAATTGATCTCGATGTTGACCGCCGCCACTTTGCGCCCCGCCGCCCAGACGACCAGCCCCATTGCCTCGTCCAGCGCGGCGGCGGAGGCTCCGCCGTGCGCGTGACCCGGCGGTCCCTGTTGGGATTCGTTGAACGTAAATTCCGCGCTCAACGTTTTATCGTCCTCCAAAAACCAGGTCAAACCGATGCTGCGAGGATTTTCATTTCCGCAGACGAAACACCAACCGTGATAGGGAATCTGTCTTTTCATGCCCCCATTGTATAACGCGCGGAGTGGGTTTGCCAATCCTGCGCGCGGCGTGCTAGAATCAACTCTACAATAAAAGCCTCGTCGTCTTGCGCGATTTGACCGTGGGTTTATCCGCTCCGTTGCGGAAAGACGACGGAACATTCTGCGTAACATTCGGCGGCTTTGGCGCATCCTACCATGTTGGAAGGCAGAATAAAATAAATGGAAATTACACTGGCATTGGGCGGCGGCGGCGCAAAGGGCAACGCCCATATCGGCGTGCTTCGACGACTCGAAAAGGAAGGCTACAAAATCCGTTCCATCGCCGGGACGAGTTTCGGGGGGCTGGTGGCGGTGTTGTACTCCGCCGGTTATTCGCCGAAAGAGATTCAAGCCATCTTCGAAGCGGCGGATCAGAAATCGCTATACGAGCGCGACTCGCAGGACGGACCTTCCCTGCTCGGTTTGGGCGGTTTGCGAAAACTGCTGGAGCGGGTGATCGGCGATAAAACCTTCGACGACACACGCCTGCCGTGCGCCGTCACGGCGGTGGATATCAACGCCGGCGGCGAGGTGATCCTGGACAAAGGAAGTCTCAAGGATGCGGTATTATCCACGGTCGCGCTTCCCGGCATCTTTCCCGTGCATCGCGTCAACAATTGGGAACTCGTGGATGGCGGCGTGTTGAATCCCGTCCCCGTCACGGTGGCGCGAATGTTGTCGCCAAACCTGCCCGTCGTGGCGGTCGTTCTGAACGACCCGATTGACAAGCCATTGCATCCATATAACCTGCCCATCCCCAGCATCGTCCCGCGTCCGATCGCTGAAAGATTGGCGCGCGTATCGCTGGCGCAGTCGCTGGATATTTTCCTGCGGTCTGTGGACGCGTCGAGCCGTTACGTCTCTTATCTGCGCCTGCAAGTGGACAAGCCTGAAATCCTTGTCCGCCCGGAGGTTCATCACATCGAACTGCTCGACAAAGTCGTCATTGAAGACGTCGCCCGGTTGGGCGAAGAGGCTTTGGAAAAAGTCCTGCCCAATCTTAAGCGCGAGACGGCGTGGATCGCAAGGCTCGGGCGGCGCGTGTTCGGGAGCAATTAACGGAGCGAAAAATCTCCCGATTTTGCATCCAAAGTCAGGAGCCCTTGTAAAATTTAGGACTCCGGATTACCGATAAGAATGAGACAGGGCAACAATGAGTCGCGACCTGAGAAAATATAAACGCGATACCGATAAGCGACTCGCAATCGGCGCGATCCTTCTATTGTTCATCGCCGGGCTTGGGCTGATCTGGCTGATCTACGGTTTCGGCGCGGCGGTGACGGGTTTCCTGTGCATCCTCGCCGCCTTCGTTCCCATCGGCTTGATCTTCATCTCACTTTACGGAATGGATTGGATTGTAAAACGTGCAAATACAGACGACGACCGAAACGATTGAATTCAACGGATGGACGATGCGCGTCCGCCCGGCATTGACGGGAAAGCCGCGCCTGTTGGTCATGATCCACGGCTGGACGGGCGACGAAAACTCGATGTGGGTCTTCGCCCGAAATTTTTCCGCCGATAAATATTGGATCATCGCTCCGCGCGCGCCTCACAACGCCGACCCGCAGGGATTCTCCTGGCGACCGCCTCAACACACTGAGTTTGGCAGGCCCAGCCTCGAGATGCTTTTTCCCGCCGCCGAGGCGTTGATCCGGCTTGTGGACGGGTACTCCGCTTCGGTCGGGATCGAGGCGCGTCATTTCGACGTGATTGGATTCAGCCAGGGCGCGGCCATGGTCAACGTCCTGGGATTCCTCTTCCCGGATCGAATCCGCAAGATGGGCGTGCTGGCAGGGTTTGTCCCGGCAGGCTTGGAGGCGCAAGTCGAGAAACGCCCGCTCGAAGGCAAACGAGTATTGGTGGCGCACGGGACGCAGGATGAGCTTGTTTCGATCGAACGCGCGCGAACTTCGATGGAATTGATGGAGAAGGCGGGCGCATCCATTGTTTATTGCGAGGATGAAGTCGGGCATAAACTGAGCGCAAACTGCCTGCGCGCGCTCGAGGAATACCTTGACGATTAATCCCGCTCTCAGCCCTCCGTTGACGATGGTTTTGTTTGCAGGTATGCTTGCCGACAAATTGTAGGGGCGACCCATCCGGGCTTTGCTTCTTCCTCTTGTGCAAAGAAAGGGTCACCCTGCTCGATCAAAATATTTTGCCACTGCAAGGGCGACCCTTTCTTTACTTCCATGGATTCTGGAAGACCTTGACGGGTCGCCCCTACGGAATGTTCAGGTGAATTAATGCGAAAACACCTTTCACGACGCGATTTTATAAAACTTGCCGGGCTGGGACTCGGCGCGTTGGCGTTCAACCGCCTCGCCCCGCATGAAATTGATTACCGTTGGGATGTCTTCAGCCAGCCAAAGCGCCTGCCGCAATTTCCGGGCAGCGCCATCATCGGGCGCGTGACCGAGCCGGATGTGGACATCCGCAGCCGCCCGACGAACGACCCGGCGCAGAACACCTCCATCGGCAACCTCGGCGCGGATACGCTCGTCGAATGGAACCGCGAAGTCATTGGCAACGTCATCGGCGGGTTGACGAATCAAAAATATATTGAAACTCCGCAGGGATATGTTTACGGTTCGGTGGTGCAACCGACAAAAAACCTGCCCAATGTTCCTGTTACCGCGTTGCCCAACAACCAGGGCTTTTGGGCGGAAGTGACCGTGCCTTATGTGGACCTCGCGCACGAGGGCATCGTTGCTTCGCCGTGGCTTCAGGATCACATCAACTACAACTTTCCCCCGCGCTTGTACTATGGACAGACAGTATGGATTGATCAGGTGCGCACGAACAACGGCTTCCCCGAATATCGTTGGAACGAAGACGCCAACGGACGCGGCTACGGCTACGGCGGGTACGGAGAATTCTATTGGGGGGACGGCGCGGCGTTCAAAATTCTCACCGATGCGGATGTTGAAACAATCCATCCCAACGTGGACCCGAACGAAAAGACGATCAGAATAGACCTCGATTATCAAACGTTATCCTGCCTTGAAGGCGGGCGTGAAGTCTATTTCTGCCGCATTTCATCGGGCAAGCGTTACGACCCGCTCACCGGCGAAGTGGTGGACACCTACGCCACCCCGGCGGGATCGTTGCTCACCTATTGGAAGATCATTTCGAAGAACATGACCGCGGGAAACGAAGGTTCCGGGTATTCAACCCCGGCTGTGCCGTGGTGCACGTTCATTGCGACGGGCGGAGTCGCCATCCATGGCGCGTTCTGGCACAACGCTTTTGGCGAAAGGCGCTCGCACGGTTGCGTCAATGTCACCCCCGAAGACGCCAAATGGATCTTCCGCTGGACGATGCCTTATGTTTCGCTTGCCGCCGGGGAAGAGCGCCGCGAACTGCCCGATCATGGCACGACCGTGACCTCGACGGAGACGCAATTTTAAAAATAACGCTCCCGCCGCCGTCCTCGGCGGCGGAGACGCCGCCGGAGCATAAATGGAAATTTCCCACATCACCGTCTGGCTTGCCCTGCTTGCAGGCTTGGCTTCCTTTTTATCCCCTTGCGTGTTCTCGCTCGTCCCCGCCTACGTCGGCTACCTCGGCGGGATCGCGGCCGGGCGCGGCGAAGCGGGAGATAAACCCAATCGCTGGTTGACCTTTTCGCACGGGCTTGCCTTCGTTCTGGGGTTCAGCGTCGTATTCGTTTTTTTGGGAGTCGCCGCGTCGTTCGCAGGCGGTTTGCTCTACGACCTGCGTTATTGGCTGGCGAAGATCGGCGGAATTGTCGTCATCGTCTTTGGCTTGCACATGATCGGCGTTTTCCACATCCCCTTCCTTGCCTATGATACGCGCGCGCAGAAAGCGCCCGATCCCAAACTCGGTTATCTTTCCTCGGCATTGATGGGAGTCTTCTTCTCTGCCGGATGGTCGCCCTGTGTGGGTCCCGTCCTCGGCGCGATTCTGACCCTTGCCTTCAACGGCGGGGACGTCTCGCAAGGCGCGACGCTTCTTTCCTTTTATTCAGCCGGGCTCGCCATCCCGTTCCTGATCGCCGCCCTGGGAATCGGCTGGGTGACGACGGTTTTGAGAAAACACAGCAAGACCATGCGTTACGTCGAGATCGCCATGGGCGTCGTTCTGGTTGTCATCGGCGTCATGCTTTTCGCCGGGACGTTCGAACTCATCGCCCAAAAGGGACAGTTTTTCTTTATTGATTTTGGACTTTAATGCTCAACGTAACCCTCTTCGCCAAAAAAGATTCCCCCGCCTGCGACGAAGCGCGGGGTTTTCTTGCCGAACTCCAAAAGCAATATCCGCATCGCCTTGCCGAAGTGGATGTCGAGTCGGATTCGGCGATCAACATGAAATACGGCAGGCATGTCCCGGTCGTCGAAGTGGGGCCGTACACCTTGAAAAACCCCATCTCGCGCCAGAAATTGCAAATGACCCTCGGCGCCGCGTCCGACCGCATAGAGCAACTCGAAAAACTCGACGACCCAATTTACAAATACAAAATGGAAAAGAGTAAAACATTGTCCACTGGCGACCGCGTCTCCTTCTGGATCGCAAGGCGTTACTTGTTAATCCTCAACCTCTTCATGCTTTTTTATGTCGGTTTGCCCTTTCTCGCGCCCACATTGATGAACCTCGGCGCGGAGAGCGCGGGAGGCGTGATCTATCGCATCTACAAGCCGCTCTGTCACCAGTTCGCCTTCCGTTCGTTCTTTCTTTACGGCGAACAGCCTTTTTATCCATTGAAGGAGGCTGGGATGAGCGGATATCGAACCTTCGAGGAGGCGACCGGCATCGAAGGCGTGGACGACCCGTACAGTTACACCCGCTTCGAGGCGCGTAATTTCACGGGGAATGAAACGCTCGGTTACAAGGTTGCCCTGTGCGAGCGCGACGTCGCCATCTATCTCGCCATCCTCGGCTTCGGAATCGTCTTCGGTCTGACGGGCAGGCGCTTCAAGTCCGTGCATTGGATGGTTTGGTTATTGCTCGGAATCGGTCCCATCGGTCTCGACGGTTTCTCGCAATTGTTCAGTCAGTTCAACTGGGATTGGCTCTCCGCCATCCTTCCCTATCGAGAAAGCACGCCCTTTCTGCGCGCGCTGACCGGGGCATTTTTCGGTCTGTTCACCGCCTGGTTCGCCTACCCCAACATCGAAGAATCCATGAACGAGACGCGCCAGTATTACATCAAAAAATCCGCTGTAATAGAGGCTGGCGGCTGATGTCCTTCGCCGAACCCGACGGGTTGCGCTATTACCGGTTCGATATTTTCCCGAAGAATTTGCTCAATGCGGTCTTCACTCGCCGCGGCGGAGTCAGCCCCGCGCCGTGGACGTCGCTCAACCTAAGCGTTTCAACGGGGGACGAGCCCGCGCGCGTAGAGGAGAATCGCGCCCGCGCCTTCAATGCGCTTCGATGCGACCCCGCCTCTCTCCATGACGTGTGGCTGGTTCACGGCGTTGACGTGGTTCACGCCTCAGCGCCTTGCCCGCTCGACGCCCCCGCGCCGAGAGCCGACATACTCTTCACCGACAACCCGGAAGTTACATTGTTCATGCGCTTTGCAGATTGCGTTCCGCTGTTATTCCACGACCCGAAGAAAGGAGTCATCGGAATCGCTCATGCCGGTTGGATGGGAACGGCGAAGGGCGTGGCGGAAGTTTCGATCAACGCCATGCGGGAGCGTTACGGCTCGAATCCGGCGGATGTGATCGTGGGCATCGGTCCATCCATAAGCGCCGATCATTACGAGGTGGGCGAGGAGGTCGCGGCGCAATTCCGCGAAAAATTCGGCGCCGACTCGGAAGAGATCCTCGAAAGGCGGGATGGGAAAATCTATCTCGACCTGTGGAGGGCGAACGCTTTGCAATTGCAAAAAATGGGCGTGGAGCAAATTCAGATTTCCGGTTTATGCACCGCCTGCCATTTGGACGATTGGTATTCGCATCGCGCCGAGAAGGGGAGGACGGGCAGGTTTGGGGCGTTGATTGCAATGGCGTAATCTGTAGCGCAAGTCTCCAGACTTGCGCTACAATTTAACTCATGAACGAACTCGTCAATTCCATTCGCGAAAGGTATCTTGGGGCGCTGGACAAAATCGCTTCGGCGGCGAAACGCTCGGGGCGGAGTCCGGAGGCGGTGAAACTCGTCGTGGTGACAAAAGCCCAACCCGTGCAAACAGCCCGGGCGGCGATCGAGGCGGGGGTTCGCATCCTGGGGGAGAATTACGCCGAGGAAGGTGTCACGAAAATTCAATCCTTGTCGAATTTTTCTGCGGTAGAATGGCACATGATCGGTCACGTGCAGAGCCGCAAGGCGCAGAGCGTGGCGGCGAACTTTAACTTCATGCACTCGCTGGACAGCCTGAAACTTGCCAGGCGGCTCGACCGTTTTTGCGCGGACGCGGGGCGGGTCTTGCCCGTCCTGCTCGAATTCAACGTGGGCGGCGAGGAAAGCAAGGGCGGCTGGGAGGCTTCGGACGAAGCGCGCTGGGCGATGTTGCCGGGCGAGGTCGCCGAAATCTTTTCGCTGGCAAATTTGCGCGTTTGCGGGTTGATGGCAATGCCGCCATTGGGCGGCGACGCAAACGCTTCGCGCCCGTACTTTCAGAAATTGCGAAGGCTGAGGGATTATCTTGCTTTGCAAATCCCGCAGGCAGGTTTGAACGAACTTTCGATGGGCACAAGTTCGGATTATGAAGTTGCTGTGGAGGAAGGCGCGACCTACGTCCGGGTTGGCGCAGCCATCGTTGGAGCGAGACATTACAACACGGAGAATGCATGAGCGTCGAATTTCTGGTCTTGCTGGTGCGCGTGGCGGCGGAGACTGTGATCTGGATCGTGATCGCGAATTCCCTGCTGTCGTTCTTTCTCCCGCCGTATCATCCCGTGCGCGAGGCGTTGGAGCGGGTGGTCGGGCCCCTGCTCAACCCGATCCGCAACCTGATGGGCAACACAGGCGGGCTCGATTTCAGCCCGCTGGTTCTAATCCTTATTCTTGAACTCTTGAAGCAATTTGTAATCGGCGTCCTTCTTTCTTTGTAAACGAGGTGAACCATGACTAGAAAATATGTCCTGCACGACGGCAAGCGCGGTTCGGCGTTGGCGTTGCGGATCACGCCGCGCTCGAGCCGCAACCAGATTGCGGGCGTTCTCAACGACGGCACGGTCAAGATCCATGTCGCCGCTGACCCGGCTGACGAGACGTTGAACAGGGAGTTGATCGCCTTCCTCGCCGAGGTGCTAGGCGTGCCGAAAACGCGCGTGGAGATCGTCGCCGGCGAAAGCGGACGGGATAAACTCGTCTCGATCCTCGATATGGACGTGGAGACGGCGCACCAGAGAATTGTGGCGCATATGGATTGAGAGAGTAGAGAGTAGAGAGCAGAGAGTAGAGAGTAGAGAGCAGAGAATAGTTATCGGCGATCAGTGATCGGTAATCAGTGGAGAAGACAGCCGGGAGGCTGTCTCTTTTTGTTTTGAGGTTCTTTGGGATTAAGTGGGGTGATAGCTCGTCTTACCACAGAGGGCACAGAGAACACGGAGATTATAAGAGGTTTTCTCTGTGGACTCCGTGATCTGATATGAAAATAAACTCCAAGAGCAAACCACCGAGACACGGAGACACAGAGAAAAAACTCCGTGACTCTGTGTCTCCGTGTTTAGATTTTCATCCCTTCGGCAGGCTCAGGGCAAGCCCTTCGGGGTGAAACCCTTTCATGGATACTCAGTGGTAAAAACATGGACGCTCCCACCAAATACCAGAGAGCCTGTTTTGTTTGAGAGAGAAGGTTTCCGTTCTCAAAGGTGATTTACAAGCCCCCATACAACCGCCTGTAGATGATGAAGATTTCATAGATGTTTCTGATGTAATTGCGCGTCTCCTCGAATCGCACGCTTTCCAAAAACAGGTCGGGGTCGTCGCCGGAGAGTTCCTTCCACGCCGCCGCGTTGCCGGGACCGCCGTTGTAGGCGGCGAGGGTCGCGTACAGGTCGCCGTTGAGCAGGGCGCGATTTTTGGCGAGATAATGCGTGCCGAACATCACGCTGACGTATGGGCGGTAGAGGTCTTCTTCGGCGTAGTTGCTCGGCTTGCCGAGTTCGGAGGCGATCTGCGCGCCGGTGGGGGCGATGATCTGCATCAAGCCGTGCGCGCCCGCAGTCGAGCGCACGAAACCTTCAAAGAGACTTTCCTGACGGATGACGCTGAAAACGAATAGGGGATCGAATCCGTTTTGTTGCGCGTTGGAGATGACCAGGTCTGGATAATACAACCCGTAGCGGATGCGGCTGAAATACGCGGGAGCCATCATCGATTCGGTGTGTTCGCCCAGTCCCGCCATGGTGAGGACCTGCCGCGCGGCAAAAATGGCGGAGCGGTACATGCCGAGTCCGCGCAGGTAATTCGTCAGCCGGTAACTGCCGACCGCGTCGTTCAAAGCTTCCAGTTCTTCCCGCATATCTTCAAACTCGAGCCGCGCCTCGTCCAACATGCCGAGGTCCCAATATTCCTTTCCGCGGATGATGCGCGCGTCCGAAGCCAGCGGTCCGAGTCCGTTCAAATCCGCGTCCGCGGCGAGGTTGAAGGTCAGGCGCATCCAGGCATCGGCGTCGGCGCGTTCGCGGGCGAGGTCAAACTGGTAATTTGCGGATGGGCTGGGGGCGAAAGGAGGCAGCCCCGCGAGAATATCGCGCGCGCGTTCGCTGTAATATCCGCCCGGGTCGAGGTTCTGCCCTTCGCGGAAGGCGTCGTTCGCGCCGTTTGTATCGCCGAGTTTTTGATTCGCCTTGCCGATCCACAACAGCGCGCGCGATTTATCGCCCGCCGGCGCGGACATCGCCAGGCTGCGTTTGAAATCGTCCAGCGCAATTTGAAAATTTCCGCGCCGATATTCCACGACGCCCATCAGGAACGCGGCATAGGAGGATTGTTCCGAGCCGGGATATTCCAGCGTTACGCGCGACCAGGTTTCGACGGCTTTGTCGTACTGTCCGTCGCGTTCGTAGATTCTCGCCGCGCTCATCAGATAATCCGCCGCGATGGAAGCGTTCGGGGCAAGCCCGACGAACTCCAGTAAAGTCCCCGCGCCGCCGGCGTAGTCGCCCAATTGCGCCCATTGAATGAAAGCTTTTTCGCCCCAGGCGTCGCCCCAGCGCGGGTGCGCCGAAAAATTCGAGATGAAGATGTCGTAATCCGCGAGGGCTTCGGGATATTGCCCAAGCCCGCTCTTCGATAATGCGCGATAGTAATACGCAGTCCCGTCGTTTTCGGGCGGGTTGGTTTGCAGATAGCGGTCGAAGGCGGCGATGGCGACGGCGTATTGACCGGCGAAATAATCCACGAGCCCGCGGTCGAGTTCATTCACCGTCCCGCCCGAATCCAATAAAGCGACGAGGCTGAGATAGGAATAATACGAGAGCGGATAATTTTCCACCGCATAGCGAAATCGTTCGTTCGCTTCGGCTGCCTGACCCTGAGCCTGGTTCGCCAACCCGGCTTCGTACAACGCCTGAGCCTTGACGTAGTCGCTCGAAGCGCGCCCGATGATTCCATCATAAAGCGCCAAAGCCGTTTCGTAGTTGCCAAGCTGAACATGAGTGGAAGCAACTTTCAGGTCAAGTTGTGTATCGTCGCCGAGCGAGGGCGCGGTGATCGCGCTGGTATAGGACGACAGGGCTTCGGCGTAATTCTTGGCGTTGAATAAAGCGTCGCCCCGCAATTCCTGGACATAGGCGTCCAGCGCGCCGGGGCGCAGGACGAGATACGTCTGCCATGAGTCTGCGGCGGCGGCGTAATTTTCCGTTTTGAAATGAACGAAGCCTTGCAGAAAATACGCCTGCCCGAATTGCGGCGAGCCGGAGTATTCGTTGATCAAGACTTGCAGGGCGGTCAGCGTTTCGTTGTAGCGCCCCTGCGCGTAATAGATGCGCGCCACGCCCCATTGCGCCGAGGCGCGCACGAGGGGATCGGGAGAATCGCTCAAGGCGGTTTGGTAATGGATGAGTGCGAGATCATAGTCGCCGTTGAAAAACGCTTCGTCGCCTTCGCTGACGCGCGCAACCGGCAGGGGCGTCGGCGTGACGGTGGGGGTGAAGGTGGCTTCGGGCGTGGTCGTCAGGCTGGGAGTCACCGTCCAACCGGGGGGGATGGCGGGGAAATTTTCCAGCGTGGAACAGGCAACGAGTGACGAGACCAGCCAAAGTCCGAGAATGAGGCGCAAGGTTTTCATCCTGTTTTTATAATGGTAAAGAGAGGGAGCGTCAAGCGGAGCGAAATCCGAATCTGTGTTGTATTCGCCGGGTGGATGCAATATAATTTCCTCCGTACCCCATTTCATTTTTCAAAGAGGAGAGACATGAACACACATCACAAAATCCGGCGGTTGATTTTGGCGAGCGTGCTGTTGGTCGTCCTGACAGCCTGCGCGGCGGCGGGCGAACCCGCTTCGACGGATGAACTGGTGACCGCAAGTGGATTCGCCTGCCCGGAGCCTTCGCCGCGAGTCGAGTTCGAAAGCGATGAGATCAATATCTACACCTGGGCGGAATATGTGCCAGCCGATATTTTCGATTGTTTCGGCATGGTCTACGATGTGACGGTGAACGTAGATTACTTTTCGTCCAATGAAGAGTTGTATTCGAAAGTGTCGCTGGGCGAGGGCATCAACCCGTACGATGTGATTCACCCCAGCGATTACATGATCGGCGTGTTGATCCGCGAAGGGTTGTTGCAAAAGATGGACGCGTCGCGCATTCCCAACCTTGCCAATCTCGACGCGGGCTTGACCGCGGCGTACGGCGAAACGCTCGATTACATCGCGCCATATCAGATGGGCACGCAGGCGATCATCTACAACACCGAGACTGTGGAAACTCCGCCGACCTCCTGGGCGGATTTGTGGAATCCCGAATACAAGGGGCGCATTGTGGCGGTGGACGACAGCCGCGTGATCATCGGCGCGACATTGTTGACGCTGGGATACAGCGTGAACGAGACCGACCCGGATCATCTCGAAGCGGCGAAACAAAAATTGCTCGAACTGATGCCGAACATCCGCGTATTCGACAGCGACAGCCCGAAGACTCCGCTGGTGGCGGGCGACGTGGATTTGGGAATCGTCTGGAACGGCGAGGCGTTTTTGACGCAGACCGAGGACCCGCGTTTCGAATATGTCTTCCCTGAAGAGGGTTCGATCATCTTCTACGACGGCATGGCGATCCCGCCTGCCGCGCCGCATCCCGACGCGGCTTATGCCTGGCTCAATTATCTGTTACAGGGAAACATCAACTGGCTGACGCTTGTGGATTATCCATACACTAACCCGAACAAAGCCGCGCTCGACTACGCCAAAGAGAGCCAACCCGAAGTATATGAGGCGTATATCTCCTCTCCGATCACGAACACGCCCGCCGAGGAATTCGCGCGCGGGCATGAAGTGACCGATCTCGGCGCGGACCTTCTTCTTTACGACGAGTTGTGGACGGAGGTCAAGCAATAAAGCGCAAGCCGCCGCGCGCGCGGCGTATAGGCGCAATAACTTTACATCCTGAAATCCTCGTGATAAACTCACGGGCGTTCGTTATTCCATGGCGTGGCGCACAAGCGCCACGCCATTTACTGCGAGAGCATACCGCATGGACATTCTTCTTACCGGCTCCGTCGCCTACGATTACCTGATGACCTTTCCGGGTCGCTTCAAGGAACAGATTCTTCCCGAACGGTTGGAATCGATCAGCCTCTCGTTTCTGGTCGACTCCATGTCGAAACAGCGCGGCGGCATCGCGCCGAATATCGCATACACGATGGCTCTGCTCGGTCAGAGACCGCGCGTGATGGCGACCGTCGGCGAGGATTTCAGCGATTATCGCCAATGGCTCGAATCCAAAGGCGTGGATACCAGCCTGATGAAGGTCGTCCCCGGCGTTTTCACCGCCTCATTCTTCGCCACGACGGACCACGCCTCCGCCCAGATCGCCTCTTTCTACCCCGGGGCAATGGGCTACTCGGCCAGCCAGTCCCTCAAAGAACTGGATAAAAAACCGGATCTGGTCATCGTCTCTCCCAGTTCGCCGGACGCGATGATGAAATTCCCCGCCGAATGCCGCGAATTGGGAATTCCCTACCTGTACGATCCCAGCCAGCAGGTCCTGCGCCTCGAAGGGACGGAACTGGCGCGCGACATGGAAGGCGCCTACTTCCTTTTCTGCAACGACTATGAGTTTGGTTTGATCTCCAAGAAGACCGGCTGGAGCCTCGACCAGATTCTCGATCACGTTAAAGTTTTGGTCATCACGCGCGGCAAGGACGGCGCAGATTTATATTCCGACGGCACTTCGGTTCACATCCCGACCGTCCCCGAAGACGAGATCGTGGATCCCACCGGAGTCGGCGACGCCTTCCGCGGCGGATTCCTTGCCGGGTATTCGCACGGCTTCGACTGGAAACTGTGCGGCGAGATCGGCTCGCTTTCTGCGGTCTACTGCCTCGAACAACGCGGCACGCAGAACCATTCCTACACGCGCGAAGAATTCATCCAGCGCTTCCGCAGGCATTTTGACGACAGCGGAAAATTGGATGCGTTAGTCAAATAGAAAATGGATAAATAGATGACTAGATAAATAGAGAATAGAGAATAGAGAATAGAGAATAGAGAATAGAGAGTAGAGAATAGAGAATAGAGAATAGAGAGTAGAGAATAGAGAATAGAGAATAGAGAATAGAGAATAGAGAATAGAGAATAGAGAATAGAGAATAGACATTATCGGAAATAATCCACAGATTTCGCTGATTACGCAGATTCAAAATTTACAAGAGAAAAATCGGCGAAAATCTGCGCCATCTGCGGATAAATTCGTTATTACCGATAGAGTCTAATAGTACTCTCTAGTCTCCAGTTGCCTACTTTCTAATCATCCAATCTCTAATCATCCAATCTCTAATCATCCAATCTCTAACCATCCAATCTCTAACCATCCAATCTCTAATCATCTAGTCTCTAATCATCCAATCTCTAATCATCTAGTCTCTAGTCATCTAGTCTCTAGTCATCCAATCTCCAATCATCTAGTTTCTAAAAGAAGGAGCAATACATGAGCGATTACGACATCAAGGATATTCAACAAGCCGAAGGCGGGCGCCGCCGCATCGAGTGGGCGGAGCGCGAAATGCCCGTCCTGCGTTCGATCCGCGAGCGCTTTGCAAAGGAAAAACCCCTCAAGGGTTTGCGCCTTTCCTGCTGTTTGCACGTCACCACCGAGACGGCGAACCTGATGCGCACCCTGCACGACGGCGGCGCGGACATCGTCCTCACGGCGTCCAACCCGCTTTCGACGCAGGACGATGTGGCGGCGGCGCTGGTCAGCCAGTATGAGGTTCCGGTCTTCGCGATTAAAGGCGAGGACAAGACCACCTACTTCAAACACATCCGCGCCGCGCTGGAACACAAACCGCACATGACGCAGGACGACGGAGCCGACCTCGTCTCCTCCCTGTTCTTTATCGAAATGGGACGCTTCGAAAAGCTCGAACCCTCCCTCGCGGAATGGGCGAAGACGCTCAAAGACGAAGAGCGCAAGGAAATGCTCAAGAACGTCATCGGCGGCACGGAAGAGACCACCACCGGCGTGATCCGCTTGAAGGCGATGGAAAAAGACGGCGTGTTGAAATTCCCGGTCATCGCCGTGAACGATGCGCTCACCAAGCACATGTTCGATAACCGCTATGGCACGGGCCAATCCACTGTGGACGGCATCGTCCGCGCCACGAATGTTCTGCTGGCGGGCAAGACCTTCGTCGTGGCTGGCTACGGCTGGTGCGGACGCGGCCTCGCCTCGCGCGCGCGCGGCATGGGCGCGCAGGTCATCGTCACCGAAGTGGACCCGATGAAGGCGCTCGAAGCCGCGATGGACGGTTTCCAGGTCATGCCGATGCTGGACGCGGCAAAAGTCGGCGACATCTTCTGCACCGTCACCGGCGACCTGAACGTGCTGGACGGTCACCACTTTGCGGCAATGAAAGACGGCGCGCTGGTCGCCAATTCCGGCCACTTCAACGTCGAGATCAACATCCCCGCGCTGGAAAAAATGAGCGTCGGAAAACCCAACCTTGTCCGCCCGTTTGTGGATCAGTACACCACCAAGGATGGACGCAAGATCAACATCCTCGGCGAAGGCCGCCTGATCAACCTCGCCTCCGCCGAAGGGCATCCCGCCTCGGTGATGGATATGTCCTTCGCCAATCAGGCGCTTTCCGCCGAATACATGGCCAAGAACGCCGACAAACTGGAAAAGAAAGTCTATTCCGTCCCGGCGGAGATTGACAACGAGATCGCCCGCCTCAAACTCGAAGCCATGGGCGTGAAGATTGACGTTTTGACCGATGAGCAACTTCACTATTTGAATTCGTGGGAAGAGGGAACGTAAGTCTCAAGGATGAAGTTGGAAGGATGAAGGATGAACGCCTCGCGGACTCTATTGCCGCGAGGCGTTTTTACTTGAATATCCCATGTTTTTGCAGAGTCTCGAGATAAACGGCTTGTTTCTTGCCTGCCAGTTTCGAGAGGCGCGGCGCTTCGAAGGTGAGTTGCTTGATCTTTCTGAGCGGATAAACCAAACACTCCGTCCCTTCTTTTAGATCCTCAAAGACGACCAGACACACCCAGGCATCGGGCATATTCAAAATCGGATCGCGGCGCACGGGGGAATCCTGAAATGTCCATGACAGTCCGTAACGCTTCGCCGCGGAACGTCTCTGAGTCTTGACCGCCACTTCGAGTCCGTTAATCTTTAAATCCGCCGCCCACGATTTGCGCTTCGCCTCATACACGCCGTAGTCGGGTCCTGCGACTTGGCAGTTCCTACCCTCGAATAATATCCGCACCGCCTCCTCGCCGAGTTTCGAGACGAAATGATCGTCGCGGATTTTCTCCAATATCGTCTGATTGCTGTCTTTGTAGTTGACGGTGTCCGTGACTTTGACGGCAAAATCGCGCGCGCGATTCTTTGCTTCGTCGGGGATGGATACGGCCTGCGGCGTTTGAAAGGTTGACATGGCTTTTGTTAGGGCGGCGACTTGACTTGCACCGTCTGTTTTTCCGATTATACAAAATAAAAAGCCCTGCGGAGGAATCTCCGCAGGGCTTTTGCGCGCCCACAATTTAATTTCAGGCGCTTTCTAAGGGCAGGCAAAGACCGTGTCCTTGACGGCGGACTTGCCTGCGGCGTTGAAGGCTTCCACGCCCCATGTGGCTGGAACCCCCGCCACAAGAGGGATCGGCGGAATCGCATAAACAGTCGTGTTGGCCGGCAGGGTTGTAAATAGCGCGCCGTTAAAGTAAATATTAAACCCATCTTCGTTGTTGGATTTATCCTCCCAGCTCAAAGTGCCTGAGTAATTAAATGTTGGCATAATCAGCGGAATGCAGATTTTGGCGACCACTACATTCGCCACGGCGGCGGGCGGCGCCAGGGTGGCTGTTGGCGTGGAAGTGGGCGTAGCCGAAGGCGTCGGCGTGGGTGGGATCGAATATTCCTGCAAGTTTGCGGTATTGCCGGAGACGGTCGCATACTGTGGATACAGCCAGCAAGTTCCGGTCTTGCCCGGGTTGTTGATGATCCAGTAACCGGTGGAGGAATTTTTCCCGACCACAGTTCCGACCTGCCCAACCAGTAAAGCGCCGATGTTGTCGTACACAATGCCAGGACCGGTACGGCAGTTGGTATTCTGGCTCACCGTCACCTGCGGCACGGATGGCGTTGACGTGGCTCCGGGCGTTGCGGTGAACTCCGGCGTGGCGGTATTTTCAGGCGCCGCCGACGGCTGTTGACTTCCTTCGCCCTGTTGAATCAATAAAGCCTGGGCAGTCACTGTTAGAGCGAGGTTATCCGCGTCATTGTTGTCGCCGGGCTCTCCCTGCCCGCCTGGCAGGTTGCAGGCCGAAACCGCGAAGGCGACCAAAACGAATAAAGCGAAAGTTCTTCGGTTCATGGGATCTCTCCTTTTCCGAAGTTATTATGACACAAATCCCCGGCGCTTTACGCGCTCAGCCGGCGGACGATGGTACTACCCGACTTCCATGATTGCCTTCCACTCATTCAAAGACAGCGTCTCCGCCCTTCTCATCGGATCAACCCCCGCCTCTTTCAACGCCGATTCCGCTTCCGCCTTCCCGATGCTTAACCCCGCCGAGAGCGAATTCCTCAATGTCTTGCGCTTCTGCCCGAACCCGGCTTTGATGAGTTTGAAAAAGCGCGGCAGGTTCTCGCGCGGGATGAGCGGCTGCTCGTAAATATCCACGCGCAGGATGGCGGAGTCGACTTTCGGAACGGGATAAAACGACCCGGCTGGAATCCTCCCAACGATGCGCGGCGAGCCATATACTTGCACGCTCAACGCCAGCAGACTCAAATCCCCCGGCTTCGCGCAGACCCGTTCCGCCACCTCCTTTTGGATCGTCAACACGATGCGGCGCGGCTTTGGCTCGCTCTCCAGCAAATGGCGGATGATGGCCGACGTGATGTTATACGGGATGTTCGCCGCCGCGATGTAACCGGGCTGGTCCACCAGTCCGGCGAGGCTTGACTTCAAGATGTCGCCCTGGACGATGGACACATTCGCATACGGCGTCAGAACCGCTTTGAGGGGCCGAATCAACTCCGGGTCCAGTTCGACCGCCGCAACCTTCCGGGCAGAGACAGCCAGGTAACGGGTCAAACTGCCCAAGCCGGGACCAATCTCCAGGACACAGTCATCCCTTTGAATCTCGGCGGCGAGGGCGATTTTTTCCAGGGCAAAAGAATCCTGCAAAAAATTCTGCCCGAGTTTTTTATCGGCGCGCAAACCGTACCGTTTGAGGACGGCGGCGGCGTCGAGCGGGGGAATGGAAGCGTAATTCATAGATCTGCGCAGCGGACATTTTCTAACGTCCATCTATTGGCATACATAGGCAGTGTCCTCTTCGTCAATCGCGGACGGCGCAGGCGTGGACGATGAAGCGGCGGGCGGGGGCCACGCGCCGAGTTGGAAACGCATGACGAAATCGCGCAGGATGACGAAATCAGCTTCGAGGATGGCGATGCGCTTATCGAAGACCGGGTCGTACACGCGCGTCTGTTTGAAGAGATCGCCGGGGAAACTCGCCAGTGAAATATTTTCCGGCGGCATTTGCGCGGCAAGGCACGCCAGTTGGCTGAGTTGCGCGGGCGTGAAATCGGTGCGGATGTTGTCCTGAAAGGTCTCGATCATCGCGGGGATCTGCGCCAGGATTTGCGGGCTGGATAACTTCTTCCGCACGGCGCACAAGACAATATTCTGGTTGTCCGCCCGTTCGAAACTGCCGCCCGAACGATTGCGCGCCAGTTTCAACGCTTGCGCGCCGTTCAAGTGATGCGTGCCTTCCTTGAGACCCGTTGACTTTGCCGTGCGCTCATCCGGAATCACCACGTCAATGCCGCCCATCGCGTCTATGATATGTTCGAACGTGCGCATATTGACCGTGACATAATGGTCAACCGCCGCCCCGAAATTTAGGTTCAACGTCAATGCCAGCAGTCCCGAACCTTCGGTGGGATCGTCCCAATATTTAAAGCCGGGTTGCCCGTAAAGAAACGCCTGGTTGATTTTTTCATGATCCTGCCCGTTCAGGTTATCCTCGATGTGCGGAATCTCGACCCACAGGTCGCGCGGAAATTCGAGCGCGCTGACCCGCGGCGTCGAAAAGTCCACACGCACCAGTCGGATGGCGTCTGCCAACCCATAGGTGTAATTGTCGCCGCGCGTATCCGCGCCGATAACCAGAACATTCATCAAGGCTGGACCTCCGCATCGGGGACCGGCAGTGACGCTGGGGAGAGAGAGCGTCGGCGCGAGCGTCGCCTTGCTCTCAGGCGCGGATGACGGACTCGGCAAAGCCGTCCATGTGGGCGGCATGGCTTGGGTGGGCAGGGACGGACCAAGCGGTTTTTGCGCGAAACCCACCGCCGCTTGATATACAAACACGCCGATGGACGCCATAAGCGTGAAAGCGACGACCGAAAGTATCGTGATGATGATTCTCTGCGACTTTGTCATAATCTGATTCTATTTATCTTTCCTCATTCCTTGTTCATCCTTTATCGCTTCGACCTTTCGACAAACTCAGGTAACGCTTCACTCAGCGCAAGCCTTCATCTTTCATCCTTCATCCTTCATCTTTCATCCTTCATCCTTCATCTTTCATCCTTCATCTTTCATTCCCTGTATCTCGTATCTCATATCTCACCCCATCCCCTCACTTAAAAAAATATGGAATCTCCGCCGGAGCCGGTTCCAAAAAATACACCGTCACCCAGCCCGAAAGCCCGCCGATATTGTTGTCATCGTAGCCTAAATCTATCCATTGCGTGCGCGCCACGCCGAATGCCGATTCCACGATGGGTCCGCCGCCTGTATCGCCGACTGTCGCAACGCCATATCCCGGTATATAAACCCGCATCCCCGCAAGATAGGCATAGATGGAATAATCCACCGCTACAATGCCGAAACCTGCGCGCGCGCCGCTGGCGGTGCCGTACGAACAACCTCCCGTCCCTGAATTGCACGGCGAATACCATGACGCGTACATCTGCGTCGCATACCAGTACGGGTACGGCGCATCCCCGCCCGCAGGCGCCAGCGTGACCTTCGAACCGCTCGCCACGATCTGCGTCACAGGCTGGCGCAGAATCGTTTCGCTTTCCGTTTCGCGCCCCGCCTCCGCGCCGTTTTCAAAACGCGCCCGCGTGCGAGTCAACGCGACTCCGTTCGCGCCATTTTGCAAAATTTCCCGCTGACCGAACGGAATATCTTCGGAATATTTTTCTTCGATGGGAAAGGGAATGGAACGAATCTCCGCCAGAATCACTTCGCGGACTCGAACAACCTTGATCTGCCCATCGGAGGGGATCGCCTCATTCTCCGCCGGGACGGATTCGTCCAGCCCCATCAGCGGAATCCCAGCCCCAGCCAACGCCTCCCCAACCGTCCCCGCCGCCGAGAAGATATTCATCTCTGCGCCGCCGATTGTGACAGTCAACTCTCGCATGGGCGTGATTCGGATCGTGGTCGCGCCGTTGATGATCGAATCGACGGGCGGCAGGATTTCGACGAAATTGTCCGTTGCAATCCCTTCCTCCCTCAATACATCTCCGACCGTGAGCGCCGAGGATAGAACCTCGCGCTCCGCATCGGGCATCGCAATCCTGATGTTCGCCGCGCGCCTCAGTTCCAGCCGGATGTCGCCGCTTATTTCGATCTTTTCATCCAATGCCTGTGGGATTCCGTTCACCAGCGCGCGGTCAAGCGGCTGTGGCGTAATCCCCGCCTCGGCAAGGATCAGGATCGGCAACGCTTCATGTGTGACGATTGTCTTCGTTGTCGCCCCGTCAACGACCGTCACCGTCCGCATCGTGGGCGCCCCGCAACCAATGAAAACGAATGTAAGTAAAACAAATGCTCGAAAGAATTTCATCCCCGCAATTATAAACGTCATTATTCGTTTACAATAACCGCATGGACGTCCTGACCAGCGCGTCAAACCCCTTTGTTAAACACATCCGTTCCCTGCGGCAGAAGAAAGTCCGCGCTGAAGCGGGGACCTTTCTCGTCGAGGGCATTCATCACATCGGAGAGGCGGTCGAAGCGGGCTGGGAGATCGAATCAATCGCTTACGCCCCCGAATCCCTCAGGAGTACATTTGCCAAAGACCTGTTGACCCGCATCTCCCAACACGGCGCGCGGAGTCAGCCTGTCTCCGCCGCGATCATGGAATCCCTTGCGGACAAGGACAACCCGCAGGGCATCCTTGCCGTCGTAAGACAAAAGAGTTATTCGCTCGGCGATCTCAAGGCGATGAAGCGCGGCGCGGCATTGGTCTCGCCGCAAGACCCCGGCAACCTCGGCACAATCCTCCGCGCGCTCGACGCCGTCAAAGGCGACGCGCTTTTCCTGCTGGATGGAGGAGTCGAGTTATTTCATCCCACCGTCGTCCGCGCCAGCATGGGCGCAATCTTCTGGACGCCCACCGTCCAAGCCTCCTTCGCCGATTTTGTCAAATGGGCGCGAAAGTGGAATGTTCAACTTATAGGGTCATCCTCCAAAGCCGACGCGGATTATCGCTCCCTTGTCCCGCAGGAGTCCTGGGTTCTGGTTTTGGGAAGCGAACAGAAGGGACTCTCCCCCGAGCAGACCGCCGCCTGTGACGCGACCGTCTCCCTGCCCATGCGCGGGCGCGCAAGTTCGCTCAACCTCGCTGTGGCGGCGGGGATACTTCTTTATCAATATTCGGCGGATCATGATGCCTGAATGACCGGCTTGTAACCCGCCGGGTTGCTTTCAAAAGGGGCATTTCCACAAACCGATAACTCAGGAAGCCGACGATCAACGCAAGGGCGAACGCCGCTGTAAGCGCCGCGATATTGCCGAGACTGGAATCCCAGCCCGCCAGTTTCCACGCCCGCCCCACGACGTTCATTGTGAATAAATGCGAAAGATAGATCGAATACGAGGCGTTCCCCGGTTGGATGAGGAAATTTGGCAGGACAACCCCATTCCGTTCGGCGTGGACGACGCAGAAGACGATTACAACCGCGGGAATGCCGTAATACAACGCCTGCGCCAAATCGAGCGGAGATAGTCCGGTCTCGCTGTTATAACGGGTGTAGCCCATCACGGCGGCGAACAAACCGAGGGACGCGATTGCGACCAGCGGGTATCCATGCATTTTCAACGGTTTGAAGTTGTAGTAATGAATCCCAAGCAGGCAACCGGCGATGAACTCGAGCGTCAAGGGATGCAACGCCACCCGGATGAACGGATTCCATGCCGGAAAGCCGGAGAAGGCGATGATCGCCCCCCAGGCGAGCATGGCGGGCGCAAGGAATTTTTCGGGCAGGAACAACAGGAAAAAGAACACAATATAGAAATACATCTCATGAACCAACGTCCAACCAACCGGGATGAGCGGCAAAAAGCCGCTCGGCAGCAACAAATACGAGGCGACAATGTCAACCCGGTTCCCCTGTGAACTGTTGACCCAGGAAGGTTGGACGAGAAAGACAATCAACGCCAGCGTGGTATAGACCCAATACAATGGATAGATGCGCGAGACGCGGTGATACAGGAAAAGAAGGGATTCCTTTAACTGGCGAAACTTTCCGCGCGCGACCGTCGCCATGACGAACCCGCTGATGACGAAGAACAAGTCCACGCCGAACATGCCGAATCGAAGCCAGCCCGGAAGAAGCGCGGCTCCTTCCGCGTACTTTCCTTCGATGATTACAAGATGGAACAGAACCACGCAAAGTACGGCGACTCCCCGCAAAGCCTGGATGTTTTGAAGTTTGCTCATGGGTTGTTTTATTCCACTCCTGCCGGGAAGAGCGTCGTCTCCCGCCCGTTCCCTTTTCCCAACTTCAGCAAGGAGGCGCCGACCGCCGCAAACAGCATGACCATTAATGCGGGAAAATTGTTGGCAAGAAAAGACGGTTTGTTCGCAGGGGGGTAAAGCGTCGAGAAATAGGCGAGAGACAATACGAGCGCCATGATTCTAAGCGAGATTCGCGCTCCCCCCTTCCCTTCCGCGCTGTCGCGAGAGGAAAGATGCAAAAGCAGGAGCGCGGTTGGCGCGGCAAGGATGGATAGTTTGTAGTCGTGGCTGACGGAGGGAATCAACATCGCCCCAAGCGAGCAGGCGAGCAGCAACTGCGGGTCAACGCCCTTTCGATTTTGCCGGTACGCCGCGGCGGCGGTCGTCGCGACGGACGCGACGACGACCATCAACAACAGCAGTTTTACCGCCGCAAAGCGCCCGTCCAGCCACGGCTGGCTGTTCTCCAGCGCGAGATAGGAATGGATGGAATGGTTGCCGACCCAGACGAAAGGGTAACTCGACTGCTCTTTCACCGCCGCGATGAAATCCATGAATGGGCCGGACCCAAGCGCGAAGAGAAAAAGAATATTGGCGGCGGCGATTCCGGCCGTTCTTTTGACGTTGCCCTTCCAATCCCGCCAGTCCGCTACGAACAGGAATATGAAGATAAACGGATAGACCTTGAGTTGAACGGCGATCGTGAAAAGAAAATACGCGAGAAGGCGCAACCGTTCCCGATGATGAAAGAGCCATACGCCCAGAAGGCAAAGGAAGACCGCGATCAGGTTGAACTGTCCGCGCTCGATCTCAAATTGAAAACCGTAGGAGAACACCCCGCTTGCCAGGCACAGAATTTCCAATGCGCCGACAACTTTTATGGGCGCCCGATCTTCCTGGCGCAACAAACGCGACGACGCAAGGATCGAGAACGTGTAAAGGAGAAAGTTTATAATCGTCACCGCCCTATATGCCGATGTAAACTCGACGAAGACCAGCGGCGCAAAGAACACACTGGCAAGCGGCGGATAAAGGTTTTGTCCAATATATGGGGTTTTACCTTCGACCAGCCATGACCTGCTATAACTGAGCATCTGCTCCAGATCTGCGCCGGCGAAGTCCGCCGCCGGAACCCCCTGCCAGTACTGCATTGCCGGGGCGGATAGGAAGACCGGATATACAAAGAAGAAAAAATGCGATAAAAGGAATCCAGCCAGCGCCCAGACAAACAGGGGAATATCCGACAGGAATTGGAAAAGCGCCCGCGCCGACGTTTTGACCATGTGCAGGCGGCAATTATACGAAACTGCCGACGGAATAACAACCTTGAAAAACTGTGTAAAATAAGGTTATGAAACTCGCCGCCGTCTCCCAAATGCGCGCCATCGAAAAAGAAGCCGACTCCAAGGGCGTCTCCTACGCTCAAATGATGGAGAACGCCGGGCGCGGGCTGGCGGATATTGCCGATATGCTCGGCGCTGAAGGCGGGTGGAAGACTGTAACGGGCATCGTCGGCTCCGGCAACAACGGCGGCGACACGCTGATTGCGCTGTCGCGGCTTGCCGAAGCGGGCTGGCGCACGCACGCCTACCTCGTCAACCGCAAGACGGCTGGCGACCCGCTGGTGACTCGTTATCTAAAATCCGGCGGCGACGTTACGCAGTTTTCGAGCGACACCAATTTCGAATCCCTGCAAGAATTTTTAGAGGATTCAGACCTCCTGCTGGATGGACTGCTTGGGACGGGCGTCAAACTCCCGTTGAAGGAAGAAGCGGCTCTCTTCCTCACCGGCTTGACCTTGATCCTCGACATGCTCGAAGCCCCGCCTTTCGTCGTCGCTGTGGATTGCCCCTCCGGCGTGGATTGCGATACGGGCGCGTGCGCCGATGAAACCCTGCGCGCCGATCTCACCGCGACAATGGCGGCGGCAAAACAGGGTTTGCTCAAACTTCCCGCTTTCGAACGCATCGGCGAACTTGAACTCGTTGACATCGGACTGCCCCCCAATCTTGACGCGCTTAAATCTCTGGATACGGATGTCGCCGATGCGGCGTCTGTTTCTGCGATGTTGCCGGAACGAAACCCCGCTTCTCACAAAGGGACGTTTGGCGCGGCGTTCGTGGCGGCGGGTTCGACATCCTACACCGGGGCGGCGCTTCTCGCAGGCAAAGCCGCCTACCGAATCGGCGCGGGCTTGGTGACGATGGCTGTGCCGGAATCTTTGCACGCCGCTCTTGCGGGTCATCTTCCCGAGGCGACGTGGGTTTTACTGCAACACGAACATGGATTTATCTCAGAACAGGCTTGCCGTCACGTTCTAACGAATTTGGATCGCGCGACGGCGGCCTTGATCGGTCCGGGGTTGGGCGATAAACACACGACGAAATTGTTCATCGAACAACTCCTGCCGAAACTCGAACTCCCCGCCGTGTTCGACGCCGACGGCTTGCGCCATCTTGCGGGGATTCAGGACTGGAGCGAAAAAATAAAGCAATGCGCGGTCCTGACCCCTCACCCCGGAGAGATGTCCGCCATGACCGGGCTGTCGAGTTCCGAGATTCAATTGAACCGTAATGAAATCGCCGGAAAATTCGCGAAAGAGTGGGGACACGTCGTCGTTTTGAAAGGGGCCTTCACCGTCGTCGCCGCGCCCGACGGGAGAAAGACCGTCATCCCTGTCGCCACAGCCGCCCTCGCCCGCGCCGGGACCGGGGATGTGCTGGCCGGGCTAATTGTCGGTTTGCGCGCACAGGGAGTAGGCGCGTATGAATCCGCCCTTGCGGGCGCGTACATCCATGGGCAAGCGGGACTCCGCGCCGCCGAAATCTACGGAACAACCGCCTCCATCCTCGCCAGCGACGTATTGGATTTTGTCCCGGACGCAATTGCCCGGATGGAATAGTTCCGCAAAAAAAACAGCCCGCCTTCCGACGGACTGTTCTCAATTACCACGCTCTAATCTCTAATCTCTATTCCCCAACCGCCAATCCCTAACTGTTCATGAACGCTTCGAGATTCTCCTTGCTGATGCGATATGCCTTGCCGACCTTCTTGGCTTTCAGGCTATTATCCTTGATGGCTTCGAGGATGTCGTCCTCTGTCACCTTCATGAACTGAGCCGCCTCGGCGGGGGTCATAATGTCGGGCATTTTCGCCGCGCCGCCAGCCGCCGCGCCGCCGCCGGGAGCTTGAAATCCGCCTTGAAGCGCCTGGCCCATGAGGTTGCCAATGCCCATGCCTGCGCCAATTCCGGCTGTAAGCCCCGCGCCGCCGCTTTGGTTGTTCGCCGCTTCGCGCATGGCGTCCGCCGCCTGCAATTGGGCGTAGATCGCCGGGTCGAGCAAACCAGCGTCCCGCAATTCCTGAGCCGACTTGGTGCTGGGCTTGAGACTGCCGATGTAGAAGGTCTTGAGCGTCAAACCGAGCGCTTCGAAGTCATCCTTGCCCTTTACGCGCACAGCGGCGCCCAATTCTTCATTCATGCCGCTGATTTTGGCGGCGAGGCTTTGGGTGGTGTTGCTGAACTCGCCCAACACGTCGGTTAATTTGGCGACCAGCATGGTCTTGAGCCGCTCTTCGATCTCCGAAGTGCGATAAGAGCCGGTCGCGCCGACGATCTGGGTCACAAATTGCTGAGGATCTTTCACCTGGAATGAAAACGTCCCGAAGCCTTGAATGAACAGATAGCCGAGACCCTTCCCGGGAGTTTCGACGAGGATCGGTTGCGAGGTGCCCCATTTCCTGTTTGGGAATTCCTTCTTTGAGACAAAGTAGACTTCGGCGGGGAAGGGGGTGCGGTCGTTAAACGCCTTGCCGATGAAATCAATCAGTTTCGGGATGTTCGCCGTGGCGATGGTGTGCCGCCCGGCTTTGAACACATCCAGCGCGTTGCCGTCGCGGAAGAACACCGCCGTCTGACTCTCGCGCACGATCACCTGCGACCCGATGCGGAAATCGCCGATGCCCTCTTCGGGGAAGCGATGCACAATCTCATCGTTCATTTCGTTCGGGTATTCAATGACGTCGAAAATTCTTGCCATGGTTTCTCTCCTTTAAGTGAATAACAATTTTATTATAGTCCAACTGATTTTGGGGTCAAGAACCGTATTTCCTATTCATCTACGCCGCATGGAAAAATTCGTTTCCGTTCGCTGCCTACTTTCCGCTTTCTACTCGCCGCGCCCCACCGACCGCTTTTCACTGATTACCGATCACTGCCCGCTTACCCCCTCTCATCTGCCTGCCCGTTCCCTTGTCGCGCACCATCAACACCTCCGCCATAATACTCACCGCAATTTCCTCCGGCGTTTCGGCTTGCAATTCCAGCCCTATCGGCGAATGGACTTTGGCGATCAATTCATCCTTCACGCCCTTTTCCTTTAATGCCTTGACGGTCGTCGCCCAGCGTCGTTTTGAACCGATTACGCCGATGTAAGCCGCTTCCGATTCCAGGAGCGGAGGCAGACCGTGCGCATCCACACCGGACCCGCGGCTGGTCACCGCCAAATAGGTCCGATTCGTGATCTTGAGCGACTCTGCCAATTTCCCCATCTCGATTGGGAGATACTCGTCCGCGCCGGGCGTCGCTTCAGGGGTGCAGAACTCCGCCCGGTCATCGCTGACGACGACGTGGAAACCGAGCCACTTCGCCAGGTGAACGACGGCTTTGCCGACATGCCCCGCGCCGATTACCACGAGAGTTGGAGCCGGAAGAATCGGTTCCACAAACACCTCCACCTGGCCGCCGCATACGCCGGGGTCGCCGCGCGAAGGGTCTGCCATGTTGTAATGCAGATAACGCGGCGTTCCGTCGCTGATCGCCATCCAGGCTTCGTCGAGGACGCGATGCTCCAAATCTCCGCCGCCGACCGTGCCTATGAATTTACCGTCGGGATACACGAGCATTTTACTGCCCACGTGGCGCGGCGTGGAGCCTTCGCTTTTCACAACCGTGCATAGCGCGGCGGGCTGGTTGTTTTTTTCGAGTTCGGATAAGGCTTTGTAAAGTGAGGTCATGATAATCAAGTACGGCAAAATTCATCTTGCCCTCGCGCGGCGTCGCAAAGTAAACTTTGCGGTACGGCAAAATTCATCTTGCCCTCGCGCGGCGTCGCAAAGTAAACTTTGCGGTACGGCAAAATTCATTTTGCCCTCGCGCGGCGTCGCAAAGTAAACTTTGCGGTACGGCAAAATTCATCTTGCCCTCGCGCGGCGTCGCAAAGTAAACTTTGCGGTACGGCAAAATTCATCTTGCCCTCGCGGCGTCGCAAAGTAAACTTTGCTGTACGGCAAAATTCATCTTGCCCTCGCGGCGTCGCAAAGTAAACTTTGCGGTACGGCGTTTATTTGATCTTCCCCAACGCCCGCAGCACTCGTTCCGGTGTGAAGGGGAATTCGTTCATCCAGACGCCGGTCGCGTCGTGTATGGCGGCGGCGATGGCGGGAGCGACGGGCAAATATGGCAGTTCGCCCATACCGCGCGCCCCCCAGGGACCGTTTGGGTCGGGCGCTTCCACGAGTACCGACTCGACTTTTTCCGGGATGTCCCGGATCGTCGGGATGAGATATGTGCTGAACTGGTCGGTCAATACCCGTCCGTCCTTGGTTTTGAAGTCCTCCAATACGGCGTAGCCGTGCGCCTGGACGACGGCGCCTTCGATCTGACCGACGACCAGGTCGGGGTTGATGGCTTTGCCCACGTCGTCCGCCGAGACGACGCGTTTTACGCGCACATGACCGGTCTCGGTGTCCACTTCCACATCCACAGCCTGGGCAACATACGCGTACTGAAAGTTCGGCATCGAGTATCCGGTTTCGGAATCCATCTTTGTAGTCGGCGGAGCGAAGTATTGAAATTCGGCGATTGCGGGGCGCTCTTCGGCTTTCCATTTTTCGAGAGCCGCCTCTGCCGCGCCTTTGACCGAGTTGCCAGCCATGAATGTTAGCCGTGAAGCGGAAGCAGAACCGGGGTCGCCTTGTGTCGCCGAATCGGACGCGCGCAGTTCGATCATGCTCATCGGCGCGCCGAGGACATGCGCCGCCATCTGCGTCATCGCCGTATGGAAACCCTGTCCCACTTCCGCGCCCGCGTGATGCAACACGACGCGTTCCATTGCGGTGTTCCCGTGTATCTCGACCTTCGCCCAGCAGTTTTCCTTATAACCGAATGAAAACCCGACGTTCTTGAACCCAGCCGCAAACCCGCGCCCTTTGGCGATTGCGCCCCGCGCCTTGCGTTTCGAGTTTTGCGTTTTACCCTTGCTGTTTTTTTTCCATTTGAACGCGTCCCGCGCCGTTGCGATTGTATCAACCACGCTGACCGGTGTGGGGACGGGCGTCCCAACGTTCAGCAGATCGCCTTCGCGCAAAGCGTTCTTCAAGCGGAATTCGACCGGGTCCATGCCGAGTTTTTCGGCGAGTTTGTTCATCTGACTTTCCGCCATGAACAGGGCTTGCGGAGCGCCGAAGCCGCGAAATGCCGCGCCGGGAATGTTGTTGGTATAAACGCCGTACACGTCCGTCTTGACGTTTGGAATCGCGTAAGGTCCTGTGGATGTGATCGTGGCGTTTCCCAGAACCTTGTTGGTGGTGTACATGTACGCGCCGCCGTCGCCGATGATCTCGTTTTGCGCGGCGATTAATTTGCCGTGTTTTGTCGCGCCCCATTTGGCGCGCAGGATGACGGCGTGACGTTTGCCGTGACCGATGATCGATTCCCGCCGCGACCAGACGATTTTCACCGGGCGTTTTAATTTCATCGCCGCCAGGGCAAGGACGATCTGCACCGAGAGGTCTTCGCGCCCGCCGAAGGCGCCGCCGATGGCGGGGTAGATCACGCGAATTTTTTCCTCCTGTACGTCCAGCGCGCGCGCGATGGATTTTCGGTCGGCATGAGTCCATTGACCGGCGCTTTCGACGACGACCCTGCCTTCCGAGTCGAGATACGCCAGCCCCGCTTCAGGCTGGAGGTAGGCGTGTTCCTGAACCGGAGTGCGATACTCCGCCTCGACAATCGCTGCGGCTTTGGCGAAGCCTTCGTCCACGTTCCCTTTGCGAATCTTGTAATGGACGCACACATTCGAGTCGCCCCGATCCGGGTGGAGGAGAGGCGCGTCGGAGGCCATCGCCGCTATCGGGTCGGAGAGAGGCGGGAGGTCTTCGTAATCCACTTCGATGAGTTTGATCGCGTCCGCCGCGTGAGATTCTGATTCCGCCACAACGACAGCGACCTGATCTCCGACGAAACGGACGATGTCAGCAGAGGGTTTGCTCGAGCCGGGACCGCACAACACGGGCTGGTCTGGGATCTGCAATCCATATTCGTTGACAGGAACATCTTTTGCAGTATAGACCGCGACGACCCCGGGAGATGCAAGCGCTTTTTCGACGCGAATATTGCGCACACGCGCATGTGGGCGTTCTGCCATGAGGATCTTCATGAACGTCATGCCGGTCATGGAGAGATCGCCGGAATATTGCGCTTCGCCCGTCACTTTGCCGGGCGCGTCCGTGCGGGATGGGGAGTTTCCAACGGTTTCTTTGTGCATGGCGCGCTATCGTTTGTAGGTTTTTGCCCTGAATTTCGGGGGCGGCTCGTCGAGCGGTCCATAACGGGAGGGGCCCACCATGCGGTAGACGACCGCGTAGCTGAACGAAAATAACCCGCTCAGCAATATCATGTAGATGATGCCCGCGGCGGCTTTGGCGTAGAAATGCTGGGTGTTTGTGATCGGGCTGAGGAGGGTCATCAGACCCGTTGACTTGTAGAATATATCCGGGTAACGCGGCGTGCCTAATAATTGATAGGGAATGGTGTAGCCCTTTGCCAGCGCAGCGTCTATCGTAAGCGCTCCCGCCATCATGGAGATGATGGGGACTATGATCATCATCACGCAGCCGATTCCCCGCCAGATGTAATGCGGCTGTTTGTTCCTTTCCTTTACCTTGACCAATGCGGAACTTCTGTATTTGCTCATGACAGCCTCGTTTCTCTAAATCTTTGCGGCTTCCTCGATGGCTTTGACGATCTTGTAATATCCGGTGCATCGGCATAGATTGCCGGATATGGCTTGCCCGATTTCGTCGCGGGTTGGGTTTGGTTTCTCTTCGAGAAGTTTCGTTCCGGACATGATAAAACCAGGAGTGCAATACCCGCATTGCACGGCGTTATATTCGATGAATTTTTCCTGCACGGGATTCAACGCGTCGCCGCCCGCCAGTCCTTCGACGGTGACGATCTCAGCGCCATGCGCGCGCGGCGCGGGGACAAGGCAGGACATGACCGCCTGTCCGTCGAGAAAGACCGTACACGCGCCGCATTCCCCTTCGGCGCAGCCCTCTTTTGCGCCGGTCAACATGCCTTCTTCGCGCAATAACCTGAGCAGTGTCTTATTGTGACCGCTCGCAAAAACGTATTTCCTCCCGTTGACGGTCGTCTCAATTCGGTTTTCTGGAAAAGCGATCAACCCTTGCGTATCTTGTATCCCGTATCTCGTATCTCGCCCCTCGTTTCTCATCCCTCGTTTCTCATCCCTCATCCCTCGCCTCGCGTTTTGCAATAACACCGGCTTCTTCGGCATCCCCGCTTCCTGCTTTCCATCGCGGATGGCGGTCAGCCCGCGCCGGGCGATGACGCGCACCATCTCGCTCCGGTAATTTGCCGAAGCGCGCACGTCGTCAATCGGTTTTGCCGATTTCACAGCCAGGTCCGCGGCGGCGGCGATGTTCTTTTCGTTTAGTTTTTTGCCCGCCAGGAATTTTTCCGCTTTTGTGGCGTGGGTGATGATGGGAGTCACCGCTCCCAGAGTGATCGAAGCGGATTTGACCGTATCCCCTTTGAGGTCCAGAATGATCGCTGCATTGACCAGCGAGATCGCCTGCGCCCGGCGAAGCGCGAGTTTAATGAACGTCCCGCGCTGGGTGTTCGTCATCGCCGGGAAGGAAATATCCACCAACATCTCGTCGGGTTCCATCACGGTCTTGCGCACGCCGAGATAAAACTTCCTGAATGGAACTACGCGCGTTCCCCTTGCGGAAACGAGCGTGACTTTTGCGCCGAGCGCCATCAACGGCGTGATCGTATCGTTGGCGGGCGAGGCGGTGATGATGTTCCCGGCGATTGTGGCGCGGTTGCGGATCTGCGGCGCGCCCACCTCCCAGGATGCGCGCGCCAGCGGATACGCCCGCGCGCGAATCAGTTTCGACGCCGCGCAATCGTTGTGCGTGACCGTTGCGCCGAGGTGGATGACGCCGTCTTCGTCCATTGTGACCCGGTCGAGGTTGGGGATGCGCGATACATCAATGAGCGTATCCACTCCTTTACGGACGCCGCGCTCGAGTTCGAGGATCAAATCGGTGCCGCCAGCCGCGATCCGGGCGCGTTCGCGTTTTTCAGCGAGGATGCCGACGACTTCCTCGATGGATGTTGCATTGATGTAATGATGCCACATAAGGACTTCCAAAAAACCCTAAAGGCTGAAAGACCTTTAGGGTTTTTCTCCGTTTTACCGGCTTCCGGTCACAACTTCGGAGCGGCGCTCGAATGTCTCCACCGCAAGGCGCGCGAGGCTTGTGATGTTGCGGATGGCGGCGGGCAGGGCGGCTTCGTCGCCCAGACTCGCTTCGACATTATCCAGCGCATTCTTAATCTGATCGCCGAGGTCGAAGAAGGCGGCGTCGAATTGATAAATGGCTTCGAGTTCCTTCTCGTTGATCTTAACCGCGTCGAACAAGCCGGAGTATCCGCGCGCCGCGCCGCTGATCTTGTCAATGAATGTTCGCAGGGCAAGCGAAGCTTTTTCCATATCGTCCACATGCGTTAACATGCCCTTGCCGACCAGTTCCGCCTGCAAATTTGTGGCGCGACTCCATTGCTCTTCGAAGCGGCGCGCCACCGTATCGCGCAGGAGTTTGTCCGCGTCGCGGCGGTTTTGTCGTTCCACATATCCGCTAAAACCGGGGATGTACGACGCCAGTTTCTTGAACGGGTCTATCTGACTGCTGACTTTCTCGAAAAAATCGCTCATGGGGAGCCTCCTGCCAGGATATACGTGCAAGATTTTATTCCGTTTCCGCCTCGATTATATCGTTGAATTACAGTTATAATCAAGTTATCATCTTCGCAGGAGGAACGTCATGTCCGAACAAGTTAGCCAACTTCTCGACCTGGTCGGGAACAGCATCGAGTTCGATGGAAAAAAAGTCCGTGTTTTGGATGTGGAAAAATTTCGGAGAAATGTCGGCAAACTGGCGGAACGCTCCGCCCTCGCCTCCGACTCGACTGTGGGCTGGTCCCGTTTTCTGATTCGGGGTGCGGCGCTCGAGCTTGGGATCTACCCCGCCTCGATCCACGAGTTGTACATGGCTCGCGGACGCGGCGACGCTCCAATGACTTTTACAACGCCCGCCTTTAATCTTCGGGCATTGTCTCATCACGCTGCCCGCGCCATGTTCCGCGCGGCAAAGCGCATCAATGCCGGGGCTTTTATCTTCGAACTCGCCCGTTCCGAAATGAGCTACACCGACCAGCGTCCGTCTGAATACGCGACGAATATCTTCGCCGCCGCCATCGCCGAGGGGTTTACAGGCCCTGTCTTCTTGCAGGGAGACCATTTTCAAGTTTCCGTCAAAAAATACAGGAACGATCCCGAAGCCGAGTTGAAAGCCGTGCGCGACCTGTGTCTCGAGTCCATCGCCGCCGGGTTCTTCAACATTGACGTGGACACATCCACGCTTGTGGATATGAGCCTGCCGACCGTCGCCGAACAACAGGCGTTGAACAGCCGGCTTTCGGCGGAACTCTCCAAATTCATACGCGACCACGAACCGGCGGGCGTCACGATCTCCATCGGCGGCGAGATCGGCGAAGTGGGAACCGAAAATTCCACCGAACCCGAACTGCGCGCCTACATGGATGCGTATAACGCCGGCATGAAGAAACTCGCGCCCGACAAACCCGGCTTGAGCAAGATCAGCGTGCTGACAGGCACGTCGCACGGAGGCACGGTTTTGCCCGATGGCTCCATCGCCGATGTGAGCATCGCCTTCGATGTCTTGCGCGATCTCAGCCGCGTCGCCCGCAGGGAGTATGGCATGGGCGGCACAGTCCAGCATGGCGCTTCCACCGTGCCGGAGGAGAACTTTAACAAATTCGTCCACAACGAAGCCATCGAAGTTCACCTTGCCACAAACTTTGCGACCATGTTCTTCGATAACGTCCCGGCGGAGTTCAAGAAGGAAATGTACGCCTGGTTGGATGTCAATTCAGCCGCAGATCGTAAACCCGGCATGACCGACGAACAGTTCTATTACAAGACGCGCAAGAATGCCATCGGCCCGTTCAAGGCGAAGTCCTACGCCCTGCCCGCCGAAACGCTGGATAAATTGTCCAATGCGTGGGAGGCGCAATTCTCGAAATTGTTCGACCTGCTTGGGATGAAAGATACAAGGACGTTGACGGATAAATTCATCAAGCCCGTCCACATCGCGCCCGTCCTCGCGGATTACGTCAAGGATGCGGTGGCGGCAGAGGATGTCAGCGACCTTTCGGATTAGTCGCAGTCAGAAAATCCAAAATCGTAATTCGTAATGCCTGTATCCGATCAAGGCGCGACCAAAGACAGGTACACCCTCATCCCCCGCACGGCGATCTTCGTCCGGCGCGGGGATGAATATTTATTGCTGAAAGGCGCGGAAGATAAACGCCTGTGGGCGGGGAAATACAACGGGCTGGGCGGTCACGTTGAGCGCGGCGAAGATGTCGTCTCTGCGGCGCGGCGCGAATTGCTGGAAGAAGCGGGTATTACGGCGGATTTGTGGCTGTGCGGCACGGTGATCGTGGACGCCGGGGAAATTGGCATCTGCCTGTTTGTCGTCGTGGGGGAGAACGCCCAAGGCGAAGTCCGCGGCTCGAAGGAGGGCGTACCGGAATGGGTCCGGTTGGAGGCGTTGGGGCGTCTTCCCGTCGTCGAAGACCTGCCAATCCTGCTTGAAAGAATCCATCAAGTGAAGCGCGGCGATCCGCCGTTTTCGGCGAGGTCGTTTTATAAAGAGGATCGGTTGATAGTGATCATTGCGGAGTGAGTAAATCTGCGTGGCTGGCGTTTTCTTGCGCCGACGGCCCGCGAAGAGCATGCGCAGTACTGCAAACTTCAGTATGTTCCCGCGTAAAGCGAAAACTGAAGTTTGCGGCACAGTCACGCTATGGGATGCTGTAGGATTGCAATTCGGTGGTGGAAGTGTAGGGCGCGCCGCCGAAATCGCTGTTCTCGATGGATTTGATATAGCCTACGCCCGGCGCGTACCAAACGATGCTCGTGCCGTTCATTGTGACGGGGACTTGCAAGCCCTGAAAGTTGGCTGTGATTTGCATGAGCGATGTCGCTTGAAATTTGACGGCTTCGAACGCTCCTGCGGGGACGGAGACGGTTTCTTTTCCCATTTCCTGCATCGTAAAACTGAACGTGCCTGTGGATTGGGCGTTTTGGTCGCCGGGCATGGCGGTGACGCCCTGCATGGCGAGGCTGTATTGCCATTGCATTCCGGGGGTGATTTCCTTCGGAAGGCTGATGCCTGTTATGCCGGTTGTGGTGAACTCGGCATTTGTGCCTTGTGTGGAAATGCTTGCCGCCGCGCCGGCGCCGCCCATCTCGAGCGCTTTCAATCCGCCGGCTTCGCACTGCCATTCCTGTGCGCGGATGAGATCGGCGAACTGACTTGTCAGCGTGAATCCGTCCGCGCGGACTTCGGTAATCGTATCCGTATAGGAAAAATCTCCGCTGGGACTGCCGGTGTTGAAGTAAGTCCAGGTCGCGCCTTGTTTTACAGGGAATAACGCGTTGTCGCACAACCCGCCAGTAGTGGAATCGCCTGCGGAAGGCGGCGGTGGGTTTGAAGCCTGCCCTGGTTCGTGGGTTGGTTCTGCCGCGCCGATGTTGCAGGCAAGCGAGAGGACGAGGATTGCGGCGATGACGGGGGCGGGTTGGATTTTTTTCGCGCGCATGATGTCTCCGTATAAAAAAATGGGCGTGAGGCGCGCCCATGATACCGAAATTGCCCGGTTAAAAATATTTCAATTCCACTTCAAAAGGGAGATGGTGAAGGCGCTGCCTTTTCCCGGCGCGCTGTCCACGTCCAGCAGGCCGCGGTGTTGTTGAATCACCTGCCGGGTGATCGAAAGCCCGATTCCGATTCCGTCGTAGATTTCTTCGCCGCTCTTTTCGAGGTGGAAGAAGCGGTCGAAGATGCGCGGGCGGAGTTGGGGATCTATGCCGATGCCATAGTCCACCACGCTGACGGTGACGTGACTTCCTATATCAGCGAAGCGGATGTCAACTGTCCCGTTGGGGTGGCTGAACTTGATGGCGTTATCCACCAGCCCTGTAATGGCGCGTTCGAGGGAAGGCTCGTCGCCCTGCACATCGGGCAATTTGCTGCTTCCGCGAATCTTGACGCTGACCCGGCGCTTTTGAGCCTTCTCGTTTAACTTTTCCACCACTTTTTCAACCAGCAAGAAAAGGTTGACGGGTTGAAAGTCGCGCAGGACGAGTTCCTGCTCTTGAAGGAATAACAGGTCGTTGGTCAGGTTGACGATCTGGTCCACGTTGCGGCTGACGATTTCGATGGTGGATTGGAGTTGCTCGCCGGATAGGACGCCTTTTTTCAGGGTGTGCAAATAACCGCTGGCTACCATGAGGGGCGTTCGTAGTTCGTGGGCGATGCTGGTCAGAAATTCATTTCGCGCCATATCCTGCTCGGCGAGTTTTTGGTAGGCGTCGGCGATCTCCCGCGCGCGCAGGCGCAGGTCTTCGATGGCTAGTTCGTCGTTTTGCCTCAATCGGTTGCTGATCTCTGAGATCATGGCGGTCGCCACGCTTGGGCTGTGCTTCAGGACGCGGTCGAAACCCTCCTTGTCCAACTCCAGCACGACGGCATGGCTCAATGCTTTGACGGTGGCGGCGCGGGGCGCATTGTGGATGAGCGCCATCTCGCCGAAGAAATCGCCCGCGCCCAATGTCTTGAGCAGGCGCGTTTCAGTATTGTTGATGATCTTGGTGACTTCGAAGTCCCCTTCGAGGATCATGTAAAAGGTGTATTCGACGGCGTCTTCGCGGCAAAGGACGCTTCCAGCCGGATGCGATTTGATCCGGCTGTTCATGATGATTTCCTGCACCTCGTCCGGTTTGATGCCGGGGAAGGCGCGCGGGATGATTCTTGCGGGTGTGCGGAGGGTGGTCATGGGTTAGCCCGCCGAATTTTAGCACGAGACGCCGCAGGGTCTTTCACCCATTTGGGCTATTGTTTTCCGCGCCTCCTGGTCTTGACGTTGAGGCTGGCGGGCTCGATCCCCAGTTCTTCCCTTCGCTCGCGGATTTCTACGAGGGCGGCGTCGAACCAGTCTGTGACCTGGGATTTTTTGAAGGGCTTTTCTCCCTTGAGATAACGAATGAATCCGATTACGTCTATCAGGCGCATATCATCAAGGGCGCTTATCTCCTCCATGATGATCTTTTCAAGGCTGTTCATATTGCGCTCCTTCCGCGCGCTTCGACGTTAGAATCGCTACAGGCTCAGTTTTCGAGAATCTTCTTCGGGCGTTCCGCGTAACATGGGTTGATAAAATTGGCGTCCACCATGAAGCGTCTTCGACGATTGGCTACGGAGGAGGCATGGTTGGAAGGATGGAGGGATCGAATGTGGGGTCGAAGGTCAGGTATTTTGTTTCCACCCAGCACATCGAGCCATAGTAGGGGTTTTCGATCACGTACCAGCCCGGCACAGAGCCGATGCCTATTACGATAACTTCTTCCGTGTCTTGCAGGTTGCTGACAAGGGCGTACTGACTTCCAGGACCTTCATAACAGGCGGCGTTGCCGGAAATCTTCGGGATGCTTGTTACGGCAGGCGTTGGCGAGTACGCCGGGGTATCAGTGAAAGAGGGAGGCGGCGTATTGGTCGGCGGGGGCGGGGTGGGCGTGGGCGCCCCGGCGGTTTGAGTCAATATAACGGACGCCAGTTGCGCGGCGGTCGTTCCAATTACATCTACGGTCGGTTCGACGTTTGCCCGCCTGGGCAGGCAGGATGCGCTCCACAAGGCGGCGAGCAGGATGATGAGCGCGGATTTTATTCTCCGGATTCGCATGATTGTTTCCATTATCTCCAGATGAAGTTCAAATCCCCGTCTCCGGCGGATCCCCAGTAAAGCGGGTTGGGGCTGAGCGTCATGCCTTCATCCGTCCAGGAAGTGACAACGTATTGCCCGCTCGAAACAATGGCGCTCTGGCGCGCGCCATAATCGGGGTTGTCCGCCAACGCGGCGGGGCTGAGAATCGCGAATGACGGTTCGGCAAGGTAATTCAATAATTGCGCTTCGGGGCGGTTGAGGTGAACGATGAATGTATTGACGTCCACCTTCTGCACCCCGTCAATTTGAGACACGGCGCGGTTGTTGGCATCCCGCTCTCCGTTGAAACCGAGAAAATATTTTTTCCACGCCGGGAAGTTCCCATCCTCATGAAGCGGATGCTTCGGCTCGAACCAGCGGTTAAAGTTTTCCGCGATCGCATCCACGGTAATGGGCGAGCCGTCGCTGAATCGGGCGTCCTGACGGATCTCGAAAATGTAATCCAACTCATCGTCCGAAACGATCCACGCGAACGCAATGCCCGGTTGAATGTCGCCGTTATCGTCTGTGTTGACCAGTCCTTCGTATAAATACCCGCCGACCAACAGTGAGTCGGCGTCTTCGGTTCGGGCGGGATCGAGAAGCAGGTCTCGGTTTACAACAGTTGCGCTTGTTGTTTGGACGGTGGCTTCCGCCGTCGCGACCGGCGCGGCAGACTCGGTTGAATCCGCGCCGCCGGGTTCAACCTTTGGGGCGCAACCCGCCGGCAGGAGGAAGGCGGCGATAATATAGCACAATATTCTATGGGTGATGGCATTTTTTTTCATTGGCGCTCTCATTTCTATGCGGGGAAACGCAAGTGGAATTTCATGCAATTTTATACCATTTCAGCCCGATATTTCCGCCTGGGTATATAATCTTCGACAGATTCACGCCGAATATCTCGGCAAAAAGAACCCTTTTGGCGCGGTTAAGACGACTTATTCTATGACTTAATGGTACGAGTTCAAGACCACGACCCCGCATCGGCGTAAGAAGATGGGCGTGGAGAAAAGGAAGAGACGCAAATGTCGAAATATACCCGAAACTTATTCAATGTCCTTTCCGCCCTGGCAATTTTTGCCCTGGTGTTGACCGCCTGCGCTCCGGCAGTTGGACTGGAAGGCTCCGGCGGCGGGTCGGACCAGACTGCGGAACCGCCGCCGGCCGAGCAGACTGAGCCGCCTGCTGAGGAGCCTGCTCAACCCACCGAAGAGCCGCCTGTGCCGCCAACTGAGCCGCCCGCGCCGCCAACCGAGCCGCCTGCGTTGCCGACCGAACCGCCTGCGTTACCGACTGAGCCGTCTTCGCCCACTGCCGAATTGCCCACCGATGCGCCGCCCGCGGATTCCGCCGCCAGCCCGACGCCCACGTTCACTCCTACGCCCACGCTCACCGCCGAAGCATCCGCAGTTGCGCCGCAACAAGCCCAGGGAGGTGAATCAGAGAAGCCAACCGCAACCTTCACGTTTACGCCGGAGCCGCAACCACTCCAGGCGCAAAATGCCGCGCCGGATCCTTATGTGGGGTTGGGGGTTGCCTGCAATAACGATCTTTCAGCCACTTTCACCATTACAAATATTGGCGGACCCCTTTCCGGCGGAAGTTACACCGTTACAGAACCGGGCAAGGCTTCCGTATCCCATTCGCTTAATCTGAATTCGAATGATAGCATTTCGTTCAACGCGGCCGGCAATGCGACCGTGACTGTCGCCTACTCCACATCGGAATTAGAAACGGTCAACCTTATGGCAGTGGGAACGTGCCTGCCCCTGCCCGCGGATACTCCCACGCTCACATCCACGCCGTCGCGCACGCCCACGCCGTCCAACACGCCGGGCCCATCTCCCACGCCGACCAACACAAAAACCCCGCAACCAACCAAGACTTCCACGCAAACCAAAACCCCCACCGCCACGAACACGCCCGGCCCTTCCCCGACGCGGACCAACACCAGCACCCCCAAACCCACCAAAACGCCCAAGCCCACCAACACGCCGGGCCCATCTCCCACGCCGACCAATTCCAAAACGCCCAAGCCAACCCGCACGCCGTCTAACACGCCGCCTCCCTCCAACACTCCAACGTCTTCCAATACGCCCGCGCCCAGCCTGACCCCAACATTTACCTTTACGCCTCTTCCGACGAACACCCCGGTGGACGGACAGTTGGATTTGAAGGTTTTCTGCAACACGGATCAGACCGCCACTTTCCTGATCACGAATATTTCGGGAAGCGTCAGCGACGGCAACTACACGCTCTCCGACCCGGCTCAAAGCGGACCTGTGGACTTACTGCCCGGAAAATCAATCACCGTTCCCGGCGCGGGGAACGCCACCATGACCGTGACCTACCGGACTTCATTCCTTTCGTCTGTGACGTTGAGCGTGACCGGCTCCTGCCTGCGCCGTCCGACTGCGACACCGACCGATACCGCATTGCCGACCAACACCGCGCAACCAAACCCGCCCGCCCTGAGCGCGCAAGGTTCCTGCTCTGGCGGGAATACCGCCGCCTTTGTCGTAACCAATAACGGCGGGAACATGACCGCTCCATATTCCTATACTGTCGCCGACTCGAGCGGCAATGTCGTGGATAGCGGAAACATCAACCTGCCGCAGGGTCAGAGCGTGACCATCACCGTCAGCGGAGCATCCGCCTCCTACACGCTTTCCTCGCCGAACGACGCTTCCCTGACTACGGTTGTGGATATGACCGCCTGCGCTGCGGCAGAGACGCCTACCCCCACGCCCGCCAACCTGTCAGTCACCGGTTCTTGCGCGGCAAATGTGGGGCAGGTTGAGTTTGTCGTCGTCAATAATGGGGCGGCCATGAGCGCGCCCTATTCCTATGTCATTCTCGACGCAAACGGGGCATTAGCCGCCTCTGGCACGATCAACCTTGGTCCGAATCAGAGTCAGACCATCACAGTTTCGGGCAGTTCGACGAGTTACACGTTTGCCACGCCGAATGACAGCGCCCTGACCACAACCGTGGATACAACCGCCTGCGCGACGGGATCGAACCCGGGAACGCCTGCAAACCTTTCCGTCGCGGGCGCGTGCGCCTCCTCTTCCGGCGGCGCGGCGTTTGTTGTCACGAACAATGGCGCGGATATGACCGTTCCCTACCCGTATACGATCAAGGACGCGAACGGGAACGTTGTCCAGGCGGGAATAATCTCCCTGCTTGCGGGTCAGAGCGTCAGCCTGACTGTGACAGGGTCGTCCGCCTCGTACACCTTCTCGACCCCGAACGATTCGGCGTTGACGACCGTCGCCGATATGACCGCCTGCGCTCCGCCGCCTCCTCCGCCGCCTTCCCTGTCGGCGAACGGAGTGTGCGTTTCCAATTCAGGCGGAGCCGAATTTGTCATCGTCAATAACGGCGGCGATATGACCGCGCCTTACAGTTTCGTTATCACCGACTCGAGCGGGGCGACGATTCAATCCGGCGATATTCAGTTGAAGGCGGGCGAAAGCCGGACGATTACAGTGACCGGGCCTTATCAGGTTCTGACCTTGACGTTGTCCGACGCGACTGGAACCAGCGCCCGCGCGGTTATGGCGGATTGTGTCGAGCCGATTCGCTCTGTCGCGCCAGCCGAGCCGCAGGTTTGCATCCAGTGTCTGGTCTTCCACACCTTCCGCGACAATAATCTTGAAGTGTATCGGCTGGACGGAATCGAAGGACAGCCCGGATACAAGTTGTACAATCTTTCCAAGGATGAATCGGTGGACAGCCGCCCGAGCCGCGCCCCGAACGATTCCTGGGTTGTCTTCCAAAGCGATCGGGATGGCAACGTCGAGTTGTATTACACCGATTTGCTCGGCAGCGGCGAGGCGGTTCGACTGACGAAGACCGAATCGAACAACACCAACCCGATGTATGGTCCCGATGCCCGCACCATCGTTTATCAGAGCGATCGCAATGGGCGCTTCGATATCTTTGCGATTGACCAGCAGACCGGGGAGGAGACCCAGCTCACCAGCCACCCGGCGGACGACGTTAATCCCTTCTTCTCGCCGGACATCGAAAAACTGGTCTATCAAAGCAACCGCAACAACAACTGGGATGTGTATGTTCTGGACACTGAAACCGGCACCGAGCAGCGCCTGACCGATTCGCCCGACGATGAGATCTTCCCTGCCTGGTCGCCGAACGGAATCTTGATTGCCTACATCGTTGTGGACGCTAATGGAGCGAGCGACCTGTATGTGATGAATGTGGATACCCGCCAGGTAAAACGGGTCACCACCGATGGTAAAACGATCAACGCGGTCTGGTCGCCGGAAGGAGACCGCATTGCCTACCAATCCGAACGCGGCGGCAACCTGGATATTTACAGTTACGATTTCAGAGCCAACAAGGAATATCGCGTAACGGATTATGATGGACTGGATTCGGGCCCGACCTGGGACTGCGGCGGGACGAACCTGGCGTTTACCTCAGACCGAGACGGGGCTCCGAACATCCTCCAGGCGTTCTGGCAGGGCGGCCCGGCAGGCAACATGACGATTGATCCCGCTACCGATAAATGGTCGCAGTGGCGTCCGTCTAACGACGTGTCGAGCGTGGGAAATTGATTTTCCCGATGATAAGAACGAACCGCCCCGGATGAGTTCCAGGGCGGTTTTTGTTTTGGCTTACCCGCATCCTCCTCCGGATTTGTCGCGTTTGAGTTGTAGTTTGATCTTCTGTTCGAACTCCAGCGTTTCATACTTGACGGGGTCGGGGCTGCACGATTCGTAGCGATCGCCCAAAGCCGCAGGGAAGATAAAAGCCAACTCGTCGTCGCCCGCTCCCGGCTTGGGTCGAGCCGCGAGGGTTTCATCCTCTTTGCCGAAGAATGTTATCCAGTTGTTTATCCCGCCTTCGAGAATGTAAACATTCGGCACGGCGGAGGCGGCGAGGAATTTCCACGCTTCGACGGCGGCGGTTTCGTCGTTGCTCATCAGGATGAAGACCGAGTTTGCGGGCGGTTCGACAAGCAGAACCGGCAGAATTTCGGCGAGACGGTTTTGCGGCGCGTTGACAGCGTCTTCGATATGATACAGGTTGTAATCGGCTTCGGCGCGCACGTCGAGGTAGATCAGGTTAATCGTTTGGTCATAGCGAGCCTTGAAGGCTTCGGCGGGGCTGATGAAGACGAGGCGGTTTTCCAGCATTTCATCCGCCGAGTACGCGATTTGCTGTTCGTTCTCCGCGCGCGTGAAGATAAGCGCGTTATATTTGTCTTCGATGGAGGGCGAGCCGATCAACACGACGGCGACGGCGGCGGCGAATAATGCGCCCGCGCCCGCAAAACGGAGTTTGGGTTCTTTGCTCAAATCTTTTTTGCCGAAGATGCGTTCGAGTTGCTCCGCGCCCCAGAACATGAAGAGCGCCATCAGGACGACGAGCAGGACGACTGCGCCGACGGGCAGGTTGAAGACCTGGTCGAGCGTGACGCGCCCGAAATAGCCGGAGTTGGCGTACCAGTTGTCGAAGAGAACTTCGGTCTCGCCGAAGAGGAACGCGCCGACGAAGCCGCCCAGCATGAAGAACATTCCGTCAATTTTGCCGGTGGAGGCGGAGGCGAGGGAGGTGGTGGGGCAAAAGCCGCCGATGATGAAGCCAACGCCCATGATCAAGCCGCCGAGGATGCCGGAGGAGAGATAGGTGGGGTTGACCCATACCTGATTGAAATTCAAAATGCCCAAGCCGACCGCGCCGAAGAGCAAGACCATGGCGGTGACGATGGCGGTGAACATCACTTTGAGTACGGTCAATTCGGTAAAGTAGAACTGCGCCGCCAGTTTGCGAGAGTCGCCGAAGCCGGACATTTCGAGGGTGTAGCCAAACGCGAAGCCGATCAGTCCGAAGACGACGTATGTCCACGGGTTCGACGCGCTGACGGAGATGAATTCGGGGAGGGGGAAGTTCATGGGAGTCTCCTGTCCTCCGTCTTTGCGAGGAGGGCGATAGCCCGACGAAGCAATCTCGCGCGTAAGCGATGAGATTGCTTCGGGCGGAAGAGCGCCGCCCTCGCAATGACGAGGTAATTAATTCCACAATTTCCTTACAAAATACGCCAGCCCATACGCGCCGCCGAAGATGGCGAACATCACCACCCATGAGCCGGCCGAGAGGGTTGTGCCGCCTGTCAGCGCCTGCCCTGACGTGCATCCGCGAGCCATGCGCGCGCCATAAAGGAAGATCGCGCCGCCGAGGAAGGACATCAGCCAGCGTGTGCGGTTCGAGATGTTGGGACCTTTGGTGGTCTCGAATTTCAGGCGTCCGTTGAGCAAGCCGGAGGCGAATCCGCCGAGCAGGGCGCCGATGTAAACGGGGACGATCCAGTCGTCGAGCGGGTTTTTGTCGCCGCCCGCCAGTTTCAAAAGATAGGGCGTGCGGTCAACATGTTCGGGTGCGAAGGCATCCGTCAGGGCGGTGACGAAGCGGCTGGTTGCGCCGGAGGAGCCGAGCCCGTTGCCGGTCAATAACAGGGCAAGGAAGAGGACGATTCCCAACACCATGCCGCCGAAGTACGGATGCACGAACGGCTTGGGGGATGTGGGGAATAACGGTTTGCGAGTCTGGGTGGTCATAAAATCTCCGTTGGTAATTGGAGATTGGTAATTGGTACTTGAGAAGTACTAATCTCCAATTATCTAATCTCTAATCTCTTAATGCTCTTCCACTTCCTCATACCCCGTCACCATGCCGCGCATGGCTTCGAGCGGGGTCGCGCCGGTTGTGGTGAGGTAGACGTGCCCGACGATGAACGAGGCGAACAGCCATGCCATGATCGTGTGCATGGGGGCGAGGAAGGTCAAGCCGCCGAACCAGGTTTGAATGGCGGGAACTTTTTGCACGAGCCACATCATTATGCCGGTCAGTCCTTGCAGGGGGAGCAGGACTCCGAGCAAGCCGATGTAGGTGACCATTTGCAGAGGGTTGAATTTGCGCTGTTTGGATTTATGGAACGGGTGCGGTTCATGCTTGAAGATGCCCATGACGTAATATTTTGCCTGCGCGATCATCTGGTCAATGAATCCGTAAGGGTGCGGGATGTATTGTTGTATCTCGCCGCTGATGACGTGCCAGAGGATCGAGATCAGCGCGTTGAGCGCCAGCAGGACGGCAAGCACGTTATGAACGGCAACGATGTTGCGGAATGAGAACGCGCCGAACAGATCCGGACGGTGGATGACCAGCCCGGTCAAGAGCAGGATGACGATGGCGGCGGTCTGCAGCCAGTGCCAGAAGCGTTCGTAGGCTTCGTACATGTAAACGGTCTTCGTCGCCACGGATTGCCCGCCCGTCTTGCGAGCCGCGATCATGCGGAAGGTGGCGTGACCTCCCACGCCGAGGACGGTTCCGAGGAAAAGCAGGGCGCCGAACCAGTCAACCCATGCGATGCGGTTGTGACCGAAGATATAGGTCTTGTCGTTCTCGTTGATCGGGCTGTAGTACAGCGCGCCGTCTTCGGCGATGATGCGTCCCGTCGCGGTCACATTGACGTCCGCGCTGAAGGTGGGGGTGACGCCGAGGGGCGCCGACTCCGCCAGCAGGATGGGGGCGGTGACGCGCGAGTCGGTGTGATGACACGCGGCGCAATCGCGCGTGGCGTACTTGCTGTCCACGATGTTGTGGTTGATCGAATACGGTTGGATTTGCCCTTCGATGCGGACGTTTTTCATGCCCAGCGCTTCGAGTTTGCCCGCGATGAGGGTTTGCTTCGCTTCGCTGTCCAGCACGAGTTCGGCATCGGAGAGATTGCCGTCGCTGTCCGCGTCGAAGGCGGAGAGGATGTCGGCGGCGTAGGTTTCGCTGTCGAAGAAGACCGCTTCCAGGTCGGTTTTGCGGACCGGGCGTTCGTTGCCGTTTGCGTCTTCGTAGACCCAATAGAACGAGGCGATCAGGTTGTATGGCGCGAACAGGATTTTTCCGTCCACGATGTCTTCGCGCTGCATCAGCACGGGTTGGAAGCCGGTTACAAGATCGGCGGTTGTATCCGAGCCTTCGATGCCGCGGCACTCCGAGCGGGCGGAGCCGTCGGTCTTTAGAACTGTCCAATCCACAGTGGAAAGGGCGGGCGCGTACATTTTCGGGATGTGACAGGTCTCGCAGGCGATGACCTGCATGTGACGGTCGTTGTAGGGCAGCCAGCCCGCGTGCGATTTGTTCGTGTCGTGGCAGGACTCACAGCGGCGCATCGTGCTTCTGAATTCCGGCGCGACGTTGAATTGCGCGCTTGCGCCCCGGGCAAAGTTGTGATCGGGTCTTTCGAGATATTCGCCGATCTCCAGTTTGCGCGGATCGTAAACGAGATGGTCGGGGTTGGATCCCTGCGCTTCGAGCGCGCGCGCGGGATTGTTCGGCGCGAAGTGACAGTCGGTGCATTTCAATTGGCGCTGGGCGTGGACGTCCCAGGGCAGGGACAGGTCGTCCTTGCCTGCGAGATTTACGCCAGACTCATTTATCTTCTGCGAGGCGATGACCTGCCCGGTCGTGGCGGTTTGGAAGTAATCGAGGTCGCAGGCGCTGATCGTGAGCGGGGTCTCCGTATCGGCGTGGACTTCGCCGTGACAGGCGGCGCAATTTTCATTGGTGGGGTCCTGGATGCCGAGCGTTTCGTTTTTGATTTCGCCGTTCTCGTTGAAGGCGGCGGGGTTGTACGCCCAGCCTTCGGCGCTTTGGCTGACGATGTTCAAGCCGAAGAGCGTGACCGTTGTGGCTGTGCCAAACTCGCCGGATTGGATCGCTTCGACCCGCGCTTCGTTGTTTGGATTTTCGAGATGGCAGAGGAAGCAGTTCATTTCCATCGTGCCGGATTGATCCCAGTTCCAGATGGAGGCGTTGCCGTTTTCGTCGAGGATTGCGGTTTCGGGGTTCGCCTTGCTGGCGGGGAGGTCGGTCAGGTTTTCGCCGCTTCGGGAGGTTTCCGCCGGCCCGCCTCCGACGACGCGGGGACCGTTGATCATCAACCATTCGGCTGTGCCCAGGTCGAAGCGTTCGTCGTTTTCAGCGGAGAGGAAGCGGTAGGCGAGCGGGTCCCATTCGCCGAAAAGTCCGTTGCTGGAGTCGAAACTGTCGCGTTGGGCGTTGAAGTCGCTCAAGCCGAGGTCGGAGTGGAAGGCGTGCGATTCGATGAACGCCGTGTCGTGGCATTGCCCGCAGGTCTGCGTGGCGGATACGGCGGCATTGCTTTCGAGGACGTTGACGCCGTCCGCGTCGAGCAGGGGGAAGTCTGGGTGCAGGACCGAGGCTTGAGAGTCCGGGACAGGTTCGGGCGCGGCAAGAGCCGTTCCAAGTCCGAGGGCAAGGGCGAGGAGGAGAAGTCCGATGAAGATGAGAGTCTTTTTGGTCATGGTTGATTCCTTGGGGTTACGTGTTACATGGTACAAGTTACAGGTTACTCGTAACTCGTATCTCGTAACTTGCAACATCCCTACTTCCTCCCTCCCCACTCAATCGGGTCGCCGGGGTAGCCGAGCGCTTCCCAATCCATGCGCCCGTTTTCGCCGTGGCAGGATTCGCACAGGAGGGCGTCTTCAGCGGATTGAACCATATGGGTGGTGGGCCAGTACATGTAAGTGGTGGTGAAGCCGTATTCGCCGCTGTATTCGAGTCCAATTCTTTCCTGCGCGAGTTCGAAGGCGCTATCCCAGTCGAAGGTCGTCCAGAAGCCGCCTTCGCCTGCGGTGATGGGTTGCAGTAAATAATTATTTTTTATGTCGTAAGGTTGTTGCGCGACATGAAGTTTGAAGGGGAAGATTTTTGCGCCGGGGTCGGCGATGTTCCCGGCAGGTTTGTTGATGTAGGTGATGCCATTTTCGCCGATGGGATCGCCGAGCAGGTAACGGTATTCGTTGTTTCCGTTGAACCATAGATAGGTGGGCGCGAAGTTTTTATCGTAGGTGAATTCGCCCTTGATCTTGAGATAGGTGAAGTGGTCGTCTTCGCGTCCCTCCTGTCCGGCTTGCGACCAGTCCCATGTGACTTTGGTCGGGTCTTCGAGCGCGAGCGCGGGGATGTGACAGGTCTGGCAGGCGACGGAAGAAAGATGGGTGTTGATGCGTTTGTCTTCATGCTGTTGGTTTACATGGCATTGCTCGCATGAAACTTGTTCCTGCGGTTCGATGGTGTAGTTGTCCGCCAACATGCGCCCGAGGATTTGGTGATCTTTCGTCCAGTGGCAGTCGCTGCATTGCATGTCCGCTTCGCCGCCCATGTGAACGTCGAGCGATTCGTTTGGGAAGTACAGGCTTTCGTCGAGGTCGCCATGTTTGACGCCGTTGCCGCCGCCGCCGTCGAAGTGGCAGGCTCCGCAGTTTTCGCGCGTTGACGATTTGACCGAACGCGCTGCGGCGAGCAGATCCACGCCTTCGGCGGGGTTGCCGTATTCGCCTTTGGTATAAACGTTCATGTCCGCGTGACAGGCGAGGCAGTCCACGTTCTCCGGGTTGATTTGTTGAATTTGCCTGCCCTCCTCCCAGCCGTAGCCTGCGTGACAGGTGGCGCAACGGATTTCGTTGCCCTGCGAGCCGATGCAGAAGTTGTTGATCTGGTTGGCTTTGCCGATGGTTACGGGTTCTTCGCGCCAGGGGACGTCGAATTCCTTCGATTCCCATGTCCAGTGAGTCGTCGCCATCATTTGCGTGGAAGCCTCCTCGTGACATTTGAGGCAGGCGCGGGTTACGTCCTGTCCCGTTTTGAATTCGCCCTTGACGATGTCGCTGTGATCCACATGGACGGGCTTGACGGGCAGGTAGTCGGCGGGGTCGTTCTTCGTCTGGGCGCGGGGGAGGAAGTAAAGGACCGGGACGAGAATCAGCAGGATGATGCCGGTGAGTCCCAAAGTCCAGGAAGGGAGGCGAAAGTTCTTCATACATTCTCCTGTATGGTTTCGTTGATCAGGCTGGATTGATAGGCGAGGCGGTCGCGCATGATGTTGCGCATAATGTCCAGCGCCTGGATCAACCTTGGGTCGGTCAGGCTGTAGGTGACGGTGGTTCCGCTGCGCGCGGTGTTGACCAGCCCGCGGTCGCGCAAAATTTTGAGATGACGCGACGCAGTAGGCTGGTTCAAGCCAAGTTCGGTGGAGAGTTCGGTCACGTTGCGCGGCGAGTCGCTCAGGGCGTAGAGGATCAACAGCCGGTTGGGATCGGAAAGCGCCGCGCAAAAATTGGCTTCGAGTTGGGTGATTTCCTGTTTGAGGGTGGGCGAGACCATGACTGCCTGCTTTTATGACTTTCCTGGATGCTCCCGCCGCAGTCCCCGGCGGCGGGGACGCCGCCATGAGCGGTTGCCCATGACTGCCTGCTTATATGCGAATAAACGAATATTTCAATCCCATCATACAGTCGCGGCGTGTTGTACAATAGTGGAGTGTGTCATATTTAGTTTTGTTTAATGTCACATAAGATGGGCGCGAGATTGAAGGCGGCTGGAGGCGTTATTAATGGAAGCGTTTCAAAGGGATGCGATTTCGGTGGATGTGGCGACAAGGCTCAGGGAACTGCGCGAAGCGGGCGGCGTCTCCATGCGGACGCTTGCTGCGCGCAGCGGGCTTTCCGCCAACGCGCTTTCGATGATCGAGCGCGGCAGAACTTCGCCCTCGGTCAGCACATTGTATAAACTGGCGGGCGCGTTGGGCGTTCCCATCACCGCGTTCTTTGGCGTGGAATCCGAAAAGAAACAGATTGTGTTTTTAAAAGGCGACGAACGCGCGCGCCTGCCCTTTACGCGCGGCGTGTTCGAAGCCCTGGGCGGCGAGCGGTTTTCCGGGCAGGTCGCGCCCTTTGTGTTGACGCTGGACAGCGGCGCCTCGTGTGGTCCCAACGACATCGTCCATGCGGGACGTGAATTCGTCTTCTGCCTGCGCGGTCATTTGGAATACATGGTGGAGAAGGAAACCTTCCGCCTCGAACCGGGGGACAGTTTGCTCTTCGCCTCGAAGTTGAGACATCGCTGGAAGAATCCCTCCAACGCCGTCGCGAATGTCCTGATCGTTATTTCGGGGTTTGCCGAGGGGGAGGAACCGCACGCGACGCACTGGAAGAAGTAAGTCGGAATGTCATTCCGACTTACGCTCTATTGCCGAGGACATGACGGATGGGGATGAAAAAAAAAGACGCCGTCCGGTATGGATGGCGTCAACCTACTCAACTACCTCAACTATACATCCCCCAATCCAGCGCCGACGGGTCCTCCATCATGGAGAAGTCCCACATGTCCATGCCCAACTCCACGGTGACGGGCATGTTCAAGCCTTCGGTGGCTTTGGCTTTTGTCATCTCGATCATGGCGGGTCCATAGGGACAGAAGGGCGTGGTCAGGATCATCTTGACGCGCGCCATGCTGTTCTCGATCTCAATATCGCGCACAAGCCCCAATTGGATGATGTTCATTCCGATCTCAGGGTCAATTACCTCGGAAAGACTCGCCCGCGCCTGTTTTACCAGGTCCGGGTGGGTGGAGTGGATCGTCCATTGAATTTCGTTGGTGGGGGTTTCGCTCATGGTAGCCTCGTGTTTATTTGGTTTTCCCTGTCGGTTGGACGACGTACGTGCAGTGCGCGCCGCCGTCGAGGATGCATTGAACCTTGTTTACCGGGAGCGCGAGCATTTTCGAGATCAGAGTCTGATCCACCGTGCAGACCTCGGGGTGCGCCATGCCGATCTGGTAATAGGGGCATGAAATTTCGTGGATCTGATATTGCCCGTTCTTCCTTTCCCACTCCACGGTGAAACCTTCCTGAGCCAGCAGGTTTTTCAGAAGATCAAGCCGTTCTTCCATGTTCAAGCCCTTGATGTCATTCGCATATTCGTCCGCCAGATCTTCAGCGATCTGCCCGAAGAGTTTGCTCACCATCGGGCCTGGAATGGCTTCCTTCATCTGGGAGATGAGGCGCGTCGTCAATTGCAGGTAACGAGTGGGGAAGCGCTCCACGCCTTCGTCGGTCAATAAGTAAACCAGACGCGGACGCCCGACCCCGTGTCGTTCCTCCTGCGATTCGACCAACCCCTCCATTTGCAGGTTGTTCAAATGATGCCGGACGGAGATTGGGTTGATGCCCACCGCTTCGGCGAGATCGTTAATGGTGGATTTCGGTTTCTTGAGCAGGCTCTGTAAAATCTTGTCGCGCGTGGATTTCATGCGGGAGAGTATAACTTCCCTGCCGGGTCTTGTCAATATTCTATATAAATATCATAAAAATTATTCCAAAGCGAAGAGACACTGCCTGATCGGTCTACCTCACGTTGAAACTCAGCACCGCCGACCACGCGCTCCAGTTTCCGGCCGCGTCCTTTGCCCTCACTCTCCAGTAATACGTCCTGCCCATCAACGTCTTCGACTGGACGAATGTTTTTGCGGTTGTCGTCGTAAACTCGGGGCTGGAGAAATCGGCGTTATTGTCAATTTGCACTTCGTACCTCGCCGCGCCGCCGACGGATTTCCATTCCAGTTGCGGACGGCGGGGGGTGGAGGTTCCGTTTTTAGGACGCTTCAGGGCTGGCGCGGCGGGCGGAGTCGCATCCAGCGTGAAGAAATACGTCCCGCTGAATTTTCCGGGATCAAGGTTCGCGTTGTAGGCGCGGACTTTCATGTAGTAACCGCCGTCCGGCAGGGGAATTTGCATGGTTAGCGTCGCGCCTTCGATGGTTTGCGCCAGTACGATTTTTGAGAATCCGCTGTCGCGGGCGATGAAGACTTCGTAGGCTCTCGCGTCCGGGACGACAGACCAGGATGGGGGAGAAAAGGCGTTATTGGTCAGGTTGCCCGGAATCGCCGCGATAACGGGCGCGGAAAAATCCACAGTCGTCTTCGCCAGCGTAAAACTTTCGCCGGTTATGTATCCGTTATTCGCCAGAAGATTCCCCGCCCGGTCTGTGATGTTCCCGTTATCGAAAAGATCGAGTCTTATCGTCCCCGAACCCGCGCCGATTGTCGCCGTGACCCAATAAAACGGATCCGCGTTTTGCAGGTTGACGACGGACGAGAGAATCACATTCGATCCTGTTATCGTGAAGTCGCTTGATTCCACGCCAAGCACGGGTTCGGAAAATGTAACGATAAAATCCGCCGTTGGGCCGAGCGTTGGGTTATTGCCCGCGCGGATGATCGAAGTAACCTGCGGCGCCGCGCGGTCAAGCGTAAACGCTTCGCCGCTGAAATTCCCGTCCCCCGCGCCGCTCCCGCCCAGCGCGACTCCCTCCGCGTTATGGATGCTGTCATCGTCCACAAGGTCGAGCCGCATCTCTCCATCCACCGCGCCGGTTTCCACGTTCACAACGAAGAACGGACTCAAATTCTGAATATCCCTGATCGTTCCGTTCGTCAGCACGAAATCGCCCGCGTCCACACCCTCGACAATTTCCGAAAAAGTGACAATAAAAGCCGCCGTCGCCGCATTGGTCGGGTTTGCGCTGGCGCGGATGATCGAAGTCACGATGGGCGTCGCAATGGAGGCGTTGTGAATGCCGCCCATAAAATTTCCGTTGCCAGACCCCGCCCCGCCCAGCGGATTGCCGATCTCATCCGCGATGCTGTCGTTATCCGCAACATCGAGTCGGATGCTGTCGCTCCCCGGCTGGATCGCAACCGAGACGACGTATTGACTTCCGCCCCCCGCGATGTTTGTGATCGTCGCGCCGTTCATCGTTTGGAGGAAAAAATCGCCTCCGTCCACGCCGATGACGGGTTCTGAAAAACTGACGGCGAAGTCCACGCTGGAAGCGTCTGCCCCGCCAACCGGCGCGATGGATGCGACGACCGGCGCGGCGCGATCCACCGCGTAGGATTCGCCATTGGAAAATCCTGCAAGCGTCGTGTTGCCCGCCGGATCAAGAATCGAATCATTGTCCACAAAATCGAGGCGCAGAGTATCGTTTCCGTTCCCCGTTGCGACTGTGACGATGTAACTCGCCCCCGCGCCGTTGATTCCAGTCAGCGCCGCGCCGTTGGTTGTGGAGATGGCGAAGTCCGCAAGGTCAACGCCGGACACGGATTCGTTGAACGTCACGACAAAATCCACCGAGGCGGCGTTGGTCGGACTGGGAGTCGCGCGCGCGATGGAAAGAATCGCGGGCGGAGTTTTATCCACCGTATAGGTTTCTCCGCTGAAGTTGCCGTTGGTTGCGCCCTCCCAGCCCAAGGGGAGTCCGAGGCTCGAGGCGATGGAGTCGTCGTCGGCGAGGTCGAGGCGCAGAATTCCATCCCCGCCTGTGTTGACTGAGACGACGTAAGAGTTTCCCGATCCGCTCACGTTTGCGATTCCCGCGCCGCCTGTCAGGACGAAGTCGGAGGCGTCCACGCCTGTGACCGCGTCGGTGAATGTCGCCTGATAATTGACGACGCCCGCGTTGGATGGGTCGCGGTCGAGGCGGGCGATCGAAGAGACAAAGGGCGCCGCGTCGCCGAGGATGTATTCGTCCACAAGCGCGCCCGCGCGGGTGAACATGCGGAAGCGCATGTACTGGCTGGTTGCCTCCACCAGCATTGCGCCGTGATCCTGATTGAAGCGCGCGCGGCTTTCGGGGACGATTGATTCAAATTTATAAATTTCCGCGCCGCCCAGCCCGTTGGTGATGTAGGGCAGTCCGTTCGCTTCCAGTCGTTCGTAAAGATGATTATGCCCGGTCAGGACGATATCCGCGCCCCATTCGCCGAACGGCCAGCGCATCCAGTCTGCCGCGCGGTGCCAGCCGGATGTGTACGGCGGATGATGGAACACAACGACGTTGAACGGCGAGGCGGAGGAGGTCAACGCCTTCCGCAGCCAGATCGCCTGTTGCGATTTGATGTCCACGCCGTCCGGCTCTTCGCGGTTGCTGTTCAACATGAAAAAGCGAACGGGTCCCTGCGTGAATTCGTAATACCTTTCGTCCTCCCGCAGGTTGAAATATTTGAGATAGAGACCAAGCCCGCCGCTTGTCCAATCGTGGTTTCCGGGGGTTGGGAAGAACCTTCTGGTTTGCGAACCCTCTCCATATTTTCCGGCGTAGTTCACAAGATATTCGTGGTAATACTGCCCGATGTTGTCGTCCATTCGATCCGACTGGTCTATTTGATTGTTGTCTCCGGTGGTGACGATGAAATCCGGGTTCCAGCCTTTGACGAGGTTCGCCACGTCCGCTTCAGGTTGCCCCGCCACGCCGTAATCGCCGATGACGGCAAAGACGATGCGATCGCTTTGGGCGCGCGCGTTCGGCGCCTCGCTTATGAACATGACGCAAGCCAGAATGACGACGGCGGGAATTAATTTCGACGATGAGATTTTCACGGCGGCTCCTTGCCGCTTCATTATAGGATTGCCGCCGCCCCTCTCCGCTTCTGGCATGAACTTAATACGGAGTCGAAAGTCTCCCGGCTGATGCCCTTGCTCTTCGGGTGCATGCAAAACATGTCAGGTAACCTGCTCCCAGCGCCGTCCCTTTTGAATCCGTGTTTTCAGCGCTCGTCCGCGTCCCGCCTTTTGAGTGCGCAGCCGTTCATGGAGTAAAATGCGTTTTCGCATGAAGGGCTATTCTGTATTATTCCTCTCCCTCTTGATCGCCGGGTGCAATCTTCCGGCTTCCGCAACCGCCGAAGCCGGAATTTTTTTCACCCCCACACATGCGATTGCCACGGCGACTCCCGCGCCGACTTTCACGCCAACGACGCCCCCCGTTTTTACAGAGACTCCGATTCCCTGCGATCCGTCAAGCGCGGATTACTGCATTGTCCCGGGCGTTTTTATCTTTCTGCGCCCGATCCTGCCGCCGGGGGACGATTCGATTGACCCGACCTATCCTTACGCCTCCACCCAGGGCGGCAAACGCGACGCGCATCACGGCGTGGAGTTTCAAAACGCGTTCGGGACTCCCGTCCATGCGGCGGGAGATGGCACGGTTGTGTTTGCGGACGCGGATAAAACTGTCAGGTTCAGCCCGTGGACGAACTTTTACGGCAATGTGATTGTCATCCGTCACGCCGGCGAGATGTACACGTTATACGCGCATCTCTCCGAGATTTTGGTTAAGGCGGGGGATGAGATTCGCGCGGGGGATGAGATCGGCAGGGTCGGGGCGACGGGCGGGGCGACCGGGAGTCATCTCCACTTTGAGGTGCGGGTTGGAAGCGATTACGCCGATTACTTCTCCACCGAAAACCCGGAGTTGTGGCTGTTCCCCAAACAGGGGACGGGCGCGATTTCCATCACGCTAAAAACGCGGCGTGAGACAAATTACGAGCACCCCCTTGTCGTCGCCCGCCTCGCAGACGGGAGCGACGATGTCCTGTCCACTTACTATCTCAAATCATACGCCGGGGGATTCGAGCATAGCGCCGAGGACGCCGCGCTGACTGACCTGCCCGCAGGCAGGTACAAAATCGCTCTGAACGACTCCGCCGGGCTGCATGAGCGCGTTGTCCTGGTCGAGGCAGGACGCCTGACCGAGATCGTCTTCACAGTGAGATAAGCCCCGCCGAATCGCGCCGCAATCTTGGCTCTTATGAATCTCACCTTACACAGTTCAAGCGCTTGATGCAAATTACCCTTCGACTATGCTCCTTGCCCGCGCTCGTCGCCCCGCGCGAAGTCGAAGGGCAGATGTGTAACGCGCGCGGTGGAAACCTGTAAACGGGCAATAAAACGGCAAGGCTTGTTTGTAAAAAATGTGCGAAAATACGGGTCTATAGCCGACGCCTGTCGCTCTTGCGCGGAAACTTTGCGATGCGACAAAATCTGTTTTGTCTTTGCGCGTTGCGGCTTCCAAACTCCGCGATGCTTCGGGTAAAGGAAACGTGATGCAATTCGAATACTCCCCTTACATCCTGCCGTTGATCGCCGTCGCCTTGGTCGCGGCTGCGACGGCCGTCTATGCCTGGACGCGCCGCTCCATGCCCGGCGCAAAATCGCTGACGTTCCTCTCGGTCGGGCTGGCGATCTGGTCGCTTGGATACTCCCTGGAGATCATGGGCGCGAACCTGGCGACCAAATATTTCTGGGGTGTTTTGCAATACGTCGGCATTGCATCCATTCCCTATTTTTTACTGACCTTTTCTTATAGTTTCAGCAATCAGGGCAGGGAACCCTCGCCTCGATTCATCGCGGCCAGCGCGATCGTTCCAGTTCTGACCATCCTGCTTGCGCTGACGACCCGCTGGCACGGGCTGATCTGGAGCGAATACAACATCACCCGGACGGGAGATTTTTCCGCCCTGGGCGTGTCTTACGGCTTTTGGTTCTGGATTCATTTAGCCTACTCGTACGCCATTCTGCTTGCCGGCGCTGTGTTTTTGACTCGAATGTTGCGCCGCAGACAGGGGCTTTATCGCCGGCAGGCGGTCACGGCGCTCGTGGCGCTTCTGGCTCCGTGGGTCGGCAACGCGCTCTACCTGACGGGCAACAGCCCCATTCCGCATTTGGACCTGACGCCATTCGCCTTCACCGTCTCGGCTGTCGCGCTGTCTTGGGCGCTCTTCGGCTACCACCTTGTGGACATTGCCCCGTTGGCGCGCGACCGCGTGGTTGACTCCATGCGGGAAGGCTTGATCGCGCTGGACCAGCGCGGCTACGTTGCGGACATCAACCCGGCCGCGCAGCGTATGCTCGGCGTTTCCGCCGCGCGCGTCATAGGCAGGGACGCGGCGGAAATGTTCGCGCCCTGGCCGCATTTATTCGAGCGCTTTCGCGGCATGGCCGAGGCGGACGAACAGATCGTGATCGGAAGCGGCAACGCGCAACAGCGGGTTCACATCAATATCTCGTCAATGGAAGATTACGGGCAAATCATTGGACGCGTCATCCTGTTGCGCGCGCTGGGCGATGAATTTGCCGCCCCACCTCAGGAGGGCGAAGGTGATGGGACGGCGCGCCGCGACGAACGCCTCCCTGGCGAGGCAGATGCGAAGGACTCTGCCCAATCCGCCGGGAGGACGACGCTTTGGGATGCTCTTATCGCGTTTTTTATTGTTCGGATAAAAAACGATCTTGTCGCTCCTGAGGGCGTCAGCCCCTCCTGGTATCGGACCCGCGAGCGCGTTTTTACGACGATCGCGCGCGTTGCGGCTGCGCTTGGAACATTTTCCCTGATTCTAATTACGGACGACTTGTTGAACGACTTCGGCGCGGCTCCGATATTTATCGCCATCATCTCCCTTCTTTGGATACTGGGGCTGGCGCGCAATGTCAAATTTGAATCCCGCGTTGGCGCCTTTATGTTTTTGACGTACGGACTCGGTTTTGCCGAGGCGCTCATCTTCGGCTTTTCAGTGGAATGTTTCATCTTTTTCATGAGCTTTACGGTCACTGCGTCGTTGATGGCGTCGCGTCGCGGCGCCATCGGCGCGCTGGCGCTCGCCATCCTGACGCTGGGCGCCTTCGCCGTGTTGATCGGCTCCGGAACTTTTGCGCCGTTTGCAACTGCCGGGGGGCGGGGCATCGTCTCTCCCGCCAGCGTGGAAGGGGGCGTAAGCAGTCTGTTGATCTTTTCCGCAAGCGCCATAGCCGTCACGTCCGCCAGTGTTTCCATGCTGGAGAGCCTGAATATCGCCTGGCAAAAAGAACAGCAATCGCTCAATCTGCTACTGCGGGAGCGCGACCTGCTCGACCAGCGCATAACGGAGCGTTCGCGCGATCTCGCGCAGGCTGAGGCGAAGTATCGCGGGCTGGTGGAGCAATTGCCCCTTGTGGTATATCGGGACGCGGTGGACGATTCCGGCGTGGGCAACTACATCAGCCCGCAGGTGGAATCCATGTTCGGCTATTCGCTGGACGAGTGGATGCAGGACCCCCATTTCGGCTCCAAGATCACCCACCCCGACGACCGCGAATGGACCGCCGCCGCCAGCGCCGAGGCGATGGACACATCCATGGAGTATCGCTTGGTGGCGAGCGACGGACGCGCGGTCTGGGTGCGCGACGATTCCGTCCTCGTGCGCGACGAAAACGGCCAGCCGCAATTCATTCAGGGAATCCTGCAGGACATTACCGAACGCAAACAGGCGGAGGAACAGATCCGCAAACTCTCGCAGGCGGTGGAACAAAGCGGCAACTCGATCATTATTACCGACACCGACGGGAACATCGAATACGTCAACCCGCAATTCACGAAGACGACCGGCTACCTGCCCGAGGAGGCGCTCGGAAAAAATCCGCGCCTTTTGAAATCGGGGCGGCAGGGACTGGAGTTCTATCAGAAGTTGTGGAACGCCATCACCGCCGGAAAGACCTGGCGCGGAGTGTTCCATAATAAACGCAAGAACGGCGAACTCTACTGGGAGTCCGCCGTCATCACCCCGGTTCAGAGCCAGGACGGGAAAGTAACCCATTTCGTCGCGATCAAAGAGGACATCACCCGCCAGAAGGAAATGGAAGACGCCCTGCAACAGTCCTACCAGTCTCAATCCGTTTTGAACTCGCTCCTAAGCCTGTCCCTGGAGCATCAGACGATGGAGCAAATGCTGGATCAATCGCTCGATATTATTCTGACCATTCCCTGGCTGCCAACCCAGCCCAAAGGCGGCATCTTCCTGGCGGAAGAGCCGGGCGTTCTGAGCTTGAAATCCCAGCGGAATTTGGACGCGCCGCTCCTGACGATATGCGCGCGCGTTCCCTTTGGGCATTGTCTGTGCGGACGCGCCGCCGCCAGCGCCGGCGTGGAATTTGCGGACTGCGTGGACGAGCGGCACGACAACCGCTACGAAGGCATGGCGCAGCACGGACATTACAGCGTTCCCATCCTGTTCCGTGAGGAGACGATTGGGGCGCTCGTGTTGTATCTCGACGCGGGTCGCGCGCGCGACCCGCGCGAAGTCGCTTTTTTGGAAGCCGTCGCAAGCACGCTTTCCGCGATGATCCGCGACAAAAGGGCGGGCGAAGCCATCGCAGCCGCCCGCGACCAGGCGCTCGAAGCCAGTCGCTTTAAAAGCCACCTGCTCTCCCGGGTGAGCCATGAATTGCGCACCCCGCTGGGCGGCGCGCTTGGTTATGCCGAATTGTTGCAGGTCGGCGCCTTCGGGGAGTTAAACGACAAACAGCGCGAAGCCGCGCAAAACATCGTGGGGAGCGCCAGATACCTCGACGTCTTGATCAGCGACCTGTTGGACGAGGCGCAGATCGAATCGAAATCCATCCGGCTGCATCACGAATCCTTCCCGCCCGCAAAACTGCTGGAACGGGTGGGGGCGTCCATGTCCATCATGGCGCGCAACAAGCAGCTTTCATTTCTGATGGAGCTGGACCCGGAATTGCCCGCTTCGATCGTCGGCGACGAAGGACGCCTTCAGCAGGTCCTTTACAACCTGATCGGCAACGCAATAAAATATACCCGCAAAGGCGAAGTCCTGGCGCGCTTCATTCGCGTCTCGGAAGACCGCTGGGCGATGCAAGTGCGCGACACGGGCGTGGGCATCCCCGAAGAGGCGCGGGAATTCATCTTCGACCCGTTCCGTCAGGTGGACAACTCCATCACAAACGAAAATCGCGGCGCCGGTTTGGGGCTGGCCATCACAAAGCAGTTGGTGGAATTGATGGGCGGAACCATCGCGCTTGAAAGCGAAGTTGGGAAAGGAAGCATGTTCACCGTCCTGCTTCCCTTGATCGCAGAATCCGGAGAATCGCCATGAGCCAGCCTTACGCCGTCGTCATCGAAGACGACCCCCAGCTTTCCCTGATCTACATGACCGCCCTGCAACAGGCCGGATTCGACGCCGCCCTCGACGTCAACGGCGACCAATACATGACGCTTCTTTCCGCCGCCGAGCCGGATCTGGTCATCCTCGACCTTCACCTTCCCTATGCCGACAGCGGCGAAGCCTTCGACGCCATCCGCGCCGCAGCGCCGAAGGCGACCATCGTGGTTGTTACCGCGGATTTCGTCAAGGCGAAATTGTTTGAAGGTCGGGCGGATCACGTCCTGATCAAACCCGTCAGCACGGGGCGGTTGATAAGAATTGCCAAAGCCGCGCGGGGGTTGGAATGACCAAGCCCCTTGCCTTCATCGTCGAGGACGACCCGCGCCTCAATCAGATTTTTCAACTGGCTTTGCAGGACGATTTTCTAGTTGAAACCGTCCTGGACGGTTCCGAGGCGCAGGCGCGGCTCGCGCAGACGACTCCCCACCTCATCGTCCTGGATTTGAACCTGCCCGGCGTTTCCGGCAACGACCTGCTGACGATGATCCGCTCGGACGCCCGCTTGAAAGACGCCATCGTCATCGTTTGCACCGCGAACGACCGCCAGGCGGACGGTCTGCGCGAACAGGCTGACTACGTTCTGCTAAAACCCGTCAGCCCCATGCAATTGCGTCAACTGGCTTCGCGGCTGGTTTGATGGAAATAACGCCGTCCTTTACCTGCGCCCGACGGGAAATGTGGCGCGCATCGGCAAATTTATTATAAAATGGGCGCAAGACCGGAGACGCGAGGGACCGCCATGCCGAAACGAAAGTACCTGACCCCGAATATCATGCACGACGCGCCGCTCTCGAACAACAAGGCGGCGGATTTTTACTTCGACGAGTTCGCCATCACATTGGCGCGGCTGATCGCCAGCCCGGCCACCGAGACCCCGCTTGCGATCGGGATCAACGGCGCGTAGGGATCGGGCAAGACTTCGCTGTTGTTGCGCGTGAAGGGGATGTTGGACCAGCCCAAAGCCAACCGTGCATATGCCGAAGGTGCGGAGAACTTCCGCGTTTGCAAGACGGTCTGGTTCGATGCGTGGAAGTACAACGACGAAGATAAATTGCTTGTCGCGCTGGTGCGCGTCATTTTACAAGCCATGCGGCGCGACGGATTCATGAACAAACTCAAGGCGTGGATCGAAGACCCGAAACAAAGTTCCTACGACGTGATTGCGATGTTCATCAATGCCTTCGAAGCCAGTTTCGGCGGGCTGGGGGCGGAGTTCAAGTTCAAACTCGACCCGAAGAAGCACGAACAGCCCTCCCCTTTTGAAAAATACACAGCCTTCTTCGATTACTTCGACGAAGCCTTCAACGCCCTCTTGAAATCCTGGGTCGGCGATGACGGAGTATTGGTTATCTTCATTGACGACCTCGACCGATGCCTTCCTGCAAAAACTGTGCAGACGCTGGAAGCCATCAAACTATTCCTCGATAAGAGCGGATGCGTGTTTGTGCTGGGCGCGGATACGAAAATAGTACAAACCGCCGTCGAAAAGCATTACGAGAACGCGGGCATCACCGGCGAGAGCGCGAAGGATTATCTCGAAAAGGTCATCCAGATCCGCTTCGACATACCGCCTATCGTGGAAAAAGCAATGGAGAACTACCTGAAGGCGCAGGACAAATCCAAAGTGGACGAGGTCATGCTCAAACGCTGGGGGGCGCTGGTCGCCGCCGCGGAGGTAAACCCGAGGCGCGTGAAGAACGTGATCAACGATTTAAATTTGCAATGGTACATGGCGGTCAACTCGGGGCAGGCGGAGGGAGTCAACAAGGATGATTTCATCTGCTGGCAGGCGTTGATGCGCGCCGCCCCCGCCAAATTCGCCGCGCAGATCATGGACATCGAAGACGTGAACCTGCGCCACAACTTTTTGATGGACGCGCTGAAATGGCAAAAAGGCTCGGCGGAGGAACAGGAAACCGTAAGGGGCTTTTTCAAGGATTATGAAGCCCGCGACTCGCGCCGCCTGCGCGGGGTCTTGAAACAGGTCTCGTTCAGCGAAGATTTCACGCCCGAGGCGCTGGACTCGATGATCTACCTCTCCGCCCCGCCTGCGAAGCCGACTCCGCCCGCGCAAACCGACTCTCCGGCTGAAAAAATCGAAGTTGTAAGCGAAGAAGCCCTTATCGAAAAAGGCGCGGAAGCATTGACCCGCGGCGAAGGCAGGGGCATGACCGCGCGCGACTCCAACCGCTTGACGGTTGGGGGAATCGAATTCGTCAAGATTCCCAAAGGCTCGTTCCTGATGGGAAGCAAGCAAGAGAACGAGATTGCGTATGACAGCGAGAAACCTCAACAGTCGGTTGACCTCGCCTACGATTACTGGATGGCGCGGTTTATATTGACGAATGAACAGTACGCTGAATTTTTTGGAAACAGAAAACACCCCGTTTCCGATTGGCAGAAGAAAAAAGATCATCCGGTGGTGAATGTTTCCTGGGACGACGCCATGGAATATTGCAAGTGGTTTAACCAGACGCATCAGGGCGAATTGAAAGCGGCTGGGAATCTGATCCTGCGCCTGCCCACCGAAGCCGAATGGGAGAAAGCCGCGCGGGGGACGTACGCCAACGAGTGGCCCTGGGGCAACGACTTCGACCCGAAGAAATGCAATACAGCGGAGGGGAAGAAGGGAGGCACAACGCCGGTCGGCGCGTATTCCTCCCTCGGCGGCGATTCGCCCTATGGATGCGCGGACATGGTTGGGAATGTTTGGGAGTGGACGCATACCTTATTCAAGAAATATCCCTATGCGGCAGGGGACGGGCGCGAAGACGAAGCCAGCCGCGCTAGACGCGTCCTGCGCGGCGGTTCCTTCAACCTCAATCAGAGGAACGCGCGCTGCCCGTACCGCAGCTTCAACGGTCCTGACCTTCGCCTCAACGACCTCGGTTTTCGTGTTTGCGTTCTTCCCCATCATACATCTGGAATCTGACAATCTGGAATCTGTAATCTGATTCTTTGCGCCCCGCAAGGGGTGCGAATCTTATCTCTTCAAGGAGATCAACATGGAATTGCAAAAACGATTGACAACGTGGCGCAACCTCAACCTCGCCTATCAAAGAGCGTCGCGTGGAAAGCGCGGGAGCGCGCCTGCCGCCGAATTCGAATATTCCCTGGCGGACAACCTGCTTGCCCTACAGGAGGAACTGAGCGAAAAAACCTATCGCCCGGGCGGGTATCATAGTTTTTACATCCATGAGCCCAAGAAGCGCCTGATCTCCGCCGCGCCGTTCCGCGACCGGGTTGTGCATCACGCCCTGTGTAACCTGACCACGAGATATTTTGAAAACCTCTTCATCCCGACCAGTTACGCCAACCGCGAGGGCAAAGGGACGCATCGCGCGCTGGATGAATGTCAGAGACAGGTGAGACGCCATAAATATGTATTGCAATGCGACGTCAGGCAATTTTTTCCGAGCATAGATCATCAGTTGTTGAAGGCATGTCTTTTGGACATGTTGCCGGACGACAGCGCGGCGTGGTTGATTGACGAAATATTGAAAAGCGGCGTTGGGGTATTGTCGGAGGAATACGAAATGACCTACTTTCCGAACGACGATCTTTTCGCCATGAATCGTCCCCGTGGACTGCCCATTGGAAATTTGACTTCGCAGTGGTGGGCGAATTGCTACTTGAACCGGTTGGATCAGTTTGTAAAGCGGGAACTGGGATGCAGGCCTTATCTCCGCTATGTGGACGATTTCCTCCTGTTCGCCGACGACAAGCAGACCCTATGGTCGTGGCGCAAGCAGATCATCGAAAAACTGCAATCCATGCGGCTGGTGATTCACGAAGAACGGGCAATTCCCCGCCCTGTGACGGACGGCGTCAAGTTTTTAGGCTTCGTGATCTTCCCCGAAAAAAGGCTGTTGAAAAGGGAGAAGGGCCTTGCCTACCAAAGAAAATTGAAACAATTGACGAAGGCGGGGAACGGCGAACGGTTGTCGTCTTCCCTTCGCGGCTGGATCAATCATTTACGCTACGGGGATACCTGGGGACTGAGAAAGTCAATCCTGGGTCAATTCAACCTTTTGGGAGTCTCGAATGTCTGAATCTTTGGTCATCTTTACGCGCACATACGACTTCATTACCTGGCTTTTGCCCCTGTCTGAAAAATTCCCGAAAAGCCAGCGGTTTGTCATAACCCAAAGGCTTCAAAACTCCGTCCTGAACTTTCAAGAATTGCTGATCGAAGCCAATTCCCTGCGCGGGTCGCGGCGGGCTGAAAAATTGAACCTTGCGGATGCTGAATTGCGAAAGACGCGGCTTTATCTGCGGTTGTGCGAGAAATGGAAGTGGCTGACTACAAGCCAATACAAACACGCCTCGATCATGGCGGCTGAGATAGGGCGTTTGCTTGGCGGATGGAAAAAATATGTAGTACCCGAACCGTCCTGAGCGGCAGTAGCAGGACGGTTCGTTACGAAGGGTTTGCCCGATGAAGACGCGTCCTGCGCGGCGGTTCCTTCAACAACAATCAGAGGAACGCGCGCTGCCCGTACCGCAACAACAACGATCCTGACAATCGCAACAACAACATCGGTTTTCGTGTTTGCGTTCTTCCACATCATTGCGTATTTGCCGGAAATGCGTTCAGGCTACGGCTTGACCGCCGAGGCTTTTTTGATGGCGCGGGCAAAACCCTGGCTTATTCTGTAAAGAGAGCCGGATACAAAATTGCCCCGCCGCCTGTCCTTCGCCTTCGGTCAGGACCGCCGCGGGGCGCTCACCACTCACTATTCACTATTCACTAATTACTATTCACTAATTACTATTCACTAATCTCTACCCCCCCCTACTCCTCCAGCGTGCTCACATCCCCCTCCGGCAATCCCTGCGCTCTTGCTTTCAACACGCGGCGCATGATCTTGCCGCTTCTCGTCTTGGGCAGTTTATCGAGAAATTTCACATCCTCCGGGCGTGCGATGGGGCTGATGACCTTCGAGACGTGCTGGCGCAGTTCCTCGCTCAGCGCGTCGGAGGGGGCGAAGCCCGCGCGCAACAGACAAAAGACGTGGATGCCCGTCCCCTTGACTTCGTGCGGCAGACCGATCGCCGCCGCCTCCGCCACTGCGGGATGACTGACCAGCGCCGATTCGATCTCCGCCGTGCCGAGGCGATGCCCCGAGACGTTAATCACATCGTCCACGCGCCCGATGATCCAGTAGTAGCCGTCCGAGTCGCGGCGGGCGGAATCTCCGGCGAGGTAGCGGCCCGGGAACTTGGACCAGTATTGCTTCACGTAACGATCCGGGTCGCCGTAGATGGTGCGAAGCATCGCGGGCCACGGCCGCTTGAGGGTGAGATATCCTTCATCCCCATCCTTGACCGGGTTGCCCGCCTCATCCACGATTTCGGCTTGTTGCCCGAAGAAGGGTCTTGTGCCGCTCCCGGGCTTGAGCGGAACCGACGGCGTGGGCGTGATCATGAACATGCCGGTCTCGGTCTGCCACCATGTATCCATGATGGGGCATTGCTCCTTGCCGATGACGCGGTGATACCACCTCCACGCTTCGGGGTTAATCGGCTCGCCGACGCTGCCGAGCAAACGCAGGGACGAAAGATCGTGTTTGTTGGGCCACGCCTCGCCGAAGCGCATCAGTCCGCGGATGGCGGTGGGCGCGGTGTAAAGAATGTTGATGCCGTAGCGTTCGACGCATTGCCACCAGCGGTTCGGGTAGGGGTAGGCGGGCCCGCCCTCGAACATGAACGACGTCGCGCCGTTGAGCATGGGACCATAGACGATGTAGGAATGTCCCGTCACCCAGCCCGGGTCCGCCGCGCACCAGAAGCGGTCTTCATCCTGAAGGTCGAAGACATATTTGAGCGTGGAATATGTGCCGACCATGTAGCCGCCGTGAACGTGCAAAATGGCTTTCGGTTTGCCGGTCGAGCCGCTGGTGTAAAGGATGTAGAGCGGATCTTCCGCGTCCATTTCTTCGGTGGGACATTTGCCGTTGGCGACGGGCAGTTTTGACAGCTCGTGATACCAGTGATCCCTCAGCGGGTCCATCGGGATATCCTGCCCCGTGCGGCGCACGACCAGCACATTCTCCACCGTCGGGCATTTTTTGAGCGCGTCGTCCACCGTGCGTTTGAGTTCGACGATCTTGCCGTTGAGGAAGTTGCCGTCCTGCGTGATGACCAGTTTCGACTGGCTGTCTTCGATGCGTCCCTGAAGCGCGTCCGCCGAGAAGCCGCCGAAGACGACCGAATGGACCGCGCCGATCTTGGCGCAGGCCAGCATGGCAAAGACGATCTCCGGGATGCGTCCCATGTAAATGGTGACGCGGTCGCCCTTGCGCACGCCCATGGCCTTGATGATGTTCGCCATGCGCGAGACTTCGCGGTTCATTGCAAAATAGGAAAACGTGCGGTGTTCGTTTCCGTCTTCGCTTTCCCAGATCAGCGCCAGTTTGTTCTTGCGGTTCGTTTTGAGATGCCGGTCAATGCAGTTGTGGACGATGTTGACCTTCGCGCCCGTGTACCATTGAAAGAACGGCGCCTTTGAATCGTCCAGAACCTTGTCCCACTTTTTATACCATTCCAATTCAGACGCTTCGTCCGCCCAGAAGCCTTCCAGGTCTTTGTCGGCTTTCTCTGCCAGCGCGTCCCAATCCTTTACGCGCGCCTGCGCCACAACCTGCTCGGACGGATAATAGACTTCGCCTTCCATTTCCTTCTTCTTCGCCATGCGTGCCTCCTGGGTTGTAAAAATATTTCGTTATTCTAATCCCATTTTTGAAAAACGAACTCAAAGGTTTACAAAGCCCGCCCGTCCCAAACTCAGGAGGGATGAAAAAGACCAGACGCTTGATTACCTTACACTTTGTTTTTAGGACGCGGAAAACGCGGATGAACGCAGATTTTTTTGACAAAACGCCCGAAAAAATTCCTTGAATCCGCGTTTTCCGCGCTCGTCCGCGTCCTGATTTTAAGAGGGAAATTATATTTTTACGAACCCTAAGAAACAATCGTTAGGCGCTTGAGCGAATGACCAGCGTCGGCTTGGGAGAATTACGAACGACTTGATAGGCGACGCTTCCCAACAGGAGCAGTTTCGCGCCCGATTTTCCGTGCGTGGACATGGCAATTAAATCCGCCTGCATCACCTCGGCCGCATCGATGATCGTCTCGGCGACGGGGCCGTCGCGCAATAGATACGTCGCCCGCAACCCTTCGTCCTCCAGCCGGTTGCACACAGACTTGATATAGAATTTATCGTCGGCGCGCGCCTGCTGAACCCTCTTCGATTCCGGCGCAAGCGGCGAGACGCGGATCTCGAATTGAGGCGCGGGCGTGACCCGCACTTTTATCAGCACGATCTCCGAGTTCAATTCGCGCGCCAGCCGCTCGGCGTGAGGGAGAACCGCCTCGGATGAAATGGAACCGTCCAGGGGAACGAGGATGCGTTGATACATGACTGACTCCTGCCGGGCCGCTCTTATTCGACCCAGTCCAAAATCTTATGCCACAACCCGGCAAGCGGCAAAAACCACGGCCTGCCGTCGTACAACCCCGGCGGCGCGGACGGAAAACCAAGCCGCGCAAACGGATGATCCCTGATGTTGCCTTTCATCATCGCCTCCGCGACCGTCGCCCCCAAATATGTCGCCATCGCGACGCCATGCCCTGCATAACCCAGCGAATAAAAAATCCCATCCTCCTCGCCGACGTGCGTCATCTGATCGAACGCAAAATCGAGCGTGCCGCCCCAAACATACTCAACTTTGACATCCTTCAACTGCGGAAAAATCTGAATCATCTCGCGCCGAAGAATCTCGCCGCTTCGCGCCACCGTGTTTTCGCTTTCCGGGAAGAACGCCGCCCGCCCGCCGAAAATCATGCGCCCATCCCACAACCGGAAATAATTCAAAAAATGTTTGTAATCGAAGATCATCCTGTTCTTCGGGCTGAGCTCCTTCGCAACGTCGTCCGATAATTTTTCCGTCGCAATAATAAACGACCCAATCGGGATGATTCTTCTTTGCAATTTCTTTGTGACGCTGCCCGTGTAACCGGATGTCGCCGCCAAAACAGATTCCGCCTCCAAACTTCCTCTTTCTGTCTGGATGACGAACCGGTTCTGACTCCGCTCAAGCCTGTTGACACGCGCTCGCGCGCAGAGCGTTGCCCCCGCCCTGTCCGCCGCGCCCGCCAGCCCCGCCACATATTGCGCCGGGTTCAGCCCGCCGCTGACTTCATCCACCAGCGCGCCGTGATAAATGTCCGACCCGATTTCATCGCGCAAATCTCCGGGAGCGACCAGCCGCACATCATGGTTGAACTCCCTCGCCATGAAATCCACCTCGCCTTTGAGCGCGTCAAAATGCCTGGGCTTGTTCGCCGTCAACAAATGACCGTATCTCGCAAAGCCGCAGTCAATATTTTCCTCCCTGACGATTTTCTCGACCATGCTCACCGAATCCAGCGAGCATTGAAACAATTCCTTCGCCCGTTCCCGCCCATATTTTTTGACGACGGTTTGCATGGCGGGCTTCAACCCGGTGAGCGTCATGCCGCCATTGCGCGAACTCGCGCCCCAGCCGATGGATTCCGCCTCCAGTACGGCAACCTTCAGGTTGCTCTTCGCCAACGTCCGCGCCGCGCTCAACCCCGTGTACCCGCCGCCGATGATCGCCACGTCCACTTTGGAGGGGATGGGGGTGAGATTTGAATCCCCCGGCATTTGGACGGTTGTGTGCCAGTAGATGTGTTGTTTCATTATGTCCTCGGACTGCAGCGTCTCCTGACGTTGCAGTGAACGCGAGAGAGTCCAAAGCCAGGAACCCTTCGACAAGTTCAGGGCAAGGCTTTGGACTCTGCATTTTCATCCCCAAGAACCTCTTCTCAAGCGACCGCTTTTATGCCGATTGTAGATCGCCGCCCGCCAACAGGCTGGCTATCGAAATATCCTCGTCAATTTCCTCCCAGTGCAGGCTTACGCCTCCTCCGCCAATTTCATATTTTTCCCTTTGTTCGGGGGTTGCTTCGTGTAATAGCGGGAACCAAATTAGAGGTACGCCGAGCGCCCGCCCGTCTGTGAAAATGACTTCCATCGTTTCATTGGAAAACTTGACGCTTTTTGCAAGGGCTGTTTTGGGGACAAACGCGCGGCGAACCCTGGTCTTATTGATCGTTTGATTAACTGAAATGCTCATTCCATGCCTCCAGTAATTCCTTCTCGTGTTCTCGAATGATTTTCTCGATTTCATTCAACTCGTGCGCCCGAAAGCCGTAATTCGAAGCCAGTTCCATGGACTGCAGCCAGAATTTTGCCTGATCGCCGCCCGCTTTGACGTGAACATGAGGAGGTTCGTTATTTTCGTTGCTGAAAAAGTAAAAGCGGAAACGTCCAACTCGAAGTATGGTGGGCATGCAGGCTGTCCTTCGCGGCGGCTTGGGGTGGTGAGAATTATAACTCTCATTCCAATATTTCTTCCCAGTTCAATTCCTTGAACGCTTCCTGCAGGCGGTGTCCGTCGTCCACGATGATGTATTGGAGGTCGGTGAATAATTTTTCGGCGTAGGCGCGCGCTTCGTCGAGCGGGACGACGTCGTCCGCCGTCCCGTGCACGACGACTACGGGGACAGAAACAGGCTCGAGCGCAAGGAAGGAGGCGAAGGGGTCTTTCATCAAAGCCGGGGCGAGCAGAATCAGTTTGCGGACTCGATCCGGATTCTTGCAGGTGAAGACCGTTCCCATCAATCCGCCCAAAGAAGAGCCGATGATCGTCCAGCCTTTTTTGCGCCCGATGATTTTTTTGAGTTGCGCCATGCGCTCTTCGAACTCGCCGGTGAAGTCGGGCGTGACCATGCCGGGGAATTTTTCGGCGAACTGGCGGGCTTTGCCGCTCTGGCTGTTGCTGTCGGAGCCGTGCAGGTAGATGATGCGCGAGTTGTCCATTTTCTTTTTCCTGGGCTTGCGGGCGGGCTGGGCTTTTTCTTCGGGCGGCGCGTTTTCGTCTATGAAGTCGTCGGGTTCGGCGGGTTTGTGAACGATGAACGGCTGCGGGCGCAGGAGGTCGCGCAGTTCTTTTTGCAGCGGCGGGGGGAAGTCCGGCGAGATGCGGCGCAGGGTGACGGCGGTCATCGGATTTTTGGCGGCGTTGAGAATTTGTTTGAGCATGAAGACGGTTTCGCTGGCGGATGCGCGATAGAGCGCGACGATGAGATCGGTCAGGTCGTATTGCAGGGTGGACGGCGCGGCTTCGATGACCGGCTCGACGAGGTCGAAGATGGCGGGCAGGTTTTCAAAGTCGGAGTCGGCGATCATGGGGATGAGCGCCTGGATGCCGTTCGCCCAACTGCGGGCGCGTTCGGGGTGCAGGTATTCGCGCACAAGGATGAGAAATTGGTCGGGCGTTTCCTTCCTCATGCGGGCGAGGCTGGTGGTGAGCAATGCCACGCGCACGTTTGGGTCGCGGATCTGTTGCGTCCATGCGGTGACGCGCGGCAGCAGGCGTTCCTCCTGCGGCGGGATTCTTCCCAGCAAGTAGGAGGCGAGCAGGCGCGTTTCGAGCGCGCCTTCGTCCCATAATACGTCGGCGAGTTCGAGCGCGAAGTGGGGATTTTCCTCCGCTTTGAGGCGCAGTTCGTTTTGAATTTGAGTTAATACAGCGGGAGGCGTGCGATACGTTTTGAGATTCGAGCCGGGGGCGACGTTCTCGACGGTTCGTAATGTGTAATTGACGTAGAACTCCAGCATCTCGCGCAAATGCTTCATGAACTCGTCCGGCAGGAAGAAAAAATCTGCGAGGCGGTTGGCTTGTTTGCGGAGGCGGGTGAGGTCTATGGCGGGCATTGCCGATTTACGATTGCCGGTTTTTGATTGGCGATAAGTGAGGGAATTTATTCACGCGCCAATTTCGCCGCGTAGGCAATGGCGGCTTGAATGGCTTGCGCAGTAAGGGAAGGATAGCTTGCCAGGATTTCACCAGCCTCCATATTATCTGTGTTTCGCGTAATTTCTATGCCGCTCAAAGCGTCGCAATTATTTTCTCGATCTCGTCCAGGATATTAAAGATGTTGACGGGCTTGCCTGGGATAACTTCATCCTCCGTCAAATGTATGTGGTGTGGAAAATTATCCATGTTTGGAAAGTGCCTGGCGTTGTCCCAGCGGCGGATGAGGCGGTTGTTCTGGTCAGCCC
>WBZO01000031.1_pt1 | contig 250200 bp, 198 predicted proteins | sample 5204261 | NCBI WGS metagenome assembly WBZO01 (sample SAMN12412400, study PRJNA552823) | activated sludge metagenome | isolation source: activated sludge from anammox sidestream of wastewater treatment plant... | place: USA: North Carolina | collected 2017-09 | reverse complement strand
TGCAGGTGGCGCCGCAGTCGATGACGCCGGCTGGCGCGGTGCTCGTCACGGTACCGGTACCTGAGCCGGCGCGGCTGACGCTGAGGCTGTAGGTGTCGAGCGTGAAGGTGGCCGTCACGCTCCTGGCCTCGGTCATCGTGACGGTGCACGCGCCGGTGCCGGTGCAGGCGCCGCTCCAGCCGGTGAAGGTGGAGCCGACGCCGGGCGTGGCGGTCAGCGTGACGCTGGTGCCGTGGGCGAGCGTGGCGTTGCAGGTGGCGCCGCAGTCGATGACGCCGGCTGGCGCGGTGCTCGTCACGGTACCGGTACCTGAGCCGGCGCGGCTGACGCTGAGGCTGTAGGTGTCGAGCGTGAAGGTGGCCGTCACGCTCCTGGCCTCGGTCATCGTGACGGTGCACGCGCCGGTGCCGGTGCAGGCGCCGCTCCAGCCGGCGAAGGGGGAGCCGACGCCGGGCGTGGCGGTCAGCGTGACGCTGGTGCCGTACGGGAACGTGGCGCTGCAGGTGGCGCCGCAGTCGATCGTGCCGGCCGGCGTCGTGCTCGCTACGCTGCCACTGCCGGTGCCGGCGCGGCTGACGCTGAGGCTGTGGGTGTCGAGGGCGAAGGTGGCGGTGACGTTCCTGGCCTCGGTCATCGTGACGGTGCAGGTGCTGGTGCCCGTGCAGGCGCCGCCCCAGCCGGCGAAGACGGAGCCGACGCCGGGCGTGGCCGCCAGCGTCACGCTGGTACCGTCGGCGAGGCTGGCATCGCAGGTGGCGCCGCAGTCGATGGCGCCGGCCGGCGTCGTACTGGCGACGTATCCGGTGCCGCTTCCGGCCAGGGTCACCGCCAGCCCGTGGAAGACCCGATAGGTGAAGCCGCCGGGGACGGTCGCGATCTGGCCGTCGGGATTGCGGACGGCCAGCGTCGCGACGCCGGCGGCGTGTGCCGGCAGCGTGCAGGTGATGGTGGCATCATCGACGACCGTGACGTCCGCGGCTGGCACGCCATCGACGGCGATCGTGGCGCCGGCGACGAAGCCCGAGCCGGTGATCGTCACGGCGATGCCACCGACCGCGTTGCCGAGCGCCGGCGTGACCGCGCTCGCCGTGGGCGCCGGGGCCGTCGCCGCGATCTCGCGCAGCCGGTTGTTGCCTTCGTCGGTGACCCAGACGACGCCGCTCGCGCTGACGGTCAGGCCGCGCGGCGACTGAAACTGAGCGGTGCCGGCCGGCCCGTCGAGGAACCCTGCCGTCGCGGTGCCGGCCAGGGTGGTGACGACGCCCGCGGGAGACACCACGCGAACATGCTGGTTGCCGGCGCCGATGGAGTAGTAGTCGCCGCTGTTGTTGCCGCTGTCCCCTACATAGATCCAGCCGGCCGCGTCGACAGCGATGCCCCACGGCGTGGCGAACTGCGCAGCCGCGCCGGTACCGTCGGCATATCCCTGCGTCGAGCCGGCGAGCGTGGTGACGGTGCCATCGGGCGCGATCTTGCGGATGCGGGCGTTGCCGGCGTCGGCGACGTAGAGCGTCCCGCTCAGGTCGACGGCGACGGCTGCCGGTGTGTTGAACCGGGCGGCGGTGCCCTGCGCGTCGAGGTAGCCGAGGCTCGAGCCGGCGACGGTGGTCACCTCGCCGGTCGCCGTGTCGATGCGCCGGATGCGGTGGTTGTCACGATCGGCGACGTAGAGATTGCCGCTGGCGTCGAGCGCCAGGCCCGCCGGATGAGCGAATTTCGCGTCGCCACCCGTGCCGTCCGCGTACCCACGTGTGCTGCCCGCAAGCGTGAGGATGTTGCCTTCAGGGTCGATCTCCAGGATTCGATGCGCCTCGAGGTCGGAGACGTAGGCGGTTCCCGACGGGGCCACCGCGATGCCGTAGAGGCGATGGATGACGTTGGCCAGCAGCGTCGTCGTCCCGTCGGGTGCCACCTTCATGACGCGGCGCCCGCCGTTCTCCGCGACGTATCGCACGCCACCGGCATCGGCCGCGACGGCAACGGGGCCGCTGGTGCCGGTGGTCACCGTCGTGACGGTGTGAGTCTGCGACCACGCCGTCGATCCGAGGAGGAGCAGGCTCGCCAGCGGCGCGAGGACGATCCGCGCCAATGGTCGAACGCTGGCCCACCATGGATGGCGAGCGGCAGTTTCACGAGTGTCATTCCGACTCATCATCAAACCCCTGGAACAGTGCGTGTGCGACCGAGGCTGGCGTCGTCCCATCGGTGGTCCGACTTCATGCGGCCTGGCCCCTGGCGCGCGAGGCATTGCGACCTCACGAGCGGGGTATCGGCCTTGCCGCTGGGGAGCATGAGTTCGGTTGCGAGTGCGACGACGCGACTGCCACGGATGTGCTGGACTTGCCCGGAGGAACGTGGCCCCGCGGGCGGTGGGAGGGCCTCGCACTCAGGCTGAGGTGGTTCCGCCGCCACGCTCGAGATGGAAATGCCGGTATCCTCCCTGTCGGACGCGCGCCGTGAGGATGGGGTGCGCGCGGAGCGGGGTGCCGGCGTGACGAGCGTGGCGGTTTTCTGTGGATCGGCGTCGGGCAACGGTCAGCGGTACGCGGCGGTCGCGGCGGCGCTCGGGCGCGCCATCGCGGATCGCGGCAGCACGCTGGTGTTCGGCGGTTCGAACGTGGGCCTCATGAAGATCGTCGCCGACTCGGCGCTGGAAGCCGGGGCACGGGTCGTGGGCGTCATCCCCACGGCGCTCGTCGACCGTGAGCTGGCGCACCCTAGCCTCCACGATCTGCGCATCGTGACGACGATGCGAGATCGAAAAGCGCTGATGGCGTCACTGGCCGATGCGTTCCTCGTGCTGCCGGGTGGGGTGGGCACGCTCGACGAACTGTTCGAGATGCTCACCTGGACGCACCTCGGCTTTCATGCCAAGCCGTGCGCGCTGGTCGATCCCGACGGTTTCTTCGACCCGCTGATCGCCTTCCTCGACCGGGCGGTGGGGGCGGGGTTCGTTGCGCCGGCGTGCCGGGCCGCCCTGCTGGTGGGCCACGAGCCTGCCGAGGTTCTCGACCGGTGCGCGGCCTGGATCCCCGCTGTCCGCTGATCTCAGGGTTTTCCATCTCCTGCCGATTCCCCGAGGGAGTCGTGGCGTCTGCAGGCCGTCTGCGGACGAGCCCGCGGCTTCCGAGTGGAGCACATGCCCCGGCGCGTGCTTTGGGCAGCGATCATCCTCGCCATCCTCGTGGCCGCCTGGCCGGTGCGCGCGCGCCAGCCGTTCGAGGACGGATCCGTCGTGGTGCTGGTCACGCTGCGCGACCAGCCGGCATCGGATTTCGATGCTCCGGCCGAGGTGGAATCCGCCGCGGGCGCCGCCGTTGCCTCCCCGGAAGGGCGTGACCGCGCGCGCGGCACGCGGACCGCGCGCCTGATGACCCGCATGGCCGGGCTCGGCGCGCGATCGCAGGCCGGGGTGCGCCAGCACGCGTCGAGGCTGGGCGGAGAACTGGTGTACGCCGCACGGGCCGTCAACATGGTGGCCCTTCGGGTGCCGCCGCAGGCGATCGACGAGCTGCGTGCGCGTCCCGATGTCGCCAGCGTGGAGATCGACGAGCCGCGTCATGCGCTGCTCGACCACGTCGGCGCGGCGATGCTCGCCAACACGTTCTGGTCCAACGGCGTCACGGGTGGCGCGGTGGATGTGGCCGTGATCGATACGGGAGTCTACCCGGACCACGAAGCGTTTGCGCCGCGCGCGACATCGATTCGGGGGGCGGTGTTCCACCAGGCGGCGCAGCGCTACCCCGACTACTTCGACAACCCCTCGGATCCCGACGACCTGCAGGGCCACGGCACGTTCGTTGCCGGCATGGTGTTCGCGCAAGGCCTCCCGGCCTATCCCAACCGGAGGGGCGTGGCCTACGGCATCGACCGGCTCTACAACCTGAAGGCCGGTTTCAGGACCACCTTGAACGGCGGCAGCAGCCTGCTCTCCGACCTGATGGCGGCAGTCGACTGGGCGCTCTCGCAGGCCGATCCGCCTGAGGTCTTCAACTACAGCTACGGCGCGCCCACCACCTCCGACGACGACTCCTGGGCGCGCTACTGGGATGCGGTGGTGGGGACCTTCGGGAAGACCGTTACCATCTCGGCGGGCAACAGCGGACCAGACGCCTACTCGCTGGGATCGCCGGGGATCGCCTACAACGCGATCGGCGTCGCCAACGTAGACAGCCGCGGCAGCGTCAGCCGTGCCGACGATGTCATAGCGGGCAGCAGTTCGCGGGGCCCGACGGCCGGCGGGCGACGGAAGCCCGACCTGGCGGCGCCGGGCACCAGCATCGACTTGCCGTCCACGTACGGCCCCGGGTTGTGGTATCGCGTCACGGGCACCAGCTTCTCGTCGCCGGCCATCGCCGGCGCGGCGGCCCTGCTCATCGATGCGGGCGTCGCCGATCCCAGGGCCGTGAAGGCCGTGCTGATCAACAGCGCGGACGATCTGGGCGTGGCCGGATGGGACGCGGAGTACGGGTGGGGCTACTACAACGGGTCGCGCGCGTGGGCCGAGCGCGCGCAGTGGCGGCTCGACACGTACGGCGCGCCCGGCACGCCGTCGGGCTTCCGCCTCTTCGAACGGACGTCGGCTGCGCCGACGCGCGCGACGCTCGTCTGGCATCGCCACGTCACCTACAACGGGCCATCGAGGCTGCCGGACGCTTCCGGCGTGCTGAACGACCTCGACATGCGCCTCTACGCCACGTCGGACAGCACGTTGCGCGTGGCATCGACCTCGCGGGTCGACAACGTGGAACAGGTCACGAGCACGGCGAGCGAACCGGTGGTGCTCGTCGTCAATGCCGTCACACCGTTCACCGGTTCGGGCGAGATCGCTGCGCTGGCGCATAGCGGCGGCTTCGTCGCCCGCAGCGGGCCCGGCATCGTCGTGACGCTCGACGTTGCGGGGGCCGTGACGGCCGGCACGCGGTTCACGGTCTCGGCCACCGTCAACAACCCGGGAGATGTGCGGGGACACGCCTACGAGCTGACGCTGACCGTCCCGTCCGGCTACGGGCTCGTGTCGTCGGGGCCGACGCAGACGGTGGCGACGCTGGCTCCCGGCCAGCAGGCGATCCTCACCTGGACCGTGCAGGCGCCGGGCGCCTCGGTGTCCCCACAGGCGTTTCAGATGTCGGGCCGCATGACGGCCTACGGCCTGTCGGCGACGGCCAGTGCGACGGCCATGGTGACCGCGACGCCGAGCTGCACGTACACCGTGGCGCCTCCCGCCACGCTGCCGCCAGCCGGCGGCACCGCCTCCGTGTCGGTCTCGGCGGATCCGGGCTGCTCGTGGTCGGCGAGCACCAGCAGCGGCTGGCTGACGCTCGTGTCGGGGCTCAGCGGCACGGGTTCCGGGCGCATCGGCATCTCCGCGCCGGCCAACATCGCCACGGTGACGCGCACGGCGACGGTCGACGTCGCCGGTCGGGCAGTGACCGTGGCGCAGGCCGGCAATCCCGCCGCGGAGCCGCGCTCCTATTACCTGGCCGAGGGCGCGACCGGCGACTTCTTCACGCTCGACGTGGCCATCGCCAACCCCAACGAGGACGCGGCGCCCTTCGTGGCGCGCTTCCTGCGCGAGGACGGCTCGGTGGTGACGCGCACCGGCACCGTGCCGGCGCTCTCACGCGTTGCGCTCCACGTGAACGCGATCGACGGGCTGTCCTCGGGTGCCGTCTCCACCGTCATCGAGTCGCCGACGGGGCTGCCGCTCATCGTGGAGCGCACCATGTCGTGGACGCGTGACGCCTACGGCGCCCATGGCAGCGGCGCCGTGGATGGCCCGCGGCGCGAGTGGTATTTCGCCGAGGGGGCGCAGGGCTACTTCGACACGTACCTGCTGCTGGCCAACCCTGGCCAGCGGCCGGCGACCGTCACCGTGACGTTCCTGCGGGAGCTCGACGGTCCGATCGAGCGCAAGATGACCGTGGCGCCGACCTCACGCTTCACGTTCTACGCGGGCGATGATCCCGAGCTCGTCGATCGCGCGTTCTCGATGGCCATCGCATCGGATGAGCCGGTGGTCGCCGAGCGCGCGATGTACTGGTCCGATGGGCGGACCTTCTGGGTGGGCGGCCACGAGTCGGCCGGCGTCGGGGCCCCGGCCAAGGAGTGGTTCCACGCCGAGGGCGCGACCGGCCCCTACTTCGACACCTACCTGCTCGTGGGCAACCCGAACGTCGAGCCGGCCCTCCTCACGATTCGCTACCTGCTGCCCAGCGGCGTTTCCATCACGCGAACGCGCAACCTGCCGGGCCGATCGCGGCTGACGATCGACGTCGAGAAGCAGGATCCGATGCTGGCCGACACTGCCGTGTCGGTGACGATCAGCGCGACACGCCCCGTGGTGTCGGAGCGTTCGATGTACTGGCCTGGCACATCGGCGTCCTGGCAGGAAGCGCACAACAGCTTCGGCGTGACGTCCACCGCGCTGCGCTGGGGTCTTGCCGAGGGCTGCGCCGGCGGAACGCGGCGCGCGGAGACCTGGGTGCTGCTGGCCAACCCCTCGACCTCGCCTGCCGACGTGCGCGTGACCTTCCTGGGCGAGTCGGGACCGCATGCGCCGATCGCCGTGACGGTACCGCCCACGGGTCGCTACACGGTGAACGCGGGCGCGGACGTGCCGGCGCTGTCGGGCACCTGCTTCGGCGCGATCGTGGAGTCGACCAACGGCGTGCCCATCGCCGTCGAACGCGCGCTGTACTGGGATGCGCGCAGCGTGCACTGGGCGGCCGGCACCAACGCGACGGCGACGCCGCTGAGGTAGGCGCTCCTCGGCGAGAGAAGGGTGGCGGCCCCGTGCCGTCGCTGCGATATCCTCTGCGGATGCGCCGTCTCTCGTCGATCGCGTTTGCCGTCAGCCTCACGCTTCTCGTCCCGATCGCCGCCGCCCAGACGTCCGCGCCGCCGGTCTTCACGTCGGAGGCGCCGCCCGTCCCAGCGGAACTGGCGGCGTACTGGGACACGCTGCCCGCGCGTCCCGACGCGCCGCTGTTCACCGGCGAAATGGTCACCGTCGAGGCCCGTCGCGTGGCCGCGGACTCTGGCGGTCTCGTGTCGCTCGAAGAGCTCGGCCGATCGGTGGAAGGCCGCTCGATCTGGCACCTCTCGGCCGGCCACGGGCCGACACCGGTGCTGCTCTGGTCGCAGATGCACGGCGACGAGCCCAGCGCGACGCCGGCGCTCTTCGCCCTGCTCGACACGCTCGTCGAACACCGCGCGACGCCGCGCGTGGCGCGCCTGCTCGACCGGCTCACCGTGCACGTCGTGCCGATGCTGAACCCGGACGGCGCCGAGCGCTACCAGCGCCGCAACGCGCAGGGCATCGACATCAACCGCGACGCGCTGCGCCTGCAGACGCCCGAAGGCCGCGCGCTGAAGGCGCTGCGCAACCGCACCGGGGCCGTCATCGGCTTCAACCTCCACAACCAGAACTGGCGCACCTCGGTGGGCCGCACGCCGCCGCGGCCCGCCACCATCTCGCTGCTGGCCGTGGCCTTCGACGAGGCGCGCACGGAGGACGCGCGCCGGGTGCTGTCGAAGAAGACGTGCGCGGTGATTCGCGACGCGCTCGAGCCGCTGATTCCCGGTCAGATCGGCCGCTACGACGACGAGTTCGAGGTGCGCGCCTTCGGCGACAACGTCACGAAGTGGGGAACCCCTGTCGTCCTGATCGAAACGGGCCCGGTCGCCGGCGCGCAGCCCGATCGACAGCTCACGCGCCTGAACTTCGTGGCGTTGGTGACGGCGCTCGACGCCCTGGCGTCGGGGCGGGTGCACGAGGCCGCGACGGCGCGGTACGAGTCGCTGCCCGAGAACGAGAGCCGCCTGTTCCACACGGCCATCCGCAACGCGACGCTGATCCCGGGCACGGGCGTCGCCCCGTTCATCGGCGACGTCGGCATCGCCGGGCAGCGCATCGTCGGAACCGTGAATGGACAGCGCCGGCTCCATCTGGCCGCGCGCATCGAGGACCTGGGTGACCTGCGGGTGTTCGGCGCGCTCGAGGAGATCGACGCCGGCGGGAAGTACCTCGCGCCGCTCTACGATGCCACGCTCGCGCCGGGAGCCCGCCTCACGATTGCCGGGGCGCCCCGGTGGCCGGTGACCATTGCGCCGGGCGGAGCGGCGTCGTTCCTGCTGCTCACGCGCGGGGATGCGCCAGACACTTTCGTCGTGGAGCGGGTGATTCGCGTCGGCGACACCGACCGGCGCCAGCCGTAGTCACGTTCGCACGCGCGTGGTTCGCGGTTGCCTGACGGCTTCCGACAGCCCGCGGCCCGGGAGGACCAGATGATCAGACCGATGATGGTGGCGACGATGCTGCTGGCGGGTATCTCGCTCGCCTTCGGACAGGCTGGCGGCAGCCAGCGTGGTGCGCGCAACGTGTCAACCGCGGCGCTCTACCTGAAGGAGTGCGCCGGTTGCCACGGGCCGAAGGGCGAGGGTCAGACCGGGGTGCGTCCCCTCAATGGCCCGCTCGCCCATGGCGACCGCGTCGAGGACATCGAGAAGGTGATCCGCGACGGCATCGAGGACACGATGATGACGAGCTACAAGGGATCGCTGAGCGCGGCGCAGATCAAGGCGCTCGCCGAGTTCGTGCACGCCCTGCCGCGGTAGGGCCGTGCCGGCGCCGGCCGGCGCCTACGGCTGGACGGGGGCCTTGGGAACGATGGCGTGCGCGATTGCCTCGGGCAACTCGTCGGGTCGCGGCAGGCCGTCGAGTCCGCCCGCCGTGCGCGTGGACATCGCGCCGACGAAGTTGCCCAGCCTGAGCGCGGTCTTCGGCGAGTGGCCGCGCAGGCGCGCCACGAGGAACCCGCCGTCGAAGGCGTCGCCGGCGCCCGTGGTGTCGACGATCTTCACCCGTGTGGCCGGCGCGCCGTGGTCCTGGCCGCCGCCCACCCAGCGGCTGCCCTTCGCGCCCAGTTTGATGACCACCGTGCGCGGGTGGCTCGTCCAGGCGGCGATGGCGTCCGAGAGGTTGTGGCGGCTCGTGTAGAGCACGGCCTCCTGCTCATTGACGAACACGTAGTCGAGCGCGTTGACCAGGCGCGGGAACCCGCGGTCGCTCACCAGGCCCTCGTTCCAGCCGAAGTCCCACGACGTGCCGATGCCACGCTCGCGAAGCCGGCCGACCAGTTCGGCCCAGCGGGTGCAGTCGCGCGGGTAGAAGGCGAAGTGGACGTGCCGGGCGCCGGCCTCGCGCGTCGCCTCGAAGAAGCGCGGCTCGAGGAGGTCGTTCACCCCGTTGAAGGTGACGAAGCTGCGGTTGGTCTTCGTCGACATCGCGGCGGTGATCGCCGTCGGCTCGTCCGGCGCGCGCAGGTTGGTGACGGCAACGCCTTCCGCGCCGGCGCGGGCCTCTCCGGTCTCGTCCAGGCCGCTCACCAGGCCGGTGGAGAGCCCGAGTCGCGCTGCGGCGACGGCCGTGATCACGGCGCCGCCGCCGAGCGTCCGCACGAACGCGCTGGTCTTCACTTCCTCGCCCACGCGCGGGAGGCGCTCGAGGCCGAGGAAGATGAGATCTTCGAACGCCTCTCCCACGGTGAGCAGATCGTTTCGGGGCACGTGGCGACACGATACCATACGGCCGACACCGTCCAGCGTGGCGGTGCCGGCGGCCCGGCGTGCCCGTGGCGGGCTCGTCATCGGTCGTGGTATCACGTCCCGCGAGGTAGGTCGCGGGCGCGCGCGGATCCTATGTCTCCGACTTTCGACGTCCTCGGCATCGGCGAGAACTCCGTCGACATCGTCCTGATCGTGCCGGCCCCGCCGGCTCCCAACGATCACCGCAACAAGCAGCGCATCATCGCGCGTCACGTGCAGTGCGGTGGCCAGACGGCAACCGCCATGGCGGCGTGCGCGGGCCTCGGGCTGCACGCCGCGTACGTCGGTGCGTTCGGCAACGACGAATACGGCCGTCTCATCCGCGGCGAGCTCGAGCGGCGCGGCGTCGATCTGGCCGCGGCGCCCGTCTACGAGGTCGCCAACCGCTACGCGGTGATCCTCGTCGAGCAGCACACCGGCGATCGCATGGTGCTGTGGGATCGCGACGGGACGCTCGCGGTGCCGCCCGTCACCATGGACGCGGACCTCGTCAGCCGCGCGCGGCTGGTCCACGTCGACGACACCGACCATGGCATCGCGCTGCGGGCCGCACGGCTCGCGCGCGAGGCGGGCCTGCCGGTCACCTGCGACGTCGACTCGGTGTCCTCGCGCACGCGCGAGCTGCTCGAGGCGATCTCGATCGTGATCGTCTCCGAGCACCTGCCCGCGCAGCTCACCGGACTGAGCGACCACGAGCAGGCGTTGCGCCGGCTGCGGGCCTGGCACTCCGGCCTGCTCGTCGTCACGCTGGGCCCGCGCGGGTGCATGGCGCTCGAGGGCGATCGGCTGCACTACGCGCCCGGCTTCCCGGTGGAGGTCGTCGACACGACGGGTGCCGGCGACGTCTTCCGCGGCGGCTTCATCTACGGCACGCTCCAGGGGTGGCCCGTGGAGCGCGTGCTCCGGTTCGCCAACGCGACGGCGGCGGCCAGTTGCGGACGGCTCGGCGCGATGAACGGCGCGCCCTCGATGGCCGACGTCGAGCGCGTGCTGGGTGGGTAGGCCGGGACGCCAGGCCCGGCTGTCACCGGCGGCCTCCCGCCCACTGTCCCCATGCCCGCCTCGCTGCTCGCCGACCTGCTCGTCCTCCTGCACCTGGCCTTCGTCGTCTGGGTGATCGTGGGCGGGCTGCTCGCGTGGCGATGGCCGCGGCTGGCGCTGGCGCACCTGCCGTGTGCCGCGTGGGGGGCGCTCGTCTCGTTTGCCGGGTGGGTGTGCCCGCTGACGCCGCTCGAGAACCGGCTGCGCGAGCTTGGCGGCGGCGCGGGCTATCGCGGCGACTTCGTGGCGCGCTATCTGCTGCCGGTGCTGTATCCCGAAGGGCTGACGCGCGAGGCCCAGATCGCGCTGGGCACGCTCGTTGTCGGCGTGAACGTGGCCGCCTACGCCGTCGGCTGGCGCCGCCGCCGGGCGGCGCGCGAGAGGAGGCGTCCACGGTGCCACGGATCCTGATCTTCGGCTTCGGCAACGTCCTGCGTGCCGACGACGGGGTGGGCGTGCGTGTCGCCGAGCGCCTGCGCGACGACAACTGGCCCGCTGACGTCGGCGTGATCGCCGCCCACCAGCTGCTGCCCGAACACGCCGACCTGCTGAAGGGCGCCGACCGCGTGGTGTTCGTCGACGCGGCCGAGGACGTGGCGCCGGGCGAGATCGAGGCCGGGCCACTCGGGCCCGCCGGCGCCCCCGCCATCACGCTCCATCACCTCACGCCGGCCGCGCTGCTGGCCGCCTGCACGGTGTTGTACGGTCGCGCGCCCGAGGCCACGTTCGTGCGCATCGGCGTGGAGTCGACCGAGACGTCCGCGGCCCTGTCGGCCACGCTGGCCGCGCGGCTGGAGGCCTGCTGCGAGCGGGTGCGACAGATCGTGCTGGCCTGGGGACCGACGCCGTGAAGGCCGTTCCTGGCAGTCCGTGGCGAAAGTGGCGCGGCATTCGACGGGCGGGGCATCCCGGCTGGCGGCGTTGCTCCTCCTTCAAATACTGGCCGTATTCTCGGTCGTCGCGCCTGGCCATCCGGGCGCCGCGCCCGTCTCGGTGCGACGCGGCACTTCCACCACGGACTGCTACGTTTCCGGCCGCTCGTACACCACCCGGCCGTCGAAGATCGTGTGGGTGACGACGGCATCGAGCAGCCTGTCGGCGGGCAGTTCGAAGATGTCCTTCGAGAGCAGGACGAGGTCGGCGAGCATGCCGGGCGCGATGCGGCCCTTGCGGTGCTCGTCGAACGAGGCGTAGGCCGCGCCGCTCGTATAGGCTTCGAGCGCGCGCGCCAGCGTCAACCGCTGCTCCGGGTGCCAGCCGCCGTGGGGCGTCCCGTCGGGTGTGACGCGGTTGACCGCGGCGTTCAGGCCCAGCCGCGGGTCGAGCGCCGCGGCCGGCCAGCCGCTGCCGAAGGCAAGTCGTCCGCCCGCTCCCGCGATGCTCGCGCAGGCCCAGCCGCGCGCGGCACGCTCGGGCCCGAGGCTGGCCGCCCAGCCGTCGATCCGGATCGGGTCAGGGGTGCCGTGCCCGGGCTGCATCGAGGCGATCGCGCCGAGGGCGTCGAAGCGCGGCAGGTCGGCCGCATCGGCGATCTCGACGTGCTCGATGCGGTGACGGCGGCCGCGCGGCGGTGCGGGGTTCGTCCTGGCGGCAGCCTCGAAGGCATCGAGTGCCTGCCGGACGGCGGCGTCACCCGCGGCGTGGATCATCACCTGCCACCCGCGCGCATCGAGCATCGTCACGGCGCGCCGCAACGCCTCGCCGGCGATGGCCGGCGGCGGTGCGGATTCTGACGGGCTGGCATAAGGAGCGAGCATGGCTGCCGTGCGCGCCGCGATCGTGCCATCGTCCATGAGCTTCACGGCGCCCGTCTTGAACAGGGCGTCGTCGGGGTACTTCGCGCGCAGCGCCTCGAGCTCGGCCAGCCGCGTCTCGTCGAGGCTGGCGTCGATCGACAGGGCCGAGTAGACGCGCAGGTGCAGGTCGTGCGCCCTCCGCAGCTCGTCGTAGAGTTCGAACTCGTCGGCGCTGCCGCTGGCGTTCTGGACGCTGGTGATGCCGTAGCGGTGCGCCTCGGCCATCGCCCTGCGCAGGGCGATCCGCCGCTCGTCGCGGGTGACATCGGGCAGGTGCCGGCGTACCAGATCCTGCGCGCCCTCCCGCAGCGCGCCGGTCGGCTCGCCCGTTCTGGGATCCTTCGCGATCGTGCCGTTGGCCGGGTTCGGTGTCCGTCTCGTGATCCCGGCCAGCGCCAGGGCCCGGCTGTTCACCCAGCTCGTGTGACCGTCGCGGGCCGTCATGAGCGCGGGCCGATCCGGCACGACGCGGTCGAGCAGGTCGCGGGCCGGCAGCCCGCCGGGAAACACACCGTAGTCCCAGCCGTGGCCGAGCACCCAGGGCCGATCGGGGTGTGCGCTGGCGAAGGCGGCGATCGCCGCGTCGATGGCCGGCTGGGTGGTCGCCCCGAGCAGGTTCGCGCGATCCATCGCGAGGCCGGCGCGCAGCAGGTGCAGGTGCGCGTCGTTGAAGCCGGGCAGCAGCGCGCCGCCCCGGGCGTCGATCTCGACGGTCTGCGGCCGCCGCAGGCGGCGCACCTCGCGCGAGCGCCCGACGCGCAGGATCTGGTTGCCGCGAATCGCCACCGCGCCTTCGAAGGGCGCCGTCCCGTCGGCCGGGAACACCTTCGCGTCGAAGACGATCAGATCGATCGGCCCGCTGTAGTCGTCCCGCTGGGCGCCGACAATGAGGCCGGCGATCACCGTGACGGCCACGATCGTGACGACGATGAGCGCGGTGAGACGCGCGGCCATGGACTCCTCCGGGACCCGGTGACGGCAAGTGTAGCGCAGCGCGCCGCGCCGCGGGCCCCCTTACACCTCGACCGACTGGTGGTAGGCGGGCACCTGCACCGTCCAGCCGAGCTTCGCCTCGATGCGTGACTTGAGCGAGGCCTGGGCCGCCGGCTCGCCGTGCACCAGGTAGGTGATGGCGGGGGCCTCGGTGAAGCCGCCGAGCCATCGGAGGATCTCGCCGCGATCGGCGTGCGCCGACATCGAGTCGATCTTCGCGATGGTGGCGTTCACCGGCACGAACGCCCCGTGGATCTTCACCTCGCGCGCGCCGTCCACCAGGGAGCGCCCGCGCGTGCCCTCGGCCTGGTAGCCGACGAAGAGCACCGTGAAGCGCGCGTCGGGCAGCGCCGTCTTCAGGTGGTGCAGCACGCGCCCGCCGGTCGCCATGCCGCTGGAGGAGATCACGATGCTCGGTGTCTTCGACGCGGTCAGCTCCTTGGACTGCGCGGTGGAGTTCACGGTCTGGAACCGGCGCGTGGCGAACACCTCCATCACGCGCCGGCCGTGGTTCCGCAGGTCGGGGTCGAGTTCGCCCGCGCGCTGGCCGTAGAACCTGAGCGCCTCCACCGCCATCGGGCTGTCGACGAACACCGGCACGCTGGGGATGCGGCGCTGCTCCTCGAGGCGCTTCAGCCAGTAGAGCACCTCCTCCACACGGCCGATGGCGAAGGCGGGCACGATCACCTTGCCGCCGCGACCGGTGGTGGTCCGCACGATCTCCGCCAGTTGCTCCCCGTCATCGTCGGCGTCGTGATCGCGATCGCCGTACGTGCTCTCGACGAGCAGGACGTCGGCGCGCGCCACGCGCGAGGGATCGGGCAGCACCGGCCGGTCGTAGCGCCCGAGGTCGCCGCCGAAGAGGATGTCGCGGCTGCCGTTGCCGCCGAAGGTCATGCGGACGTAGGCCGATCCGAGCAGGTGACCGGCCGGCGTGAAGTCGATCTCCACGCCGGGCACCGGCGAGACGCGCCGCTCGAAGCCGACCGGCTTCAGCCGCGTGAGGGCCGCGAAGGCGTCGGCCTCGCTGAAGAGCGGCTCGGCGGGTTCCCAGCGCGTGTAGCCGTGCTTGTTCGCCTGTCGCGCGTCCTCTTCCTGCAGCCGTCCGGCGTCGGGCAGCACGAGCCGGCACAGGTCGGCCGTGCCGGGGGTGCAGAAAACCGGGCCCTTGAAACCTTGCCGCACCAGGCGCGGCAGGTAGCCGGTGTGGTCGAGGTGCGCGTGCGTGAGGACGACCGCGTCGACCGTCGACGGGTCCACTGGCAGCGGATCCCAGTTGCGTCGCCGCAGCTCGCGCACGCCCTGGAAGAGCCCGCAGTCGACGAGCACGCGGCGATCGCCGGCTTCGACGAGATACTTCGAACCGGTGACCGATTCCGCGGCCCCGAGGAAGGTGAGATTCGGCACGAACGCCTCCCGGCCCCGCCGTGGCGGCAGTCCAGGCCCGGCGGCCGGGGTGACTCTATCAGAGCGCGGGCGGTGCGGGCTCGCGATGTGAGCCGGCCGTGCCGATGTCACGCGGAGGGCCCACCGACGCGGCCATCGCGGCGGCGTTGTTGCGCCCGGGCGGTGCGCCTAGAATAGCCGGATGTTCATCGCCCTGCGCCGCGGCGTGCCCCTGTTCGTCCTGCTCCTCGTGCCGGCCCTTGCCGGCGCCCAGCAGAAGCGGCTGACGCTCGACGATCTCTACGACCCGCAGAAGCGCGTCGATTTCTCGGGCAGCGTTCCCATGGGCCTGGTGTGGCTCGACGACACCAGCTACCTCTGGGCGCGGATGCCGCGCCCGGCTGGCGCACCGGCCGGCGGAGCCGGCTCAGCCGTCGAGCTGCTGAAAGTGAATGCCGTCACGGGTGAGTCCTCGGCCTTCCTCGACGTAGGCAGGATGGAGGCGGCGCTGGCGGCGCTGCCCGGGGTGAGCGCCGATGAGGTCGGCCGCCTCGCGCGCGGGCGGCTCTCGCTGAACCCGGCGCGGACGGCGGCACTCGTCACGCTGGGCGGCGACCTGTATCACTACGACCTCACGACGGCGAAGGTCGTGCGGCTCACCAGCGATCCCGGCGAGGAGCTGGACGCCGCCTACAGCCCCGACGGGCGGATGGTGGCCTTCACGCGCGGGGGAAACCTGGTGGTGGTCGACGTCGCCGACGGGCGCGAGCGCCAGCTCACGACCGACGGCGGCCCGCAGCGGCTCAACGGCCGGCTCGACTGGGTCTACCAGGAAGAGCTCTACGGCCGCGGCACCTACCGCGCGTTCTGGTGGAGCCCGGATTCGACGCGGATCGCGTTCCTCCAGCTCGACGAGCGGTCCGTGCCCGAGTTCACGCTGGTCGATCACATCCCGCACCGCCAGGGCCTCGAGGTCTTCGATTACCCGAAGGCCGGCGATCCGAACCCCACCGTGAGGCTCGGTGTCGTGGCGGCCACCGGCGGGGTGACCCGCACCGACCTGCCCATGAACCTCGTTCGCCCGGAGGAGGGCGGCATCACGTGGGTCGACACGTCGAAGTACTCCGCCAGCGCGCACCTGATCGTGAACGTCGCCTGGAGTCCTGACGGCCGGCAGGTGGTCTACCAGCTGCAGGATCGCGAGCAGACGTGGCTCGACCTCAACGCGGCGACCGCCACCAGCGGCGTCTCGAAGACGCTGTTCCGCGAGACGACCCGGGCGTGGGTGAGCCGGCAGGACCGGACGCCTGAATGGCTGAAGGACGGCAGCTTCCTCTGGATGTCCGAGCGCAGCGGCTGGGCGCACCTGTACCACTACCGTGCCGACGGCACGCTGAACCGGCAGGTGACCGACGGCCAGTGGGAGGTGCGTCAGCTCTACGGAGTGGACGAGGCCAACGGCTGGGTCTACTTCGGCGGGACCGAGCGCAGCCACATCGGCAACGACATCTACCGCGTGAAGCTCGACGGCCGTGGCCTCACGCGGCTCTCGGGTCCGGCCGGCACGCACGGCGCGAACTTCAACCCCGGCTTCACGCTTTACATCGGGACGTGGAGCGATCTGATCACGCCGACGCAGACGCGCCTGCACAAGGCCGACGGCGCCGAGGTGCGTGTGATCGAGGCCAACCGGATCGAGGCGCTCGCACAGTACACGTTGAGCCAGCCCGAGCTGCTGCAGGTGAAGGCGCGCGACGGCTTCGTCATGGAGGCGATGCTGATCAAGCCGCCCGATTTCGATCCCGCGCGCCGGTATCCCGTCTACCAGCAGACGTATGCCGGGCCGCACGCACCCCAGGTGCGCAACGCGTGGGGTGGCGTCGGTTACCTCTACCACCAGTTCCTCGCCCAGCAGGGCATCGTCGTGTGGGTGATGGACAACCGCAGCGCCAGCGGCAAGGGCGCCGAGTCGGCATGGGCCGCCTACCAGCGGCTGGGCGAGACGGAACTGGCCGACATCGAGGACGGCATCGGCTGGCTGAAGCAGCAGCGCTGGGTCGACGCCTCGCGGATCGGGATCAACGGCTGGAGCTACGGCGGGTTCATGGTGAGCTACGCGCTCACCCACAGCAAGAGCTTCGCGATGGGCATCGCGGGCGGGTCGGTGACCGACTGGCGGCTCTACGATTCCATCTACACCGAGCGCTTCATGCGGATGCCGCAGAACAACCCGGAGGGCTACGCCCGCGCCTCGGCGCGTGAGGCGGCCGCCAACCTGCACGGGCGCCTGCTGCTCGTGCACGGTGCGCTCGACGACAACGTGCACATGCAGAACACCATCCAGTTCGCCTACGAACTGCAGAAGGCCGGCAAGCCCTTCGAGTTGATGCTCTACCCGAAGTCGCGGCACGGGGTGACGGACCCCGCGCTGGTGAAGCACATGCGCGAGCTGATGGTGGACTTCATCCTGCGGACGCTGAAGCCCGGGCCCTCGGGCGCGGCCGGGACGCGATGACCACGGCCTGCCCGCGCCGGCGCGCGCTCGCGCCGGGTGCGGGCAGGGTGGTGCGCCAGGCGGCCTCCGCGTGAAGGCCGCAGAAGTCGTTGGTGTTCAGTGCCCCGCGTGTTTCCCAGGTCCGCCGTCACCGTTCGCGCCCCGCTCGTCGAGGCGCTCGCCACCAGTCCCCATGTGGTGGCCGTGGAGTTGCGCCCGCCGCGTGCCGCGCTCGGTCGCCGCGCCGGCATGGACGCCTGGATCGACACGTATCACGCCGTGCGGATGCTCGCGCGGCGTGGCACCTACGTGCTGCTCACCGACAGCGCCGTCGGCGCCGAGGAAGAGGACAACCTGCGGCACCTCGTCACCAACCTCGGCCGCGACGTGCCGCGCACGCAGATCGTGCCCTTCCTCACGACCAAGCACACGTTCGACTACTGCCTGAACTACGCCGACCGCGCGGTCGAGGCCGGGTTCCCGTCGCTGGTGGTGCTGGGCGGCGACCGCGCCGTCGGGACGCCGCGCTGTGTCGATCACGCGTGGCAGTTGCGCCGGGCGATCCACGACCGGCAGCCGTCGCTGGCGCTCGGCGGGTGGGCCAACCCGCACCGCGACGCCGCGCGCCAGGCCGAGTACCTGCTCGCGCCGCACAACGCGGCCGATTTCGTGCTGACCCAGGTGGTGAGCCATCACCAGCTCGACGTGGTGGACGCGTTCCGGCGGGCGGCGCACGATCGCGTCGGCGCACCTCTGCTCTACGGCGTGTTCTACTACCGCAGCGCGAGCCCGCGGACGCTGGAGGCGCTCGACAGGTTCCTGCCCGTCCCGATCGACGCGCTGCGCGAGGAGTTCGCCGCGGGCGCCTCGCCAGTCGACGTCTGCGCCCGCACCATCCGGGCGCTGTTCGACCGCGGCATCCGCCACGTCTACGTCAGCAACCTCCCGCTGGCCAGCGCCCACACGACGCTGCAGGAGATCCTCGGGAAGGCCGGGCTGTAGGCGGCGGGCCCGAGGACGCCTCGCCGGGGCCTGGCGGCGGCGGGCCTCCGGATCGGCCGCCGGGAGTAGCATGGAAGGATGAACCTCGCTGACTCCGTCGTCCTGATCACCGGTGCCAGGCGAATCGGCGCCGTCGTCGCGCAGGCGCTCGCCGCCCGTGGCGCCGTCATCGCGCTGCACTACAACCGATCCGTCACCGAGGCCGAGACGGCCGTGCGCGCGCTGCGCGCCGGCGGTGCGCGCGCCGAGGCGGTGCAGGCCGATCTCGGCGTTCCGGATCAGTGCCGCCGCCTGGTCGCCGACGTCCTGGCGCGGTTCGGACGCCTCGACGTGCTGGTGAACATGGCGTCGATCTACACCCACAAGGCGTTCGACGCGCTCACCGACGCCGACTGGGAACGCCAGCTCGCCATCGACCTGCGCGCCACCTGGCTGGTGTCACAGGCGGCCATCCCGCACCTGCGCCAGGCCGGCGGCGGGCGCATCGTCAACTTCGGCGACTGGCTGGCGTCCAGCCGCAGGCCGCGCTACCCGGGTTTCCTGCCGTACTACGTCGCGAAGGCCGGCGTCATCGCCCTCACCGAAGCGCTGGCGCTCGAGGTCGCACGTGACCAGATCCTCGTCAACGCCATCGCGCCAGGCCCCATCGTCGCGCCGCCGGGAACCAGCGACGAGGAGCGACGCGAGGTGGAACAGGCGACACCGCTCGGACGATGGGGCGGTGAGCTGGAAATCGCGAAGGCCGTGCTCGCGCTCGTGGATTCCGATTTCATCACGGGCGAGACGATCCGGGTCGACGGCGGGCGTCACCTGCGATAGGAACGTCCGCCGGGCGAAACGGGGACGGGCAGGTCCCGCCCCTGCCTGCTAATATCTGTGCCCCGATGGCGAACGATGCGGCGAGGGCCGTTCATGTGCGCGAACCGGTTGCGCCGCGGCGGCACGGCCTCTCGCCCGCGCAGGTGCTCGCGATCGGATTCGTCGGCATCATCGGCGCCGGCACCTTCCTCCTCGCACTGCCCGTCTCGGCCGGGCCCGGCCACGACATCTCGCTGATCGATGCGTTCTTCACCGCCACGTCGGCCGTCTGCGTCACCGGCCTGATCGTCGTCGACATCGCCACCGCGTTCTCCACCTTCGGCCACGGTGTGGTGATGGCGCTGATCCAGGCTGGCGGCCTCGGCTACATGACGTTGTCGGCGATGCTCGTCGTGGCGCTCGGCAAGCGCCTCACCCTGCGCGAGCGTGTCACGCTGCAGGAGGGGCTGAACATGCAGTCGCGCGAGGGCATGGTGCGCTTCCTGTGGACGGTGGTGAAGACCACGGCGGTCGTGGAGGCCGCCGGCGCGCTCATCCTCGCGGTGTGGTGGTGGCGGGAGTTCGATCTGGGCCGGGCGGTCTGGCTCGGCGCGTTCCACGCCGTCTCGGCCTTCAACAACGCCGGTTTCAGCCTGTTCTCCGACAACCTCGTGCGGTACCGCGGCGACCCGGTCGTCAACGTGGTGATCACCGGCCTGATCGTCGCGGGCGGTCTCGGGTTCTTCGTCCTGCGCGAGCTGCGCGACGGCCGGCCATTCCGCGAGTTCACCCTGCACAGCCGGATGGCGATCGTGCTCACCCTGACGCTGCTGGGCGTGGGCTTCCTGGCGCTGCTCGCGCTGGAGTGGCGCAACCCGCGGACGCTCGGGCCGCTCGGCTGGTTCGAGTCGGTCCTGGCTGCGTGGTTCGCCTCGGTCACGCCGCGCACGGCGGGCTTCAACACCATCGACGTCGGCGGCATGACCGTGCCGTCCATCTTCCTGACGATCGTGCTGATGTTCATCGGGGCGAGCCCGGGCGGTACCGGCGGCGGCGTGAAGACGACCACCTTCGGCGTGGCGGTCCTCGCGCTGTGGGCGACCGTGCGCGGCGAGCCCGAGCCGGTCGTGTTCCGCCGGCGCATCGCCATCGAGGTGGTGCTGCGCGCCTTCTTCATCAGCCTGCTGGCGTTTCTCGCCGTCAATCTCGTGACCGGCGCGCTGCTCGTGATCGAACGGCAGGATCTGATGAAGACGCTCTTCGAGGTGACGTCCGCCTTCGGCACGGTCGGGCTCTCGATGGGCCTGCCGGGCAGCAGCATCAGCCTCGCGGGTCACTTCTCGGACGCCGGCAAGCTGCTGCTCGTGGCGATGATGTTCATCGGGCGTGTCGGCCCGCTCACGGTGGCGGTGGCGCTGGCGCATCGCGCCGAGCGATCGCACGTGCGCTATCCCGAAGGACGGGTGATGATCGGGTAGGCGGCGCGCCCCAACCCTCCAGGCTCAGCTTCTCCGACCATGTCCAGACGACGCACTTACGCAGTGATTGGCCTCGGCCGCTTCGGATCGGCAGTGGCCACGACGCTCGCCGAGATGGGCGAGGAAGTGATCGGCATCGACTCCGACGAGGAGAAGGTGCGGCAACTGGCCGACGCGCTGGCGCAGGCGGTGCAGCTCGAGGCGAGCGACCTCAAGGCGCTGCGCGAGGTGGGCGTGCAGGACGTCGACACCGCGATCATCTCGATTGGCGAGAACATCGAGGCCAGCCTCCTGGTGGTGATGCAGGTGAAGGAACTCGGCGTGAAGAACGTGGTCGCCAAGGCCGTCACGCCGCTTCACGGGCGGATCCTCCAGAAGCTGGGCGTGAATCGCGTCATCTACCCGGAACGCGAGATGGCCATCCGCGTGGCGCTCAGCCTGGTCGTGCCCAACGTGCTCGACTACATCGAGGTGTCGAAGGACTACTCGATCGTGGACATCGAGGCCCCGCCGGCATTCGTCGGGCAGTCGCTGAAGGAGCTGGAGCTGCGCCCGCGATACGGGCTGACGCTGATCGCCATCAAGCGCCGGAGCAGCGGCGGGGCCGAGGCGACGATCGTCGCCCCCAGCGCGGATGAGCGGATCGCGGTCGGCGACGTCCTCTCGCTGCTGGGCGCCACCGAGCGCCTGGGCCAGATCGAGAAACTGCTGGCCACGTGAGCCGCGCGAGGCCGGCGCCGCGCGGCACGGATCAGGCGCCGGCCGGTCCGGCCATCCCCGCCTGGGCCCCGGGTGTGAGGGGAATCCTGACCTCCGGCGGGCGCACGTCGGGCAGGAAGACCGCCAGGATGCCGAGCAGCGGCAGGAAGGCGCACACCTGGTACACGAACACGATGCCGAAGTGGTCGGCCGCCAGGCCGAGCACCCCGGCGCCGATCCCGCCCAGCCCGAAGCTGAACCCGTAGAACAGGCCCGACACCATGCCGATGCGATCCGTCAGCATGTCCTGCGCGTAGACGATGATCGCGGGGAACGCCGAGGCGAGCACCAGGCCGACGATCACGCTGAGCGCCACCGTCGCGCCCAGCCCGACGTGCGGCAGCACCAGCGTGAACGGCGCGCAACCGAGGATGGAGAACCAGATCACGCGGCGCCGGCCGATGCGATCGCCCAGCGGTCCGCCGATCAGCGTCCCGGCCGCCACCGCGAACAGGAACACCGCCAGCAGGTTGGCCGCCGTGGTCGCGCTCACGCCGAACTGGCTGATCAGGTAGAACGTGAAGAAGCTGCTGAAGCTCGCCAGGTAGAAGAACTTCGAGAACATCAGCACCAGCAGCACGCCGACCGTGTGGCGCACGACCTTCGCCGGATACCGCGCGGCGGCGGCGGCCTGCGCGGTCTTCGCCCGGCTGTCGAGGTGCGCGCGGTACCAGCGGCTGACCTGCACCAGGATCGTCACGGCCAGCAGCGCGATCAGCGTGAACCAGGCGGCCTGCCGCCGGCCCTCGGCGCCGTGCCGCAGCACGAAGAACGCGGCAAACAGCGGCCCCATCGCCTGGCCGGTGTTGCCGCCGATCTGGAACAGCGACTGGGCCAGCCCGTACTGTCCGCCCGACGCCATGCGCGCGACACGCGCCGACTCCGGGTGGAACGAGGCCGATCCGCAGCCGATCAGTGCGACGGCCAGCAGCAGCAGCGGGTAGTTCGGCGCCACCGAGAGCAGCAGGAGCCCGCACAGGCTGAACGTCATGCCGAGCGGCAGCACGAAGGGGAACGGCCGCCGGTCGGTGACCATGCCGACCACCGGCTGCAGCAGCGAGGCGGTGAGCTGGAAGGTCAGCGTGATCGCGCCGACCTGGAAGAAGCCGAGGTTGAAGTCGGCCTTCAGCAGCGGGTACAGCGCCAGGATCACCGACTGCATGATGTCGTTGAGCATGTGCGCCACGCTGACGGCGGCGACCATGCCGAACGCGCGATCCTCGCGCGCGCGCTTCTTCACCGTGCCGGCGACGAACGCCTGCGGCCAGGCGGCATCCCGCTGCGCGTCACTCACAAGTGTCACTCGCTCCATCAGTGTGCGGCCCTCGCGACGGTCTGCCGGAACGGGCCCGATCCGGTTCGGTGCCAATCGCGCAGCGTCGGCCGGGGGCTGCGGCGTAACCCTCAAGTTATACCGGATGGCGCGGGGCGACGCCGCAGGAATCTCGCGGCGTCGTGCGTCATGGCGTCGCGGGCGGACCGGATCGGGGGGTGAGACGCCCGGACGCGGCTCCCGCGCCCTCCCCGGCCGGTGCCCGATCTTCGGCCCGTGGTATCGTGCGCGTGCCACTGTCGAGTCCGCTCCACCTTCTGTCTTGGGGAGGTCGTCCATGTCCTCGCGCCGTCACTTCCTCCGCACCGCCTCCTCCGCCGGCCTCATGGCCGCTGCGGCCTTCCGCGACGACGGCCTCGCACGGCTCGCGTCGGCGGCGGCCGCCACCGGCCGGGCCACTCCCGAAGAGACCGCCGGAAACGAGGACTTCTGGCGCGAGGTGCAGCAGGCGTTCACGCTCGACCGCACGCTGATCAACCTCAACAACGGCGGCGTGTGCCCCAGCCCTCGTACGGTGCTCGAGGCGCAGAAGCGGTTCCTCGACATCTCGAACCAGGCGCCGGTCCACTTCATGTGGCGCGTGCTCGAGCCGGGCGTCGAGTCGGTGCGCACGCAACTGGCGGGGCTGCTCGGCTGCGATCGCGAGGAGGTGGCCATCACGCGCAACGCGAGCGAGTCACTGCAGATCTGCCAGCTCGGCATCGACCTGCAGCGCGGCGACGAGGTGGTGACCACGACGCACGACTACCCGCGCATGCTCGACACCTGGGAACAGCGGGTGCGCCGCGAGGGCATCACCCTCACGCGCGTGCCGTTTCCCGTGCCGCCGAAGCAGTCGGAACTGGTCTCGCTGGTCGAGCGCGCCATCACCCCGCGCACGAAGGTCGTCCACCTCTGCCACGTCACGAACCTCTCCGGCCACATCTTCCCGGTGCGCGAGATCTGCGACCTCGCCCGCGCCCGCGGCATCCGCACGATCGTCGACGGGGCGCACGCCTTCGCGCACTTCCCGTTCCGCATCGCCGATCTGGGGTGCGACTACTACGGCGTGAGCCTGCACAAGTGGCTGCTCGCGCCGGTCGGCACCGGCCTGCTGTGGATGCGCCGCGACCTGATCAAGGACACGTGGCCGCTGCAGCCGGCCGGCGTGAAGCTCACCGAGGACATCCGCAAGTTCGAGGAAATCGGCACCCACCCGGCGGCCACGCACAATGCCATCGCCGAGGCGGTCGCCTTCCACCAGACGATCGGCACCGAGCGGAAACTCGCCCGGCTCCGCTACCTGCGCGATCGCTGGGTGAACCGCCTGACGGCGCTGCCCAACGTGAGGATGAACACCGACCTCTCCCCGGCGGTGTCGTGCGGGCTGGCCAACGCCCGCGTGCTGGGCGTCGACAGCGGCAGGCTCGGCGAACATCTCTGGGACCGCCACCGCATCATCGTCGTGCCGATCAAGCACGCGCCGCCAGCCAACGCCTGGCGGGCGCCCGAGCACCGCGACACCGACTTCGCGTGGGAGGGCATCCGCGTCACGCCCAACGTCTACACGATGCTCGAGGAGGTCGATCGCTTCGCCGACGCCGTGGAGGCGGTGGCGCGCAAGGGCGCGCCGTAGGCGGACGCTGGCGCCCTCGGCCGGCCGGTCAGTCCTCGCGCAGCTCGATCCCGTAGCGCTCGGCCATGCGGTAGAGGGTGCGCCGGTCGATGCCGAGCACCTCGGCGGCGCGCGTGCGGTTGCCGCCCACGGCCTCGAGCACATGGCGCAGGTAGCGCCGTTCCAGTTCGTCGAGCGAGGGCAGGTCCTGGAAGAGCCCCGTCTTCAGGTCCTGCGGCCCGCCCTGCAGCGTGACGGGCAGGTCGGCGACGTCGATGACCGACCCGCGGCTGAAGACCACCAGCCGCTCCACCGTGTTCTCGAGCTCGCGCACGTTGCCGGGCCAGTCGTAGGTGGTGAGCGCGGCCATCGCCGGCGCCGAGATCGCCACGTTGCGCTGGGCGCGGCTGCACGCGTTGCGCAGGAAGCGCTCGGCCAGCAGCGGGATGTCCTCCCGGCGGTCGCGCAGCGGCGGCATGGCGATCGTGATCACGCCGAGGCGGTAGTAGAGGTCGATGCGGAAACGGCCCTCGGTCACCGCCTTCTCGATGTCGGTGTTCGTGGCGGCGACGATCCGGATGTCGACGCGCACCGTGCGGTGTCCGCCGACGGGCCGCACCTCGCTCTCCTCGAGCACGCGCAGCAGCTTCACCTGCAGCCCCGGCGATGTCTCGCCGATCTCGTCCAGGAACACGGTGCCGAGATGGCCCTGCTCGAAGATGCCCTTGGTGTCGCTGATGGCGCCGGTGAAGGAGCCGCGGACGTGGCCGAAGAGCTCCGACTCGAGCAGCGTCTCGACGATGGCGCCGCAGTTGACCGCGACGAACGGACGGGCGGCGCGCGGGCTGTGGGCGTGCACCGCACGCGCCACCAGCTCCTTGCCGGTGCCGCTCTCGCCGATGATGAGCACCGGCGCGGTGGTGTCGGCCGCGCGCGCGATCTGCTTGTAGACGGCGAGCATCGCGGGACTGCGGCCCACCAGGCCGGCCGGCTGCACGTCGCGCGGAGGGCGCGTCTTCTGCGGGTCGGTCAGCGTCTGCGCGAGCGCCCGCTCCACCACCGCCTTCACCTCGCCGATGTTGAACGGCTTGCTGATGAAGTCGAACGCACCGTGCCGCACGGCGTCGATGGCGGTCTCCAGCGACCCGAAGCCGCTGATGAGCAGCACCTGCGCCTCGGGGTTGCGCGCCTTGAACTCGCGCAGCACGTCCAGGCCGTTGATCCGGGCGTTGAGGTTGATGTCGGAGATCACCAGGTCGAATCGCGTCCGCTCGGCCAGCGCGAGCGCTTCGTCGGGATCCTGCGCGATGTCGATCTCGCGCTCGGGCCGGGCGAGCAGTTCCTTGATGAAGCGGCAGGTTTCCTGGTCGTCGTCGACGATGAGGATGCGGGACACGAATCAGACCTCGCGGATGGCTGGCGAGCCGGGCCTGCCCGGCAGGCCGATGGTGAACGTGGCGCCCTCGCCCGGTGTGTTGTGCACGTCGATCGTGCCGCCGTGCGCGAGGATCACCTCGCGGGTGAAGGCAAGGCCCAGCCCGGTGCCCTCGCCGACGGGCTTGGTGGTGACCCAGGGATCGAAGATGCGGCGTCCCAGCGCCTCGGGGATGCCGGGCCCGGTGTCGGCCACCTCGATGCGCGTGCCCTCGCCCTCGCGCCGGGCCGTCACGCGCACGTGACCGCCGTCGGGCATCGCGTCCAGGCTGTTCTTGATCAGGTTCAGCAGCGCGAGCTCCAGCCGCACGGGATCGCCCTGCAGCCAGGGCAGGTCGTCGGGCACCTCGAGCGTGAGGCCGATGCCCGAGGCGTGCAGCCGCGGACGTGACACGTCGACGATGCGCCGGAGCATCGGGGCCAGGAAGATGGGCTCGCGCCGGGCGGCCGGGAGCCGTACGTGGTCGAGCGTCGTCCGGATGTAGCCGGTGACCTTCCTGATCTGCTCCTGGATCGTCCGGAGCCGATCGGCCTGCCGGGCGTCGATCCCGGGCTCCTCGAGCATCATCTGCACGTAGCCGGACACGAGGTTGAGCGGCGTCCCGATCTGGTGCGCGAGGTTGGCCGCCGTCTGTCCGGCCGCCGCCGTCTGCTCGGTGCGGGCCAGCGCCTCGCGCAGCGCGAACATCCGCTGGTAGCTGCGCACGAGATCGTCGTTGCTCCTGCGCAGTTCCGCGGTGGCTTCGTCGATGCGCTGGCGCTGGGCGGCATCGAGGTCGCGCAGCCGGTCGAGCGTCTCGTTGAGCCCCGCCGCCAGGCGTCCCAGCTCGTCGCGCCGGGGCAGATCGACGCGCGCCTCGAGATCGCCGGCTCCCGCCCGCTGGATCGTCTCGAGGATCAGCGCGATGGGCCGCTCCACGTACCGATGGGCGAACGCCGTCAGCAGGACGGTGATGACGGCCAGCGCCCCGAGGGCGAACCACGGCGTGAGGCGCCGTTCGCTGGCCGCCAGGTCGCGGGCCTCCACCAGCGAGGCGCTCACGACGACCGCTCCCACCGCCCGGCCCTGATGCCACACTGGCGCGGCGCCCATCACCGCATCGTCGCGTGCCGATCCCATCCGGGCGCTTCCCGACCTCAGCGCCAGGTCGGCCAGGGCCCGCTCGTCGTCGTGGACGGTGGAACCGCTGGTGGCTTCCGGCAGCACCCCGCCGCCCGGAGCCGGAAGGACCGTGACGCGCAGCAGTCCCGGCTGCTCGGCGATGCTCTCCAGCATGTCGTCGAGGCTCTCCTGCGGCACGGGCCAGTCGATGGCCGCCAGGGCGTCGGCCAGTTGCCGTGCGCTGGTCTCGACGAGGTCGTGCGTGGCGCGCTCCACGCGCCGCTCGAGCAGGTGCACCTGGAGCACGGCGCGCAGCGCCAGCACGAGGGCGACGACAACGGCGACGACGAGGGCGAGTCGGATGCGGAGGGCCACGCGTTGAGACTTGGCGGCGAAACCGCCACACCGGGGGCATTTTGGGGCCGCGCCGTCAGGAACCGCAGCGGCCCTCCCGTGGATCTCTTCGCGGATCGCCCCGTTTGCTCATCTTATCCCGGCCCCCGCGCCCCGGCACGGGCTTTGTAGTGAGCCCAGCGGCTGCCGGCGGCCGGTGTGGCTCCCGCGACACCGGGCCGGAGGCCGAAGGGGAACCGCGATGCTGGATCTGGCTCGGACGGCTGGCCGCAACGGAGACGTGGACGTGCCCGACCACGCGCGGGTGCAGGCTGCGCTCGACCGGATTCGCCCCTTCCTGCAGCGTGACGGGGGCGACATCGAACTGCTCGGCGTGGTGGACCGGCGCGCCCGGGTACGGCTCGTCGGCAACTGCGCGGGCTGCCCGAGCGCGGCGGTGACGCTCTATCTCGGCGTGGAAACCTACCTCCGCGAGCAGGTTCCCGATCTCGAAGGCATCCAGGTGGTCTGAGCCACCGGTCAGCCGCCAGCTCCGGTCAGTTCCGGCTACCAGTCCGAAACGTACGGCAGGCGCGCGGCCACGGCGTCGACCTCTTCGCCGCGGGCCAGCAGCAGGCCGGTGGCATCCCAGGCGCCAGACACCAGCGCGTCACGCGCCGAGGCGGGCATGCTGGCAGGCACGACCCGTCCCGCGGCGCTCACCGTCATCGTCTCGAGATCCAGGACCACCTGCGTGTCCGGGGCATCCTCGAGGAGCTGCTGCAGCCACGTCGCGTCGGCCGGTCCGACGCTCGCGCAGGGCAGACCGAGCGCAAGCGAGTTGCCGAAGAAGATCTCCGAGAACGACTCGCCGACGATCGCCTGGAGGCCGCGGCGCTGCAGGGCCTGCGGGGCGTGCTCGCGCGAGGATCCGCAGCCGAAGTTCGCGTTGACCACGAGCACCGCCGCGCCGCGCCACTCGTCGCGGTCGAAGGGATGTGCGCCGGCGCCGGCCCACCCGCGCCGATCGTCCTCGAAGACGTGGCGCTCGAGACCTTCGAAGGTCACCGCGCGCAGGTAGCGGGCGGGGATGATGCGGTCGGTGTCGATATCGTGGCCGCGCAGCGGCAGCCCGGTTCCCTGGACGCAGGTGATGGCCCTGGCACTCATCGCGCACCTCCTCCGGCCCGCAGGACCTGTCTCAGGTCGATCACCTCACCCGCGACGGCCGCCGCCGCCACCATGGCGGGCGACATCAGCAGCGTGCGCCCGGTGGGGCTGCCCTGGCGTCCCTTGAAGTTGCGGTTCGACGACGAGGCGCTGATCTGACGGCCTTCCAGCCGGTCCGGGTTCATGCCGAGGCACATCGAGCAGCCGGCGTCGCGCCACTCGAATCCGGCCGCGAGAAACACCTCGTGCAGGCCCTCGGCCTCGGCCGCGCGCCGGACCGCGCGCGACCCGGGCACCACGAGGCCCTTGACGCTCCTGGCGATGCGCTGTCCCCCGACGACGCGCGCCGCCTCGCGCAGATCCGAGAGCCGCGAGTTGGTGCACGATCCGATGAAGGCGACGTCGATGGGGGTGCCGGCGATCGGCGCGCCCGCGTCGAAGCCCATGAACGCCAGGGCGTCGGCGACGTTCTGCCGTTCCTCCGGCGGTGCCTCGGAGGGCGCGGGCAGCCGGCCCGAGACGGGCACCGACTGACCGGGGTGCACGCCCCAGGTGACGATGGGCTCGAGCGCCGCCGCCTCCATCACCACCTCGTCGTCGTACGGCGCGCCCGGGTCCGACGCCATCGAGCGCCACCACGAGACGGCACGATCGAAGGCGTCGCCGGACGGCGCAAACGGCCGGCCGCGCAGGTAGTCGAACGTCGTGGCGTCCGGGTTGACGTAGCCGACGCGCGCCCCGCCCTCGATCGACATGTTGCAGATCGTCATGCGGCCGTCCATCGACAGGCTTTCGATGGTGGAGCCGCCGTATTCGTAGGCGTAGCCGACGCCGCCCTTCACGCCCAGCCGCGCGATGATCGCCAGCACGACGTCCTTGGCGTAGACGCCCTCGGCGAGGTCGCCCTCCACGCGGATGCGCCGCACCTTCAGCGGCTCCATCGCAAGGCACTGGCTGGCGAGCACGTCGCGCACCTGGGAGGTGCCGATGCCGAAGGCCACCGACCCGAACGCGCCGTGCGTGGAGGTGTGGCTGTCGCCGCAGGCGATGGTCATCCCGGGTTGCGTGAGGCCGAGCTCGGGCCCGATGACGTGGACGATGCCCTGCCGCTGGTCGGAGAGCCCCCAGAGCGGGACGCCGAACTCGCGGCAGTTGCGTTCGAGCGCGGTCATCATCGCCTCGGCCATGACGTCGGCGAACGGTCGCGCCGCGTCGCGGGTCGGGACGATGTGGTCGACAGTGGCGAAGGTGCGCCGCGGGAAGCGGACCGGCCACCCGCGCTGGCGCAATGCGTCGAAGGCCTGCGGCGAGGTGACTTCGTGCACCAGGTGCAGGCCGATGAAGAGCTGGGTCTGCCCGCTGGGCAGGCGGCGCACCGTGTGGGCGTCCCAGACTTTCTGCAGCAGGGTCTGTGGCATGGTGGTCACTGTATCTTAGAGGGCCTGGGGCTTGAGGCTTGAGGCTTGAGGCTTGGGGCCTGGGGCCTGGGGCTTCCGGCCGGCCCGCGTGGGTGGACCGACGGGCACGTGCTGGGCGGACAGTTCGTCGTGGTACTGGCGCGCGGCCTCGAGAAACGACTCGGCGGCGGCCGAACGCTGCCCGGACGCACGAAACACGAGGCGGAGCTGGCGGGGCAGGCGCACCTGCGCCACACGGACCGCGGCGAGCGTGCCGCGGGCCAGCTCAGCCGTCGCGCAGCGCCGCGGCAGCAGCGCCACCCCCATGCCCATCTCCACGGCGCGCTTGATGGCATCCAGGCTCGGCAGCGCCACCTGGATGTTGATCGGCTCGTGGCGCTGCTCGAAGAGCCGCAGCACGCGCTCGCGCGCCGGCGAGGTCTCGTTGTGGGCCACCACCGTCTCGCGGGCGAATTCGGCCATCGACACCTGGCGCCGCGACGCCAGCGGATGGCCGGGCGGGACCAGCATCACGAACTCGTCGGCGCCGATCACCACCGCGCCGAGCCCCTGTTCGGCGGGCAGGAAGCTGAGCACGCCGAAGTCGAGGTTGCGCTCGAGGACGGCGGCGCCGATGGTGCGCGAGGGCAGGCGCCGCACCTCGACCTGGATGCGCGGATGGGCGCGGCGGAAGCTGGCGACGAGCGGCAGCAGGACGTGCGCGGCGGCCTCGTTGGCGCCGATGACGACACGGCCGCGCTTGAGGTCGCGCAGTTCGCGGACGGCACGCTCGGCCTCCTCGGCCAGCCCGAGGAGCCGCTGCGCGTACTCGTAGAGCACGCGGCCGGCATCGGTGAGCTTGCCGTCCTTGGCCGACCGGTCGAAGAGGCGCTCGCCCAGCAGATCCTCGAGGCGGCGGACGGCCTGGCTGATGGCCGGCTGCGTGCGGTGCAGGCGGGCGGCCGCCTTCGAGAAACTGCGCTCGTTGGCGACGGTGAGAAAGACCTGGAGCTCGGCGAGCTGCATCGGCAGGGGCTTGGGGGTGGCCGGCTGACGTTATGTTTCGGTAAGGATTATAAATTTGACCACGGGCTGCCGCGCAAGGTCTACTGACACCTTCCATCTTCCGGGTCCTTCACTCGGGGATCCACCCACGGAGCGAGGCACGATGGACCAGCGGCCCACGGTGACGGTATTCGATACGACGCTGCGCGACGGTGAGCAGTCGCCCGGCTTCTCGATGACGATTCCCGAGAAGCTGCGGATGGCCCGCGAACTCGACGCGCTCGGGGTCGACGTCCTCGAGGCGGGGTTCCCCATCGCCTCGGCCGCCGACGCGCAGGCGGTGCACGCGGTGGCCGCCGCCGTGCGGCGCCCCGTGGTGGCCGCGCTCGCGCGGGCCAGCGACGCCGACATCGACTGCGCCGCGCAGGCGCTGGCGCCGGCCGTCCGGCCGCGGATCCACACCTTCATCGCCACCTCCGACCTGCACCTCGAGCGGAAGCTCCGGATGACGCGCGAGCAGTGCCTGGCCGCCGCCGAGCGCGCGGTGCGCCGCGCCCGCCACGCGACCACCGACGTGCAGTTCTCGGCCGAGGACGCCACGCGCAGCGACCTCGACTTCCTCTGCCGCGTGGTGGAGACGGTGATCGACGCCGGCGCGACCACCATCAACCTGCCCGACACGGTGGGCTACTGCACGCCGGACGAGATCGAGGCGTTCTTTGCCGCGATCCTCGGCCGCGTGCCCAACGCGCACCGGGCCGTGTTCAGCACGCACTGCCACAACGACCTCGGCCTGGCCGTGGCCAACAGCCTCGCGGCGGTGCGCGGCGGCGCGCGCCAGGTGGAGTGCACGATCAACGGGATCGGCGAGCGCGCCGGCAATGCCGCGCTCGAGGAGGTCGTGATGGTCTCGCGGGTGCGCCCCGACCGCGCGGCCTTCGACACGGGGATCCACACGCCGGCGCTCTACGCGTGCAGCCAGTTGCTCTGCGAGGTCACCGGCCAGGCGGTCCAGTCCAACAAGGCGATCGTCGGCCGCAACGCGTTCGCCCACGAGGCCGGCATCCACCAGGACGGCATGCTCAAGGATCGCCGCACCTACGAGATCATGCGGCCGGAGGACGTGGGCGTGCCCGGCACGACGCTGGTGCTCGGCAAGCACTCGGGGCGTCACGCCGTGGCCTCGCGCTGCGAGGCGCTCGGCTTCGGCCTCAGCCGCTTCGAACTCGATCGCGTGTACCGCGAGATGGTGGCGCTGGCCGACCAGCAGAAGGTGGTGCGCGACGACGACCTGAAGGCGCTCGTCGCACGCGTGCGGCAGCCCGAGCCGGCCCCGGCGCCCGCGCCCCGCCGCGCGCCGCGCGCCGCGAACCGCGCGCCGCTGGCCGATGCGCTCACCGAGCGCGGCTACGGGCACGGGGTGTAGCGCCCCGCGCGCCGCGCATGGCGGGCCGGCCGGCCCGCACCTCCGGCGGCGACGTGGGCCGGAGACGGCCGCGCCGCCGCCGCGCGAGTGCCGCCCGCCGGTCCCGGTTCCTTCCTAGCAGGTCCCCGACCCGCGACTGCCGATGCCTCAACCTCCGCCCATCGGGACGCCGAAGCCGCCAGTCGCCGTCCGGCCGCCACCCGTGCCGAACACCGAATAGCGCTTCTCGAGCTCCGCGCTCTCGCACCGGGGGCAGCGAGGGGCCGTGCGGCCGCTCATGACGAGCGTTTCGAACTGGTGGCCGCACGCGCGGCAGTTGAACTCGAACATCGGCATCGCGGTTGTTCCTCGTCCCGTCTTCCGGACCTGCCACTGACATCGGACCTCGAGCCGCGGCACATGACCGGCGGTCGGGCCCGGGGCGATTCGACCCAGAGATGCGCCAGCCGGACCGCAGGTTACAGTGTGGCCGCCGCCCCGGCCTCCGTTACACTGCTGTCAACCATGCGACACCTGCTTCGCCTTCTGCCTGCCGGCCTGCTGCCGGTCTGGCTCTTCGTCTGTGCCGCCGCGCCCGTTGTCGCGCAGACCCCCACGACCGCGCAGGCGCCCGAGACCGCGCAGGCGCCGGCCGAGGCGGCCGCTGTCGACTACGTCCTGTCGTTTCCCGAACCGCACGAACGCTGGATGCAGGTGGCGATGACCGTTGACGGGCTTGGCGATCGGCCGCTGGAGGTCCGGATGAGCCGGACCTCGCCCGGACGCTACGCGCGGCACGATTTCGCCAAGAACGTCTGGGCCGTGACGGCCACCGACGGCGCCGGTCATGCGGTGCCGGTCACGCGCACCGATCCCTCGGGCTGGAACGTGCCCCGCCACGACGGCACCGTGACCGTCCGCTACAAGGTGTACGGCGATCGCATCGACGGCACGTACCTGTCGGTGGACGCGACCCACGCGCACATGAACGTGCCGGCGACGCTCATGTTCCCCCGTGGTTTCGAGTCGCGTGCCGCGCGGGTGACGCTGCGCCAGCCGCCAGGCCGCCAGTGGACGGCGGCCACGCAACTCTACGCGACCGGCGATCCGCTGGTGTTCACGGCGCCGAACCAGGCCTACCTCGCCGACAGCCCGATCGAATTCGGCGAGATCACGCTGCTCAGCTTCACGGCCCCGGCGGCAGGGCGCACGCCGCCGCAGACGATCCGCGTGGCGCTGCACCACCAGGGGACGCTCGATCAGGCCCGCACCTACCTGCAGGGAGTCCAGCGCATCGTCGCCGAGATGCAGGCGCTGTTCGGCGAGCTGCCGGTGTTCGAGCCCGGCCAGTACACCTTCCTCGCCGACTACCTCCCCTGGGCGAACGGCGATGGCATGGAGCACCGCAACAGCACGGTGCTCACCTCGTCGGCGAGTCTGGCGTCGGGCTCGCCGTGGCTGCTGGCGACCGTGGCCCACGAGTTCGTGCACGTGTGGAACGTCGAGCGCATCCGGCCCGCCTCGCTCGAGCCGTTCGACTTCGACGACAGCAGCCTCTCGGGCGAGCTGTGGTTCGCCGAGGGCGTGTCGAGCTACCTGGACGGCCTCGTGATGCAGCGCGCCGGGCTGGTGCCGATCGAGGCGGCGCTGGCCCGGTGGAGCGGCCTCGTCAATGCGGTCACGACGAGCCCGGCCACCGCGCTGCGATCCGCCGTGGAGATGAGCCGCCTGGCGTCGTTCGTCGATGGCGCGCCGGCGGTCGATCGCACCAATCACGACAACACGTACCTCAGCTACTACGCTCACGGCGCGGCCATCGGGCTGGCGCTCGACCTCACGCTGCGGGGGGCGTCGCAGGGGCGCGTGTCACTGGACGATTACATGCGCGCGCTCTGGAACCAGTTCGGCGCGGTGGCCGGGGCGCCCGGCACGGTGGCACGTCCGTACACGCTGCGCGACCTGCGCGACGTGCTCGCCGGGGTGAGCGGCGACCGCGGGCTCGCCGATCGCTTCTTCGATCGCCATGTGGAAGGCCGCGAGCCCTTCGACTGGCCCGCGCTCTTCGCGCCGGTCGGGATCGCGGTGGAGCGGCTGAGGCCTGGCGCCGCGACGCTGGGCGAGGTGGCCTTCGACTTCAGCCAGCAGACGGCGCGCGTGTCCAGGCCCACGCCGTTCGGCTCGCCCGCCTACGCTGCGGGCCTCGCCCAGGACGACGTGCTCGAGGACGTCGGCGGCACGCCGATCGTCTCGGCCGAGTCACTGCGCACGGCGCTTGCGGCCAGGACGCCCGGCGACGAGGTGACGCTGCGTTACCTGCGGCGCCATGGCGAGCGGGTGACCGCCACGACCCGTCTGGTCGAGGCGCGCGAGGTGCGGCTGCTCCGGATGGAGGAGGCCGGCGCGGCAGTGCCGTCCCAGGCCCTCGCGATGCGTGAGGCGTGGCTGCGCAGCCGCGTGCCGTGACGAGGTCCGCTTCGTCTCCGCCGGCACGCGGCGCCGCCGGCCGGCCGCCTACCGGTACGTGTTCCCCTGCTCGGTGACGACGGCGCCGTTGGCCTTCGCCACGCGGCCGTAGATCGTGTTGCCGCGCACCGCGCCGGTGGCGCCCATGTCGAACTGCACTGCGGTGCGGCGCCCTTCGACCGTGCTGCCCTCGAGCGTGAGGTTCCCGCCCATCTTCACGACGATGGCCGTATCGCCGCCGGCGATGCGGCTGCCGCGGATCGTCAGCACGCAGCCGGTCTCCACGACGATGGCCACGCCCTCCACCTCGTAGTTCGCGTTGCTGATGGTGGCCATCTCGCCCTGCCGGCAGGTCGTCGGCGAGGCGTGCAGGCGCTGGGCCGGCGAGGCCACGCTGGCCCAGCGGCCGGCTCCGGCGCCAGCCGTGGCCGTCTCGGTCCGGGCGGCGGTGTCCCTCGAGACCGTCACCCCGCTGCCCGGCACGGTCACGCGCGCCGCGCCGCCGCTCTCGGTGACCGTGGCCTGAGGCGTGGTGACGCGCGCGCCGCCGACCCCACGCTGGGCCGTGATGGTGCCGGCCGGCGTGGAGATGCGCACGTCCTTGTCGCCGCCGCCGCGTTGCGCCGTCACGCCGATGCCGCCGGTGGTGACGCTCGCGCGCCGATCCGCATCGGGGTCGGCAGCCGCGCCGCGCCGTTCGGCCGTCACGCCGATTCCCGCGCCGGGCGCGGTGGCGGAGGCCTGCGGCGCCGCCTCGCCCTGGGTGACCGAAACGGTGCCGGCTGGGGTCTCCACGCGGACTTCCGCGGCCGGCGCCGAGGCCGCCGGCTGGGCCGCGCGCGCCTGGCCGGCCGCCGCCGTTCCTCCTTCGATGTCCACCGCGGTGAAGGCGGTGCCGGCATTGACGTCGACGGCCTTCACCGTGAGGAGCTGACCGGTGCTCTTGATGCGCACCGTGAGCACGCCCTGCGAGGCGTCGGTGGCCACGAGTTCGAGGGCCGGGTTGGCCCGCACGGCGACCTGCGCCACCTCGATGTCGTTCTTGCCGGCGGGAGCCTGCGAGCAGGAGGCCGCCAGCGCGGTGGCGAGGGCGAGCATCCCCGCCGCAACCAGCGACGGCAGGGTACCGATACGACGACGCGCGATCATGATGGAGCGGCTCCCTCGTGTGAGCGTTGACGGTGTCGCGCGCCGGTCGCCGGCACGCATGAGCTGAACCGGTACACGATACACAGGCGGCGGCGGCAGTGGAAGAGGCGGCGATCGGCGGTCGGGCGGCCGCCCGTCATTCGGGCAGGTCGGCGTGCGGGGCCGGTTCGGCGCTGGCGCGCGGCTTGAGATCGTGCTGGCGGAGGAAGTCCATGAAGCGCTGGTAGTCGCTGGCGGGCAGCCGCAGCAGGTCGAGCAGGCGCCGGTACTTGCCGCCGGCCGCCATCAGGCCCTGACGCACCATGGCCCGTACCTGGGCGCGATTGAGGTCGCGATCCATGAAGCCCTTGTAGACGGTGGGCCAGAAACCCTCGCCGTAGACGACGACGCGATCGTAGAGGGACACCGTCTCGCCCGTGTCCTCGTCACGCTCGAGCAGCGACGAGACATCGTCGATCTCGATGACCTCGCCATCGGCCATGGCGTAGCCCATGTTGACCACGCCCACGACCTGGCGCACGTTGCCGGGCCAGGAATGCTGCTCGAAGACGCGGAGCGCGCCGGTCGAGAACTGCTTGCGCACGCCGTACTTGCACGCCAGCCTGTGGAGGCAGTAGTCGATGATCAGGCGCCAGTCGTCGGCGCGATCGCGCAGGGGCGGCACCTGGAGATGGAAGTGGCGAAGCCGGAACAGCAGGTCGTAGCGGAACTCGCGGCTCACGGCGAGCTGATTGAGCGGCTTGTTGGTGGCCGAGATCACCCGGACCACGACCGAGCGCGTGCGCACGGCGCCGAGGGGGCGCAGTTCGCCGGTGGCGAGCACGCGCAGGAGCATGGCCTGGGCGGCGGGAACCAGGTCGCCCACTTCGTCGAGGAAGATCACGCCGCCGTCGGCCTCTTCGAAGGCGCCGCGCCGGTCGCCGATCGCGCCGGTGAAGCTGCCCTTCACGTGGCCGAAGAGCTCGCTGACGGTGAGGTTGTCTTCCTGGAATTGCGGGCAGTTCACCGAGACGAACGGCGCGGGGGCGGGATCGCCGAACAGGTAGATGGCCTGGCCGATGCCCTCCTTGCCCACGCCGCTCTCGCCGGTGACGAGCACCGGTTCGCGGTACCGCGCCACCTTCTCGATCTTCGTGAGCAGGTCGACGAACGCCGGCGACCGGCCGACCAGATCGACGGCCTGCGCGCCGCCCCATCGCTCGGTCGAAATCCGGCGGATGCGCTGGGCGGGCTCCGACAGCCAATCCGTCATCGGCGCGCGATCGGCCGTGACATCGACGGTCGGCGGTGTCTTCGCGCGCATGCGGAACCTCGCGGGCCAGTGAGTCGAGGTGCGCCGCCGCGCGCCGCGCGCGACTGGCCGCGGAGCGGCCTCGGGCCGACTGACCCCGTCAGAGTGGCGGGAACGTCAGCCCGCGTACTTCGACCTCGTACTTCAGGGTCGGGCTGATGCTCGCGCACGGAAACAGGATGCCCGGCGCGTCGATGGCGTGCGAGGCGCCGGGCTGGAAGTCCTTGATGAAGTAGATCAGCGAGGCGACCGGTTCGGCGCCTGGCGGATTCGCGTACGCCGAGATCTTCAGCGTGACGTGGACCGGCACGCTGTTCCGGTTCACCGCCGTGCCCACGGCCCGACAGCAACAGAGGCCCGGATTCTCGGTGGTGGGAGCGATCCCCAGCCCGCTGATCTGCACGTCGGCCAGCGACGGGCCCGTGGGCGTGACGTCGGCGCAGGCGGTGAGGGTCGTGGTCAGCCCCACTCCTGCAATCAGCAGCAGTGCCCTGCGCAAGGTGTCTGCGACCGTGGTCATGGCCCATCCTGGCGAGCGCCGGCGGGCCGCCACCTGCGGCGGGGAACGACGAACGCTCTTCCTGCCTCGAAACCACGTAAGGCTAGCACGCCCTGTGCAACCCGGGCAACCGCGTGCGGGCGGTCGGCGGGCTCCGATGCCGGGCGGGTTGCGCGGACTGGTCCGCGAGTCGCGGCCTGGGGCGTCGATGGTCGGGCCGGTCTTCCCGAAGGTTCGTACTCCCGTCGCCGGCGCGTCGCGCCTCGCGTGTCGGGGTGCGAAGATCCCGCGCCTACGGCTGAGGAGTCTGCTAGAATTCGCGGCGTTCGTCTCCAGGCAGCGGGCCACGGTCGTGGCGCGGATCGTCCACGGTGCCGGCCGAGGGTTCGAGCCCTGGAGACGGCGGTGTCCGCGTGCCGCGGCCGCCCGGTTTCCGGCGGCGGAGGCAGCGCCGGATACCGCCGGTCCGTCTTGCCGTAGTGAGGGTCTCACGATGACTCGTTCCTGCCCCCGACATGGTGTGGCGCTGATCGCCTGCGGACTGCTCGCCGCAGCGACCTCTGTCTTCGCGCAAGCCCCTTCGGCGGGCCCGCCGCCCGGCGGGACGGCACCGGCCGCGCCCGTCGTGCGGTTCGAACCCCAGGGCGTCGGGCTCCAGGAGGCCGTCCGGCTCACCCTGCAGCACGATCCGGCGCTCCAGCAGCAGCAGGCGGCGATCGACTTCCAGAAGGGCGTGGTCCAGCAGGAAGCCGGCGCCTTCGATCCGACGATCATCGCGAGCCTCTTCACCGAGTACCGTGTCCAGGAACTCACGCAGAGCCGCAAGGACTCGGAGCGTGAGAAGCGCGAGACGCTCGACCAGAGCATTGCGCAGCAGCGCACCGACCTCGCGCGGTCGCGCGACCTGCGGGACGCGCTCACCGCCGTCCAGAGCGCGCCGCCAGGCAGCGAGCAGCAGATGGCGCAGCTCACGGCCATCAGCCCGTCGCTGGCGGCCCAGGTCCGGACCTTCGACACGCTGATCGCGCGCGAGCCGGATCCGGCCGTGCGTGCGGATCTCGCGACCCAGCGCAACCAGTTCATCGCCGATCAGCTGGCGCGCGCGCGGAGCACGTTCGCGCAGAACGACCAGTTGCTGGCCGAGAACATCGTCCGGCGCCAGCGGCTGGGTGATCCGCCCGTGGACGAGTTCTTCTACCGGAACAACGTCAACGTGTCGTTCCAGAAGCTGTTCCGCTCGGGCGTCGGCATCGCGCCGTTCTTCGAGGGATCGATGGAAGGCACCAACTTCAAGGGCAAGGGCGGGGCGGCCGAGGATGGCGGCAAGGGCCTGAAGGACCTCTACACCCTGAAGGCGGGCGTCGGCCTGGCGGTGCCGCTGCTGCGGGGCCGCGGCGCCAGGGCGGTGGCGGCCCGCGAGCGCGCGGCGGCCATCGAGCAGCAGGCGTCCGAACTGCAGCTCTCGCACCAGCGGGCGGTGAGCACGCTGCGGACGGTCAACGCCTACTGGTCGCTGCGCGCGGCGCAGGAGAGTGTGGAGGTGGCGCAGCGCTCCGTCGAACTGCAGACGCGCATTGCGGAGCTCACCGACGGCCTCATCAAGGTGGGCGACCTGCCCGGCATCGAGTTGTCGCGCGCCCAGGCCGGCGTGGCCCGCGCGCGGGCCCAGTTCGAGGACGCGCAGCGCCGCTTGCGCACGGCGCGGATCGACCTGGCGACGGCGATGGGGCTGGGCACCACCGGCGAGGAGGCGACGCTGCCCAGTGCCGGCGACGGCTTCCCGGCGATCGAGGCGGCGCCCGCCATCACCCTGGACGGCCTGCCGGTGGACGGCCGCGCCGATCTCGCGGCGGCCGATCGGCGGCAGGCGGCGGGCCAGGTGGTGGCCGAGGGCGCGTCCACGGAACTGCGTTCGAAGCTCGACCTGACGGGGCGCGCCTATTACACCGCCCTCGACGAGTCGACGCTCAACAACACATGGGACCGCTGGGTGGGCCCGAGCGCCGACCTCAGCGCGGAGTACGAGAAGCCGCTCGGCAACAACCGGGCGAAGGGCGCGCTCGCCCAGGCCGAGGCCGATCTGCGCACGCGGCGCATCGCCTACGGCGACCTGCGGCGGCAGGCGCGGCTGCGCGCGCTGGCCGGCGTCACCTCGCTGCCCGCGGCCGTGGAGCGCGTGAAGCTGCAGCAGCAGGCCGCTGACCTCTACCAGCGTACGGTCGAGAGCGAGATCGAGCGCCTGAAGGCGGGCGAGTCCACCCTGATCGACACGCTGCTCACCGAGCAGCAGCAGACCGACTCGCGTCTGGGGCTGATAGCGGCCCGCCAGGAGCTGGCGCAACTGATCGCGCAGCTTCGCTACGAGTCGGGCACGCTGCTCGAGGGCGGGGCACCGACACTGCCGAGCCTGACGACGCCGCCGGCTGGCGTGGGGAGGTGAGCGTGGCCACCACCCGTTGGTGCGCGGCGGCGCTGCTCGCGCTGTCGATCGCGGTGCCGGCCTCCGCGCAGCAGGCGGCCCCGGCGACGGTGCAGGTGCCGGCGCACGACATCCTCACGGCGCGCGACTTCGCGCCGCCGGCCCCGCCCGCCTCGCTCACGCTGGGAGACAGCGTGCGCCTGGCGCTGCTGCACGCGCCGGGCCTGGCCGCAGGCGTGCAGAGCGTTCAGGGCGCCATCGGCCGGGTGCAGCGCACGCGTGGCGCCTTCGACAGCGTGTTCCGCGTGGCGCCCGGCGTGCGGTTCGAGCAGACGCAGATCCGGCCGGAGTTCCGTGAGGCCGAGTTCCAGAACCGGCTCGGGCTCCGCGTGATCGCCGACGACTTCACCCTGCTCGAGCGCGCCTTCCGCGACCTCTTCAACCTGCCGGCCGGCGGATCGCCGCCGTGCCCGCGCGCGTTCCTCGGCCTGAACACCGACAGCGCGTTCACCACCGACTTCGTCGATCAGGCCGAGCTCTCGCAGATCGGCATCGACCGCGACATCTTCTTCCGGATCAACACCACGCTGGGCGGCCTGCAGAACCAGATCAACCTCGCCGACATCTGCTCGCTCGATCCCTACGCGCGAGAGGGCGACTCGCTGCTGGCGCGCTACCTGGCGAAGACCAACATCTCGGGTGGAGAGGCGCTGGCAGGCATCCTGCGCAGCACCGACCAGTTGCGGCGCGAGTTCTTCGGGTTCTCGGCCGAGCTGTCGGAGGCCATCGCGGCGCGGGCGCGCCTCGGGCTGGAGCGGCTCGGCCCGATCGCCGAGGACCAGTTGCGGCGGACCTTCACCTTCGAGGCGGCCTGGTCGCGCACCTGGCGCAGCGGCCTCGGGTTGAGCGCCGATCTCTCGCTGCAGACCGACGAGCAGGCGTACCGCGACCGTCCGCTGGATCCGGGCTTCGGGGGCCTCGGCATGCCGAACTCGTTCCCTTCGCGCGGGTCGGTCACCTTCAACATGCCGCTGGGGCGGGGGCTGGGCTCTTCGGCCGCCACCGCGCAGGAGCGCGCCGCCGCCATCGCCGTCGGCGCCGAGACCGATCGCCTGCGGCACGCCGTGTCGCAGACGGCCCTCAGCGCCACGCTCGCCCACCTCAACGCCGTGGCGGCCGCACAGGTGGCGGCGATGCTGGCCGAGTCGGCCGAGCGGCAGAAGCAGCTGGCCTCGATGGTCGAGCAACTGGTGACGGTGGGCGATGTCGCACGGCTCGATCTCGATCGCGCGCAGGCCAGGGCCGTGCAGGTCGGATCGGCGGCCATCCGCGCGCAGGTCGATCTGATCAACGCGCGGGCCGGTCTCGCCGAGACGATCGGGCTCGACGCGGCGGGCGCGGTGTGGCCCGCGACGACCGACGGCTTCGCCGAGGTGCCGCCGGCGATCGACCTGTCGGTGGATGCGCTGGCCGAGACCGCACTGACGCGACGGCTCGATCTGCGCGGCGCCGAGCGGCAGGCCGCGGCGTCGGCGGCGCTCACGGCGGGCGCCTCGTCCGACCTGCGGCGGAAGTTCGACCTGTCGCTCACCGCGGGCCTGTCCAACCGCTACGAGAGCCCGTTCTTCCGCTACTTCGAGGACGAACGGTTCCCCATCTACTCGGATTTCGAGACGCCAGACCCGATCAAGTCGCCCGTGCGCTGGTACTCGGGCCGGGGCGTGTACCGCTCGCTGACGGGCCGGTGGGAGCCCTTCGTGTCGGCGCGCTTCAGCGTGGAGTTCCCGCTGGGCAACCACGCCGCCGAAGGCCGGTTCGCGCAGGCGCAGGCCACCGAACGCCAGAGCCGCATCCGCGCCGGCGATCTGCGGCGCACGATCCGGGCCAGCGTGCAGAGCGCCGCCGAGGCCGTGCGCAAGGCCGCCACCGTCGTGGCGCAGCGCCGCGATGCCGTGGCGCGCGACACCGACGCGCTGACGGGCGCCATGGAGCAGCTGCGCGCCGGCGAGATCACGGTGATCGACGTGCTGACGACCGAGGAGGCGCTCACCAACGACAAGGTGGCGCTCGCGCGGGCGGAACTGGTGTTCCACAGCACGATGGCCAGGCTGCGGTACGAGACGGGCGACCTGGTCGGCTGGGACGGCGAGGGGAGCGCGGCCGAGCGCGTCACCTTCGCCACGAGCCTGTTCACCCTGCCCGCGACGCGCTGACGCGGGCGTGGGCACGCGCGGCCGTGGCGACCGAACCGGGAAGATCCGCAGCGACGACTGACATGGCCGAGAACAACCCGCTGTTCCGCAAGGCCGCCATGGACAAGCTCTCCTCGCCGGAGCGCCTGGACGTGGCGATGGAAGTGACCTCGCCCAAGGGCTGGGTTGCGCTGCTCACCGTGGCGGCGATGCTGGCGGGGGCGCTCGTCTGGAGCTGGTTCGGCAGCATGCCGAGCAAGGTGGACGGGCAGGGCATCCTCATCAGCGGCGGCGCCCTGCAGGAGATCCGGGCCACGGGCAGCGGCACGATTGCCCGCTTCGACGTGCGGGTGAACGACACGGTGAAGGCCGAACAGGTGGTCGGCGAGATCCGGCAGGTCGACTCGGCCGAGAACGTGAAGATGGCGCGCGAGCAGCTCGAGCAGGCGCAGCGCGACTCCTCGATGTCGAACATCGAGGACCAGGGCACGATGGGGCAGAACAGCGCGCGCATCTCGAGCCTGCGCGGCGAGATCGGCATGCTGCGCGCGCAGATCACCTCGCTCGAGGCCGATCTCAAGGCGCGCGAGGATCTGCTGAAGAAGGGGATGACGACGGCGGCGCGCGTGGAGCAGTTGCGGCAGCAGATCATCGCGACGCGCGGCAACATCTCGGGCCTCAACGGCCAGATCGACGCGCTCGCGGCGCAGAACGCGGGGATCTCGCAGCGCATCCGCGCCCGCCAGGGCCAGGTCGAGATGGCGCAGCAGAAGGTGCAGAGCGCGACGACGGTGGCGACCGCCACGGCACAGATCGTCTCGAACTTCACCGGCCGCATCATCGAGGTGAAGAAGGGCGCCGGCGAGACCGTACGCGCCGGCGACGTCGTCGCGGTGATCGAGCCGCCGTCGAACACCTTCGAGCCGGTGGTCTACGTCGACTCGAGCGTGGGCAAGCGCGTCCAGCCCGGCTTCGAGGCGCAGATCTCGCCGACCACCGTGAAGCGCGAGGAGTTCGGCTTCATGAAGGCGAAGGTGAAGTCCGTCAGCGAGTACCCCGTCGCCGCCGACACCGTGATCGCCACCACCGCCAACCCCGAACTGGCCAGGAGCCTGCTGCAGGGCGGACCGAAGCTCGAGGTGCGCGTCGAGCTGCAGCAGAACCCGCAGACGCCGAGCGGGTTCGAGTGGTCCTCGTACCCGGGCCCGCCGTTCCGGATCGCGAGCGGCACGCAGGTGTCGATGTCGGTGGTCGTCGAGCGGCAGAAGCCGATCCAGAAGGTGCTGCCCTTCCTGAAGGGCATGGTCGGCGTGTCCTAGCGCCAGGGAGCCCCCGTGGCCGAGTCCGAGAAGACCGACGCCCCCGCCGCACCCAAGCCGAAGCCGAAGCTGCCCAACAAGCGCGTCCGCACGCCGACCATCCTCCAGATGGAGGCGGTGGAGTGCGGCGCGGCGGCGCTGGCCATCATCCTGGCGCACTACAACCGCTGGGTGCCACTCGAGGAGCTGCGCTTCGAGTGCGGCGTGAGCCGCGACGGCTCCAAGGCCAGCAACGTGCTGAAGGCCGCGCGGAAGTACGGGCTCGAGGCCAAGGGCTACAAGTACGAGGAGATCGAGAAGCTGCTCGATCTGCCGTTCCCCGTGATCCTGTTCTGGAACTTCAACCACTTCCTCGTCCTGGAGGGGTTCAGGAACGGGAAGGTGATGCTCAACGACCCGGCGCAGGGGCCGCGGCAGATCACCTACGACGAACTCGACGCCTCCTACTCGGGCGTGGTGCTGACCTTCGCGAAGGGGCCTGAGTTCAAGCCCGGCGGGCAGCCGCCCAACATGGTGCCGGCGCTGCGGCGCCGCCTGATCGGCTCGGAGACGGCGCTGCTCTTCGTGATGCTGTGCGGCCTGCTGCTGGTCGTGCCCGGCCTGGTGGTGCCCACCTTCACGCGGATCTTCATCGACGACTTCCTGGTGGGCGACCAGGGCTGGATGGTGAAGCCGCTGCTGGGGGCCATGGGCATCACGGTCGCGATCCAGGCGGTGCTCACCTGGCTGCAGAAGTACTACCTGCTGCGGCTGGAGACGAAGCTGGCGCTGAGCACCTCGAGCAAGTTCTTCAACCACATCCTGCGCCTGCCGGCCGCCTATTTCGGACAGCGGTTCGCCGGCGAGATCGGCAGCCGCGTGGCCATCAACGACAAGGTGGCACGCATCGTCTCGGGCAAGCTGGCGTCGACGGCGATCGACACGGTGATGACCGTGTTCTACGCGGCGCTGATGCTCTTCTACGACGTCAGCGTCACGCTCGCCGTGATGGGCATCGCCGCGCTCAACGTGGTGGCCGTGAAGGCCGCGGCCCGGGCCCGCACCGACGTCAGCCGCCGCCTCATGCAGGACCGCGGCAAGCTGATGGGCACCTCGATGAACGGCCTCAAGATGATCGAGACCCTGAAGGCCACCGGCTCCGAGCAGGAGTTCTTCTCGCGGTGGGCCGGCTACTACGCGAAGTCGCTCAACGCGAAGCAGGATCTGAACGTGCTGGGCCAGTTCTCGTCGACCGTTCCGCCGTTCGTCCAGACGCTGTCGACGGCGGCGGTGCTGGCGCTGGGCGGTCTGAAGGTGATGAGCGGCGACCTCACGGTGGGCTTGCTGGTGGCCTACCAGTCGCTGCTCAACAGCTTCACCCGGCCGCTGAACGCACTGGTGCAGTTCGGCTCCACCCTCCAGGAACTCACCGCCGACATGAACCGGCTCGACGACGTGCTGCGCTACCCGGCCGACCGGCAGTACAGCCAGGAGCAGGCGCCGGCGCCCGCGCCCGCACAGGGCGAGGCCGCCCGGCGCGACCCGCGCCGCATCAAGCTCACGGGCCACGTCGAACTGCGCGGCATCACCTTCGGCTACAGCCCGCTCGAGAAGCCGCTCATCGAGGACTTCAACCTCACGCTCGAGCCGGGCAAGCGCGTGGCGCTGGTCGGCGGCAGCGGCAGCGGCAAGTCGACGGTGGCCAAGCTCGTGTCGGGCCTCTACGAGCCGTGGAGCGGCCAGGTGCTCTTCGACGGCGTGCCGCGATCGGAGCTGCCGCGGTCGCTGATCGTCAACTCGGTGGCGATGGTCGACCAGGAGGTGTTCCTCTTCGGCGGCTCGGTCACCGAGAACGTGACGATGTGGGACCCGACCATCGGGAGCCAGCGCGTGGTGACGGCGTGCCGCGACGCGGCCATCGACGAGGTGATCGAGGTGCGCGAGGGGGGCTACCAGGCGCAGATCGTGGAGGGTGGCGGCAACTTCAGCGGCGGCCAGTGCCAGCGCCTGGAGATCGCACGATCGCTGGTGGGCGAACCGACGATCGTCATCCTCGACGAGGCGACGAGCGCGCTGGACCCCGCCACGGAAGTGATCATCGACGACAGCATGCGACGCCGCGGCTGCAGTTGCATCATCATCGCGCACCGCCTCAGCACGATCCGCGACGCCGACGAAATCGTCGTCATGGAGCGCGGCAAGATCGTCCAGCGCGGCACGCACGACGACATGAAGGACGTTCCGGGACCGTACCAGCGTCTCATCAGCCTGCACTGACGGACCATGACGCCGACATCACTCAACCGGGGCCGGATCCAGCGGTCCGTGGCGGGACCGGCATGAACGAGCCGCGCGACTCGCCGGACGCCGTGATTCGTGAGTTCCACATCGCGATCGTCGCCGCCGACGCGGCCAGGCACGCCGGCGAACAGTTGCACGTGGATCGCCCGCTGGTCATCGGGCGCGAGCCGACCTGCGACCTCGTGCTCGCCGACCCGAGCGTCTCGCGCCGGCACGCGCGCGTGGAGCCCACGCCGAGCGGCCTGAAGATCACCGACCTGGGCAGCGGCAACGGCGTGTGGGTGGGCACGCAGCGCGTCACCGGGATCGTGCTGCAGCCGGGCCAGCGCGCGCGCATCGGATCGACGGTGTTCGAGTGCCGGCAGGTGGACAGGCAGGCGCCCGCGCCGCCGCCGCCGATCGTCCACCGGGCGCGCGGGGAGGAGGCCCCACGGTCCGGCGGGTTCGTGGTGCGCGTGCTGACGGCCGGCGACCACGTGAAGGCCGGGGAGGTCTTTCACGTGACGCGCGTCGCCGCCACGATCGGCCGCGCGCCCGATTGCGACGTGGTGCTGGCCGAGGCCGACATCTCGCGGAAGCACGCGAAGCTGGAGATCGCGGCCGGCGGCTTCCGCATCACCGACCTGGGCAGCGCCTGCGGCACCTGGCTGGACGACCGGCAGGTGGATGTCGGGCAGGTGGCGCCCGGCCAGCGGGTGCGGATCGGCCGGCGGTTGGTGATCGAGTGCCACACCGCGGAGGCCGAGACGATTGCGGAAGCGCCGCCGGCGGCAGCGCCGGTGGCCGCTCAGCCGGTTGCCCCCAGCCCGGTCGTGTCGCCGCCGCCCGCGGTTGTCAGGCCGCCGGCCGGTCCGGCGCCTGCCGCGACCCCGCCGCTGGTGGCCCGGGTGCCCGAGACGGCACCCGAGGACGCGACGATCGCGGCAAGGCCTGCCGTGCCTCCACGCCAGCCGTCGCCGCCAGTCGCGCCGCCCGTGCCGCCACCTGCGCCGCCGGTTGCGCCGGCAGTTGCGCCGGCTGAGGTCGAGGCCACGCCCGATGACGCCACTCGGGTCGTGCCGTCGCCTGCGATCGCGGCGTCACATGCCGCGCCGCCGCCGGCGGAGCCCGTCCCCGACGACGCGACGATGGCGGTCCCTGTCGACGTGGCGCGCGCGGCCGCGCCGCCTCCGACTGAGCGGCCGTTCGAAGCCGAGGATGCCACCAGGATGATCGTGCCGGGAGCCGTCGCCGCGTCGCGGGCTCCGGTGACGGGGCCCGCGCCGGCCGAGGCGGTGCCCGACGACGCGACACAGGTGGTGACGGCTGCGCAGATGGCCGCGCTGGCGAGGCCACCGGCGGCGCCGGCGCCACCGGCGACCGAGCCCGACGATGCGACGCGCATGGTGCCAGCCGCGCGCGCGCAGGCTGCCGCATCACCGCCGCGCGAGGAAGAGGACGCCACGCGCGTGGTGACGGCGGCCGACGTGGGGCGCGCCCCGGCGCCGGTCAGCGACGCGGTGACGGCCGAGGCGTTCGAGGAAGCGCTCTCGCACACGGTGGTGATGCGTGTGCCGGTGCCGGCGGCGGCCACCTCGCGCTCGCTCGAAGAAGAGGGTGAGGAGATCAGGCCGTCCGCGCACAAGCCGCTGCTGCTCGACGACCCGGCCCTGCTCTACTACGTCGTCACGGGCAGCCTGCTGGTCTTCTCCGTCGAGGTGCGCGACGGCGTGCCGGTGGGGCAGCGGACGCACCTGCTCGGCGTGCTCGAGAAGCAGGGCTGCTTCGGGTTCGACACCAAGCGATATGGGCTGGGCATGGGCATGGTGGTCCTGGCCAAGCCCGGTACGGTGCTGCGCGCGATTCCGCTGAGGCGCCTGCAGGAGATCGCCCGCGACGCCACGATGCGGCCGGCCGTGGTCGCCCTGGTCGACACCTGGGTGAACGGCATGTCGAAGTCGCTCATCCGCAGCCTGCCGACACGGCGTACGGGCGAGGTCGAACTGAAGTCACAGCAGGAAGCCACGCTGGGGCCGCGGCAGAAGGCGACCTCCGGCGATGGCGTGCTGTGGCTCGACATCTGGAACGGCAGCGTCCTCTTCAACGACCTGACGACGCCGACCTTCTCGCGCAAGCGGGTGCTGTTCCCGCTGACGCCGCACTCGTGGGTGCAGCCGGTGGGAGACGAGTTCGGCGATCTGGAGGTGACGCCCCTGCCAACGGAGGCCGCCGTCACGCGCGCCGACATGTGGCACGGGTTCTCCGTGTTCCAGGAGGTCCTGTACGAGACCGAGTGCGGCGGCCAGTTGCTGTCGACCGCCGACGAGTTCGTGCGCCTGCAGCAGAAGGCGCAGCACGCGGAGGCGGCCGAGGCGGCCGGCTACGGCGCCATCGGGGCGGTCCTGCGCGCGGAGAGCGAGACGCCTGAGGATCTGCTGACGACGACGGCCGCGGAGCCGGTGTTCGCCGCCTGCGTGCTGGTGGGCCAGGCGCTCGGCATGACCGTGCGCAGCCACCTGGAGGGCACCGAGCAGCTCGCGTTCGAGGATCTGGTGAACTCGATCGGCAGCGCGTCCGGCTTCCGGACACGCGTCGTGGCGCTGCACGACGACTGGTACCGACGCGACTACGGGCCGATGCTCGGCCAGCTTGGCGAGGCGAAGAGCCCCGTCGCGCTGTTGCCCACCGGTCCACGCGCCTTCGAACTGGTCGATCCGAAGACCGGCACCCGCCGGAAGGTCGATGCGGCGCTGGCCGCCGAACTGTCGCCGTTCGGGGTCACCCTCTACCGGCCGCTGCCGCCCGGGATGCTCGGGGCGCGCGAACTGATCGCGTTCGGCGCGCGCGGGCAGTCGCGCGAGTTCCTCACGGTCGCGCTGATGGCCGTGGTCCTCGGCGTGCTGGGCACCGTCACGCCCTATTTCACGGGACAGCTCTTCGATCAGGCGATTCCGCAGGCGGACCGCGGGGCGCTCTACGTCTACACGCTGGCGCTGTTCGCGTCGGCGGTGGCGACCTCGGCGTTCAAGTTCACGCAGGGCATCGCCACCGTGCGCGTGCAGGCCAAGATGGAGTCGACCATCCAGGCCTCGGTCTGGGATCGGCTGCTCGACCTGCCGGTGAACTTCTTCCGCACGTATCCCGCCGGCGACCTCGCGGATCGTGCGGCGGGCGTCGATCAGATCCAGGAACTGGTGTCGGGCGCGGGCATCTCGGCGATCCTCGGTTCGGTCAGCGGACTGTTCTACGTCGTCCAGATGTTCCTCTACAACCTGAAGCTGGCGTTGCTGGCCATCTTCCTGACCATCGTCTATGTCGGCACGACGACGCTGCTGAACTACCTGCAGCTGCGCTACCAGCGGCGCGAACTGCAGCTGCGCGGCCGCATCTCCGGCCTGGTGCTGAACCTGATTGGCGGCGTCTCGAAGCTGCGCGTCTGCGGCGCGGAACGCCACGCCTTCCGCGTCTGGGCCGAGCAGTTCGCGGCGCAGCGGCGCATCACCTTCTCGGTGGGCAGCATCCAGAACGTGGCGGCCACCTTCAGCACGGCGTTCCCGGTGCTCTCCTCCATCATGATCTTCCTGATGATGGTCTCGGAGATGCAGGCGGCGGCCGAGACCGGCCAGCCGGGGCTCACCGTCGGCGAGTTCGTCGCCTTCAACACGGCCTACGGGCTGTTCCTCGGTGCGATGCAGGCGCTGGGCGACGCGTCGCTGAGCCTGCTGCGGGTGGTGCCGATCTACGAGCGCCTCTCGCCGCTGGTGACGACGCCGCCCGAGGTGGACGCCAGCAAGGCGTACCCCGGGAGGCTCAAGGGCGAGATCGAGATCAACAACGTGCGCTTCCGGTACACGCCCGACGGGCCGTTCATCATCAACGGCCTGTCGCTGAAGATCAGGCCGGGCGACTTCGTGGCGTTCGTGGGCGGATCGGGCTGCGGCAAGTCGACGCTCATGCGGCTGATGCTGGGCTTCGAGCACCCCACCAGCGGGACGATCTACTACGACGGACAGGATCTGGGCACGCTCGACCTGCGGCTGGTGCGCCAGCAGATCGGCGTCGTGCTGCAGATCAGCCGCGTGATGCCGACCGACATCTGGCGCAACATCACCGGCGCCACCGCGCGCACGATCGACGACGCCTGGTGGGCGGCCGAACGCGCCGGCCTCGCCGACGACGTCCGCAACATGCCGATGGGCATGCACACCTACGTGTCGGAGGGCGGCGGGACACTGTCGGGCGGGCAGCGCCAGCGCCTGATGATCGCGCGGGCGATCGTCAACCGCCCGAAGATCATGTTCCTCGACGAGGCGACCAGCGCGCTCGACAACCGCACGCAGGCGATCGTCACCGAGAGCATGAACAAGCTCGAGGCGACGCGCATCGTCATCGCGCACCGGCTCAGCACCATCATCGACGCCAACAAGATCTGCTACCTCGAGGCCGGCCAGATCGTCGAGATGGGCTCGTACGAGGAGCTGATGGCCCTCAACGGCAAGTTCGCCGAACTGGCGCGCCGGCAGGTCGTGTGAGCCTGCTCTCCGCCGCGCAGCGCCGGGCCGTGCTGATCCAGTGCGGCGCCGACGCGGCGCTGACCGCCTCGCTGCTGGAGTACGGCGAGTCGCCGTACCGGCCTGAGTCGGCCACCGGCGGCGAGGCGGCCGGCGACGAACCGCACGTGGCCGTCTGGGAGCTCTACCGCGCGCGCGCGGCGGAAGTCGGCGCCTTCGCCGCGCTGCGCGAGCGGTTCGCACAGCTCCGGTTTCCCGTTGCCGAGGGAATGAGCCGGGAGCCGGCGTACCGCGCGGCGACGCTGCGCGGCGAGTTCGGCGAGGCCGAGGCCTGGGCGCCGGGCCTGGAGCTGAGACAGCCCGACGGCCTCACGCTGGAGATCGCGCAGAGCGCCGCTGGCCGCGTGCCGGTGCTGATCGTCGCGGAGCGGGCCGACTTCGAGGCGCTCGTCCGGGCGTTCACCGAGCGCAACGAGCCCGCCGGCGTGCCGGCGTCGATGGGCGCCTGTCTCGTCAGCGGGCTGATCAACTGGCACCGCATCGCGTTGTACCGCGATGAGTGGGCGCGCAACGACGACGATGGATCGGATGCCGGCTGGGCGATGGAGTTCAAGACGCTGGTGTCACGCAAGGCGCTCTACCAGGATCGCCTGGTGCTGCTCAGCTCAGGCCCCTACAGCGCCGTTCCCGCCGGCGAGTGCGGGGGCGCGCCCGCCGACTGGCCCGCGCGATCCGTGCTGATCCGCCGCGAGCACGAGCTGTTCCACTACTTCACCTACCGGCGGTTCGGGCGCATCCGCACCCACGTGTTCGACGAACTGCTCGCCGACTTCGCGGGCCTCGTCGGCGCCGATGGCGTCTACCGGGCCGGGCTCGCCCTGCGGTTCCTCGGCCTCGACCGCTTCCCGGCCATCAGAGACGACGGCCGCTTCCTGAATTACGTGCGCGACAGGCTGCCGCCGGCCGCCTGGCCGGTGGTGGCGGCGCTTGCCGTGCGCGCGTCGCGTCGCCTCGAGACCATCGCCGCCACGCATGCTCCCTTGCTGCAGACCCCGTCCGGCATGCTGCAGGTGCTGCTGGCGCTGTGCCCGCTCGCGCTCGACGAGCTGGCCAGCGAGGCCGCGCTCGCCCACATCGCCGCGCGGCTTTCGTGAACCGTCCACCCGGCCGCGCCACGGAGACCACCTCGCCATGCGCTACCGCGTGATGATCGAGAGCCGCGATGCGGAGGAGGCGGTCGTCCGGGCCGTGCAGTGGGCCGACGGCGCGATGCGTGTCGTGCAGTTGTCGCAGCGGCCGCGCATGGAGCTGCACCTCGCCCTGGACGAAATGGTGGCCAACGTGGCGCGCCATGCGTACCCGGAGGGCGCGACGTGCCGGATCTGGCTCTCGATCGAGCGGCGGGCGGACGAGGTGCGCGTCGTGGTGGCCGATCGCGGCATCCCGTTCAACCCGCTGCGGCACGTGCGCGCGCCGGAGGACGCTCCCCTGGACCAGCGCCGCGTGGGCGGGCTCGGCATCTTCCTCACCACGCGGATGGTGGATGAGATCCGCTATCGCAGGCGCGACGGCCGCAACACGCTGACGATGGTGAAGCGCATCGCGTCGTCGGCCGACGTCTCTCCGTCGGGCTGACGACGCCGGCTGCCGTTGCGTGGTGTCGCGTGCGCGGCGAGGCCCTCGCCGGGCACGGGCCGCGCCAGTGGAGTCCCAGCTCCAACTAATGGAGGCGTGGCCCCACGAAGGGCCGTCGCGGCGTGGCGCCGGGTGTCCGCCGCTGCCGAGTCCGCGTGGAAATCGAACGAATCACGGGAAAACTCCGCCTGGCATCGCCATTGCTCATGCAGGCGGTGTCCCCCCAATCGACGCAATCGGGCGTCCGGCATCGGGATGGTGGACGACCCGCCGCGACAGGCGGCACGAAGGAGCACGACGATGGCTGAGAAGATGACGCGCGGTCAGGTGCAGGATCTGCTGGCGAAGTTCGCGACCGAGAACCCGAAGTACCGCGAGGCGCTGATCGCCAACCCGAAGGCGACCATCGAGAAGCAGTTCGCGACGACCCTGGGCAACGTGAACGTGAAGGCGGTGGTCGAGACGGCCGACACGACCTACGTGGTGGTGCCGCACGTGGCGGGCGAGGGCGAGCTGAGCGACGCCGACCTGGAGAAGGTGGCGGGCGGCAAGGGCGACATCGAGGTGAACTGCCACCAGTACGGCGCGGCCAACATCTCGATGATGCAGATCAACCTGTAGGCCGCGGGCCTGACAGGCGACGAGATGAGGAGACGAGGCGGCCGCTGGCCGCCTCGTTCGACGTACCGCCCGGCTACGTCCGGGCCACGCAGAGCAGCGTCACATCGTCGGAGAAGCCGACGCCCTCGGTGTGGACGCGCAGCGCGTCCATCGCCATCCTGCGGGTGCCCTCGGCGGTGCCGTCGGCCATCGCCAGCACCCGCGCGAGCCCGTCTTCGCCGAACAGCGTCCGGTTGCGGTCGAGCGCCTCGCTCACGCCGTCGGTGAAGAACGCCACCACGTCGCCCGCACCCAGCGCGCGCTCGTACTGCGCGTAGTTGACGCCGCCGATGACGCCGATCGGCGGCTGTCCCGTGCCGCCCAGTTGTTCCACGGCGTCGCTGCGGCTGCGGATGATGGGCGCCGGGTGTCCCGCGTTCGCGATGGCGATGCGACCCGTCGTGAGGTCGACGACGGCGAGCAGCATGGTGACGAACATGCCGTCGGGACCGGCGTCCGCGAAGCGGGTGTTCAGCAGGTTCAGGATCTCGCCCGGTTCCGACAGGCTGGCCGCGACGAAGCGCAACTCGCTGCTGACGCGGGCGGCGTAGAGCGCCGCCGAGACGCCCTTGCCCGAGACGTCGCCGATCACGATGCCGGTGCGCTGCGGCCCGAACGTCAGGAAGTCGTAGAAGTCGCCGCTGACGCCGAGCGCCGGCACGTAGTCGACGGTGAAGGAGAAGCCCGGGAGCGATGGCGGGCGCTCGGGGAGGAACTGCTGCTGCACGCGCCGCGCGAGCTGGAGGTCGTACTCGACCAGGCGCTGCTCGACCGCCGACGCGTGGAGCCGTGCGTAGGCGAGCGCCATGCCCACCTGGTGCGCCACCGCCCGGAGCAGGTCGAGATCGGCCTGCTCGAACGGCATCGGCGAGGTACCGTTGTCGACCTGGAGCACGCCGTGGATCTCGCCGTTGAAGATCAGCGGGACGCAGATCGCCGACCGGATGCGGTGCATCACGAACGACTCGGAGGTGCGCCAGCGATCGGCGCTGGGCCCCTCCACCACCAGTACCGCCTCACGGCGGGCGACGACATCGGCGAGCAGCGTGCGGCTGACCGCGATCTCGGCGGACTTCCCGCCACGCGTGCGCGAGGCGAGCGGACGCACCGAAGCGGTGGCGGGGTCGTAGACGACCACGCACGACCGGTCGGCCTGGACGAGCGAGTCGAGCACGTGATCGAGCACGAAGGTGAGCAGCCGCGGCTCGTCGAAGATCAGATCGCTCAGCTTGGAGAGGCTGTCGAGGAAGTCGAGGCGCGCCTGCAGCGTGCGCCGGACGTGGTAGGTGTCGCTGACCAGGCCGTGCTCGATCTCGGCGGGAATCGACAGCACCACCTCGCCCTGGGGCGCGTCCACCAGCCGCACGTTGCGGACCGGCGCGGTCTCGGGCGCCGGCGACGCGCCGGTCGTGAACACCGCGACGACGCCGCCGAAGGCCACCGTGTCGCCATCGGCCAGCCGGGTGGGCGCGGAGACGGGACGGCCGTTGAGGTCGGTGCCGTTCGCGCTGCCGAGGTCCACGAGCTGGCACACGCCGTCGTCGACGGCAATCGAGGCATGCCGCCGCGACACGCTGGCATCGTCGAGCTGGAGGTCGACGCTCCGGCTGCGGCCGACGACGAGCGTGTGGTCGAAGTCGACGAAGGAACCGGACCGCGGTCCTGAGCGGAAGGTCAGCCGCGCCATCGCGCACCGGAGCCGTATGGGGTCCTACGCGCCGCGCGCTGCACCATCACCTGGAGGATGGCATCGGCTGCCGTGAGAGCAGGCTGAGGACGGCCTTGGCCAGTGACTCCAGCGCGGGCGCGGGGGCCGGTGGTTCGGTCGTGCCCACCTCGAGCATGTCGAACATCGACAGCAGCTTCAACACGCGGCCGCCGAGGTGAGGCGAGGTCGTCGCGGCCGCGTCGGACGCCACCGGGCGCAATTGCGAGAGCGCCTCCTTCACGGTGGGCGCGACGGTGAAGGCCTGGGCCAGGCCCGAGACGTCGAGCACCGAGCGCACCATGTCGTTCAGGCTGCACAGGACCAGCGTGCGCGAGGTCTTGCCGAGCTTCTTGCCGAGCATCACCAGCACGCGCAGCGCGGCGCTGGTGATCAACTCGACCCTTGAGAAGTCCAGGACGACGTGGTGCGGCCCGGCATCGAAGGCGGCCATCGCCTTGCGCTCGAGGTCGGGCGCCGAGCGCGTGTCCAACGCGCCGTCCGGTGTCAGCACGCATGCGTGCTCGAGTGTTTCGACGCGAATCTCCATCACGACCCCGGGCTGGCCCACGCGATGCCGGCGCCGGAACCAGCCGCGCCACGCGACGACGTGTAGTGGAAGACCAGTTCGATGTTGCCGACGCGCACGCGGTCGCCGTCGGCGAGCACGTGCGAGGCGATGCGCTGTCCGTTGACGAACGTGCCGTTCTGCGACTGCAGGTCTCGCAGCAGGTAGGCGCCCTCGCTCGCCGAGATCATGGCGTGCCGGCGCGAGATGTCACCCGACTTCAGGCGGATCTGGTTGTCGTCGGCGCGGCCGATGTAGTTCATCGCACCGAGCCGGAACTCCGTGAGGCCGTGCGCGGCGTCCACCAGCACCGCATCGGGCAGGATGAAGGTTGCGTCGGCGTCGGGCTCCTGGGTGGTCTGCCCGGCGTCGGCGGGAGGCTCCTCGGGATCGGCGAAGAGCTGACTCGGCACCTCGAACAACTGCGTGGGCGCCTGCTGGAACGCCAGCGACGGGGCCTCGGGTCCGGACGCGGCCTCGGGTTCGGGCGCAGCCTCGGCCTCGGGCGCGGCCGAGGCCACGACCGGCAGCGGTGGCGGCTGGGACGGCGGAGGCGGGGGGGCCTCAGGTTCCGGCGAGGCCACCGCCGGCATCCCCTCGGCCTCAGGCGCGGCCTGGATGTCCACGTCGTCGGGTGCCAGATCGGGTGTCGCCGTCGCGATGGGGGCTGACGCCGCGGGCTCGACCGCCGGCAATTCGACGGCGACGCCCTCGGGCTGGGCCGACTCGGCCTCGACATCGGTGTAGGCCTCGACGAACCGGGCCTTGAGCGCCTCGAGCGCCTCGAGTTCGGCCTGACACGTCGCGAGCACGTCCTCGGGGGCGCGGATCCGTTGTGCGAGTGCCTCGTCGTCGATCTCGCCTACCGAGTGGCGGAACTCGATCTCGGCCTTGTCGAACTCGGCCGAGCGCCGGGTTTCGGTGACCGCGTCGTGGCGGGTGCGCAGCTTCCTGAACTCCACGCGGGCCCGCGCTTCGAGTGGCGCGGCGCGTTCGGTCAGCGCCGATTCGCGGCGGTCGTAGTCGCCCACCACGCGTTCGTAGACCCGCGCGTCGACGCGCGCCTTCATCTCGTCGGCGCGCGCACGGAACGCGACGAGTTGCGCCTGCTCGTGACGGATGGCGACGAGGTCGTCGAGGACCGAGGTGTCGATCTCGGGGTTCGCGTCTTTCATGGTGACTCCGGGCCGGAGGAAACGGGCCCCGGGCGAACGCACGCGCCGCGCAGCAGTGCTGAACCGAGCCAGTTCCGACGATAGCACAGCTGACGTCCCGGATTGCCCGCGTGCGTTACACTGCGGCTGCAATCCGAAGCCCAGCCCGCCGCGTGGCGGCTGGTCCGGCCCGATCTGCCGCCTTCAGCGTCAGGCGCCCGGACATCCGAGGCGACGCTCGTGCAGCAATTCTCATCGGACCCCGACGCCGGCCGGCTTCCCCTCTTATCGGCAGAGGCGCGCCGTTCCATCGCGGCCCGGGCCGCGAGCCTCGACGAACTGACCGCGCGCCTCGCTGCCAGGACTCCGCTGGCGGCTGGCGACGGGGAGCAGCGCAACGGCGACATGTCCGCGCTCGCCGCCTGGCTGCAGGCCTGCGCGCCCGGCGACCCGGACGCCTTCACGCAACGGCTGGCCTGGGACGGCCTCGACTTGCTGACCGCCGCCTGGCTGCTCACTGACGAGGCGGCGCTGGAACTGGCCGACGACTCGCCGCCCTGGTTGACATGGCTGGATCGGATCCTGGAGCAGGCCGAGGCCGCTGCCATCGACGTGGTATCGGGGGCCGCGGTCGAGGCCGACGGATTCACCGCCGAGGGCCTGCCCTATGCCGAAGCGCTCGTGCCGATGACGCGCGCCGCCGAGGCGGCCCTCGCCGCGCGCCTGGGCGCGGCGTGGGACGCCCATGTGTCACCGGCGGCCCGCGATGCCTGGACGCGGCAACTGGCCCGCGAACTCTCCGGCCTCGTGCAGATGGCGCTGCATCAGCGCTTCGAGGCGCTGCGCGCCGCGGCCGCTCCCGGTGCCGGCGAGGGAGGGGGCGAGGAGGGGGCTGACCCCTATTACGACTTCGTGGTGTCGCTGCTGCACGGCGGGTGGCCCGACCTCTTCGTCGCGTATCCGGTGCTCGCCCGCCACGCGGCCGTGATCATCGAGCGGCACGTCGCGAACGTGACCTGCCTCGTGCGGCGGTTCGCCGCCGATCGCGACGCCCTCGCGCAGGCGTTCGGCCGGGGCCAGCCCCCCGGCCCCATCGTGGACGTCCGTCCGGCGCTCTCGGATCCGCACGACGGCCGGCAGCGCGTCGCCGTGCTCACCTGCGCCGGCGGGCAGCGCCTGGTCTACAAGCCGCGCGACGTGCGCATGGAACTGGCGTTCTCGATGGTGCTGGAGGCGATGGCAGCGGCGGGCTGCGAGGCCGTGCCGCGCGGCCTCGACGTGGTCGCGCGTGACGGTTACGGCTGGGAGGGTTTCGTCGAGTCCGAGCCGCTCACGTCGATCGACGAGGTGCGGACGTGGTTCAGGCGCGCCGGCGGCCTGCTCTGTGTGACCTGGCTGCTCGGTGGCCGCGACCTGCACATGGAGAACGTCGTCGCCACGCGCCAGGGGCCCGTGCTCGTCGATCTCGAAGCCCTTTGCGCGCCCGGCGAGGCCGGCCCCGAGGCGGACGCGCCGGACGGCGCCGACACGGGCGTGGGCCAGCCGGCAACGCCGGCGTCCTCCTGCCTGCAGACCGGGCTGCTCACCTATGTCGCTGGCGGGCCCGACACGCCGTTGCGGGAGGTGGGCGGGCTGCGCGGACGGGCCGCCGGCACCTCCACGCTGGCGCGGCGCGTCTGGACCGGACTGCGCACGGCGGCGATCGGGTTCGTCGAGGACACGACGATTGCCGCGTCCGAACACAACGCCGTGGTGCTCGACGGCAGGCGCTGCCAGCCCGAGGCGTTCGCCGGGGAACTCGCCTCGGGATTCGCCGAAGCCTACCGTCACCTGCGAGACCGGCGGGAAGCGGCGCTGGCGCCCGGCGGGCTGCTCGACCGGTTCGCCGGGCTGCGCACGCGGGTGTTCACGCGCGACACCAACCAGTACGGGATGCTGCTGCACGTCCTGTCGGGACCCAAGTACCAGGTGAGCGGCATGCGCCGCAGCGCCGCTGGCGACGTGCTGGTGCGCGGGCTCGCGAGCCAGGCGTCACGACCCGAGGAATGGGAGGTGGTGCGCGCCGAGCGTGCCGCGCTCGACGCGCTCGACGTGCCGCGCTTCACGCAGCCGGTGGACGCGACCGGCGTGTTCGCGGGCACGCGGCTGCTGCTCGTGCGGCCGTGGCAGCAGCCGGGCCTGCCGCTGGCCGCCGAGCGCTGGCGCGCGATGTCGGAGGCGGATCTCGCCGTGCAGCACGCCGCCATCCTGCGCGTGCTGGGCGAACTGGCCCGTCCGCGGTTCACCGCACCCTGGCCCGCTCGCGAGGACGACCGGCCGAATCCCGATTCGCCCGAGGCCTGGCGGGCGTGCGCGGTGTGGATCGGACGCGAGGTCATCGCACGGGGCCGGCGCGACGCGGAGGGTCTTGGCTGGCACGGCCAGACGCCCCTGCCGGCGCTGCGTACGTGCGCCCTGCACGACGGCGCGCTCGGGCCGGCGCTGCTGTTGTCGGCACTGGCGTGGGCGAAGGCGGGCCCCGAGTTTCCAGCCGCGGCACGGGAGGCGCTGTCGCCCGTGACGGCGCGCTGGGCCGCGGCCGGTGACGATGGTTCGCTGCCAATCGGCGCGACGACGGGGCTGGCGGGCATCGCCTACGGGCTGGGCCTGGCCGCGACCCTGCTCGAAGACGCCCCGTTGTTCGAGACGGCGCTGGCCGTGGCGCGCGCGGTCACGCCGGCCCGCATCGCGGCGGATCCTCATCTCGACCTGGTGGCGGGCGCGGCCGGCGCCACGCTGGCGCTGCTGGCGCTGTTCCACGCACGTCCCGAGCCATGGCTGGCCGCCGCCGCCATCCGGTGCGGCGACCATCTGCTCGCGGCCGAGGACATCGCGGCGCCCGGCACGTGGCGCGCGCCGGCCGGATACGCCTACTCGGGCTTCGCGCACGGAATCGCCGGGATCGCGGCAGCGCTGGCGCGGCTGGCCGGGGTCACCGGCCTCGATCGCTTCCACGACGCCGCGGCCCGCGCCTTCGCGCGCCTGGCCGCCACCCGCGCCGGCGCCACGGCGTGGCCCCTGGCGTTCCGTCCGGAGCGACCCGGCGCCGGACGTGAGCTGCCGTCGATGACGGCCTGGTGTCACGGGGCCCCGGGCATCACGCTGGCGCTGCTGGCCGCGCCCGACCCGGTGCGCGACGCCGCCTGGCGCGCCGAACTGGAGGCTGCCGTGACCGCGTCCGCCAGCGTCGCCACGCACAAGACCGAGCACGTGTGTTGTGGCAACCTGTCGCGGGCCGAGGCGCTCTTCATGGCGTCGCGCCGGCTGGGTCTGGCTCCGGCGGCCGAGGCGGCTGGCCGGATCGCCTCGGGCGTCGTGCGTCGCGCGGCGACCCTGGGGCACGTGCGGCTGTCGGCCGTGCCCTACGATTACCGCGTCTTCGACGCCGCGTTCTTCCAGGGCACCAGCGGGGCAGGCTACCAGTTGCTGCGCATGGGGGGCGGCGGGCGGCTGCCCTCGGTGCTCGCCGTCGAGGGTCGCGCGGCCCCGGCGCCCGAGGAGCCGACTCACCGGTAGCGCGCGTGTGGTATAACGGACCGGCCGACGAGCTCGATCGCCGCCACGCGCGGCACCCCCGCGGTTCCGATCCGTCCGTGGTGTGCGCGAACCGACGCATGCGGGCCGACCGATCGCCACATGAGGCAACCATGACGCGCTGGATCCTGGCGGGTGTCTCCGCCCTGGCACTGCTCACGGCTCCCGGGGCCGCGAGCGCGCAGACGGCCAGGCTGCCGCTGTCGCAGCTGCTGCCGGCCCTGGTGACGTCAGCGGCAACGCTGGCCGTGCCCAACCCCCAGGATCCCGGCGCGAGCTTCGTGCCGCCGCTCACGCCACGGCCTGGAGACAGCAACACGTTCAACTTCGTCAACGCGCTGCCGCTCAACGCGAACCCGGCGGCGCTCAACGACGCGCTGGCGTTGCAGGTGGCCGGGTTCCCCACCGTCACGGTGTGGAGCGGCGCCGTCGGATCGCCGGGTGCCTCCGGCTCGCCCGAGTCGCCGCTGATGCCCGGCGCGTCGGCGTTCGGCGAGCGGGCCACGACGCTGGGCGCCCGGCGCGTCACGCTCGGGTTCAGCCACCAGGGCACCACGTTCGACGCGATGGACGGGCTCGGACTCGACAACGGCGTCAAGCTCTACTTCCAGTACGCCGACTGCTGTCCCGGCAACTCGCCGCTCTCGCCGGAGATGGAGCGCGACCTGCTCGAGCAGTCGCTGCAGATCGACGTGCACCGCGACGTCTACGGGTTCGTCGCCAGCGTCGGCGTCAACGATCGGGTGGACATCGGGGCGATGGTGCCGCTGGTGAAGGTGAACCTCGAAGGGCGCATCACCTCTCGCATCCTCCGCACGGCGACGGCGGCCAACCCGCAGCTGAACCGCTTCGATCTGCTGGAGCTCCAGTCGAAGACGCTGAATGCGGCCGGCTCGGCCCACGGCCTGGGCGACATCCAGCTGCACGCCAAGGTGCGGCTCGTGGATGGGGCCGGCGGTGGACTCGCGCTCACCGGCGGCGTGCGGTTCCCGACGGGAGACGAACAGGAGTGGCTGGGGACCGGGCAGTTCGGCGGGCGCGTGGGCGCCGTCTGGTCGGCCGAGGCCGGGCGGTTCGGACCGCACGTCTCGGCCGCGTACTCGCGGTACGGCGGCGGCGCGAGCCAGCGTCCGCCCGACGAGGTGCTGGTGGTGGGCGGCTCGGACATCGGCGTCGCACGCCGTTTCGGCGTGTCGGCCGAGGTGATGTACCGGCAACTGATGAACGCCGCGCGCGCCGAGCGCGTGACCACGGTTTTCCCGAACCGCGGTCCCGGCCCGCTGCCGAGCGCCAGCCTCACCGTGTCCGACGATCTCCGCGTGAGCGGGCCTGACGCGTCGCTGCAGCAGGTGCTGGGCGTGATTGGCGGCAAGCTGCTGATCCTGGGCAATTGGGCGCTGCACGGCGACCTCGTGCTGCCGGTTCGCGACGATGGCGTCACGCCGCGGTTCAGCTTCGTCGCCGGGCTGCACTACACCTTCTGATCCTCCGGGCAGCACACGATGGCGCAGCCACCGCAACCCGCGTCGCCAGCTCCGGCGGGCGAACTCGACGCCTTCCTCGTGCAGGTGACGGCCGGCGCGGTCGTCTACGGCGAGGGCGACCCCGGTGAGCACGTGTTCTTCGTCCAGCGCGGGCGCGTCGAGCTCTCGGTGGAGGGCCCGCCGAAGGTGGTGCTTGGCATCGCCGGCATCGGCGACTTCTTCGGCGAGGCCGCGCTGCTCGACAACGATCCGCGCACCCACACCGCGAGAGCGCTCGGGGCAGCCACGCTGCTGAAGGTGGACCGCCCGACGTTCGGAGGGCTGCTCGCCCGGCAGCCCGAGATCGCCGCGCGCATGCTCTACGCGCTGATCGGGCGGGATCGCGAGCGGCCCATGCCGGAGCCGATTTCGGTGGAGGGGATTGGGCCCGCCGCGCCGCCGCCGGTCCCCGCACCCACGCCGGCCGCGCCGGCTGACGTGGCCGCCCGCGACCACACGGCCAAGGCTCCCTCGCCCAGCCAGCCTCCGCCAGCGTCACGAACGCCGCCGTCGACACCACGTGTTCCTGCGACTGCCGTCACGGCGCCCGCCCTGGAACGGGCCTCGCTGCTGCACGCCTCGCAGGCGCGATTCGAGCTGTCGTCGAAGGGGCGGGCGATGGTCGGCCGTCCGGATCGCGCCTCGGGCAAGGTGCCGGAAATCGACCTCAGCCCGCTCGATACCGGTCAGACGCTGAGCCGCCAGCATGCGGTCATCGTCTGGCGCGACGGGGTGTTCTACGTGAGGGAAGAGAAGGCGACCCGCAACGGGACCTTCGTGAACGGGATCCGGGTGACTGCCGGGGTCGACACGGCGCTGGCGCCCGGTGACCGTCTGAGGTTCGGGCTGGTCGAACTCGTGTTCCAGGCGTGAGCCCGCGGGCGGCCGGGACGCGGACGACGGCCGGGTGGAGGACCAGATGCGTGCACAATCGATGAAGGTGGCGGCGGCCGGGATGATGGTCCTGGCATTGGCCTTTCCGGGTCGAGCCCAGGAGGCCGTCCAGATCCCCGGACCCAACCTGCGCGCCACGCTGCGGGCGTTCGGCGATGCGGCGGGTTCGGTGGCCCTTGGCGACGCGCTCGCCTTCGGACCGGCCCTCGAACTGGCCACGGCGCCGCTCGGCAGCGTGACGGGCGGCTTCTCGGTGAGCTTCGACCCGTCGACGGGCGGCTTCACGCGGACGGCCGAAACCTTCGGTCCCGCGTTCCCGCAGCGCGCCCTCACGACGGGCCGGCACAAGGCCAGCTTCGGCCTCACGTGGCAGCACTACACGTTCGACGAGATCGGCGGCGCGAAGCTCGACGACTTCGCCGCCTTCACGAGCAGCGGGTTCCTCAATCTCGTTCCGGTCGAGAGCCGGCTGGGCTTCGACCTCAAGTCGTCGACCGTGTCGCTGTTTGCCACCGTGGGCGTGACCGATCGCATCGACATCGGCGTGGTCGTGCCGATCGTCTCGACCAGGCTCGAGGGGCGCGTCACGCAGAAGTTCCTGTTCGGACCCGATGCGCGCGACTCGGCCGAGCAATCTGCCACGGGCATCGCCGACATCGCCCTGCAGGGCAAGGTGCAGTTGTGGCGCAGCCGCGCGACGGCGGGCGGCACCGGCGCGCCCAGGACGGCGCTGGCCGCGGTGGTCGGCGTGCGGCTGCCCACGGGTGACGAAGAGAACCTGCACGGCCTCGGGTTCGCACGGACGAAGGTCTCGGCCGTGTTCTCGCAGTTCGCACCGCGCTTCGCCGTGCACGCCAATGTCGGCTACGAGTTCTGGTCCGATCAGTTGCGGTTCGCGCAGGACATCCTGGAGTCGAAGTTCGCCACGACCAACGGCGCCTTCGAGTTCGCTCTCGGCACCGAGTTCGCGGCCCATTCGCGGCTGACGCTGAACCTCGACCTGCTGATGCAGCAGGTGCGCGGCGCGGGCGCGCTGGGCGTGGCGCCGTTCGAGATCCCCAACCTCCTGGTCGCCAACACCATCGTCGGCCTCGACGAGGGGTTGCGGAAGGTGACGCTCGTGCCCGGCTTCCGCTGGAACATCTTCGGCCGGACGCTGCTGAACACGCACTTGCTCGTGTCGCTGAAGAACGACGGCCTGCGGGCGAAGATCACGCCGTCGGTCGGCCTCGATTTCACCTTCTGACGGCCGTTCGCGTCCAGTCGGGACGGAAGGTCCGGGCACCGCCACGACGCCCCGGATCCGTGGTCGAAGTCGTCACGCCCGGGCCGGCGTCGCCTATCTCACCCGGTCCGGCCGGTTCACCTGCGAGATCTGCCACACGCCGCCGTTCTTGCGCAGGGTGATGAAGACCTCGACTTCCGGGATGTCGGTCTCGCGGCCGCCTGCCCGCTGCCTGCACGTGGTCTTCGCGCGCGACCGCACGATGGCCTCCTGTGCGGTGACGCTGACCACCGAGATCTGTGTCGGCTGCTCCGAGAAGGTCTCGCAGGCCCGTTCGATGCTGCGCAGCGTGTCGCGCTCGCGGCTGGCCGGCACGCCCGGGTAGACCTGCTGGACCTCCTGGAGGTTGAGCGAGGAGCGCGCCGAGAAGTAGCGGCGGACGACGGCTTCCACCTGCTTCTGCTCGGCGGAGGTGTCGGGGCCGGACGGGGCGGGCGCGGGCCTGGGCTCCTCCGGCTTCGCCGGCGTGGACACCGGCGGCTGCGTCGGGCCGGCGTTCACCGGCGGCACTTCCCTGGGGATCTCGGGCCTGGGGCGTACACCCGGCGGTGTCTGGGTCTGGCCCGGCGCCTGGGTCTGGCCCGGCGTCGTGGAAGGCCGGGTGCCGGCCGTGCCGGCTGCGGCGGCGCGCGCGCGATCGAAGCCGGATTCGGCATCGAGGAACTGCCCGAGCGCCTGCTGCGGGTTGCTGTCGGCCGCCCGTTGTGCCTGCGTCATCGTGCGGGCGGCGGCGAAGAACTCGTCGTTGCCCACGGCGTTGGCCTGCTCGGCCTGCTCACGCGCCCGGTCCGCCCGCCGTCGCGCCTGGCTCACCATCGATCGGAGTCGCGCGGCGATCACCCCCGCGTCGGCCGGATGGCTCGACGCCGACGACCGTGCCTGCTCGAGCAGTTGCGCGGCGCCACGCAATTCGCCCCGCCGTTCGAGCCGTGCCGACTCGCTGATGAGTCGTGAGGCTTCCGTCTCGACCCCCGGTTGCGTGACGGCAGCCGTCGTCTCCGCGCCTGACGTCGTGGCGGCGGGCGGCGCGTCATCGAGGGGCCTCGAATCCGCCCGCGAGTCACCCGGTGTCGGGGTCTCGGCGACGGGTGAGCCCGTCACGGGGTTCTCCCCGGCGGCTGCGGTGGCCGGGGTCGGGGCCGCCGGGCTGGCGAGTTCTCCGGCTGCCTGCTGGGTGCCGGTCGGTGCGCCTGGCGTTCTCAGCGCCCACCAGACGCCCCCGATGGCCAGCAGCGCCACGAGGACGCCTGCCCCCACCAGCAAGGGCAGCTTCGGAATGGAAGGCCCGGCGGCGACGGGCTGCGCCCACGGTTCCGCGGCTACCCTCGGCTCACCCGGGGCGAGCCCCCCGCCTGCGGCCGCGGTGACGGCAGCGGCGGCAGCCGCCTCCCGCCGCTCCCGTTCGAGTTGCTTCTCGAGGGTCTTGGCTTCCCGTTTCAGGGCCGGGAGTTCAGGGGCGTCGATCTTCTCCTTCTCGAGCTGGCCGAGGGCGTCGATGGCGGCGCGGGCGTCGCGGCGACGCAGCGCCGCGCGGGCGTCCTCGATGCCGCGCGCGAGGCGGGCGGCGCGGCGATCGCGCTCGATCTGGTCGCGACGCTCCTTCTCGATCTGGTCCTGGAGGGCGCGCACCTGCTTTGCGTGAGCCGCCAGGTCGGACGCGCTGAAGCCCTCGCGTTCCAGCAGGGCGAGGGAGGCGGCCGCCGCGTCGGCGTCCCGCTTCTCGATGGCGGTCCTGATCTCGGCGACGCCCCGCGCCAGCCGCGTGTCGCGCCGCTGCTGCTCGATCTGCTGCTGGCGCTCGCGCGCCACCTGTTGCTGCAGCGTGCGGGCGTGGGCCTCGAGCGAGGCGAACTCGGGGCCATCCAGGCCGTCGCGGCGCAACAGGGCGATGGCTGCCAGCGCGGCATCGGGATCGCGGCGGGCGATGGCGGCCTTGACCTCGGTCAACCCGGCGGCCAGGCGTGCGGCCTGGCGATCGCGCTCGATCTGCTGTTGCCGCTCGCGCTCGTGGCGCTCGTGCAGCGCGCTGGCCTCGCGGCCGAGCCCATCCAGGACGTCGCCCGTGAAGCCGTCCGCGCGCAGCTGTTCGATGGCCAGCAGGGCGGCATCGGCATCGCCGCCGGCGAGCAGCGTGCGCGCGGTCTCGATGCCGCGAGCCAGGACCGCCTCGCGCCGTCGGCGCTGCGCGAGCGCGAGGCGCAGGTCGGTGGCACGGTGCTCGATGGCCGTCACTTCGTCGTCGACGATGCCGGCGCCGCGCAGCTCGGCCAGCACACGGAGGACGCCGTCGGCGTCGCCGGCCGCCAGCAGCCGCGTCGCCTGCTCCACGCCTTGCGCGCGCTGCCGGACGCGCTGCGCCTCGGCTTCCCGGCGGCGCTGATCCTCGGCGAGCACGGCCTCCCGGGTGCGCAGTTCGGCGGCCAGGCCGGTGACGATCGGATGCGGGGGCGAGAAGCGCCCGAGCATCGCGATCGCCTCGCCCATGGCGCCGCGCCCGGCGAGTTCGCGGGCGTGGGCGCAGGCGCGTCGCGCGGCGTCGTGCCACGCGGCCTCTGCCTGTCGCGTTCGCTGGGCGGCCTCGATGGCCGCCCGCAGGTCGCGCGCGTGCGAGTTGTCGGGCTCGAGGGCGATGGCCCGGTCGACGGTGGCGGCGGCCGTCTCGAGGTCGCCCTGCTCGAACCAGTGCCGGGCCTGCTCGATCGCATCGCGCAACTGCGCGGCGCGCCGCGCGGCCAGTTCGCGCTCGTGCGCCTGCTGCGCGATGCGCTGTTCGAGCGAGGCGAGTCCGGCGTCGCCGGGCACCTGCGCGCGCGCATGCTCGATCACCTGCCTGGCCAGCGTCAGCGCTCCGTCCTGAAGGTGCCGTTCAGCCTGCGCGATGGCGCCCTGCACCTGCTCGCGCTCGATGGCCTGGCGCGCCAGTTCCGCGAGTTCGTGCGCCGAGGCGTCCTGCTCGTCGAGCACCAGCGCGCGTTCGGCCGCCTCCATCGCGTCCTGCGGACGCCCCTCGGCCAGCGCGCGGCGGGCGTCGTCCTTGGCCGCCGCGACCTGGCGTTCGCGGAGGTCGGCCAGCCGGCGCGAGGCCGGCGAGCGCTGCGCGCCGCTGCCGGATCGCGCGTCGGGGGCTGGTGGCGCCGTGGGCGGCGCGCCGGACAGCGGCGTCTGCGAGAGCACTGGGTGCGAGAGCGGCGTGGCGCCGCCCATCCCGCGTGCCTTCGGACGCGCCACCACGAGCGTCTCGTCGGCCGTCAACGCCCCGCGGATGGCACGCAGGTCGTCGCCGAGCGCCTTGGCCGTCTGGAATCGATGGTCGGGCTGCTTGGCGAGCGCCGTACGGATGAAGGCGTCGAGCGAGGCCGGCGTGCCCGGGGCCACCTCGCTCAGTGCCGACGGCTCGGTATTGAGGATCCTGTGGTAGACCGAGTGCTCGGTGTCGCCGGTGAACGGCTGCCGGTAGGCGACCAGTTCGTAGACGACCACGCCGAAGGAGAACAGGTCGCACCGCGCGTCGACCGTGTGCCCGAGAATCTGCTCGGGCGCCATGTAACTCGGCGTGCCCACGGCCGAAAGGCTGGTGCGGCCCGCATCACTCAGGCGCGCGATCCCGAAGTCGAGAATCTTCAGCGCGCCGTGGTCGTCGATGATCAGGTTCGACGGCTTGATGTCGCGGTGGATGACCCCGCGCTTGTGCGCGTAGCCCAGCCCGTCGGCCAGGTCGAGCAGCATCTCGATCTTGCGATTGAGTTCGAGCGGGACGCCCGCCTTGATCATCTCGGCAAGCGTCTGGCCGTTCACGTACTCCATCGCCACGAACGGCTGTCCGTCGTGCGCGCCGGCATCGTAGATCCGGACGATGTTCGGATGGCTCAGCGCCCCGGCGATCCGGATTTCCCGCTGGAACCGTTCCTGCGCATCGTCATCGTCGATGGCGCGCAGCAGCTTGATGGCGACCTCGCGTTCGATGAACGGGTCGCGCGCGAGGTAGACGACGCCCATGCCGCCCCGACCGAGACGGCGGACCACTTCGTATCGTCCAATCTGCGCAGGAATGTTCTCGGCCACGTGTGCCCGGGTACCGACGCCCCGTGGGTGCCCTCGCTGAAGTGTAGCGCTGGTGGGGACGATAGCCGAGCGATAGCCCGAAGACAAGGGCGGCCTGCCTGCCAGGCACGGCGATACGCACGCGCCGCCGGCTGAGTCGTTCTGCTATATTCCTCGCAGCCAGGCGAACAGCCGTGGCGCGAGGCGCCGATGGTCGAGTGGCGAAGGCCGCCGTGTCCGGCCAGCGCACCCCGGCGAGGCAACGTTGCCGGCGCCGGCACCACCCACGGACGCCGGCGGGGGCGCTGGACGCATCATGCTGCGGATCACACTCTCTCGTCTCGGGGCGCCCGAGCACGCGATCGACCTGCGCGATCGCACCCTGCGCATCGGCCGTGGCGCAGGCAACGAGGTGCTGCTGCAGGACCCCGACAAGACCGTCTCGCGCACCCACGGCGAGGTGCGTCGCGAGGCTGCTGGCTGGGTCTTCATCGACAACGACAGCCAGAACGGCAGCTGGGTCGAGGGCCGTCGCGTCGACCGCGTCGTGCTGCGCGAGGGCGTGACGATCACTTTCGGCGACTACGAACTCACCTGTCACGAGATCGAGGGGCACGAGGGGGTCAGCGCGCGAGCACCGGCGCCTCCGGCAGCCGATCACGGCCGCGACGGGACCAGCTCAGACGAGCAGACCCGGCTGGCGCACGACGTCGCCCCGGCCGCGGCCCCCGACCAGGTGGATCTGCATCAGATGCCCACCGTCATGGTGCCCGCGCTGCCCGCGTCCGACGAGACGGCTTCCACCCTGCCGCTGCCCGGCGTGTGGCACGTGGCGCACCCGGCCGGGGCAGCCGGCGCACCGCCTTCTGCACCTGAGGCTGGTCCGGACGCAGCGGGAGGAGGGGAGGACGAGGAGGACGCGAAGACCATCGTCGTGTCCAGCGACACGGAACCGTCCGCCGGCGAACCGCGGCCGGCGTCATCGTGGCATGACACCGGCGGCCAGCCGACGATCGTCGTCGCGGTCGGTCAGCAGCCGGTACCACCGCCGCGGGGCGAGGAAGATGACGACGCGGCGACGATTGTGGTCCCGTCGTTCACGCCGCCGGCCGCGCCGCCAGCAGTGCCCCTGACAGCCGGTCGTCAGACGCCGGTGCCGGTGTTCCCGATTCAGCCGGCGCTCGAGCTGGATTCCACGCAGGAAGTCTCGGGGGATCTGTCGGAGTTGTTCCAGCGTCGCTCCGCTGCGGAGCCTGTCGCGCCGGTCGCATCCGGACGCCCGGCAACCGATCCTCCCGGCGCCGTGCCGCCAGCGCGGGTCTCCCCGGAGGCGGAGGACGTGGCGACGGTTCTCATCCCCGGCAGGCCTTCCACGGGGCAACTGGCGACACCCCCGCGGTCGTCCGGCGAGGTGCCGGCGGTGCCTCCGCCGGTGCCGCCCGCGCCGGGCAGCGGCACGTGGAGGACGTTTACGCCGCCCTCGCCCATACCCGTGCCCGTGCCGACCGCGACGCCATCACTCGATGCACCGCCGCCGGCGGAGAGGTCGCCGGCGACGTCGACGGCGGCCTCCCGGGCTCTGGACCCGCCTCTGGGCTCGCCTCTGCCGCCGCCGAGGTTGCCGGCGGTTGAGGTGCCCCCGGCGGCGGTCCCGGTTGCGCAGCCCCCGGAGGCGCGCCCGGTGGCGGCAGCCGCGCCGGCGGTGGCCGCGGGCGCGCCCAGGGCTTCCCGCCCGTTCGCGCCGGCCGTGCTGGTGTGGGGCGCGGCGTGGCTGGTTCTGTTCGGCCTGATTGGCGCCGTTGCGTGGCTGTGGTTCTCATCGCGGAGCGAGCCGGCTCAGTCGCCCGCGACCGAGGTGCCCGGCGCGAGCGCGCCGGCCCAGGCCACGAGCCCCACGCCGCCTGTCGAGGCACCGGCGGCCGTGCCGTCCACGGTGCCATCATCGCCCGCGGCCGAGACGGGTGGGACAGCGGTCCCGGCGGCCATCGCACCGCTGGCGCCGGCGACGTCGGCATCCCCTCAGGAGTCGGCCGGTGCATCCGCGCCCGTCCCCGCGCCTGCGCCCTCGGCCGCGCCATCCGGCACGCCACCGACAGCGCCTGAAGTCTGGGTCGATCGCCCACCGCCTGCGCCGCCGGCCAACGTTCCGAGGCGGCCTGGCGAACGGACGCCGGAGTACCGGCAACGTGTCGCCGACATCGAGCGCCAGTACACCGAGGGCCGGAACGCGCTGGCGTCAGGACGGGCCGGCGAGGCGCGCGATCTGCTGCGGGCCGTTGCCGCGGCGGCGCCCGCCTACAAGGACGTCGACGGGTTGCTGCGCGACGCCGAGGCCGCCGTTCAGCGTGAGGCCGCAGCGGCCATCGCGAGCGCGGAGAAGCTGGAGCACGCCGCGGACTACGAAAAGGCGCTGGCCGGGTACCGGCGCGCCGAGCAGCTCGGCGCCCCCGCGGATCGGGTGTCGGCCGGCGTGCAGCGCGTGCAGCAGCAGATGCGCGCGGCCGGCGAGAAGGCATTCGCCGACGCGCGGCAATTCGACAGCCTGGGGCGCAACGCCGACGCGGCGCGGTTGTACGAGATTGCGGTCCGGTATCTGCCGGACGGCGATCCGCGGCGGGCTCAGGCGCGGCAACGGCTCGAGGTGCTCGGCGTGAAGCGGCCATGAGCGACACCGCCAGCGGGGCCGGCGCGTGGGCGTGGCGCCTGTCCAGCGCGGCCCACACGGACAAGGGGCCCGTCCGCTCCGCCAACGAGGACTCGCACTTCCGCGACGACACGCTCGGGCTCTACCTCGTGGCCGATGGGCTCGGCGGGCACGCCGCCGGCGAGGTGGCGTCCACGCTGGCCGTCGACGCCTTCGCGGGATTCGTCTCCCGTTCGCAGGCCGACGAGGACCTGACGTGGCCTTACGGGCAGGATCCGAAGCTGACGCTGGACGAGAACCGGCTGCTCACCGCCGCCAAGCTGGCGCACCGTCGCGTGAACTCCGCGGCGTCGGCCGACCAGGACAAGCTCGCCGGCATGGGGACGACGCTCGTGGCGGCGCTCGTCCACAAGACGCGCATCACGTTCTGCCACGCGGGTGACAGCCGGCTCTACCTGCTCGAAGACGGCGTCGCGGGACTCACCCGCCTGACCAAGGACGACATCATCACGATCGACGACGCCAGGCGCCCCCGTACGGCGCTCACCAACGCGATCGGCATCGGGCAGTTCGGCGGCGTGCACCTCGGCCGTCACGATGCCCGAGCCGAGTTCACACTGATGCTCTGCAGCGACGGCCTGCACGGCGTCGTCGACGATCAGCGGCTGTACGAGATCGTCAGGGGATCGGACATCGATCGGGTGGCGCACGACCTGGTGAAGGCCGCGCTCGATGCGGGCACGCGGGACAACGTCACCGCGGTGGTCGCGCGGCTGGGAGGACTTCCGTGAGCGCAAGGCTCGAGGCGAACATCGCGGTCGCCGGTGCGACCAGGGCGCGGATCGGGCGGCGCTTGCCGGCGTGGTGGACGGTGGCCGCCGCGCTGGCGGCCGGCATGGTGCTGGGCGCGGCGGCCGCGCACGCCCAGGGTGTCCCGCGGCTGCGCAAGCTCACCGTGGCCAGCCAGTCGTTCTCGATCGACTACCCCGAGAAGGACTGGACCGTCGTGTCCGGCGGCAACGCCATGCTGGTGGCCGTCGTGCAGAAGAAGTTCGAGGCGGTGCTGATCGTCGAGCGGACGCCGCTGCAGGTGGCCCTCACCAACGAGGACGTCGGCGACGTGTTCCTCAGCATCGAGGCCGACCACATCCGGGAGGCGACGCCTTCGGCTGCCGACATGAAGGCCGATCTGCAGGAACTGGGCGACCGGAAGGTCGCGGCCTTCGTCTATCGACGCACCGGCGCGATCGGTCCCGAGCGCGTGCTCCAGTACTCGATTCCCGCCGGCACCTCGCTCTACCGCGTCATCGCGGTTGCCAGGCCTGAGTTCTTCGACCGCCACCTGCCGGTGCTGCAGGCGATGGCGGTCTCGGTGGCGCCGATGTGACGGCGGCCGCACGGCCGCCGTCACATCGGCCGGACGCCGGACTTCAGAGTCCGCCGCCGGCTGACGCGGGCCCCTGCTGCGTGATCATGATGTTCTCGCCCTGCTGTGGGCCGGGCCACCGCACCTCGATGCGCCCCGAGCGCAGTGGGCCCCTGTTGGTCTCCACCGAGAACCGCACGGTGATGTCGCCGGTTCCCGACGTGGTCGTCGTCGAGATCCAGGGGAAGTCCCGCGGCACCTGCGCGGTCCAGGTGCAGTTCGTGCCGCTCACGAGCGTCCATGAGACCGATCCGCTTCCGCCGGCATACGGGAGGGTCACCTCGCGCGAGCCGTTCAAGCGGTACTGACAGTTCGGGGCGGCGCCCGCCTGCGTGATGGTGACGTCCTTTCCGGCGATGCGCAGCACGCCGGCGCGGCTCGACGTCGAGGTGTTGGGCTGCACCTCGAACGTGGCCGCCGCCGGCGGGTTCCCGCACTCCTCGGCGCCCGGCGCCGGCGATTGCTGGCGTATCCACGCGACGCCGCTCTCGGCCGCCCAGGTGCACTCGCGACGCGGCTCGCTCACCCTCGCGCTGAAGCTGCCCCCGGAGGCCGGCATGGAGGAGGACAGCGGCGTGACGTCGAAGTCGCAGTTCTTGGGGCGCAGGCCGCCGCAGCGACCCATGCTGATGGGCGTGGTTCCGGCCGACCCGACGACGGTGCTCACGGCACCGAGCAGGTCGCCTCAAGTGTTGGCCGGCGGGGCCATCGCCCCCCACCTGATGCTGGACGAGGTCAGCGGTCCCGAGAAGGTTCGCGTGGCCGCGCATCCGCTCTTCGAGCATCGCAGCTCGCCCTGGAAGTCGCCGTTGGAAGGCAGCCCCACGAGTTGGCCGGCGACCGTGCCCGTGCGGCCGTCAGCGGCCTCGTAGGTGCCGGTGACGGCGTAGATCGGCGTGGCCCTGGTGCCGGCGGCCTCGCCGCTCCCGCCGCCGCCGGCGAGCAGCTTGAGCAGCAGCGTCAGGTTGTAGGGCACCTGCGTGCCGCCCTGGCCATCGCTTGCGACCCCGCTCATCGAACCCGTGTAGCTCTGCGTGACCTGGGAAGGCGGCCCCGTCGTGGGCGGCGGCGTGGGCGGCGGGACCACGACCGTCTGGCACACGGGCTGGATGCCGCGACCGTCGATCTGCAGGAACACGCGGTCGACGGCTTCCGCGTGATTGCAGCCGTTCACGCGGTAGCGCAGGTACTCCTGCGTCCAGACGATGTCGCCTTCGACGTCGACGTAGGTGCTGGCGGCCGGGCGCTTCAACTGGTCGCGGTACTTGGCCTCGAGCTGCTGGCGGAAGTCGAAGGGCTGGTCGCGTGGCGGGAAGGCGACGTTGCCGGCCGGCGCGGCGCCGCACACGGGCTGGATGCCGCGGCCGTCGATCTGCAGGAACACGCGATCGACGGCTTCTGCGTGATTGCAGGCGTTCACGCGATATCGCAGGTACTCCTGGGTCCAGACGATGTCGCCCTCGACGTCCACGTAGGAACTGGTCGCCTGCCGCTTGAGCTGATCGCGGTACTTGGCCTCGAGCTGCTGGCGGAAGTCGAAGGGCTGGTCGCGTGGCGGGAAGGCGACGTCGCGCGTCCCGCCGATATCGTCGCCGCCGGCAGCCATGGGTGTGAACCCCGGCGAGGCCGGCACCCGGGTCGTCGTGGCCGGGCCGCCCGACGAGCCTGGCGTCGCGGCGCTGGCGGCCGTGGGTGAGGTCGGCGTGGTTCGCTGGGCGCGCTCTCCGCCGCCGCAGGCCGAGGCCGTGAGCGCGATCGCGCACGCGAGCGACACGAGTCCGTCGCGAAGGCGAGGCATATGTCCTCCTTTCACGGCATGCCCACGACACCGCGTGGCGAGCAGCCGCAACGAGGGAGCCCAATCGAAAGGGAGTGGCGCAGTATAGCACCGCGCCGGCTCACGCCCGCCTCCGGCGCGGGCGATCGAGGTGTGCCCTGCACCTCAGGCGCCGGGAGAGGGCTGCGTGCGCAACTGCAGTGCCTGCGCGACGAACGTGTCCTCGGGCAACGCGCCGAGGATCTCCACCTGATCGTCGACCACCGTCATCGGGACGCCGCGCACCCGGTACTTGCGTGCCAGGTCCGGGTATTCGCTCACCTCCACGGCGATGGCGGTCACATGGGGGTTGGCCACGGCCATCCGGTTCGCGAGGCTCACGGCCCGCGGGCAGTGCGGTCAGGTGGGCGTGGTGAAGACCTGCAGTGTCATCGGGCTGGTGACGGCCGCCAGCAGGTGCCGGCTCGCCTCCGAGAGGTCCGCTTCGCCGTGCGAGACGAGCAGGATGGCATCCAGCAGCGCCGTGAACTCGTAGCCGAGCGGCGCGCCGACGAAGCGCACGCCGTCATCGCGGAGCGCGCCGTCGGCGCCGGCGCCGAGCACGATGATGGTGGGGGCGCGATCGACGCCGGCCGCCGCGGCCGCCTCGCGCTCGAGCACCAGGTTGTGCTCCTCGACGGTGATCCGGTCGCTCGCGCCGGCGAGCAGATCCAGGATGCGTCGCGTATCGGCGCACGTGTCGCACTCGAGCGTCTGTGTGTAGTAGCGGAGCACGACCGGAGCGGTCATGCCCGCGAGCAGTTCGCGCACCTGCGCGAGTTCGGCGTCGGAGAGCAGGGACATGGTGAATGGTCGCAGTCTGGCGGAAGACGACGGGCCTCGAAGCGGCCGGCGCCGGCCTCCGCGCTAGAAGTTGAACAGTTTGTCGAACGCCGACTTCGGGTCGTTGTCGCTGCGGATCGAGGACGTCTGCCGCTCGACGCGCACGCTGGGCGAGAACCAGGCACAGTCGTTGGCGGTGTCCTTCGGCGAGATGGCCGCGGGGACCGGCTGCAGGCACTGGAACCGTGCGCCCGGATCGAAGCTGGCGCACTGCACGCAGCTGTGCAGCGCGGCGCGGCACTTCGGGCACGTGGAATCGGCGGCGATCGGCGACGACACGAGCGTGGCGCACGCGCGGCAGCGCACCACCTCGTGGCTGGCCATGAGACGGGGCGTGCGCGGCGCCTCGGGCGGGATGCTGCGCGCGCGCGGCGCGCCGGGCTCGCGCGGCGCGCGCGGCGGAGCGGTGTCGGGACGGTCGCGCGCGGCGCGATCGCGATCGTCGTCCTGGTAGCCACGCTGGCGGTATTTCCGGTCGGACATGTGCGTTTCGCTCCCCGGGGCGATGGGTGGCGCCGCCGGACCCCGGCTCCTGACAGTATCGCGCCGGCCGGCCCCCTGGCACCGGCGGTTGGTCCGGCGACCCGATTTTTTTTGTGGACGCCGCGCGGCCTGCGCTATGATGCGCCGGGCCTCTTGCTGAGTTCGCCGTTGCCGTCGCTGGCGACAGGCGTGTCCTGCCCGTGCGAATCGCACGCCGGCTTGCGCCGGACGTTCGTGTTCGCGCGTGCGGGCTCACCGCTGCCAGCCGAGCGGTTCGCGGTCGCGTTCCGCGACCGTGAATGGCAGGCCACGGCGCTTCCGGCGCGGTCCGGCACGCGGTTCGTGCCGGACCGGCAGTCGTACTGAGGCGTTGCCCGCGCGGTCGTTCGAGGCGCGGGCGGCGGTTCCTGCCCCGTACGGCCAATGCCACTGCTGAACGTGCGACGTGTTCCTCCGGTTGCCCGGGGGAGCGCATCGCCCGGGCGCGCCGCCTCCCGGCGCCCTGGCGGGTGTCGTGGCGGGGGGCCTGTTTCGTGCCTGAAGGTATGAGCCAGATATTTCGTCCACGCGCGAACCAGCTCGCCCGCGCGAGCCTGGTGATCGCCGGCGCCCTCGCCGTGCTGCTGGGTGCGGCAGCGCCCATCGTCATGCGTTCGGACTGGGTCACCGGCGCCCACACCGCCATCACGCAGCCGGTGCAGTTCAGCCACGCGCACCACGTCGGCGGAATCGGCATCGACTGCCGCTACTGCCACACGTCGGTCGAGACCGCGGCGTTCGCCAACATCCCGCCGACCAAGACGTGCATGAACTGTCACTCGCAGATCTGGGTGACCAGCGCGTTTCTCGAGCCCGTGCGGGCCAGCTTCCGGACCGGCGAGTCGCTGCAGTGGACGCGGGTGCACAACCTGCCCGACTTCGTCTACTTCAACCATTCGATCCACATCAGGAAGGGGATCGGGTGCGAGACCTGCCACGGCCGCGTCGACACGATGGCGGGCATCTACCAGGCCCAGACGCTGCAGATGGAGTGGTGCCTCGACTGCCATCGCGCCCCGGAGAAGTACGTCCGGCCGCGCGAGGCCGTGTTCGCGATGGGCTACCAGCCGGCGGCCAGCCAGGCCGAGATCGGCGCCAGGCTGGTGAAGGAGTACGACATCCAGCGCCTCACCTCCTGCTCGACGTGTCATCGGTGAGGCGGGGCGCGCGCACCGGCCGCGGGAACACGAACCAGTCAGCGTAGGCAGCCAAACGATATGCGAGAGATGGACCTGTCGGCCCTGCAGGCACGCATGGCCGAGACCAGTGGCAAGACCTGGTGGCGCGGGCTCGACGAACTGGCCGACACCCCGGAGTTCCGGCAGATGCTGCACCGGGAGTTCCCCGAGGCCGCCTCGGAGTTCGACGATCCCGTCGGCCGCCGCACCTTCCTCAAGCTGATGGGCGCCTCGCTGGCGCTGGGCGGCGCCACGGCGTGCACCAGGATCCCCGAAGAGAAGATCGTCCCGTACGTGCGCGCACCGGAGGAACTGGTGCCCGGCCGGCCGCTGTTCTACGCGACGGCGATGCCGCTGCCCGGCGGCGCGATCCCCGTGCTCGCCGAGAGCCACGAGGGGCGGCCGACGAAGATCGAGCCCAACCCCGAGCACCCGGCGACGCGCGGCGGCACCGACGTGTTCTCGCAGGCGGCCATCCTCTCGCTCTACGACCCCGATCGCGCGCAGGCGGTGAAGTTCCTCGACGAGATCCGCCCGTGGGGCCAGTTCATCACGGCGATCCAGGAGGAGATGGCGGCGCAGCGCGAACGGCAGGGCGCGGGGCTGCGGCTGCTGACGGGCGCGGTGATCTCGCCGACGCTCGCGGGGCAGATCGCGGACCTGCTCACGGCCTATCCGCAGGCGCGGTGGATCCAGTGGGAGGCGGCCGAGAGCGGCGCCGCCCGCGCCGGCGCGCTGCAGGCCTTCGGCGAGGCGCTGACGCCACGCTACCAGCTCGACAAGGCGAAGGTGGTGCTGTCGCTCGACGAGGACTTCCTCACCTCGAGCGCGGGCCGGCTCCGCTACGCGCGCGACTTCGTCGACGCGCGCCGGCTGGCCGACGGCGACACCGCGATGAACCGGCTCTACGTGGTCGAGAGCACGCCGACGCCCACCGGCCTGAAGGCCGACCACCGGCTGGCCGTGCGCGCCTCGGAGATCGAGGGCCTGGCCAGGGCGGTGGCGGCCGGCCTCGGCGTGCCGGACGTATCGGGCGGGGTCGTGCCGCCGCACGTGCCCGCCGCATGGGTGCCGGCGCTCGTCAGGGACCTGCTCGCCAACCGCGGCGCGGCGGTGGTGATGGCCGGCGCGCAGCAACCGGCCGCCGTCCATGTGCTCGCCCACGCGATGAACGACCTGCTGGGCGCCGTGGGTGAGACCGTGGTCTTCACCGCCCCGGTGGAGGCACGGCCGGCCGACGGCCTGGCGGATCTCTCGCAACTGGCCGCCGACATGGAGGCCGGGCGCGTGGATCTGCTGGTGACGATCGGCACGAACCCGGTCTACGACGCCCCGCCCGATCTGGCCTTCGCCCAGCGGATGGCCCGGGTGCGGCTGCGCGTGTTCATGGGCCTGTACGAGGACGAGACGGCGCGGCTCTCGCAGTGGGTGCTGCCCGAGACGCACTTCCTCGAGAGCTGGAGCGATACACGGGCCTTCGACGGCACGCTGTCGGTGGTGCAGCCGCTGATCGCGCCGCTCTACGAGGGGCACTCCGCGCACGAACTCGTGGCCGCGCTCTCGGGCCATGCCGATGCCAAGGCCTTCGATCTGGTGCGCGAACACTGGCAGCGACAGCTGGCCTCGGGCTCCTCCGGCGCGGTGACGCAGGCCGACGGCCAGCCCGTGGCGAGCTTCGATCAGCTGTGGCAGCGGGCGATCCACGACGGGTTCCTGGCGGGATCCGCCCTGCCCGCCAGGGCGGTGGCGCTGCGGGCCGGCGCCATCGCGGCGCCCGCGCCCGCGCCGGCGGCCGACGCGCTGGAGATCACGTTCAGGCCGTGCCCGAACGTGATCGACGGCCGGTTCGCCAACAACGGGTGGCTGCAGGAGCTGCCGCGGCCGATCACCAAGATCGCGTGGGACAACGTGCTGGCGGTGAGTCCCGCCACGGCGAAGCGGCTCGGCCTGCTCGATCAGGATCTCGCCACGGTGCGCCTCGCCGGCCAATCGGTGAAGCTGCCGGTGTGGCGCGTGCCGGGGCAGCCCGACAACTCGCTGATGGTGCACATCGGCTACGGGCGGACGCACGCGGGCCGGGTGGGGACCGGCGTGGGCGTCGACGTGACCCCGTTGCGATCCGGCGCCGCGCGCTGGACGGCGACCGGCGTGGAGGTCTCCGCCAGCGGAGAGCGCTACCAGCTCGCGTGCACGCAGGGGCACTTCGCCATCGAGAACCGGCACCACGTGCGCGCCGGCACCCTGGCGCACTTCCGGGACGAGCCCGACTTCGCGCGGCACGCCGTCCATGCGGTCGACCCCGGGATGACCCTCTACGGCAACAGCCAGTGGAAGTACGAGGGGCACGCGTGGGGGATGTCGATCGATCTGAACGCCTGCACCGGGTGCAATGCGTGCGTGATCGCCTGCCAGGCCGAGAACAACATCCCGGTGGTCGGCAAGGACCAGGTCGCGCGGCAGCGCGAGATGCACTGGATCCGCATCGATCGCTACTACACCGGCGACGAGAACGATCCGCGGGAGAGCTACTTCCAGCCGATGGCGTGCCATCACTGCGAGAACGCGCCGTGCGAGGTGGTGTGCCCGGTGGCCGCCACCGTCCACAGCAGTGAAGGCCTCAACGACATGGTCTACAACCGGTGCGTGGGGACGCGCTACTGCTCGCACAACTGCCCGTACAAGGTGCGCCGGTTCAACTTCTTCCTCTACAACGACTGGGAGACGCCGAGCCTGAAGATGGCGCGCAACCCGGACGTCACGGTGCGCAGCCGCGGCGTGATGGAGAAGTGCACCTACTGCGTGCAGCGCATCAACTGGGCGCGCATCGACGCCAAGCGGGAGGACCGCCGGGTGCGCGACGGCGAGGTGGTCACCGCCTGCGAGGCGGCCTGCCCGTCGCGCGCCATCGTGTTCGGCGACATCAACGATCCCGCGTCGCGGGTGGCGAAGATCAAGCAGGACCCGCGCGCCTACGGCGCGCTCGCCGAACTGAACACCCGGCCGCGCACCACGTACCTCGCGGCGGTGCGCAACCCGAACCCCGGAATCGAGCCGCCCGCGCACGCGGGGCAGCCCGAGGCCGGCCCGTTGACGGCGGCGCCGCCGATGGACGGCGGGGAACTGACCTACCCGCGATGACGCCGGCGGGATCGCACGCCGGGAACCACGAGCCTGGACCACGACCCACTGAAGAGCGACGCAGCCGACATGGCCACTGAAATCAACCGACAGCGACTGCCGGGCGCGCCCGACGAGGTGCCCATCCTCGCCCCGGGCCACACCCTGAAGAGCGTCACCGAGAAGATCAGCGACATCGTCCTGCGGCTGAAGACGCCCCTCAGCTGGTTCTTCGGCTTCACCGTGGCGTTCCTGCTGCTGCAGGGGCTGCTGCTCGCGATCCTGATGCTGCTGTTTCGCGGCATCGGCGTCTGGGGCGTGAACATCCCGGTGGGCTGGGGCTTCGACATCATCAACTTCGTCTGGTGGATCGGCATCGGACACGCCGGCACGCTCATCTCGGCGATCCTGTTCCTCTTCCGCCAGCAGTGGCGCATGTCGATCAACCGCGCCGCCGAGGCGATGACGCTCTTCGCCGTGGCGTGCGCGCTGCTCTACCCGCTGTTCCACACCGGACGGCCGTGGCTGGCGATCTACTGGCTGCTGCCGTACCCGAACGCGATGGGCGTGTGGCCGCAGTTCCGCAGCCCGCTCATCTGGGACGTGTTCGCGGTCTCCACCTACGCGACCGTCTCGGCGCTGTTCTGGTTCACGGGGCTGATCCCCGACCTCGCCACGCTGCGCGATCGCGCGAAGACGCGGGCGGGTCAGCTGATCTACGGCGTGCTGTCGTTCGGCTGGCGCGGATCGGCGGCGCACTGGCGCCGGTACGAGACCGCCTACATGCTGCTCGCCGGCCTCTCCACGCCGCTGGTGCTCTCGGTGCACACGGTGGTGAGCTTCGACTTCGCCGTGTCGCTGCTGCCCGGATGGCACGCCACGCTGTTCCCCCCCTACTTCGTGGCCGGCGCCATCTTCTCCGGCTTCGCGATGGTGCTCACGCTGCTGATCCCGCTGCGCGCGATCTACGGCCTGAAGGACCTGGTCACCGTGCGGCACCTCGACGTGATGGCGAAGGTGATGCTCGCCACGGGCTGGATCGTGTTCTACGGGTACATGATGGAGGCCTTCGTCGCCTGGTACAGCGGCAGCCAGTACGAGCAGTTCGTCATCTGGAACCGGATGACCGGCCCGTACTGGTGGGCGCTGTGGGCGCTGGTGCTCTGCAACGGCCTCGTCCCGCAACTGCTGTGGCTGAAGAAGGTGCGCACCACGCCGGCGATGCTCTTCGCCATCTCGATCGTGGTGAACCTCGGCATGTGGCTGGAGCGCTACGTGATCATCGTCACGTCGCTGCACCGCGACTTCCTGCCGTCCTCCTGGGGCATGTACTCGGGGACCGTGTGGGACTGGACGTTCTACCTCGGCACGATTGGCCTGTTCCTGACGCTGTTCTACCTGTTCATCCGCGTGCTCCCGATGATCTCGATCTTCGAGATGCGCACGCTGGTGCCCGGGGCGGAACCGGAGAGCTAGGGGCGGCCGGCCGGCCGCCCGCGAGGGTTGGATGATGGCGCACGACCAACTGGAGACAACACCGGCCTGGGGCCTGCTGGCGGAGTTCCCGTCGGCCCCGGCGCTGCTGCGCGCGGCCGGGCGAACCTACGACGAGGGCTACCGGCGCATCGATGCCTTCACGCCGTTCCCGGTGCACGGGCTCGCGGAGGCGATGGGCCACCGCGACAAGACCGTGCAGCGCATCGTGCTGCTGGGGGGCATCGTCGGCGCGCTGGCCGGGCTCACGCTCTGTTACTGGACCAACACCACCGAAGGCATGGGCGGCATCCTGTCGGGCTATGCCTACAACGTGGGCGGGCGCCCGCTCAACAGCTGGCCGGCCTTCGTCGTGCCGACCTTCGAGACCACGATCCTGGTCTCGGCGATCGCGGCCGTGGTCGGCATGCTGGCCCTCAACGGCCTGCCGCTGCCCTACCACCCGGTGTTCAACGTGGCGCGGTTCCGCGACCACGCCTCGCAGGACGGTTTCTTCCTGTGTGTCGAGGCCGACGACGACCGCTTCGACGCGGAGCGCACCCGGCAGTTCCTCGCCGGGCTGGGCGCCACCGAGGTGAACGATGTCGCGCGATAACCGCGTCGGCCCGCGTCGCGCGCGCGGCGCCCGACGGCTCGCGGCCGTCGCGATCGCGGCGGCGCTGCTGGCCGGCTGCCGTCAGGACATGCACCAGGCGCCGCGCTACGATCCGCTCGAGCAGAGCGACTTCTTCGCCGACGGGCGTACGGCGCGCCCGTTCGTGGAGCACACCATCGCCCGCGGGTTCCTGCGCGAGGACGCCCGCTTCTACACGGGCAAGGAGCCCGACGGCCGGCTGCTCGAGACGGTGCCGCTCCCCGTGGACCGGACCCTGCTCGAGCGCGGGCAGGACCGCTTCGACGTCTACTGCTCGCCGTGTCACGGCCGCACGGGCGACGGCAACGGCATGGTGGTGCAGCGGGGATTCAAGCAGCCGACCTCGTACCACACCGATCGCCTGCGGGCGCAGCCGGTGGGCTACTTCTACGACGTGATCACCAGCGGCTTCGGGGCGATGCAGGACTACTCGGCGCAGGTGGCGCCGCGGGATCGCTGGGCGATTGCCGCCTACGTGCGCGCGCTGCAGTTCAGCCGCCATGCCGATGCGGCCGACGTGCCCCCGGGCGCGCGCGGCGAGCTCGAGGCCGCCACGCCGGCGCCGAGCCACGGAGGAGCGAGCACCCATGAGTGAGCCGTTGACCGCCGAGACCCTGCCGATGCCGGCGGCCGTCGATCGCCTGCGCCGGCGCGCGCTGGTCGCGGGCGTGGCCGGCCTGATCGCCATGGGCGCCGGCGCCGCATTCGACACCGAGAACTTCTTCCAGGGCTACCTGGTCGGGTTCATGTTCTGGTCGGGCGTCAGCCTCGGCTGCCTCGCGCTGACGATGATCCACCACCTGTCGGGCGGGCAGTGGGGGCTGGTGACGCGGCGGATCTGGGAAGCCGCGGCGCGCACCACGCCGCTGATGCTGCTGTTCTTCGTGCCGCTCGTCTTCGGGCTGCCCTACCTCTACCAGTGGGCGCAGCCCGACCTGGTCGCCGCCGATCCCATCCTCCAGCACAAGGCGCCGTTTCTCAACACGCGGTTCTGGATCCTCCGCACGGTGGCGATGTTCGCTATCTGGAGCGGCATGGCCTGGCTGCTGACGACGTGGTCGCGGCAGCAGGACGCCGTGCCCTCGGGGCGCCTCGACCGCCGGTTCCAGACGCTGTCGGGCCCCGGGCTGGTCGTCTACGGGCTGACCGTGTCGCTGGCGTCGATCGACTGGATGATGTCGGTCGACCCGCACTGGTTCTCGACGATTTACGGCTTCATCATGATGACCGGCCAGGGGCTGGCCGCGCTGGCCTTCACCGTGATCATGCTGTCGGTGCTCGGCGGCGAGGCGCCGCTGCGCGACGTGGTGAAGTCGCGGCACGTCCACGACCTCGGCAAGCTCATGTTCGCGTTCGTCATGCTGTACGCCTACCTCACCTTCTCGCAGTACCTGATCGTCTGGTCGGCGAACCTCCCGGAGGAGATCCCGTGGTACCTCAAGCGGTTCACGGGAGGCTGGCAGGTGCTGCTCTTCGCGTTGATCGTCGCGCACTTCGCGCTGCCGTTCCTGATCATGCTGTCGGCCGAGGTGAAGCAGCGCCTGACCCGGCTCACGTGGATCGCGGGGCTGCTGTTCGTGGTGCGGTTCTTCGACACCGTGTTCCAGGTGCAGCCGCAGTACCACGACATGTTCACGATTCACTGGACCGACGTGGCCGTGCTCGTCGGCATGGGCGGCATCTGGCTCGCCGCCTTCGCGCACTTCCTGAAGGGACGCCCGGTGCTGCCGGTGCACGACCCGTTCTTCCACCAGGTGCTGGCAACCGACCATGGCGCACACTGATCCGCACGCGCACGCGATGTCTCCGGCCGCCGGGCACGAGGGGAGCGAGGGCGACTTCCCGGGCGCCCGCCGCATCCTGGCCGTGACGGCCCTGTTCCTGGCGGCGGTGTTCGCCTTCGTCTACTTCGTCTTCGTGTCGTGGCGGGCCCGCGCCGTGGCCACCGATCCGCCGCCTTCGCCCGTGGCCGCCCGCGAGGGCGACCGCCTGCCGCCGCTGCCGCGGCTGCAGACCACGCCGAACTCCGATCTCGAGGCGTTCCGGGCCAGCGAGGACCAGGTGCTCACCAGTTACGCCTGGGTGGACCAGGAGAAGGGCATCGTCCGGCTGCCGATTGCGCGGGCGATCGAGTTGCTGGCCGAGCGGGGACTGCCACCGGCCGGCCCGGCGCCGGCCGCGTCCGACGCGCCGGCCCCGCCCGCGCCGGCCAGGCCATGAGGCCGCGTCGGATCCGCCAGCCCGACGGGGAGGCGAGGTGGACGGCGGGCGTGCCGTGGGATCGTGAAACGAGCAGGTGGAGATCGTGACGAAGTGGACGTGGCGTGATCGGCTGGCTGGCAGCGGCGTGCGGGCCGGCGTGGCGGCGTGCGCGCTGCTGATGGCCGCGGCGGGCGCCGCGGCGCAGACCGGACCCGGCGGTGTGGCCCCGCGGCCCATCGACCCGGTGACCAAGCGTCCGGTGCTGCTGCAGGACGTGAAGTTCGAGCAGCGGCTCGACGCGCAGGTGCCCGCCGACCTCGCGTTCAAGGACGAGCTGGGCAACACGGTGCGCCTGGGCGACTACTTCGGCCAGCGGCCGATCGTGCTGGCGCTGGTGTACTTCGAGTGCCCCATGCTGTGTTCGCAGGTGCTCACCGACCTGATGAGCGCTCTGGGGGTGCTGTCCTTCGATCCCGGCAAGGAGTTCGACGTGGTGGCCGTGAGCTTCAACGCGAAGGAGTCGCCCGGGCTCGCCGCCGCCAAGAAGGCCACCTACATGGAGCGCTTCGGCCGCCCGGGCACCGAGCGGGGCTTCCACTTCCTGACCGGCGACGAGGCGTCGATCGCGCGGCTCACCGACGCCGTGGGGTTCAAGTTCGCCTGGGACGAGGAGATCAAGCAGTACGCGCACGCGACCGGCCTCGTGGTGCTCACGCCCGAGGGGCGCGTCTCGAAATACGTGTACGGCCTCGAGTACTCGCCGCGCGACCTGCGCCTGGCGCTGGTCGAGGCCTCCGAGCGCCGGATCGGCTCGCCGGTCGACGCGCTCCTGCTCTATTGCTATCACTACGATCCGACCACGGGGAAGTACGGGCTGGCGGCGATGCGGACCGTGCAGGTGGCTGGGCTCCTCGTCGTCATGGCCATGGTGACGTTCTGGATCGTGATGTGGCGCGCGTCGAGGCGGCCGGCGACGCCGCAGCGCGCCTAGGCGCCCACCGGCGCGCCACGGGACCCGGCAGGCAGATCACAGTAGCTTATGGGTAACATTCCGCTCTTTCCGCAGCAGGCCTCGAACCACGCGACGGCGGTCGACGGGCTCTATTTCTTCATCATCAGCGTGACGGCGTTCTTCGCGCTGCTGGTGGTGGTGCTGGTCACCATCTTCGCGGTCCGCTACCGCCGGCGCCACGCCGCCGAGGTGGGCACGCCCGTGCACGGGGCGCTGCTGCTGGAGATCACGTGGTCGGTGATCCCGCTGATCATCGCGATGGTGATGTTCTACTGGGGCGCCACGGTCTTCTTCGCGATGTCCCGGCCGCCGCAGAATGCGATGGAGATCTACACGGTGGGCAAGCGCTGGATGTGGAAGTTCCAGCACGTCACCGGGCAGCGCGAGATCAACGAGCTGCACGTGCCGGTGGGCACGCCCGTCAAGCTGCTCATCGGCTCGGAGGACGTCATCCACTCGGTGTTCGTGCCCGCGTTCCGCGTGAAGATGGACGCGGTGCCCGGCCGCACCACCTCGCTCTGGTTCACCGCGACCAAGCCCGGGCAGTACCACCTGTTCTGCGCCGAGTACTGCGGGCAGCGCCACTCGGGGATGATCGGGTCGGTCTACGTGATGGAGCCGGCCGAGTTCCAGACGTGGCTGGCCGGCGGCGCGCCGCCGGCCAACATGGCCGAGGCCGGCGAGAAGCTGTTCACCGACCTGGCCTGCGTCACCTGCCACCACGAGGACAACACGGGGCGCGGGCCGTCGCTGCGGGGGGTGTTCGGCTCGACGGCCCGGATGACGGGCGGTGGATCGGTGACGGTCGACGAAGCCTACCTTCGCGAATCGATCGTCAACCCGCAGGCGAAGATCGTCGCGGGCTACCAGCCGCTGATGCCGACCTTCCAGGGGCTGGTGAGCGAGGAACAGATGAACATGCTCGTGGCCTACATCAAGTCGCTGGCGAGCCGCCCGGCGGAGACCGACGCCGCCGCGCCGGCCGCGGCGCCGCCGCAGTAGGCCGTTGGCGATGACAGCAGGGCACCAGGCAGGACAAGACATGCAGACCGCAGCCGCCCCGGAACCTTCCAACTACCTGAACGTCGCGCACACGGTGAAGTCGTGGCTGCTGACGCGCGATCACAAGCGGATCGCCATCCTCTACCTGCTCGGCATCACGTTCTTCTTCGCCGTGGGCGGGCTCTTCGCGCTCGGCATCCGCCTGGAGCTGCTGACGCCGGCCGGCGACCTGTTCGAGTCCGAGACCTACAACAAGCTCTTCACGATGCACGGCGTCGCGATGGTGTTCTTCTTCCTGCTGCCGTCGATCCCGGCGACGCTCGGCAACTTCCTGGTGCCGATGATGATCGGGGCGAAGGACCTCGCGTTCCCGCGCATCAACCTGCTGAGCTGGTACGTCTACATGATCGGCGGGCTCTTCACGCTGGCGGCGGCGCTGCTGGGCGGCGTCGACACGGGCTGGACCTTCTACACGCCCTATTCGACCGCCGCCAGCAACACGCACGTCGTGCTGACGGGCGTCGGCGTCTTCATCAGCGGGTTCTCGTCGATCCTCACGGGCCTGAACTTCATCGTCACGATCCACACGATGCGGGCGCCGGGCATGACCTGGGACCGCCTGCCGCTGTTCATCTGGTCGCACTACGCGGCGTCGATCATCATGATCCTGGGAACGCCGGTGGTGGCCATCGCCGTCCTGCTGGTGGCGCTCGAACGGCTGTTCCACATCGGGATCTTCGACCCGAACCTGGGCGGCGATCCGGTGCTCTACCAGCACCTGTTCTGGTACTACTCGCACCCGGCCGTCTACGTCATGGTGCTGCCCGGCATGGGCGTGATCAGCGAACTGGTCGCCGCCTTCGCGCGCAAGGCGGTCTTCGGCTACAAGTTCGTCGCCTACTCGAGCCTCGGCATCGCCGTGATCGGCTTCTTCGTGTGGGGCCACCACATGTACGTGAGCAGCCAGTCGATCTACGCCGGCCTGCTGTTCTCGATCCTCACCTACACGGTGGCCATCCCGTCGGCGATCAAGGTGTTCAACTGGACGGCGACGCTCTACAAGGGCTCGATCTCCTTCGAGTCGCCGATGATCTACGTGTTCGGCTTCATCGGCCTGTTCCTCGTCGGCGGGCTCACCGGGCTCTACCTCGGCGCGATGGGGCTCGACGTGCACGTGCACGACACCTACTTCATCGTGGCGCACTTCCACTACGTGATGGTGGGCGCCACGATCATGGCCTACATGGGCGGCCTGCACTACTGGTGGCCGAAGATCACCGGGCGGATGTACTCGGAGGGCTGGGCGAAGTTCGCCGCGCTGACCATCTTCGTCGGCTTCAACCTGACGTTCTTCCCGCAGTTCATCCTCGGCTACCTCGGGATGCCGCGGCGCTACCACATGTACCCGCCGGAGTTCCAGGTGCTGAACGTGCTCTCGACCGCCGGCGCGACGGTGCTCGGCGTCGGCTACGCGGTCCCGCTGATCTACTTCACGTGGTCGTTCTTCCGGGGCGCCAGGGCCCCGGCCAACCCGTGGGGCGCCACCGGGCTGGAATGGCAGACGCCGTCGCCGCCCCCCCTCGAGAACTTCACGACGCCGCCCGTCGTGACGCAGCCGGCCTACGCGTACGCCGAGGAGAACGCCGTTGCATAGCCCGGACGCCATCTCCCACGCCAGGCTCCAGCACCATTTCGACACGCTGGAGCAGCAGCAGCAGGCCTCCACGCTGGGCATGTGGCTGTTTCTCGCCACCGAACTGCTGTTCTTCGGCGGGATGTTCCTCGCCTACACGCTCTACCGCGCGTGGTACCCGGACGCGTGGGTGGCCGCCAGCCACCACCTCGACGTCTTCTGGGGCGCGTTCAACACCGTGGCGCTGATCCTCAGCTCGTTCACCATGGCCATGGCCGTGCACGCGGCCCAGACCGGCAGCCGCCAGGGCCAGATCGTCTTCCTCGTGCTCACGATGGCGCTCGGCACGGTCTTCCTGGGCGTCAAGGCCATGGAGTACGCCGACAAGTTCGACCATCATCTGGTGCCCGGACCGGGCTTCCTGTTCGACGATCCGCGGTACGCCCGCGCGGCACAGATCTTCTTCTCGGTCTACTTCGCGATGACCGGCGTGCACGCCCTGCACATGGTGATCGGCCTCGGCCTGCTGCTGTGGCTGCTGGCCGGGGCCAGGCGGGGGACGTTCACGGCCGAGTACAACACCCCCGTGGAGATGGTCGGGCTCTACTGGCACTTCGTCGACATCATCTGGATCTTCCTGTTTCCGCTGCTCTACCTCGTGGGGCATCACTGAGGATGGTTGGCGGCCGGCGGCGCGATGCCGCGGGCCGACGGAACCCGTTGCCATGGTCGAACACACGCAGCACGTCGCCCCGGTGCGCCTCTACGTCGTCGTCTTCCTCGCCCTGCTCGTGCTCACGTTCCTCACGGTGGGCGTCACCTACGTCGACATGGGCGAGTACAACCTGTTTGTCGCGCTCGGGATCGCCATCTTCAAGGCCAGCCTGGTGATCCTCTACTTCATGCACGCGCGCTGGAGCCCCAGGCTCGTCCAGATCGTGATGCTCACCAGCCTGCTGTTCATCGGCATCCTCGCCTCGTTCAGCTTCGCCGACTACCTCACGCGCGGCCTGCTCGGCGTGCCCGGACGGTAGCCTCGCCCGCCAGGCGTCGCCGGGCGGCGATCCCGCACCGATCCGCCATCTCGTCGGGCGCCGATCCACGCCAGGCCGGGGCGTCCGGGCCCGGTGCGCCGCGCCGGCGGACATCGACGGGCCGCCGGTGACGGCCTTGTGACGAACCGCCGCCAGCCACGCGGGGGATCCGCCATAATGGGCCGTCGGCACGGTGTCCGAGGAGTCCTCCGCCATGTGCAATCCGTCCCGTCGCCTCCCGATCGCCCTCGCCGTGGCGGCTGCCGCGGTGTTCACCAGCCACGTCGCGTCGCGCGCCGATGACGCGGCCTCGGCCTGGCGCTACCCCGCGACGCGCACGGTCGATCACGTCGACACGTACCACGGAACGCGGGTCCCCGATCCGTATCGATGGCTCGAGGACGACAATTCGCCCGAGACCAGGGCCTGGGTCGAGGCGCAGAACGAGGTCACCTTCGGCCACCTGAACCAGATCCCGTTCCGCGCCGCGCTCACCGCCCGGATGCGGGAGCTCCTCGATTACCCGCGCTACACGGCGCCGTCACGGCGCGGCGGCAGGTTCTTCTACTCGCTCAACCAGGGCCGCCAGAACCACGCCGTCATCTACGTGCAGACGGGGCTCGACGGCGCGCCCGAGGTCCTGCTCGACCCGAATACGTTCTCGGCCGACGGCAAGACGCGGCTGGGTGCGTTCGCGCCGTCGCGGTCGGGCGCCTACGCGGTCTACGGGATCTCGGTGGGCGGCTCCGACTGGCAGGAATACCGCGTCATCGACGTCGCCACGAGGAAGCCGCTCGAGGATCGGCTCGAGTGGATCAAGGTGTCGGGCGTGGCGTGGCAGGGCGACGGGTTCTTCTACAGCCGCTACCCCGCTCCCGCGAAGGGCCAGGAACTCTCGTCTCGCAACGAGAACCACCAGGTCTGGTACCACCGGCTCGGGACGCCGCAGTCCGCCGACACGCTCGTCTACGAGGACGCCGCCAACCCGCAGCGCTTCCACATGGTCAGCACCACCGACGACGAGCGGTTCGCCATCCTCAGCGTGTCCGAGCGCGGCAAGGGGAAGAAGGGCAACGCGCTCTTCGTCCGCGATCTCGCCGCCGGCGACCGGACGTTCCGTCCGCTCGTCCCCGGGATTGGCGACGATGAGTTCGACGTGATCGACAACGTGGGCGGGCAACTGCTGGTGCGCACCAACAGGGGCGCTCCCAACGGCCGTGTCGTGCGCATCGACCCGGCCGATGCCGGCGAGGCCGCCTGGAAGACGGTGCTCGCCGAGCGATCCGAGCCGCTGCAGGGCGTCGGCACGGCCGGCGGGCGGCTCTTCGCCACCTATCTCAAGGACGTGACGACGCGTGCCTACGTGTTCGCGCTCGACGGCAGCGGCCAGCGCGAGATCGCGCTGCCGGGGCTTGGTTCGGCCGGCGGCTTCGGCGGGCGGGCCGACGACACGTTCGTCTTCTACACCTATTCGTCGTTCGACGTGCCGCAGACCATCTACCGGTACGACATCGCCACGGGCGCGAGCCGCGTGTTCCGCGCGCCGGAGGTGCCCGGGTACCGTGCCGGCGACTACGAGACGAAGCAGGTCTTCTACACGAGCCGCGACGGCACCCGCGTGCCGATGTTCATCGTCCACCGGAAGGGGATCGCGCTCGACGGCGCCAACCCGACGCTGCTCTACGGCTACGGCGGCTTCAACATCACCCAGTCGCCGGGCTTCAGCGCGCTCCGGCTGGCGCTGCTCGAACAGGGCGTGGTCTACGCGGTGGCGAACCTGCGCGGCGGCGGCGAGTACGGCGAGACCTGGCACGAGGCTGGCACGAAGCTGAAGAAGCAGAACGTCTTCGACGACTTCATCGCGGCGGCCGAGTGGCTGATCGCCAGCAAGTACACGTCGCCGGCGAAGCTGGCGATCCAGGGCGGCAGCAACGGCGGCCTGCTGGTGGGCGCCGTGATGAACCAGCGGCCCGATCTCTTCCGCGTGGCCATCCCGCAGGTGGGCGTGATGGACATGCTGCGGTTCCACAAGTTCACGATCGGCTGGAACTGGATCGCCGACTACGGGTCCAGCGACGATCCCGCCGAGTTCAAGGCGCTGCTGGCCTACTCGCCGCTGCACAACGTGAAGGCCGGCGTCACCTATCCGGCCACGCTGGTCACCACCGCCGACCACGACGATCGCGTCGTGCCGGCGCACTCGTTCAAGTACGCGGCGACGCTCCAGGCCAGGGCGGCCTCGACGAACCCGGCCCTGATCCGCATCGAGACGAAGTCGGGGCACGGCGCGGCCGATCAGGAGGCGCAGATCCTCACCAACGCCGACGTCTACGCCTTCGTGATGTACCACCTCGGCGTGACGCCGACGTTCGCGCCGGCGCCTACACGTCCCTGAGCGCGCGCGTGATGGGCAGCCGCGCCGCCCGGATCGCCGGCAGCAGGCCGCCGATCAGGCCCATCGCCAGCGCGAAGACGAGACCGGCGAGAAGCGACCGCGGGGTCACCGTGAAGGCGAACGCCAGTTCGCTGTACGTGACGCTGCCGGTGGCGGCCGCGGGCAGCCAGTTGGCCATCATCCCCAGCCCGCAGCCAATCGCGCCGGCGGCCAGCGCGATCAGCATCGACTCCACCAGGAAGGCGAGCAGGATGGCGCGGCGCCGGAACCCGAGCGCGCGCAGCGTGGCGATCTCGCGCGTACGCTGGGCGACGACGGCGTACATCGTGTTCATGGCGCCGAAGACCGCGCCGATGCCCATCACCACCGCGACGAAGCGCGCCAGCCACAGCATCGCCGTGCCGACGGGCCCGGCCTGGTCGTCGTAGTACTGGCGCTCGGGCTTCAGCAGCAGCCGCAGTCGCGGGTGCCGCGTCACCTCGTCGGCCCAGGCGGGGATCTCGGCTGGATCCCTCATGCGGACGACGAGCGACTGGTACCCTCCGACGCGGTTGAACGCGCCCGCCATCACGTTGACGTCGCCCCAGATCTCGCTCTCGAAGCTGCTGCCCTCGGCGGTGAAGATGCCCACCACCTGCCAGTCGCGCTGCCGGATGCGGATCACCGACCCGACCGACGTGTTCCCGAAGCGCTCGGTGAGCCGGCGCCCGACGATGACCTCGTTCAGGCCGGGCGTGAACGTGTGCCCTTCGGCGATGCGCACGCCGTGGCGCACCTCGAAGGCCCGCGCCGAGACGCCGCGCATCTGCACGCTGCCGTCGGTGGCGGCGCCGCGGCGCGGCAGGGTGACGGCCACGACCAGTTCGGCCGAGGCGAGCGGACGGCCCTCTGCGTCGCGGGCCACCCGTTGGTCCACCGCCAGGAACTCCACATCGGCGCGCGCGATGCCGGAGGTGAGCTCCGACTGCGACCCGCGCTGCACGAAGATGCCGTTGCCAGGGATGCCGGTGGAGGCCAGCGCCGTGCGGAAGCCGTCGTAGAGCGCCAGCAGCGTGATGAACACCGCCACCACCAGCGCGATGCCGGCCACCGCCAGCAGCGTCACCTTCCAGCGCTGCCCGACGTTGCGTACGTTGTAGGAGAGCGGCAGCGCCATCTCACACCGCCCGCAGGCTCTCGGTCACCCCGGCGCGGCAGACGGCCAGCGCCGGCGCGAGCCCCGAGACGATGCCGACGAGCAGGGCGACGCCGAGCGCCTGGAGCGCGATGGCGGGCGTCAGCCCGGCCGACGGGAAGCCGGCGAACAGCGCGCCGACGAACGGCGCGTTCATGAGCGTGCGCACCGTCGCCCAGCCCAGCACGATGCCGAGCGCACCGCCCGTCAACGCCAGCGTGAGCGCCTCGCCGACGATCAGCAGCAGGACGAGCCGGCCCGGGAAGCCGAGCGTCTTCAGGACCGCGATCTCGGTCCGCCGTTCGCGCACGGCCATGCTCATGGTGTTGGCCGACACGAGGAGGATCGTGAAGGTGACGGCGAGGCCGATGCCGTTGAGCAGCAGCGACAGGTTGCCGATCATCGCGATGAAGCCGGCCACCAGCGCGCTCTCGGTCTCGGTCTTCGTCTGCGCGTCGGCGTTCTCGAAGAGGGCGTCGATGGCCTTCGAGATCTCCCCGGCGCGCGCCGGATCGTCGATCTCCACGACGTAGGTGCCGGCCTGCGTGTAGGCGTTGCGCGCGGCCTCGTAGAGGTACCGGTAGTGGAACAGCGCCTGGTTCATGTCGGTGCCGGGGTGGCGCGTCAGGTCGACGTCGTAGATGGCCCGGACGACGAACTCGAAAGGCCTCGCGACCCGGTAGGGCGGGATCACGCTCTCCATCTGGAAGGTGTCGCCGATCCGCCAGCCGAACTTGGCGGCCAGCCCCTTTCCGATGAGGATGCCGCGCCGGTCGGCGAGCAGGGCCTGCTTCTGATCGTCGGGAACCTCCAGTTCGGGATAGATCGCGAGGTATTCGGGCAGTTCCACCGCGAAGTTGGCGAAGAAGTTCTCGGGCTTCTGGTAGACGCCGCCGAAGTAGGTGGCGTTGGCCACCCGGCGCACGCCGGGCACGGCGGCGATGCGCGGCTCGTAGGAGAGCGGCAGCGTGAACACCAGGCTCACCGCGTGGCGCGTCCACAGTCGTGACGCGCTGGCGCTCTGCAGGCTGCTGTCGATGGCGGCCAGCACCGCCTGCAGCGTGCAGAAGAGGAAGAGGCACACGGCCAGGCCCAGCACGGTGCTCCCCGTACGGATCCAGTTCCTCCGGAGGTGCTTGAGGACGTAGGGCAGGTAGCGCATCCGCGGGCTCCAGGGGCCGAAGGCGGCTGCGTCAGCTCTCGGTCAGCAGCCCCTTGTCGAGGTGCTGCCGTCTGCGCGCCCGCTGCGCCGCGCGCGGGTCGTGCGTCACCATGACGATCGTCTTGCCGAACTCACGGTGCAGCGCCTCGATCAACTGGAGGATCTCCTCGGCGCTCCGCGCATCGAGATCGCCGGTCGGCTCGTCGGCCACGAGCACCGCCGGGTCGGTGACGACGGCGCGCGCGATGGCGACGCGCTGCTCCTGACCGCCCGAGAGCTGGCGCGGGTAGTGCTTTGCGCGGTCGGCCAGCCCAACCACTTCCAGCGCCAGCATCGCCCGCGCCCGCCGCTCCCGGCGCGAGAGGCGCCTGAGCAGCAGCGGCAGCTCGACGTTCTCCAGCGCGTTGAGCACGGGGATCAGGTTGTAGAACTGGAAGATGAACCCGACGTGCCGGCTTCGCCACGTCGCCAGCGCCCCCTCCGACAGAGCGCCCAGATCGGTACCCGCCACGACGACCTGGCCGGATGTGGGCCGATCGATGCCCGCGATCAGGTTGAGCAGCGTGGTCTTGCCCGACCCCGACGGCCCCATCAGCGCCAGGAACTCACCCTCGGGCACGCTGAGGTTGACCCCGTCCAGCACGACGATCTGCTGGCTGTCGCGGGTGTAGATCTTCCGGACGTCCCGGATCTCGACGGCGGCCATGGCCCGTTACCGCTTCACCCGCACCGCGGCGCCGTCGGCCAGCGACTCAGGAGGCTGGCGCACCAGCGTCTCCGAGCCCGAGAGGCCGTCGACCACCACGATCTGTTCCTGGCGCACGGGGCCCAGCACGACGCGGCGCACGCGCACGCGGTTCTCGGGCGTCACCTCGAACACCTGCGTGACGCCGTCGCGCCTGACCACCGCGGTCTCGGGCACCAGCACGACGGGCGGTGCCCCGGCCGGCGCCGCCGCGGCCGCGCGCTCGAGGAACGTGGCCCGCGCGCTCATCTCCGGCTTCAGGTCGGGATCCTTGTCGAGAATCGTCACCTTCACCGTCACCGTGGCCCTGGTTCGATCGGCGGTCGGGATGACCTGCCGCAGCACGGCGCGATACCGCCTGTCGGGGAACGCCTCGACGGTGACCTCCGCCGGCTGGTCGGCCTTCAGCCTGGCGACGTTGGCTTCGGCGACATCCACCTCCACCTCGAGGGTGTCGAGATCGGCGAGGGCGATGATGGCGCCCGAGGCGGTCGAGATGTTGACGCCGGGCGGGATGGGCGCCACGCTTTCGCCGACCTCGGCCATCTTGCGCACGACCGTGCCGGCAAACGGCGCGCGGATCATGGTGTTGGCGAGCAGCGCCTCGTTCAGCGCGACGTCGGCCTCGGCCTGCGCGAGCTCCGAGCGCGACTGCGCGTGATCGGCCTGCGCCTGCGCCAAGGCGGCCTCGGCAGCCGCCACGCGGCTGCGCGAGGCGTCGCGCTCGTCGGCCGACGCCACCTTGTCGGCGTGCAACTGCTCGATCAGCGTGGCCTGGCGGCGGGCCTCGGCCAGCGTCACCTCGGCCGATCGGATGCGCGCCGCGTAGGCCGCGATCTGGAGACGCACGCTCTCGACGCGCGCGCGGGCCCGCACGACGCCGGCCCGGAAGTCGTCGCTCTCCAGCCGCGCGATGATCTCGCCTTCCCGCGCGCGGCTGCCTTCCTCGACACGGAGTTCGGCCAGCCGCCCCTGAATCTTCGCCGACACGACGGCCTTGCGCCGCGCGACGACGTAGCCGGAGGCGGTGAGCAGCGGCGTGCTGGCGTCGGCCTTCGAGGCGTCGCGCACCGTGGACCGGACCACCTCGACCTCGGTGACCGCGTTCGAGCGGAGCCACCAGACGCCAGCCGCTGCCAGCGCCACCACGACGGCGGCCAGCGCGATCCACCGCCCGCGGCCGCGGGGTGCTGGCTGGTCCCTCAGGCGCAGGGCCTCGAGGTGCTGTTTCAGGTCGCTCACGGCATCGCCCGGCACGCGGGCCCGTCCCGGCACAGCCTAGCACCTTCCGGCGGCGCGTGGCCGGCCGGTTTGACACCAGCGGCGTTCTGCGGTGATGTACCCGGGCGCGTCGCGCCAATCCCGTGTCCATGTTCCAGATCGGCACCCACGTCCTTCACTATCGCATCATCGGCCCGCTCGGATCGGGCGGGATGGGCCTGGTGTTCCGCGCCGAGGACGTGCGCCTGAGGCGCGAGGTGGCGTTGAAGTTCCTGCGCGAGGACGTGGCCACCGATCCCGAGCAGCGGAAGCGGTTGATGCGCGAGGCGCGCGCCGCCTCGGCCCTGCGATCGCCCGGCATCGCCTCGATCTACGACGTCGGCGAGGTCGACGGGCAGATGTTCCTGGTGATGGAACTCGTGGAGGGCGAGGCGCTGTCGGTCTTGCTGGCCTCCGGGCCGTTGCCGGTGCGGCAGGCCGTGGACGTGGCCGCGCAGGTGGCCGATGCGCTCGATGCGGCGCACGCGGCCGGCGTGGTGCACCGCGACATCAAGCCGGCCAACCTGCTGGTGGACGCGCGGGGCCGCGTGAAGGTGCTCGACTTCGGCCTGGCGAAGCGGCTTCGCGCCAGGGATCAGGACATGGAACGCACCAGGCAGCAGAGCCTGCAGACGCGGGCCGGGAGCCTGCTCGGCACCTTCTCCTACATGTCGCCCGAGCAGGCGATGGGTCGCGACGTGGACCATCGCTCCGACCTGTTCTCACTCGGCGTCGTGCTCTTCGAGATGCTGACGGGCCGGCGGCCCTTCGACGGCGCCTCGGCCATGGAGACGCTCTCGCGCGTGGTGAACGATCCGCCGCCGGCGCTGGCCCGGTTCAACCATGCCGTTCCGCCCGCCCTCGACCACGTCGTCGCCAAGGCGCTGGCCAAGGATCCGGCGTTCCGCCACCAGTCGGCGCGCGAGTTCTACGTCGATCTCGTGGCGATCGCCCGGCAGATCGACTCGGGCAGCAGCGCGGCACGGAGCAACGGCCTCGGGCCACGGCTGTCCTGGGCCGCCGAGGGCCTGCCCGCCGCCGAGCGCCCCGAACGCGGCGTCGCCGTGCTCACCTTCGCCAACCTGCGCGGCGAGCCGGCCGACGAGTGGATCGGGTCGGGCATCGCCGAGACGGTGACCGCCGATCTCCAGAACGTGAAGGGCATCACCGTCATCGGGCGCGCGCAGGTGTCGGACGCCGCGCGCGATGCCGCGGCGGGTGGATCGTCGAACGGCGGCGACCCGCCGGGGCTCGAGATCGGGCGCCGGATCGGCGCCACGTGGATCGTGACGGGGGCCTTCCAGCGGGTCGGTGACGTGGTGCGCATCACGGCGGAGTTCGTCGGCGTGGCCACCGGGGCGGTGCTCCGCACGGTCAAGGTGGACGGGCGCTTCGACCAGATCTTCGATCTCCAGGATCGCATCGTCTTCGAACTGTCCAAGGGGCTCGACCTCGCGCTGGACGAGGCGGCCATCGGCCGGATCGAGCGTGACGAGACGCGCTCGGTGGAAGCCTACGAGTCGTATTCGCGCGGCACGATCAACCTGCGCATGGGGACCCGCGACTCGCTGGATCGTGCGGTGGCGTTCTTCGAGCGCGCGCTGGCGCGCGATCCCGATTACGCCGAGGCCTGGCTGGCCCTCGGCATGGCGCTGGATCTGAAGGGTGAGTTCCTGAGCCTGCCCGAGCTGAGCGGCCGCGCGATCGACGCGCTCCAGCGCGCCGTGGCCGGAAATCCCGCGCTGGCGCTCGCCCACGCGCACCTCGGCTCGGCCTACCTGAGCCTGCGGCGCCACGACGAAGCGCTGGCCGCTGTGCGCGAAGCGCTGCGCCTGGATCCGTCGCTTTCGCCCGCGCATGCGATGCTCGGGCGCATCCACTGGTTCGGCCTCGGCCAGTTCGAGGACGGCATCCGCGAACTCGAGATCGCGGTGAGCCTCAACGTCGAGGGGGGCTACGCGTTCCTCCAGTTGTCGCTGCTCTACGCGCTGACGAACGACTATCGCAAGGCCGAGCTCGCCGCGCGGCGCGCAATCGACCTCCAGGAGCGCTACGTGTCGGGAAGGGAGGGCCTCCAGATCGTGAGCGCCCACCTCCGCCTCGGGTACGCGTTCTACCGCCAGGAACGCTACGAGGAAGCCATCGCCGAGTACGAACGCGAGCTGTCGTTCGTCTCCTCCGGCGATCATGCCCTGCGCGAGCGCACGCTGATCGAGGCGCACCAGAAGCTGGCGGCCGCGTACTGGCGACGCGGCGACCGCGCGGCGGCAGACCGGGAGTTCGATCGCGCCCGCGTCCGCTTCGTCACCCGCCTCGCGACGGGCGCTGACGATGGCGCGACCAAGTACTACGTGGCGGCGATGTACGGGCTGCGTGGGGAGGCCGAGCCGGCGGGCCGGTACCTCGCCGAGGCGATAGAGCAGTTGCCCGGCCTCAACCGCGCTCGGGCGCGGGTGGATCCCGATTTCGATCCCGTGCGGACCGATTCCCGGGTGGCCGCGTTGATCGCCGGCTGAGGCGCGCAAACGGTGGCTTTGACAGCCGGCGGCCGATCCCGCACAATCGGAGGGTTCATGCCTGCCCGCCTGCGCGCGATCGTGCTGCTGTTCGCCATGCTGCTGGCCACGCTCGGCCCGACGGCGTCGGTGTGGGCGCACGGCGAGTCGGCGATGGGCTGCTGCGCCGGCACCGACGAGTGCGCCGGCCTCGCGCTGAAGCAGGCCTGCTGCCCCTGCGCGCCCGTGACGCCCGTCGATCCGCCGGCCAGCACCAGCATCGTCGGCGCCGCTCCACCCGCCGTGCTGACGGCATCGTGGTCGAGCCTTGCGGCGGGCCACCCCGGCCCCATCCTCGCCGGCGCCGGCCGCGCCCTCTGGGTCGTGATGGCCCAGGCCGCACCGAATCCTCCCTGGCTGCTGCACGGCGTCTTCCTGATCTGATCCCGATCGCTGCCCGCTGAGTCTGGTTTCCCAGGGGTCTGCCGCGGCGTGGCGTTGCCGCGGGACCGATCCGTGACGCCCCGGCGTCGCGTGAGCGCCTCCGGCGCCGCGGCGTCGTGGCGAGCCCGGCGCGACGCGCGGTCCCGACCGCGTCATCGTGGACCGTGGCCCGTCCGGGACGAATTTCGACCAGGAACACCCTGCCATGCACGTCACCAGAGTCGCCGTCGCCGTCCTGATTGCCGTCGCGCCGCTGCGGGCCGCGGCGCAGGAGATGCCGTCCGCCGCCTCGCCGCTCTCGCTCGAAGAGGCGGTCGCGGCCGCCGTCGCCCGCCATCCAGACCTGCCGGCCATCGCCGCCGCCGCGGCGGCCGTGCGCGCCGGCGCGCCGGTGGAACGCGAGCTGATGCCACCGATGGTGGAACTGCAGGCCTTCCAGTGGCCGCGCGACCGGTGGCGGCCGCGTGACGCGCAGTGGATGCTGCAGGTCTCGCAGGAGATCCCGGGCAAGGGCAAGCGCGAGCTGCGCGAGGCGCGCATGCGCGCCGAGGCCGACGCCATGGCTGCCGAGATCCCGATGCGCGCCCGCGAGATCGCCGCCGAAACCGCACGCGCCTACGTCGAGCTGCGCGTGGCACGGGAGGAACTGGCCGCGCTGGGCGAGGCGGCCGGCGTCGTCCGCCAGGGCGTGGATGCCGCCGAGGTCCGCTACGCCGCGGGGCGTGGCGCGCAGGCCGACGTGCTGGCCGGCATCGTCGAGCTGTCGCGGTTGAAGGAAGACGAAGTGATGGCCGCCGAACGCGCGCGCATGGCGGCCTCGCAGCTCAACATCCTGCTCGGCCGCGCGCCCGATGCGCCCGTCGGGACGCTCGATCCCTCACCCGATACCCTCGGGTTGCCGGCCCTGGACGACATCGAGGCGCGCGTGCTCGCGACGCACCCCGAGCAACTGACCGTGGACCGCGGCGTGGCCCGGGCCGAGGCCGAGACGGCGCTGGCCCGCGCCGAAACCAGGCCCGACTACGTGATTCAGGGCGGCTACATGACCATGCCCGGCATGCCCGATGCGTTCACCGCGCGCGTGGCCATTACGTGGCCGAACGCCCCCTGGACGAAACGGCGCGCAGCGGCCATGACGGCCGCGGCCGAGGCCGGGGTGAAGGCCGCCGCCGCCCGCCACGATGCCGTGGCCCAACGCCTGCGCCTGATGGCGCAGGAGGCCATCGTCCGCGCCGGCGCCGCGCAGCAGCGGGCCGACGTCCTGGAGCAGACCGTGATGCCGCGCGCCCTCCACGCCCTCGACGTCGCGCGCATCGCCTACCAGGCCGATCGCGGCGAGCTGATGCCGATGATCGACGCGCAGCGCACCGTCGTCGAGAGCCGGCTGCGCGCCCGTCGCGCCGTCGGCGACCGCGATCTCGCCCTCGTGGAGTTGCGCGTGCTCACCGGCGAACTCGGTTCCACGAGCCATTGAGGGGTCTCATGCCTGCAGCAGCTTCCCGACGTACGTTGCTCGTTCTGGCCATCGTCGCGGCGCTGGCCGCGGCCGCGGGGGCCTATGCCTTCCGCGGGACACTGGCGCGCGTGCCGGTCGTCGGCGGATGGTTCGGCGCGCCGCCGGCGCCCGCCGCCGATCTCTACATCTGCCCGATGCACCCCGAGGTGCAGAGCACCACGCCAGGCCGGTGTCCGAAGTGCGGCATGGACCTGGTGAAGGCGTCCGAGCTGGCCGAGGCCAGCCACGATCACGACAGCGCCGGCGGTGCCGTACCGCCGGCCGACGCCAGGGCGCCGATACAGCTCGACCTCCGGCGGCAGCAGCTGATTGGCGTCCGCCTGGCGGGCGCCGAGCCCGCCACGCTCGATCGCTCCATTCGGGCCGTGGGCAACGTCACGTTCGACGAGACGCGGCTCGCCGACGTGAACGTGCAGGTGGACGGCTTCCTCCGGCGGCTCGACGTGGACGCCACCGGCGTGTTCGTGGCCAAGGGGCAGCCGCTGTTCGCCATCTACAGCCCCGAGCTGCTCGCCACGCAGAACGAGTACCTGCTGGCCCTGCGCGCGCAGGCGCAGGTGCGGGCCACGGCCGCCGCCGGCGACGAGGCGGTGGGCTACGCGGACTGCCTGGCCGAGGCGGCGCGCCGGCGTCTGGCGCTGTGGCAGCTGCCGGCAGCGGAGATCGAGGAGCTGGAGCGCACGCGCCAGCCGCGCGACAGCGTGACCTTCACGTCGCCGGCCGCCGGCTACGTCATCGAGAAGAACGTCGTGTCGGGCCAGCGCGTGATGGCGGGCGAGCGGCTCTACCGCCTCGCCGACCTGTCGGCCGTGTGGGTGGAGGCCGACGTCTACGAGCGTGACCTCGCCGTGGTGAAGCCGGGGGCGAAGGCGCTGGTGACCGTCGACGCGTGGCCCGGCGAGACGTTCGCGGCGCGCGTGCTGCTGGTGGCGCCCGCGCTCGACGCGGCGACGCGCACCGCGCGCGTGCGGTTCGCCCTGCCGAACCCGGGCGCGAAGCTGCGGCCCGGCATGTTCGCCAACGTGGAGCTCACGGCCGCCAGCACGCGCGGCCTCACCGTGCCGGCCGACGCGGTGGTGGATTCCGGCACGCGCCGCTTCGTGTTCGTGTCGCAGGGCGACGGCTTCTTCGAGCCCCGGCCCGTCGAGATCGGCACGCGCGCCAACGGCCTGATCGAAATCACGAAGGGGCTGGCCGAGGGCGAGCAGGTGGCGGCCGCCGCCACCTTCTTCATCGACAGCGAGAGCCAGTTGCGCGCGGCGATGGAGGGCTTCGAGGCGCTGCCCGACCTCGCCGCACCAGCCGAGGGCGCCGCCAGGCTCGAGATCGGCTTCCGGACCGATCCCGATCCGCCGCGCAACGGCGACAGCGGGTTCGAGGTGACCGTGCGCGACGCCGCCGGTGCGCCGGTAGCGGATGCCGAGGTGGCCGTGCGGCTCTACATGGCGCCGATGCCGTCGATGAACATGCCGGCGATGAAGACCGACGTGGCGCTGCTGCCCGCCGGCGGGGGCGTCTACCGCGGCCGCGGCACCATCAGCATGGCCGGCAAGTGGGACGTGTCGGTGACGGTCACGCGCGGGGGCCAGCGCCTGGGCTCGCGGATGCTCGGGCTGGTCGCGAAGTAGGCCGCGCCATGATCGAACGCATCATCGGCTGGTGCGCGGCCAACCGCGTCGTCGTCATCCTCGCCTCGATCGGGCTTGCCCTGTGGGGCGCGTGGGCCATGGTCCACACGCCGCTCGATGCCGTGCCCGACATCTCCGACGTGCAGGTGATCATCGCCACCGAGTGGGAGGGGCGCAGCCCCGACCTCATCGAGGATCAGGTCACCTACCCGATCGTCACCGCGCTCATCTCCACCCCGAGGGTGAAGACCGTGCGCGGCTTCACCGACTTCGGCATCTCGTACGTCTACGTGATCTTCGAGGATCGCACCGACATCTACTGGGCGCGCAGCCGCGTCGTCGAGTACCTGCAGGGCATCCGCGACCGCCTGCCGCAGGGCGTCACCCCCCAGATCGGATCCGATGCGACCGGCGTCGGATGGGTGTTCAGCTACGCCCTGGTGGACGAGAGCGGCCGCCACACGCTGGACGAGCTGCGCAGCTTCCAGGACTGGTACCTGCGGTACTGGCTGGCGAGCGTGCCCGGCGTGGCCGAGGTGGCGAGCATCGGCGGCTTCGTGAAGCAGTACCAGGTGGGGCTGGATCCCAACCGGCTGGCCGCCTACGGCCTCGGCACGCGCGACGTGGTGATGGCCATCGAGCGCAGCAACAACGAGGTGGAGGGGCGGCTGCTGGAGTTCTCGGGCCGCGAATACATGGTGCGGGGCCGGGGCTACCTGAAGTCGGTGGAGGACATCGAGGAGATCGCCGTCGGCGCCGACGCGAAGGGGACGCCGGTGCGCGTCCGCGACGTCGCCTCGGTGCGGATCGGTCCCGAACTGCGCCGCGGCGCCGCCGACCTCGACGGCCGGGGCGAGGTGGTGGGCGGCATCGTCGTGATGCGGTTCGGCGAGAACGCGCTGGCGGTGATCGACCGGGTGAAGGCGCGCATCGAGGAGGTGAAGGGCGCCCTGCCCCAGGGCGTCACGCTCGTGCCCACCTACGACCGGTCGGGGCTCATCCGCGATTCCATCCACACCCTGCGCGACACGCTGGCCGAGGAGGCGATCGTCGTCTCGGCGATCATCCTGCTGTTCCTGCTGCACTTCCGGTCGGCCCTGATCCCGATCCTCTCCCTGCCGATCGCGGTGCTCGCCTCCTTCGTGCCGATGTACTACCTCGGCGTCAGCTCCAACATCATGTCGCTCGGCGGCATCGCGATCGCGATCGGCGAGCTGGTCGACACCTCGATCGTCATGGTGGACAACGCCTACCGGAGGCTGTCGGAAGGCCGCCGGGCCGACGGCAGCGAGATCGCCTACGAGGACCAGCCGCGCGAGGCGGTGGCGGCGGCCATGCAGGTGGGCCGCGCCCTCTTCTTCTCGCTGGCGATCATCGTCATCTCGTTCGTCCCGGTGTTCCTGCTCGAGGCGCAGGAGGGGCGCATGTTCCGGCCGCTGGCGTGGACCAAGACCTTCGCCATGCTGTTTGCGACGCTGCTGGCGATCACCCTGGTGCCGGCGCTGCTCACGCTGCTGGTCCGGGGGCGGCGGTTCCGGCCCGAGCACGCCAACCCGGTGTCGCGCGTCTTCGTCGCCATCTACTCGCCGCTGCTGCGGCTGGCGCTGCGGTGGAAGTGGACGGCGCTCCTGCTGAACGCGCTGGTGATCCCGGCGACGATCCCGCTGATGCTCTCCATCGGCACCGAGTTCATGCCCTCGCTCTACGAGGGCGCGCTGCTCTACATGCCCACCTCGCCGCCGGGCATGTCCATCACCGAGGGCACGCGCCTGATGCAGGTGCAGGACCGGATCCTGAAGCAGTTCCCCGAGGTCGACACCGTGTTCGGCACCATCGGGCGGGCCACGACGGCGACCGACAACTCGCCGATGGGCATGGTGAACACGACGATCGTCCTCGCGCCGCGCGAGCGGTGGCGGCCTGGTGTCACCTTCGAGGGGCTGCAGCAGGAGATGGACCAGGCGCTGCAGTTCGCGGGGTTCCCCAACACCTGGACGCAGCCGATCCGCAACCGGCTCGACATGCTCTTCACCGGCATCAAGACGCCGGTCGGCATCAAGATCCTGGGGCCCGACCTGAAGGTGATCGACCAGCTCGGGCGCGAGATCGAGCGCGTGCTGCCAGGCGTCGCCGACACGCGCAGCGTCTACGCCGAGCGCGTCACGCAGGGCTTCTTCACCGACATCGACGTGGACCGGGCGGCGATCGCGCGCTACGGCCTCACGGTCGGCGACGTGCAGGACGTGATCCAGGCCGCCATCGGCGGCATGACCGTGACGCGCACCGTCGAGGGGCGCGAGCGCTACCCGGTGAACGTCCGCTACGAGCGGGCGTTTCGCGACGACCTGCCGGCGCTCCACCGCGTGCTGGTGAAGACGCCCGGCGGCGCCCAGGTGCCGCTCGGCCAGCTCGCCACCGTGACGCTCACCGAGGGGCCGGCGATGATCCGCGACGAGAACGGCCAGCTGGCCGGCTACGTGTACGTGGACACCGGCAGCTCCGACCTGGGCGGCTACGTGGCGCGCGCTCGAGAGGCGGTGGCGGCGGCCGTCCCGCTGCCGACCGGCTACACGCTGCAGTGGACGGGACAGTACGAGTTCCAGGTGCGCGCCCGCGAGCGGCTGCAGGTGCTCGTGCCGATCGTGCTGATCACCATCTTCGTGTTGCTCTACTTCACGTTCCACTCGGCCTCCGAGGCGGTGATCGTCATGCTCTCGGTCGTCTACGCGATGACCGGCGGCCTGATCCTGCAGTGGTGGCTCGGCTACAACTTCTCGGTGGCCGTGTGGGTGGGCTACATCGCGCTCTACGGCGTGGCGGTGCAGACCGGCGTGGTGATGGTGGTCTACCTCCACGAGGCGCTCGACCGGCGGCTGCTGCGCGGCGCGGTCACCGAGCAGGACGTCATCGAGGCGACCATCGAGGGATCGGTGCTCCGCCTCCGGCCGAAGCTGATGACGGTGGGGACGACGGTGCTGTCGCTCGTCCCGGTGATGTACGCCACGGGCGTCGGCGCCGACATCATGCAGCCGGTCGCGGCGCCGATCGTGGGCGGGATGATCACCTCCACGATCCACGTGCTGGTGATCACGCCGGTCATCTTCGCGCTGATGAAGCTGCGGGCGCTGCGGCGCGGCACTCTGGCGAAGTCGCGGATGGCGAGCTTCGTGTGAGGGACGGCGGCCGGCGCGGCCGTTCAGGGGCGCGGTCGTCCCGGCTGGTCAGGCGCCGGTCGAGCGGCGCGCGGGCCTCGGCCAGCCCTGGCGTATGCCGCGACGCGGCGCTTTACCGGATTTTCGGCGGTACGGTATGATGCGCCGTTTGCGCCGGGCGGCCCGCGCTGCGACGCGGTACGTCGCCGGGGGCCGAGGCCACCGGCCGGTTCCCGACGGGCGGTTTCCGCCCGCCGGTCCGCCCGCGCGCAGGGTCACCGGATCGTCGCGCCGCGCATGGAGAAGCTCGAACATTCACTCTGGATCGTCGACCTCGCCAACGCGATCTTCGGTCCGCTGGTGGCCGCGCTGCTCGCGCCGCTGGGGTTCACCTTCGCCGATCCGGCGAAGGTGATTCCGAACTACATCGTGATGTGCGCGCTGCTGGTGATCCTCTTCGCCGTGCTCGGCCTGTTCCTGCGGCCGCGGCTGTCGGTGGAGAACCCCGGGAAGCTGCAGATCGTGCTCGAGTCGCTCGCCGACGCGGTGCTGCAGTTGATGCGGCACAACATCGGGCCGTCGGCGCCGCGGTACTTCCCGCTGGTGGCCGGCATCGGGCTGTTCATCCTGACGGCGAACATGATCGGGAAGATCCCCGGCCTGATGTCGCCGACGGCCAGCATCAACACGACGCTCGGCTGCGCGATCACGGTGTGGCTCTACTACCACTGGCAGGGCGTGCGCGCGCAGGGCATCGGCCGGTACCTGCTGCACTTCGCCGCGCCGCCGGGCGCGCCGCTGCTGATGGCGCCGGTCATGCTCCCGATCGAGATCATCAGCCATCTGTCGCGCGTGCTGTCGCTCTCGCTCCGGCTGTTCGGCAACGTGTTCGGCGAGGAGATGGTGGTGCTCATCATCGCCAGCATCATCCCGCTGATCGCGCCGCTGCCGATGTCGGTGCTCGGCGTGATTACCGGCACGCTGCAGGCGTTCATCTTCATGCTGCTGACGATCATCTACCTCGCCGGCGCGGTGCACGTGGAGCACGAGGAGCACGGGCACGACACGCCGCACGAGTCGTCGCACGCGCACGCTGCGGCGTAGCGCCGGGGCGCGCCGACCCCGTTCCCGTTGATTTCGGCACGACGCAACACGTCACAACGTCCGAGGAGGCACTGGTCGTGAGGAAATTCGTTCTGACACTCGCTCTCGTCGCGGTCGGCGCGGCGCTGCCGCTCTACGCGCAGGAACCCGGCGCCGCGGAAGCCAACACCGAACTCGTCAAGTGGTCGATCATCACGGGCGGCTTCGCCCTCGCGCTCGCGGCCGCCGTCGGGGCGGTGTCGCAGGCGCGCGGCCTCGCATCGGCCGCCGAGGGCATCGCCCGCAACCCGAGCGCGGCCGGCGACATCCGCGGCGCGCTCATCCTCGGCCTCGTGCTGATCGAGTCGCTCGTCATCTACGTGCTGCTGATCTCGCTGATTCTCTTCTTCGTGAAGCCGTTCGGCGGGTAGCCGCACGCGGCCGGCGCGCGGGGTCCGTGCGGGGCGGCTCGACGCCGCCTCGCCCCCGTTGCGCGCCGCCCGCCCGCCTCGCGGCCGCGTTTCACGTGCTTCCCGTGGCGAGGTCCGCCCGCGCTCGCGAGCGGGCCCCGTCGCCTGTTTCCTTCAGGGGAAGGGCCCATCGGGCCGCGCCGCCCGCCTCTCGCCATTCGTTGGTTCGGTGTCTCCCGCCCGCAAGCGCTCGGTCCTGCTCGACAGCCTGCTGCTGTTCATGGTGCTCGTCTGGGGCGCCAACTACAGCCTCATGAAGGCGGTGCTGCCCGAACTGCCCGCGCGCGCCTTCAACGCCGTCCGGCTGATGATCGCCAGCAGCGTCTATCTCGGCGCCGTGGCCGCGGTGTGGGCGCGCGGGGTGCCGCGCGATGCGATGGTGGTCGATCCCGATGCGCCGTCGCGCCGCCTCGCGGCGCGCACGCTCGGCGTGAGCGCGCTCTCCGGTCGCGAGTGGGGGCAGATCGCGTTCACCGGACTGGTCGGGCACTTCGTCTATCAGGCCGCCTTCATCGAGGGGCTGGCGCGCACCACCGCGGCCAACGCCGCCCTGCTGATCGGCGCCTCGCCCATCGCCCTGTCGATGCTGTCACTGGCCGCCGGACAGGATCGCCCCTGCCGCTGGCACTGGACGGGCCTCGCGCTCTCGTCAGCCGGCGTCTACCTCGTCGTCGAGCGGGCGGCGTCGGCCCAGGCGGGAGCCTGGAGGGGCGATGCGCTGATGCTTGCCTCCGTCGCGTGCTGGGCCGTCTACACCGTGGCGACGCGCCCGCTGCTCGGACGCCACTCGCCGCTGCTGGTCACCGCCCTGTCGATGGCCATCGGCACCCTGTTCTTCGTGCCGTGGGCGTGGCCGGGCCTGCGCGCGGTGGAGTGGGCGCGCGTGCCGCTGTGGGCCTGGGCCGGCGTCGCCGTGTCGGCGATCTTCGCCCTCAACCTCGCGTACCTGATCTGGTACATCGCCGTCCAGCGCCGCGGCCCCGCGCAGGTGTCGGTGTGGTCGAACGTGGTCCCGCTGACGGGAATGGGCTTCGCATGGCTGCTGCTCGACGAGCGCATCGGCCTGGTGCGGATCGGCGGCGCCGCGCTGATCCTCGCCGGCGTCGCGCTGACGCGCGTCGCCGGTTCCAGGCCGCGGGTGACCGATCCGCCGTCAGAGGACTGAGCCGTCGCGCCCCGCACGCCGCCACGGCGGCCTGCTGACCGTCCCTGCGGCCCCCGATCAGACCGCGTCGCGGCGCGGACGCATGTTGGCGGCGAGCACCTTCTTCCGCAGGCGCACGGAGGCCGGCGTCACCTCCACCAGTTCGTCGTCGTTGATGAACTCGATGGCCTGTTCGAGGCCCAGCCGCCGCGGCGGCACCAGGCGGATCGCCTCGTCGGCCGTGGAGGCGCGCATGTTGGTCTGCTTCTTCTCCTTCGTGATGTTCACGTCGAGGTCGCTGGGCCGCGAGTTCTCGCCCACGATCATCCCCTCGTAGACGACCGTGCCAGGCTCGATGAACATCTCGCCGCGCTCCTGCAGGTTGGCGATCGCGTAGGCGGTGGCCACGCCCGGCCGGTCGGCCACCAGCGCCCCGGTCGCGCGCGCCGGGATCGGGCCGTGCCAGGGCTCCCAGCCGGCGAAGATGTGGTTGAAGATGCCGGTGCCGCGCGTATCGGTGAGGAACTGCGACCGGAAGCCGATCAGCCCGCGCGCCGGGACCCGGAACTCCAGCCGCACGCGGCCGCTGCCGTTGTTCACCATCTTGGTCATGACGCCCCGGCGCGTGCCGAGCTGGGCGATGACCACGCCCTGGTAGTCCTCGGCGACGTCGATCACGACGTCCTCGATCGGTTCCATCAGCCCGGCCTCGGTCTGCCGCGTCACGATCTCCGGCCGCGAAACCTGGAGTTCGTAGCCCTCGCGCCGCATCATCTCGATGAGGATCGACAGCTGCAGCTCGCCGCGGCCCGCCACGCGCCGCGTCTCGGGCGACCCCGTCTCCTCCACCCGGATCGAGACGTTGCCGAGCAGTTCCCGCTGCAGGCGCTCGCGCAGCGCCCGCGAGGTGACGAACTGGCCCTCGCGGCCGGCCATCGGCGACGTGTTCACGCCGAAGACCATCGACACGGTCGGCTCGTCGATCGCGATGGGCGGAATGGGCACCGGCGCCTCGGCCGAGGCGACGGTCTCGCCGATCGTGATGTCGTCGATGCCGGCCAGACAGACGATGTCGCCGGCGGCCGCCGCGTCGATGCTCACCCGCTCGAGCCCGTCGAAGGCGAACAGGCGGGTCACCTTCGTCTGCTGCTGGCGGCCGTCGAGCTTGCACACCGTAATCGGATCGCCCACGCGCACCCGGCCGTTGAAGATCCGTCCGATGGCGATGCGCCCGAGGTAGTCGCTCGAGTCGAGGTTGGCGATCAGCATCTGCAGCGGAGCGTCGGCGTCGCCGCGCGGCGGCGGGATCCGCTCCACGATCGCGTCGAACAGCGGTTGCAGGCTCTGTCCGGGCACGTCGAGATCGGGTGTGGCCGTGCCCCGGCGCGCGCTGGTGTAGAGGACGGGGAAGTCGAGCTGCTCCTCGGCCGCGTCGAGATCGATGAACAGGTCGTAGACCTCGTTGAGCACTTCGCGCGGGCGCGCGTCGGCGCGGTCGATCTTGTTGATCACCACGATCGGCGTCAGCCGCCGCTCCAGCGCCTTGCGCAGCACGAAGCGGGTCTGCGGCAGCGGACCTTCCGAGGCGTCCACCAGCAGCATCACGCCATCCACCATCGACAGGGTCCGCTCCACTTCGCCGCCGAAGTCGGCGTGGCCCGGCGTGTCGACGATGTTGATGAGGAGGTCGCGGTAGTGGACCGCGGTGTTCTTGGCGAGGATGGTGATGCCGCGCTCGCGCTCGATGTCGAGGCTGTCCATCACGCGTTCCACCACGCGCTCGTTGTCACGGTAGAGCCCGCTCTGGTGGAACAGCCCATCCACCAGGGTGGTCTTGCCGTGGTCCACGTGCGCGACGATGGCGATGTTGCGGCGGAACGGGTTGGCGACGGCCCCTGGCGGGGCCACATGATGCTGCCGATCGGTGCCGGGCATCCCTCCAGTATACGGGCTGGCGACCACCCGGCGCGCGGGTGCGCAATCCGGCCGCGGGCGGCCAGGGTCCCGACCGCCGCCGTCGCCGATCCCGTTCGTCCCATCCCTGCCCCATGCCGTTCGCCGCCCGGTGTCCCCCGGCACTATGATCGGGCGCGTCGCGTCCTGATTCCCTCCCGGAGGTCCGCCTTGACGGGTTCACGCCGCCTCATCCCGTTCGTCCTCGCCCTGGCCGCGCTGGTGCCGTCCGATCCGGCCGCGGCCATCGACATCACCGACACGCTGATGCTGACCCAGCCTGCCATCAGCGCGTCGCGCCTCGCCTTCGTCTACGCCGACGATCTCTGGGTGGCCGGGCTCGACGGGTCGGCCCCCCGGCGGCTCACGTCGGATCGCGGCGTCGAGGGCAACCCGGCCTTCTCCCCGGACGGCCGCCTGCTTGCCTTCAGCGCGCAGTACGAGGGCAACACCGACGTCTACGTGGTGGCGGCCGAAGGCGGCGTACCCAGGCGCCTCACGTGGCATCCCGGCAGCGACCAGGTGCGCGGCTTCACGCCCGACGGCACGCGCGTGCTCTTCGTCTCCCAGCGGGCCACCGTCACGCCGCGTCAGTTCCAGTTCTGGACGGTGCCCGTCGCCGGCGGCGTGGAAGAGCGCCTGCCGATCCCCTACGCGTTCAAGGGCGGCTATTCGCCCGACGGCCGCTACATCGCGTACAACCCGCACACGCCGGCGCACCTCCAGTGGAAGAACTACCGGGGCGGCACGGTCGCCACCGTCGTCATCTACGACACGGCCACGCACGCCACCGCGAAGGTGCCGCAGCCGGAGGGCCGGTGCAACGATGCCGACCCGATGTGGCTCGGCAACACGATCTATTTCCGATCCGATCGCGACGGCGAGTTCAACCTGTACGCCTACGATCCCGGATCGAAGGCCGTGACCGCGCTCACCCGCCACGCCGACTTCCCCGTGCTCAACGCCGCCGCCGCGGCCGGGCGCATCGTCTACGAGCAGGCCGGACGGCTTCATGTGCTGGACGTGGCGACGCGAAAGGCCGTGCCGCTGACGATCGGCCTGGCCGTCGACCTGCCCGACCTGCGTCCGCGCTTCGCGAAGGGAACGAAGTACGTGCGCAGCGTCTCGCTGTCGCCAGGCGGCGCCCGCGTGGCGATCGGGTTCCGCGGCGAAATCGTGACGGTCCCGGCCGAGAAGGGCGATGCCCGGAACCTCACGGGCACCACGGCCGCGCACGAGCGCGAGCCGGCATGGTCGCCCGACGGCGCGTCGATTGCCTACGTGTCGGACGCCTCGGGGGAGAACGAACTGCACGTGCGGCCGCAGGACGGCAAGGGCGCGGTGCGGATCTTCAAGCCGGGCGGCGCCGGGTTCTATGAACGACTGGTCTGGTCGCCAGACGCGACGCGCATCGCGTTCGCCGACAATTCCTTCTCCTTGTACGTCCTCACGCTGGCCACGGGCGCCGTCGCGAAGGTCGACGCCGAGCCCCTCTACGGGCCGTTCAGACGCACCGCCTACGGCTGGTCGCCCGATTCGAAGTGGCTGGCCTACACCAGGACGAGCCGCACCTACACCAACTCGCTCTTCGTGTGGTCGGCCGAGACCGGCAGGTCCACCCGCATCACCGACGGCCTGAGCGACGTGAGCGAGCCGGTGTTCGACCGTGGCGGCAAGTACCTGTTCGCGCTCGCGTCGACCGATGCGGGGCCGGTCAACGACTGGTTCTCCCTGGCGGGCGCCGACATGCACGACACGCGCACCATCTACCTGGTGTCGCTGCGGCGTGACACGCCCAACCCGCTCGCCAGGGAAAGCGACGAGGAGAAGGGGCCCGGCGACGGGAAGAAGGACGAGAAGGCGGGCGGCGGTCCGACGGCGAAGGGCGATGCCGCCGCCAGGCCGGCGGCAGTCGAGGTGGAGCCCACCCGCATCCATTTCGACGGCATCGATCAGCGCATCCTCGCGCTGCCGATTCCCGTGGCCGAACTGTCGAGCCTGCGCGCCGGGGTGCCGGGGCAGGTGTTCTTCCTCCGAACGGCCGACGGCAGGACGGCGCTGCAGCGCTTCGACCTGTCGACCCGCAAGACCGAAACGGTGGTTCCCGAGGTGGGTGGCTACGAGGTGTCGGTCGACGGCCGGAAGCTGCTGTACCGTCTCAAGGACGCCTGGTTCATCGTGGCGGCGACGGGCAAGGTGGAGCCCGGAACGGGCAAGGTGCCGATCGACGCCGTCGAGGTGAAGGTGGATCCGGGGGCCGAGTGGCCGCGCATCTTCGACGAAGCCTGGCGCGTGAACCGCGACTACTTCTACGCCACGAACTTCCACGGCGCCGACTGGCCGGCGATGCGCGAGAAGTACCGCCCGTTGCTCGCACACGTGCCGACGCGCGCCGACCTCAACCGCGTCATCCAGTGGATGTGCAGCGAACTGGCCGTCGGACACCATCGCATCAGCAACCCGGGCGATCTGCCCGAGCCGTCACCGAGCGTGCCCGGCGGCCTGCTGGGCGCCGATTACGAGGTGGCCGACGGCCGCTACCGGTTCGCCAGGATCTACGGCGGGCTCAACTGGACGCCCGACCTGCGGGCGCCGCTCACCGAGCCCGGCATCGACGTGAGGCCGGGCGACTACCTGATCGCGGTGAACGGCCGCGACGTGCGGGCCACGGCCAACCTGTACGAGTTCTTCGAGAACACGGCCGGCAAGTCGGTGGAGATCACCGTCAGCACCGCCGCCGACGGCCGCGACGGCCGCGCCTTCACCGTGGTGCCGGTTGCGAGCGAGGCCGCCCTGCGCAACCGCGCGTGGGTGGAGGCCAACCTGCGCCGCGTCACCGAGGCGACGGCCGGGCGGGTCGCCTACGTGTACGTGCCGAACACGAGCACGCAGGGCCATGACTACTTCAAGCGCTACTTCTTCCCGCAGGCCGACCGCGAGGCCATCATCCTCGACGAGCGGTTCAACGGCGGCGGCAGCGTCGCCGACTACTACATCGACATCCTGCGGCGGCCTCTCGTGAGCTACTGGGCCATGCGGTACGGCGGCGACCTGCGCACGCCGGCCGCCGCCATCCTCGGGCCGAAGGTGATGCTCGTCAACGAGGAGGCGGGCTCGGGCGGCGACCTGCTGCCGTGGATGTTCCGGAAGTTCGCGCTCGGTCCGATCGTCGGCAAGCGGACGTGGGGCGGCCTGGTGGGCATCCTCGGTTTCCCCGAGTTCATCGACGGCGGCAGCGTGACCGCGCCCAACCTCGCCATCTGGACCGGGGACGGCTTCATCGTCGAGAACGAGGGCGTGCCGCCCGATGTCGAGGTGGAGCAGACGCCGGCGGAGGTGATCGCCGGCCGCGATCCGCAACTGGAGCGCGCCATCGAGATGGCGCTGGCCGAGCTGAAGACGCATCCCCAGGCGCCGCCGGTGCGGCCGCCGTTCCCGGTGCGCGTCCGCCGCTGATGGTTGCCGGAGGAACACCGGCGGGACATCGGGCATAATCCCTGCGCCAGCCCGCGCGACGGTGAGGGGCCGTCCCGCGGGCGCCTCACCCGTTTCCCTGGAGTTCACCGCATGATCCTGGCCGCCGTGTTCGCCGTCACGCTTGCGGGCGCGCAAGCGCCGCCCGCTGCTCAGGCCGGGGCGCAGGCCCGCCTGACGGTCCCATCGCCCGCGCCCTTCGCGCCGGGTGTGCGCTACGACCCGAAGATTCCGACCCTGCAACAGGTGGTCGGGCACGACTGGGGCCTGGAGATCAGCACGCCCGAGCAGATCGCCGTCTACCTGCGGGCGCTCGCCACCGCCGCGCCCGATCGCACCCGCCTCATCGAATACGCGCGCACGTGGGAGGGCCGGCCCCTGTTCGTGCTGGCAGTCGCCTCCGCCGACCGCATCGCCAGGATCGACGCGGTGAAGGCCGGGATGAAGAAGCTGGCCGACCCGCGGCTGCTCGGCCCCGGCGAGGGCGACCGTCTGATCGGCGAGCTGCCCGTCATCACGTGGCTGATGCACGCGGTGCACGGCAACGAGATCTCGTCGCCCGATGCGGCGCTGCTGCAGGCCTATCACCTGCTGGCGGCCCAGGGCGACGCGACGGTGGAGCAGATCCTGCGCGAGTCCGTCGTGCTGATCGATCCGCTGCAGAACCCCGACGGCCGTGCCCGCTTCGTGGCGAGCAACACGTCGGGCCGGGCCGCGTCGCCGGATCCCGACCCCGCCGCGGCCGAGCACGACGAACCCTGGCCCGGCGGGCGCGCCAACCACTATCTGTTCGACATGAACCGTGACTGGGTCACGCAGAGCCAGCCCGAGACGCGCGGCCGCACCGCGCTCTACCTCGAGTGGTTCCCGCAGGTCGCCGTCGATCTGCACGAGATGGGCGGCAACTCCACTTACTACTTCGCGCCACCGGCCCAGCCGCTCAACCCGCTCATCACCAGGGCGCAGGTCGACTGGTTCGAGGCCTTCGGCCGCGAGAACGCCAAGGTGTTCGACCAGCGGGGGTTCGGCTACTTCATCCGCGAGGAGTTCGATTCGTTCTTCCCCGGCTACGGCGAGTCGTGGCCGATCTATCAGGGTGCCATCGGCATGACCTATGAGATGGCGTCCTCGCGCGGCCTGGTCTTCCGCCGCACCGACAAGACCCTGCTCACCTTCAGGGACGGCGTGCTCCAGCACTTCAGCGCGGCGCTGACGACGATGAGCACGGCCGCGAAGAATCGGGAGCGCCTGCTCAGGGACTTCCTCGAATACCGGCGCTCCGCGATCGCCGAAGGCGAGAAGGCCGCGGTGCGCGAGTACGTGATCGTGCCTGGCGGCGATCCGGCGCGCGCCGGCCAGTTGGCGCGGCTGCTGGTCAGGCAGGGCTTCGAGGTGCGCCAGGCGACGCAGTCCTTCACGCAGGGCGGTCGCAGCCTGCCGGCGGGCACGTTCCTGGTGTCGGCGGCGCAGCCCGGCGGGCGCCTCCTGCGCAACCTGATGGACGCCCGGATCTCCCAGCCCGAGGCGTTCGTGAAGGAGCAGGACCGCCGGCGGAAGAAGCGGCTGCCGGATCAGATGTACGACGTCACCGCCTGGAGCCTGCCGCTCACCTACGACGTGGAGGTGATTGGCGCGGCCGCCCCGGTGACCGTCGCGTCCACCGCGGTGACGGCCGATCCCGAGGTGCGGACCGCGAAGCTGCCGGCGGCCAGCGTCGGCTATCTGATGCCGTGGGGCAGCGGCACGGCGGCCACCGTCGTGGAGGCGTTGCAGAAGGGCGTGAAGATCCGGAGCGCGGCCCTCGGGTTCACGCTGGGCGGGCGCGCCTACCCCATCGGCACCGCCATCGTCCGGGTTTCGGACAACGACGGGTCGCTGGCCTCGACGCTTGGCGCGATCGCCGCGGCGCACGGCGCCGAGGTGATCCCGATCGACAGTGCGTTCGTCGACAGCGGCGTGTCACTGGGCAGCAACCAGGTGGCGGCGATGCCGCCGCCGCGCGTCCTGCTGGTGTGGGACACGCCGACCCAGAGCACCTCGGCCGGGTGGGCGCGGTACGTGCTCGAACGCCATTTCGGCCAGCCCGTCACCGCGGTGCGCGGCAACTCGCTGCGCCGCGTCGACCTGCGCGAATTCGACGTCATCGTGCTGCCGGCGGGCAACTACGGCAACGTCTTCGGCGGCGACGCCCTGCGGCAACTGAAGGACTGGGTGAACGGCGGCGGCACGCTGATCACGCTCGGCGAGGCGTCGCGCTGGGCCGCACGCGAGAACGTGAACCTCGTCGAGACGCGCACGGAACTGCGCGACGGGCGGCCTGAGACCGACGCATCCGAGAAGTCCGAGTCGAAGAAGCCCGAGTCGGGCGCGGCGGCCGCCTTCGACTTCGAGAAGGCGATTCAGCCCGAGCGCGAACGCCCCGAGTCGACCTCCGGCGCGCTGCTGCGCGTGAGCCTCGACCTGGAGCACTGGCTCTCGTCGGGCACCGATGGCGAGATTCAGGCCATGGTGGAGGGCCAGCGCGTGTTCCGGCCCATCACCCTCGACAAGGGGCGCAACGTCGGCGTCTATCAGAGGAAGGACACGCTGGTTGCCGCCGGGCTCGTGTGGCCGGAGGCGCAGGATCAGCTCGCCCAGAAGGCGTTCCTCATCCACCAGCCCGTGGGCCGCGGACACGTCATCGCCTTCGCCGAGGACCCCAACTACCGGGCTTCCACCGAGGCGACGCAACTGCTCTTCATCAATGCGGTGCTGATGGGACCGGCGTTCTAGCAGTCCGTGGTGGAAGTGCCGCGTCGCACCGAGACGGGCGCGGCACCCGGGTGGCCAGGCGCGACGACCGAGAATATTGGGCATATTCGAGGGAGGAGCAACGCCGCTAGCCGGGATGCCCCGCCCGGGAATTGTGTGAGGAATCACGGTTCCAGGGGACTAGCGCCCGGCGCGGGGATCGGCGGCTCCGGCGCGCCCGGGAACAGCCCGGCGCGCCGGGGCCGCGCGTCTCTGGGACCTGCTACGCGACGTCGCGCTTGGATCCCGGCCGTGTGTCGTCGAAGAGCGCCGGTTGCCTGGCGCGGCGCCATTCGCCGCCGGTCGGCGGCGACGCATCGCTCGCCCGCCGCCGGCTCAGGCCGACGATGGCCTGGATGTCCAGGCCGTCGGCCGGCATCGCCGCAGCGCCCACCGAGAAGAGGCCCGGGCCCAGGTCTTCCTGCACGCGCGCGGCTGCCTGGTGCGCCACGCGCAGGTCGGCGCCCGGCAGCAGCGCCACCAGGCTCATCTCGCCGTCGCGGTAGACGAAGTCGCTTTCCCTCAGCGCCCGCCGGAGCCGGGCCGCGCCCTTGGCCAGCACGGCGTGACGGCTGGCCCACGCCGTGGTTCGAGCCAGCCGCAGCGACAGCGCGGCGACCGCGCGCCGGTTCTCTCCGACGTCCGCTGCCGCCTTGCCGGGCTCGAAGGCTGGCAGCGCGGCCAGCGCCCCTGGCGAGGCCAGCCGCTCCACGTCCCCGATCGCGCGCACCCCGCGCAGCAGGTGCGCGAGCGTTCGCGCGGCGCTCTCCACCGCCACACGGTGCGCCTCGGCGAACTCCGACGCGTCGCCCGCATAGAGCGACACCACGCCCTCGAGGGTGCCGCCGCTGGCCAGCGGGACACTGAGGCAGCGCCGGACGAGGCCGCTGAGATCGGGCCGGTTCACGAAATCGAGCGCCCCGTCCGAGTTGCAGATCGTCCGCTGGTTGGCCGCGACCCAGCCCGAGAGGCGCTCGGCGACGGGAATCTGGTGATCTCCCACCAGGTCGGCGAGTTCGCCCAGCGCGCAGATTGGTACCAGCGCGCTGCCATTGTCGTCGACGGCGTAGAGCACGCACAGGCTGGCCGGCGTGAGGCGGAGCAGCGATTCCGCCACGTCGTTCAACAGCGTGGCCAGCGCGGCACGCGGTGTGCCGGCCAGCAGCACGTCGGCCAGCGGCAGCGCGGCTGGGGCGAACATGGGCACCGGCGCGCTGCGTGGCCGGGCAGCCGGCGCCGCCGCCGGTTGCGCCATCGCGGTGATCTCGCGCAACGTCTCGCCGCGCGCGCCCGTTTCGTGCTCGGCTGGCGCGATCTCGCGGTAGACGCGCGCGAAGGTGTCCACGATGTGCGGGTCGTAGGCCTTGCCGCGTTCCTCGAGCAGCATCTCGACGGCGCGCTCGCTCGACAGCGCCCGCCGGTACGGCCGATCCGAGATCAGCGCGTCGTAGCAATCGACCACGGCGAGGATGCGGGCGCCCAGCGGGATGTCGGCTTCGCGCAGCCCGTCGGGATAGCCCGACCCGTTCCACTGCTCGTGGTGGTGCCGGACGATCGGGACGACCGGGTACGGGAAGCCGATGGCCGACAGGATGTCGGCGCCGATGGCGGCATGGCGCTTCACCTTCTCGACTTCGGCGGGCGACAGCCGTCCCGGCTTGTTCAGGATGTGTTCGGGAACGGCGAGCTTGCCGACGTCGTGCAGCAGGGCGGCGGCCCTGAGCGCCTTGATCTCGTTCTCGTCGGTCACGCCCAGCTCCCTCGCCAGGCCGAGCGCCAGCGCCTGGACCCGCCGGATGTGGCCGTGCGTGACCTGATCGGTGGCATCGACTGCGATGGCCAGCGTCTCGACGGTCGAGAGATACAGGCGGTTCACCTCATCGAGGTGGCGCGTGACGTCTTCGACCCGCTGCAGCGAGGTCTTGAACGTGAAGTAGGAGATCACCAGCAGCGGCAGCACGATGGTGATCGTCGAGAGGCTGAAATCGCGTGAGTTGTAGACGAGCAGCGCCGCCACCGACGCCGATCCGCAGTAGCTCAGCAGGACCACGCCGAAGTGGGGCCGCCAGACGCTCCACACAGTGGTCCGCCGCTGCAGCGCGGCGATGGCCGACATCAGGCCGCTGCTCGCCAGGAAGTACGCCAGCGTGAAGCCCGCGAACGGTACCAGGCCATCGAGCACGTCGTGCTCGGGGATTGAACCCATCCGGTGGCCGGCGATGATCCGGAAGACCTGCGCCGCCACGAAGATCGAGAGCGCGGGCCCCGCGATGTTGAAGAGGATCTGCCGCCGGCGGTACCTGCGCCAGACCGAGATCGCCAGCCCGTCCAGGGCGATGATCACCGTGGCCACGGCCGGTCCGTACAGCAGGGCCGCCAGGAACACGAAGGTCTCGGAGACCGAGATCGACGTGCCCACCTTCTGCAGGCTGATGCTGAAGGTGCTGCTGAAGCAGGTCAGCGCGAGCAGCGCGAGCCACAGGTAGCTCGCCGGAGGGCTGGAAACCACGACGAGGATCGACCAGGCGAGCGCGGCGAACCCGCTCGCGATGACGACGCCGAGGTAGATGCGGGCCGTGGTCGACAGTGGCATCGGGGCGCTGGCCGTACGTCCCGCCGTGCCGCGAGCGGGCTGCGGGGAGCGGGTCGCGATCGGTTGATCTTTCGGCACGTGGCGGATTCTCGAATAGGATAGATCGTCAGCGAGGCAATCGGCACGCTCCGTGGGCCACTTGAACGCTGGTTTTTGTGGGTGGCGCCACCGATCGCCGCCCCGAAGCTCTGCCGTGACATGGGAACGCACGGCGTTCTTCAGGGCCTGTCCGATGCCTGCGTTCGTCATGACAGGCCGTCTCCTTCGCCGCGCGTACGCCGGTGTCCTGCTCGGGCTCCTGTTCGGGGGGCCGCTCGGGCCACTTGGGGCGTGGCACGTCGCGAGCATCGATCCGGCGGTGTCGCACGAGGCGACGGTCGGCACGTCCGGTTCCGCTGCCGGCGGTCACAGTCCCTTCTGCCCGGCCTGTCACTTCCTGATCGGGCTCCGGTTCGCCGCGCCCGCGTGGCCGCCCAGCCTCGTGCCGCCCCAGGTCCGGGCCGCCGGTCCTGCGATTGAAGCCGTCGTCCAGACGCCACGCTGGATCGCCAGCGGCCTGGCCAGCCGCGCACCCCCTCTCCACTGACGCAGGCGCCGCCCGGGCCCGGACGTGCGTCCGGGAACGCCCCGTGCGGCGCGATCGCTTACCGTCACGCCTCGCGGCTCGAATGCGGCCGCGGCGCAGAAGACGGATCGTCGCTGGCAGGCCCGCAGGGGCGTGCACGGCGATGACGCATCCGTGAGGAGTCGTGCGATGTCATGGAGTGTATTCAACGGGCGGTGCGGAGGCCTTCTCGTGCTGGCGGGGTTGCTGGCCTGGTCCGCCGGGGCCGCGGCCCAGCCGGCTGAGGTGGTTTTCCGCGGACGGTTGCTGCACGCGGTGACGGGCGGTCCCGTGGCCAACGCCCTCGTGTTCGTGGAGGAAGCGGGAACCGACGTTCGGTCGGCCGGTGACGGCACGTTCGTCGTGAGCCGACTCGATGCGGGCACGTATCATCTCATCATCACGGCACCCGGCTTCACCCCGGACCGCGTCGAGGTGGTGGTGACGCGCGGCGCGCCGCCGCCATCGCGCGACATCCTCCTCGTGCCCGAACTGCACTACAGCGAGGTGGTGTCGGTGAGTCCGGCCGCCCGTGACCAGTTCGAGTCGTACCAACCCACCTCGGTCCTGGCGGGTCAGGACCTGGCCATTTCCATGGGCGCGTCGCTGGCCGACACCATTTCGACGCAGCCAGGCATGGCGCAGCGGTCGCTTGGCCCCGGCGCGGCCAGGCCGGTGATCCGCGGGTTCGACGGCGACCGCGTGATGGTGCTCGAGGACGGGCAGCGGATGGGCGACCTGTCGAGCCAGTCCGGCGATCATGGCGTGAACGTGAACCCGGCGGCCGCCACGCGGATGGAGGTGGTGCGCGGGCCCGCGACGCTGCTCTACGGATCCAATGCGATCGGCGGCCTCGTGAACGTGATCTCCGACCTCATCCCCGATGCGCCAATCACCCGTTCCGGTGGCACGCTGCAGGTGGATGCCGGTTCGGGATCCCGCACCGGCGGCATCGCCGCCGACCTGTCGACCGGCAACGGCCGGTGGGCGCTGCACTTGGGCGGCGCGGGGCGGCGCTCGGGTGACGTCCGCACGCCGGGATTCGTGGTCGACAACACCCAGTCACGCAGCGGGCTGGGCAGCGTCGGCGTGTCGCGGACCGAGGGGAAGGGCTACGTGGGCGCCAGCTATCAGTACGACGACTTCAAGTACGGCGTGCCCGTCGTCGAGGGCGGCCGCGTCCAGCTCACCCCCCGCCGCCACTCGCTGTCGGCACGTGCCGAGCGTCGCGAGATGGAGGGCCTCGTGCAGAACCTGCGCGGCAGCTTCTCGTTCCGCAGCTACCGCCACGACGAGCTCGAGGGCGGCGAGGTGGGGACGACGTTTCACAACGATGCGGCCGAGTTCGAGGTGCACGCCGACCATCGATCCGCGGGACGGCTCAGCGGCACCGCCGGCGCCTGGGGCATGGTGCGGGCCTTCGAGGCGATCGGCGAGGAAGCCCTGTCGCCGCCAGTCGATCAGAAGGGTTTCGCGGTCTTCTCCTACCAGGAGCTGACCTGGCCGCACGTCAGGCTGCAGTTCGGGGCGCGGTACGAACACGCCGGTTTCAGGCCGGAGGGCGGCCTCAGGGCCCGCCGCTTCGACAACCTCTCGGCGTCGGCCGGCGTGCTGGTGCGGCCCACCGACGCGACGACGCTCTCGGTGAACCTCGCCCGCTCGGTCCGCAACCCGGCACTCGAGGAGCTGTACTTCTTCGGTCCGCATGCCGGCAACTTCGCGTTCGAAATCGGCAACGCCGACCTGCCGTCCGAGAAGGGACTCGGTCTCGACGTCGCGTTCCGCTGGCGCGGCAGCCGCGGTTCGGGTGAGGTGAGCTACTTCCGCAACGACATCCGGGACTTCGTGTTCCGCAAGCCCATGTCCGAGGAGGCCTTCGACGAACGCTTCGGCCACGACGCGCACGCCGGAGGCCACGGCCACGACCACGGCGACGAGTTCCCGTTCGTCGAGTTCGCGGCCGCCGACTCCGTGCTGCAGGGCTTCGAGTTGCACGGCGACGTGCACCTGATGCCGACGTTGATCGCCGAGACCACCTTCGACATGGTGCGCGGAGCGCTGAAGCGCTCGGGCCTGGCGCTGCCCCGGATTCCGCCGATGCGGTTCATCGCGGGCCTGCGCCAGCAGCGCGGCGCCTTCCAGGGCGGCGGCGAGGTGCTGGTGGCGGCCAGGCAGGATCGCGTGTTCGGCGAGGAGACGCCCACCGACGGGTACGCGCTCCTCAAGCTGTTCGCGTCCTACTCGTTCCACCGCACCGGCCTCGTGCACACGGTGACGGTCCGCGTCGACAACCTCGCCAACGAGCGTTATCGCAACCACCTGTCCTACGTGAAGGATCTCGTGCCCGAGATGGGCCGCGACATCCGGGTGATCTACAGCCTGCGGTTCTGATCGCGACACCGGCATCCTGACGGCCGCGGCGTGCCTTGCCGTGCCCGGCCCGGATTGGTCAGAATCGAGCGTCGGTTTCACCGGCGGGCGTCGGCTTCGACGCCCGCCCCCCCCTTCCGGAGCGAACCGCGATGGGGCAGCGGCTGGTGTGGTGTATGACGATCGCGGCCATCGCGGCGCTGGCAGCGCGCGCGGCGCCGGCCGCCGGCCAGGACGCGCCGCGTTCGCTCATCGAGCGCGCCCGGGCGCTGCTGCGTTCGACGCCGCTGATCGACGGGCACAACGACCTGGCGTGGGAGCTGCGCACCCGGGTCGGCTACGACCTCGATCGCCTCGACATCAGTCGCCCCCAGCCCGCGCTGCAGACCGATCTCCCTCGCCTGCGCCAGGGCCAGGTCGGCGCGCAGTTCTGGTCGGTGTACGTGCCGTCGGACCTCGACGGCCGGGGCGCGGTCACCGCCACGCTCGAGCAGATCGACGCCATCCACTCTCTGGTACGTCGCTATCCGGACGATCTCGAGCTGGCGCTGACGGCGGCCGACATCGAACGGATCTTCCACGCGGGGCGCATCGCGTCGCTGATTGGCATGGAGGGCGGCCACTCCATCGATGCCTCGCTCGCCACGCTGAGGATGATGTACCGCCTCGGCGCGCGCTACATGACGCTCACCCACGCCAGCAACCTGTCGTGGGCCGACGCGGGGACCGACGCGCCGGCGCTGCGCGGGCTGTCGCCGTTCGGTGAGGCGGTGGTGCGCGAGATGAACTGGCTCGGCATGCTCGTCGACCTCTCGCACGTCTCGCCCGACACCATGCGCGCCGCGCTGCGCGTGAGCGAGGCGCCGGTGATCTTCTCCCACTCCTCGGCCCGGGCCCTCTGCGACGTCCCGCGCAACGTTCCCGACGACGTGCTGGAACTGGTCGCGCACAAGGGCGGCGTGGTGATGGTGACCTTCGTGCAGGGCTTCGTCTCGCCGGAGGTGGCGGCGTGGCAGGCGCGCTTCGAGGAGGCACGGCGCGCCTGGATCGAGCGAGCCGCCGGCGATCGCGGTGCGGTCTCGTCGGAAGAGGCCCGCTGGCGCGCCGCCAACCCCGCGCCCAGGGCGACGCTCGCCCAGGTGGCCGACCACATCGATCACGTCCGCCGGATCGCCGGCATCGATCACGTCGGCATCGGCAGCGACTTCGACGGCATCGAGGCCGGACCGATCGGCCTCGAGGACGTCTCGAAGTTCCCCGACCTGATCGCCGAGTTGTTGCGGCGCGGCTACTCCGATGCTGACGTCAGGAAGATCCTGGGCGAGAACCTGCTGCGCGTGATGCGTGCGGCCGAGGCCACCGCCGCGCGACTGCAGCGGACACGCGGGCCGTCAGCCGAACGGCTGCCCGCGGCGAAGTAGCGCCGTCGACGCCCTCACCGTACGGCCGCGACGAGCCGCACGGGCGGCCGCGCGCCGTTCGCGTGACGCGGACGGGTCAGCGCCTCTCTCTCGCCCGCGAGGCGGCCGCCCCCGCCGCGCACGAGGCGCACGGCGGCCGGCTGGCTGTCTGAGACGAGGCGCCGCGCAGCGCCCGCGGCAACAGCGGCCGGACGAGCAACCCCACGGCAGCCACGGCCGCCAGCGTCACGATGACATCCTGCAACGTGAACCAGGCCACGCCACCCTCCTCACGCGATGCCCGCCAGCCGCAGGCCCTGATAGGTGACCGTCGCGAAGACGTAGGCCAGCGACGACATGTACAGGAACTGCAGCAGCGCCCATCGGGTCTGACCGGTCTCGCGGCGTGTCATCGTGAGCGTCGGCAGGCACTGCATCGCCAGCACGAAGAACACCAGCAGGCTCGCCGACGTGGCCGGCGTGAACAGCGGCGTCCCATCCTCGCGTGTCGCGCCGCGGATGCGGCCGAGCACACCCGCATCCGTCACGTCGTCGTTGCCAGCCGCGCCCACCAGCACCGACATCGTCGAGACGAACACCTCGCGCGCGAGGAAGCTCGTCATCACGCCCACCGTCAGTTGCCAGTCGTAACCGAGCGGCGCGAACACCGGCTGGATGACCCGGCCGAGGCGGCCCGCGATGCTGCCGGCCTGTGCCGACCGGGCCTCGATTGCCTCGGCCTCGGCGACCATGTCCGCCGCCTCGTTGGCCGGGAGATTCGGCGCCGCCGCCGCCGCGCGCAGCCGGCCGGCTTCGGCAGGCGGTTCGGTCTTGGGGTAGGCGCTCAGCCACCACATGACCACGCAGATGGCCATGATGACCGTGCCGACGGTCTTGAGAAACGCCAGACCCTGATCCTTGGCGGTGAGGATCGCGTTGGTGAGCGACGGCACCTTGTAACTGGGCAGTTCGAGCACCATCGGCCGCGCGCGGCCCCGGAGCACCGTACGCCCGAGCAGCAGCGCCGACACCAGCGCCGCAACGGCCCCCAGGAGGTAGCAGCCCGCGAACACGAACCCGGCGACCAGCGGCCGATTCGCGAACAGCAGGCTGGTGAGCAGCACGTAGACCGGCAGGCGCGCGGAGCAGCTCATCATCGGCGCCACGAGGATCGTGGCGAGCCGATCGCGCCGATCGGGAATCAGGCGGGTGGCCATGATGCCCGGCAGCGCGCACGCGTGCGCGGTCAGCAGCGGCACGAACGCATGGCCCGGCAGGCCGAATCGGCACAGCAGCCGGTCCATCACGAAGGCTGCCCGGGCCAGGTACCCGGTGTCCTCGAGCAGGCTGATCAGGAAGAACAGCAGGCAGATCTGCGGCAGGAACACCACCGTTCCGGCGATGCCGCCGATGATGCCTTCGGCCACCAGATCGTGCACGGGCCCGGGCGGCAGCGTCTCGCCCGCCAGCGCGCCGAGCCGCGCGAAGGTGACCTCGATCAGATCCATGGGCACGGCCGCGAGCGTGAACAGCGTCCAGAAGAGCCCGCCCATCAGCGCGACGAACACGACCACGCCGAGCACCGGGTGCGTGAACGCGGCGTCGAGCCGTTCGGTCAGCGTATCGGCGCCCGTGCCGACCGCGCCTGGCCCGCCAACCGACGCTTCGACCACGCGCTCGGCCCATTGCGGCAGTTCCCCCGCGCGATCGGCGGGTGGTGGCGGCAGTTCCGCCGCGGCTCGCGCCACGGCGCTCGCGCGCGACGAGGGGTCGAGCCGTCGCACGATGGCCTCGCCGACGGCCTCGACGCCGATGCCGCGGCGGGCCACCATCGGGACCACCGGACAGCCGATGAGGCGTCCCAGCCTGGCCACGTCGAGTGTGAGCCCGCGCCGCTGCGCGAGATCGATCATGTTGAGCGCGACGACGACCGGCACGCCCGTCGCCAGCAGTTCGCCCACCAGCACGAGGTTCCGCGTGAGGTTGCAGGCATCGGCCACGACCACCACCGCGTCGGGACGCCGGTAGACGCCGCCGCCCTGGAGCACGTCGCGGCACAGGCGCGATTCCGGCGCGTTCAGGCGCAACTCGTACAGGCCCGGCAGGTCGACGACCTCCACGGGCAGGCCTCCCACCATGGCGCGGCCGGTGCGGATGGCGGTGGTGGTGCCCGGGAAGTTCGACGTCTTGGCCCGGGCGCCGCACAGCCGGTTGAAGAGCGTCGTCTTGCCGGTGTTGGGGTTGCCGACCAGCGCGATGCGCGTCGAAGCCGCCGGGCCAGCCGCCGGCGTCGCAACCGGTGGCGCGATCGCGGCGCGAGGCGCGATGAGTTCGTCGGTGGGGGTCATCGGAGCACTGGCGACGGATCGAGCGATGGCCTCAGCGCATGGCGCCTGTCGTGGCCGCTGCCCCGGGGGCACTCGCGAGACGTCAGCAGGCGGGCTCCGGGACGACGAGCACCTGTTCGGCCACTGTCTTGGACAGGCCGATCCGCGTGGCACGCACCTGGACGATGCAGGGCTCGCCCGACTTGCAGAGGCGAAGACGGCAGCGCTCAGTGAGGCCGAGTGCGCGCAACAGCGCACCGTCCTCTCCCGGAACGTCGGTCGCGTGGAGACGGGCGATGGCGCCGGCTGGCAGGTCGCACAGGCGAACGGGGCACACGTCACACGACTCCGGCGGAGTCATGGCGGTTGAAAGCGGCGAAATGAGACTCATTCTCACTTCCTGACTGCAAGAGCATAGCATAGAACGACGAAATCCGACTCTCCTGGTCGGATTATTCGGCCAGCGTCCGATCGCGCTTCAATCCGGTGCCCGCGGGCAGCCCCTGCCGCGCCTGCCCGGCCACCCCGGCGGGATCGGTCACCGGTGTCTGGTCATCGACCCGCGGTTCGCCGTATGCTGGCCGCCGGCCGGCGGCCGGCCGGATGTGGCCGGACGCCCGAATCGACGCCGGAACCACGCCCAAACGCCTCGCCCTTTCCCAATCGTCATGTCCACACCCGCTCCCAACACCACCGAAACCGCGAACAAGCCCCCGATGACCGTGCACCTCGACTGGCAGCAGGACCTCGTCTTCGCCGGCAGGGTCGGCGATGTGTCGATGACGCTCGATGGCAGTTCGAAGGCCGCGCCATCACCCATGCACGCCGTGGCCTTCGGCCTTGCCGGCTGCATGGCCATCGACGTCGCGCACATCCTGGGCCGGGGGCGGCATCCGTTCACCGCCATCGCCGCGCGCCTCGATGCGCACCGCAGCAACGGCCAGCCGGCGCGGTTCACGCGGATGGACCTGCATTACACCGTGACGGGCGACGTCCCGCCCGATGCCCTCGCCCGCGCCATCGAGCTCTCGCGCGAGAAGTACTGCTCGGTCTGGCACTCGCTGCGGCAGGACATCGAGCTGAACACGAGCTTCGAGGTCGTCACCGCGTAGCACGGGCGGCGATGCCGCCGCGGGAGGTCAGATGCCTGCTCCCTGCCTTCGACCGTGTCTGGCCGCGTCGTTGGTCGCCGCCCTCGTCGCGCTGGTCGCCGTCGTCCAGGCCCGGCAGGCGGCGGTGTCACCCGCCCCGGCCGCGACCTTCAGGGCGCACGCCGCCGCTGCCGTATCGCCGATTGCCGGCGAACTCGGTCTCGACGGTCTCGCGGCGGCCGTCGAGGTGATTCGCGATCGGTGGGGCGTCGCGCACATCTACGCCTCGACGCTCGAAGACCTGTTCTTCGCGCAGGGTTTCGTCGCGGCGCAGGACCGCCTGTGGCAGATGGACCTGTGGCGGCGCACCGCCATGGGCGAGTTGTCGGAGGCGCTCGGCCCCGCGTTCGTCACGCGCGACACGCTCGCGCGCCTGCTGCGCTATCGGGGTGACATGGACGCCGAGTGGCGGGCCTATTCCCCCGACGCCCGCCGCATCGTCGAGGCGTTCGTGCGGGGCGTGAACGCGCAGATCGACTACGTCACCGCGCATCCCGAAACGCTTCCCGTGGAGTTCGCCATCACCAGCAGCGCTCCCCGTCGATGGACGCCCGAGGTGGTGATTGGCCGCGTCGCCGGCTACATCATGACGCGCAACGCACGGCTCGAGGTGCAGCGCGCGCAACTGGTGGCGCGCGTCGGCGCGGCGCGGGCGGCGACGCTGCTCCCGCCAGAGCCCAGCGTCCCGCTCACCGTGCCCGCCGGGCTCGACCTGCGCGAGATCACCGACGACGTGCTGGCGATCACGGCGGGCACCGGCGATGGCCTGCGGTTCCTGTTCGGCCAGCGTGATGCCGCGAGGGTCGCGTCGTTCGCGCCGACGCCGTGGCCGCTGCTGGCACGCGCGGCCGGCGCCGGCCCCGTCGATCGCCTCTGGGCGGGCATCGAGGAGAGCCGAGACGAACTGGCCGTCATCGGGTCGAACAACTGGGTGGTGGCGCCCGCCCGCAGCGAGACCGGCACGCCGCTGCTGGCCAACGACCCGCACCGTTCCATCCAGTTGCCGTCGTTGCGCTACACCGTGCACCTGAACGGGCCCGGCTGGAACGTGATCGGCGCCGGCGAACCGTCGCTGCCCGGCGTGGCGGCCGGCCACAACGATCGCATTGCGTTCGGCTTCACCATCGTCGGCATCGATCAGCAGGATCTCTACGTCGAGCGGCTCGATCCCGCCGATCCTTCGCGCGTGATCGTGCCGGGCGGCAGCGAGCCGATGCGCGTCGAGCGCACGACCATCGAGGTCAGCGGCGAGGCGCCGCGCCAGGTGGACCTGCGGTTCACGCGCCACGGTCCCGTGCTCCACCTCGACGCCACGCGCCACCGCGCCTACGCCTTGCGATGGGTGGGTACGGAGCCGGGCACGGCCGGCTACCTCGCGTCGCTGTCGCTGAACACCGCCCGCAACTGGGACGAGTTCACTGCAGCCACTGCGCGCTGGGCGGTGCCGTCGGAGAACCTCGTCTACGCCGACGTCGACGGGAACATCGGCTGGGTGGTCGCGGGGCTGGCGCCGGTGCGTCCCGGATGGAGCGGGCTGCTGCCCGTGCCCGGTCACGAAGGGAAATACGAGTGGGCCGGCTTCGTGCCGGCCCCCGACCTGCCGCGCAGCCTGAACCCGCCGGCGGGCCTGCTCGCCACGGCCAACCACAACATCCTGCCGCCGGGTTACGCCATTCCCCTGGGCTACGACTGGAGCCCACCCCACCGCTACGAGCGCATCGTCGAGGCGCTCACAGCCCGGCCGCGCTGGTCCGTTGCCGGTTTCGAGGCGCTGCAGCACGACGAGGTCTCGCTGCCGGCCCGTGCCATCCTCGACGCGTTGCGCATGGCCGCGGCCAGCCGCAAGGTGGAGGGACGCGACCGGGCGTTCGCCATCAAGATGCTCACATCGTGGGACGCGACGATCGACGCGAAGTCGGCTCCCGCGGCGCTCTACGAACTGTGGCTGCCCCACCTCCAGCGCGAACTGGCCGTGCTGGCCGCTCCGCCCGCCGAGCGCGCGAGTGCGCCCGCGCCGCTGAGCCTGGAGCAGGTGCTCGATCGGCTGAGGAGACCTGCCGCAAAGGACCTCGATGCGCTGGTGGGGCCGGCGCTCGACCGGGCGATGGCCGAGGCCCGCCAGCGCATGGGGCCCTCGCCGGGCGAGTGGGCGTGGGGCCGCATCCATCGCGCGCGCTTCGAGCACCCGCTGGCCGCCACCGAGCCGCAGCGCGAGGTGATGGATCTGGGTGAGGTGCCGCGCGGCGGCGACCAGACGACGATCAACAACACCGGAACGGGCCCCCGCCAGGTACACGGCGCCTCCTACCGGCAGGTGATTGAGGTCGGGCAGTGGGACCGTTCGACGATGACGAACGTGCCGGGCCAATCGGGGCAGCCCGGATCGCCGCACTATGGCGATCTGCTGCCGTTGTGGGCGCTGGGCCGGTACCACCCGATGGCCTTCAGCCGCGGGTTCGTGGAGCAGCAGGCGGCGGCGCGTCTCGTGCTCAGGCCCGCCGGCGCGCGCGCGACGGTGGCCGGGGCCGCGGGGGCGCCGGGGGCAGGGCGCTGACGTGCGGCGCGCCTACATCGACTGGCTCCGCGGCGTCGCGGTGCTGATCATGATCCACGCCCACGTCATCGATGCGTGGACGCGTGCCTCCGACAAGGCCCGGCCGGGCTACGACTGGATCCTGCGCGTGAACGGGATGGGCGCGCCGCTGTTCCTGTTTCTCGCCGGCGTGGCGGTCGCGCTGGCCGGCGCCGCCGGCCTCCGCCGCCATGGCCAGGTGGCGCATGTCTCGTGGGCCCTGCAGAGGCGCGGGTGGGAAATCTTCGGGCTCGCCATTCTCTTTCGCATCCAGGCCTGGGCCGTGAGCCCTGGTGCCACGCTCTACGGCATCCTGAAGGTGGACATCCTCAACGTGATGGGCCCGACGCTGGCCGCATCGGCCTGGTTGTGGGGCAGGGCCTCGACGACCCGGGCGCGCTTCTGGCTGATGGCCGCCGCCACGCTCGTGGTCGTCGGCATCACGCCGTGGGTCCGGACCACTCCCCTGATTGCCGCCTGGCCGCAGCCCCTCGCCTGGTACTTCCAGCCCATGCCTGGACGCTTCGCCTTCTTCCCGTGGTCGGGCCTGCTGCTGGCGGGCAGCGCGGCTGGCGTGCTGCTGGCCGCGGCGACGACCGATGACGCGCAGCGTCGCGTGGTGGGCTGGCTGACGGCGGGCGGCGCGGCGCTGTTCGTCGTGTCGATCGCCGCGTCGTACGCGCCGCCGCTCCACGCGGCCACGGAGTTCTGGAGCACGTCGGCCAGCTTCTTCTTCGCGCGCATCGGTGTGATGCTGGTCCTGCTGGGTGTCGCGCACGCCTGGGTCGACCGCGCCAGCAAGGCGTGGAGCCCGCTGCTGCAGTTCGGACGCACGTCGCTCTTCGTCTACTGGATCCACGTCGAACTCGCCTACGGCGTGCTCGCGTCCCCGGTGAAGGGCCGGCTGCCGCTCGGCTGGGCGTACGTGGGTTACGTGCTGTTCACGCTGGCGATGCTCGCGGCTTCCGTCGGCAAGGACCGCGTCGTGACGCGCTGGCGAACGCGCCGGCCGCCGCTGGCCGTGGCGCCGCAGGGCGCCTGAGGCCACCGGCCGCGGGCCGGGTTCACTTGAAGAGCGACATCTCCGCGGGCTCGCCGATCACGCGGCGCTCGTGCACGAGCAGCCACGCCTTCGCCTCGATGCCGCCGCCGAAGCCCGTGAGCGACCCGTTGCTGCCGATCACACGGTGACAGGGGACGATGATCGACAGCGGGTTGCGGCCGTTGGCGAGCCCGACGGCCCGCACCGCGCGCTCGCGGCCCACGCGTCGGGCCAGTTGCTGGTACGACCACGTCCGGCCGTAAGGGATCTCGCGCAGCGCCGACCAGACCGACTGCTGGAAGTGCGTGCCCAGGGCCTTGAGCGGCAGGTCGAACGCCTGCCGGGTGCCGGCGAAGTACTCGTCGAGCTGCCGGCGTGCGTCGTCGAGCACCGACGTGTTCCCCCGCCAGTACTCGGCCGCGATCGCCGTGTGCGGGGCGTCGCCGAAGCTCACCGCGACCAGCGCCTCGCCGTCGGTGGCGAGCAGCAGTTCGCCCACCGGCGAGGGATACGCGCAATAGGCGGCCGCCGCGGCCGCGATCCGTGTGTTCTCCTTCAACAGACTCCTCCTGCGCGGACGGCCCGGCCTCCTCCCCGGAGCGCGAACCCTGCCAGCACCGCCGATCGACAGTCTACTGCGGCGGCGTGGGAGCCTCACGCGCCACCGTCGCCGGCACGTCGTTCCAGTGCGTGATCGCGTTGAAGAGCAGCCCGAACTCGCCGAAGTTCTGCCACCGGTAGCAGGGGTTGCCGGCAAACAGGATGATGCGGCCCGAGTCCACCGGCACGTCGACGATGGCGGGGCGGTTGCGCACTTCGTCGGCGCCCTTCATCAGACCGCTCAGCACGCTGGCGGCGCCGCCGGGGTAGCGCATCACCACCTGTCCGCGATCGGTCTCCGGCACCTGCAGCAGCGGGCCGTTGCCGTAGCGCACGGGCATCTTCGTCGACTGGTAGCCGTACAGGATCGGATGGGCCGGCGCGGCGACCTCGGCTTCGATGATGGGTCCGGGCGCGTAGAAGGCCGGAGAGGGCCGCTGCGCGTTCACGTTGCGCGTGAGGCCGAACTCGGGCGGCATGTAGCTGGCCGTGCCCAGCGTGATCAGCACGCCGCCAGCCTCGACGAACTTGCGCAGCTCCAGCACGCCCTCCAGGCCCATGCCGCCGCGGATGTCGTCGGACTCGCCGTACATGCCGAGCGAGCGATACCGATCGTCCTTGCGGTAGGCGAGCGGCGGGCCCTTCACGTCGATGTCGTAGACCAGGTTCTTGGCGCTGCGGCCCTGGTTGGGCACGAGGATCACGTCGTAGTCGGCACGCAGGCCGCCGCGACGCACGCGCTCCTTGTAGATCAGGTCGTAGGGCACCTCGAACTGATCGAAGGCGTGGCGGACCCAGCCCACTTCCTGCGTGCTCCCCCAGGTGGAGAACACCGCCAGCCGCGGCAGGTCGACCGCGTGCATGGCGACAGAGGGCGCAGACGGCAGGCCGACGGCGTCCAGGCCGAGCGTCTGCACCTGCGCGCGCACCTCGTCGGTGACCGCCCGCCCGCCCTGCGTGGTCGCGATCACGAACGACCCGGCCGGGAACGTCGTGCCGCCCGCGGTGTGCGGCTGCTCCAGCGCGCGCACGTCGAGCGCCTTCAGGCGGTAGCGGAGCGTGGTCATCGCGTTGGCGCCGTGGTGCGGCACCACCAGCACCGCCGCGCCGCGTTCGGCCGTCACGGCGCCGTCGGCCCGCGCCTCCACGACCGGCGTCACCGCCGCGTCGAGCGCCGCCTTGTCGGCAATCGGCGTCACCTCCGCCTGCAGCATCAACCCCATCGTCCAGCCGGTGTCGTCGTAGGTGCGGAGGTTCGGGTCGGGGAAGTCCTGCTTCTCGAGCAGGATCTTCGCGAGGCGTCCGTAGGGCTGATCGCGCTTCACGAGGTACGTGCCGGCGGGGAAGGTGCCTTCGGCCACCTTCAGCTCGGCCGTCGTGCGGCCCACCTCGATACCCTGCACCCGCAGCAGGTTCACCAGGCGCGCCACGCGCGTGCGGTCCTTCTGGCCGGCGGGAATCGCAAACGCATACGGCGGCTTCGTGCGGCCGTCCTCGACGGCGTTCCGGCTCTTGGCGTAGAAGTTCTCGAGCAGCACCCGCGGGAATTCCGACGCGAGCTGCAGCGCCGACAGCACTCCCGTCTGCATGTAGTTCGTGTTGTTGCGCATCGACCAGGTGACCTCGCGGTACGGCGGATTCGGCCGGTACCACTCCCGCGATGTCTGCCCCGGCCCGTCGCCACTCGCGACGCGGCGCTTCATCGTCGTCGCGCCGCCGTTGCCGTAGGTTTCGTACATCCGGACGATGCCGTTGTGGTTGCTCGCCATGAACGCGAGGTAGCCCGGCGACCACATGTCGACGAAGCCGTGCGTCCACACGCCGGGCATGCCGTACTTCGTCATCTGCGCCATCTCGAAGTTCGCGAACCACGGCAGCTCGCCGTAGAGGATGGGATCGAGCGACGGGTTCTGCGGCGCCTGCCCGCTGAAGGTGTAGAGGAAAGGCACCGACTCGTGCAGGTCGTGCATCACGAGCGGACGCCACTGCAGGTACCAGTCGAGCAGCGCCCGCATCGTCACCTGCGAGTAGTTGATGTCGCGGTTGTTGTCGTGAAAGATGTACTTGCCCCAGTACGGCGGGCCCGAGACGCGGTCGTTCTCGTTGGTGATCCCGATGGTGTGCTTGTAGTACCAGTCGACGTAGCGGTCGCGGCCGTCGGGCTCGGCCACCGGCAGCACCGACACGATGACGTGGTCGCGAATGCCTCGGATCAGCGGCTCGTCGCTCACCGCCAGCCGGTAGACCAGCTCCATCAGCATCTCGGGCGGGCCGGTTTCCGGGCTGTGCAGGCCGGCCATCAGGTGGTAGATGGGCCTGGCCTTCGCGATGATGTCGCGCGCCTGCGCTTCGTCCAGCCCGCGCGGATCGCCCAGGCGCTGCAGGTAACCGCGATACGTCTCGAGGTTGGCCAGGCTTTCTTCCGACCCGACGTACACGATGTTGATCTCGCGGCCCTCGTCGGTGGTGCCGATGGTGGTGACCCGAACGCGGGGCGTTGCCGCCGCCAGCGCGCGGTAGTACTTCAGGAGGTCGGCCGTGTAGGTGAGCACGTTGGGCGCGCCCACGTGGTGGCCCAGCACGTCCTTGGGCGTCGGCACGCCCGCTGCCAGCGGCAGGTGACCCACCAGCGGGCTGAGGAACTCGGGCGCCGTCGTCCACTCGCGCACCAGGCGCGCGAACTCCTCGTCCTGGACGGGCGGCGCGGCAGCCTGCTGGGCCGGCAGCACGGGCGCCGACAGGATGACGAGGACGGCGAGCAGGAGGGGGAGACAGCGGGACCTCGAGGCAACAGGCATGCGGGCGGCTCCTGGAGTCAGGCCCTGAATCTTGACGGCAACTGCCGCGCGGGTCAAAGGAAATGCGCGACCGGGTCTGGCGCGGGCCGGCGGGGCGGGTGGCCCGGGATGAGGAAGGCGCCGCGACGCACAGAGGCCCCATCGGTCTCCCGACAGGGCCTCTGAAATCGGCCACCGGACCGGCTCCCCAGCACTCACGGCTCCCTGCCGTAAACAGCCCGGCGACGTTCAGGCTTTCAGCAAGGCGTGTGCCGATCCCCCGGCTGGGGCCCGCCACGCCTTTTCGCGTCGATTCCGCTCTGTCGCCGTTCGCGGGCCGGGAAGCGATCGCGCGAACGCATGCAGGAATTACACTTTCAACCAGAACTTACAGCCACGTGCGCGCGAGCCCGCGGTTCGGGACCGCGTGCTCGCGCACGACGGCTGAATGGCCGCGCCCGAAGGCGGCGCACGCTGGCATGGAATCCGAATTGGAGGCGTCATGTACGAGATCGTGTTGAGCGCGCACAGTGTGCTGCGCTGGGTGGTGATTGCGGCGGCGGCGGTCGCGTTGACGAGGGCGTTCGGCGGATGGTTCGGAAAGCGTGCGTGGGGAGCGGCCGAGGCTGCCGCCAACCGGTGGTTCGCGATGGCGGCGACAGTCCAGTTCGTCGTCGGCCTGTTGCTGTGGGGCTTCCTGAGCCCCTTCGGCGTGGCGGGCTTCGCCGACATGGCCACGACCATGGCGGATGCGACCAGGCGGTTCTGGGCGGTGGAGCACGTGACGATGATGATCGTGGCGGTCGCGTTGATCCATGTCGGGGCGGCGCGGGCCGCCAGAGCCGGCTCCGACGTGGCAAAGCACCGCACCGCCGCCATCTTCTTCCTGGTGGCGCTGGCGCTCGTGCTGGCCGGTGTGCCGTGGGTGGGTGCCGACGCGCGCCCGTGGCTGCGCCTGCCGATGTAAGGCGCTGTCAGGGTGTGGCGGCGACCCTGGATCGCCCGGGCGGGGCGGGCCGGGGCTGAGACGCCAGGTTCGTCGGGTGGGCACGATGGAGGCTGCAGGCGGTCTCGCGCTCCGGGTCCGCGCGGAGGCTCGATGACCGTCCCGCAGATTCTCAGGCGCCTCGACAGGTGCCGTCGTGGCGATGCCGCCCGGCGCACCGGTCGTGTGCCGGCGTGCGGCCAGCGGTGCAGCGCACCGGCCGGATTGCCCGGCCGCGCGCCGCTGCCGGTCGGCGTGCTGCGCCTGCTGGGGCGAACCCTGGGACGCTGTCATCGCACCGCGCTGGTCCTCTGGGAGACCGGCGACCACGACGCGCGCCTGCTGGCCGTGCTCCTCGAACAGCCGCGGCTGGTGGAGGACCGACAGCTCGATCGCTGGGTGGAGACGGCGGCCGACGTCGCGCTGGTCGACCGCCTGTGCCTCAAGGTGGTCATGGCCACGCCGTGGGCGCGCGTCAAGGTGGGCGACTGGGCCCGTCACCCGCAGGCGCTCGTGCGGCGCGCGGCCTACGTCGTGCTGCGTGCGCTGGCGCGGTGCGACCGTGAGATGACCGACGCCGACTTCATCCCCTGGAGCGACGCCATCCCCTCGATGGCAGCGCGGGAGGAGCCAGTGGTGCGCGCCGCCATGCTCGCGGCGCTGTCGGCGATCGGCGAGCGCAACGCGGCGCTGCGCCAGCGCGTGCTGAGCGCCGCCTCGCGGCTGCGCTGCGTGTCGACCGCGAGCCTTCGTCCATCCCCGCCGGCGCTGCGCGCGACGGCCGGCGACTGGCGGCCGATGGGGTAGGGAAGCGGCCAGGCGGTCGCGTTCCGAACCCGCGCTCCCCGGAAGTCCGGCGCGGTCTGCGCCGAGGAAGGCGGTGCGTGCTCGGCGCAGCAGCTCGAGCTCGAGACAGCCCGCCCCGCTACGCCGCGGGCCGCATCTTGTGCCCCTCCACCACGTGCTTCGGCGGCTCCTTCAGATCCCACACGATCCCGGCGAGCGCGAGCGCGCGCAGCGCGTAGTAGGTGGGGTCGAACTCCCACCACCTGAACCCGTTGCGCGTGGAGCTCTGCCAGTAGTGGTGGTTGTTGTGCCACCCCTCGCCGAGCGTGAGGATCGCCAGCAGGAAGCTGTTGCGGCTGTCGTCCTTCGTCTCGTAGCGCCGGCGCCCGACCATGTGCGTCAGGCTGTTGATCATGAACGTGCAGTGCCAGCAGCACACGGTGCTCACGAAGAAGCCCCAGACCAGCGCCGGCAGGCCGCCCCACAGGTAGAGCCCGGCCGCCAGCGCGACGCCCGGCACCGCGTGCCATCGGTCCAGCCACCGCAACTCGGGGTACTTCGCCAGATCCGGCACCCGCTGCAGGTCGGTCTCGTCGTGCGCCGTCGACAGGATCCAGCCGACGTGCGCCCAGAAGAAGCCCTGCCGCCCCGGCGAGTGCAGATCGCCCTCCTGATCGCTGTACCGATGGTGGCGCCGGTGGTGCGCCGCCCACCAGAGCGGTCCCTTCTGCATCGAGGCCGCGCCAAGCAGCGCCATCACGAACTGGAACGCGCGGCTGGTGCGGTAGGTGCGATGTGAGAAGTAGCGATGATAACCGCCGGTGATGCCGAACATCCGCAGCACGTAGAGCGCCGCCGCCAGGCCGGCCAGCGGCCAGGACACGCCCACCACGAACACCAGCAGCACGGCGGCGTGGGAGAGATGGAACGGCAGGCTCTGCAGGTTGAACACCGAAGCCGAGGGCCGCTCGTGGGCGGCCAGCGCATGAGTCGACATGGATGACGCAGATTATCGGGGCCGCGGCCGTGCGCGCCGTGTCAGGAGCGGTGACGGAGTGTCAGGGTTCTGTCAGGAAGGGTCGGAAGGGCCTCCGGCCCGCCAGCCTGGCTCCGCGCGGCCGCGGCTCGGCTGGCTCGCCGCCGCGCACGGCGGTACCATGGCGGGTGGCGCGCGCGCCGCCGGGGCGGCGCGCCACGAACCGTTTCATGCGCAGACGCCGTTACGCCCGGATCATCGCCGCCTACGTCCTGTCGCTGCTGGTCACCGTCGCCCTGCTGGTGATGTGGATCATCTACGTGGTGATCTCCGCCTCGACGATCACCACGCTGGAGCAGCGCATCGGCACCCCGTCGGCCGCGCCGCACTGGACGATGCTCTGGACCGGCGTCGTGCTGCTGGTGCTGGTCATCGGGGGCCTGACCTACCAGCTGGCGCTCGCCATCGGCGCCCGCAGCTACTCGCACAAGCAGGAGGAGTTCGTCTCCAACATCACCCACGAGATGAAGTCGCCGCTGGCGGCCATCAAGCTGCACGCCCAGACGCTGCAGCAGGACATGACGGCGGCCGAGCGTGCCCGCTCCGTCGCCTTCATCCTCCAGCAGGTCGACCGCATGGGGACGCTCGTCGACAACGTGCTCGAGAGCAGCCGCCTGGTGGCGCGCAAGAAGCTCCTGCACCTCGAACCGGTGGCCCTCGCCCCCTTCTTCGACGCCTACTTCGCCGAGATGCGCTCGCAGGTGGAGGGCCGGGGCATCCGCCTGCACGCCGAAGTGCGCACCAGCGCCGTGGTGATGGCCACCGCCGAGGCGCTGCGCCGGGTGATGACGAACCTGATCGACAACGCGGTGCGCTTCTCGGCGCGCGGCGGCGAGGTGCGCTGCCGCGTGGACGACGAGCGCGACGTGGTCCGCATCGAACTCGAGGACGACGGGATCGGCATCCCGCGCAACGAGCTGGCGAAGGTCTTCGATCGCTTCTACCAGATCGGGCGCGAGATCTCGGGACGGCGCAAGGGAACGGGGCTGGGGCTGTCGATCGTCCTGGGGCTGGTCAGGGAGATGAAGGGCGAGGTCACCGCGTTCAGCCAGGAGGGCCGATCCGGCGCGCGGTTCGTGGTCACGCTGCCGGTGGCCGGGAGGCAGGGATGAGCGAGAGCGCCCCGCGCCTGCTCGTCGTCGAGGACGAGGAGGCCATCGCCGACGGCCTGGTGTTCAACCTGCGGCGGAAGCAGTACCGGGTCGATCTCGCGCGCGATGGCCGCGCGGCGCTCGAGTTCCTCCGCGACGCGCGGTACGACCTGGTCCTGCTCGACGTGCGCCTGCCCGAGGTGGACGGCTTCGAGGTGTGCCAGCAGCTGCGGCGCGACGGCAACTTCGTGCCCGTCCTGATGCTCACCGCCCGCACCCAGCCCGACGACATCGTCTACGGGCTGAAGCTCGGCGCCGACGACTACGTCACCAAGCCGTTCGATCTCGCCGAGCTGCTGGCGCGCATCGAAGGGCTGCTGCGCCGGCAGGTCTGGCTGCGCGACGAGCGCGGCGCGCTCTCCGGAGCGATACCTGCCTCGACGGCCGGCGTCGACCCGGACCGGGTGAGGTTCGGCGAGTTCTGGGTGGATTTCCGCACCTGGCAGGCGCAGACCCGCGAGGGCATCGTCGAGCTGTCGAAGAAGGAGCTGACCGCGATGAAGCTGTTCGTCTCGCGGCCCAACCAGGTGATCAGCCGCCGCGAGCTGCTCGCCGAGGTGTGGGAGCTGCCCAACCATCCGAACACGCGCGTGGTCGACAACGTGATCGTGGCGCTGCGGCGTGCCTTCGAGCACGACGCCGCCCAGCCGCGCCACATCCTCAACGTGCGCGGCGTCGGATACCGGTTCGTGCCGTAGGCGGCGGCACGCCGGGCGAGGGCGGCGCCACTGGCGCCACGGGCTGTCTAGGTACGGTATTCCGCGTTGATCTTCACGTAGTCGGCGCTGAAGTCGCACGTGAAGATGCGCGCCTCGTGCACGCCGCCGGTTCCCAGATCGACGAGCACCGACACCTCCTTCCGCTGGAGGTGCGCGGCCGCCTGCGGCGCGCGTTCGTCGTAGGGACGGCCGCCTTCGAAGAGCACGACGCCGCCCACCTCGACGCGGGCCCCCGCGAGATCGAACTGCGCGCCGGACCGCCCGGCGACGGCCACCAGCCGGCCCCAGTTCGGATCGCCGCCGTGGATGGCCGTCTTCACCAGGGGCGAGTTCGCAATCGCGCGCGCCGCCCGGCGCGCGCAGGCGTCGGTGGCGCCGCCGGTCACGCGCACCGTCACCAGCTTGGTGGCGCCTTCGCCGCCGCGCACGATCCCGAGCGCCAGCTCGAGGCAGACCTCCCGCAGCGCGTCCACGAAGCGGTGGTAGTCGGCCGGCTCCACCCCGACGCCGCTGGCGCCGTTGGCGAGCAGGAACACGGTGTCGTTGGTCGACGACTCGCCGTCCACCGTGATCGCGTTGAAGGTGTCGTCGCACGCATCGACCAGCGCCTGCCGCAGCACGGCGGCGTCCACGCGCGCGTCGGTGGTGAGGAAGGCGAGCATCGTCGCCAGGTTCGGCTCGATCATGCCCGAGCCCTTCGCCATGCCGCCGATCGTCACGGGGCCGCCGGCGAGCTCCGCGCGCACCGCGTGCTCCTTGGGGAACGGATCGGTCGTCATGATCGCGCGGGCCGCCGCCGCGTGGTGGGCGGCGTCGAGCTGCTGCGCCGCGTCGATGATGCCGGCGCTCACCACGCGCGGATCGAGCTGCACACCGATGACGCCGGTGGAGGCCACCAGCACGTCCTCGGCCTCGCACTCCAGCGCGCGCGCCGTCTCGGCGCACATCAGGCGCGCCACCTGGAGACCGGCCGGACCGGTGCACGCGTTGGCGCAGCCGCTGTTGACGACAATCGCGCGGGCGCGTCCGCCGGTGGCCTCGAGGTGCTCGCGCGAGACGAGCACCGGCGCGGCCGTCGCGAGGTTCGTGGTGAACAGGCCGGCGGCCGAGGCGGGCGCCGCGCTGGCCACAATCGCCAGGTCGAGTGCCCCGCTGCGCTTGATGCCGGCCGCCACGCCCGCCGTCACGAAGCCGGACGGCGCCGTGATGCCGCCACTGACGACGCGGCTCATCGCGGTTCCACCTTCAGGTAGCGGGTGTGCGGCGCCGGCGCGCTGGTCCCGCCGTCGCGCGTCGAGCCGGGAATCACCGGCAGCCGCGAGTGACTCTCACGCGGCCGCGCCAGCACGCGGCCGTCGAGCGCGAGCGCGACCGCCACCTGGCCGCACACGCGGAACTTCGGGCAGCCGACGCAGTCGAGTGCCACCTTCTCGGGGAACCACACGTGCGGCGCGATCGAGAAGCCGAGGCGCACGAAGTGGCTGGGATCGTGCGTGAACGCGCACAGCGTCGCGTACTCGGCCGTGCGCGCGCGCTGGCACAACTGCGCGATGAGCGAACCGCCCAGCCCCCGGCCCCGGTGCTCGCTGTCGACGACCAGCGAGCGCACTTCCGCGACGGCCGTGCTCAGCGGCGCCAGCTCCGCGCCGCCCACCACGCGCCCGTCGCTCTCGATGACGACGAATCGTGGCGCGTGCCGCGTGAGATCGTCGAGCGTGCGCGGCAGCAGGTGGCCGGCCACGAGGTTGAGATCGATCAGGCGCAGGAGCGCCGGCGCGTCGGCCGGCGTCCCGTCGCGGAACGCGTAACCCTCGGCCGCAACCGGCCGGTGCGGGGCGGCGTCGGGCGAGGAGCCGGGGGAGAGCATGGGCATCATGAACGAACCTCGGCGGCCTCGGTGAAGGCCGCCTCGAGCAGGGTGAGGGCCTCGTCGATCTCCGCGGGCGAGATGACCAGCGGCGGCAGCATTCGGACGACACGTTCCGCCGTACGGTTGACGATGAGGCCGAGGCGCAGGGCGGCGGAGACCACCGCGGCGGCGTCGCGATCGAGTTCCAGGCCCCACATCAGGCCGCAGCCGCGAACCTCGCGCACCATCCCGTGGCGCGTGGCGAGCGCGCGCAGGCCGGCCTCCAGCCGCGGGCTCACCTCGCGCACGTGCGCGAGCAGGCCCGCCTCCAGTTGATCGAGGCAGTAGAGCGCCGCGCGGCAGGCGAGCAGGTTCCCGCCATAGGTGGTGCCGTGATCCCCGAAGGCGATCGTCGAGGCGACGCGATCCGACACCAGGGCCGCGCCCACCGGCACGCCGCCGCCGATGGCCTTGCCAACCGATACCAGGTCGGGCCGCAGGCCGAGCTGCTGGAAGTGGAACGCGGTGCCCGTGCGCCCGCAGCCGCTCTGGATCTCGTCGGCCACCAGCAGCGTGCCCGTGCGTGCGCACGCCTCGCCGATCGCGGCGACCAGCGCGGGCGGCAGCGGCCGGACGCCGCCCTCGCCCTGAATCGGCTCGACGATGATGGCGGCCGTCGTCTCGTCCACGGCGGCCAGCAGCGCCGGGGGGTCCGAGGGCGACACGAAGCGGACGTGCGGGATCAGCGGCTGGAAGGGGCCCCGGTAGTGGATGTCCCACGTCACCGAGAGCGAGCCCATGGTACGGCCGGCGAAGGCGTGCTCGAGCGCCACGAAGTTCGTGCGGCCGGCCGTGCCCTGGGCGTGCCAGTACCGCCGCGCGAACTTCAGGCAGGCCTCCACCGCCTCGGTGCCGCTGTTGCTGAGGAACGCCCGCGGCAGGCCCGAGAGTCGTGCCAGCCGCTCGGCCACCTGGCCCTGCAGCGGGTGGTAGTAGAGGTTCGATGTGTGCAGCAGCGTCGCGGCCTGATCGGCGATCGCGTGCGCCAGTCCCGGGTGCGCGTGGCCGAGTGAGGCGACGCCGATGCCCGACAGCAGATCCAGGTAGCGGCGGCCCTCGACGTCGAACAGGTACACCCCCTCGCCCCGCGCGAACGCCACGGGCTGGCGGCGGTACGTCTGCAGCACGTGCCGCGCCTCGAGGCCGGTGATCTCGGTGAGGGAGGGGACGGCGGAACCGGTTGTCATCGTGTCAATCCTCGGGCGGCGCCAGTTCGGGGCCGATGATGCGGGTGCCCGGCGCGCGGTCGATTGGACCGGCACCCGTGCCGAGCACGATGCGGACGTCGGCGACGCCGGCCCGCACGGCCTGGCAGCAGGCCGTCAGCTTGGCCACCATCCCCGCGCTGGCGGTGCCGTCGGCCATGAGGGCCTCGGCCGCGGCGAGCGTCAGCGAGGCGATGGGGGCGCCGTCGCGGTCGAGCACGCCCGGCGTGCCGCCGGCCACCAGCAACCGCTTCGCGTGGCAGGAGGTGGCCACGTGCGCGGCCAGCGTGTCGGCGTTCACGTTGTAGAGACGGCCCGCGCTGTCGGTGCCCAGGCACGCCACCACCGGCACGTAGCCGAGGCGGACGAGATCGCCGACGAGCGCCGGCGGCTGCGTCGGAATCGGCTCTCCCACCAGGCCGAGGTCGACGAGGCGGCCGTCGGCGGCGCGATAGGGCTGCGCCGGCCTGACGCGCACGCTGGCCGCGTCGGCGCCCGTGAGCCCGACGGCGCGCAGCCCGGCGAGCACGAGCGCCGAGACCAGGCGCGTGTTGATCGTGCCGGCAAGCGCCGACACCACCGCGTCGAGCGTGGCCGCGTCGGTGATGCGCAGGCCATCGACGGCGGCCTTGACGAGACCGCGTCGAGCGCATTCGGCATCGATCTCGCGCCCGCCGCCGTGGACGATGACCAGCGGCGCATCGCTTGTCAGGGGCGAGATCGCCCGCGCCAGCGTCTCGGCCCTGCCGGGTGTCTCCAGCAGTTCCCCGCCCGCCTTCACCACGATGAGCCCGTCGCGTGCCCGCGTCATCCGAGCAGCCCCGTCGTCTCGTCGAGGCCGAGCATCAGGTTCATGTTCTGGACGGCCTGTCCCGCCGCGCCCTTCAGCAGGTTGTCGAGGCAGGCCACGACCACCAGGCGCGTGCCGCCGGGTTCGAGGCGCCAGCCGACGTCGCAGAAGTTGGTGTGCGCCACGTGCTTGATCTCCGGCAGCGTCTCGCCGGTGAGGCGCACGAAGGGGGCGAGGGCGTAGGCCCGATCGAACGCGCCGGCGAGGTCCGCGCCGGTAACGCCGGGGCGCACGCGTGCGTAGCAGGTGGCGAGCAGCCCCCGATCCAGCGGCACGAGGTGCGGCACGAAGGTGACCGATCGCCCCAGCTCCTGTTCCATCTCGGCGGTGTGGCGATGGCCGAAGATGCCGTAGGCCGCCACGCTGCCGTGGTTCTCGCAGAAGTGCGTGCGTGGGGTGGCGGCCTTGCCGGCGCCCGAGATGCCCGACTTCGCATCGACGATCACGTCGCCATCGGCGAGCAGGCCGGCGGCAACCAGCGGTGCCAGCGCGATGAGCGCGGTGGCGGGATAGCAGCCGGGACAGGCCACCAGCCGCGCGCCGGCGATGGCGGTGCGATGGTGTTCGGCGAGCCCGTAGACCGTACCATCGGGCAGCGGCGCGACGGCCTGTGGATACCAGCGTGCGCGCTGCGCGTCGTCGCGCAGGCGGTACGCGCCGGAGACGTCGATCACCCGCAGGCCGGCGTCGAGCAGCGGCGGCGCCAGTTCGGCCGAGCCCGCCTCGGGCAGCGAGAGGAAGGCGAGGTCGGCCGAGGCCGCCACGTGCGCGTGGGCGAAGGGTTCCACCACGCCGTCCCACAGGCGCGCGAGCGCGGGCAGGCGGCGCGGCGCGTCGGCGGCGCTCGAACCGTAGGCGCCGGTGAGGCGCACGGCCGGGTGGCGGGCGAGGAGGCGGACCAGTTCCTGGCCGGCGTAGCCGGTGGCGCCGATGACTGCGACTCGAATCTGGTTCACGGGGAGCCCTGGAATAGTTATGCAGAAAAGCTACAAAGTATGCACGAGCGGCCCCCCGGCGTCAATGCGGCGCCGCCGCGCCGGCGGGCGCGACGGCCGGGCTGGACAGCCGCGGCGGCCGCGTGGCAGCATATGCAGGTCGTTGCATAATCATGAAAGCGTTCCGCCAGGCCGCCATCCTCGAGATCGTGGACCACGAGCCGCTCGCCAGCCAGGACGCCCTGCGCCTGCGCCTGCGCACCCGCGGCATCCTCGCCACCCAGGCCACGATCTCGCGCGACCTCAAGGAACTCGGCCTCGTCAAGCGATCGGCCGACGGCGCCTACCAGCGGCCCGACCGTGAGGCGGCCGCGCCGCCGCCGGCCGGCGACGCGGCGCTGCGCCGCGCCGCGGCCGAATACCTGCAGCGCGCCGTCGCCGTCGCCCACACCGTCGTGGTGCGCACCGGTGCCGGTCAGGCCCATCCGTTCGCCATCGCGCTCGACCGCTCTCCGCTGTCGGGCGTCGTCGGCACGATCGCCGGCGACGACACCGTCCTGATCGTCGCCCGGTCGCCCCGCGCGGCGGCCGGTGTGGCGCGCCGGCTCGAGGCGTGGGCGCGAGCATGACGGTGACATCCCGGGCGGGCCGGCGCGCCCGCGGCCCACGGCAGGAGCACCCCGCACCGTGACCCGCATCGTCCTCGCCTATTCCGGCGGGCTCAACACCTCGCTCGCCGTCCCGTGGCTGCGCGAGCGCTACGGCGCCGAGGTCGTCGCCCTCGCCATGGATCTCGGGCAGGGGCGTGAGCTCGACGACATCCGCGAGCGCGCGCTGGCCGTCGGCTGCCTGCGGGCCCATGTGCTCGATCTGCGCGAGGCGTTCGCCCGCGACCACATCCTGCCGGCCCTGCAGGCGCAGGCGCTCTACGAACACCGCTACCCGATGGCCACCGCCCTGGGCCGGCCGCTGCTGGCACGTCACCTCGTGCGAGTGGCCGAGATGGAGGGCGCCGACGCCGTCGCGCACGGCTGCACCGGCAAGGGCAACGACCAGGTGCGGTTCGAGGTGTCGGTGCGCGCGCTGCGCCCCGGAACCCGCGTGATCGCGCCGGCGCGCGAGTGGGGCCTCACACGCGCGGAGGCGATCGCCGCGGCCCGCGCGCGCAACCTGCCCGTGCCCGTGGCCGCCACCGGACCGTTCGGCACCGACACCAACCTGTGGGGCCGATCCATCCAGTGCGGCGTGATCGAGGACCTCTCGACCGAGCCGCCCGAGGAGGTCTACGCCATCACGCGGCCCCATGCCGCCTGCCCCGACATCCCCGCCTATGTCGACCTGCGGTTCGAGGCGGGCGTGCCGGTGGCCATCAACGACGTGGCGATGTCGCTGCTCGAACTCATGGGCAGCCTGGAAACCATCGCCGGCACCCACGGCGTGGGCCGCCTCGACCTGCTCGAGAACCGCGTCGTGGGCATCAAGACGCGCGAAGTCTACGAGGCGCCGGCCGCCGTCGTCCTGCACACGGCCCATCGCGAACTGCAGGCCATGGTGATGAGCCGCGACTTCCACCGCCTGGCGCAGACCCTGGCCGTGCGCTACGCCGACCTCGTCTACGACGGCCTGTGGTTCACGCCCGAGCGCGAGGCGATCGACGCGTTCGTGCAGAGCGCGCAACGGCGCGTCACCGGCACGATTCGCGTGAAGCTCTTCAAGGGGCAGTGCGCGGTCGTCGGCCGCCACTCCCCGCACGCCCTCTACGACCGCTCGCTGGCAACCTACGGTGACGGCGACACCTTCGATCACGCCGCCGCGGCCGGGTTCATCACGCTGTTCGGTCTGCCGGCGGAACTGGCGGCGCGCCGTGCGCCGCGACCCGAGGCTGGCTCATGAGCACGCTCTGGTCGGGACGCTTCGCCGCGGCCCCCGACGCACAGGTCTTCGGCTTCGGCGCGTCGTTCGGCGTCGATCGACGTCTGGTCGAGGACGACATCACGGGCAGCCTCGCCTGGGCCGGGGCGCTGGCGGCGGCCGGCGTCCTGTCCCACGCCGACGCGGCGGCGATCGTCGATGGGCTGCAGGCGCTGCTCGAGCAGGCCCGCGCCGACCCCGCGTCGGTGGATGGCCCCGACGAGGACGTGCACTCGTGGGTGGAGCGCTCGCTGGCAGAGCGCATCGGCGAGGCCGCCAGGCGACTCCACACGGGGCGCTCGCGCAACGAGCAGGTGGCGCTCGACCTCCGGCTCTACCTGCGCCGGCGCATCCCGCACCTGCGATCGCTCGTCAGGGGACTCGTCGCCGCCTGCGCATCGCAGGCCGGCCGGGCCGGCGAGGCCCTCATGCCGGCCTACACCCACCTGCGCCGCGCCCAGCCGATCCTCGTCGCGCACTTCTGGCTCGCCCACGCCGAGGCGTTGCGACGCGACCACGCGAGGCTGGAGCGCGCGAGACAGGAGGCGGGACGCCTCACGCTGGGCTCGGGCGCCATCGCCGGCACCGCCTACGCCATCGATACCGCCGCCCTCGCGCGCCGCCTGGGCTTCGGCACGGTGGTGGCCAACAGCCTCGACGCCACGGCCGACCGCGACTTCGTCGCCGACTTCCTCCACGCCGTCGCGCTCACGCTGATCCACCTCAGCCGCCTGGCGGAGGACGTCATCGTCTTCGGCAGCGAGGAGTTCGGCTTCTTCGAACTCGACGACCGCGTCTCGACCGGTTCGAGCCTGATGCCCCAGAAGAAGAACCCCGATCCCCTCGAGCTGATCCGCGGCAAGTCGGGCCGTGCCATCGGCCTGCTCGCCGGCTGGCTCGCGACGATGAAGGGGCTGCCCAGTGGGTACAACAAGGATCTGCAGGAGGACAAGGAGGCGGTGTTCGACGCCGAGGACACGCTGGCCGGCTGCCTGGCCGCGGCGACCACGGTGGTCGACACGCTCGCGCTCGACCGCGACCGCGCCGGCCGTGCCGCGTCGGGGCTGCTGCTGGCCACCGATGTCGCCGACTACCTCGTGGCCAGGGGCATGGCGTTCCGTCGCGCGCACGAACTCGTGGGGCACCTCGTGCGGAGTCTCGTCAGCCAGCGCCGGGATTTCGGCGATCTCTCCCTGGAGGAGTGGCAGCGGGTGAGCCCGCTGTTCGAGGCCGACGTCAGCGAGCACGTGTCGCCGCTGGCATCGGTGAGGGCCCGACGCACGCCTCAGTCCACGCATCCCGATGCGGTGGCGGCACAACTTGCCGCTCTCGACGCGTGGCTGGCCTCACCCGGGGAAGGCGGCTCCGACCTGTCGTGACGCACGGCGCGTAACGTGCATACGAGATCGCGGACGCCGGCACCCGGTGCCGTATCGGCTGGTGCGTGCCGGGCAATTGTCGGTCGCTGCGGCCTCTGCTAGTATTAGCCGCCGCTCGCAGTCCACGGTGGAAGTGCCGCGTTGCACGTCGACCGGTGCGGCGCCCGGCTGGCCAGGCGCGACGACCAGGAATACTGACCTGTTTTCGGGGAGGAGCAACGCCGCCAGACGGGAGGCCCCGCCCGTCGACAGCAGCGCCATGTGCGCCACGGGCTGCAACGCCCTCCCCGCCGCCCGAGCAGACATCGCTCTCCGGGAGTGCACGTTTTATGGAACAACGCCGGCTTCGGCTCGGTGACATTCTGGACGACTACTGTCCGCGGGAGCGCCGGCTCGCCAACCACGTCGTGGTGGCGATGATCGGCGACGAGGTCAGGCAGACCCGCTGCACGACCTGCGACGCGGAGCATCCCTACAAGGGCGGCAAGGTGCCGCCCCGGCGCAAGGCCCGGGACGCCGCCGGCGCACCCGCAGGGCCAGCGGCCGAGTTGCCGCAGGAGCGTCCGCGCCTCAACGGCGACATGCCGCCCGCACCGGCCGAGGCTGCCGCGCCGAGCCTGGTCACCCAGCCAGCGCGGCTGGCCGTCACCGAAGCTCCCGTCGTCGAACCTCCCGTTGCCGCGGCCCCGGTCGCCGTTCCCGAACCTCCCGCCGTCGAGGATGGCCCCGTGCACCGTCCCCTGATCCGGGCCACGCTGCCGCGCAGCGAGGAGGACGTGAGGGAGCGGCCGATCCCGGAGTTCACGATGCGCATGCCGCGCCCCGCGGGGCGTGGCAACAGGCAGGGTGCCGGACGACCTGGCGGAAAGGGCGGAGGCCGGCGAGGCGGTCAGGCCGCGGCGAACTTCCGGCCCGGGGTGATGAGTTCGTGGTCGCCCTCCAACCCACGGCCTCGCGGCGGCGACCCGCAGCACGCCGGCCGCGGACACCAGCGCCCGCACGGTCACAAGAAGCCACGCTGACTCCGGCGGTCGCGGTGTCGAACGGCGCCGCCGGGGACACGGCCGGCATCTCCCCCTGCGGGTGACGGCCGGGTGGATCGCCACGCCAGGTGGCGCCTTCGTTCGCGGGGCCGTGGATCGCGACGATCCGCCCGGGAGGCGGTGCCGGATCCACGAAGCCGCCTGTCGCGGGAGTCCGAGGTCATGTCATGAGCGTCCTGAACGGCAAGGTTGGACTGGTGGTCGGCATCGCCAACAAGCGGTCGCTGGCGTGGGCCATCGCGCGGACACTGCACGCCGAGGGCGCGTCGCTGGTGCTCACCTACCAGAACGAGCGATTGAAGGAGAACGTCGAGGAACTGGCCGCGGCGCTCTCGCCCGCCCCGATGCTCCTGCCGTGCGACGTGTCGATGGACAGCGAGGTGACGGCGCTGTTCGAGGCCATCTCCAGCCGCCACGGCGGTCTCGACCTGCTCGTCCACGGCGCCGTGTTCGCGCCGCGCGAGGCGCTGTCGGCGCCCTTCGTGCAGACCTCGCGCGAGGCGTTCCGCATCGCGCTCGACGTCTCGGCCTACTCGCTGGTGGCGCTCACGGCCGGCGCCGCCCCGTTGATGGCGGCCCGCGGCGGCGGCAGCGTGCTCACGCTCACCTACCTCGGCGCCGGGCGTGTGCTGCCCAATTACAACGTGATGGGTGTCGCCAAGGCCGCGCTCGAGACATCGGTGAAGTATCTGGCCAGCGACCTCGGCCCGCAGGGCATCCGCGTCAACGCGATCTCGGCCGGTCCCGTGAAGACGCTGGCCGCGGCGGGCATTTCGGGCTTCTCCAGCATCCTCGGCGTCTACCGCGAGCGTGCGCCGCTGCGGCGCAACATCGAGTCGGCCGAGGTGGCCTCGGCGGCGCTCTTCCTGCTCGGACCCGGCGGCACAGGCATCACCGGCGAAGTGCTGATGGTCGATGCGGGCTACAGCATCATGGGCATGTGAGGCGGCGTGGTGACGCGTCGTCGCGCGGTGAGGCCGTCGCGCTTGACGCCGCATTGCGGCAGGGCGTAAGGTTGCCGCCAGGGCGGCCGGCAGGGCGCCGCCGCGCCGGAGGCCGCGCGTGACCCCGCTCGAGCAATCCCTCAGCCGGCACCCGTTCTTCACCGAGTTCCCGAAGGCGCACCTGGCCACCATCGCGTCGTGCGCCAACACCGCCGTCTTCGACACCGGCACGTTCCTGTTCCGCGAGTGCGAGTCGGCGCACGCCTTCTTCGCCATCCAGCGCGGGCGGGTCGCGGTGACCAGTCTGACCCCGCACGAGGGGCCGGTCTCGGTCACCTCGGTGGGCGACGGGGAGCTGCTGGGCTGGTCGTGGCTGGTGCCGCCGTACCGCTGGCATTTCAGCGCGCGGGCGCTCGAGCAGACCAGTGTCATTGCCTTCAACGCCGCATGCGTCCGCGAGCAGGTCGAGCGCGATCACGATCTGGGGTTCCTCATCATGCGCAAGCTCGCGCAGGTGATGGCCTCGCGCCTCGAGGCCGTGTCGCTGCGGCTGGTGAACGCGTACGAATGCCGCCGGTAACCCGGCGCGATCGGCACGATTGGCGCCGCGGCCGGCCGTGCCCACGTCGAACCCGCCCCCGCGATCCTCGCCCGGCCATGCGGAGGATGCCCGTCCGCCTCGCCGTGCGCGCCACGGCGCGACAACTGCTCGGAGAGCTGATTCGCGCCTGAACGGGGGACGCCGTCGTCGCGGCGCGCCCGCCGGCGCCGCGGGCATCCGGATGGTGTCCTGGAGCCCTCGGCCGCTCGCGCGCCAGCCGGTCGCTGACCCCTGCCCTTGTCGGCACGCGCACGGAAGCCGTACCCTGTGGCATGGCTGCCGACCCCGCTCCTGCTGCCTGCGACCTGCTCCTCACCAACGCCATCGTCATCACGATGAACGCGCAGATGGACGTGTTTCCAGTGGGCGCCGTCGCGATCCGCGGCGACTCGATTGCCGCGGTGGGCCCGGAGGCCGCCACGTGGCAGGCCCGCGAGGTCGTCGATTGCGGCGGACGCGTGCTGATGCCGGGGCTCGTCAACGCCCACACCCACGTCCCCATGGCGCTGCTGCGCGGGCTCGCCGACGACCTGCGCCTCGACGTGTGGCTGATGGGGTACATGATGCCCGTCGAGCGCGAGTTCGTGAGCCCCGACTTCGTCCGGCTCGGCACCGGCCTGTCGTGTGCGGAGATGATCCGATCGGGCGTCACCTGCTTCGCCGACATGTATTACTTCGAGGAGGCGGTCGCCGAGGCCACCGCCGCGGCGGGGATGCGCGCCCTGTGCGGGCAGACCGTCCTGAAGTTCCCGTCGCCCGACGCGCCCAGCTACGAGGACAGCCTGGCGCGCGCCCGCGAGTTCATCAAGACCTGGAAGGGCCATCCGCTGATCGTGCCCGCTCCGGCGCCGCACGCGCCTTACACGTGCACGGGCGACATCCTGCGCGCCTGCGCGCAGCTGGCGGTCGAATTCGACGTGCCGGTGCACACGCACCTGTCGGAGACGCTCGCCGAGGTGGAGGATCTGCGCCGCGATCACGGCATGCCCGTGGTGCCGTGGGTGAAGAAGCAGGGCCTGTTCGACGCCCACGTCCTGGCCGCGCACTGCGTGCACCTGGACGAAGGCGAGATGCGCACGCTGCGCAACGCGAAGGCCGGCGTCGCCCACAACCCGTCGAGCAACCTGAAGCTCGGCTCGGGCATCGCGCCCGTCGCCCGCATGCTGAGCCTCGGTGTCACGGTGGGCATCGGCACCGACGGTCCCGCCAGCAACAACGATCTCGACATGTTCGAGGAAGTGCGCCTGGCGGCGCTGCTGGCCAAGGGCACCACCGGCGATCCCACCGCCCTGCCGGCGCCGCAGGCGCTGCTGATGGCCACGCGTCTCGGCGCGCAGGCCGTCGGGATGGGCGCCATCACCGGCTCGCTCGAGCCCGGCAAGCGCGCCGACCTGATCCTCGTCGACGTCGACGCCCTGCACAACACGCCCCAGTTCACGCGCGATCCCGACGCCGTCTGCGCGCGGCTGGTCTACGCCACCAAGTCAACCGACGTCACCGACGTGCTGTGCAACGGCCGCTGGCTGATGCGCAACCGTCAGTTGCTCACCATCGACACGCAGGCGCTTGCCGACGGCGCGCGCGAATACGCCCGGCGCATCGACGCGTTCCTCATCGCCCGCGAGGAGAGCGTGCTGCAGAAGCTCGTCGCCATCGGCGGCCTTCGTGAGGAGGAGAGCTTCGAGGTGCAGGTGAAGGCCCCGATCGCCTCCGACGACGTGGTCCAGCGCGTGATCCAGGGTGGCGACCTCACCGTGATCAAGGCGGTCCACTACCACCAGTACGACACCTACTTCTCGTTCGCCGACGCCTCGCAGGGCCGCCTGCGCTTCCGCGAGGACGAGTTCCTCGACGAGAAGGGGGCGGTCACCAGGGTCCGGGCGCGGCTCACGCTGATCGGCCCTTCGCGCGAGGCCGAACTGGGAACGGTGATGCTGTTCCGATCGCGCTACCTGGCGCCGGCCACCCACACGCGGCGGTTCTACCGGGAGTACTTCACCCCGGTTGCCGAACGCGACGTCGAGAAGTACCGCAGGCGCTGGCTCGTCGCCTATCGTGGCGTCGAGTTCTACATCCACCTCGACCGGCTCATGCAGCCGGCGCGGCCCGGCTACTTCCTCGAGATCAAGTCGCGCACCTGGTCGCGGCGCGACGCGCAGGACAAGGCCGCCGTCATCCTCGAACTCCTCGCGCGCTTCGGCGCCACGCCGGCCGAGGCCTTCGGCGACGGCTACGTCGATTTCGAGGCGCCGGCGATGCCGTAGTCGGCCGTGTGCCCGCCGCGCCCTGGCGGCGCCCGCATGCCGCCCCGCGCGGGGGGCTGGACAGGGGTGCCGCGCCGCGGTATATTCGGGATGTCTTGCCGCGGTGCGGCATACCGATTCCTCCGGTCCGGTCGCGAACGGGCCGGCCCGCCGCGGCATCCTGGAACAGGAGCAGCCCCGTGATCCGGCTCATCAAGCGGTATGGCAGCCGTAAGCTCTACGACACCGAGGAGAGCCGATACGTCTCACTCGAAGAGATCGGCGACTGGGTCCGCCAGGGCCAGCAGGTCCAGGTGGTCGACAACCAGAACGGCGACGACGTGACCGGTCAGACGCTCACGCAGATCATTCTCGAGGAAGGCAAGCGCGGGCTCTCGCCCGTCTCCGCCGACTTCCTCCACGCGCTCATCCGGCGCGGCGAACGGATGGTGAGCACCGGTGTCGAGTCGTTGTCGCAGGGCGTCGATCGCCTGCTGCAGGCCTCCGTCGATCGCGTCGGCCCGCTGCGCGAGTTGCGCGACGAGGTGCGCCAGATGCGCGAGAAGATCGACGTCCTCGAGGCCACGATCGCCGAGATCGAGGGCGGGCGCGAGACGCGGTCCAACGGGGAGCCCGTGCGGCGTGCCGCGGCGCGGGCCTCCACGGGGCGCAGGAAAGGAGCATAGCCATCATGAACAGGAAGCAGATCAGGGAGGCCGCGCGGGAACTGCCGGCCCACGTCCTCGGCACCGGCCGCCAGGTGTGGCTCGCCGGCCTGGGGGCCGCGGGCATGGTCGCCACCGGAGGCCAGGCCGTCTTCTCGATGCTCGTCGAGGAGGGCCGGCGTGTGAAGGGCTTCGACGTCGGCCACGTCGTCGATGATGTCGTCGACGGCGCCGTCGCGCCCGTGAGGAAGGCCGTGAAGAGCGTCGATCGCACGGTGCAGCGCACCAGCAAGACCGTGCTGTCGCGGCTCGGCGTGCCGACGCGCCAGGAGGTGGAAGACCTCACCGGCCGGGTGGAGCAGTTGATCGTGAAGGTGGAAGGGCTCAACCAGGGCCGCAGGACCGCGAGGAAGGGAGGGCGCCGTGCCCACTAGGACCGCGACGCGCGAAGTGCCGCTCGAGCTCGTGGACGCCGCGCAGAAGATGTGGCTGGCGGGGCTCGGGGTCGTGACGCTGGCCCAGGAAGAGGGCGGCAAGCTGTTCGACACGCTGATTGACGCCGGCAGGCAGGTCGAGAAGGCGATGCCGTCGCCCGCGGCCGCCCTCAAGGGCGCGTCGGAAGGCGCCGAGCAGGTGTGGACGAAGTTCCAGGAACTCATCGACGCGCAGATCACCGCGGCCCTGCACCGCCTTGGTGTGCCGACCAAGGAGGAGATCGACCGGCTCACGCAGCGCATCGAGCAGCTCACCGAGAGCATCGAGGCGCTGCGCGCCCGCCGCTGATCGAGAGTCCCTGCGCCATGGGCCCGGTCGCGGCGGCCGGCGCCCATGGCCCGGAGCGGGGCCACCCGGGCCCGTGGTGAGGCAGACATGAGGAGCGCGGGAACGTCGGACCGTTCCGGCCACGTGGGACTGGCCCTGGCCGGCGGCGGTCCCGAGGGCGCCGTCTACGAGATCGGCGTGCTGCGGGCGCTGGACGAGGCGCTGGACGGCGTCGACTTCAACCACCTGCCCATCTACGTGGGCGTGAGCGCGGGCGCCTTCGTCGCGGCGAACCTGGCCAACGGCATCACGCCCGCCCAGAACGTGCGCGCCATCGTCAAGCACGAGCCGGGCGAGCACCCGTTCGTGCCGCAGACCTTCTTCACGCCTGCCGTGGGCGAGATGGTGCGCCGCACGCTGATGACCCCCACGCTGCTGCTGGAGTCGGTCTGGGACTACCTGCGCAACACCGCCGATCTCACGCTGATCGAGTCGATGCTGCACGTGTCGCGCGCGCTGCCGGTGGGCGTCTTCGACAACGAGCCGATCCGGCTCTACCTCGAGAAGATTTACGGCATGCACGGCCGGACCAACGACTTCCGCCGGCTGCGGGCGAGGCTGGTGGTGGTGGCCACCGAGCTGGATTCCGGCGTCGCGGTGCGGTTCGGCGAACCGGGCCACGACCACGTGCCGATCTCGCAGGCCGTGCAGGCGAGTTCCGCCCTGCCCGGCATCTACCCGCCGGTGCTCATCGACGGCCGCCACTACGTGGACGGCGTGCTGCTGAAGACCGTGCACGCCTCGGTGGCGCTCGACGCCGGCGCGCGCCTCGTCATCTGCGTGAACCCGATCGTGCCGGTGGACACGCTGCGCGTCGAGCCGGCGATCGCGCACCAGCGGCGGCTCACCGATCTCGGGCTGCCCACCGTGCTCTCGCAGACGTTCCGCACGCTCATCCACTCGCGCATGACGATCGGGATGAAGACCTACGCCGAGCGGTATCCCCGGCGCGATCTGGTGCTGTTCGAACCGCAGCCGAGCGACTACCGGATGTTCTTCACGAACATCTTCAGCTTCGCCTCGCGCAAGGAACTGTGCGAGTACGCCTACCGCGCCACGCTGCGCGACCTGCGCCAGCGGTACGACGTGCTGGCGCCGGTCTTCGCCAGGCACCGGATCCGGCTGCGCCAGGAAGTGCTGCTCGACAGGCGCCGTGATCTCTGGACCGGCGTCGGTCTGGTGGGCGGCACGCGCCGCGACTCGGTGGACGGGCGGTTGCCGGCCACCGAGGCCCTGGACCGCGCGCTCTCCAGCCTGGAGCAGTACGTGGCGGAACGGGACGCGCTGGCGGCCTGGCCGCCGGCGCGCGCCCGGCGACACTGATCCCCGGCCGGGAGGCCCGATCGCGATGCCGCGGCCGCCGACCAACTCCGCAGCCCCAGCCGCCGGTGGCGTCCGGGGCGCCCTGCCGGCCGCCGGCCGCCGGCCGTCAGCGGTTGCGGCCGTACTTCTCGTGGCTCGACACCCAGTCGAGCGAGGAGATGGCGCTGGCGAGCGAGAGTTCGCCCGCCAGCGCCACGCCGGCGACGATCTCGGCCAGCTTGCCGACCTTGCCGCGTCCGGTGCAGCCGAGCACCTCGAGGCACTCGCGTTGGGTGGCGAGGCCCGTGCCGCCGCCGTGGGTGGCGACGATCAGCGACGGGATCGTCAGCGAGATGTAGAGGTCGCGCTCCGGCGTCAACTCGCTGAAGAGGATGCCGGCCGAGCTCTCGGCCACGTTGGCGACGTCCTGGCCCGTGGCGATGAACATCGCGGTGATGCCGTTGGGCGAGTGGGCGCCGTTGTTGTTGGCGCCCGAGAAGAACGCGCCGACCGTGGCGATGCTCCAGTGCGCCGCGAGGCTCTCGGGCTCCACGCGCATCACGTCGATCAGCACCTGGCGCGGCACCAGCGCCTCGGCCGTGACGCGCTTGCCGCGCGTGCGCATGATGTTGATCTGGCTCGCCTTCTTGTCGGTGGCCAGGTTCGACTCGAGATAGAACCGGCGCACCGTGGTCACCTGCTCGAGCACCCACGAGCAGGCCGCGAACGTGGCGCGGCCCACCATGTTCTGCCCCGCCGCGTCGCCCGTGGCGAAGTTGAAGCGCAGGTAGGCGAACTTGTTCACCAGGAACGTGTCGATGTAGAGCAGGCGCGCCACCGAGGAGGTGGCCTCGGCCTCACGCGTGATCTCCGCGATGTGCGCGTTCACCCAGTCGCGGAAGTCGCGCGCCTCGCGCGCCGAGTCGAACACGAACACCGGCGCCCGCTGCATGCAGTCGTCGGCCACCGTGCAGGTGACGCCGCCCGAGAGGTTGAGCACCTTCATCCCGCGGTTGTAGGAGGCGACCAGCGTGCCTTCGGTCGTCGCCAGCGGGATGAAGAACTCGCCGCGGGCGTGCTCGCCGTTGACGTGCAGCGGTCCGGCGAAGCCGATGGGCACCTGCGCCACGCCGGTGAAGTTCTCGACGTTGCCGCGCGTGGCGGCCGGATCGATCGAGTAGTGCCCGACGTGGCGCAGCGCCACGCCGGTCTTCCGTTCGATGAAGGCCTGGCGCGCGCCGATGATCTCCGGCGACTGGTTGTGCTCCTTGTCGTAAGGCAGCGTGTCGGCGCGCGGCGCCTCGTGCGCCAGCGCATCCTCCACCGAGAAGGCCAGGTCGCCGAAGGGCTCGGCCGAGAAGGCGATCGACACCTTGTGCTTGCCGGGCTCGAGCCGTCGCCCGGCCACCTCCACCACCAGCGCCTGGCGCAGCGGGAAGCCGAGCGGCGACTGCGGGGCGATCGCGCTCGCCGCCAGGCGTCGATCGCCGGCGAGAAGCGACACCCGTGCGAGATCCACCTCCTGATCGTCGATCGCGATGCGCGTGACGTTGGTGAGCGTCGCGTCGCTGAGGCGGTTCTTCAGGCTGAACCTGGCGCCGCCGTTCACGGCGGCCAGGCTGCCGAAGGTATAGAGTTGCCGCAGGATCAGATTCGGAATCTTCATCGGCGTACCCCTCGTCGTGACACACGGGCCGGCGGAGCGCTTCCTTATACGCGATCCGCGTGCCCGCTCCAACTGTCACCGCGGATCGCACGCGCCGGAGTCCTCCCATGAGCACGATCACCGACGTCACGAATCCCGTCGTGCGGGCCGCGATCGATCCCGTCGTGGCCCGCGTGGCCGCGCGGCGCGACGCCTGGGTCCGGGTGGGGCTGCCGGATCGGGTGGCGCTGCTGCGGCGCGCCATCGACGGCGTGCTCGCCGTCAGCGACGAGTGGGTGCGCGCCGCGTGCCTCGCCAAGGGCGCCGAACCGCGCTCCACGCTGGCGGGCGAGGAGTGGATCAGCGGTCCCATGACCACCGTGCGCAACCTCAGGCTGCTGGCCGAGGCGCTCGAGGCCGGTGGCGCCCCGAAGCCGATGCGCCTGCGCACGCGGGCCGACGGCCAGGTGATCGCCGACGTCTTCCCCCACAACCTCCGCGAGCGGCTCATGTACTCCCACATGACCGTCGAGGTCTGGATCGAGCCGGGCATGTCGCCGGCGCAGGGACGCCTCTACCGGGAGAAGGCGGCCGGGCTCTTCCCGCCGGGACGCACGTGCCTCGTGCTCGGCGCCGGCAACGTCGCCTCCATCGCGCCGCTCGACGTCGTCTACAAGCTCTTCGTCGAGGACGAGGTCGTCGTCCTCAAGATGAATCCGGTGAACGACTACCTCGCGCCGTTCTTCGAGCGCGCCTTCGCCGGCCTCGTCGAGCAGGGCGTGTTCGCGATCGTTCGCGGCGGCGCCGACCTCGGACGATACCTGTGCGCGCACCCGTCGATCGACAGCATCCACCTGACGGGATCCGATCGCACCCACGACGCCATCGTCTGGGGCGACACGGTCGAGGAGCAGGAGCGGCGCAAGGCGGCCGGGACGCCCCGGATCGACAAGCGGATCACCTCGGAACTGGGCTGCGTCACGCCCGTGCTGGTCGTGCCGGGGTCCTGGTCGGACGGCTCGATCGCGTTCCAGGCGCGCAACGTGGCCAGCATGGTGGCGCACAACGCGAGCTTCAACTGCAACGCGGCCAAGGTGCTCCTGCTCGCGCGCGGCTGGAACCAGCGCGAGGCGTTCCTCGAGAAGCTCCACGATGTGTTCGCGCGGCTGCCGGCGCGCCGCGCCTACTATCCGGGCGCCGAGCAGCGCTACCACGCCTACCGCCAGCACTACCCGCAGGCGCGCGCCCTCGGGCCGGGCGGCCCGCACGTGGTCCCGTGGACCGTGGTCCCCAACGTGCCGGCCAACGCCGGCGAGTACGCCCTCACCCGCGAGGCGTTCTGCGGCGTGCTGGCCGAGGTGTGCCTCGACGTCGCCACCGCCGACGATTTCCTCCGCGAGGCGGTGCCCTTCGTCAACGAACATGTCTGGGGCACGCTCGGCTGCATGGTGATCGCCGACGGCGCCACCCAGCGGCGGCATCGCGCGGCCTTCGAGAACGCCATCGCCAGCCTCAGGTACGGCGGGATCGGCATCAACGTGTGGGCCGGCGCCAACTTCGCCCTCGGCGTCGCGAGCTGGGGCGCCTACCCCGGCAACACGCTCGACCGCGTGCGCTCGGGCATCGGCGTGGTCCACAACACGATGCTGTTCGACCATCCGCAGAAGTCGGTCGTGCGAGGTCCCTTCCGCCTCTGGCCGACGCCCGTGTGGTTCGCCGATCACGCGAACCTCGCCGATCTGGGCCGCCGTGCGACGTTCTTCGAGGCCTACCCGTCCTGGCTGCGCCTGCCCGCCGTCGCGTGGGCCGGCATGAAGGGATAGCGGGCGCCCGGAGGTGTACACTCGGCGCGTCATGGCCGCACGAAAGCATCTCCTGTCCTTTCTCCCCGTCCTCGTTCTGCTGACCGGCGCCGTGGCTGGCGCCGTGCGTCCGGAACCACTCGGTGCCCAGGCTGGCGTCGTGGCGTTGCCCATGTCCGCCCGGCACGCGCTGGCCGAGCCCGGCATCTCGCCCGATGGCCGCGAGATCGCGTTCGTTTCGGGCGGTGACATCTGGAGCGTTCCCGCCGCCGGCGGCGAGGCGCGCCTGCTCGTGTCGCACCCGGCCCACGAGTCGCGTCCCCTCTATTCGCCCGACGGCACCTCGCTGGCGTTCGTCTCGACGCGCACGGGCAACGGCGACGTCTACCTGCTCTCGCTGGCGACCGGCGACCTGCGCCGTCTCACCTGGGACGATGCGCCGGAGATGATCGACGGGTGGACGCCCGACTCCTCGGCGGTGCTCGTGAGCTCGCCGGCGCGTGAGGTGTCCTCGCTCAACGACATCTCGCTGGTGCGCGTGGCCGGCGGCACGCCGGCTCTCCTGACCGCCGAGCCCTACACCAACGAGTTCTTCGGCGCCGTCTCGCCCGATGGCGCAACCCTGGCGTTCTCGGCGCGGGGCATCGCCGCGGCCCAGTGGTGGCGCCATGGCCACAGCCACATCGACGAGTCGGAGATCTGGACCCTCGACCTGTCGCCCGGGGCGAGCGGACCGATGGTCCCGCGTTACCGCCAGCTGGTCGCGCGCGGCGCCAAGGCGCTCTGGCCGATGTGGGACGCCGACGGCCGCACCCTGTACTTCGTGAGCGACCGTTCGGGGTCCGAGAACCTGTGGGTGCGAACCCCCGATGGCACCTCCCGCGCGATCACCGCGTTCGACGGCGGCCGCGTGCTGTGGCCGTCGATCTCGCGCTCCGGGGCGATCGCCTTCGAACGCGAGTTCGGCATCTGGACGGTCGACGTGTCGGGCGGCGCGCCGCGCGAGCTGCCGATCGTGCTGCGTGGCTCGCCGGCGGCCCCCGCCGTGGATCACGTGCGCGCCACCGGCCAGTTCCAGTCGCTGGCGGTGTCACCCGACGGCCTGAAGGTCGCCTTCACCGCTCGCGGCGACGTGTTTGCCGCCGGCGTGAAGGACGGCGGTGATGCCGCCCGGCTCACGCGCACGCCAGCCGCCGAGACCTCGCTGGCGTGGGCGCCCGACAGCCGTCGGCTCGTCTACGCGGCCGCCCGCGGCGATCGTCGCGCGATCTACCAGTACGACTTCTCCACGCGCCAGGAATCGTCGCTCACCGACGGCGCCGGCGACGACTACTCGCCGGTGTTCTCGCCCGACGGCCGCTCGCTCGCCTTCATCCGTGACGGGCGCGAGCTGCGGGTGCTCACCCTCGAGACGCGTCAGCACCGGCTCGTGGCATCCGCGGAGCTGCCGCCGGCCTTCGACGTCGATCGCGCGATCGCCTGGTCGCCCGACGGCCGCTGGATCGCCTTCCTCGCGGCAGGCGAGAAGTCGTTCACCAACGCCTGGGTTGTCGAAGCGGCCGGCGGCACGCCGCGGGCGGTGTCGGCGCTGCCCAACGCGTTCTCGGGCGGCCTGCTGTGGTCGCCGGACGGGACCTGTCTGCTGATGGTGACCGGACAGCGCACCGAGCTGCGGCAGGTGGCGCGGGTGGATCTCGTCGCGCGCGCGCCGCGGTTCAGGGAGGACACCTTCCGCGATCTCTTCACGCGCGGTGAGCCGCCGGCAGGCCCGGCGCCGCGCGACGTGACGCCGCGGCCGGCCGATGCCCGGCCGTCGCCGGGCGCCGCGGCCACGCCGGCCGCGTCCTCCGGCCAGCCGCCCGCCGCGAAGCCGGTGCCGCCGACCGTCGTCGACTTCGACGGCATCCGGCACCGCGTGTCGCTGCTGCCGCTGCGGATGGACGTTGGCGACATCGCGCTGTCGGCCGACGGCAAGCTGCTCGCCTTCACCGCGCAGGTGGGCGGACGCGAGAACGTGTTCACCTGGTCGCTCGACGAGCTGGCGAAGGATCCGCCCGTGGCGACGCAGGTGACCTCGAGCGCGGGCGCGAAGTCGTCGCTGCACGTCTCGCCCGACGGCAAGGATCTCGTCCTGCTCGACGATGGGCGGGTGGTCGTGGCGACGCTGGAGCGGAAGGAGGCCAGGCCGGTGCAGATCGCGGCGGAACTCGACGTCGACTTCGCGCTCGAGCGCCACGAGGTGTTCCGCCAGGGCTGGTCGCTGCTGCGCGACCTGTTCTACGACGAGGCGATGCACGGCGCCGACTGGCCGGCCCAGCGCGCGCGCTTCGCGCCGTACGTGGCCGGAGCGTCATCGCCCGACGAGCTGCGGCGGCTGATGTCGCTGATGATCGGCGAGCTGAACGCATCGCATCTGGGCATTTCGGCTCCACCATCGGGTGGTGGCGCCGTCACCGGACGGCTTGGCGTCTCGCTGGACGCGGCCGAGCTGGGGCGGACCGGCCGGCTCCGCATCGCGTCGATCGTGCCGCTGGGCCCCGTCGATCTCGCCCGTTCGATCCGGCCCGGCGACGTCATCGTGGCCATCGACGGCGAGCCGATCGGGGCCAGCACCGCTCTCGAGGCGCGGCTGGAGCACACCGTCGGCCGCCAGGTGCGGCTGGCGATGACCACCGCCTCCGGCGCCGATCGCCGCGAGGTGGAGGTCAAGCCGGTGGACCTCTCCACCGAGCGCAGGCTGCGCTATCGCGCGTGGGTGGAGTCGCGGCGGCAGTACGTGGACAAGGCCAGCGGCGGACGGTTCGGCTACGTCCACATCCCCGACATGGGCGCCGCCTCGCTCGACCAGCTCTACTTCGACCTCGACGCCGACAACCACGCGCGCGAGGGCGTGGTGATCGACGTGCGCAACAACAACGGCGGGTTCGTGAACGTCTACGCCATCGATGTCTTCGCCAGAAGGCCCTACCTCACGATGACGCAGCGGGGACGCGAGGGCGTGCCGGCGCGGTCGGCGCTCGGACAGCGCGCGCTCGAACGGCCGACGGTGCTCGTCACCAACCAGCACTCGCTGTCGGATGCCGAGGACTTCTCGGAGGGCTACCGCACGCTCGGGCTCGGCCGGATCGTGGGCGAGCCCACGGCGGGCTGGATCATCTACACGTGGAACACGCGGCTGGTCGACGGCTCCAGCTTCCGTCTGCCGCGCACGCGGATCACGGGCGCCGACGGGCGGAACATGGAGCGGAACCCGCGGCCGGTCGACGTGCCGGTGTCGCGGGCGCTGGGCGAGGACGCCGATGGCATCGACAGCCAGTTGGACGCGGCCGTGAAGGTGCTGCTCGAGAGCCTCGGACGCTGATCCGGGGCGGGCGCGCTGGCGCGCCGGCCGTCGCCGCCGGCGGCAGCGGGACCGAGTGCGGCCCGGGGCCCCGCGCGCGTTCCGGGGCCGGGGCCGGGACCGCTCCCCGGCGCGTGCCGGCTATCCCCGCCCCTTCCACTGCGTCATGCTGGAGGTGGCGCCGAGCGTGCCCGAGATCATGTTGAAGATCCCCGCGGGCAGGAGGCCCTTCAGCGGCGGGGTGACCTTCACCAGCCATGGCGCGAGCACGGCGCGCTTGTTCGAGAGCACGGCGCGCGTGACCAGGTTGGCGAGCCGCTCCGGCGTGAGCATGCGCGTGAACAGCGGCGGCTTCGCCCCGTCGAACAGCCCCGTGCTCACGTAGCTGGGGCACACCAGCGTCGTATGCACGTGATGGTGCCCGAGCATCTTCAGCTCGAGCTCCAGCGATTCGGTGAAGCCGATCACGGCCCACTTGCTCGACGCATACGTCGAGCCGTAGGGCAGCCCGATGTAGCCCGACGCGCTCGCCACGTTGACGATGTGGGCGTCGGGGCGGCCGATGAGATCCGGCAGGAACACGTGGGTGAACGACACCGGTCCCATCGTGTTCACGCGATACGTCGTCAGGTGCTTCTCGAGCGGGAGGTCGAGGAAGGGGCCGCCGAAGACGAGGCCGGCGTTGTTCACCAGCACGTCGATCGGCCCGCCCTCGGCGTTCACCTTTTCGCGCAGCGCGGCGATGCCGGGTACGTCGGTGACGTCGGCGGCGTACGCCCCCACGCGCCGGCCGCCAGCCGAGAGCTCCGCCGCGGTCTGCTGGAGCAGCGCATCGTTGAGGTCCACCAGGATCAACTCGGCGCCCTCGGCGGCGAACCGTTGCGCGAGGCTCCTGCCGATGCCAGACGCCCCGCCAGTGATCAGGACGCGTTTGCCGGTCAGCGTGCGCACGATGCCCTCCTCCGGCCGCCTGGACGCGGCAGCCTTCGACAACGCCCACACGATACACGGGTTTGACGCATTGCGGCAATCCGCGGGCTCACGGTCGCGGCCGCACCGCGGGTCGCGGTCACGGCGCGGGTGGTAAGCTACGGACAGGCTTCCCTCCGGCCGCCATCCAGCATGGGCACCTTGTCTTCCGAGTTGCGCCGGGCCATCGAACGCGCGCCGGGTGCGCCGCGGGTCTACGCCGACGCGAACGTGCCGGCCGGCATCGTCGGCTTCCTGCGTGAGCAGTTGCGCTGGGACGTGTTCTTCGTGATGGAGCACGCCGAACTGCGCCGCGCGCCCGACCGGGAGCACTTCCGGCTGGCCCGCGAGATGCACCGGACGCTGCTGTCGCTGGATCGCGACTACTTCGACGACCGGCGGTTTCCCGCCGCCAGCAGCGGCGGCGTGATCGTGGTGAGCGCCCCCGACGAGCGACTGCTTGCGAGCGTCCTGCGGCAGGTGGATCGGCACCTGCTGCGCGCGCCCGCGCCCGGCGGCGGCGAGCCCGGCGCGCTTCCGCTGGCGGGCCGCAAGGTGCACGCGCATCCCGGCTGGCCAGGCGAGGGCGGCGGCCCGCGCCGGCGTTCCGGCTCTGACGATGTCGCGCCAGAGCGCTCGCGCGGCGCATCGCGGCGTCAGCGCGGGCTTGGCGCCAGGTAGTGCGTCGGATCCTCGAGGCCCGCCTCGCGGAACGCGTCGTGGCGTTCGCGGCACTTGCTGCAGGCGCCGCAGTGCCGGCCCTCGCGCGGGCTCATGCACGAGAGCGTGAGGTGCAGCGGCACCCCGAGCGCGACGCCGCGAGCGATCACCTCGTGCTTCTCGAGATGGCGATACGGGGCATCGACGGCGATCGCGGCGTCGAGGCCGAGCGAGGCGGCGCGGGCGATCGCCTCGAAGAACGCCGGCGTGGCATCGGGGAACGGGTTGCCCGCCAGCGGCCCCAGGACGATGCGCGACAGGCGCAACTGGGCGCAGAGCACCGCCGCCTTGGTGATGAGCACGAGGTTGCGTCCGGCGAGGTAGACCTCCTCGTCCGGCGTGTCGTAGGCCGGCGGCTCGCCGCGGATCGCCCAGTGCGTTGCCGGGTAGACGTCGCACATGTCGAAGGTGACCACGCGGGCGGGTGCGGTCCGTCCGGCCAGCGGCGGCAGCTCGAGCAGGCGCCGCAGGGCCTCGCGCTCGTCGTGTTCCCAGGCCAGGCCCACTGCGACGTAGATCGGGGTGACGGGGCCCCGCGCGGCCTCCTCGGCCAGCAGGACCACGCTGTCCAGGCCGGCCGAGCACAGCACGGCGGTGCCGCCTTGACCGTGTGCGGAAGCGTTCTCTACCATCGGGTTCCCAGGCGCAGGATCGGGAACGTGGCGCCGTGGCGTCATTCCATCACGGTTCCCGTCCGGCCGTCACTCCCTGAGGCTGTCTCCCATGTATTCGGTCACGAAGCGCATCGAATTCTGTTATGGACACCGGCTGCTCGACTACGACGGGATCTGCAAGCACCCGCACGGGCACAACGCGCTCGCCGAGATCGAGGTCCGCACCGGCGGGCTCGACGACCGCGAGATGGTGGTGGACTTCAGCGACATCAAGCGGGCGGTGAAGGGGTGGATCGATCGCGAGCTCGATCACAAGATGATCCTGCGCCACGACGATCCGCTCGTGAAGCCGCTGCAGGCGCTCAACGAGCCGGTCTACGTGCTCGATTCCAATCCCACCGTCGAACGGATCGCCAGGCTGATCTTCGACAAGGCGTGCGAGCTCGGCGTCCCGGTGGTGCGCGTGCGGGTGTGGGAGACGCCGTCCTCCTTCACGACCTACACCGGCCAGTGACCGGCGTACGCCTGGTGGCGTTCGACCTCGACGGCACGCTGATCGACTCGCGCCGGGATCTCGCCTCGGCCGCCAACGACGTGCTGGCGCGGTACGGCCGCGCCCCGCTGCCGGTGACGCGCGTCACGTCGATGGTGGGCGAGGGCGCCCGCGTGCTGATGGAGCGGGTCTTCGCCGCCTCGGGGCTGCCGGCGCCGGCCGGTCACGACCTGGACGCGTTCGCGCGGTGCTACCACGCGCGGCTGGTCGAGACCACGCGCCCGTACGACGGCGCGGACGAGACGCTGCGCGCGGTGTCGGCGCGCTGCCGGGTGGCGCTGGTCACCAACAAGCCGCTCGCCCACACCATCCGGCTGGCCGGGCACTTCGGCTGGGCGCCGCTGCTCTGCGCGACGATTGGCGGTGACGGGCCCTGGCCCCGCAAGCCCTCGCCCGACGGCCTGCGCGGCGCCATGGCCGCCTCGGGGGCGACGGCCGACACGACGGTGCTCGTCGGCGACTCCGCCGTCGATCTGGCGACGGCCCGGGCGGCTGGCGTGCGCTTCGCGTTCGCGCGCTACGGGTTCGGCGCGCCCGGCGTGGCCGCCGGCGCGCTGGCATCCGACGACTGGATCCTGGACAACGCCGCCGACCTGTTGCGAAGGCTGGATGGGTAGCGGAGAACGGGGCTCGCCGCGACCGGCTGCCGTCACAACAGGTAGGCCAGCGCGAAGCCTACCTGCGCGACGAACATCATGCGGTACATGTGCGCCCAGGAGACGTGGTTCTCCTCGACGGCGAGCGACTCCGGGTGCCGCAGCATCAGGTAGCAGACGTAGAGGCCATAGGCCGTCATCACCGCGCCGAGCGCGTGCAGCAGCCAGTAGTTGCCGGTGAGCACGCCGGTCTCGGTGCCAGCCACGATCAACAGGAACGGCACGACGAAGGACGGCGAGATCATCCACGCCGCGCGGCGCACGCCGTAGACGATGGGCAGCGTGCGGCAGCCGCCGCGCGCGTCGCCTTCCATGTCGGCGAAATCCTTGGTCGTGGAGGCGCCGAGCAGGAACAGCCCGAAGATGGCGCCGATGAACCACGGTTCGACGCCCATCACCGTCTTCACGCTGGACCATCCAGCCACCTTCAGCAGCACGCCCCTGGGGATGGCGATGGTCACATTCGCCCAGATGCCGAACCGTTTGGTACGCGCCGGCGGCGCCGAGTAGACGACGGTGAGCACGGTTGCCGCCAGCACGATCCAGAAGCACTCGTGCCGGCCGGCCGGCGCCACCAGCCACGCCAGCGCCAGCGCGACGGCGTAGGTGACCCACGTGAAGATCCAGGCGGCCCGCAGTGGGATGCGCCCCTGCGGCAGCGGCCGCCGCGGCTTGTTGATGCGATCGATGTCGAGGTCGTAAATCTGGTTGAGCGTGTTCGACGCGGCATTGAGCACGGCCGCCATCAGCGCGCCGAGCACGGGGTAGATCACCAGCCACGGGCTCCACGGCTCGTAGGGCGCCGCGCCGATGGCCGTCAGCCCGCCCGACAGGAAGCCCAGCGCCGGCGCCACCAGCGTGAACGGCCGCGACAGTTCCAGGTAGTCGTGCAGCGTGCGGCGCGCCATCAGGCCCCCGCGCGGTCCAGCGCCACGGCGAGAGCGGCCGCGATGGCCGTCTGCAGGAAGTTCAGCAGGTCGTTGTTCACGAGCCCTCCCGGTTCGAGCGCCGCGGCGATCGCGCCTTCGGCCGTCATCGCCACGATGGACGCGGCGGCGATCGTCCAGGCGGCGGACGCCGGGACGACGCCCAGCGCGGCGGCCAGGGCGGCGAGGCCAGCGGCGGCGGCGGCGCCACCGAACGTGCCGGCCGCCGACATGCCGCCGGCCGTGCCCGGCGGCACGCGCGAGCGCGTCAGCGGCGACCAGGTCGTGCGGCCCCAGGCCTTGCCCACCTCGCTGGCCGCCGTGTCGGACGCGCCCGATACCAGCGCCGCAGCCATCGCCAGGGAAGCCGCTGCCGCGTGCGGGCTCATCATCCCCACGCAGGCCGCCGCGGCCCCCAGGCCACAGTTGGCGAATGCGTTGGCCGCGCCACGGCGCCCGCCAGCCTGCTCGGCGATGCCCAGCAGGCGCTTGCGCGAGAGACCCAGCCGCGACGTCGCGGCGGCAACGATGAAGCCGGCCAGCAGCAGGCTCCAGGCGGCCGGTCCGGCCGCGAGCCAGATCACGAGGCCGACCGCCAGGCCGCCCGCGACGCCGGATCCCGACACCGCGCCGGCCCGCCAGCCGGCGAGCGCCACGATTCCGTTCACCGCAACGGCAGCCGGCGCCCTGGTCCATGCCGCCGACAGCGCGTCCACGGCCAGTGACCCGTCGATCAGCGTGAGACCCCAGAGCACGCCAGCCGCCGCGGCCGGCACGCTCACGTTGTCGTCGAGCCCCACGGGCATCGTTTCCGCGAGCATGGCGAGAAGCGCCGCGGCCGGCGGGGCGACCCACGGGAACCAGGACGGCACGGCCACGGGCACGGCCGGCGCCGTCCACTGCGCCACCGCGATGCCCGCCGCGGCCGCGCACACGAGGAACGCGGCGCTGGCGGCGATCCGCTTGTCGGGGTTCCACGGCCATCGTGGCGCGCGGGCGCCGAGCCGACGGCCCACGAGCGTCGCGACGCCGTCGCCAACGGCCAGCACGACCCATGCGATGGCCGTCAGATCGATCCGTGATCGGAAGACGACGATCAACGCCAGCACGGAGGCGGGGTAGATCGCGATGCCCGCGGGCCGGCGGCCGGCCAGTTCGTCGGGCCGGAACAGCCAGTGGCCAGCGAGTCGAGGCAGCACGAACAGGTTCACGGCGAGCGCGGCGGCCGCGCAGATGGCGGCCTGCTGCCACGAGAGCCACGGCAGCAGCAGCGCGCACAGGCCCACGCCCATGTGCACGAGCTTCCGCGACGACTCGGAGAATGCGGTCATGCGACCCCGGCCCCCCTCTCGACGGCAGCCAGCGTGCGTGTCATCGCCTCCTCGAACGGCGTGATCCGATACCCGAGATCACGCTCGGCCGCGCCGCTGTCCACAGGCCAGTCACGCAGCAGGATCTCGACCGTGCCGCGCGTGAGCCGGGGCACGCCACCGAAGGCGCGACCGCGCCACTCGTCGAGCGCGCCGGCGGCGCGTGCCAGCGCGGGCGGCAGGTCCAGCGGCAGCCGGGTCCGGCGGCGCGCGCGCACCCACTCGAACATCGCCATCTGCGGCAGGTTCGGCCCGCCGAGACCGTAGCACGCCCCGGGCCGGCCACGCTCGAGCGCCAGCACGTGGCCCATCGCCACGTCGTCGACGAACGAGAAGCTCCACGTGCGCCGCGCCCCGACGGTGGCAGGCAGGCGACCGCGCAGGTGGTTGCGCAACAGGCCGCTGGCGAGATTGCCCGCGGTCGGCGCGCCGGGTCCGAGGATGACGCCGGGCGAGACGGTGACGATGGGAACGCCCGCGGCGCCTGCATCGGCGGCGACCTGCGCGGCCGCGGCCTTGGTCCGCTGGTAGTCGTTCGTGCGGCGCAGCGGTGGCTCGCCGGCCGGTGTGGTGGCGAGAAACGACGACGTGTAGACCAGACGACGGAGGCCCAGCGTGGCGACCGCCGCCAGGGCGTGGCGCAGTCCTCCGACGTTCACCCGGTCGAAGTCGGCGCGACGTCCCAGGATCTCGACCTTCGCCGCCGCGTGGCAGATCGCCTCGCAGCCTCGCGCGGCATCGACCAGCCACGCGGCGTCGCCGACGTCGCCGTCGATGGCCCGCCACGGCAGTCCGGCGCGGGTGGCCTGGCGGGCGGCGATGACCGGCTCGTGACCCCGCAGGGCGAGCGCCCGGGCGATGTGGCGGCCGAGGTAGCCGGTCCCGCCGGTGACCAGGACGACCACCGGCGGCCCTCAGCTTCCGGGCCTCGCGCTGGTGCGCTGCCGCCAGTCATCGAGCACGTCGGCCATCGTCCGATCGACGGGAAGCGCGGGCCGCCAGCCCGTGTCGGCCGTGAGCCGGTCGTGCCGGCCCAGCACGAGCGGCGTGTCGTTCGGGCGCAGCAGGGCCGGATCGGTTTCCACCGTAACCGGCACGCGGGCGCTGGCGATGAGCGACTGCAGCAGGTCGCGGATGGCGAAGGCCGTGCCGCTGCACACGTTGTAGGCCGTGCCCGGGCGGCCGTGCCGCACGAGCAGCTGGTAGGCGGCGACGACGTCGCGCACGTCGGTGAGGTCGCGGCACGCGTCGAGGTTGCCCACCCGCATGATCGGCTGGCGCGCGCCGCGTTCGATCGCGGCGAGCTGGCTCGCGAAGGACGAGAGCACGAAGGCGGGCGACTGCCGCGGGCCGGCGTGGTTGAAGGCGCGCGCGATCACCGTGTGGAGGCCGTCCTCCTGCCAGGCGCGCGTGGCCAGGCGTTCGGCGGCCAGCTTGCTCAGGCCGTAGGGACTCGACGGGCCGAGCGGCGCGTCCTCGTCGAGCGCCGACGACGACGCGCGATAGACGGCCGCGGAGCTGACGACGAGCACGCGCGCGCGGGGGGCGTGGACGCGCAGCGCGTCGAGCAGGCGCGCGGTGCCCAGGGCGTTGATCTCGAGCGTGTTGGCCACCGACGAGAACGACTGCCCCACGTGCGCCGCGCCGGCCAGGTGGAACACGACGTCCGGAACGGCGGTCGCGACGGCCCGCTCCACCGCGAGCCGATCCGCCAGGTCGATCTGGGTCCACCGTGCGCTGCTGGTCTCGGGTACGGCCTCGCGCGTCCAGGCGTGGACCGTGACGTCCGGCTCTCCGGCCACCAGTGGCAGCAGGTGGCTGCCGGCGAAGCCCGAGGCGCCTGTGACCAGGACCGAGTGCGCCACGGCTCCTAGAACCCCCGGTTGCCGGTGGTCGTGCCACCGAGCATGCCGAGCGGGCTGGCGAAGGTGCCGATGCCGGCCAGCGTGAAGGAGATCGTGAAGCGCGTGTCGTTGCGCAGCAGGCGCGAGGAGAGCAGGCCGAAGTTGTACTTCTGGTACTCGACGACGATGCCGCAGCACTGGGCGTTGTAGAACCCGTTGATGCGCTGCTGGATCATCCGGCTGTTGGCGAAGTCGTAATCGAAGATGTACTGCCCGCCGAAGCGGCCATCGGCGAACCGCATGTTGGTGCCGAGGTTCAGGTAGTTGTCACTGCGCAGCGTGGAGATGTTGTAGACCTCGTAGCGCCGCTGGCTCCAGCCGCCGGTCACCTGGACGCCTCCGCGGGTCACCGCGCCGTTGGCGCGCATGCTGATGATTTCGTCCGAGGTCGGGCTGTACTCCAGGCGGAAGGATCCGCTCACCTCGGCGGTGGGCGTGGCGCGCACCATCAGCGAGACCGGGGTGAACTTGCTCGTCGGCAGGCCCTGGAAGCTGTAGAGGTAGGCCGGGTCGTACTGGGTGGCGCGTTCGTCGGTGTAGTACGACTGGCTGATCGACACGTTGAGGAACTCGCGCGCGTTGCGCCGCCCGCCCTCCAGGCGCCGCGCGAGCAGCCGGTTGGTCAGCCCGTAGCCGATGCGGGTGGTGCCGCCGAAGGTGTAGTCGTAGGAGTCGAGCTTCACGATCTGGTCGTAGTTGTCGATCAGCGTCACGCGCTGCATCGTGAAGGTCGGTTCGACGACGTGCTTGATCTTGTCGGCGTAGCCGCTGCCCGGCGTGTCCCAGATGCGCGTGAGCACCGGACCGACGACCTCGCCCCGCAGGTCGAAGTAGTGGCGGAAGACGGGCTCTTCCACCTGTTGCCGGCCGACGATGCTCTCCGAGTACCAGGTGTTGCGCCAGGCGGCCACGCCCGTGAGCTGCAGGAACGGCCACTTCGTGAAGGGCACGCGCACCTGCGGGCTGAAGTCGATGCGCGTCAGGCCCTGCGCCACCTCGCGGGGTCCGGACTTGTAGGTGCGGATGATGTTGGCGTACTCGCTGCCGAACGACCAGTAGACGGGGGCGCCGCCGATCTTGCGCGGGGCGCGGCTGAAGGCCACCCGCGGGCCGAAGCCGTCCACCGTCGAGTCGACGTCGGTGAAGAACAGCTCGTTGAAGTTGAAGGTGCCGCTCAGGCTCCAGGCGCCCCAGGCCCCCGCCACGTTCGCGCCGTAACGTCGCTGGCGGCGTGACGCGTCGTAGAGGTTGCCGTAGTAGGTCTGCTGGACCGTGATGTCGGAGAAGTAGTCGACGTTGCCGCGCGCGCGCAGGCCGGCCGGCAGGCGCTGGACGAGGTTGGCGCGGACTTCGTAGCTGCGGCTCTCGGGCAGCGCGCCGGAGGTCGGCGTGGCCTCGGCGGCCGACTGTCGCAGCATGTAGGTGCGCACCGTTCCCTCCGACCCCGGCGCCGCCACGTAGCGGAACTCCCCGCCCAGCCCCTGGCCTGCGCGGCTGAACCAGTCGTGGAACACCGTCGCGTCGGCGCTGCGGTTGATCGCCCAGAAGAAGGCGTTGCTGAGGCTCTGCCCGCGGATCGTCGACGAGCCGTACTGCGGGATGAGGAAGCCCGTCGCGCGATCGTCCTTCTGGATCGGGTAGTAGAGCAGCGGCAGGTAGAGCAGCGGCACACCCTTCACGTTGAGCACCGCGTTGCGCAGGATGGCGTACTCGTCCACGGTGAGCGTGGCCGAACTCGACGTCAGCTCCCAGCGCGGCGTCGGCTGCACGCACGTCGTGAACCCGCCCCGGGTGATGCGGTACTTCGCCTCCCCGAGCTTCTCGAGCACCTCGCCGTAGAAGTAGGCGTCCGGCTCCTGCGTGCCGAACATGCTGCGTTCGACGCGCGTACCGAGCGACAGCGTGCCCGACGCGTTCTCGAAGCGGCCGGTCCTGTGGCGCGTGTTGAACACGAGCCGGTCGGCGGCGATCCGGCTCTCTTCCGACACGTAGACCACGTTGCCGCTGGCTTCGATCCGATCCTCGTTGGCGTAGTAGTCCACCACGTCGGCGAAGAACTTCTGTCCCTCCCGCTCGAGCTCCACCTGCCCGGTGAGCTGCCAGTGATCGCGGCCGACCCGCACGATGTGATCCTGCTTCCCCATGCTGAAGCCCGGGAGCTGCGCGAGCGCGGGCAGCGCCGAGGCGAGCAGCGCGAGCGAGGCGAGCGAACAAGACGGGAACCAGCGCATGACCTGTGCAGTGTAGTGGAGAGCGATGGAAAGAGGACAGGGCGCGGAGGCGGCCTGACGCCGCGTCAGGCGCCGCCGGCCGGCAGGTGCGACAGCACCTCGCCGACGAGGAAGATCGATCCGCACACGCAGATGCGATCGGCCGTGCGCCAGGCGGCCCGCAGCGCCTCCGGCTGTCCGGGCGCCACCTCGCAGGGCGTCTCGACGCCCGCCTCGCGAGCCAGGGCGGGCAGTTCCGTGGCGGGACGGGCCCGCGCCGTGGTCACCTGCGTGAACACGAAGGAGGAGGCCACGGGCGCCAGCGCGCGAAGCATCTCCACGCACGCCTTGTCGCGCATCACCCCGAACACGATCGGCAGCCGGGCCATGCCGGTCGCCTCGAGGTAGGCGGCCAGCGAGGCGGCGCCCGCGGCGTTGTGGGCCGCGTCGAGCAGCACGGTGCGGCCGCCAGGCAGTTCGCGCAGATCGAGGCGTCCCGGCCAGCTCGCGCCCGCCAGCCCGGCGAGAATCGCGGCGGTCCCGACAGGGATCGCCGCCGGCCCGCCGCCTCGCGCGCCGCCGGGAGGCGGCAGCCGCACCGACTCGAGCAGGGCGACGGCCACCGCGGCGTTGGCGACCTGGTGCGCCCCGCGCAGCGACAGCACGAGCGGGCCGTAGGCGGCGTGGGGCGTGCGCAGCCGCAGGTGCGTGCGCCCGTCGGCGCCCATCTGCCACTGCGTCTGGATCGTCGAGGCGGCGTCGATCAGCGGCGCACCGATCTCACTTGCGACCGCGCGGATCGCCTCCAACGGTTCGGCGCGCATCGGGCCGGTGACCAGCGGCACGCCCGGGCGCGCGACACCGGCCTTCTCGCGCGCGATCGCCGCGAGCGTGTCGCCGAGGTGCTGCTGGTGATCGAAGTCGATCGAGGTGATGGCCGCGGCGACGGGCGAGACCACGTTGGTGGCGTCGAGCCGGCCGCCCAGCCCGACCTCGACCACCGCCACCTCGACACCCGCGCGGCGGAACGCCTCGAAGGCGGTGGCCGTGCCCAGCTCGAAGAACGTCATCGGCAGGGTGATCCCGCCACCCGCGAGCCCGCGCGCTTCAGCGGCGAGCACCGAGGACGCGGCGTCCTCGAGGGCGTCGGGCGGCAGCGGCGCGCCGGCCACCACGAACCGCTCGGCGATGGAGACGAGGTGGGGCGAGGTGTAGCGGCCGGTGCGGTAGCCGGCTTCCGAGAGGGCGTGCGCGGCGATGGCCGCGACCGAACCCTTGCCGTTGGTGCCCGCGACGATGATCGTGGCGTACGCGCGCTCGGGATGGTTCAACCCGGCGCACAGGCGTCGCATCGGCTCGAGGCCGAGCTTCACGCCGAAGAACTCCCGCCCGAGGATCTCCCCGATGGCGGGGCCGGCCGCCGCCGCGTCAGGCACGATCGGAGGGCGCCATGAACGCCAGCACGTCAGTGAGGGTCGCCTTCAACTGCCGCCGATCCACCACCATGTCGATCATGCCCTTCTCGAGCAGGAACTCGCTGCGCTGGAACCCGTCTGGCAGCTTCTGCCGGATCGTCTGCTCGATGACGCGCGGCCCGGCGAACCCGATCAGGGCCTTCGGTTCGGCGATGTTCACGTCGCCCAGCATGGCGAAACTCGCCGTCACGCCTCCGGTCGTCGGGTCGGTGAGCACCGACACGTAGGGCAGCCGGGCGCGATCCAGCCGCGCGAGGGCCGCGCTGACCTTCGCCATCTGCATCAGCGACAGCGTCCCCTCCATCATCCGCGCGCCGCCCGAGCACGACACGATGATCAGCGGCTGGCGCGTGTCGCGGGCGCGTTCCACGGCGCGCGTGATCTTCTCGCCGACGACCACGCCCATGCTGCCGCCGATGAAGCCGTATTCCATGGCCGCCACCACCACGCGGTGGCCGCCCAGCTGACCGGTGGCCACCACGACGGCATCCCGCAGGCCCGTGGCGCGGTGCGACGCCTCCAGCCGCGCCTGATAGGGCTTGGTGTCGGTGAAGTGCAGCGGATCGAGCGAGGACAGCCCGCGATCGTGTTCCTCCCAGGCGCCGTCCAGCAGCGTGCGCAGCCGCTCGACGGCGCTCATCCGGAAGTGATGACCGCACTTGGCGCACACGTGAAGGTTGCCGGCGAGATCCTTGGTGTAGAGGACGGTGCCGCATCCCGGGCACTTCACCCAGAGCCCTTCCGGTACGCGGGAGGGCTTCTCCGAGGCCGGCGCGATCGGCTTCTTCTCGCGCTTGAACCAGGCCATGATTCGCGAAGCTTACCACGCGGCCACCACGCCGCCGGGGCTGCCCCGGCCGGCGGCCGGCGCGTCGCTGGCGGACCTTCGACGGACACGGCGCCGCCGATGCGGGGCGCGGCTCAGCCGGTCCTGGGGACGAAGTAGCGGGTGCCGCCAGCCATCGACCGCAGTTGGTGGAGCACGTCGTCGACCGCCGCGTCGGGCCACGAGAGGTCGAGTCGCGAGGTCTCCACGACGAGCAGCGGCGTCGCGGCGTAGTGAAAGAAGTAGTGATTGTAGGCGTCGGTCACCTCGCGCAGCGTCGCCTCGTCGAGCAGCGGGCGTCCGGCGCCCTCCCGCATCCGGTGGCGCAGCCGCTTCCAGAGGGTGTCGGCCGGCGCCTGGAGGTGGATGACGGCGTCCGGCGGCGGGACGTCGCGCGCCAGCAGGTCGTAGAGCCGCTGGTAGATGAACAGTTCGTTGTCGTCGAGCGTGACGTACGCGTAGATCTTGTCGCGGTCGAACAGGTAGTCGCAGACCGTGATCTGGCTGAACAGGTCGCCCTGTCGCAGGTCGCCCTGCTGGCGGTGACGCGCCAGCAGCGAGAAGAGCTGCGCCTGGAAGGCCGCGCCGGCGCGGCCCGCGTGCGCATCGGCGAGGAACGGGTTCTCCGCGTCGTCGAGGACCACCAGGGCGTCGAGGCGAGTGCCCAGCCGGTCGGCGAGCACCGACTTGCCCGAGCCGGGTGGTCCTTCGATCGCGAGGTGCCGGAAGTCCACGCGCGCACTATAGCCACCGGGCGCCGGGGCCAGCAAGCGTGCCGGATCCGCGTGCTACCATCTCGCCAGGAGCCCACCGGGCCGCCCGTGCACATCGATGGCATCCACCCGCGGCGCCTCCCGCGGCCCCTCGTACGTCGGTTCGAGATCACGGCATGACCCGCATCCGCCCATTGCTGCCCCTGGCCGCGCTGGCCCTGGTTTCGGCCTGCGCGAGCGCGCCGCCGCCGCCACCCTCGCCGCCTGTCTTCACGTTCGAACAGAAGCTCGGGTGGATCCTCCACCTCGAGGATGCGCGCGCGCTGCGCGAGGTCGAACCCATCCCGGCGCCAGCGCCGCCGCAGCCGGAGCCCGGTCGCCGACAGCGGGCCGTCCTCTCGCCGCCGCCGGTCTATCCAGACCTGCTCACGCTGCTCGACGATCACGATCCCCGGCTGCGGCGGCGCGCGGCCATCGCGATCGGGCGCGTGGGGCTGGCGGCGGGCGTCGACCCCCTCGTCGGACGGCTCGAGGATCCCGATCCCGACGTGCGGACCATGGTGGCGTTCGCGCTCGGGCTGATCGGCGATCGCCGCGCGGCCGACGGCCTGGTGCGCGCGCTGGCCGGCGACGCCGATCCGCGCGTGCGCGGGCGAGCCGCCGACGCGCTCGGCCGCCTCGGCGATCCGCAGCATGCCGGTGCGATCGCGCGCCTGGCGCGCGAGGTGATGGATCATGGCGCGCTTGCGGCGATTGCCGACGACGAACTCGGGTATCCGCTCGCTCCCGAGGTCGAGGCGTTCCGGCTGGCCCTCTACGCCCTCGTGCGGCTCAAGGCGTGGGATGGGCTGGCGGCGGCCGTGCTCGACGGGGCCGGGCAGCCGCGCAGCCGCTGGTGGCCGGTGGCCTACGCGCTGCAGCGCATCGAGGATCCCCGCGCCGGGCCCGCGCTGCGCACGCTGGCGCAGAGCGCGGGCGCCGATACCGCGGCGTTTGCCGCCCGGGGGCTCGGCGTGCTGAAGGACGCCGGGAGCGTCGAGGTGCTGCTGCGGCTGGCCGATCCCCAGCGACGCCCGGCGCGCGTGGTCGCCCAGGCGGTGCGGGCGCTGGGCCAGGTGGCCGATCCCGCCGCCGCCGCGCCGCTCGTCGCGCTCGCGCGAGGGCGCGAGGTCGACGACAACGTGCGGCTCGAGGCGATCGCGGCGCTCGGCCAGATCGGCGGCCGCGCGGCCGTCGAGACGATCGTCGACCACGTGACGGCGTCGTGGCCCGCGTTGCGAGGCGCGGCGTTCCGCGCGCTCGCGCGTGTGGATCCCGAGTCGTTCTTCACCGTCCTCTCCGGGCTCGATCCCGATCCGCACTGGTCGGTGCGCGCCGAGCAGGCCGCGGTGTTCGCGGGGCTCGACCCGGCGCGCGCGCTGCCGGCGATCCGTCTGTTCTGGGCTGACGCCGATCCGCGCGTCAGGGCGGCGGCGCTGCCGGCGCTGGCCGCGGTGAAGGCGCCCGACCTGGGCGCGCAGGTGTCGGCCGCGCTCGGCGACGAGCCGGAGGTGCTGCGGACGGCCGCCATCAACGTCGTGGCGCGGGAGAAGCTGCCGGACGCGGCGGCGCTGCTGCGCGCGGCGTACGACCGCGGCAAGCGCGACACCGGCTTCGATGCGAGGGCCGCCGCGTTGGAGGGCCTGGCCGCGCTCGGCTCCGATGCGGCGCGAGTGTCGCTGGTCGACGCGCTCGGTGACCGTGAGTGGGCGGTGCGGCTCAAGGCGATCCAGTTGCTGCGGGCGCTGGATCCCGGGGCCGACGTGTCGGCGGCGCGGCCGGCGCCGACGCCGCGCCCGCGCGAGGCCTACGGTGATCCGTCGCTGGTGGCGCCGCCGTATTCACCGCTGGCGTACGTCGAGACCAGCCGGGGCCGCGTGCAGATTGAACTCGACGTGGTCAACGCGCCGCTGACCACGGCCAACTTCGTCGCCCTCGCGCGCAAGGGGTTCTTCAACGGCATCGCCATCCACCGCGTCGTGCCGAACTTCGTGGTGCAGGCGGGCGATCCCGGCGGCGATGGCGAAGGCGGACCGGGCTATGCGATCCGTGACGAGTTGAGCGACCTGCCGTACCTGCGCGGCACGGTGGGCATGGCGCTGTCGTGGGCCGATACCGGCGGGAGCCAGTTCTTCGTCACGCACGGGCCGCAGCCGCACCTCGACGGCCGCTATGCGGTGTTCGGGCGGGTGGTGGATGGGATGGACGTGGTGGATCGCCTGCGCCGGTGGGACGTGATCGAGCGCGTGCAGATCTGGGACGGGATCGAGTTGAGGTGAGGCCGCGCGGCCTCGCGCCGTACACAGCGAAGGGGGCGTCGGCCGCCCCCTCGGCTGCGTCCGAACGACTGGACGACGGCCGGTTACCGCTTCTTGGCCGTCTTCTTCTTCGCGCCGGCCTTGGTGGCCTTCGCAGCAGCCTTCTTCGCCACGGGTGATCCCTCCCTTCGAGGGCGTGATGTGACGCGTGCGCGTCGGGAGAAAGCGTGGGGCGGCGCGGGCGCGCCGCCCCGGGTCGCGTGCGGGCGACTAGCGCTTCTTCGCGGTCTTCTTCTTCGCGCCGGCCTTGGTCGCCTTCGCAGCAGCCTTCTTCGCCATTGAGCCTCCTTGGAGGGGTGCGTGCTCAGCCTGGCCCCAGGGTCCGAGGGGTCACTACATGTGGTCTGAGCTATCCACCCTCACGCAAGATGTAGATTAGGGGGCGAAAGAATCGCTGTCAAGCACAATCTTTTGCAAAAGTCAAAAACATGGACGCCTTGACAGGCGACGATGTCGGAATTGTCCATGCACGTTTCGTGTCGGTTGTCAAGGCATGGATTGTTTCCATGCGTTGCCCGCGCAAGGAAGGAAATCCCGATGAACGCAGGCTGTCCCGGCGCGCGATCCGTCACCGCGCGCCCTGCGACGCGGCCCGCAGCCGCGCCGCCTGCGCCGCGGCGGCGGCGCGGCGCGCGGCGGCCGCGCCGAAGGTCCCCGCCGCGCGATCGAAGAGCGCGACCGCCCGCGCGCGATCGCCCGCGCGTTCCAGCAGATCGGCCGCCTCGACGCACGCCGCGGCCTGGAACTCGGCGGCGCCGAGCGTCGCGGGCGCCGCCAGCACCCGTTCGTACTCGGCGAGCGCGCCGCGATCGCCTGCGGCCCGCAGCACGTGCGCCAGCCGGTAGCGGGCCGCCACGTCCTCCCGCACGCGCAGCGAGTCGCGCAGCGCCAGGATCGCGGCGCCGATCGCCCCGCGCTCGTACGCCCGCCAGCCTTCCAGCGATCGCCGGTAGGCGATCGCGCCGGCTTCCGGCGGCCGCGCGCGCAGCGCCGCGCGCGCAGCGCCGCGCGTGCCGTCCGGATCGTCGTCGGGCGACTGGGCGATCGCGGCGCGCAGCGCCGTCTCGGCCGCCTCGCGGTACCCCAGTCGATCCAGCGACCGCCCCAGCTGCAGCTGTGCCGCCGCCACCGCGCCCAGCGGCGCGGCGGGGCGCGCCGCGATCGTCGGCCGCACCAGGTCGGCGGCCGCGTCGCTCTCCTCGAGCGCGTCGAGCTGGCGCGCGGCGCCCAGCCGCGCGCGCGCCTCCGCGATGCCGGCCTCGCGCACCTCGCCGCGCCCGGCGCGATCGATCAGGCGCCGCCACGTCGCGAGCGCGCTGGCGGGCTCGTGGAAGTAGGTGTCCTGCACCTCGGCCACCAACTGGGTGAACAACGGGTTGTGCGGGTAGCGCCGCTCGAGATCCCGCAGCCGATCCAGCGCGCGATCGAACCGGTGCTCGTACCAGAGATCGATCACCTGCAACTGGTAGTCGGCCTCGCCGCGCAGCAGTTGCCCCCGGTCGCGCGCGCGCAGCATGCGCGCCAGGCCCTCGGCCCGGTCGCCGCCGGGCAGCAGCAGCAGCACCCGCAGGAACCGCAGGGCCGCCGGCGCCACGTCCGCGTAGTACTGGTAAAGCCCGATGCCGAAGTTCGCGTCCTCCAGCGAGGGATCCAGCGCGAGCGCCCGCTCGAGCGCCGTCTTGATCCGCTTGCCGTCGCGCGCCGCCGCCAGCCGCTGCAGCCGCAGCACGCGCCACTGCACGCGCACGCCGTAGGCGGCGCCGGTGTAGAACCATGCCTCGGCCCGGCCCGGATCCCGGCGTGTCCACGCCTCCGACGAGGCGATGGCCCGTTCCACCGCCTCCTGGAACGCCGCGTCGAGCGCGCGGCTGGAGGGATCGAGCAGGATGCGCCACCAGATCCGCGTGGCCTCGAGCACCTCGCACGCCTCGCGCGGCAGATCCCGGCACGCGCGCAGGTCGGCGGCCACCGCGTCGAAGTCGGCGTCGAGGATCCGGTCGTAGATCGCCGCAATCGCCGCGGCGTCCTGCAGCGGCGCCGCCGCCCGGGTCGGCGCCCAGGGTGCCGTCAGCGCCAGCAGCAGCGCGGCGGCGGTGACCGCGGGACCGCGCCGTCGTCCCGGCCGCGATTCACTCGGCACTGATGCGCAGCGCCTGCCGCTCGTGCCGGCGCTCGAGGGCCAGCGCGATGAGCCGATCGAGCAGATCGGGGTAGGCGAGGCCGCTGGCGGCCCACAGCTTCGGATACATGCTGATGGTGGTGAACCCCGGGATGGTGTTCACCTCGTTCAGGAAGATGCCGCCCGTCCCGCCGTCCACCAGGAAGTCGACGCGCGCCATGCCCGCGCCCTCCACGGCGCCGTAGGCGACCAGGGCCTGGCGGCGGATCTCGGCCGTCGTCGTCTCATCCAGCGGTGCGGGGATGAAGAGCTGCGATCCCTCGTCCAGGTATTTCGCGTCGTAGTCGTAGAACTCGTGCGTGGTGACGATCTCGCCCGGCACCGACGCCTCCGGGGCGTCGTTGCCGAGTACGGCCACCTCGATCTCGCGCGCCCGGGGAACAGCCTGCTCGACCACGATCTTCACGTCGTAGGCGGCCGCGAGATCGATCGCGGCGGCCAGGGCCGTCCACGTCTTCACCTTCGAGATGCCGACGCTCGATCCGGCGTTGGCCGGCTTGACGAACAACGGCAGCGCCAGAGTGGCCGCAATCCCGGCGCACACCGCGTCGCGGCTGCTCCGCCACCGGCCGGCGCGCACCAGCGTCCAGTCGGTCACCGAGAGGCCGTGGCTGCGGAACAGCACCTTCATCACGGCCTTGTCCATGCCAACGGCCGAGCCGAGCACCCCGGCGCCGACGTAGGGGATGCCGGCCAGTTCGAGCAGCCCCTGCACGGTGCCGTCCTCGCCGAACGGCCCGTGCAGCACGGGAAACGCCACGTCGAGGCGCAGCGGTTCGCCCGGCGCGCCGCCGGTGGCCACCAGCGTCGCGGCGCCCGGTCGCGCCACCGGCAGCACCTCGCGCGCGACGGGCGCCGCGCGCGTGCCGATCTGCCGCGCCTGCTCGATCACCTCGGCGGCGACGATCCGGGTCGGGGGCGAGGGCGGCAGCGTCCAGCGGCCGTCGCGGTCGATGTGGACGGGCACCACCTCGTAGCGGCGGGCATCGAGGTTGGCGATGACCGAGGCGGCCGATGCGAGCGACACCTCGTGTTCGCCCGACCGGCCCCCGTAGATGACGCCTACGCGCAGTCGTGTCACGGTACCAGGGTGTGCCGATGAGGGCGCGGCCGCCGGCGATCGCGGGCCGAGCGCAGGGTCATCGCAGGCAACACGGGTAGTATAGCGCGATGCCCGTGGCCGCCTTCGGCTTCACCGTCACGCACCGCGATGGCGCGGCGCGCCGCGGCGTGCTGCACACGCCGCATGGCGAGGTGCAGACGCCGGTGTTCATGCCGGTCGGCACGCGTGGAGCCGTCAAGGCGCTCACCGCGCGCGATCTCGAGGACGTCGGCGCGACGATGATCCTCGCCAACACCTATCACCTGCACCTGCGGCCCGGCGACGATCTGATCGCGGCGCGCGGGGGCCTGCACCGCTTCGCCGGCTGGCCCCGCCCGATGCTCACCGACAGCGGCGGCTACCAGGTGTTCAGCCTCGGCGCCCGCCGCACCGTTTCGGAGCGTGGCGTCGTCTTCCGCTCCCATCTCGACGGTCGCCTGCACGAGCTCACGCCCGAGCGCGCGGTGGAGATTCAGGCCCAGCTGGGGGCCGACGTGGCGATGGCGCTCGACGAGTGCCCGCCGGCGGGGATCGACGAGGCCGCCGCGCGCGCCGCCATGGAGCGTACGGCGCGCTGGGCCGCGCGGGGACGGGCCCACTTCGCGCGCGTCCACGGTGGCGCCGGCGCCGTGCGCGTGACCAATCCCGGTCAGGCGCAGTTCGGCATCGTGCAGGGCGGCGTCTACCGCCACCTGCGCGCCGAGAGCGTGGCGCGGACCGTCGATCTGGGGTTTGACGCCTACGCCATCGGCGGGCTCAGCGTGGGCGAGCCCGTCGACGTCATGTACCGCGTGGTGGAGGAGACCGCGCCGGCGCTGCCCGGGGACCGGCCGCGCTACCTCATGGGGACGGGGCTGCCCGACGACCTGGTGGAGTGCGTGGCGCGCGGTATCGACATGTTCGACTGCGTGCTGCCGACGCGCAACGCGCGCAACGGGCAGCTGCTGACGCGCCACGGCCTCCTGAACATCAAGAACGCCGTTCATGCCGACGACGACCGTCCCGTGGACGAGGCGTGCGGCTGTTACACCTGCCGCACCTGCTCCCGCGCCTACCTGCGCCATCTCTTCACGGTGGGGGAGATGACGGCGGCGTCCCTCAACAGTATCCACAACCTGTACTTCTACCTTGACACCATGCGGAGGATCAGGGAGGCTATCGAGTTTGGATCCTTCGAAGGGTTCAGGCAAGCGTTCCACCAGTCGTTCTCCCGCCGCGCCATCGCCTCATGACTCTGTCGCTGCCGCTGGTTCCGTCCGTGTTCGCCATGACGCCGCCGCCGGAAGGCTCACCCAGCCTGCTGGTGCAGCTGGTGCCGTTCTTCCTCATTCTCGGCATCTTCTATTTCGTCATCCTGCTCCCGATGCGCCGCCGGCAGCGCAAGGTGACCGAGTTCCAGGGCGCGCTGAAGGTGGGCGACCGGGTCGTCACCACGGGTGGGATCTACGGCACCATCACGAAGGTGAACGAGGCGACGGTTCAGCTGCAGATCGCCGCCAACGTCCGGATCGAAATCGCCAAGGCGGCCATCGGCGGCCACCAGGGCCAGGCGCCCGTGGTGCCCGAGTCCAACAACATGTAGTGTTGCCATGAACAAATCCTCTTCCTGGAAAGTCGGCGTCATCCTCGCGGTGCTCGGCCTTTCCGTCTGGGCGTTCTATCCGCCGTCCCAGAAGGTGCGCCTCGGCCTCGATCTCAAGGGCGGGGTCCATCTGGTGATGCGGGTGCAGACCGAGGACGCGCTGCGGGTGGAAACCGAGAGTTCGGCCGAACGCCTGCGGCAGGAACTCGCCAACCGGAACATCGGCGTCGGCGGGGTCGCCGAGGAGCCGCCCACGCGCATCGTGGTGACCGGCGTGGCGCAGGGGCAGGATCAGGAGTTCCGGCGGCTGGCCGAGGATCAGCTCGGCGCCACCTACGATCGGGCGTCGGGTGCCGGCGGCAGCTACACGTTCACGATGAAGCCCAACGCCGAGCGGACGCTGCGCGACGAATCGGTGCGCCAGGCGCTGCAGACGATCGAGCGGCGCGTGAACGATCTCGGCGTCGCCGAGCCGATCGTGGCGCCGCACGGCACGGCCAACGATCAGATCCTGGTGCAGTTGCCGGGCGTCACCGACGTCGCCCGCGCGAAGGAGATCATCCGGTCGACGGCGTTGCTCGAGCTGAAGATCGTCGAGAGCGAGGCGCCCTCGCGCGAGTCGCTGCTGCAGCCCTACTCGGGCACCGTCCCGTCGAACATGGAGGTGGTGACGGGAGCCTCGGACTCGCCGGGGGCCGGCACCGCGTTCTATCTCGTGCGCAAGGCGGCGGTCATCACCGGCCGCGACCTGCGCAGTGCCCGCCCGTCGCTCGACGAGAACAACCAGGCGGCGGTGTCCTTCTCGCTCAACAACAACGGCGCGGCGAAGTTCGGCCGGGCGACGCAGGAGAACATCGGGCGGCGCCTGGCGATCATCCTCGACGATCGCGTGCAGAGCGCGCCGGTCATCCAGTCGCGCATCGACGACGAGGGGCGCATCACCGGCGTGTTCACCCAGCAGGAGGTGTCCGATCTGTCGCTGGTGCTGCGGTCGGGCGCCCTGCCGGCCAGCCTCACCTACCTCGAGGAGCGCACCGTCGGGCCCAGCCTCGGCGCCGACTCGGTCCGTGCCGGCGTGCTCGCCTCGATCGTCGGCCTCGCGCTGGTCGCGATCTTCATGCTCCTCTACTACAAGCTTGCGGGCATCAACGCGGTCGTCTCCGTGGCGATGAACCTGGTGATCCTGCTCGGCTTCATGGCCTACATCGGCGCGACGATGACGCTGCCTGGCATCGCCGGCTTCATCCTCACGATCGGCATGGGCGTCGATTCCAACGTGCTGATCTTCGAGCGCATCAAGGAAGAGCTGTCGGCCGGCAAGGGGGTGCGCCAGGCCGTGGCCGCGGGCTTCGATCGCGTCTTCCTCACCATTCTCGACACGCACGTCGCCTCGCTCATCTCGGCGGCCTTCCTCTTCCAGTTCGGCACGGGTCCGATCCGCGGGTTCGCCACCACGCTGTTCTTCGGTCTGCTGTCGAACGTCTTCACCGCGGTGTTCGTGTCGCGCACGCTGTTCGAGATCGTCCTGATCCGCCGCGACGCGCGGGCCCTGAGCATCTAGGGCGGAGGCAGACATGCAGTTGCTCTCGAACACCAACTTCGACTTCATCAAGTGGCGCTGGCATGCGATCGCCCTGTCGGTGGCCATCATCCTGGCCGGCGGCGCGTTCATGTACTCGCGCGGCGGCATGCCGCTCGGCATCGACTTCTCCGGCGGCACCATCGTCGTCCTGAAGTTCGACCAGGCCGTGTCAGAGGATCAGGTCCGCAACGCCGTTCTCAGCATTCCCGGCGAGAAGGTGGTGCAGGCCTACGGCAACCCGGGTGAGAACCAGGTGCTCATCCGCCTGCCCCAGACCGGCCGGGAGGAGGGGGTCACCTTCGAGGAGGGGGCCCGGCACGTCGTGACGGCCGTGCAGGCCGCCGGCATCGGCAAGTTCGACGTGCTCAGCACCGAGGTGGTCGGCCCGGTGATCGGCGCCGACCTGCAGCGCCGCGGCATCTTCGCCACCATCGCGTCGGTCTTCGGCATCGCGGCCTACATCGCGCTGCGCTTCAGGCCGAGCTTCGCGGCCGGCGCCATCGTCGCCACGCTGCACGACATCCTCGTCACCCTCGCCTTCCTCGCCTTCTTCGGCTACGAACTGTCGCTGAACATCGTCGCGGCCCTGCTGACGATCACCGGCTACTCGGTGAACGACACGATCGTCATCTTCGACCGCGTGCGCGAGAACGCTGGCAAGATGCGGCGCGAGGGCCTCGAGACCACCGTCAACACCAGCGTCAACCAGACGCTGAGCCGAACCATCATCACCGCCGGCACCACGTTCCTCGCGGTGTTCGCCCTCTACCTCTTCGGCGGCGAGACCCTCGAGGGCTTCGCCTTCACCATGCTCGTGGGCATCGTCAGCGGCACCTACTCGACGGTGTTCATCGCGGCGGCCATCGCCATCATCCTCAGCCGGCGGAAGTCGACCGTCCGCGCCGCGCCCGCGCCGGCCGCGCCCGCGCGCCCGGCCACCAGGAAGAGCGCCGGCAAGGGCCGCGCCTGACGCGTGTCGCTGGTCTACGCGGCGCTGCTCGGGGTGGTGCAGGGACTCTCGGAGTTCCTGCCCGTCTCGAGTTCGGCGCACCTCATCCTGGCCCGCGCCTTCTTCGGCTGGGATGGCGAGGCGTTCGGCCTGGCCTTCGACGTCGCCTGCCACGTGGGCACGCTGGCCGCCGTGGCCTGGTACTTCCACAGGGACCTGCTCGCGATGCTGCGGGCCACCCCGCGGGTTCTCTCGGCCGACCCGGACGCCCGGCGCATCTGGCTGCTGGCGGTCGGCACGCTGCCCGCCGTCGTCGTGGGCCTGCTGTTCGCCGGCGCGATCGAAGGCGGGCTGCGCACGCCGGGGGTGGCGGCCTGGACGCTGGCGATCGGTGCGGCCGGCCTGCTGTGGGTGGAGCGGCTTCCACCCAGGCAGCGTGACGAGCGGGGAGTGTCGATGGCCGAGGCCTTGGCGATTGGCGTCGCGCAGGCCTCCGCTCTGGTCCCGGGCGTTTCGCGCTCGGGCGCAACCATCACGGTGGGCATGCTGCTGGGATTGCGGCGTGACGCGGCCGCACGCTTTTCCTTCCTGCTGGGGGTGCCCGCCATCCTCGCCGCGGCGGCCAAGGAGGGCCTCGTGCTGGCCCGGACCGGCCTCGCGGCCGACGAACTCCGGCTCTTCGTGGTCGGCATGGCCAGTTCCGCGCTGATCGGGTACCTGACGATCAAGTACGTCCTTCGTTACCTCGCGGCACACCAGCTCGACGTTTTCGCGTACTATCGGCTCGCGCTCGCCGCGGGCGTCGTGATCTGGGCCTGGCTGGGCTGACGCGTCGTCGGCCTCGCCCTTTCCCGCGCGCAGCCTGCCTTCGCCATGCAGTGGCTTCGCCGCAGCTTCATCACCGGGTTCTTCGTGACGGTGCCGCTCGTGATCAGCATCGTCACCTTCGTGTGGATTTTCCGTGCCGCCGACGGGATGCTGGGACCCGCCTTCGCGGGCTGGATCGGCCACGACGTTCCGGGGCTGGGCCTGGCCGCCACGCTGCTGGCGGTGCTGGCGGTGGGCGCGGTGGCCACCAACGTGATCGGCAAGCGCGTGCTGCAGCGAACCGAGTACTACCTGCTCAAGGTGCCCGTGTTCCGCACCATCTACGCGCCGGTCAAGCAGTTGATCGTCGCCTTCTCGCCCGAGAACGAGTCCGGGCTCAAGCGGGTGGTGCTCGTCGACGACCCGTCGCGCGGACTGCTGCTCGGGTTCCTCACGCGTGAGTTCGTCGTCGAGCGCGGGGGGCGCGCCGAGGCGATGGTGGCCGTCTACGTGCCCACCAACCACCTCTACCTCGGCGACGTGCTGGTGTTCCGGCGTGAGGTCGTGGCGTTTCCCGACATCACGGTGGAGCAGGGCATCCGCATCTTCCTGACCGGCGGCATGGCGCTGGCCGGGCGGATGCGCCTCCGGCGGAGCGAGGATCTGCCGGATCGGGCCCTGGCGCCTTGACAGCCTTTCAGTCGGATGGATACGGTTTCCGGCGGATTGACGCGTTGACTGGGGATGCGCCGCTGGTCAACCCCCTGGGACTCATCACAGGTGAAAGGGACGGATGCGATGGCCGGTGTCATCATTCGTGAAGAGCGTTCCCGCGTGTTGCGCGCGCCGCTGCTGGCGGCGCTGGTCCTCGCCCTGGGCCTGCTGGCGCCGCTGGCGGCGCTGGCCCAGCCGCCACCGGAGGAGCCGGCGGCCGGGCACGGTCACCGGCCGGGGGGCGAGGTGAACATCCAGCTGCCCGATCTGCGCCAGGTGCAGTTCATCGGCGGGTTCAACGGCCACGACATCCTGCTGGTGGGGCTCGTGGCCTGCGTGCTCGGCCTGGCCTTCGGCGTCTCGACCTATGGCGCGGTGAAGAAGCTGCCGGTCCACCGGTCGATGGCCGAGGTGTCCGAGCTGATCTACGAGACGTGCAAGGCCTACCTCGTCCAGCAGGGCAAGCTCCTGCTGCTGCTCGAGCTCTTCATCGGCACCGTCATCGTCGTCTACTTCGCGCTGACCGGGCTGGAGTTCTCGAAGATCCTCGTCATCCTGCTGTTCTCGCTGATCGGCATGGCGGGCAGCTACGGCGTGGCGTGGTACGGCATCCGCATCAACACGCTCGCCAACTCGCGGACGGCCTTCGCCAGCCTGCGGGGCCAGGCCTTTCCCGTCTACGAGATCCCGCTGCGGGCGGGCATGAGCGTCGGGATGATGCTCATCTCGGTCGAGCTGCTGTTCATGCTCGCCATCTTGCTGTTCATCCCCAACGAGGTGGCCGGGGCGTGCTTCCTCGGCTTCGCCATCGGCGAGTCGCTCGGTGCGGCGGCGCTGCGCATCGCGGGCGGCATCTTCACGAAGATCGCGGACATCGGCTCCGACCTGATGAAGGTGGTCTTCAAGATCAAGGAAGACGATGCGCGCAATCCGGGTGTGATCGCCGACTGCACGGGCGACAACGCCGGCGACTCGGTGGGGCCCACCGCCGACGGCTTCGAGACCTACGGCGTGACGGGCGTCGCGCTGATCACCTTCATCGTGCTCGCGGTGGCCGATCCCGTGGTGCAGGTGCAGCTGCTCGTCTGGATCTTCCTGATGCGCGTGATGATGGTGCTCGCCTCGGGCGTCTCCTACCTGCTGAGCAACAACGTCATCGCCCGGGCGCGCTACGGCGGCGCCGCGCGGATGCACTTCGAGGCGCCGCTGACGATGCTGGTCTGGCTCACCTCGCTCGTGTCGGTGGCGCTCACCTTCGTGCTGTCGGCGGTGGTCATCCCCACCATCGGCGGCAACACCTCGCTGTGGTGGCAACTGTCGATGGTGATCACCTGCGGCACGCTCGCGGGCGCGATCATCCCCGAGATGGTGAAGATCTTCACCTCGACGACCTCGAGCCACGTCAAGGAGGTGGTCACCTCCTCGCGCGAGGGCGGGGCGTCGCTGAACATCCTGTCCGGCTTCGTCGCGGGCAACTTCAGCGCCTACTGGCTGGGCATGGCGATCATGGGCCTGATGGCGGTCGCCTTCTGGGTGTCGACGATGGGGCTGGGCGAGTTCATGAAGGCCCCGGCCATCTTCGCCTGGGGCCTGGTGGCGTTCGGCTTCCTCGGGATGGGGCCCGTGACGATTGCGGTCGACTCCTACGGCCCCGTTACCGACAACGCGCAGTCGGTCTACGAACTGAGCACCATCGAGGAGATCCCCGGCATTGTCGACGACGTGAAGAAGACCTTCGGTTTCGCGCCCGACTTCGGCACGGCCAAGGATCTGCTGGAGGAGAACGACGGGGCCGGCAACACCTTCAAGGCCACGGCCAAGCCGGTGCTGATCGGCACCGCCGTGGTGGGTGCCACGACGATGATCTTCTCGATCATCATGGCGCTCACCCAGGGCCTGACCAACGCGGCGGCGATCCGCAGCCTGTCGATCCTGCACCCGCCGTTCCTGCTGGGCCTGATCACGGGCGGGGCGGTGATCTACTGGTTCACCGGCGCCTCGACGCAGGCGGTGACGACCGGCGCCTACCGCGCGGTGGAGTTCATCAAGCGGAACATCCGGCTCGAGGGCGTGGTCAGGGCGTCGGTGGAGGACTCGCGGCGCGTCGTGGAGATCTGCACGCAGTACGCGCAGAAGGGGATGTTCAACATCTTCCTGGGCGTGTTCTTCTCGACGCTGGCCTTCGCGTTCGTCGAGCCGTTCTTCTTCATCGGCTACCTCATCTCGATCGCGATGTTCGGGCTCTTCCAGGCGATCTTCATGGCCAACGCTGGCGGCGCCTGGGACAATGCGAAGAAGATCGTCGAGACCGAACTGAAGATGAAGGGGACCGACCTGCACGCGGCGTCGGTGGTCGGCGACACGGTGGGGGATCCGTTCAAGGACACCTCGTCGGTGGCGATGAACCCGGTGATCAAGTTCACGACGCTGTTCGGCCTGCTGGCCGTCGAGCTGGGTGTGTACCTGGCGGCGCGGCAGGGTCCGACGATCGGGCACGTGCTGGCGGTCGCCTTCTTCCTGGCCAGCCTGGTGTTCGTCTACCGGTCGTTCTACGGGATGCGGATCGAGGGCCAGGCGTCGTGAGGAACGGATCGAAAAAAACTTGCGCCGGGGCGGTCCGATCGGGAACCGCCGGTGTCTAACGCTCTCGTGTCGGGGTTCCGCGGCCCGTCGACAGTTTTTCGTCTTGGCGGACGGCCCCCCGGAATGGCTATAATGCCTCGCCTTCGGGTCGCCCCCGGGGCGTCGAGTTACTGGTAGCAGGCAGGAGGGTCATCCGTGCCACGCGAAATGTTCGGTGACGTGGTCGATCCGTCCATCAAGATCGGGTCGAAGAAGTGGTACACGGTACCGCTGTCCATTCTCATCCACGTAGGCGTCATCGGCGCGGTGGTGATCGTCCCGCTGATGGCGACCGACATGCTTCCGACGCCGACCGAGGCGATGTCGGCGTTCGTGGCGCCCCCGCCGCCGCCACCTCCGCCGCCGCCCCCGCCACCCCCGCCTGCGGCCGCCGCGCCGCAGGTGCAGCCGGTGATGACGAACCCGGCGGCGGCGCCCGTCGAGGCGCCGTCCGAGATCCGGCCTGAGACGGGCATCACGGGTGCGGGCGAGGGCGTACCCGGCGGCGTCGAAGGTGGAATCCCGGGCGGCGTGGTCAGCGGCATCGCCGGTGGCATCGTCGAGGCACCCCCGCCACCCCCGCCGCCCCCGCCGCCAGCACCCGTGCGCGTGGGTGGCAACATCAAGCCGCCGACCAAGACGCGTGACGTCCGGCCCACCTACCCGCCGATTGCGCAGTCGGCACGCGTGCAGGGGGTGGTGATCATCGAGGCCACGATTGGCCCCAACGGCCGGGTGCAGGACGCGCGCGTGCTGAGGTCGATTCCGTTGCTCGATCAGGCGGCGCTCGATGCCGTGCGTCAGTGGGAGTACACGCCAACCCTGCTAAACGGCGTGCCGGTGCCCGTCATCATGACGGTCACGGTGAACTTCACGTTGCAGTAGGGCGTCGTGGAGGGGGCGTCCGGCGCGTGCCGGAGCCCGGCAGGAAACCGTGGCCGTTCGGGCGAACGCCGCTCGGCCGCACCGTTGAACTCGTCAGTGCGTCGCAGTCTCCGGAGGATGTCAATGGAAGGTGGTCTGAATCTCATCGAGATGTGGAACACGATGGGTGCGATGGCCAAGGGCATCGCGATCGTGCTCTTCATCATGTCGTTCTGGTCGGTTGGCGTGGCTGTCGAGCGCATCTACACGTATACCCAGGCCAGGAAGCAGTCGAAGCTCTATGCGCCGCAGGTGGCGAAGTTCCTCAAGGAAGGCCGCCTGAAGGACGCCATCGCGCTGTCGCAGTCGAAGAACTTCCGCTACAGCCATCTCGCGAAGGTGGTGCTCGCCGGCCTGCAGGAGTACCAGTTCCAGCAGGAGTCGGGGTCCAGCCTCAGCCGTGAGGACCTGCTCGACACCGTGCGCCGCGCGATCCAGCGCGCCACGGCGCTGACGGCCAACGACCTGAAGAAGGGCGTCGCGGGCCTGGCCACCATCGGCTCCACCGCCCCGTTCGTCGGCCTGCTCGGCACGGTCGTCGGCGTCATCAACGCGTTCGTGGGCATCGCGGCCACGGGTTCGGGCGGCATCGGCGCGGTGTCGGCCGGTATCGCCGAGGCGCTCGTCGAGACGGCGCTCGGGCTGTTCGTGGCCATCCCGGCGGTCTGGTTCTACAACTACCTGACCAGCCGCGTCGAGTACTTCAACGTCGAAATGGACAACTCGTCGTCCGAGTTGGTCGACTACTTCATCAAGAAGACGGCGTAGCCGGCCGTTCCATTCGAGTCGAGTTGGGGGAGTGTCCGCGGCCCTGACGGCCGCGGGCGCCCGCCTCGGTTCCGTCGCAAGGAGACGCAGCCATGGCAATGGATATGGGGGGCGGCGGGTCGGGCAAGGTCAAGTCCGACATCAACGTCACGCCTCTCGTCGACGTCATGCTCGTGTTGCTCATCATCATGATGCTCGTCGCGCCCATGTTGCAGAAGGGCGTCGACGTGAGGCTGCCCGAAGCCGGCAACACCACCGACAAGCCGGAGACGCAGGAGCAGACGGTGTTGGCCGTCACGGCCGACAAGCGTTTCTACGTCAACGGCCTGCAGGTGCCGGAGTTCGAACTGCTCAGCCGCATCCAGAGCGCGCTCGAAGAGAAGCGCGAGAAGGTCGTCCTCATCAAGGGCGACACCGATGCGCCCTACAGCACCATCATGACGGTCATGGACCGGCTGCGGGAAGCTCAGATCGAGGACATCGGCCTCATCACTGAGAAGAAGCTGCAGGCCGGCGAAGGGGGCGAGTGATGGCCCGCAAGCACTTCGGCGCCGAAAAGATCGTCAAGGCGGAGCTGCCACAGACCAGTTCCGACATGAACGTCACGCCGCTGATCGACGTGCTGCTGGTGCTGCTCGTCATCTTCATGGCGGCGTTGCCCCTCACGCAGAAGGGCGTGGACATCAACCTCCCGCTCGAGACCAAGGCCGCCAACCAGGCCCAGGCCGATCCCAACACCCAGATCGTGGTGGAATACACCAACGATCGGCGGCTGTCGGTGAACAAGCAGGACGTCAGCATCCAGGATCTCGAGACGCGCCTCCGGAACATCTTCGAGCAGCGCAAGGAGAAGACGATGTTCATCGTGGGCGACGGCAACCTGCGTTATGGCGAGATCGTCGCCGTCATCGACGCCGCCAAGGGCGCCGGTGTCGAGAAGGTCGGAATCGTCACGATGGGGATGCGTCAGGCGGCCGGCGCCGTGCAGTAAGGCCGGCTCGGTCCGCTCCCCGTGCGCCTCGCACCCTGCGGCGCGCCCCACATGTGAACGGCTGGCTCCGTGCGCACGGAGCCAGCCGTTTTCCGCGTACGGTCGGCAGCCCGCGCCCCGCCGGCAGCGCTCCAACGTCAGCCACCCATCAGCCGCCAGCCTCCGCACTGGCCAACCCGAGGGGTCGCCTCGGGTTCGTTCCTTGCGGGTTGCGTCAGCCTGGCGTGTTCCCGAGGGGCGCGGGATCCATCGGGCCAAACGGGTGTCGCCCCAGCCCTTGCGCCGGGCCACCCGGCCGCGACGATCCGCGTGAATGCGGCGGTCGGGCCCCGCGCGTCTGGCGGCGTGACGCATCGTGAGACGGCGAGGCTGGCCCTGCATCCTCCCGGAGACCCTCGGATCGAAGTGCATGATCGGCAGGCGCCGTGGCTGGATGGCGGGCCCCGGTCCGGAGCCCGCCACCGAGGAGCACGCCCCGCGGGTGAGGCGCGTGGACGGCGGTGCGGCAGGGGCGTACAAGGAAACGGCCGGGCTGCATCGGCAGCCCGGCCGTCGATCGACTCCGACCAGGTCCGCTACTGAGTGATCCCGGCGGCGCGCTGCTTGCGAATCTCGAGGGCCTTGGCCTGCATGGCGTCGGCGTCCTTGAGCAGCGCCTTCTGGCGGTCGGCGTTCTTCTCGACGCCGGCGAGCACGCGCAGGAGCAACCCGCGGTAGGTGATGGCCTCCATGTAATTCGGATTCAGGGAAATGGCCTTGTCGGCCGCCTCGAGGCCACGCTTTGCGTAGTCGGTCTTCTGGGCGTCGTCGAGCCGGACGTCACGGAAGGCCTTGTCCCAGTAGAACGTGGAGATGGTGTAGAACGCCTCGGGGTTGTTGGCTTCGAGCGTCGTGCGCTCCTGCAACGCCGCGATCGTCTTCTCGAAGTCGCCCTGGCGGTTGTAGTACCCGGCCAGCTGCATGTAGACGTCGGGCAGGCCGGGCTGCACTTCCTTGGCCTTCAGCAGCTGCTTCTCCGCCTCGTCGTACTGGCCGTTGTCTTCGTAGAGCTTGGCCAGCGCGAAGTAGTTCGTGGCGTCCTTGGGATCGAGTTCCACCATCTTCTGGATGAGCGGCTCGGCCATCTCGGGCTGGTTCAGCCGCTCGGCGCCGTACGCGGCCACCATGTACTTGAGCGCCAGCTTGCGAATGTCGGGGTTCGGATCCTTCTCGTAGGCGTCCTCGTAGTACTCAAGGGCCTTGGTCAGCATGGCGTCGTTGTCGGGCTCGCCGGCACGCGCCGGCTTGTAGAGGTTGTCGTAGCTGTTGGCCAGGTAGAACAGCGCCGACGTCAGCTCGGGGTTGAGCCGGATCGCCTCCTGGTAGTGCTCGACCGCCTTCTTGTAGTCCGCCAGCTTGTAGGATCCGTTGGCGTCCTTGAACGCCCGCTGGGCCTTCAGCTTGTCGACCCACCCGCACGCGGCGAGTGTGCCGCACAAACCGATGACCAAGGCCAGTCGCAATGCCCTGGAGCTGCTCTGCATTGAAGTTCCCCCTGCGTGCCCGGCAGCGTCCGGCCGGGATGGCGGCGAGGCCGTTGAGATGGCGGCGACGACGACGAACGGCACCGGCCTCGAGGCCGGGTGGCGCGCACCACGCCAGCCGCGACCGGTGCCAAAAACCCGGCCAGTATATTGGACGCGGTTCAAGCAGGCAAGGCCGGTTCGCAACCCGTGTTCTCGACCCGTGGCCGGGGCCGCATTGCGGCATGCCCTATGATCGGTAGACCGGACTGCGCCGGGTGCGCGGTCCGTGCGAACGATGATCCGCTTCGAAGACCTCGTGGAGAAGATCCGGGCCTACGCGCCGGAGGCCGACGTGGAGTTGCTGCGCCGCGCCTACGTGTTCTCCGCGATGGAGCACAAGGGCCAGGTGCGGCACTCGGGCGAGCCGTATCTCGTGCACCCGCTCGAGGTCGCCGACATCCTCGCCGATCTGCGCCTCGACATGGTGGCGATCGCGGCGGGCCTGCTCCATGACGTGGTCGAGGACACGCGGGCCACCATCGAGCGCGTGCAGGAACTCTTCGGCCCGGAGATCGCGCACGTCGTCGAGGGCGTCACCAAGCTGTCGGGGATCACCTTCTCGTCGAAGGAGGAACGGCAGGCCGAGAACTTCCGCAAGATGCTGCTGGCGATGGTCGACGACATCCGCGTCATTCTCGTCAAGCTCGCGGATCGCCTGCACAACATGCGGACGCTCGACCACCTGTCGGAGGAGAAGCGGACGAAGGTCGCGCAGGAGACGCTCGACATCTACGCACCGATCGCCAACCGGCTCGGCATGAGCAAGGTGAAGAACGAGCTCGAGGAGCTCTGCTTCAAGGCGATGGAGCCCCGTGCCTACGACGACCTCCGCAAGAAGGTGGAGGGCCGCCGCCGGGCGACGGCCGGGATGGTCGAGGAACTGCGCCGGCTGCTGGTGGCGAAGCTCGACGAGGCCCAGGTGCCGTACGTCCAGATCGACGGCCGCATCAAGCGCCTCTACAGCATCCACCTGAAGCTCAAGCGCCAGAAGATCGATCTCGAGCAGGTCTACGACTTCGTGGCGCTGCGGCTCATCACGCCGTCGGTGAAGGACTGTTACGCCGCGCTCGGGATCGTCCACCAGACGTGGTCACCCGTGCCGGGGCGCATCAAGGACTTCATCGCGATGCCGCGTCCCAACGGCTACCAGTCGCTGCACACCTCGGTGGTGAGCGATCGCGGCTTCCCGTTCGAGCTGCAGATTCGCACGGAGGAGATGCACCGGATCGCCGAGGAGGGCATCGCCGCGCACTGGAAGTACAAGGAAGGCCGGGTCGGCGCGCAGCGCGACGAGCAGTACTTCCGCTGGCTGCGGCAACTGCTCGAGTGGCAGCAGGAGGTGCGCGATCCGCAGGAGTTCATCCAGAACCTGAAGATCGACCTCTACCCGGAGGAGGTCTACGCCTTCACGCCACGCGGTGAGGTGAAGTCGCTGCCGCGCGGCGCCACGCCGGTCGACTTCGCCTACACCGTCCACACCGACGTGGGCCACCAGTGCGTCGGCGCGCGCATCAACGGCAAGATGGTGCCGCTGCGGCAGCGCCTGAAGAACGGCGACATCGTCGAGATCGTCACCCAGCAGCACCACAAGCCGAGCCGCGACTGGCTGTCGTTCGTCACCACCTCGAGGGCCCGGAACAAGATCCGGCACTTCCTCAACCACGAGGAGAAGCGGCGCAGCATCGAACTGGGCCGGCGGCTCTACGAGCGCGAGGCGCGCCGCTACGACGTCAGCATCAAGACGGTGATGGACGAGTCCACGCTCAGGACGCTGGCCTCCGACCACGGGCTGGGCAAGGTGGACGACCTGTTTGCGGCCATCGGGTACGGCAAGGTGTCGGCGCGGCAGGCGCTCGCCAGGGTGGTGCCGCAGGAACAACTGAAGGAGAAGGCGCCGGACGGCGGCCTCGCGTCGGTCGTCAAGCGCGTGTTCAGCCGCCCGTCGGCCGATCGCATCAAGGTGCGTGGCGCCGACGACCTGCTGGTCTTCCGCGCCCGCTGCTGCAACCCCATCCGCGGCGAGGCCATCGTCGGGTACATCACCCGCGGCAAGGGCGTCTCGGTGCACGCCGCCTCGTGCCCGAACGTCGTGAACCTGCTCTACGACCCCGAGCGGCGCATCGACGTCGAATGGGACAGCGGCGACCAGGGCGCCACGTCCTACACCGTGCGACTGACCGTGAACGTGGAGGATCGGAAGGGCATCCTGGCCGACGTCAGCGCGAAGGTGGCCGGCATCAACACCAACATCAAGACGATGGAGGCCACGACCGACGAACGGGAAGGCCGCATCGAGATGACGGTGGAGATCAACGACGCCAAGCACCTGGCCAAGGTGATGAAGTCGCTGCGGGCGATCGCCGGAGTGCTGAACGTGGAGCGGGGGATGCGGTAGGGCGATCCCGGAAGCCCCTCGGGCAGGGCGAGGCGGCATCCGGCCGCCGGTGCGGTCAGGCGGCCTTCGTGACCTTGTTCGACCGCAGGCACCGCGTGCACACCCGCACGCGCCTGGTGCCGCCGTTGACCACCGCGCGCACCGTCTGCAGGTTCGGGTTGAACCGGCGGGGCGTCACGTTGTGCGCGTGGCTGACGTTCCGGCCAAAGGCCGGTCCCTTTCCGCAGATTTCGCAGCGCTGAGCCATGATCCTGTCGTCCCCGGGCGTGGCGCCCGCCGTAATGCCTTGCCAGCACCCCTCGGGGCCGGCCGAACGCCGAAGTTTATCACAGCCGCCGTCAGGGGAGAATCAGCGAGGGCGGCGCCGGCGGGCTGGCCGGCCCGGCTCCAGACGTCGCGTCGCCGCCGGCAGAACCATCGGCGCTGAATTCCCGCGACAACCGGTCGACGAAGTCGAGGTAGGCCGTTGGGCCGGGGCCGAACGTCGTCTCCGCCGTGCTGGCGCCTTTCTGAATGCGGCGCAGGATCTCTGCGGCTTCCCGGTCGGATCCGGCCCGGCGCCGCGTCGACGCCGCGGCGATGACGTCCTTCAGATCCCCGGCCAGACGCTGCGCGGGCAACGACTGCGCGCGGTGCTCGTAGATGATGCCCCTGGCCGAGGTCTCCAGCGTGGCCGCCACCACGCCGCAGGCCTCGGCCAGGTCGGCGTCACGCAGCGCCGGGATCGTCGCCGGCCGGTGGCGGGCGACGGCGTCGTGCAGCGCCAGCAGCAGCGAGGAACCATCCTCGGAGACCTCCCGGAAGAGTCCCGCCGCGAACTCGAAGTCGCGCTGGCGTTGCCTGCGAACCACGGCAGGCGGGTGCGCCCCAGCGGCGGCGAGATAGACGCAGTCGGCCGGGCAGGCGATTTCCACCTGGCGCCTGGTTCCGCAACACACCGGACAGATCGCCTGGTTCAGGGCGGGACAGTGGCGGCGAGGCTTGCGGGCGCGGCACAGCGGGCACGGCATGGGCGAAGGGTGGCACAGGGACTCCAACCCGTCAATCGCGCTCATCGGGTGGGTCCGGGTGCCCGATGGACGCCGCCAGGCGATGGCGGGCCGCCATGTATCGATGGCTCAGCTGTGCACGAACTTCACACAGGGCTCCGATCGGAAAACAGGACGGTGGGTTCAGGGGCCGTCCCCCGAAGTGGACGCGCCGGCGGACGCGCCTAGAACCGTTACGGGCCGCGCGGCGTCTAAGGCGCAGTCTCCAAACGCAGCCGGGCGCGGCCAGGACGAACAACGGGTCGAATCCGGGGCGGCGCGTGGACGCAAGCCGGCCGTGTCCCTCTGGACGGGGCATCCGACCGGTGACGTCGTGACCAGGCGGCAGTGGTTGCGATTTTGCATGTGTGGGAGGGCACGCCACGAGGAAGCAGGGGATCGAAGGAGTGTCGATCATCATGAAGAAGAATGTGGACGGTCAGCGTGGGTCGATGGCCCCAGGGCGATATACCGAGTTGAAGCGGCTCCTGGAAGGGCGGCGGCGCGAGATGCTCGACGACGTGCAGGCCAAGATCAAGGACGTGCGAACCGAGGGCGCCGGCGGTATGATGCAGACCATCGAGATGGGGGATGCGTCGAAGGCCGACGTGCAGGACGACATCGAGTTCGCCCTCATCCAGATGAAGACCGAGACACTGCAGAAGATCGAGGTGGCGCTGTCGCGCCTCGAAGACGGCGAGTACGGCTACTGCGGCGAGTGCGGGGACGAGATTTCGCAGCAACGGTTGCGGGCCTTGCCGTTCGCGCTCCGCTGCAAGGACTGCGAGGAAGCGCGAGAGGTCGCGCAGCAGCGGGCCCGGACGGCGCTGCAACGACGGGGAGCCGCCTCGCTGTTCGTCGACCTCCCGAGCTGACGCGACCGCACTGCCGCCCACAGGCTTCGCCGGTGGCGGGGCCTGTGGCGCCCGCCGCTGGCGGTTCTCTCCGGAGAATCGCTTCATGAGCGACCACGACGAGCGCGATCTCGCGCCCGAGGACGCGCCGGACGAACGGTCCGTGGCCATCCCGGCGGAGCTGCCGGTCCTGCCTCTGCGCGACACGGTCCTGTTCCCCAATTCCTTCATGCCGCTCGCCGTGGCCCGTGAGGCCTCGGTACGGCTGATCAACGACGCCACCGACGGCTCGAAGCTGATTGCCGTCTTCACCCAGCGCGACGCGGCGGTGGAGGAGCCGCGGCAGGCCGATCTCCACGCGGTCGGGACGGCGACGCACATCCACAAGATGTTCAAGCTGCCCGACGGCAGCCTGCGGCTGATCGTCCAGGGCCTGCGGCGTCTGACGCTCGACGAGGTGACGCAGCAGCACCCCTACCTGCGCGCCAGGGTGTCGGCGGCCGACGAGCCGATGCGCGACGAGGATCGGCTCGAGATCGACGCCCTGCAGCGCAACATCAAGACCAACTTCCAGCAGATCGTCTCGCTGTCGCCGCTGCTCTCCGACGATCTCCAGAACCTGGCGTTCAACATCGCCGAGCCGGGGCGCCTCGCGGACTTCGTCGCATCGAGCCTGACGACGCTCACCACGGCCACCAAGCAGGAGGTGCTGGAGACGCTCGACGTGCGCGCCCGCATGGACGCGCTCAACCGCATCCTCATCAAGGAACTCGAGGTGCTGGAACTGGGCTCCAGGATCCAGTCGCAGGTGCAGTCGGAGGTGGGCCGCAACCAGCGCGAGTACTTCCTGCGCGAGCAGCTCAGGGCCATCCAGAAGGAGCTGGGCGAAGACGACGACCAGGCGAAGGAGATCGAGGAACTCCGCGAGAAGATCGAGGCCGCCGGCATGCCCGAGGCGGTGAGGAAGGAAGCGCTGCGCGAGCTGGATCGTCTGGCGAAGATGCCGGTGGCCGCCGCCGAGTACACCGTCTCGCGCACGTATCTCGACTGGCTCGTCCTCGTGCCGTGGAACCGCCGCACCGAGGAGGTGATCGACCTCAAGCGCACGAAGGAAGTGCTCGATGCCGACCACTCCGACCTCGAGAAGGCCAAGGACCGCATCCTCGAGTACCTCGCCGTCCGCAAGCTCAACGCCGATGTGCGCGGCCCGATTCTGTGCTTCGTCGGGCCGCCCGGGGTGGGCAAGACATCGCTGGCGCGCTCCATCGCCAGCTCGCTCGGGCGCAAGTTCGTGCGCGTCTCGCTCGGTGGCATGCGCGACGAGGCCGAGATCCGCGGGCACCGCCGTACCTACATCGGGGCGCTGCCCGGCCAGATCATCCAGGGCCTGCGCCGGGCCGAATCGAAGAACCCGGTGTTCATCCTCGACGAGATCGACAAGCTCGGCGCCGACTTCCGCGGCGACCCGGCCTCGGCCCTGCTCGAGGTGCTCGACCCCGAGCAGAACAACAGCTTCCGCGATCACTACCTCGACGTGCCGTTCGACCTCTCCGAGGTGATGTTCATCACGACGGCCAACGTGCTCGACCCGGTGCCGCCGGCGCTGCGCGATCGCATGGAGGTGCTGGAGCTGCCGGGATACACCGAGGAGGAGAAGCTCGAGATCAGCGTTGACCACCTGGTGCCCAAGCAGGTGAAGAACCACGGCCTCACCGCCGAGCATGTCGCCTTCGGCGAGGAGGCCATCAGGGCGGTCATCCGCGGCTACACGCGCGAGGCGGGCGTGCGCAGCCTCGAGCGCGAGATCGGGGCGCTGTGCCGCAAGGTGGCCCGCCGCCGGGCGGAGGGTGACGAGTCGGCCGTCGTGCTGACGGCCGACGCCGTGGCCGAACTGCTGGGCGCCCCCCGCTACCTCGACGAGGAGGTGGAGGAACGCACGCGCAAGCCTGGCGTCGCGATCGGCCTCGCGTGGACCCCGAGCGGCGGCGACGTGCTGTTCGTCGAGGCGACGCGCATGGCCGGCACGGGCACGCTCACCCTCACCGGGCACCTGGGCGACGTGATGAAGGAATCGGCGCGCGCGGCCCTGTCGTGGGTGCGCACGCACGCCGGCGCCCTGCGCATCGACCCGCAGTTCTTCCAGTCGGCCGAACTGCACCTCCACGTCCCCTCCGGGGCCATCCCGAAGGACGGGCCGTCGGCCGGTGTGACGATGGTGGCGGCGCTCGCCTCCGAACTCACCGGACGCCCGGTGCGGGGTGACGTGGCGATGACCGGCGAGATCACGCTGTCGGGCTTCGTCCTTCCGGTGGGCGGCATCAAGGAGAAGGTGCTGGCCGCGCGCCGCGCCGGCATCCGCGAGGTGGTGCTCCCGCGCCAGAACGAGAAGAACGTGAAGGAAGACTTCAGCGACGACCTGCGCCGCGAGATCCGCATCCACCTGGTGTCCACGATCGACGAGGTGCTCTCACTGGCGCTGACGCCCGCCTCGTCGTCATCGGCTGCCGAGCCCGAGACGGTGTCGCAACTGGCCTGAGCCGCTTTCCCCCGCGAGTCACCATGCGGATCGTTCACACCGAGGGCGGCGCGATCGACATCGGCCGCCATGTCTTTCCGACGGCGAAGTACGGCCTCATCCGTGCGGCGCTCGTCGCGCGCGGGCTGGCCGGACACGCCGAGTTCGTGCCGGCGCCGGCGGCCACGTGGGACGAGCTGGCCCTGGTGCACACGCCGCAGTGGCTGGCCCGGCTCCGCGATCTGCCCCTCTCGCTCCAGGACGTGGCCCGGCTGGAACTGCCGGTCACGCGCGAAACGGTCGACGGATTCCGCCAGATGTGCGGCGTGACCGTCGCCGCCGCCCGCTACGCGACCTCCGACGGCCTGAGCCTCGCGCTTGGCGGCGGGCTGCATCACGCGTTCGCGGATCACGGCGAGGGGTTCTGCATGTTCAACGACGTTGCGGTGGCCGTGCGCGTGCTGCAGCGCGAGGGCCTCATCACGCGCGCCGCCATCGTCGATCTCGACGTGCACCACGGCAACGGCACCGCCGCGATCTTCAGCGGCGATCCGCAGGTGCTGACCTTCTCGATGCACCAGTGGAACAACTACCCGGCCGAGAAGCCGGCCAGCACCATCGACGTGCACCTGCCGGACGCGACGACCGACGCCGACTACCTCGGGCACCTGGGCGACGCACTGCCGGCGGTCATCGCGCATCGCCCCGACCTGGTGATCTACCTGGCCGGAGCCGACCCGTACGACGACGACCAGTTGGGAGGGCTCAGCCTGTCGCAGGCAGGGCTGCGCGAGCGCGATCGCACCGTGCTCGGCACGATGCGTCGCGCGGGCATTCCGGTGGCCGTCACGCTCGCCGGCGGGTATGCGCGCCGCACCGACGACACGGTGGCCATCCACGTGGCGACCGTGGAGGAGGCAATCGCCCACGCGGGACCGGCCTCGGGGCCTACGTCAGCATCGCGATCGCCATCGCCGTCTTCAGATCGGTGATCTCGCCTCGCGCCAGCAGCGCGCGCGCCTCGGCCACGTGCACGGTCCGCGGCACGATCACCTCGTCGGGATCGGCCGCGGCTGCCTCGGCCGGCCTGCGCAGGTCTTCCGCACGGTAGAAGTGCATCCGCTCGTCGCAGTAGCCGGGCACCGGAAAGAACGAGCCCAATGGGACGAGCCGCTCCGGCCGCAGGCCGACTTCCTCGTGGCACTCGCGCCGCGCCGCCTCCTCTGGCGTCTCGCCCTGGTCGATCGAGCCGGCCACCACCTCCCACAGCCATGCGCCGACCGGATGCCGGTACTGCCGGATCAGGACGACATGGTGGGGATCGGGCATCGGCACGACGATGACCGACGGCGCGTGGCGCACGACGTCGAGCGCCGCCTCGCGGCCGTTGGGCAGGAGGACGCGCTCGGCGTCGACGGAGAACACGCGGCCGCGATACAGGGAACGCCGCGCGATGAGCGTTCCGACAGGTTCCGTGGTCATGGCAGGGTTCCCGGATGGCCGCGCGTGAGCCTGGCGTGGCGTCAGGGCTGCTCGCCGGCCGTCTCGCGCAGGACGTCGAGCACGGCCTGCAGGTCCGGCGGCAGCGGGCTGGCGAACTCGAGCCGGTGTCGCTCGACGGGGTGCGTGAACGACAGTCGTGCGGCGTGGAGGAAGGGGCGCTCGAGGCGCGCGACCGCCCTCAGGTGGGGCGGCACGCGGCGGTGTACCCCGCCGTAGAGCGCGTCGCCGACCACGGGGTGTCCGATGCCGCTGAGGTGCACTCGAATCTGGTGCGTGCGGCCGGTGGCAATCGCAACCTGCGCCAGCGTCACGCCGCGCAGCGGCTCCACGCGCGTGATGCGTGTCACGGCCGTGCGGGCGCGGCGCGCGCGGGTCGACATCTTCTGGCGGTTTCCCGGATCGCGGCCGATCGGCTCCTCGATGCGCCTGCCCGCCCGGACCACGCCCCAGACCAGCGCGAAATACTCCTTGTCGACCTCCCGGTCGTGGAACTGCCGCGACAGCTCGGTGTGCGCCAGGTCGGTCTTGGCCACCACCATCACTCCCGACGTACCGCGATCGAGACGATGGACGATGCCCGGCCTTGCCTGGCCGCCAACGCCCTGGAGATCGTCGACGTGGTGCAGCAGCGCGTTCACGAGCGTGCCATCTGCGTGCCCCGCGCCGGGATGCACGACCATGCCCGCGGGCTTGTCCACGACCACGAGATCCGCGTCCTCGTAGAGCAGGGTGAGCGGCAGATCCTGCGGCAGCGGCGTGGCGTCGGTCGGTGGCGGCACCTCCACCTCGACGACCAGATCCTCCGCCACCGGTTCGCTGGGGCGAACCAGCTCTCGCCCGTCCACGGTGCGCACGAGCCCGTCGCGGATCAGCCGCTGGATCTGCGATCGCGAGTGTCCGGGCACGAGGGCGGTCAGGGCCTGGTCGAGCCGCAGCCCGGCCTGGTCTGCCCCGACCCTCACCGTGAGGCGGTCCGCGGTGTCTCGATGGCTCATGGAGACGTGCGGGCGCGGATGGCGTGGGGGGCGCGGCCGGCGCGAGCGCGGGAGAGGTAGACGAGCATGGCCACGCTCAGCGGCAGCAGCAGCAGCGAGATGAACTGCGACGTGGACCAGAGACCGAACACCATGCCACGCTCGTCGCCCCTGAAGCCCTCGATGAGGAAGCGGGTGATGGCGTAGAGCACCATGTAGCCCCAGAACGTGCGGCCGGGGAAGACGCGGCCGCGCTTCTCGAAGGTGAGCAGCAGCACGAGAATCACCAGCTCGGCACACGACTCGTAGAGCTGCGTCGGGTGCAGCGGGACGTGCAGGGGCGTGCCGACGATTTCGGCGGCGAGCGGGTTGGTGAAGGTGACGGCCCAGGGCAGATCGGTGGGCCGCCCGTAGCAGCAGCCGGCCATGAAGCAGCCAAGGCGCCCGATGACGTGTCCGAGGGCGATTCCCGGCGCGAACAGGTCGGCGGTGGTCCAGATCGGCAACCCGTGGCGTCGCATGTACCAGAACCCGACGGCGACGGCGAGAATCAACCCCCCGTAGAATACGCCGGCCGAGCGCACCATCGAGAAGATGTCGCCCGGGTGGGCGATGAAATACGGCAGATCGATCAGCACGAGCAGCAGCTTCGCGCCGACCAGGGCCGAGAGCACCACCCAGATGCCCAGGTCCATCACCCGGTTGGCGTCCAGGCCGGCCCGCCTGGCGCGGACCAGCGCCAACTGGAGGCCGAGCAGATACGCGGCCGCCAGCAGCACGCCGTAGCTGTACAGGCTGACCGGACCCAGTTCAAGCAGCTTCGGGAACATGGCGAGGAGCCCAGAACATGTCGAGGATGAGCACGACGGCGCCAACCGTGATGGCCGAGTCGGCGATGTTGAACGCCCAGAAGTGCCATCCGGCGTAGTGCACGTCGACGAAGTCGACCACGTAACCCAGCCGCGCGCGGTCCATCAGGTTGCCGAGCGCGCCGCCGAGCACCAGCGCGAGCGCACCGCGTCCGGTGAGCGTCCCGGCCGCGAACCGTGCCGCGTACGCCGTGATCGCCACGATGGCGCCGACGGCCAGCAGCGTGATGACCAGCGCCTTCCCCGGGAAGTGCAGGGCATTGAGCAGGCCGAAGGCGGCGCCCGTGTTGCGCACGTGGGTGAGGTTGAGCAGCCCGTCGATCACCGTAACGCTGGCGTACAACGGGATCTCGCGCACGACGATCGCCTTGGTCGCCTGATCGGCAATCGCGAGCGCCGCGATGAGCCATGGCTCGAAGCGGCGGAAGTACCCGAGGACGGCACCGGCGGCTGGCACGACGACCTCAGGCTGCCCCGGCGCCCGCTGGCGCCTCGACGGCCGTGACGCAGCGGCCGCACAGCCCCGCATGGATGCCGCCGCGAACGATGTCCGGCACGTAGCGCCAGCAGCGCACGCACTTCTCGCCACCGGCGCGCGTCACCTCCACCTGCAGCGGGGCGTCGGCCTCGGCAGCCTTCGCCAGCGAGACGGCCGAGGTGATGAAGAGCATGGGCAGGTCGTCGCGATGGGTTTCGAGCAGCCGGTACGTGCTGTCTGCCGCCCGCAGGTGCACGTGCGCCTCGAGCGACTGCCCCACGGTCTTCCGCTGCCGCATCGCCTCGATGGCGGGCAGCACCTCTTCCCGGACCGCGAGCAATTGCTCCCATCGGGCGACCAGGTCGGCGTCCACGAGCGCGTCGAGCCCCTCGGGGAACGTGGCCAGGTGGACGCTGTCGTCGCGCGTGCCCGGCAGCGCCCGCCACAGTTCGTCGGCGGTCACCGGCAGGATCGGCGCGATCAGCCGCACCAGGCCGTCGACGATGTGGAACAGCGCCGTCTGCGCCGAGCGGCGCCCGGCCGAGGCCGCGCCCCAGGTGTAGAGGCGATCCTTCGACACGTCGAAGTAGAAGGCGCTGAGGTCGACGGTGGCGAGCGCGTTCACGATCTGGAAGATCGCCGGGAAGTCGTAGGCGGCGTAGGCGGCCACGATCCGCTTCGCCGCGTCGGCGTAGCGGCCGATCGCGTAGCGGTCGATCTCCATCATGTGCTCGATGGGCACCAGGTCGGCCGGTGGGTCGAAGTCGTAGAGGTTGGCGGCGCAGTAGCGCAGCGTGTTGCGCAGCTTGCGATAGGCCTCGACCGTGCGCGCGAGGATCTCCCGGCCGACGCGCACCTCGTCGCGGTAGTCGGTCATCGCCACCCAGAGGCGCAGGACCTCGGCGCCGCTCTGCTCGATGATCTGCTGGGGCGGGATGTCGTTGCCGAGCGACTTCGACATCTTCTTGCCTTCTTCGTTGACGACGAAACCGTGCGTCAGCACCTCCCGGAACGGCGCGTGCGCGCGCGTGCCGAGGCCGACCAGCAGCGAGCTGTGGAACCAGCCGCGGTACTGGTCGCTGCCTTCCAGGTACATGTCCGCCGGCCAGCGCAGGCCCTGGTGGAACGGCAGCACGCCTTCGTGGCTGGCGCCCGAGTCGAACCACACGTCGAGGATGTTCTGTTCACGCTCGAAGGTCGCGCCGCCGCAGCGCGGACAGGCCAGGCCCGCGGGCACGAAGTCCGACACCGGCCGCTCGTACCAGGCATCGGCGCCCTCGGCCTCGAAGATGCCGGCCGCGCGCGCGACGAGCGCTGGCGTGAGCACGGCCTCGCCGCAGGCGGTGCAGTCGACGGCCGGGATCGGCACGCCCCACGCCCGCTGGCGCGAGATGCACCAGTCGGGACGCTTGGCGAGCATGCTGCTGATGCGTTCTTCCCCCCAGGCCGGTATCCACCTGACGCCGCGCACGGCCTCGAGCGCCATCTGCCGCAGCCCCTGGTCGTCCATCGAGACGAACCACTGCGGCGTGGCGAGGAAGATCACCGGATGGTGGCACCGCCAGCAGTGCGGATAGGAGTGCTGGTAGGCGTCGTGCTTCCACAGCCGGCCGCTGCCGGCGATCGCATCGACGATCCGCGGGTTGGCGTCGAAGACACGCTCGCCGGCGAAGCGGCCCACGTCGGCCGTGAAGTGGCCGCCGCCGTCCACCGGCGCGTAGATGTCGAGGCCGTACTCCACGCCCGTGCGGTAGTCGTCGGCGCCGTGACCGGGCGCCGTGTGCACCGCGCCCGTGCCCTGATCGAGCGTCACGTAGTCGGCCAGCACGCCAAGCGATGGCCGGTCGTAGAGCGGGTGCCGGAAGCTGACGCGCTCGAACACCGCGCCCGCGGCCTTCGCCACCGGCTCCCCCAGCGGCTTGCCGGTCTGCGCGGAGACCTGCGCGGCCAGCGCCTCGGCAATGGCGACCAGGCGGCCGTCCACCTCGTAGAGGCCGTAGACGTAGTCGGGGTGAAACGCGATCGCCAGGTTCGCCGGAATCGTCCAGGGCGTGGTCGTCCAGATCAGCGTCGAGACGGCGCGGCCGGCGGTGGCGGGCACGCGCTCGGCCAGCGTGCCGGCCGAGGCGGGATCCAGCGGGAACTCCACGAAGATCGACGGCGAGACGTGCGGCTCGTACTCGACCTCGGCTTCGGCCAGCGCCGTGCGGCAGTGGATGCACCAGTGGACGGGCTTCTTGCCCTTGTAGACCATCCCCTGCTCGACGAACCGGCCCAGAGCGCGCACGATGGCCGCCTGGTAGGCGAAGTCCATCGTCAGGTAGGGCGTGTCCCAGGTACCCATGACGCCGAGCCGCTCGAAGTCGGCGCGCTGGATGGCGACGTACTTCTCGGCGTAGGCCCGGCAGGCCCTCCTGAAGGCGGCGACGCTCAGGTCGCGCTTCTTCGCCCCCAGTTCGCGATCCACCTTCAGCTCGATCGGCAGCCCGTGGCAGTCCCAGCCGGGGACGTAGGGCGCGTCGAAGCCGGCCATCGACTTCGACTTGACCACGAAGTCCTTGAGCACCTTGTTCATCGCGTGCCCGAGGTGGATGCGCCCGTTGGCGTAGGGGGGGCCGTCGTGCAGGATGAAGGTCTCGCATCCCCGCCGCCGCTCGCGGAGCCGGCGGTAGACCCCGGTCTCCTCCCAGCGGCGGATCACCTGCGGTTCGGTCACCTGCAGGTTGGCTTTCATCGGGAACGTGGTGCGGGGCAGATTGACGGTTTCTTTCCAGTCTGGCATGCGTGGTCCTGCGCCCCTGGCGCTCGCGCGGCGGCCCGGGCCTGACGCCCCTGGCGGCAGCGGTTCCGGCTTCGATGGAGCCGAGCCGATCATTGTAGAGGATCGGGGCGACCCGGCGCCGCCGCGTCGCGCCGGCCGCGCCCGCTGCCCGGCCGTATAATCCGCACCGATGACGATCGTCTACCGCGATCTCTTCACCCTGGACGATTTCGCCAGGGCCGTCGCGCTGGAGGAGCGGATCTGGGGCCTGCGTGACGAGACGGTCCCGGTGTCGGTGTTCGCCGCCGCGGTGCCCAGGGGCGCGGTGCTCCTGGGCGCCTTCGACGGGGACGAGTGCGTGGGCCTCGCGTATTCGTTCCCCGCCCTGAGCCACGGCCGCACGATCCACTGGTCGCACATGATCGGCGTGGCCGATGGCTACCGTCGCGGCGGCCTCGGCCGGCGCCTCAAGCTCGTCCAGCGGGAGCGGGTGAGGGCGCTGGGCCTGGACCGCATCGACTGGACGTTCGATCCGCTGCGGGCGGTCAACGCCCACCTCAACCTGCGTCGTCTCGGAGCCGTCGTCGAGCACTACGAGGTGAACGTCTACGGCGCGTCGGCGAGCCCGCTGCACGGCACCATCCCCACCGACCGCTTCCTGGCCCAGTGGTGGCTGAACGCGGAGCACGTGGAGGCGCGGCTGGGCGACGACCCCGGGCCCGACGCCGACCGGACGCGGGCGGTGCTGCTCAACCCGACGCGCGAAGACAACGGCTGGATGGTGTGCGACTGGGACGTGCCGGCTGCGACCGATGCCCCATGTGTCGCCGTCGCGATCCCGCCGCGCTTCGACGCCATGCTTGCCACGGATCCCGACATCGCGCTGCGATGGAGGCTCACGTCGCGACGGCTGTTCCAGGGCCTGCTGACAGGGGGCTTCCGCGTGGTGGATTTCGAACGGGCGGCGGCAGGAGGCGGCTCCTACGTGCTGGTGCAGGACGTCAGCTAGCGGCCCGTGATGGACGTGCCGCGACATCCGAGGTTCATGCCATGTCCGACTGTCTCTTCTGCCGCATCGTCGCCGGCGAGATCCCCTCGACGATGGTGTATCAGGACGAGCGCCTGTTCGCCTTCCGCGACGTGAACCCGCAGGCGCCCGCCCACGTGCTGATCGTCCCGCGGCGCCACATCGCGTCGGTCAACGAACTGATGGCCGCCGACGACGGGCTGGTGGGTGAGATGGTGAGGCGCGCGGGGCTCATCGCGCGTGAGCTGGGCCACGCCGACAGCGGCTATCGCACCGTTTTCAACTGCAACGCGGCCGCCGGGCAGACGGTGTTCCACATTCACCTGCACCTGCTGGCGGGGCGGAACCTGGGCTGGCCTCCGGGCTGATTCGACTGGCGGCCGTGACCCGGCCGCCTCGGCGGCGACCCTCCGATCGATGGCCGCCGGGGCCCGTGGGAGCGAATTCCCGGATGGCGTCGCGGGCTGGCCCGTGGAGCCGCGGGCCCACCGATCCGATTCACCGCCTGCGCGCCGCGATCGTGCGGGGAATCCCCCGCAGATCCGCCAGCGCGTGGATGGCGTCGAAGCATCCCGTCGCGTCGAGCAGCCGCTGGATCTCGTCCGCCTGACCGATTCCGCACTCCAGCAGCAGCCAGCCGCCAGAGGGCGCCCCCGCCGACGCTCCCGGGCGCGTGAGCGCACGCGCCGCCTCCGCGATCAGCGCGCGGATCACGTCGAGGCCGTCCGGGCCGCCGAACAGCGCGACCGGCGGTTCGTGTTCGCCGACCTCCGGCGGCAGCGACCTGCGCAGGGGGTCCGGCACGTAAGGGGGGTTGGAGACGAGCAGTTCCACCGGGCCCGCGCCGGCGGTGAGCGACGCCTGCCGGAAGGTGACGCGGCCGGACACGTCGTGACGGCGGGCGTTCTCGCGAGCGACCCCCAGCGCGGCCGCCGACACGTCGGTGGCCCATACCCTCGCGCGCGGGAACTCCAGGGCCAGCGTCACCGCGAGGCAGCCGCTGCCGGTCCCCACGTCGAGGACGTCGAAGGCGGTGTCGCGCGCGAACCGGCCGATGGCCGCGTCGATGATGATCTCGGGCTCCGGACGCGGGACGAGCACGGCGGGCGACACCACGAACTCGCGCCCGTAGAACTCACGGCGGCCGAGGATGTAGGCCACCGGCTCCCGGCGGAGCCGGCGGCTCACGAAGGCGTCGAGCCGCGCGAGCGCCGCCGGGCCGGCCTGTTCGTCACCGCGCACGATCAGGGCCGCGCGGTCGAGGCCGAAGGCCTCGCCGGCGAGCACGCGTGCGTCGATCGCGGCATCAACGGCGTCGAGTCCGCCGGTGGAGAGCGTGTCTCGCGCCGCGTCAACCGCCTCGCGGACCGTCATCGGATCGATCGCGCGCGGGCCCTCAGGAGGTCGGGCTCGTGGAGGTGGCTTCCTTCAGCCGTTCGGCGGTGTAGTGCGACACGACGTGCCCGACGAGATCGTCGAGGTCGCCGTTGAGCACGCCGGTGAGCTGGTGGGTGGTGAAGTTGATGCGGTGATCGGTGATGCGGCTCTGCGGAAAGTTGTAGGTGCGGATCTTCTCGGAGCGTTCGCCGGTCCCCACCTGGCTGCGCCGGCTCTGCGCGATGGCGTCCTGCTGCCTGCGCATCTCGATTTCGTAGAGGCGTGCGCGCAGCACCTTCATCGCCTTCTGCCGGTTCTTGACCTGCGACTTCTCGTCCTGCTGCGACACGACGAGGCCGGTGGGCAGGTGCGTGATGCGGATGGCCGAGTAGGTGGTGTTCACGCTCTGCCCGCCGGGCCCGCTCGAGCAGAAGGTGTCGATGCGCAGGTCCTTGGGATCGACGTGGACGTCGACGTCCTCGGCCTCGGGCAGCACCGCCACGGTGGCCGTCGACGTGTGGATGCGGCCACTGGCCTCGGTGGCCGGAACGCGCTGCACGCGGTGGACGCCGCTCTCGTACTTCAGCCGGCTGTAGACGCGGTTGCCCTCCACCGAGGCGATCACTTCCTTGAGCCCGCCGACGGCGCCCTCGCTCTGCGACATCACCTCGATCTTCCACCCCTGCGCCTCGGCATACCGCGCGTACATCCGGAACAGGTCGGCCGCGAACAGCCCGGCTTCGTCGCCTCCCGTGCCGGCGCGGATCTCGAGCAGCACGTTCTTCTCGTCATTGGGATCCCTGGGCAGCAGCAGCAGCTCGATGTCCGACAGCAGGGCGGCGGCGCGTGCCTCCAGCTCGCGCACCTCCTCGGCGGCGAGCGCGGCCATCTCGGCGTCGCCCGACGCCGCCAGTTCGCGGGCGCCCTCGAGATCGCTCAGCACCTGGCGGTACTCGCGCCCCTTCTGCGTAAGGGGCTCGATCTCGCGCAGTGCCTTGCCTACGGCCTTGAACTCCGCGGGATCGGCCTGCACGGCGGGATCGCCGATCCGGCGCATCAGATCGTCGTACCGGGTGTCGATCGACGCGAGCTTGTCGAGGATGTCGGACATGACAGTGGTTCGGCTGATGGGGCCGGGTGGTGCCGGGCGCGACGCACGACGCCGCAGGCCCCCCGGCCTCCACCCGTAACCAGATAGATTATCCGAGATCCCGCCGGAGGCCGCCGGGCGATTGACCCCGGGATGTCGCGGTCAGCGGCTTGCGAGCGCGCCCGCCCGCCACCATCGATCGAACCGCGGCGTCACCCACGCCACCCACGGCAGCAGCAGCGCGCCGGCGATCAGGTCCACCACCCAGTGGTGGCGCAGGTACACCGTCGAGATCAGCAGGACCACGACCACCGGCAGCAGGATGGGGAAATACCACCGGCAGTGACGCCACACGTAGTAGAGCGACACGGCGCTCACGCCCGCGTGAAGGCTGGGGAACGCCGCGCGGGATGCGTCGTTGGGCACCATCCGGATGAGCGCTTCCTGGAAGTTGGTGATGGGGCCGCCCTTCAGGTCCACCGAGAAATAGCCGAGCGATTCCATGTAGAGCCGGGGCGGCGCAGCCGGGAACACCACGTACAGCAGGTACCCGGTGTAGAAGCAGACGATGATGCCAAGCAGCGCCTCACGCGCCTCTGCGCGCCGGCCGCTGGCCCACAGCAGGATGACCGCCGACGGGCCAATCAGGAAGAAGCTGGCGTAGAAGGCGTTGAAGAACTCGGTTCGCCCGCGGGTGATGTACGCCTCGGCCCACACCACCGGCTGGCCGCCGAACATCCACTCCTCCACGGCGAGCAGGCGCTGGTGGATGTCGTGCGGGTTCACGAACCGCACCGTGTCGTGCAGGTTGGTGTAGACGGCGATGCAGAGCAGGAACGGCAGAATCGTGCGGTAGAAATCGGCGGCGCCGCCGCGCCATCCCCGCCAGCGCGGGCGCGCGTGCTCGATCCACGGAATCGTCAGCGCCAGCGCCGCGGCCACGGCCAGGCGCAGCAGGCCGCCCTCGATGCGTGCCGTGTCATGGCCCGTGCCCGAGAGCACCGTGTAGGCGTAGAGCGTGACGGCGGTTGAAGGCACGAAGCCCGCGACGAACAGCGCTTCCTCGGGTCGGAGGCGCCGCAGGAGACGCCAGGCGGCAAGCGGCCACGCCGCCGGCGTGCGCGGCGCGGGCGCGGGCGGGGCGCTCACTGCACGTATCCCAGGCTGCGCAGGCGCTCGCGCATCTCCTCGTCGAGGGTGGCGGGACCCGCGGCGGCCGTCCGGGTCGCGCCGCGACGGCCGTAGGTGGCAACCGCCGGCGCTTCGGGGCCGTTGCCGGCGCCAGCCGCCGTCGGCGCAGGTCCCCACAGCGGGTGACCGGGCAACTCGCGGCTGAGCGGTACCCCGAGTGCCCGCAGGATCGTCGGCGCCACGTCGAACAGCGTCGCCTGTGTGAGCTCGTCCGACTCGCCGGCGGGTGAATCGGCCGGCAGGTCCGTACCGAGCATCGCTCGGCCCTGTGCGGAAGCTCGGCCGGGATGGCCCACGATCCACAGCACGTGGGCCCGGCCGGCGACCGTCTCCCGCGAATCCGCCGCCGGCACGCTTCCGCGAGGGGGTTGTCGCCGCAGGCTGGCCAGGAGCCGGCCCAGCCACAGGTAGTAGCGGTGGACGGCGTCCGCGCTGCCGAGGACGACCGACGTCGCGCCCTGTGATGCCCCCAGATGCCGCAGCCGGTTCGTGAGGATGTCGAGCCCCGGCAGGTAGATGGTCGCGAGATCGATGTCGGCGCCGAGCAGGGCGTCGAGCAGGACGTATTGCTGGGCGTCGAGGGTGGCGGCCTCGAGCAGTGCGCCGGTCACCGCGTCCGGGATGCCGCTGTCGGCCGGCACGTCGCCAGTCAACGGCGCGTCGGCCGGCAGGTCGCGGGTGGCGAGCACGCCGTGCGCGATGGCGCGGGCACGGGCCGACAGGTCGGGCCAGCGCGCCTCGAGGTCCGGATAGAGCGAGGCGGGCGCGATCTCGCCGGCCAGCGCGCCGCCGGCCTGGAGGCGCAGCACGGCGCGTTCCGAGAGCACCGTGCCGTCGTGCTCGCCGGCGGGCCAGCTCGTCCACCAGTTCACGGCGACCGTCCGCAGGCCCGCCTGGGCCGCCACTTCCCAGAACGTCTTCTCGCGACGAATGACGCCGGTGTTGAGCGCGGGCCGCGTCAGACGCAACAGGTCGGCGGCGGCCGCCACGGCCGAGGTCCAGCTGGAAGCCGGCGTCGAGGCCGGCATCTGGCCTTCGAGGCCGGCGATCCGTCGTACTTCGAGGGCCGTCACCCCGTGCCGCTCGGCGGGCCACCCGGTGGCGATCGTCGTCCATTCACGGGCTGGGTCGCTGCTCATGCGGGGCATGAGGGCGCGGGTGCGGGCGAGGGCGGGCACGGTGGGGCCGGGTTCGTGGCGCCCTGCCAGTTCAGCATCGTAGCCGTCGATCGCCACCACGACCAGCCGGATGCCGGTTGGCACCACTGTCAGCGCGGGCGGTACGGGATCCCGGGCCGGCGTGGAGGGCGCGAGGGCGATCGTGCCGGCCACCAGCGCGGCGCCGACGCCGGCCATGGCCGCGCTTGCGCGCAGGGAGAGCCGGCGCCGTGGCGTCACGTCGCGGCCGGGCGTCGCGCCGGCCACCACCACCTGCGCGATGGTGGTCGTCGCGTGCGCGAGCAGCGCGCTGATCACGGTTGCCATCAGCAGGGCCGCGGTCGTGATCCACCAGGCCGAGGCGTCGCCGGCGGCCTGCCACCACAGCGTGAGGTACGCGAGGCACGCAGCGCCGACCAGAGCCCCGACGGTCAGCGCCAGCGGGCGGGCTCGTCGCGAGACGGCTGGCGCCGGGCCGAGCCAGCGCACGGCACGGGCCGCGGCCGCGATGACCAGCAGCGCCGCAAGGGAGATGGCCGCGCCGAAGGCGACGGCGAGCATCGCCGCGAGCACGAGCGCGTCGCGTGCGCCGGTCACCAGCCCGGGGAGGCGCGCGGCCACGGCGATCCCGCCGGAAACCCCGAGCAGGAGGCCGCCGAGCACCCCCATCCGCAGGCAGGCGCGCAGCGCGATCTGCCAGAAGCTGCGCCCGGCGCGAACCGGCGCGAGCACGAAACGGTCCACGCCGGCGTCGAGGTAGCCGAGCGCCTTCAGCTTGGCGCGCAGGGCATCGACGTCCTCCGGGTGGGAATGCGCCATCAGCGGGTGCGTCTCGCGACGAAGTCGGCCAGCTCGCGCAGGCGATCGGCCCGCGACCCGAACGGCGCCAGCGCGGCGGTCGCCGTCGCGCACAGCTCACCCGCCAGTTCGCGCGCGCCCAGCGGGCCGCTGAAGGACACGAACGTCGTCTTCTTCTCGTCGCGGCGCAGCGACTTGCCGGTCTCGCTTTCCGCGCCCTCGACGTCGAGCAGATCGTCCACCACCTGGAACGCCAGCCCGAGGTTCTTGGCGTAGGCCGCCAGCGCGCTCACCTGGGCGGGCAGCCCGCCGGCCGCCAGCGCGCCGCCGGTTGCCGCCGCGCTGAAGAGCATGCCCGTCTTGAGGCGGTGGATGCGCTCGAGGCGCTCGAACGTGATCTCGCGATTGGCGGCGAGCAGGTCGTCGGCCTGTCCGCCGACGAGCCCGTCGGTGCCGACGGTCTCGCTGAAGAGGGTGACCAGGCGCGCGGCCAGATGATCCTCGTAGTGACGCGTCAGGGTCCGATACGCCAGATCGAGCAGCGCGAAGCTGGCCAGCAGCGACGTCGCCTCTCCGAACACCACGTGGCTCGCCGGCTGCCCGCGACGCATCTGCGCATCGTCCATGCAGGGCAGGTCGTCGAGGATCAGCGACGACGCGTGGACGAACTCCGCGGCCAGCGCCACGCCCATGGCGCGCGGCTCGCGGCCGCAGACATCGGCGCCGAGCAGCGCCAGCGCGGCGCGCACGCGCTTGGAGGGCGCCAGCAACGTGTAGCGCATGGCGCGATGGACGTGCTCGGGTGGCTGGTCCTCCGGCGGAACGAGCCGGTCGAGGGCGTCTTCGACGAGCGCCTGATAGTGGATGAGAAACGAGGGAAGCGCGGATGGAGGAGTCACGATCCGGGAGCCCGGGGGCAGGCGCGTCGATTATAGGCCGGCGGCCGGGGCCCGGCCGAAGACCAGCAGGTACTGGAACGGGAGGAACGTCTCCTGCGAGAGCAGTCGCAGGCCGGCCTGGTGCGCCTCGGCGATCACCAGGTCCGGCGCGATGCGCTCGTCGAGCGGCGGGCCTGGGCCGCCGCCATCGAGCCGGAAGTCGACGATGCCGAGTCGGCCGCTGGCCTTCAACGACCGGGCGAGGTTGCGCAGCAGCGGGATGCGGTCGTCCATCTCGTGATACGCGTCGACGATCAGCGCGGCGTCCAGCGCGCCGTTCGGGAGGCGCGGGTTCTCGGCGGTGCCGAGCACGATGCGCACGTTGCGCAGCGCCTCGCGCTGCACGCGCCGCTCGATCGACTCGATCATCTGCCGCTGGACGTCCTCGGCGTAGACCATGCCGTTGGGGCCCACGCGGCGCGCCAGGCGGATCGTGAACCATCCGCCGCCGGCGCCGATGTCGGCCACGACCGACCCGTCACCGATGCCGAGCGCGTCCATGATGCGGCCGGGCTGCTGCCAGGCGTCGCGGTCGGGGCCTTCGAGCAGCGCGAGGTCGCGCGGCGGGAACAGCCGGCCGTGGCGCGACTGCGCGGCGGGGTGCGCCGTGACCAGCGCCAGCCAGCCGCCGAAGGCGAGAACCAGCGCCAGGCGCGTCCCGCGCAGGCCGGGCGCGGCACACGATCGCGGGAAGGGCCAGCTCATGCCGATCATGGTAATCCCCCCGGCCCCGGGCAGGTCTATACTGGCCCAATGATTCCCGCCTTTTTCAACAGCATCGTCACGTTGATCACCCGCACCTCCGTGGACCTGCCGCCTGACGTGCGTCGTGCCATGCGCGACGCGCTGGGCCGGGAGATCCCGACCAGCTCGGGTGGCCAGGCGCTGGCCATCATCGCGGAGAACATCGATCAGGCGGTCGAGGCCGAGGGGCCCATCTGCCAGGACACCGGCATGCCCACCTTCGAAGTGAAGGTGCCGGTCGGCGCGAACCAGATCTGGATGGAGGCCCGGATTCGCGAGGCCGTGGCCGAGGCCACGCGGCGCGGCAAGCTGCGGCCGAACTCGGTGGACTCGATCACCGGCAGGAACTCCGGTGACAACCTCGGGCCGGGGACGCCGATCGTCCACTTCGAACAGTGGGAGCGCGACGACATCGAGGTGAAGCTGATCCTGAAGGGCGGCGGGTGCGAGAACACCAACGCGCAGTATGCGTTGCCGCTCGACCTGCCGCACCTGGGCCGCGCGGATCGCTCGCTCGAGGGCGTGCGCAAGTGCATCCTGCACGCCGTGTGGCAGGCGCAGGGCAAGGGGTGCAGTCCGGGTGCCGTCGGCGTGTGCATCGGCGGCGACCGCACCTCGAGCTACCTGCACGCGAAGCAGCAGCTCTTCAGGACCCTCGATGACGTGAATCCCGACGAGCGGCTGGCCGCGCTCGAGGCGCAGGTGATGTCGACGGTCAACACGCTGGGCGTCGGCCCCATGGGGTTCGGCGGCGACGTGTCGCTCATCGGGTGCAAGGTTGGCGCGCAGAACCGGCTGCCGGCGAGCTTCTTCGTGTCGGTGGCTTATGACTGCTGGGCGTTCCGCCGGCTCGGCGTCGTGCTCGATGCCGGGACGGGTGAGATCACGCAGTGGCTCTACCGCGACGGCGACCGGCCGAGTCAGCCGATGTTCGAGCCGGGCACCGTGGGCTTCGTGCGCAGCGGCCACGAGCGCGTGCTCACCACGCCGCTCGACGAGGCGACGGTCCGCTCGCTGAAGGTGGGCGACGTGGTGATGGTGAACGGCCGGATGTACACGGGCCGCGATACGGTCCACCATCACCTGATGGCGCACGAGCCCCCGGTGGATCTGCGGGGCGGCGTCATCTACCACTGCGGGCCGGTCATGGTGAAGGAGGGCGAGGGGTGGAAGATGGTGGCGGCCGGTCCGACCACCAGCATCCGCGAGGAGCCGTACCAGGCCGACGTCATCGCGAGGTATGGCGTGCGCGCCGTCATCGGCAAGGGGGGCATGGGCGCGAAGACCCTGACGGCGCTGGCGCAGCATGGCGCGGTCTACCTCAACGCCATCGGGGGCGCCGCGCAGTTCTACGCTCGCACGGTGAAGGCCGTCGATGGCGTGTCGCTGCTGGAGTTCGGCGTGCCGGAAGCGATGTGGCACCTCACGGTGGCCGACTTCCCGGCCATCGTGACGATGGACGCACACGGCCACAGCCTGCACAAGGACGTGGAGCAGGCTTCGGGCGAGAAGCTGGATCTGCTGGCGAAGGTGTGACGAGGCGGGGCCGGACCAGCCCGGCCGGGGCGCCGCGCGGAGGCCCCGGCGGCGTCCGATCCCGTATACTGGAGGCTCCATCGGGGAATCCGGGGAGGGCGAGCGGCCCGCCCCGTCAGAGGAGTCGACCAGAGATGATCAGCGTGACCACGCTTGCCGCCGAGAAGATCAACGAACTGCTTGCTGACGAGCTGAAGCCGGGCGCCGGCCTGCGTGTCTTCGTCCAGGGCGGTGGATGCTCGGGGTTCCAATACGGCCTGATGATCGAGGAGGACGGCGCGACGCCGGACGCCGACAAGGTGATCGAGTCCAATGGCGTGATGCTCTACGTGGATCCGATCAGCGCGCGGTACCTGCGGGGCGCCGAGGTGGATTTCCTCGACAACATGGCTGGCGGGGGGTTCACGATCCGCAACCCCAACGCCAAGACCACCTGCGGGTGCGGATCGTCGTTCAGCGTCTAGATCGACGTCGGGGCCGCGGGGGCGTGTCCGTGCGCCTCCGCCCGCCGGCCAGTGCGCCAGCGGTACCCGGCGCACGTCCGGCGCCATGCAGTCACCTACGGCCTTCGTCGAGAGCCTGCGCCCGGCGGGCAGCAAGCGGTCGAGCAAGCGCGACCGGATCGTGAGCGTGTTCCTGCAGCAGCAGGGGCACCTCAGCGCCGACGACCTGGTCGATCTCATCCGCGCGCAGGATGCGCGCATCAGCCGCGCCACGGTCTACCGCACGCTGCAGTGGATGGTGGAGGCCGGCATCGCGCACAAGGTCGATTTCGGCGAGGGCCGGTTCCGCTTCGAGCACTCCTACCGCCACCCGCGGCACTTCCACCTGGTGTGCCGGCAGTGCAACCGGTCGATCGAGTTCCTCTGCAGTGACATCGAGACGCTCATCGAGGAGGTGACGGCCGATCGCCGCTTCACCGCCGAACAGGCCGTGCTGCAGGTCTACGGCACGTGCGAGCCGTGCCGCACCGGCCAGCCTGCCACGGCCGACGAGAGCGTCAGCGAGCTGGTCTTCGCGCGGGACGCGCTGCGCGTGGCGATCGCCACCGAGCGCAGCGGCCGCGAGTTCTACAGCCGAGCGGCGCGCATCGCGACCGACCCGCGCGGCCGCGAGATGTTCCGGCGCCTCGCCGAGGAGGAGAAGAGCCACCTCGCGAAGCTCGAAGCGCGCTACCAGGAGCTGCTCGCGCAGGATCCCGAACTCGAACGGCGGCCCACGTTCCTGTTCTTCAAGGGCGCCGCCAGCGGGCTGTTCGCCGCCGGCGCCGACGAGTTGCTCACCGGCGTGGACGATCGCAAGGCGCTGCTCATCGGCATCCGCTGCGAGCGTGCGTCGCACCGTTTCTTCCAGCGTTACGGCGAACGGTTCGAGGACTCCGAGGGCAAGCGCATCTTCCTCGAGTTCGCCGAGGAGGAGAAGGAGCACCTCGACCTGCTGGTGCGCGAGTACCGGGCGCTGGTCCAGCGCGAGCGGACGGCTGCCGGCGGCACCACCTCAGGCCGGCCACGCGACTCGCAGTCCTCGCCGTCGTGATCGACCTGCACATGCACACCACCTGTTCCGACGGGCGCCTCTCGCCGGCGGCGCTGGTGGCCGAGGTGCGGGCCGCGGGCATCACGGCGTTCAGCATCACCGATCACGACACCGTGGCGGCGCTTGCCGAGGCGCGGGCGCTGGCCGGGCGCGACGGGCTCGAGTTCGTCGGTGGGATCGAGGTGACCGCGGTCCGTGGCGGCGAGGACGTGCACGTGCTCGGGTACGGTTTCGACGAGGCGTCGCCGCGGCTGCTCGAGTTCCTTCGAGCGCAGCGGGCCGATCGCATCGTGCGCGTGCGGGCGATGGGACGCCGGCTCGAGGAACTGGGTGTGCCCGTGGACGTCGAGACGGTGATCGCTGGCGCCGGGCGGCACCGGTCGCGGTCGGTCGGACGGCCGGCGCTCGCCGATGCCCTCGTGCGCGCCGGACACGCCGCCTCACGCGACGAGGCGTTCGAGCGCTGGCTGGGGCGCGACCGTCCCGCCTACCTGCCGCGCCGGGGCCCCGCGCCGGATGAGGTGGTGCGGGTGCTGGTCGAGGCGGGCGCCATCGCCGCCATCGCGCATCCAGGGTTGTTGGCGTACGACGGCGATCTGGCGGATCTCCGCCGGGACGGACTGGCCGCCATCGAGGTCTACCACCCTGCCCACACGGCTGCGCAGCGCGAACGCTACGGCGCGCTGGCCGCCGCGCTCGGGCTCCTGCGAACAGGGGGGTCCGATTACCACGGCGAAGATCCCGGACGCCCGCGCTCGCTGGGCTGCTCGTCGCTGCCGCGCGCGCACTACGAACACCTGATCGCCGAAGGGCGCCGGCGTGGCTGTGCGCGGCTGCCCCACAGGCTTGCGCACGCCTGAACCCGGCTCGCCGGCCGACGCGTTCCTGCCGATTCCCTATGGCCAGTGTCGCCCCGCCCGTCATCGAGATCGCCGGCGTGGTGAAGGACTACAAGGGCCTGCGCCCGCTGCGCGTGGCCGCGCTGAACGTGCGCGACGGCGACCGGGTCGCGCTGGCCGGCATCGATTCGATCGCGGCCGAGGTGCTGATCAACCTGATCAACGGGGCGTTTCTGCCCGACGCCGGCTGCGTGCGCGTGTTCGGACGTGACACCGCCAGCATCGGCAACGAGACAGAGTGGCTCGCGTCACTCGAGCGGTTCGGCGTCGTCACGCCACGCGCCTTCCTGCTGGAGGGCGCCACGCTGCTGCAGAACCTGGCGCTGCCGCTGACGCTCGAGATCGATCGCCTGGCGCCGGACATCGAGCAGCGCGTGCGGACGCTGGCCGTGCGCGTCGGCATCGAGACGGAGAGTCTCGAGCGGCCGGCCGGCGATCTGCCTGCCGACGTGCGCATGCGCGCACACCTGGCGCGCGCCATCGCCGTGGCGCCGCAGGTGCTGTTGTTCGAACATCCGACGCTGGGCGTGTCGCCCGACGCGGTGCCGGGCCTGGCTCACGACACGCTGCGCGTCCTCAGCGAGCACGCGTTCACCGTCCTGATCGTGTCCAACGACCAGGTCTTCACGGGACTGGTGGCACAGCGCGCCTACACCTTGCGTCCCGGCACCGGCGAACTGGTGAGCGCCCGCGGCTGGCGGCGCTGGCTGGGGATGTGACCGCGCGTGCCGGGGCCGCCAGCGGGCACGTCCCGATCCCGACGGCGGGTGCTGGCGGCGCCATCCGTCAGACTCATGGCCACGGAATCCAGATGACCAGACTCCTGCTCTTCGACATCGACGGCACGCTGGTTGACACCGGCGGCGCCGGGCTGCGCGCCTTCGCCCGCATCCTCCATGAGCACTTCGGCACGTCTGACGGACTGCTCGGCATCCCGCTGGCGGGCCGGACCGACCGGGCGATCCTCGCCGACGCCCTGGCACGCGTGGCACCCGACCACGATGCGGACGAGGCGTGGCTGCGTCGGTTCAGCGAGCGTTACGTGGTGGCGCTTGCCGATGAGCTCGAGAAGCCCTCCCCGCGGAAGCGCCTGCTGCCCGGCGTCGTGGAGGCCCTCGATCGGATCGCCGGGCTCAACGGCTCGCACCTGGCGCTGCTGACCGGCAACTTCCGAAGGGGCGCCGAGGTGAAGCTCGGGCACTTCGGCATCTGGGACCGGTTCGCCTTCGGCGCCTACGGCGACGACTCGACCGACCGCAACGACCTGTTCCCGGTGGCGATGGCGCGGGCGCGCGAGGCCGGCGTCCCGGTACGCGACCCGCGCGAGGTGGTGATCATCGGCGACACGCCGCACGACGTGGCCTGCGCGCGCAGCGGCGGCGCACTGGCCGTGGGCGTGGCGACCGGGCCCTACGATCGCGCCGCGCTGGAAGCCGCGGGCGCCGACATCGTCATCGACGACCTGACGTCGCTGGCCGGCGTCGAGGCCCTGTTCGGCTGAACCCGATCCGGACGCGCGGCGCTCGACAGGACGCGTGCGGGCCGGCCCGGCCGTTGCCGCGCGCCATGGCGCCGCGCCTCGGGCGGACCAACACCCCGCTGGAAGGGATGGGATGACCGACGGCCGACAGAAGACCGTGGTGGTGATGCCCGCCTACAACGCCGAGCGGACGCTCGCACGCACCGGCGGATCCCGAGCGCCCACGTCCCGTGGGGAAGGCGCGTGCCGCGCGTGCGATAACATCGTGGGGCGTGGCGCAATTCTCCCGGGGGGCCGGCACCGCACTGGCCTTGACCGAATCGTCAGGGCCTGGCGCGCCGTACCGGCTGCCGGCCAACGACCTCGTCACCGCCCTGCGAACCGACCGGCATCGGGGCCTGACGGCCGAGGAGGCGCGAAGCCGGCTCGATCGCGTCGGGCGCAACGAGCTGGAGGGCAGGCCGCCGACGCCGGCCTGGCGGCGGTTCCTGTCGCAGTTCCAGGACGTGCTCGTGATCCTGTTGCTGGTCGCCACGGCGGTCTCCGTCGTGGTGTGGGTGTACGAGCGCGACGCCCCGCTGCCCTACGAGGCCATCGCCATCTTCGCCGTGGTCCTGCTGAACGCGACCATGGGCTACGTCCAGGAAGCGAGGGCCGAAGCCGCCGTCGCCGCGCTGCGCGCGATGTCGGCGGCCGATGCGACGGTCGTCCGTGACGGCGAGCGTCGCAGCGTGGCTGCCGCCGAGGTGGTCCCTGGCGACATCATCCTGGTTGAAGAGGGCGACACCATCCCGGCCGACGCGCGGCTGCTCGAATCGGCCGCGCTCCAGGTCACCGAGGCCGCGCTGACGGGCGAGAGCCTTCCCGTCACCAAGCACACCGCCCCGATCGGTGAGGACGTCGAGATCGGTGACCGCGACAACATGATCTTCAGCGGCACCGCCGCGACCTACGGGCATGGCACGGCGCTGGTGACCGCCACGGGGATGCGCACCGAGATGGGCCGCATCGCCGGACTCCTCGAGGAGACCGCCGACGAGGCGACGCCGCTCCAGCGGGAACTCGATCGCACCGGGAAGATCCTCGGCCTGGTCGTCGTGGCCATCGCCATCATCATGATCGTGACGATCGTCCTCGTGGAGGACGTGCGCAGCGTCGCCGGCCTGAGCGATGTGCTGATCCTGGGCGTGGCGCTGGCGGTTGCGGCCGTCCCCGAGGGCCTGCCCGCGGTGGTGACGGCCGTCCTCTCGATCGGCGTCCAGCGAATGGCGCGGCGTCACGCGATCGTGCGGCACCTGGCCGCCGTCGAGACGCTCGGTTCGGCAACCGTCATCGCATCCGACAAGACGGGAACCCTCACGAAGAACGAGATGACGGTGCGCGTGGTCGTCACCGCCAGCGGGCGCTGCACCTTCGAGGGTTCGGGCTACGCGCCGGAAGGCGCCGTGCGCGCCGATGGCGGCGTCCCGCTCGAAGGCGCGCTGCGGGTCGAACTCGAGCAGGCGCTCGCGGTGGCGTCCCGGGCGAACAACGCCACCGTGCGGCAGCGTGACGGCCGCTGGACGGTCGAAGGCGACCCGACCGAGGGCGCCCTCCTGGTGGCGGCGCGCAAGTGCGGCCTTGGTTCCGGCCACCTCGAGCAGCAACTGCCGCGGGTTGGCGAGGTCCCGTTCTCCTCGGAACGCAAGCTGATGAGCACCATCCATCGCGACACCGGGCGCGAGGGCGCCGGCGTCGTGTTCACCAAGGGCGCGCCCGACGTGCTGCTGGGGCGATGTGCATTCGAGGCGCACGGCGACGGGTGGCGTCCCCTCACCGACGAGCGGCGCGCGGAGATCCTGCGGATCAACGACGCGCTGGCCGGCCAGGCGCTGCGCACGCTGGGCGTCGCCGCGCGCTGGCTCGACGGAGACGCCCTCACGCACTGTGCCGATCACCCCGACGAGCGCGTCGAGCAGGGGCTGGTGTTCGCCGGCCTGGTCGGCATGATCGATCCGCCGCGGCCGGAAGCAGGCGAGGCCGTCGCACGCGCGAGGAGCGCCGGCATCCGCCCGATCATGATCACCGGCGATCACCCGCGAACCGCCGCCGTCATCGCCGGGGAACTGGGCATCGCCGGGGACGGGCGCGCCATCACCGGCGCCGACCTGGCGAAGCTCACGCCCGAGGCCGGCCTGGAGACGGTTGCCGCAGTGTCGGTGTACGCGCGCGTCAACCCCGAGCACAAGCTGCGCATCGTCGAGGCGCTGCAGCGGACGGGCGCCGTCGTGGCCATGACCGGCGATGGCGTCAACGACGCGCCAGCCCTCAAGAAGGCGGACATCGGGGTCGCGATGGGCATCGCCGGCACGGACGTGTCGAAGGAAGCGGCCGACATGGTGCTCGCCGACGACAACTTCGCGTCGATCGTCGCGGCCGTCGAGGAGGGCCGGGCCATCTTCGCGAACATCCGCAAGTTCCTCCGGTATCTCCTCTCGTCGAACATCGGGGAGGTGCTGACGATGTTCTTCGGCGTCGTGCTGGCCCGGCACATCGGCCTGGACATCGCGGACGGGGCGGTGGTGCTCCCGCTCGCGGCGACGCAGATCCTCTGGATCAACCTCGTGACCGACGGGCCGCCGGCCCTCGCGCTCGGCCTGGATCCCGCTGACGACGACCTGATGTCGCAGCCGCCGCGCCCGCGCGGCGAGGGCGTCATCACGCCGCGCATGTGGCGCGGCATCGTCTTCGTAGGCCTCGTGATGGCGGTCGGGACGCTGTTCGTGCTGGACCGGTCGATGCCCGGCGGCTTCGTCGAGGGGACGGGCGGCCTGCGCTACGGCCAGACGATGGCGTTCACGACGCTGATGCTGTTCCAGATGGTCAACGTCGTGAACGCCAGGTCCGACGTGCGGAGCGCCTTCGTTCACCTGTTCAGGAATGGATGGCTGTGGGCCGCGCTCGCCGCCTCGATCGCGCTGCACGCGCTGGTCGTGTACGTGCCGGTCCTGCAGCGCGCCTTCGGAACCGTCGCGCTGACGGCCGGTGACTGGGCGTTCTGCGTGGCCGTCGCCAGCTCCGTGTTGTGGCTGAGGGAGGCGTCGAAGATGCTGCCATCCTGGCCGCGCGCCGCCTGACCGGCGCCGGGCGGCTCGGGGCGGGTGAGGTCTGGCGGAAGCGCCTGGGAGTCGAACCCAGCCCTCCCGTCGAGCGGGAGGCGACCGATTTTGAAGACCGGGAGGGCCACCGGGCCCCGTTCGCTTCCGGTGTGGACGGCCGGCATGAGCCGGCGGGCAGCGCGAGCCGTTGACACACCTTGCCGCAGGCGACGGCAGCCCCGGAGGCGGTCTGACGGGAGGAAACGGAACGCCCGGCGAGGGGGCGCACCAGGCGTTCCGGCTAGTGGCCGCTTCCCGGAAGAAACGGCGAGTGGCTCAGCCCTCGATCAGGCGCACGTCGCCGGCGCGTGGACCCTTCTGCGATTCCTCGGGCGAGTACTCCACGCGCTGGCCCTCGCGCAGCAGTTCGAAGACCGCCCCGCGCACGGCGGAGCGGTGGAAGAAGAGCTCAGTGCCGCTCTCGTCGCGGATGAAGCCGAACCCCTTGTCGATCAGGAGTCGCGCGATGGTTCCCGTTGGCATGCCGTTGTCCTCCGAGTGACGAACCCCCGGGCGGCGGCCCGGAGTTCTTCCGAGATCGGCTCGGGAACGGAAACCAGCAGCGAACGGCACGCATCGCGACACACGAGGCGAAACGTCGACGACCGGACGACCGTGACCCGAGTCGGACCTCGAGCCGAAGAGCCGGACGTCATCCCGCCGAAGCGGCGCCCAGCTCCACATCAGGCCAACTGCACCGCGTCCCCACACCATCATCGGGCGCTCCGTTTCACGGCCTTGTGAGGTAGGCGGCGGCCAACTCGGTGGCGGCGCGCACCGCTGAGGCGGGGAGCTATGCAGTCGTACGGTCCAGTCTAGGGGCGCGACGCAGGGTCGTCAAGCAGAACGAACCGGATCGACAGGGCGAACCGGACCGCCGCCGCCCGGGATCGGTCTGGTTCCAGGTCCGGGGCGGCAGCCGGGACGTTCCAGGTGACGACGGGCTGGGTCGGCAAACGGCCGCATCCGTCCACCTCGACGCCCGACCCGCCCCGGCGCACGGACGAGGCGGTTTGGACCCGGACGAACGGCTCAGGAGGCTGCTGGTGCGGCCGGCCCCTCCTTCTTCGCCGGGGCCGGCTCCTCCTTCTTGGGCGGTGGCGGCGTCGCCGTCGCGTAGGTCGTCCAGAAGTGACGCCCGCAGCGCGGGCACACCCAGAACTGCTGGGGCGCCCACGGCGCGCCCGGCGCCGGGTCGCGCATCTCCATCGGCGTGTTGCAGCGTTGACAGGTCAGCGAATAGGCGATGTCAGGCACGTTGGCGTCTCACTCCTGGTGGCGCGGGGCGCGATCTCACACGCCGACCGCTTCTGCCGTGGGTGTCGACCGGCCGATGGCGGCACGCACCACGAAGCCCAGGCGCGCGATGCCTTCCTCGATCATCGACTCGCTGGCGTTGCTGAAGTTCAGCCGCATCGTGTTCGCGCCCGACCCGTCGGGATGGAAGCTGGCGCCGGGCACGAACGCCACGTTCTCCTTCACGGCATCCTGCAGCAGGGCCTGCGTATTGATGCCGTCCGGCAGCGTGACCCACAGGAACAGCCCACCCTTCGGATGGGTCCATCGCACGCCCAGCTCGGCGGGGAACTCGCGCGCGAGCGAGGCGAGCATCACATCGCGATGGCGGCCGTAGACCTGCCGGATGCGCCTGACGTGCAGGTCGAGGAACCCGTCCTTCACCACCTCGTAGGCCACCATCTGGTCGAAGGTGCTGGTGTGCAGGTCGGTGCCCTGCTTGCTCATCACGAGCCGGTTCACCACCTCGGGCGGCGCGACGACCCAGCCCAGCCGCAGCCCGGGCGCCAGCGTCTTGCTGAAGGTGCTGAGGTAGATCACGCTGCCGCGGTATTCGCCGTTGGACTGGTCCCCGTTCAGCTCGGCGTCGAGCACCACGAGCGGCTTCACGTGATCGCCTTCGTAGCGCAGCTGCCCGTACGGGTCGTCCTCGACCAGCGGAATCCCGTAGCGGTCGGCCAGCCCCACCAGCTCCCGTCGCCGCTCGAACGAGAGCGTCACGCCGGCGGGGTTCTGGAAGTTCGGCAGGATGTACATGAACTTCGGGCCGCAGCGCAGCGCCGATTCGAGCTGCGCCGTCACCAGCCCGTCGTCATCGACCGGCACCGTGACGAACTCCGCGCCGTAGGAGGTGAAGACCTGGATCGCCGCCAGGTACGACGGCGTCTCGGTGAGAACGCGGTCGCCCCGGTTGATCAGCACCTTGCCGATGAGATCCAGCGCCTGCTGCGACCCGGTCGTCATCACGATGTGGTCGAGCCCCACGCGGATGCCGTACCGCGCCATGTTCGCCGCAATCAGCTCCCGCAGGGGCGCGTAGCCCTCGGTGGTGCTGTATTGCAGCGCGCTGGGGCCGTGACGGGTCAGGACGCGATCGACGGCCGCCCGCACTTCGTCGACGGGAAACACCTCGGGCGAGGGCAGGCCGCCGGCGAACGAGATCACGTCGGGGCGGCTGGTGAGCTTGAGCAGTTCGCGGACGGCCGAACTCGTCATCCGCTGCATGCGCTGCGCGTATCGCTGCTGCCAGGGCGTGCTCATGACTGAACTCCAGGGGGGCGGGCGGCGCACGGCGTGCCGCCGGAGGGCACCCTCATTCTACACTCCCGTCGTGCGTTCCGGAGTAGGCTGGGGCCGGAGGGCCACGCATGCTCGTACCGGCGCTCGTGCTCAGCGGCGGCGCTTCCAGCCGCATGGGATCGCCGAAGGCGCTGCTGCGCCTCGGCGATCGCTGCTTCCTCTCGCGCGTCGTCGGCACGCTGCTCGAGGCGGACGTGCCGGAAGTGATCGTCGTCACCGGCGCGCATCACGACGCCATCGCAGGCGAAGTGGATCGCTGGCCGGCGGAGTGGCCCGTGCGCCTGCTGCGCAACGACGCGCCGGCAACCGACCAGATCTCGTCGGTTCGCGCGGGGCTGACGCTGATCGACCGGCCCGGCGTTGCGGGCGTGCTGATCGCGCTCGTCGATCACCCGCTGGTCACCCCCGCAACGGTCGTGCGGCTGCGCGAAGCCTTCGCCAGCGGACACTCACCGGTCGTGCGGCCCCGCCTGGGCGGCCGGCACGGCCATCCGGTGATCTTCGGCCGCGAGGCGTTCGATGCGCTTCGTGAGCCGTCGCCCGATGGCGCGAAGACGGTGCTGCGCCGCTTCGCCGACCGCCAGCGCTCCGTGGAGGTCGACGATGAAGGCGTGCTCATCGACGTCGACACGCCAGAGGACTACGAACGCGTCCGCACACGCTTCACGTGAGGTGCGATTCACGCCATCCGTCGCAGGGCGGACGCGACGCGCCCGTGTCGTCGCGGCCGGCCTGTCACTTCCCGAGGAACCGGCGCTCGAAGAAGGCGGCAGCCGCCCCGTTCACGCGCAGCTGGTTGGCGTGCCGCAGCCAGTGGTGCGTGTCGTCGACGATGATGATCTCCTCGAACGGCACGTGCTGCTGCTCCAGCCGCCGCGCCAGATCAACCGTCTGCGAGAACCGCACGTTGCGGTCATCGTCGGCGTGGATCAGCAGCACCGGCGAGCGCCAGGTCGCCACCGAGGACACTGGCGACGAACGCCACGCCACCTCGAGCGCCATGTCGCGATCCGACGGCTCGAAGCGAGACGAGCCGGTGACCGCGGCCTGCAGCGCCGCGCCGGCGCCGGTGTTGCCCGCCGTGAAGTCGTGGACGCCGTGGATGTCGACGCCGGCCGCGAAGAGTTCGGAGTCGCGGGAGAGCGCCAGCGCGGTGAGGTAGCCGCCGTACGACCCGCCATAGATGCCGATGCGGGCGGCGTCGACCTGCGGCAGCGTCCGCAGGTACCGCGCGGCCGCCTTCACGTCGAGGTACTCGGAGGCGCCCTGCGCGCCGGCGTTCGGCGGGCGATGGAACTCGTAGCCATAGCCGATGCCGAGCCGGTAGTTGATCGACAGCACGACGAAGCCGCGGCTGGCGAGGTACTGGTTCATCGCGTAGGCGTTGGCGTAGTAGTCGGAGTAGTGCCACCCGAGCAGCATCTGGCGCGGCGGGCCGCCGTGCACGTACACGATCGCCGGCTTCCGGGCCGCGCCGCCGCGCTGCTCGAACAGCTGGGCGTGCACCTCGACGCCGTCCTCGGCCTTGTAGGTGACCGGCGCGGGCGTGACGAGCCGGTCCGCCGGGAAGTCGGCCGGGATGCGGTCGGCGGCGATCGCGCGCGGCTCGCCGCCAGCGATCGGGCGCACGTGCGGCAGCGGGGGACGCTGCGCCGTGGCGGAGAAGTAGACGAGCCATTGCCCATCGCCGGTCACCACCGGCGTCCACTCGAGTCCGGTGCCCGGCGTCAGCACGGTGGCGCCAGACCCGTCGATCGGCACGCGCAGCACGTGACGCCGATCGATGTCGTGCGGCGTCTCGCCGGTGTTGGCCGCCGAGAAGAGCGTCCGCCGATCGGGCGCGAGCACGATGTGCTCGTTCATGAACGCGCCGCGGGTGAGCTGCCGCGGGGCTCCGCCGCCTTCGGGCAGCGCGTAGAGGTGAGGCCAGCCATCCTCATAGGACACGAAGACGATGTGGCCGTCGGCCCAGTGGAGGTTGGCGCCGCCGTGCGTCGTCGGGATGGAGCCGCGCAGCGTGTCGGGCGCCTGCCACAGGCGTTTCGCTTCGCCGGAGGCGACCGCCGCGACCCAGATGCCCCATGGCTGGTGTCGGCGCTCGAGCACCGGCTCTGGCGCCCCGCCCACGCCCGGACGACGCACGAAGGCAATCCGCGAGCCGTCTGGCGACCAGCGTGGGCTGCCGTCGCGCGAGGTGGAGGGCGCCAGCCATGCGATTGGCGTGCGCTCGTCGGTGTAGACGCCGATGAAAGCGTGCGTGCCGCGGGCGGAGACGAACGCCAGGCGCGAGCCGTCGGGCGACCACTGGGCGCTGCCGTTGGTGCCCCGCTGGGAGAAGAGCCTGCGCGCCGGCGACGAGCCGTCGGCCGGCGCCACCCAGATCTGGCGATCGCGTTCGAACGCCACCCGATCGCCGCGCGGCGATACCACGGGGTTGGCGCCCTCGCCGATGGCGACCGGCTCGCCGCCCGCAAATGGCACCGTCCAGATCTGCACCGGGGGCGGGGCGAGCGCTCCAGCTGGATTGACCGGCACCTCGTCGTCCCAGTTGGAGCCATGGTCGCCGCCGCGCACGTAGATCACGTGCCGGCCGTCGGAGGAGATCGACACCGACGTCAGCTCCTGCCCGTCGTCGGCGGCATAGCTGGTGAGGCGACGCGCGCTCCAGGCCGGGGCCTCGGCCACCCAGATGTTGCGCAGGCCCTGCTCGTTGAAGGTCCAGGCGATGCGGGCGCCGGTGGCGGCCGCCGTCAACTCGGCGGGAAACGGGTACGCCTTGACGTGCCCCAGCGTGAAACCGGCCTGGACGGCAGGAGGTTGCTCCGCGCGGGGGAGCGCCGTGAGCAGGGCGAGCGCGGCAAGCAGCAGCCAGGGAGCGGGGCAGAGCGGACGTGGACGCATGCAGGGCCTCCCGGACGGTCGGAGTGGATCCTGTCAGGGAGGATTCCACAGCGCAAGGGGCCAGGGACGTGATTCCGGCGCAAGCCTGGGAATCCGGTGCCGGGTCCGTCGATCGGCCGCCACCCGAAGACGCGCAATATCAGTCTTCAGGCGTTCGGCCGGATTGGCCGCGGCCTCCGGCCGGGTTGATCGACGATGGCGCCGGTGCCGACAATCAGGATCGGCGCGCGCTGTCGTGCGCCCTCAGGACAATCCAGCCGGAGCCCGATTTCCGCAACGGGCGGGGTGGGCGCTCGCGCTCAGGTGAGGAGGACGATGAGGAATCCGTACCTCGAGAGGTTCGAGGAAGTCATGCGACGGCCCAGGCCCGCGATTCCCGATCTGAGCCTGCTCACCGCGCGTCACGAGCTGGTGACCGAGTTCGCCTGGGCGGTGCCCAACGAGGCCGCGCTGGCCGCGCTCGTCGCCCTGTCGCCGATCCTCGAGATCGGGGCCGGCAGCGGCTACTGGGCATGGCTGTTGCGGGAGCGTGGCGCCGTGGTCCATGCCTGCGACGTGACGGTGGGCGCCGGCAACAACTGGGGTCACCGGAAGACGTGGACCCGCGTGGACGAAGGCGACGAGACCACGGTGGACGAGCACCCCGAGTGCACGCTGTTCCTCTGCTGGCCTCCCGGCGGCGTGCTGGCGGCGGCCGCCGTGCGGCGCTATCGGGGCGCCCGCGTCGCCTACGTGGGAGAGGGCCGCGGAGGGAGCACCGCGACGCCCGAGTTCTTCGACGAACTGGAGCGGCACTGGGTGGAAGTGCAGCAGGTGGACATCCCGAGGTGGGAGGGCATGCGGGACGCGCTGCACGTCTACCGGCGCCGGGTGTCCGACGTGACGGAGGGCGCCCTGACGGCCTGAGGCGACGCCGGAGGGGGACCCGGCGAGCCGCGGCCTCGAGGTGTCGCCGGCGTCCCCGCACCAGATCCGCGGCGTCAGGGCCGGCTGCCTCGCGGGGCTGGCGTCACGCGGAAGAGCCCGCCGGGGTTTGCGTCCTCGATCATCCACACGGCGCCGTCGGGTGCGACCGCGACGTCGCGGATGCGATGGCCGACGGTCCAGCGTTCCGCTGGCGCCGCGCCGCCCTTGCCGTCGAAGGTGACGCGGTTCAGGCTTCGGGACTCGAGGCCCCCGATCAGGGCCGAGCCGTTCCACTGCGGGAACATAGCGCCCTTGTAGAACGTGAGGTTGCCAGGCGCGATGACCGGCGTCCAGTAGATGACCGGCTTCGCCAGGTCGGAGCGCGTGTCTGGGCTGGGGATCTTTACACCGTTGTAGTTGGTGGCGTAGGCGACCAGCGGCCAGCCGTAGTTCCTGCCCGGCTCGATCAGGTTCAGCTCGTCGCCGCCGCGCGGCCCGTGTTCGAGCTCCCACAGCCGGCCGTCGGGTGCGAACGCCAGGCCGTAGGGCGTGCGGTGACCCGAACTCCAGGTCTCGGCAGGCGCCAGGTTGGGCCCGGTGAAGGTGTAGGTGCTCACCACGGGGGCGGTCTTGGCCGCCTCGGTGTCGCGTGGGGGATCGATCCGCGAGACGGTTTGTGCGCCAACCTTGCCGGCCATCGGGTTGCCGGGCGCCGGCTTGCCGTCGAGCGTCAGCCGCAGGACCTTCCCGAGCGCCTGGTCGGGATCCTGCGCGGGCGTCATGCGCATCCGTTCGCCCACGGCCAGGAAGAGGTACTTGCCGTCGGGCGAGAAGGCGATCTGCGCCCCGAACTGCCCGCCGCGGCCCTTGGGCAGCTCCCGCCACAGGACCTCCAGCCCGTCGAGGCTGGGAGCGCTGCCGCCAAGCGTCAGCTTCGCGCGGGCCAGCGCGAGGCTCGACAGCCCGTCGCCGTCAGGCTCCGCGTAGGTCAGGTAGACGCGCTGATCGGCCGCGTAGTGCGGCGACAGGAAGATGCCGAGCAGGCCGCCCTGTCCCTGGTGGAGCACCGCCGGAACGTTGGCGATGCGCGTCTTCTCTCCCTGCTGCGTCACGAGCCAGAGGGCGCCTGGCTTCTCGGTGACGAGCATGCGGCCGTCGGGCAGGAAGGCAATGCGCCACGGCAGGTTGAAGGAGGCCACCTGCGTCACCGTGAACGGCTGGTCGGGGTCTGGCTCGAGCGTGCCGGCGTTGATCTGCGCTCCCGCCGTGGCCGCGGTGACGGCCAGCAGCCACGCGGCGCCTGCGATCGTCTTCATCGCGTTCGTTCCTCCAGAGTACCGGGCAGGCCCTGGATCATAGTCCAGGCCGCCATCCTGGGCGAGCATCTCCGGATCGTGCGTCGGGCGCCTGCCCGCGGCCCGCAGCCGCACCGGCGCCTTCCCCCGTGGCACCGCCTCATCAGCGTTCCACGAGGACGCGGTTGATGATCCTGTAGTCGCCGAGCCCGTTGGCAATGAGCGCGCCGCGGGCTGCCGATTCCACGGTCTCGCGGGCCACCCGCGTCGGCGTGCAGCCGAGCAGGCGCACCGTGCGGGCGCGGCCCCCGTCGAACTCGAGCCAGGCGAGGCCTGGCAGCGTTCGCCCCGCCAGCTCCACGTTTACGGCCGCTTCGCGCTGTCGAGCGAGGTCGTTGCCAACCGTGTCGAGTTCAGCCAGAAGCGGAGGGGGTGGCGACGGGTCGGCCGGGGAGCCGGTGACATCGGGCAGGGGCGTGTCGGTTGTGAACACCACAATCCGCGCCTGGCCTCCTCCGTCGACGGCCGCCAGGGCCCGCGTCACGCGGAAGCCGGGTTTGGCGGCCTTCGCAATCTCCTGCTCCATCTGCGCGACGAAGGCGATGCGCGCCGCTGCCGGCCGCGCCGACTGCAGCAGCGCCTGCAGATCGCACGTGAGGCCGCGGAAGAATACGGCGCCACCCTCCGCCGGCAGGGCGCGCACCGTCAGATCGAGGCCCTTGTTGGACGGCGGGGCGCTGCCGCCGCGATCGGCGGCGCAGTAGACGTTGCCGTTGGGCCCGACGGCCGCGCCGTCAATCGTCCCGCGACTGCAGGGCGCCCCCCACGGCCCGTTGTCGAGGTCGTAAGCCGCGGTCGATCCGGCGGCGCCGGCGGGCTTGACCATCAGTACGTCGAGGTCGTTCGGCCCGCGTCGCCGCACCAGTTGCACCTGGTGCCCGGTCTTCGCGAGCGCGCCAACGGGATCCTCCAGTTGCTCGAAGGCGTGCGTGGGTTTCGAGAGCCACCTCACCTCACCAGCGACCGGTTGCGGCGGCCCGAGTTCCACGATGCCCGCGCCGAGCGCGATCGGCACGACGCGCGTCATGCGGGCGCGCACGTCCGGATCGGCCATGAGCTGGTCCATCCAGGAGCGGCGGCCGCGGTTGCGGAATTCGCGGAACTCCACCGGCTCACTGCCGGTCACCTTCTCGAACGCCACGTGCACGATGGGGCCGTCGATCTCGGCGAGGGCGAGCCGGTAGCCCTGGCCGCCCAGCGGCGCGATCGCCTGATCCACGCGCTCCAGCTCCGCGATGTGCAGCAGCCGGTACTCGCGCGCGACGACGGGGCCGCGGCGGGGCCGCACCATGATCGCGAGGGTGACGGCCTGGTCGTTGGCCGGGCGGGAGGCAAACGCGCGACGCCGCAGCATGGCATCCAGCGCCTGGCTGTCGCCGCCCGTCACGGCCGCCAGCGCGAAGCCGCGCGCCGCCAGCGCGTTGATGTTCCGCTCGAGGCTGGCCGCCACGTCGATTTCGCGGTCGAGCGCGGTTGTTGGAACCACCACCCTGTGCTCGTACTCGATGGTCTGGGCGCCCAGGTAGGGAACGGCGACCAGCGCCAGCGCCACGGCGCCAGCCGAGGCGAGCGCGCGGCTCAGGGTGACACATCCTCGCGTCATCAGCTCCTCCCTCGATGCGTCATGTCAGACGTGCGAGCAGCACGAGCACGGCGATGCCCAGCGGCACCAGCGCCACGGCGAACGCCGCCTGCGCGCCCACCTCGCTCATGTAGGCGTAGGTCCCGGCCGGCATCGCCGCGACGAGCAGCGGCTGGTCGCGCCTGCCGGCGGTCACCTCGGCCCGGGCGCGTGCCGTCGCGAGCGCCGTGAGCGTCTCCGTGCGTTCGGCGTTCGCGGCGTGCCACGTGAGCGCAGGCGTGTTGCGCGCCGCGCGGGCTGGCGCACCGGCGGCGTCGGCCGCCTCCGGCCCGGTGTCATCGCCGGCCGCCGTCCAGCCCGGGGCGATCGACGGATCCGGAGGCAATTCGTCCAAGTCCGGCGGCTCCGCGTCGAAGCGATGGGATGCGAACAGTCCGGTGACCATCAGCTGATCGCCGGGGTAGATCCGCATCTCGGTGTAGCGAAACTGGTGGTCTGACCAGCCGGTGACCTGCACCATCGAATCCAGCGGATCGAGCGGACCCAACCGTGGCGGGTTCCTATCCTCGGGCTCCAGCGATGATCCCGTCCACCGGCTCTTGTCGCATGGCGTGACGTTGGCGCCATGCGCCCGGACGATGCACGCCCCGGTGGCGTCACGGACCAACAGCGGCGCCGTGCTCGTCAGCTCGCGGACGGTGCTCCATGTGGAGCTATCCGAGCGCGCCGATCGGCCCCGCGTGCGCTGCTCGACCCGCGCCGAGAACCAGACGCACTCGGATCCGGTGAGCGGCGCGTTCAGCGTCTGTCCGCCGATGGCCTGGGCCGTCCCCTCGAAGGTCCGGTAGCCATCCTCGGCCATGCCGATCCGCGTGACCGGCGTCGCGTTGACGATGCGCGCCTCCCGGCGTGCGACCAGGCCGGCGTACACGGCCAGTGCCGCCATCGCGAGCGGCACGAGGACCATCGCGACGAACGCGCCGGTTGGGGCCTCCTGGATGATCGTGCGCATGCCGGTATTCCCTCGGGGCGGCCGTTCCGGGCTCTTCGGGGGAGCGGGCCGCCTGCACGCTCTCCTCGAGCGGCTGGCGCGCCCGGGCCGGCGTCCGCGTGTCGGCCGCGGCGCAGGCCGGCGCGCGGCCGCGGCTCTGGACTTGACTGCAGGATGCTACCCGACTTGCCGGCTCCGGGCCACCGGTGGCGCGGCGCTGTCGTCGCCGTCGCGTGTGTGGTCCATGCGCTGGCGGCGGAGGGCCTGTCTGGACACGGCAGCCGTCCGGACCGGATGACGCGCTGCGCCCGCATCGACGTCGCGGGTGTGAGCGGCCGGCGCGTCAATCCTCGACCTTCCGCAAGGCCGGGCCGCGGTGCATCGCGATGTGGTCGGTCCTGTCGCTCTGGATTTCGTACTGCGGTTCAGCTTCGCTGGCGTGGTGCGTGTAGCCCTTGTAGTCCACGTCCCGCGTGTGGACGCGAATGATCCGGCCGCTGACGCGGCCGGCTTCGGAATTCCACGAGACGTGATCGCCGATGCGGAATCGCTGTGTCATCGGAGGCCTTTCGTGCGCGGTCGAGATCGGACGTTCGCTGCCGGCGTGGCCGGCCGCCGTCTACTTCATCCAGGCGCGCACGGCCTCCAGGTGTGGCCGCCTGCTCCGCGCGGGCGCCTGAATCGCCGTGACGCCTTTCCAGGGCTTCCAGACGCCCGGATCGTTCACGAGGTACCTGGGATACTGCGACGCGGCCAGGCCGGCACCGGCCACGACCGTCAACGCTACGCTCAGCGCACGTACCATGTGAGTCATTATCGATGACGGTCCGGGGCCGTGCATCGTCGCCCGTGGCATGTCGTGCGGGGTCATGGAGACGCCCGTCGAAAATTTGGGCGCCGGCACTGTGACCTCTTCGCCGCTCCCACAGAACCGCTGGCGGTGCTGCTCCCCGAACGCAAGGCCCGGCGCAGTGGAAGATCGTGAACAGTTTCGGTCGCAGGGCGCTTCACAGAGTCCCGTAGGACCGGCAGCGCGACGAGTCCGGTGACGCCGCGCCGTCCTGCTTTGGATGTCCGGCTGCGTCGCCAGCGCCTGCGGAGCCACCCACTTCGACGGGTGCGCGGGCCGCTGCTCCACCGCCAGCCGGACGGCGTGCTCACGCGCCTCCGGCGTAAGCCGACGCGAACGCCCCATGGACCCCATCCTCCCAGGCAATGGGATCTGCGAGGAAGCCGGCACGCCTCAGTTCGCATCGCTCAAGGTCCCAGCCGGCCGTCACGCCGAGCGCCACGAATCGTACTCGCAGACCGACCCGGGCGTGTCGTACACGGACATGGACGATGGTCAGGATGGAACGAGTCCCCGGGGTCAACAGAACGAGCCTGCCCGGACCGGGTCGCCTTGGTTCACCGGAGATTCGTCCGCCAGCGTCCGCGAAGTCGGCGACCGGACCACACGTCACGACCGGCGGACGCCTCGATCGGGGCTGGGGTCAGAAGGGGAGGGCCGTGTAGAACTCGAAGGCCACGTTGAACGGCCCTTCGACGATGCCGACCACCTGTTGATTGGACCACACGATGTACTCCAGCTCCCCCTGGAACACGACCCCGACGCCGATCTCCACCGATGGACGCTGCTTGTCCATGAGCCGCGTGCGCCGCACTTCGTGCAGTCCTGCGGCGATCAAGGCCCGCACCTCGGCGTCGAGCTGACTGCGGGCGCGATCGGCCGTCGGGAATGCCATGACCGCCACTTCGACGTGTGGCCCCTTGCTGTTGAGCGTCCGGTAGCGCGCCTTCAAGGCGTCGGTTGCACCTCCCACCTGCACGCGGGCCACGTCCACCATCTCGAATCGACCCAAGCGACCGATCGACCGCGGCAGAAGCTGTTCGAGGCGCCCGGCGCCGGGGGTTGGCACCTGCGGCGCGCGGGACGAATCGACACCGCGCTGGCGCAGGAACGCCCAGAACGCGTCGGTCGTACACGTGCGGCCTTCGAAGCCGTATGTGAAGGCGTCGATACGCAGGCCGGACGAGCCATGGGCTTCCGCGTCGAACCATGGACTGTCGAGCTTGTCGCCGGCTCGTCGAAGCGACAGCACGGCTTCGTCGTCGTCGCCAGGGTCGAGGATCTTACGTTGGGCGGCGTCGTGGGCGTACCACCCCGCCAGACAGTCGGCCTGCAGCTCCTGCTGGATCGGCAACAGCCCCGACGCGGTGTCGAGCAACCCGAGCTGGCGCTGCACCAGGTGACCCCACTCGTGCGCGAGGATGAACACCGGCGCGAAGTCACCCAGGCGGTACTGGCTCGCGAAGAAGGTTACGTCCCAGTAGATCTTGTGGGTCCCCGGACAGTAGAAGGCGTTGGGCTGGTCCAGGGCGCCGCAGTCGGTCGTGACCGGCGCCTGTACCATCACGACGTCGGCGGGTGGACGGTAATTCTGGAGCCGCGCCGCCCAGAAGCGGTCGATGTCCCGGCTGGCCCCGTTGATGAACGCGATCAAGTTGGGCGGCAACAGGCTCGGTGTCGTCTGGGCGCCGGAGCGATCAGGCCCCGCCGGCAGGATCAGCACCGCGGCGAGCACGACGACCACCTTCGGTCGCACGCGATGCAGGTTCATCGCGCCACCCCTGACCGCGCCGTCAGTGTCGCACGGCCCTCGCGAATCGCGCGTCGAAGCGCGGCCATGTGGCGTTCCGCCGCTGCCCGGCGCTCCTTGTCACCGCCCCTCGCCCGGTGTTTGGCCAGCGCCAGCATCACTTGCCGGTTGTGAAGCGCAGCCGCCGCACGTAGTGCGGCCCAGCGAGCTCCCGCCAGCAGCCGCAGATAGAGCCACTGCCGTCGAATCACGTGCGTCAGCAGCGCCATCTCGTCGGCCGTGACGTCCCCGGTGTCGACTTCATCGGCCAGTTCCCGCGCAATCGCCCGGCGCTCGGCGAACAGCTCGAAGACCCCGAACGCGACGACCGCCAACAACGGCACGGCGACCGCCAGGCGGCTTCGCCACACCGCCCATTCGCCGGCCAACGCATTGCCGTGCGCCAGGACGTGATGGCCCCCGTGAGCGACCACGGCCAGCGCCAGTGCCACAATGGGCCACGTCCAGCGTGCCGCCCGAGTGCGGTCGATGGCCATGGCGTAGCCCGCGCCGAGCATGGCGCCGAACACGCCCTGCGCGAGACCGGCCAGCGCGGATCGCGCGGCCACGTCGAGCACGTTCGTCGATGCAATCGTGAGCGACGGCACCGCCCCCGCCATCGCGATCGCCTCGCCGCAGTTGAAGCCGAGTCCGGCGGCTGCGCCGTAGATCACGCCGTCGAGCGCGTCGGAGACGAGCGGCCACCCTTCGAGGCGTCCGATCTCCGCGAACACCCGAAACACGATCATCAGGGCCACAAACAGCGCCACCTCTCGCAGGACTGCCCCAGGCCACGAGCCGAAGTTCAGCGTGACCCTGTCCGCGGCAAGGAAGAGCGAGCCTGCCGCCGCCCCGCCGGCGACGAAGGCGAACAGCACGCTCCAGATCGGCTCGCGCTCGTTGACGTCGATGAGTCGGATGAGAACGAGGTAGCCGACGGCGACTCCCAGGGTGGCCAGAACCTGCTCGATCGAGGTGCTCGGCATGGGGAATGCGCTGGCGGTCTGTCACGAACCCTTCACAGCGCGGTCTGCGGCTGTGAAGAACCAGTCATTCCCCTCGACGATGGGGAGAACGCGGCGATACTGCTCGGCCACGTCGAGCATGTACCTGGCTGCCGCGCCAGGAACGTTCATGTACTTGCCGTCAATCATCTCGACCGCACCGCTGGCCGCCAGCGCCTCGAACGCTGCGTGCAGCGCCTCAGAGCGGATTTCAGGCAGGTGCTCCTCCAATCGGTCGCCGTAGATGTCGCGAAACCTCGCAGTCACTGAAGGCGCGATCTCCCGGATCTTGGGAACGAGAAGGTGCGTATCGAAGATCGCATGCATCTCGAACTGCAGGCGCTGATTGAACAGCCCCGCGGGCAGCCGGTCATCGTCGTAGAGGAGGACAAAGGATTGCCGGCTCCCGTCGTCTTGTTCCCGGACGATCGTCGTTCGCCCTCCGAGAGGCGGCTGGTACGCCGCTTCGACAACCTGCGGCCACGGGATCGCGAAGTAGTTTGGGTGCGTGCGTGCCTTGGCCAGCCACCCGGCCACAGGCGTCTCTGCGGCAACCGTCGTCTCCACCGCCCCCTTGAGGAAGAGATCTGCCACGGGCAGTTTGTCCTTGAGAACTTGAGCAGCCACCGTCGCAGCGGGACCGAGTTCGTTCGGGTTCGCGTCCGGAAGGAAGGCGATCCCGGTGGCAGTAAAGATACAGACACCGGCCTCGCGCTTTCCGGCATCGACGAGCTGCGCAGGGCCTCCGACGCACGATATGACCGGCATGTTCTCTAACAGCGGCGCATCGGCAATGGCACCAGCGTCAGGCGCCACTATCCCCTGCAACCGCCGCACGGCGTAGGATGAGGCGACACCAGCGGGCTTCTGGTTGCGTTCGTCCTCAGTCCACTCCAGCAAGGGAACTTGCTTCCCCTCCGCCCGATACATGATTTGCCGCGACAGTCGCACGGCGAAGTAGCCGATCGCGCACCAGGCTGCCACGGCGAACCCAGCCAGCATCAAAGGATTGTCGAATCGGAGGATGAAGGTCGCAATTGGAAATCCCGTCACCACCATGACGGCAAGGCCGATCGATCGCGACTGGTGTTCGATACGTCGGACCTTGGCGAGCCAGTTGGCCATTTCCGCGATCATTTCCTCCTTATCGCTGTATTCGCTGCTCATACCGAGCCCTCCCTTGCCATGTAGGCTCGAAACGCCTCGATGAATGCCTCGTTCTCGACGGCCCTGCGGTTGCACAGGTGGGCCCTGAAGGCGAGGCCGCAACCGAAGGCGGCAAACCCCGCAACACCCCATATCACTCCACCCACCGCCGCTGTCGCAATGCCCAGAAGCACCGCGAAGCCGCCGGTCGCGGCTGCAAAGCGATAGTGGCTGCCAGCAGCCTTCCGCAATCGAGCCGCGTCTTCCCGCATGGAATCCAGGATCACGGTGGTGGAGATGTCCTCGGGTATACCCCTTCGAGTCATCTCTCCCGAAATCTGGACGTAGTCGAGACCGCCCTGGCCAAGCTGGAGCATCACCCGACGCGCCGCGACCAGTTCCTGGTGCCGGGTCTTCTCCTCCATCTGACCTGCCATTGGACCACCCCTTCGACATGGGAGTGCCGCGGGTGAGCTGAGTGGATGCAATCAACACCTATCACAAGCGCGGGTCGACGGTCAACGAGATGTGCGCGAGGCGCACCGCCCGCCACTGCGATGACGCGGGCTCTCCGGGCCGCGCGGGTGGGGGAAGGGCGCGACCACGAGGAATGAACCGCCGGCGATCGACTCCGTCATCGTCGTGGGGCCAGGAGTCTGGCGACCAGACCACCTGCAGTCGTCGCTCGCGCTAGTCGTGCGCGGGCGTCACGCGCACCGCGCAGCACCGCGCGCCTCGGTTGCTTACAGCAGTGGCTTCCTGATGCGCTCGGCCTCCCACGGCGCATGCGAGATGACGTGCTGGACGTCTTGATGCGCGCCCGGGTCGCTCACGCGGGCCCACATGGCTTCCATCGACTTGCGACGGCGTCGCTCGGCACGCCCCGGAGGTAGCGGCGGAAGGCCGCCCGTTGGGCTGGATAGCCAAGGCACGGATCGAAGCGCTCTATCCAGTAGAGGAATCGCTTCAGCCACGCCGCCGTGGTGTGATCCACCACCGCGCCGAAGGCTATCGAAACCATGCGAAGAGTCACTCTTGTCCAAATTGGCGCGATGTGATCTGCTCAAATGCTTCGCGATCTGCGGCGACCGATCCCGGTCGGGGTACTACCATCGGGGAGTACTCCGGCGACCACTGGATCGACGAGACGCACCCTCAGAAGGTGGCATCGACTCGTGAACCCGCCACCACAATGCGATTCGATCCGGCCAGCGCGATGAAGGCCATCCCGATACTCGCGCCGTCCCTTGCAGCCGTCGTCGAGTACCCGCCTGGCTTGGCTAACAGCCCGTGGCGAAAGTGGCGCTGCATTCGACGGGCGGGGCATCCCGGCTGGCGGCGTTGCTCCTCCCTCAAATACTGGCCGTATTCTCGGTCGTCGCGCCTGGCCAGCCGGCCGCCGCGCCCCGCGACCTGTCCGACGAGGACATCGAGGCGATCCGCCGCCATGCGCGGGTGATGGCCCACACGCTGATCGAGGTCTTCCTGACGGGGCCGCGGGACGGCCGAGGCTGACGCGATGGCGGTGCCGACAATCGTCTTGAACGCGGCGGACGAGGGGACTACGCTGCGAGCCATGCCCGGTGCCGTCATCTACGTCCGCGTGAGCACGAAGGAGCAGACGGAGAACCTGAGCCTGCCGACCCAGTTCCGGGCCTGCGAGGACTACTGCCGGCGCGAAGGGCTCGACGTCCTGGCGCGGTTCAAGGAAGAGGGCGAGAGCGCAAAGACCGTGGGTCGGACGGAACTGCAGAAGCTGCTCACGTTCTGCCGCACCAACAAGGGTCGCGTCCACTTCGTCGTCGTGTTCAACCTGACGCGCTTCGCGCGCGACAAGTACGACCACTTTGCATTGCGCTCGCTGCTGCAGTCACTGGGCATCTCGCTGCGGTCGGCCACCGAGCCGATCGACGACACGTCAACCGGCAAGCTGATGGAAGGCGTGCTGGCCGCGTTCGCGCGGTTCGACAACGACGTGCGCTCGGATCGAACACGCGCCGGCATGAAGGCCGCGCTCGAGATCGGACGCCGGGTGTTCCTCGCGCCCATCGGCTACGTCAACGCGGCGCGCTCGGCGGGCCGGAGCTTGCTGCACGACCCGGAGCGCGCCGAACATTCGCAAGGCGTTCGAGGACTACGCGACGGGCCGCTTCAACAAGCAGCAGGTGCTCGAACGCGTGACGGTCGACGGCTTGCTGAATCGACGCAACCAGCCACTCAGTTCGCAGGCCATCGGCATGCTGCTGCGCAATCAGCTCTACGCCGGCATCATCGACGTCCCCGAGTACGGCGTGCGCCACGAGCGTGGCGACTTCGAGGCGATCATCACCGAAGACCTGTTCCAGCGTGCCCAGGCCGTGCGGTCAGGCCGCATCCCGAGCAGCGCGCCGCGGCTGCAGGCGCATCCGGACTTCCCGCTCCGCAACTTCGTGCGCTGCGCATCGTGCAATCGCGGGCTTACCGGAAGCTGGTCGAAGGGCCGGAGCGACTACTACGCCTACTACCACTGCCGGCCCGGTTGCCGCGGGGTGAACGTGACGAAGGTGAAGCTGGAGACGCCGTTCACCGAAGAACTCGAAGCAGAAAGCATCCGGGCCCTTGCAGCGAGCATCCCGCTGTCGAGACGGCCGGGCGGGTGCGGTCTTCACCCGGGCGCCGCCGGCGGTTCCCGCAGCCGTTTGTGCCCGGGAACGCGCGTTGGACGGCTCCGCGTTCGGTGGAACCGCCACAACGGCCATGGCTTTCAGCTACTTGCGGGGACTTGGGACGGGGAGGGAAGGGTTGGTGGACCAGAACGTCGTTAGTTGGAACCGAATGACGAGCTGGCTCCACGCTCTCGAACAGCTGCGACGTGCATCGTGACCTCAAGAGTGAGACGACAGTGACGCTGCTGACGCTAACGCCCGGCAACGCGCCGACCGCCGTGGGGGTGCAGGGCTTGTTGCGCCGTCTCATCCCCAAGGTGTGGGCGGCGTTTCCGCGGGCACGGGTCCGGGTGCGGCTGGATGGCGGCTTCGCCACGCCCGCGCTCTTTGACGAGCTCGAGGCCGCAGGCGTGGACTACGTCGTGGCGATGGCCAAGAACCCGGTGCTCGAAGCCGCCGCGGCGCCCTGGCTCGCCGAGGCGCGTCTCCAGGCGGAACGCACCGGTGCCTCGGCGCGGGTCTTCGGCGAGACCCGGTATCAGGCCAAGTCCTGGCCGCATCCGCGCCGCGCGGTGATCAAGGCGGAAGTCGTCGTCCACCCCGGACGCGCACTCCGGGACAACCCGCGCATCGTGATCACCAACCTGCGGCATAGCCCCGAGCGGCTCTATCGCGAGATCTACTGTGCGCGCGGCGATAGCGAGAACCGTCTGAAAGAACTCCATCACGATCTGGCGGTCGGCCGCACCAGCTGCTCGCGCTTCTGGGCCAATCAGCTCCGGGTCACGGTCACCGCCGCCGCGTACGTGCTGCTGCAAGAACTCCAGCTCCGCGCCGACCGCACGTCGCTCGCGCGGGCCCAAGTCGGGCGGCTGCGTCTCGTGCTCATGAAGATCGGCGTGCGGGTCACGCGCTCCGCGCGGCGCGTGGTCCTGCATCTGCCGCGCGCGCATCCCGACCCGCACGCGTGGCAGCGGATCGCTCGGCGCCTCGGCGCCGTTCACACCTAACCGCATCGCCGGCCTCCCGAACCCCGTCGTGGTATCGACGCTCGACTCGACGTGTGCCTCGTTGGTGCGGGTGTACCTGGGCCCAGTCCCGTGTCGGCCCCAGCCGCCCCTCGTCACCGCCTCAAGGGCGCCCCGTCCCCAATCCCGGTGCACTCACCGCACCAACACGACGCTCCGAGCGCCCTTCATCCGATCTGATGAATAATCCGGGTTAGGCACTTCCAAGCACGGAGTCTCATCGTGGTCGTGTTGCACGCATAATACGTGCAGAGGCTGCCATGGCAACACCTGAGTCTGCGACCCAGAACATCACGGTCCGCCTGAATCGGCACACCCTGCGCAAGGCCAAAGTCCTCGCGGCCAAGCGGAACACCTCCATCAGCGGCCTGCTCGCCGAGCAGATCGAGGCGCTGGTCGGGGAGGACGACGCCTACCAGCAGGCGCAGCGGCGGGCGCTCGCGCTTCTTGAGCAGGGATTTCACCTTGGCGGCCGGATCGAATCCACGCGTGACCAGTGGCACGAGCGATAAGGCGTTCGTCGACTCGAACGTCCTGATCTACGCCCACGACGTGGACGCCGGTCGCAAACGCGACGTGGCGAAGGCGCTGCTTCGTGACCTGTGGCTCGAGCGAACCGGCGTCCTCAGCACCCAAGTCCCACACGAGTTCTACGTCAACGTCACCCGCAAGATCAGGACGCCGGTGTCGAAAGCGGAGGCGCGAGCGGTTGTGGGGACGTACATCCCGTGGTGCCTCGCGCCAGAGACCGGCGACATCAATGAGGCATTCCGAATTGAGGACGAGGCCGGCATCAGCTTCTGGGACGCTTTGATCGTCGCCGCCGCAGCGCGCAGCGGCGCCACACGTGTCCTGTCCGAGGACCTCAATCCCGGACAGGTCATCGCGGGTGTGACGGTGGTCAACCCGTTCGAAGATTCGGCCGAACCCCCTTCAGACGCCGGCAACCGCTAACCGTCGTCCAGCCACCATGCCTCGACGGCTCCGCGACCTCGTCCGCTTCTACGAGCTTCTATCGACGCTGGAGAATCGAATCGGCGGAGCGCGGCTCCTTGGGCAGTGCCACGGCCGGATGCCCTGGCCAACGCGTGGGGTCTACTTCTTCCGAGAGCCAGGGCAGGAGAGCAGCGACTCCGGCTCGGGCCCTCGCATTGTTGTCCGCGTCGGAACTCACGCCCTGACGTCAGGTTCCTCGACGACACTGTGGAACCGGCTTTCGCAGCACAGGGGACAGCAGGCTTCGGGGGGAGGGAACCATCGCGGTTCAATCTTCAGGCTGTTGGTGGGGTCGACGCTTCCGGAGGCGGCAACCGTCTCTACGTGGGGTGTCGGGAGCAATGCCTCTCGCGAGGTCAGAGGACTCGAGCACGCCCTCGAACGCGACGTTACCTCGCTGATCGGGGCGATGTCGGTCCTGTGGCTTGCCGTTGACGACGCTCCGGGGCCAGACAGCCTGCGCGGCTACATCGAGAGGAACAGCATCGGGCTTCTCAGCAACCTGGCGAAGGATGCTCTCGACCGGCCGTCTCCGGCCTGGCGAGGTCATCGATGCGTGCGCGGGAAGGCGCTCGTCAGGGACTCCGGGCTGTTGAACCAGAACCACGTTGAGCAAGAACACTGATATGGAACGACCCTGTCAAGTCAGTGTGTCGGGCGAATCGGCACGATCTTCGTCGCTGTTCTTCGCATCATTGACGGTGTCGAGGCCGCCGAGCAGGCCCCCCACCAAGGGCGGGGCCCGCGCAGGCGGCCGGGACGCGAGGCATGTCGCATCGGTGGCGGTCGAGAGGGCGAGCGCGACGGTTGATCACTCTGATATTCGCGGGTCGGAACACGCATAATCGTGATCCGTCGGGAGCCACCTCGGACTAACCGCGCGGGTTCGGCGCAAAGGCCTACCGCATAGGGCTTTCGAGGATTCTCCTTTCCGTGTGCCTCTCGGCCGCCACCGATGCGACGTCTCCGTTCTGGTCGCCTACGCCGCGGTCGCAGGCTGCGTCCGCTGTTCGGTTTCCGTGATAACCCCGATCGCCCAGATGAAGCCCAGCAGCTCGCGCGCCACCGCTGTCACCACTTGTTGCGCGGACTTGCCGCGCCCCAGGAGGCGACGAGTTCGGCCGTGCAGCCGGTGCTGGGCTTTCCAGGCGATGGCCTTCACCTCCTCGCTGAGGGTCGCCTGTCGTTTGCGCAGGGCCCCGCCCACGGCCGGCCGATGGCGGTAGGCCCATGCGGCCTCCACGACGACGCGCCGGAGGTGCGCGTTGCCGATCCCACCCCGCCGCGTCCGCTCTCCGCTGGAGTGCTCCCGTGCGCCCAGGCCGCTGTAACCCATCAATTGCGGGGCCACCGCGAAGCGCGAGAGCTCCCCGACTTCCGCGACGATCGTCACCGCCGAGACCAGGGCGATGCCCCGCAACGCCTGCAGGGCCTCGATCACGGCCCGCATGGCGGGCGGGGCCGTGGTGACGGCGCGGTCAAGCGCCGCTTCCAGGCGTACGATTCGGTCGGCCGCGTGCTCCACCTCGTGGAGGTAGTCCAGGAACGTGGCCCCTTGTGCCGCGTGCTCGAAGTGCACGTCTCGCTTCACCCACAGCAGATACCGGTGGGTCCACGCCCGAGTCCCGAGGGGCGGCCGCCGTCCGTGGCGCAACAAGAACTTGCCCAAGCGGTGTCGCGCGCGGAGTTGATCCTTCTTTCCCGCTTCGCGGGCCCGCACCAGGTCGCGCAAGGCCTCGTGCGCCGCATCCGGGACCCACACCGGCGTCAAGTCGCCGGCCCGGTAACTTCGGGCCAGCTTCTGCGCGTCGCGTCGATCGGTCTTCACGCGATCGCCCGCCTTGACCGGCACCAGCGTCGGCGCCACGACCTCGCACCGGACGCCGAGCCCCGTCAACTGCCAGTAGATCACATAGCCGGTCGGCCCCGCTTCGTAGCAGACGCGCAGATCGTCGGGTGGCCCCAGTTTCTTCAGCAGCTTGCGAATCGACTCCGGCCGGTTGGGAATCATGCCCAGTGCACGTACGTCACCGTCCGGTTCGGCGACGGCCACCGCAATCGTCTCGGCATGGACATCCAGACCCACAAATCGTACCTTGCTCATGACCGGCTCCTGTTCGCATGTGGCTCTGCGTTCGGGTTCTCCAACTCGCAGCGTAACCCACGATGCTGCGACTCGGAGCCGGTCGTTCCATGCTGACTACCCGTGGCGAAGTACTACACGTGGCACGGGACGGACATGGAGGGGCGCAGGTTGGAGCCTACCACCAAGGAAGCGCAAGACCACAATCGGCTGAGATGCGGTCTTCACAGCCAGTTGCTTGCCGCCATGAAGGCAGTAGAATGTGGTGCGCTTCCCAGCATCGACGAGTTTCGGGAGGAACTATGAACTCCGCCGATGCCTGCCTCTCCTGGCGCTCCCCCGACAGCCAGCTGAACCGAAACTATCTAACTGCTCAGCGTCCCCTTGAATCCGACGGCCGGTGCCCGGAAGCGAGCGTCAACGTCGAGGTTCTGTGGATCGACGATGAAGTGCGCCCCGACGATCCCCTGCTCCTCATCATGCGGCTGGACGGTATTTCGGCGGAAGTTGTGGGCACCGGCCGCGACGGAATCCGGTTAGCGACCAGCAGGAGGTTCGACGCGATTCTGCTAGATCTCAGGCTGCCGGACATGTGCGGCACGGCAACACTCGCCGCTCTCATGAACGGAGGCGTCCAAGACCCCGTCGTCATCTTGACTGGATACGGTGACGTCGCGACCTGCGCAGCGGCGTTGAAGCTCGGCGCAGCGGACTTCAAGGAGAAACCGATCTCCGACAGCGAGCTTGTTCCGCTGATACTCTCCTTGAGACAGGTGCACAGGCCGCGCGCAGCGCCCTCAATTCCCAAGGCGTCATCTGCGACGCGCCCTCCGTCCTTGGAACAACACGCTGTGGCAGCAGGCCTCGCTGTGCTCCTCTCAGATCCGGCCATCCCAGCCCGCAGCTTCTTCGCGCTGACGATGGCGTTTCGAAGAGCCCGCTTGGACCAGGAACCGTTCGAGCGCGAGAGCAACCGAAGAACCCAGACGCCAACTCTGCCGGGCGTAGATATCGAACGATTCTCAACGGTCCTCACAGATGAGTTGAAGGCTGGGCGCCTGCCTCGACAGGAAGAACTGGCCTCCATACTCGCTATGCACGGGAGAGCGAGTTGGCTTGAACTGAGGCGGCAGACATCGCTCTCATACCCGACCTTGCGCACGGCACTCCGCGTGCGACCTACTATTCCCGCACTCGCGTGGGGAGACGAGCGGATCAGCCAGATCGCATATTCGATCGGATACGAGCATCCAGCGCAGTACACCCGCGATTTCCGGCGCGTGTTCGGCACGGGTCCTCGCTGCTTCAGGCAACTCGTCCGTCACGGTAGGGCAGCAGAATCGGTTAAGAGAGCTGCCAACAACTGATCAGTGTTTCCCCTTGCGGAACCCGCAGCTCCGCGCGAGGCTATCTGCGCGTCCGGACGTCTTCCTCGGAAGGAGGCCACTCATGTCAGAAGTCCGAACTGTCGCTCCCGCCGCAATGCTGCTTGCACTTCTGTCTCTTGCGGGACCCGCCAACGCGCAGACCTGCCCGGCAATTCCAGACGACGGCATCGAGGACGACGCGGTGATACAGGCGTGCCTCAATGGCGGCGGACTCGTAAGCCTGGCGCCGGGGGTCTACAACATCCGACTCGGGCTGAGGCTACGCGTCTCTGGAACCGTCTTCACCTCTTCGGCGCCGCCCGCGAGACCGCGGCTGGTCGCTCACCCCGATATCATGGGCAACGCTTCCTGGAACACCCCCATTCTTGCTACGGCAGACCCGACCCCGAACAACTGGGAGATCTCCCATATGACGTTCGATGGGAATCGGTTCTACCGAAACAACGCATGGACCTGCAATGGTAGCTACAACCCCGGCGGCAGTAACCTCATCGTCAAGGGCAGCGGCTTCGTGATTCGGTACGTCGAGAGTACACAGGCCCTCTGCGGCTCCGCGCTTGAGGTGAACGGGTCCGACTACTACATCTACGACAGCGTGTTCACCGCCAACGGTTTCGCTGATGGTCAGTATTACCCCTTCACGTTCGCGGACGGCTTGACTGCGCTCCGCTGCGAGGGCGGCACAATCTGGAACAATTACTTCGTCGACAACACTGACGTCGACCTGATCGTCGGCACTGGCACGTACTGCACCGTGCGGTTCAACACCGTCCAGCACAGCAATCAGTTCGGGTTTGCGGGCATGCAGGTGGGCGGGAATAACGCGAATCTGTCGGGCAGCAGCATCTCGAACAACTCCGTGCAGGCAGGGTACAACCTCCTGTCGTTCGGCCTCGTCCTTGGGGCCCATCCCTGGAACGGCAATCACGACACCTCACACGTCGGAACCGTGGAAGACAATGCGGTGTCTGGCGCGGTGATGAATGTCCTGGTGGAGGGCGTCTACGGAGGCGTGTTTACCGGCAACTCGATCTCCGGGTCGCAGGGCAACCGAGGGTATGCGGGTTGCCAGATCTACGGCGACTACTTCGTGGGTGCACACGTTGGTTCCTTGACACTCCAAGGAGGGTGGATCGGGATCACTTCGTTCGACACCGGCATCTGTGTTCCGTAGAGCGCGCCGGAGCGGGCGGGCCGTCGCCCGCCCGCTCCGCCGGCCTTCCCTGCGCGCCTCTCCTTCGCACCCTCGCACGTCACTCAACGTTGAGAAATCGACTCATCTCTGGTTGTCGAAATTACGGTGAGTGGCGCGGCCCCTGTTCAGGGCTCAAGTGTGTCGTATATCCCGTGGAGGGCAAGAGTGACGCGACGCAGGCTCGCGGTCGCCGTGGCGGGCACTAGGCTGCTGTTGTTCCTGGTAGGCGCGGGTTCGGTCATCTGGTTTGGATTCCCCGAAGGCGCAACACCGCCGCCGACATCGCAGAACGTGTTCCTGGACCTACCCGCTCGATGGGACACCGGCTGGTACCTGGGAGTTGCACATGGGGGGTACCGGTGGGATGGACGTCTGGATAAGTTTCAGAATATCGCCTTCTTCCCAGCCTATCCTCTCCTGTACAGGGCGACCGCGTGGGTGGTCAGGGCAGGTCACCACCCGGTAGCGTGGCTATGGACAGGGGTACTCCTGTCGAACCTGCTTTTTGCCGGTGCGGCGGCACTTCTCTTCAGGCTCTCAATGATGGAGAGCGCGCGCCCAGAAGCGGCTGCAACCGCTGTCTTGGCTTGCGCGTGTTATCCCTTCTCTCTCTTTTTCAGTCTGCCATACACGGAGTCGTTGTTTCTTCTGGCGTGCGTCGGAGCATTCGAACGATTGAAGCGTGGCTCTACTGGTTGGGCGGGCATCCTCGCCTTTGTGGCAGGCTTCACCCGGCCTAATGGCTGGCTGCTGAGCATTCCTCTGGCGATGGTCGCGGTAGGTATCGGCCACTGGTGTCGTCGTCCATCGCCGGGCGAGACTGCGCACGAAGGGATGACGCTGCGGCCGTTACTCGTTGCGCTGGCGCCGGTGTTGGGTGTGGTCGCTTACTCAGCGTTCGTGTATGGCCAAACTGGCCATCCGCTGATGTGGGCGATCGTTCAGGAGTCGTGGGGTCGGGGCATTCAGAACCCTGTCGTGCCCCTGCAGGCTTTGGCGACAGTCTGGGCCGCCGAGGGTAGCTTGGCGCTCTTCACCAAGGCGTGGCCGGAGCTCGTGAACCTCGGTGCTCTGGCAGTTGCCGTTGGGCTCGTGTGGCCAGTGACGAGATCGCTTGGCCTGGCGTATGGATGTTTCGTCGCGCTCAACGCCATCGTGCCTTACATCGCCGGGGGACCGATGTCGATGGGGAGGTACACCAGTGTTCTGTTCCCCGTCTTCATGTGGATAGGGTTTAAGGGCAGGGCTACGGCGAGGGTGGCGGTGTGGGGCGGGCTCGTCGGTCTTTCGGTGGTGGCAGGGCTCTTCTTCACTTGGCGGCGGCTCTACTAGCTTGCGACCGCCCCGTCTGCTGCTCCGGGCTTCCTCGCTTCGAAGCGCGATGCGGTGTTCACTACCGCAACAGGACCACGAATCGGTGCCATTCGTCTTGTCCAAGTCTTGTCTCTAAGCGGTATTCGCCAGGTGAAAGGCGCCGAAGCTCAACTTCCGTGTCGAGCCTCACGACGTAGCTCCGCACCGCCGCCGCTCCGTGGGCCGAGGCCAAGGCCCGTCCGTCACTTCCCACCACCCTCACCTCATACTCCCCCGCCTCCGACCCCACCGGCAGCCAGAGCGTCAGTCTTACTTTCGCTCGCGGCAACACGAGCGGCGGCAGGTCCTCGGCCGGCGTGTCGCTGCGCGTGACGCTGTACTTGCGCAGGTCGAGCGTGACGGCCACGGGCCCGGCGTCGGCGACGATCTGTTCAGGAGCGGGCGCGGAAGATGTCAGCGCTCACCTAAGACCGCGTGATTCTGAACGCAAGTCGGCGGCTGGTGTCTCGTAACACAGTCGTCGGCGTAGCCGACGATGACGATGCTCTGCCACGGGCGGGTGGCCGGGTCCAGGGGCGCCGGTCTGGGGCGCCGCGCGCAGCGCGCGGAGCGCGGGTTGGGCGCGGAGCCCTGGAGGCGGCCGCCTGGCCGTGGCCCTCTTAGGGGGAGTTGAGTAAGGTAGGCGGTCGAGCGACGTGACGGCGAGGACCCGGAGTGAGCGCTCCGGGCCCTCTTGACCGATTCGACGCTGCGATGAGCCGAATCGGCCCGGTTCATTCTGCCACCGTCGCACGTCTGAGTTTCGGGTCGTGGCGCGCTGCGCTGCGACGCCGTGGACTCGGCCCTTCTGCTCCGGTCGTGTCGGGCCTGCGCCCGACCGTTCACCCTCTGCCCGTCCTGTGATCGCGGGCACGCGTACTGTTCTGCCTCGTGCCGGACAGGCGCGCGCCACGCGTCGCTACGCGCGGCCCGACGCCGGCATCAGCAGAGTCCCGAGGGCCGGCTGGATCACCGCGATCGCCAGCGGGCCTATCGCGCGCGGCGCCGCGTGATGGATCAGGGTTCCCCTATCCAGGCTTCGCCGCCCACACGGCCCGCCGACGTGCTGCCGGCGCCGCCGACCCCACCGCTGGCCGGTGGGTGGCGATGCCTGGTCTGCAGCCGCCAGAGCGGGTGGCTCCTTCTGCCGCACGGGCGGCACCGGCGCACGTCTCGGGAGCGCCCCCATGATGACGCCGGAGCAACGCGCCGAGATTCGTCGGCTGTATTACGCCGAGCACTGGACGGTCGGCACCATCGCCACCCAGCTCGGCGTACACCATGAGACCGTCCTGGCCGCGATCAATCGCGCCAGCGTCGTCACCCGCGGTGGCCGGTGCCGCGCCGCCGCGCTCGACCCGTATCTCCCGTTCGTGCGCGACACCTTGGCGCAGTATCCCCGGCTCCGCGCCACGCGCCTCCACGAGATGCTGCGGCACCGCGGCTATCCCGGGTCCGCCGTGCAGGTGCGGCGTGCGGTCCAGCGTCTGCGGCCCGCCCCGCCGAGTCAAGCCTACTTGCGGCTCGCCACGTTGCCAGGCGAGGTCGCGCAGGTGGATTGGGGCAGCTTCGGCACGATCCGGATCGGCCGCGGCGTACGAGCGCGGTCCGCGTTCGTGCTGGTGCTGGGGTACTCGCGCGCGATCCACGCGGTCTTCACGCTGGACCAGACGCGCGAGAGCTTTCTCCGCGGCCACGTCGAGGCCTTTGCCGCCTTGGGTGGGTGTACGCGGACGCTTGTGTACGACAATCTCAAGAGCGCGGTCCTCGATCGCCAGGGCAGCGTCGTGCACTTCCATCCGCGGCTGCTTGAGCTGGCGGGGCACTATCACTTCGCACCCCGCCCCTGTACCCCGGCGCGCGCGCATGAGAAGGGCAAGGTCGAGCGGCAGATCCAGTATCTGCGCCACGCCTTCTTCGCGGCCCGCCCCTTTCGCGACCTCGACGATCTGACCCAGCAGTTCGTCACCTGGCGCGACACCGTCGCGCACCAGCGGCGGCATCCCGATGCGCGCGACCAGACCGTGGCCAGCGTGTTCACCGAGGAGCAGCGCCTGCTGCTACCCTTGCCCGCCCACCCCTTCGAGACCACGCTGGTCAAGGCGGTCCGCCCCAGGAAACAGCCCTACGTCGCCTTCGACCGCAACCGCTACTCCGTTCCGCACACGCACGTCGGGCGCCCGCTTCCCCTGCTTGCCGACGCCACGACTGTCCGTGTCGTCGACGGCCCGACCGAGCTCGCGCGCCACGTCCGCAGCTACGACAGCGGCGCCGTCATCGAGGACGACGCGCACGTCGCCGCGTTGACCGCCGCCAAGGCCGCCGCGCGGCCCGTCACCACGCGCGAGCGCTTGCGCCAGGCCGTGCCCAGCCTCGATCGGCTCTTCACGCAGTAGGCGACGCGCGGGGATGCCGGCGTCTCGCAGCTCCGGCGGCTGGCCCACTTGCTCGACGACTACGGCGCGCCCGCGCTCGCCGCCGCCGTCGAACAGGCGCTCACCCGCGAGGCTCCGAGCGCCGCCACCATCGCGTTTGTCCTCGACCAGCAGCGCCGCCGGCGCGGCCTCAAGCCCCTCGTCCCCCTCGCCCTGCCCGCGCATCCCGGCGTGCAGGACCTCGACGTCCAGCCGCACGCCTTGGAGACCTACGATGCCCTCAGCCCCGAGCCTGACCCCGACCCTGAGTAGCCACCTGCGCCGCCTGGGCCTCACGCGCGTCGCCGCCGACCTCAACGATCTCGTCGCCCGCGCCACCAAAGATCGCTGGACGCCGGTGGTGCTGCTCGAAGCCCTCGCGACCACCGAGCTCGAGGACCGCGCCCGCCGCAGTCTCGAGCGCCGCCTCAAGCGCGCCCGGCTGGGCCGCTTCAAGCCTGTCGCCGACTTCGATTGGACCTGGCCCAAGGACCTCGACCGGCCCCTCGTCGACCGGCTCTTCTCGCTCGCGTTTCTCGGCGATGCCGAAAATGTCGTCCTCGTCGGCGCCCAGGGGCTCGGCAAGACCATGCTTGCCAAGAACCTCGTGCACCAGGCCATCCTCCAAGGCCACTCCGCCCTCTTCACGACCGCCGCCGACTTGTTGCTGGACCTCAACGGCCAGGAGACCGCCCGTGGCCTCGACCGCCGCCTCCGCCACTATGTGCGGCCATCGTTGTTGTGCATCGACGAGATTGGCTACCTCGCCTACGATGCGCACGCCGCCGACCTGCTCTTCCAAATCATGACCCGCCGCTACGAACAGAAGTCGATCGTGCTGACGACCAATTTGGCGTTCCGCGACTGGCACACCATCTTCCCGAACGCGTCGTGCGCTGTCGGCCTTGTCGATCGCCTGACGCACCATGCCGCCATCGTGAAGATCACCGGTGACAGCTAGCGCCTCCGCGAGGCCCAACGGACCCAGAAGGGACGCCGTGTCTCGTGAGGCCGCGTCAACCGACCAGCGGGCCAGCCGACTTCAGTTCAGATTTCCGCGGTTCCTCGAGAGCGCGGACACGAAAGAGCGCGTTGTACGAGCCGGCGTCCTTCGCGCGCTTCCGCCGCTCGCACGCCGTGTAGAGCCGGTGCGCGAACTCCCTCACGACGTCGGCCTTCGAGCCGTACTTCGCC